>Ga0210409_10000014_pt1 | contig 496404 bp, 513 predicted proteins | sample IncBWH17MmetaG_FD_161649 | JGI IMG/M metagenome (GOLD analysis project Ga0210409, IMG submission 161649) | Forest soil microbial communities from Barre Woods Harvard Forest LTER site, Petersham, Massachusetts, United States - Inc-BW-H-17-M | ecosystem: Environmental > Terrestrial > Soil >...
CCTGGAACCACCGGATGCAAACGGGAGGACCCTCTCCGGCACCAGTGCAGCGAGCACCTCGCGGTCCGGCACGCGCCGGACGGGACGATGCCCAAGCCGCCCGCGAGCGCAGTGTATCGCTACGCCCGACGAGAACCGCTCCCGCTCCGCCCTAAGGAGTACCCTCGCGAAGGCGATGTACCCGGACTTGACATAGCCTCCCTTTGGTGCCATTATGATATCCAGCACTTGGGGAGATAGTCCTATGGTCACGAAAAGGGTTCCAAAGCCGGTCCATCAACTGACATCGGCGCAGTTCGACGCCATGTTTCCGGTCGGCAACGAGGATGCCTGCAAGGCGTACCTGACGGCCCGCAGATGGCCCCAAGGCGTTCACTGCCCGCGTTGTGGCAATCCCGCCGTCTATGACCTGCCGTCGCGCAAGTGGCACTGGCAGTGCACGCAATGCGCCCCTGGCGGCTCTACGGGCTATCGCTTTTCGGTGATTGCAGGCACGATCTTTGAGAACACAAACAAGCCGCTCCGCGACTGGTTCAAGATTGCCCATTTGATGCTGACCAGCAAAAAGGGAATGAGCGCGCGCCAACTCGGGCGCTACATGGGCTTTGGTTCGGTCAAAACCGCTTGGCTCATGGCGCACAAAATCCGGTTGGCGCTGGTCGAGGAAAATACAGACAAGTTGGGCGGCATTGTCGAGGTTGACGAAACTTGGGTCGGCGGAAAGGACCAGAACAAACATTTCAATAAGCGGAGCGGCGGTCGCGGCGGTTCCGGTTCTGGCAAAACTCCGGTCATTGGCGCCGTGTCGCGTAAGGGCAACGTGGTCGCCCGCGTTCTCGATCACGTCACTAAGTTCAATGCCGAGGCGTTCGTTCGTGAAATGGTTTCCAACAAAGTCAGTCTGTTGGCGACCGATGAAAGCACTGTGTACGATGGCTTGATCGACTACCCGCGCCAAGCCGTTCACCACGCCGCGCATCGTTACGTCATCGGCGCGGTCCACACAAACACGATTGAAGGCTTTTGGTCGATCTTCAAGCGTGGCGTGGTCGGCACGTTCCACAAAGTCAGCGCAAAGTATCTGCCGCTGTACGTCGCAGAGTTTCAATTCCGCTATAACAACCGTTTCAATGCCGACATCTTCGGCGCGGCGATAAGCGGATGTTAGATCGCTTCCTAAATCGCCTAGTAAGTTGGGAGCCGTGGCGTTTTTGGACGTACACAGCCATCGCTGTCTTAATTGCCATGGAGGCGACAAGCTGGATAACGGCTGAGATCGGGCCATCATCGTCTTGTCTCGTAGACGTAAAATCCTATGGCGAATATTACGCCCAACACAATGAATGCCCCACGTTCCACGTCTTCTTTATTGTAACGATGACCGGCGTACTCAAAACAATCGGGCATCAATGGCTTACCGCGTTGGCCACAGCCGCTATCGCTACTCTCACTTTCGCCATCGTCCACATTAACAGAAGCCAATTGACCCGTACTGAAGACATTGAGCGCGCTTACATGTCCGCCGGAGGCGCGCGCCAACCACCGCGACCATTGACGTTGGAAGAAAGAACTAGGTCCAATCTCGGGCCACCACCACCCGGAACTGACTATTTCATGGCGAGCGAATGGTTCCAATTTGACATCAACAATCATGGGAAAACGAAAGGAGAAATCCTCGAATACGGCTATGGATGGTGCGAAGTGAATGAAGTCAACAATTTGCCGGAGCGCCCACAATATCGATGGGTGCGTTTCCGCGATCAAATTGGACCCGGCACGCAAAGCAGAGGTATAAAAAGAATCAGAATCCCCGCCGATAGACCTGTCATTTTTGGTCGTATTGGATACGAAGATATTTTTGGCAGACGCCACTCCCACGGCTTCATTCAGAACTTGGGAGTACCAATTGCTCCACCTCATCATTCCTATATCGAAACCGACCCGTCTTGGGACGTACCCCTCGTTGGGCGCCGAAATTATCAGGAAGAAGAACCCCAGAATTAGCGCAGCAGCCCCAGTACGCTGACCAGCAGCACAGCGAAGGCGAGCGCCAGCATGGCGTAGTCGTACCAGTCCCGCCTTGGCCCACGCGAATTGTCGCGATACTGGTGACCGCGTCGAGCGGTATTCAGATGCCGTTTTGCCTTCAAAATCGCAGGTTTGGTGTCGTTGCATAGACGCCTTCTAAGAGTTTGATATACCTAGACTTTAGAGTATGTCAAGTCCGGGTACATCGCCCTCGCGAAAGGCGTCCCTTTGCGAGCGGGATTTTGGTTAGGTAACCGTAATGGAGACAGGAGTCAAGGGCAATGTCGCTTTATTGGGGACGGTCTCGTAGGGGTTATCCGCAGTTCCCTTCGTCCGGGTCAATTCTCCCATTCGGCCCAAATGCAGCCGGGCAGTTCAAGTACCGGGCTCAATACCGATCATGTTTCTTTATTGCTTACTAACCAACGAATTGATTGTCGAACAAACTGCGTACACCGCGGGACGCCCCGTCGTTACAAATCGTATGCCCACTATTAGATGAGAAGCGTCGGGGAATTCGTTCGGTAACTGGCATTGTTGCTGCGCAAAGGAGTGGAGCGCGAGGTAAACTGTTGTTCAACCCGCTAAAGTGGCATCGGATTCGGGACGTCGCACCCGCTTTCATAGCGGGGATCGTCAGCATCGGTGTGTCTATTGCCGTCTGGGGTCTGACAGTCGCTTCCGAAAACCGCACGTTTGCGCTGGAGTATGCTCAGCGGGCCAACAATCAAGCAAACGTTTTGCAAAACGGGATAGTCAACTACTTAGACAAACTTTACTCAGTGCGAGCACTCTTCGATTCGTCGAACCACGCTATTACGCGCGATGAATTTGAGAGCTTTTCCAATTCATTGCTGGTGAATCAACCCGCGATTCTGAACATATCGTGGATTCCACGCGTCGAGCGCAACGAGCGCGCCGCCCACGAATTGGCTGCGGCCCGTGACGGAGTTCCCGATTACCACATCCGCGCTATTGGCCCGAACGGAAGCCTGCCTGTTGCTCCAGACCGAGATGAGTACTTTCCGAAATTCTATTCAACGGAAGCGAGGACGTCCCCGGCTTATGGGCTCGATAACAAAGACGGGGGCGCGCGAGAGCAGGCGCTCGCTCATATTCGGGATGCAAACGTATTGTCAATTTCTCCGCCGCTGGTGCTGCACATTGGGAATGGAGATCGCCGCGGCTTTTGGGCAGGTTTGCCGGTATATGCCCGCCGTTTGCCGCATGAAACGGAGGACGAGAGGCGCCGCAATCTACTCGGCATTGTTCAGGGCGTATTCCAGATCGGAGTTATGATCGACACAATATTTGCCGGCGTCACATCACCGGCGCGACTTTATCTGTTTGCACCTCATGCCACCATGAATGATCTTCCCATCTATTTTACATCGCATCTCGGGACGGGAACGATCGAGGCAAGGTCGCAAGCAGATCTCGCTGCTGGACTGCAGCAATCCTTTCTCCTCAATTTTGGCGATGTCCGGTGGACTCTCGTAGTGACGCCGGGACAGACGGATATGGTATCCGTCAAACGCGAACGTTCGTCGATTGTCCTCCTGTGCGGGTTGCTGCTCAGCGGAATTTTGACGTCGTTCATATGGGTAGTCCGTCGCAATTCACACAAACTGCACCTGACGAACGATCAATTGCGACAGCAGAAAATCATGCTCGACGCCGCCCTTGCGAACATGTCTCAAGGGCTTTCCATGTTCGACGCAGATGGCCGCATCGTGCTGTGTAACGAACGTTACGCAAAGATGATGGGTTTGTCGGCTGCCTCGCTCAAGGGCTTATCCTTGGTCGACTTGATCAGGCGCCGAAAGGCGGCTGGAGAGTTTGCCGGGGATCCAGAGGAGTTGTTCGCGCGCGTGGTTGGTGCTGCGCGAGAGGGAAAAACCGATACCAGAGTCATAGAGACATCGGCCAAGCGTGCGCTGCGCGTGATCGAGCAGCCGATGCAAGAAGGCGGCTGGGTTTCAACGTTGGAGGATATTACCGAATGGCGGGAAGCTCAGGCGCGAATCTCCCACATGGCGCATTTTGATGCGTTGACCGGCCTACCCAATCGCACCCAACTGGTCGAAAAATTGGAGAATGCGCTAGCCGTCCTCCCATTGCGAGGCGGCAGCATCGCCGTGCATTTCATCGACGTTGATCGCTTCAAGATCGTCAACGACACGCTAGGACACGACGGCGGTGATATCCTGCTCAAGAACGTCGCCGAACGCCTTCGCTCGGTAACCCGCATCGACGATATCGTGGCCCGGCTCGGCGGCGACGAGTTCGTCGCGGTCCAGACCGGGATCGGCGGCAAGGATCAGGCCGAAGATTTCGCGCGCCGCCTCACCTCTGCAGTAACCGCGCCGATGAAACTCAGGGAACAGGCGATCGTTGCCACGATAAGCGTTGGTGTTGCGTTAGCGCCGGCAGACGGAACCAATCCGGAGTGGCTTTTGAAATGTGCTGATCTGGCACTGTACAAGGCCAAGGCCGACGGTCGTAATTGCGTTCGGTTCTTCCTGGCTGAAATGGACATCGACTCACAAGCACGAGTCAAACTCGAGGCGACGATTCGCGAAGCAGTGCTGCATGATCGCTTCGAATTGCACTTCCAGCCTATCTTGAAGATGTCCAATCGTCGCCTCATTGGCTTCGAAGCTTTGATACGCCTGCCGAAAGAAGATGGAACGCTGATCCCACCGCTGGTCTTCATTCCCGTTGCGGAGGACATGCAGGTCATCGATAAGATCGGAGCGTGGGTGTTGCGGGAAGCGTGCCGCACCGCCGCGACTTGGCCGGCGCATCTGACCATTGCGGTGAACCTGTCGCCGGCGCAATTCTTAACTGGAAGCGTCAGCGACATCGTCGCCGCCGCGCTCAAGGAGTCGAGCCTCGCGGCACACAGGCTCGAGCTGGAGATCACTGAGACCATGCTTCTCGGCAATTCCGAAGCCATAATGTCTGAGCTGATGACACTCAAGGCAATGGGTGTGGCAATCGTGATGGACGATTTCGGTACTGGCTATTCGAGCCTGAGCTATCTGTGGCGTTTCCCATTTGACAAGATCAAGATCGACCGCAGTTTCATGCAAGGCTTCGATAGCTCCGGCCGTGATGTTAAAACGGTAGTGAAAACGATCATTGCACTCGGACGTGAGCTGAACATGCGGGTCACGGTCGAGGGGGTCGAAACCGCTGCGCAGGCGACCTTCCTCGACCAGGTCGAAGGCGACCTGGCACAGGGATTTTTCTTCGGCCGGCCGGTACCGGCTTCAGAGGTCGGCGCCACTATTCTCGCGGAATTTCACAAGACTCGCCGGTTGTCATTGTCCTCGATTGCAGTTGTGGGAAAGCAGAGCTTGGTCAAATCAGGCTAGTTCTGCTTGTGGCGCAAGCTGACACGCCGCTTTCGCGACCAAATGACCGCTTCTGGGCCATAGCGTTACGCTGCGCATTGTCTCAACATGTCCGCCAAACTCGGTGGCTTCCCTTAAACTGTGGATTCGCCCTATTGCAGCAACCAAGACACCAATTGATTCAGCCGGGTTTCAGGTTGAATGAAAATATTGTCCTTCGCAATCTTCTTTACGTTCTTTCTCCCAAATTGGATTCTTGGAAATTCATGAGTTGGCTCCGCGTCCTGCTTTGCATCGTGAAGGTCAGCCGACTGGTATTCTCTTCGCCACCCGCAATTCGGGCACAGCACGGAAAACTCTCGCGGCATACGCAGCGCGGCTTGCACCGGAATTTCGCAAGAGCACGTCGCACAGATCACACAGCTCACACAGCTCACGCTAGCGCCGGTGTTGGCTAATTTTCGGAACACTGCCACGGCGTCCTACTTTCATGCCTGCGAGGATCGAGTGGTTCCCCGCTCCATTATTTCTATGAGGCGCCCCAGTTTCTCGTCGATCTGTCCGAGCCGATACGCGGCATATTCCACCGCATAGGCGGTACGTTCGTCCGCGCCCGGCATTTGCTCGTACCGGATGTTCGGCGTGAAGGCCTCGGCGAACAATGTCTGATAGCGGTCGCGAATTGTATTGGCTGTGGTGTCGTTTAGCCGTAGCTGGGCCATGGCGTGTCTTCCTGTTTGACGGAATTCGAGATTATGATCGCCATTCCGTGTGAGCGGGAAAGCCGGCCAGCGCCTCAGGCGCCTGTTGCTCTTACAGCTCTCGATGCCGGATCAGCATCGATTTGAAATTGGCGAACGAGGACTTCGGCCAAGATACGAAGTCCCCTTCGTGATTAGTCGCTTACTTGAGGGCGGTCGAAACGGTGCTGAAGGTGTTCTTCAGATTGGTGCCAAGGCCCTGGACGACGGCGATGATCGCAACCGCGATGCCGGCGGCGATGAGACCATATTCGATGGCGGTCGCCGCCGTTTCGTCCTTGAAAAAGGAAAGTGTGAGATTCTTCATGGCAAACTCCTGTTGGTCCCGCACCGGGACCTACGACTCCCTACATAGTTATCGATTGACCCAGTACTAGTACTAAACTGATAAAACGACAATAATACTATACTAATATAGTATATTATAGTTATCCTAAGCAATGCTGAAATATTCATTCAAAACAATTTCATATCGTTCCTCGCTTAAATCGTCGCGGTATCGGTGCGATGGAACGGCAATCAGGCTCCCGTCTTTAGCCGCCCGCGAAGACGTGGATGGCCGGGACCAGTGCTCAGCCCGGCAATCACGATCAAGTTGATACGTTCCGCTCATTACGCGAATGGCGCGATCAAACCACCCCGGGATGGCGGATCGGGCGCCCCGGCGCGATTGTCTCAGCGGCGGCGGTGATGGCATGGGCGTCGATGCAGTGGTGCCTGTAGCCCATGGGATGGGTCGAGCGTGGCGAAACCCATCACCTTCCGCTGTGCTATGCTCGCGCGGTGACGAACTATCGGCGAAACTTTATCTGCGGCGGCAGCTTTTTCTTCACGGCCAATCTGGCTGAGCGTTCGCGTTTTGGCGAAAGATGATGGGTTTCGCTGCCGCTCAACCCATCCTACGGGCTGGAGAGAATCCCAACAGGAAGGAAGCGTTATGAGCATTTACGAGAAAGGCCCTGTTCGCATCCATTTTGAGGAGAAAGGTTCTGGTTTCCCGTTGCTCATGATTGCCGGTGGCGGGCTGAATTCCACCATCGCAAATCTGTCCGCGCCCTATTCCCCCTTCGAAGCGATGGACGAGTTCAAGGACGAATACCGATGCGTCGGAGCCGACCTTCGCAATGCCAATGGCGGTCAGTCCACGGGGCCGCTTGAGATCGATCGCCCCTGGGATTCTCATACCGACGACCATCTCGGCCTGATGGATCATTTGGGAATCGACAAATTCATGGTGCTGGGATTTTGCATCGGCGGTCCCATGATCTGGAATCTTTTGCAGCGGGCGCCCGACCGCGTCGTTGCGGCCGTGCTGGCGCAGCCCTCGGGCTCGCGGCCCGAGAAGCGCGACCTATTCTACGACAACAACATGAAGGGCTGGGCGCCCGAGCTTGTGAAGCGACGGCGCGACATCACCATGGAGCAGGCGGAAAAATTCCTGACCCGGATGTATCGCACCAACCCCGACTTCGTCTTCACGGTGACGCGCGATTTCGTCCGCAACTGCAGGACGCCGGTGCTGATCCTGCCCGACGACGTCCCATCGCATCCTTATGCGGTTGCGATGGAAGCGGCGATGCTGGCGCCAAACGCAGAGGTGAGCATGTTCCCCTGGAAGGAGCCCGAGGAGCGGATTGCGCTCGCGGTGCGGCAGATCCGGTCCTTCCTGCGCGCACACCGGCCCGCGGCCAGGTCGGTGCCGATTGCCGCAGCCCGTAGGACGGGTTGAGCCAACGGGTCCACTCCACTGGGCGGGCGATGCGGCCGATAATCGCTCGCGTTTCGGCGAACGATGATGGGTTTCGCTGCCGCTCAACCCATCCTACGGGCTAAGTTGCGGTATGCTCGCCTCCCTTTACGATGCCGTGAATGATGAAGTTGATGGCGTCTTGGCGGGTCATATCCTGCCTGCCGAGAAACCGTGCGGCGGGGCTCAGGTTCTCGAAGAATATGGGCATAAGAACCTCCGCGCCGGTCAGTGCAGGGCGGCCCCGGCCTAACGCGAAGCCCTCCGCACAACGCATCACGCGGCCAAAAGCGGCGGTCGGTTTGGTCTCGCCGCCGTCATCGATCACAATTCTTTTGAGGTCGTTGTCGATGTAGTTCGCGAGATGGTCTTTTAGCCTGCCAAGATCGACCTTGCAGGCACTCATCACTGCCGAAGCGTCTGCGTCATCCGTCAGGGCGAGCAAGAGATGCTCCAGCGTCGTCCACTCATGTTTTCGCTGGTTGGCGTAGGCGAGGGCCCGGTTCAGCGTCGTCGAAAGCTCGGCAGAAAACACGGGACCGCTTTCGTCGGTCGGATGGGCGGAAAACGCTGGACCGCTTTGGGTGGTCGAAGGCTGTGGCGGGGTGCCGGTGTTGCGAGGCGGAGCCGTCCGCTCGCTGATCGAGGCTGAGAGAGTGTTCCAGTCGGCCGCGCCGAATGCCTGAGCAATCAGTTCGAGGCTTTGGCTGACGGTGATGTTGAGACCCTTGGCGGCGAGAGCCGCACGCAGGGTGTGCGCCATGGCTTTGGCGTCGCGAAAGTCGCGCATGGTTTGATCCTTTGCTTGAACGAAACAGTAGGTGCCAGGGCTTGCGTTGCTGACCCGTTCGTTCGGGCAAAGGCTATGAAAGGCTGCGATACGTTCACCGTACCCCGAAGGGCGCAAGCAGCAGGTCGTATCTACCTGCGACAAACATGCTGTGCCGCCCGATCTGTGTCAATCACCTGTCGCGTGCAGCGCCCGGATCGTCCCGTTATATCAAGATCCCACGCTGACATCCCCGCCGGTCGCGACGCCGCGGAAGTGCCAAGTGCCGGATGCACGGAAAGTGCTGGCAGTGCCGAACGTGTCTTCCATGAACTGCAGGTAGCTGATCTTGTCGCCCGTCACCTTGGCCAGCAACGCGAAGGGCGAAGTAATCTCCTTGCCGAGCGTGCGCGTTTTGTAGGTAAAACTCCCGAACATCGCGACGCTCTTTTCATTCGAGATGACGTCTTTGACCTCGAACGCCTTTGTCTCCCAGACCTTGCCGATACCGTTGAAGACGTCGACGATGGCCTGTGGCCCGCGGTTCGTTCCCGTCCAAGGAAGTACCTTGTGCAGTTCGGGATTGTCGAAGTTCAGCGATACATAGGTCACGTCCTCGGTGGTGAGGCTGCGAACATGTTCGAGGTTCGTCGGATTCGATAGCAGCGTCTGTACCAATTCAAGCGGGGTCTTCATTTTGGCCTCCAATATTTGCGTCTTGGCGGGTTAGGGATTCGCGGCTTGGGCGGGCACCCTGCTACAGTTTGTAAAGTGCCTTAGCGTTGCCGAACGAAATCTTGCGACGATCGCTGTCCGCGATCGGCGGACAGGACTACCTGCTCCAGATGATAATCCCCAACACCTTTTTCCACATCGCGATGGCCTACGCCATCCTCCGCCACAACGGTGTCGATGTCGGCAAGATGGATTTTCTTGGTCCTATCAATCTAGTCGGCACCTGATCGGTCTAGGTGTGCCATTCAAACGGCCGAAATGTTGCGGGACAATGTCCGCTGGCTAAACCTTCGCGGCGCCTAAAAGGCGCTCAATCTTCCCGATGAGACGGTCGAACTCTACCGGCTTGGTGTCGTAGTCGTCGCAGCCTGCCTCGATGGTCTTTTCACGGTCTCCGCTCATCGCATGGGCCGTGAGGCCGATCACTGGCACGCTTCGTGTCGCTGCATCAGCCTTGACGCGGCGGGTAGCCTCCCACCCGTCGACGACCGGCAGGCCCATATCCATCAAAATAATGTCGGGCCGTTCGCTGCGCGCAAAGTCAATACCCTGCTGTCCATCCATCGCGAACACCACCTGAAAACCGCGACGGATGAGCCGCCTGGAAAGCATGTCGCGGTTCATTTCGTTGTCTTCGACCAGGAGAATCTTGGTCATTGTCGCCCTCAATTATTCTAGACGACGCGAGGAAAGCAACAGAGCGCGAACGCAACGTGCTGCACGCGAGCAGAGGCGGTCAGCCGCAAGTCGGCGCCGTGGTGCGGGGCTTCTTAAAGCCGGGCAATATGGTCCAATTGAAGGGCACGAATTTCGGAGCGTGCGTGAGTCGCTCGTCATTCGCTCGCAGCCTGGTTTCCAGTTGAAGGAAAAATATCTCGGCCAACATTTCGGCCTCCTGGCGTGAAGCTATTTTACCGTTGTCATGGTAGCGTCATATTCTCCGATCGGGTGTGTCACACGTCACACGGACGTTCACCGTACGAAACCGAAATAATGATTCGAGCGTCAAAGACGTGCAGCCCGTAGGATGGGTTGAACGGAGTGAAACCCATCGCTGCGGCGGCGGCATTTCAGAAAGGCGATGGGTTTCGCGGAGCCTGTCATCGGGCCGGCCCGGGGTCCCCATCGCGCTCGCGCGATGGGGCTGCCCCGCTTCGGGCCGGACCCGTTGGCTCCACCCATCCTACGAATCACGCCGCGCGCTCAAACAACCCCGAGATAACCAACTCATTCGGCGTGCTCCCACAGATCTGCGGAACTCATGCCCTCGCTTGGACGTTTTCAGCTTGCGCCGGAAAACCCGAACAGCGGAGGTCAGTATGAAGCGGGCCAAGCAGGCAAGATCGACCGTGACCACCTTGTCCCGCGGCCGTACCGGCCGGGACGGCGCCGTTGATTTTGCGTTGAAGATGCGCGACGTGGCCGACGAAGTTTCGCAAGCCGACCACGTCTACCGCGTGATCGAGATCGTCGGCTCATCCGCCGACGGCATCGAGGCTGCGATCGATGCCGGGCTCGACCGCGCTCACCGCACGTTGCGCAATCTGCGTTGGTTCGAGGTGATTCGCACTTCGGGCCATATCGAAGGCGGCAGAGCCAAGCACTATCAAGTCACCCTCAAGGTCGGTTTCACCATGGAACCTCCAGGCAAATAAGACCGCGACGCTTCTGAACCTTTTGCCCCGACTGCCGTTTGGCTGTGCGGCTCGTAGGATGGGTTGAACGGAGTGAAACCCATCGTCTTGCCCCATCGTCTTGCTGCGGCGGCATTTCAGAAAGATGATGGGTTTCGCAGCCGCTCAACCCATCCTACGGGGGTTCCTACCCGCAATTCCACATCGGCCCGATCGGCGTCCAAGTCCAACACGGGCCGAAACTGCCGCCGTTGTAGCGTCCGCGTAAATATCCAGGATTGCCGAAATAGTACCGCCCGTCGTTATACCAGTAGCTTGGCGCATACTCTGGCGTGTCGCCGATTGCTCCCTTCGGACCGTAAACCGGAACGCTGTTGCTCGGCGGCTGATGATAGCCGGGCAGGAAGCCGTAGCCATGCCAATGATGGATGTGCCGCTCGTGAGCGGGCCCGGCGAACGCAATGGCCGGCAATAGCGACAAGAGAATTGCACTTGATGCGGAGAATGTGCGGGACATTGGTGCAACATACACGGTCTGGCTGGGCCGGCGTCAAGAACGGCGAGCTGCTACGACTTCACGCCGCGCGATCAAACAACCCCGAGATAACGAATCGGCCGCCCCGGCGCGATGGTCTCGGCGGCGGCGATGATGGCGTGGGCGTCGATGCCGTAGTGGCGGTAGAGATCCTCGATCGCGCCGGTCTGGCCGAAATGCTCGACGCCGAGCGGCCGCACGCGATGGCCGTGGACGGCGCCGAGCCAGGCCAAAGTTGCCGGATGACCGTCAAGCACGCTGACGATGCCGCAATGCCGCGGCAAGTCGGCGAACAGGCGCTCGATATGGGAGCGGGCGTGAACCAGACCGCGCTCGCGCGCCCGGCACGCCGCGGTCCAGCCGGCATTGAGACGATCCGCCGACGTGATGGCCAGGAGCCCGACGTCGCGGCGATCTTCCGCCATCAGGCCGATAGCCTGGATCGCCTCGGGCGCGACCGCGCCCGTATAGGCGACGACGACCTGGCAGTTCGGGCCCGGCGCGCGCAGCCAATAGGCGCCATCGACGATGGCCTGGCGCAAAGCGGGCGTCATCGGCCGCTCGATCTGCTCCATCGGACGGGTGGACAGGCGCAGATAGATCGAGCCGCCGGTCTCGTCGCGCAGCCAGTTGCGCTCGGAGGGTTCGCCTTCGGCATCCGTGTGGGCGTCGCGCTGGATGTAATCGAACGCGAAGGCCAAGATGGCGGCGAGCTCATCGACGAAGGCCGGCTCGAATGCGGCAAGGCCATCCTGCGCGATGCCGATCAGCGGCTCGGCGATCGATTGGTGCGCGCCGCCTTCCGGCGCCAGCGTGATGCCTGATGGCGTAGCAACAAGGATGAAGCGGGCGTCCTGGTAGCAGGCGTAATTGAGCGCATCGAGGCCGCGGGCGATAAACGGGTCGTAGAGCGTGCCGATCGGAATGAGCCGCTCGCCGTTGATGGAGTGCGACAGGCCGAGCGCGGACAGCGCGATGAACAAATTCATCTCGGCGATGCCGAGCTCGATGTGTTGACCGGTCGGCGAGAACTCCCAACTGAAGGTCGAGGGGATGCGCTCGCTCTTGAAGGTGTCGGCCAAAGCCTCGCGCGCGAACAGGCCGCGGCGATTGACCCATGAGCCGAGGCTGGTCGACACCGTCACGTCGGGTGACGTCGTAACGATGCGGGCCGCGAGCGGCGTGTCGTCACGCGCGATCTCATTGAGCAGCGCGCCAAAACCGGTCTGGGTCGACGTTTTCGGTTGGTTCGGCACCGACAGTTCCGCGGGCACCGCGATGCGGGCGGCCTGCAAGCGGCGTTCGCCATAGCTTGCAAACGGCACGCGATCGAGAAACGCCTGAATGTCTTCCGCCGGCCGGCCGAGACCCTCGAAGGGATCCCATTCATGGCCGGGCCGGATGTTCATCGACGTCCGGAATATTTCCGTCTGCGTCGGCGTCATCAGGCCGGCGTGATTGTCCTTATGGCCGGCAAAGGGCAGGCCATAGCCTTTGATCGTATAGGCGATGAAACAGACCGGGCGATCGTGATCGACGGCGTCGAATGCCGCGATGATCGAGGCCAGATCGTGGCCGCCGAGATTGTTCATCAGCCGCGCCAGTTCGTCATCGCTGCGCCGTCCGATCAGCCGCGTCACCGGCCCCTGGTCGCCGATCTCGTCATTGAGACGCTTGCGCCACGCCGCGCCGCCCTGAAACACCAGCGCGGAATAGAGCTGGTTCGGACAGCTATCGATCCACCGGCGCAATACCTCGCCGCCCGGCTCGTCAAACGCAGCGAGCTGCAGCGCGCCGTATTTGAGCACCACCACGTCCCAGCCGAAATTGCGGAACAGGTTTTCGTAACGCTCCCACAGCCCTTCGCGCACCACGGCGTCGAGGCTCTGGCGGTTGTAATCGACGATCCACCAGCAATTACGTAAACCCTGCTTCCAGCCTTCGAGGATGGCTTCGAAGATATTGCCCTCGTCGAGCTCGGCGTCGCCGAGGAGCGCGATCATGCGGCCTTCCGGCCGGTCGCGACCCCAACCGTGGGCGCGCACGTAATCCTGCGCCAGCGAGGAGAACAGCGTCTGCGCCACCCCCAAGCCCACCGAGCCGGTGGAGAAATCGACGTCGTCGGTGTCCTTGGTGCGCGACGGATAGGATTGCGCGCCCTTGTAGCCGCGAAAGCCTTCGAGTTTTTCGCGGCTCTGCCGGCCGAGCAGATATTGGATGGCGTGAAAATTCGGCGCCGCGTGCGGCTTGACCGCGACGCGGTCGGCCGGCCGCAGACTGTGGAAATAGAGCGCCGTCATGATGGTGGCGAGCGACGCCGACGAGGCCTGATGCCCGCCGACCTTCAGGCCGTCGCTATTGTCGCGTAAATGGTTGGCATGGTGGATGGTCCATGTCGCCAGCCACAGCACCTTGCGCTCGAGCTCGGCAAGAATCGCCAAGTCCTTTGTCGGCAGGCCTTTTATCGGCAGATCGCGCGCCAGCGAGGACGATGCCATGTCGACTGATGCCATGGCGATTTCTCCGGTCACTCCAGCTCGACGGTGTCGAATTCCGCCGGCAGGATGATCTCGAGCAATTCGCAATCGTCGGAATAATCCAACACGGTGTGCTTGATCTTCGGCGGCTGCAGCCAGCACGAGCCTTCGCGCATGGTGACTTCGCCGGCGCCGTCATACTCGCCTTTGATCCAGCCCTTGAGCACGTAGATCATCTGAAATTCGACGTCGTGATAATGCCGCTTCGACACCACCGCGGGATCGCAGGGCGGGATCATCTTGATGACGTGGGCCTGCGCCAAACCGTTGGTCGCGGCGGCCATGCCGAGGTCGCGGTACTTTGCGTAGGAGCGCAAGCCGCCTGCGAAAGCGTTTGGATTGAGGTGGCTGGCCACGAAGGTCTGCTTGCGCGGGGCAGCTTTCACCTTGGGCTTGCCCTTTGCGGCGGCGACGCGACGGCGCGCCGATAATTTGCTCGATGATCGCGAAGTTTTACGCGGAGCCCGTCTGACCGGCGCCGCCCGTTTCGCCTTGCGCGGTTTCGTAGCCATGGACTGTCCTTTCGCCCAAAATTGCCGGCGAAGGATATCACACCGGCTTAGGCCTTCGCACCAATGTTCCCCAGGCCAACAGCAGCGCCGCGACCAGAATGACCGGGAACACCACCTCGTTCACGGTGGTCCAGCCATAGCGCGACAACAGCGCGCCCGACGAGAACGACGCGATCGCCATGGCGCCGAACACCAGGAAGTCGTTGAACGCCTGCACTTTGTTGCGCTCGTGGGGATCGTGGCACTCGGTGATCAGGGTGGTGGCGCTGATGAAGGCGAAATTCCAGCCGACGCCGAGCAGCGTCAGCCCGATCCAGAAATTCCACAGCCCGAGGCCGCCGAGGCTGATGGTGGCGGCGACCAGGATCAATGTCAGTCCGATCGCCATCATCGCGCGCACGCCGAAGCGGGCGATCAGCGAGCCGGTGATGAAACTCGGCGCGTACATGCCGATGACATGCCACTGGATACCCAGCGCCGCTTCGCCAACAGTATGATTGCACATGACCATGGCCAGCGGCGCCGACGTCATCTCCATGTTCATCATCGAATAGCTGGCCAGGCCGCAGACCACCGCGATGATGAATTTCGGCTGCACGACGATTGCGCTCAGCGGCCGCCCGTCGATCAGCGAATGCGACACCGGCGGCCGGGGAATTTTGAGTTGCGCCAGCACGATCGCGGCGAGCACCGCGCACGCCGACTGCGCCAAAAACGTGCCGGCGAACAGATAAGGCGGCCACGCGTCTTTGGTGAAGATGACAATCTGCGAGCCGATCACAGCGGCGAAAATACCGCCGGCCAGCACCCAGGCGACGGCCTTGGGCCGAAACTGCGGGCTTGCCGTATCGGTGGCGGCGAAGCGGTAGGATTGATGCGCCGCCGCGTAGAGACCGCCGCAGAAGGTACCGACCAGCAACAGCCAGAACGATCCATGCAGCACCGCCGCACACGAGATCAGGCCGGACAGCGCGCCGAAGGCCGAGCCGGTCTGCACGGCGAAGCGCCGGCCGTAAGCCTTGGCCAGCATGCCGACCGGGATCGTCCCCATCCACATGCCTGCGACCATGACGCTGATCGGCAAGGTCGCGAGCGCGCGATCGGGCGCCAGCATCGAACCGAGGATGCCGGTCGTCGCCACGGTGACGGTGTTGTTGCCACCGGCCAGCGCCTGCGCCACGCCAAGGATCACGGCATTGCGCGCGGCAAGCCGGTCATCGATGAAGTCGAGTGCGGGTTCGGCTACGGCCGCCATGGCAGACTCCCGGTGGGGCCGGACCTTGTAGCGGGCGCAAGCCGCAGGCGCCACTGCGCAGGATGCAGATCAGCCCGTTGCTTGCTTGGGCAAACGCGCCGGCGCCGCCCTACCAGTGTCCCATCCAGCGATTCCAGGCGAACAGCAAGTCGGCGAAACGATCGTACGCGACGCGGGTGATTTGACGAAGAACCGGCAAGCCGAAGAACCGCCCAAGCCAGGCTTGGCCAGGCGTTGCAAGCCAAATCGCGATCGCACAATCGGCACCGACAAAAAGACGCCCCGCGGCGTCGACCGCGTGCAGGCGCCGGCGCACGTCATTGACGTCGGCGCCGTAGCGCGCGAGCGCGTCGGGCTCGAGATTGATGTCGCGGAAATCGATCAGGCCGGCCCGCGCCGCCTGAACAAGCCGGCTGCGCTGCCAGGTGATACCGGCATTACAGACCGGGCATTTGGTGTTGTACCAAACGGTGAGCGTCGGATTAGTCGCCACCGTTGCCATGTCCTGCCATCATCCGGATTGCCGGCTTTTTTTGCGCTCAAGCTCTTAAAACTCAAATGCATTGTTGTGACGGATCACCACTGAGCGTGCTTGTTCGGGCGTGAGCGCCCCCAATTGTCCGAGCGCCGCTTGCGTCTCTTCCATGAGAATGTCGATGACGTGCGTGGCGCCCTCCTCGCCGAGCGCGCCGAGGCCCCACAGGAACGCCTTGCCGGCAAAGGCCGCGGCGGCGCCGAGCGCGTAGGCACGCACCACGTCGGTGCCGCTGCGGATGCCGGAATCGTACAGCACGGTGGCGCGCTTGCCGACCTGCTTGACGATGGCCGGCAGCACGTCGATCGGCGCCGGCAGCGCCTCGATCTGGCGGCCGCCGTGGTTCGACACGAACATGCCGTCGACGCCCAGCGACACGGCCTTGTCGGCGTCTTCCGGATGCATGATGCCCTTGACGATCAGCGTGCCTTTCCAGCGGTCGCGATACTTTGCGACCTCCTCCCAGGTGAAGGCGCCGCCCATCTCGCGCCGTGCAAAAGCGACCATGTCGTTGATCGAGGCATTGTCGCCGACATAAGCGCGCAGATTGGAAAAACGCGGAATGCCGTTCTGCCACAGCGCCCGAGTCCAGGCCGGCGCCATCAGCATCTGCAGCATCATCTTCAAATCGGGATTGAAGGCGCCGCCGAGGCCGACCACCACTTCGCGGGCGCGTGTGGTGCGCACCGGCACGTCGAGCGTGAGCACCAGCGCATGACAGCCCGCCGCCTGGGCGCGCCGCACCAGATCGAAACCGATGGCGTGGTCGTTTCTGGCGGCGCGATAAAGCTGGAACCAGAACACGTCGGGCGCGAGCTCGGCGATGCGCTCGATGGTGGAGCAGCCGACGGTGCCGAGCGTATAGGGAATGCGCGCGCGTTGCGCGGCGCGGGCCAAATATTCATCGGCGCCCGGCCAAACGATCGCCGGCCCCCCCATGGGCGCAACGCCGATCGGGGCGGCATAGCGGCGGCCGAACAGCTCGACCTCGCACGGCGGCAGCGACGGCATCACACCATAGCGCGGCACCAATTCCACCGCGTCGAGTCCGGCCCAATTGCGCTTGATGCCGGCATCGTCCTTGCCCGAGCCGCCGTCGGAATACTCGAAGGAAAAATGCGGCAGCCGGCGCCGCGCGCCGCGGCGCAGATAGTCGATGGTCGGAAAATGCCGATAAAGCTCGGCGTAACGCGGATTGGCATTCTTGCCGACGTAAGGTTTTGGCGCGGCAGTCTGAGGGGCGGCTATCGCCGTCGTATCGTGCATGGGCGTTTCTCCGGCGTATATTATAACTCGTTCATCGCTTACCCGAGCAAGCGACGCTTCGGCATCAATTACGCAACGCGGCGGCGTTTCGTTTGCGTTTGGATGTCCTTTCGGTGCCGCTCAACCCATCTGCGTAGCACCTCGTCGATCCGCGTCTGCCAACCCGGTCCGGTCGCCCGAAAATGTCCCAACACAAGAGGCGACAGCCGGATATGAATATGAACTTTCGAATCGGCTTTCTTCGGCCGGCCGCGCGCGCGCGTTATCGTTCCCTGAGCAGGGCTCACAATCTTGCCGCCAAGTGCGACCTCGGCACGGTCGAACTGTTCCTGGCTCCATTCCGGAGCGTCGTTAGGGTCAACCCAGCCGCGTCGCATAGCGCGCTTTTTCACGGGCATTGCATTTCCTCATTGAGATAACGTGGCGATCCGCGCCACGCGGGGTCCACACCACCATCACCAGCCGGCGACCAAGCAATCCATAAGTCTGGAAGCGTGGCTTGCCATAATCCTCTCGGTCGTCCAAAAGCGTGAGCGTGGCTCCGGAAAACACCGTTTCAGCGTGCTCGAAATCCAACCCACGCTCAGCCAGCGTCAACTGTCGCTTCCTGGGATCGTAGGTAATTCCCACCGAATTTATATGCCCACGGAAAATCAATTCGTCAAGGAATTCCAGTGCTTCCCACGAGTTCGGACCGGTCAGAAATGACTGTACGACGGCCGCGCGAAACTGAGCGTCTTGCCCTCGTGGAGAAAGCGGGCGCCCTGCCCGGCCGCCATGCGCCCGATCTCGGTCACCGCCACGCCAGCGGAGTGCGCGGCCGTGCGGAATGCGGCGAGTTTGTCGGGCGCCAGCGTCAGGACGATTTCGTAATCGTCGCCGCCGCTGAGCGCTGTTTCCATCATCGCCGGATCGGCGGCGATCGCGGCGCGGACCGCGTCGGACAGCGGCACGCGCGCGACATCGATCTCGGCGGCAGCGCCGGACGCACGACACAGCTTGGCGAGATCGCCGGCGAGGCCGTCGGACACATCGATTGCCGCCGAGGCGTTTTGCAGGACCGCATGAGCGAGGGCATTGCGCGGCTCGGGCAAGAGATAACGCTGCTTCAGATGTGCGCTCATGGCTTCCGACAATCGCCACCGCTTGGCCAGGCTTTCGTCCCGCCGCAGCAGCACGCCAAGCGCCGCGTCACCGATGGTGCCGGTCACGATGATGTGGTCACCCGGCTTGGCAGTCGAGCGCTGCACCATTTTGCCGTGCGGCACCGCGCCGAAGGCGGCAATCGAAACTGACGTCGGACCGGGCGTGCGGTCGGTGTCGCCGCCGAGCAACGGACAGCCGTAGCGCTCGGCATCCTCGCCAAGACCCACGGCAAAGGCCGCGAGCCACGCTTCGTCGATTGCCGCCGGCAATGCGAGCGATAACAGAAAGCCGAGCGGCGTTGCGCCTTTGGCGGCGAGATCGGACAGATTCATCCGCAGCGCCTTACGGCCGATGTTTTCCGGCCGGTCATCGGGAAAGGCGTGCACGCCCGAAATGACGCCATCGGTGGTCAGTACGACATCACATCCGGGCGGCGGCGCAATGACGGCGGCATCGTCGACCAGGCCCAGCGCACCGGGATGCTTGGCCAGCGGCCGGAAATAGCGCGCGATCAGGCGGTCCTCGGCGGATTCTGGCGAGTTTGGCATCGCGCGACGCACCGTCTGAGTGTCTAGACCATGATCCAATTCAATTGAATCGGATCATGGTCTAGAATCTTCGTTTGAGCATGATCTTATCCGAAAACCGGTATCCACTTTTCGGGATCATGCTCTAAGCGCGGTCGAACTCCGCCGCGCGCAGTTGGTGGGCGAGCTGATCGAGCACGGCATTGACCATGCCGGTCTCCTCGTCGTCGACAAAGGCTCCGGCGACGTCGACATATTCCGACATTACCACTCTTGCCGGCACGTCCGCGCGACACGCAAGCTCGTAGGCGCCGGCGCGCAGCACCGCGCGCAGCACCGCCTCGATGCGTTTGAGCGGCCAGCCGCGGGTCAGCGCCGCGTCGATCTGCGGGTCGAGCTTGCCTTGTTCGCGCACCACGCCGCCGACGATATCGCGAAAATAGGCGGCCTCCGCCGGCCGGTATTGCGCGCCCTCGACCTCACTGCCGAGCCAATGGCCTTCGAATTCGGCCATGATCTCGTTGAGCCCGGTGCCGGCAAGGTCCATCTGATAAAGCGCCTGCACGGCGGCGAGCCGTGCCGCGCCGCGCTTGTTGGCCTTGCGCGCCTCGTTGGGGCTCGTCATCTCAACGCTTCCCGAAGCGTTGTTTGATACCGATCAGCGCCAGCGCGGCGCGCGCGGCGTCGCCGCCCTTGTCCTGCTCCTCGACGCGGGCGCGCTCCCAGGCCTGAGCTTCGGTGTCGACGGTGATGATGCCGTTGCCGATGGGAAAGCGTTGCGCGATCGAAAGCTCCATCAGGCCGCGCGCCGATTGATGCGACACGATCTCGAAATGGATGGTATCGCCGCGGATGACGCAGCCGAGCGCGACCGCGCCGTCATAAGGCAGGCGGCCCCAGTGCGCGGTGTCGATGGCGATGGCAATCGCGCCTGGTATTTCCAGCGAGCCCGGCACGCTGACGCGGTCGACCTCGGCGCCGGCTTCCGCCAGCGCCTTCATCGCGCCGGCCAAAAGCGCGTCCGCGATCTCGTCGTAATAGCGCGCCTCGACGATGAGGATGCGCGCACCCTTGCGCGCGCCCTCACCACGCTTGCCTCGCCGCGGCCCGGCCATCGTCTGCTCCTGTCAGGCCGTGGTCGTACCAAGCCGGCAGCGCCCGAACAAGCGCAGCCAAATCCGTTAACGCGCCTGCGGCATGGACTCCAACAGCCGCGCCGCATAGCGCGCCATCTGGTCGACTTCGATATTGAGCCGCGCGCCGGGGCGCAGCGCGCCGAGCGTCGTGACCTGCAAGGTGTGCGGGATGATCAAGACGGAAAACGTGTCGCCCTCGACCTTGTTGACCGTCAGCGATATGCCATCGAGCGCCACGGAACCCTTGGGCGCGATGAAGCGGGCAAGCTCCGCCGGCACGCGCAGCGTCAATTCGGCGCTGTCGAGAAAATCGTCGCGCGCAATGAGCTCGGCGATGCCGTCGACATGGCCGCTGACCATGTGACCGCCGAGCTCGTCGCCGAGCCGCAGCGACCGTTCGAGATTGAGTTTTGTGCCGCGCTGCCAGGCGGCGGCAGTGGTCATGCGCAAGGTCTCGGCGGCGGCATCGACGGCAAATGAGGAGCGATTGCCGGTACGGCCGCGGCCCACAACGGTGAGGCAAATGCCCGAACAGGCGATCGAGGCGCCGATGTCGATGCTATCGGTGTCGTAGCCGCAGGCGATGTTGAGGCGGCGCAGCCCTTCGGCTTTTTCCTCAACATCAAGAACCTCGCCTAAGTCGCTGACAATGCCGGTAAACATCGCTCTACTCGCGGATATAATTGACTTGGCGATCGGGCCCCACCGGCTCGCTGCCGACCTGCTTCAGTCTCCGAGTCAGCGCCTCCATCGCGCCCGATGCAAGCGCGTCGATCCCATCCGGACCGACGATTTTGGGCGAATGGAACAGGACTGCCTCATCGACCAGATCGGCAGCGACGAAGGCAGCGGCAAGCGTCGGGCCACCTTCGACCATCAGCCTTGTGATGCCCTTCGCGGCCAGACATTCGAGGCCATCCTTGAGGTCGAGGCGGCCAGCGCTTTGCGGCGACCGCAACACCTCGACGCCGAGCGGCAGCAGGGTAGCCTCGGTAGCTTGGGGAGCGCCAAGGCCGGAGAGCGCCCAGACCGGCGTCTCGTGAGCGCTTCGAACCAGGCGCGAGTTAACCGGCAGGCGCAGCATGCTGTCGGCCACGATCCGCACCGGTGAATCCTTGGCCATGCCGGGCAAGCGGCAGGTCAGCATCGGATCGTCCGCCAGCACGGTGCCGATGCCGACCATGATGGCGTCGCTGTGGGCGCGAAGGAGATGAACACGCTCGCGCACCGCCTCCCCGGTGATGGCAACGGGCTTGCGCCCGGCCGCAGCGGCTTTGCCGTCGGCGGAGATCGCAAGCTTGAGCATGACGTGGGGACGGCGCTCGCGCATGCGCCGGATATGGCCGGCATGGTCGCGCCGGGCTTGCTCGGCCCCTATCCCGACATCCACGGTAATTCCGGCCGCGCGCAGGCGGGCATGGCCTCGGCCCGCCACTTCGGGATTGGGATCTTCGAGCGCCGACACGACGCGTGCAATACCCGCGGCGATGACGGCGTCGGCGCAGGGCGGCGTCTTGCCGTGGTGCGAGCACGGCTCGAGCGTGACATAGAGCGTCGCGCCGCGTGCCGCGGCGCCCGCCCGCCGTAATGCCTCGACCTCGGCATGGGGCCGTCCGCCGCGCTGGGTCCAGCCGCGGCCGACCATGACGCCGTCCTTGACGATCACCGCGCCCACGGCCGGGTTCGGCCAGGTTTTGCCAAGTCCGCGCCGGCCGAGAGAGAGCGCCATGTCCATGAAGCGCCGATCGGCACTCACTTGCGCGCGATCTCCGCGGCCTCGTCGCCCGATAATTCGGCGAGCGCCGTTTCGAAATCCTTGGCCTCGCGGAAATTGCGGTAGACCGAGGCGAAGCGCACATAGGCGACGTCGTCGAGCTCGCGCAAATGCGCCATCACGGTTTCGCCGATCGCTTCCGACGAAACCTCGCTTTCGCCCATGCTTTCCAGTTCGCGCACGATCTTCGACACCATCTGGTCGATGCGCTCGGGATCGACCGGGCGCTTGCGGCAGGCGATCTGCACCGAGCGCAATAGTTTATCGCGATCGAACGGCACCCGCCGGCTGTTGCGCTTGATGACGATCAATTCGCGCAACTGCACCCGCTCGAAGGTGGTGAAGCGGAAATTGCAGGTCAGGCAGACGCGACGGCGGCGGATGACGGAGGAATCTTCCGTGGGCCGCGAATCCTTCACCTGGGTATCGAGGCTGCCGCAACTCGGACAACGCATCCCTTATCCCTCGTAGATCGGAAACCGGCCGACCAGGCGGCGAACTTTTTCGCGCACGCTGGCTTCGGCGGCTGCATCCTGCTCGGTGCCCTTTTGCGACAGCGCATCGAGCAGTTCGGCGATCAGGTCGCCGATCTGGCGGAACTCGGCGATGCCAAAGCCGCGCGTGGTGCCGGCCGGGGTGCCGAGCCGCACGCCGGACGTGATCGTGGGCTTTTCCGGGTCGTAGGGAATGCCGTTCTTGTTGCAGGTGATGTGGGCGCGCTCGAGCGCGGCCTCGGCCACTTTGCCTGTCAGGCGTTTCTTGCGCAGATCGACCAGCATGAGGTGGGTGTCGGTGCCGCCCGAGACGATATCGAGGCCGCGAGTTTTCAGCGTTTCGGCAAGGGCTTTAGCGTTCTCGACCACGTTCTTCGCGTAAAGTCTGAAGGAGGGGCGCAGCGCCTCGCCGAACGCCACGGCCTTCGCCGCAATGACATGCATCAGCGGTCCGCCCTGCATGCCCGGAAACACCGCGGAATTGAGCTTTTTCGCCAATTCCTCGTCGTTGGTCAGAATGGTGCCGCCGCGCGGCCCGCGCAGCGTCTTGTGGGTCGTCGTGGTCACCACATGGGCATGGGGAAGCGGGCTCGGATGGGCGCCGCCGGCCACAAGGCCGGCGAAATGCGCCATGTCGACCATCAGATAGGCCCCGACCTCATCGGCGATCTCGCGGAAGCGGCGGAAATCGATGATGCGCGGATAGGCCGAGCCGCCGGCCACGATCACCCTGGGGCGGTGTTCTTTGGCGAGCCGTTCGACCTCCTCCATGTCGATGAGGCAATCGTCGCGGCGGACGCCGTAGGGCACGACCTTGAACCAGCGGCCCGACATGTTGACCGGCGAGCCGTGGGTGAGATGGCCGCCGGCGGCGAGGTTGAGCCCCATGAAAGTGTCGCCGGGCTGCATCAGCGCCATGAACGCTTCGGCATTGGCCGAGGCGCCGGAATGGGGCTGCACATTGGCGAATGCGCAGCCGAACAGCCGGGTCACCCGCTCGATCGCCACGCGCTCGGCGATATCGACGAACTGACAGCCGCCGTAATAGCGCTTCCCCGGCAAACCTTCGGCATACTTGTTGGTCAGCACAGAACCCTGTGCTTCGAGCACGGCGCGGCTGACGATGTTTTCCGACGCGATCAGCTCGATCTCATCGCGCTGGCGGCCGAGCTCGAGCGCAATGGCATCGGCGATCTCCGGGTCGCTGTCGGCCAGCGAGGCGGAAAACAAGCCTTCGTCCGCCGTCTTGGCGTTTTGGGATACCGACATGCCAATTGCCTCTAGAATTTGCCTCGCAGAAATGGGCCGTTGTCCGCAGGTGATACACCCCGCGCCGGCATCATACCAGCCGATGAGCGCAAGGCATGGGATATTTCAGCGGATAACGCGCTACATTTAGGGATTGGAAGGTGGTCCGTCACCCTGGGGCGTCAGAGCCCGGGTGGCGGTCGACGTTTCGGGGTCGTAAAGTGGTGCCTGCGCTTGCTGGGACGCATTAATGAGGAAGGCCTCAACGCGCTTTAGTAATAACGCGCAACGTTCAAGAGTGGCCGCGCTGTCACCCAATTCACAGCGATCGAGTGCGGCAAATTCCCGGACGACCGAACCAGGGGGGAATTGGCCCCGACAGAAATCGATGTGGTACCACTTGTCGCCGACAGGCAGACCATTCCAGAAATGAATTTCTTCGCTCTCCCCTGTCCAGATCTTGCCCCTGATGATTTCAGTTGCCGGATAGTAATGCTGAACCACCCGGGCGGTCGGATAGCACTGTCCGAACGCGGGGTTGCCGGCTTTCTCAACCGCCCCGTAAGCCGTTAGCCTATCCCAAGACGCTTCCAATGCTTCGCGAAGGCGCAGCATGAAGTTCTCATCGGGCTCTATCATCTTATCGCGGCACATCTTATCGCGGCAGTCGCGAACGGCCGCTTGCGCGCCTTACTCAAACCCGTAGAGCGCCCGCGCATTGCCGGAATAAATCTGCTTGCGGCGCTCGTCGCCCAGGCTTGCCGGCACGACCACGAACGGATCGTCGAAATCCCAGTGCGGATAGTCCGACGAGAACAGGATGCGGTCGAAGCCGATCGCCGCCATGATGTCGACGAGGTGCTCAGGCTTTTCCGGCTCCTCCATCGGCTGGGTGGTGACCCAGAAATGGTCGTGCAGATACTCCGATGGCGCCCGCGTCAGATGCGGCAGGCCTGAGCGCATGCGCTTCCAGTTGCGGTCGAGGCGGTGGCCGAGGGAAGGCATCCAGCCAAAACCGCCTTCGATGAACACCATCTTGAGCTGCGGGAAAGCCTCGAACACGCCCTCCATGATCATGCTGGTGACCTGGGCCTGGCAGGCATTGGAGTGCTCGGTCATTTCCTCGATGTAGAACGACGGCCAGCCGGTATTGCTGGCCGCGCGGCCGCTATAGCCGAACACGTGGACGCCGACCGGCAACCCGGCCTCGCAGGCCGCCTCATAGATCGGCCAATAGCGGCGGCGGCCCATCAGCTCGGCGGTGCGGGTGAGCATCAGCACGTGGGCGAAGCGGCGGTCGCCTGAGCGACGGCGGATTTCCTTGCGCGAGGCTTCGGGGTCCTCGTAGGGCACCACCAGCGAGCACTTGAGCCGCGGATCGAGCGCGTTCCAGTGATTGAGCTGGAACTCGTTGCAGGCAAACGCCAGCGCGGCTGAGTATTCGTCGTTCTGCTCGCCCTGCCCCGACGGCGACAGCGGATTCATCACGCCATATTCGATGCCGTAGAAATCGAGATGCTGCCTCCGCATGAACTCGTAATTGCTGGCCGGCAGGCCGCCGTCCGGCGGCCACGAGTCGCGGCGCGAGGCCTGCGGCTGCGCCTTCGGATAAGGAAAGCCTTTGACATAGCCGTGATGCGAGCGCGCCCCATAGGTCTGCGCGTAATCCCACCAGCGATTGCTCAGATAAGGCCGGTAATCCTCGACCGAGGCTTTGGGATGGATGTCGCAATCGATGATTTGAACCTTGGTCTTGGCGCTGCGGTCGATCTGGCGGGCTTCGATATTCACGGCGCTTCCTCCATCGAGACTCTTATTGTAGCCCGGATTGAGCGCCAGCGAAATCCGGGAGCGGCTCTCAAGCCGCCCCGCCGGTCCCGGGTTTCGCTCCGCTCAACCCGGGCTACACGGTAATCACCCGGTCGACGAGAAGTTTCCACGTGCCCGACGGCGGTCTGTGGCCCGAGAGCCAAGTGCCCGTCACTTTGCCTTCCCATTCCACCGGCAGCACCATGCCGCGCAAAAACTTGGCCGCCATCTGCCGCGAGCTCCAGGCGACCACCGTGTCCGAGCCGGTCTCCCACCACGCCTCACCCGGCGCCAGATCGCGGTGCGACTCGGCGTCCTGCTGGACGTTGAAGGTGCCTTCGAGCAGGCAGCGGATTCCCGGGCCGGGATGCTGATGGCGATCGGCGATGCGGCCGGCGGCCGTTGTGATCTGGTCGAGGCGGAACAGCCACCGCGTGCCTTCGGGCATGGCCAGGGTGGTGATGACCCGCGACATGCGCAGGCTCGACAGCACGCCCTCCCCGTCGTGGAGCAGCGGCGCTGCATTCGGCGGCGCAAGCTCCCAGCGCCAGATTTGGCTCCACTCGCCGGCCGATTTCAGCGTGACGGTGCTGTCGCAATAGATCGCGGCATCGGCGCTCATTATCTGGCCGTTGATGTCAACGCGACCATGCCGCACGTAGAGCAAGCGATGCGCCGGCGCCAACGGCGAGGCGGTCGAGCCGCCGGCGCCGACTTGGTCGTGATAGAGATTTAAAGCGAATGGCATGGCGCAGGCCTAACTCGGTTTTCTCCGTCAGCGAAATCCAGAGTACAGGTCTCAATCATTCGGGGCGTATACTGTGAAAGCGATCTCCGTTTGCAAACCTGCGAGCAATGCGACCGTTCTACTCGATATATTGAAGGAGATGTCGTGAGGCTCATAGCCGGCCTGAATGCCGATATTCATCGCACGAAATTCGCATCGATCCCAAATTGTCCTTGCCTGCTCTGGAAGCGATTGGACAAGCGCAATCCATTTAACCAAGCAATCTTCAAGCGAATTGTACTGCGCATTCAATTCGATGACCGCCTCTTGCGTTGTTTGATGAAGCACAAACGCTGCGGGTTCAAGATACCTCAGCAATTCTTCAAGAGCGGATTGAACTCGAATTTCGAGGTCAACATTCAAGAATGTCGTGGCGGACTTCGACTCTGGCATGGGACCTGCCTCAACGCGACGGCTTCTTCCAGATGCCGCGCTTTTGCATGAGCGCCACCTGCTTGTCGATCACGTCGGTCTTGTATTGCGCGTGCTTCGGCGGAATTTTTTTCAAGTAGCGGTTCTTCGGATAGATCGGCTTCTCGTAGATGATTTGCGCCAACTCGGCGCGGATGTCTTTCATCCAGTTGGTGACCTGCGCCGACTCGCGATGGTGGCGCAGCGCCTCGATATTGATGACGCCGGCCACGAAGGTCGAGCCGTTGGTGTCGCGCTGCTTGCCGACCAGTTGGCCGCGGTAATCGACGATCATCGATTGGCCGCCGCCGGCATCGATGCCGAAATGGTGGCCTTCGGGCGTCAGATGATAGCTGCCGATATTCGGCGCCACGATGTACATGTTGTTCTCGAGCGCGCGGGCGCGATTGGAAATCTCGAACACGTCATTCTCGGTGAACGGCGCCGGCATCGAGGCGCGATAGACGACCTCGGCGCCGTTCATGGCGAGCCCGCGGCCGTTCTCCGGATAATTGCCCTCCATCGCCATCATGATGCCGAGCCGGCCGATTTTTGTATCGGCGACCGGCCAGAACGCGTCCAAGGTGCGGCCGTATTTCTCGATCCACCAGTCGTAAATGTCGTGCGGCGACACCGAGCGCTCGACCGGCAATAGCGCCGAGATCTTGTAGTGCTGCAAGACGATCTTGCCGTCGGGATCGACGATGAAGCCGATATTGAAGAAGCGGTCCTTCCAGTCCTTATGGCGCGCCTTGGCCTGCGCCATGATGAAGACATTCCATTCGCGCGCCAGCTTGCCGATCTCGTCGGTCTCGGGACCGGGAATGTCTATGCAGCAGGTGCGCGCATAATCGGCGTGATCGACGTCGAGCACCTCGTCGTTGAACCCCATCAGCGCGCCTTCGGGAATGGCCAAAAGCCGCACCGGGATGTCGAGATTGGACAGCCAGAACGCCGCTTTGGTCAGGCTCTTGAGGTGCTCGATGTTGTGCTTGATGTCGTCGCGCCGGCGGATGCCGTAGAAGGTCGGAATGAGGCCGACGGCGTTGTAGGGCTCGATCATGGTGTTTCCTCAGTCGTCATTCCGGATCGCCGCGTAGCTGCGAGTCCGGAATCCATAGTCCCTGTTTGAGCAGAACATTCACGGATCGTGATTATGGATTCCGGGTTCCTCGCTTCGCTCGGCCCCGGAATGACAAAAATTACGCCGCGACGCTGGGCAGGCCGGCGAGCGCCATGGCGAGCTCGCCTTCGTCGTATTCCTGATCGACCAGCTTGCCTTCGAAATAGGCGATATAGGCGCCCATGTCGAAGTGGCCGTGGCCGGACATGTTGAACAGGATGACCTCGGACTTGCCCTCTTTCTTGCAGCGTAGCGCCTCGTCGATGGCGCAACGCACCGCGTGCGTCGCTTCCGGCGCCGGCACAATTCCTTCGCAGCGCGCGAACTGCACGCCGGCGTCGAAGCAGGTTTTTTGGTGATAGGCGCGCGCCTCGATCAGGCCGAGATCGTGGATGTGCGAAATCATCGGCGCCATGCCGTGATAGCGCAAGCCGCCGGCGTGAAAACCCGGCGGAATGAAGGTCGAGCCGAGCGTGTGCATCTTCACCAGCGGGGTGAGGTGCGCGGTATCGCCAAAATCGTAGGCGTATTTGCCGCGCGTCAGCGTCGGGCACGCCGCAGGCTCGACGGCGACGTAGCGGCGCTTGCGGCCGCCGCGCAGTTGCAGGCCGAGAAACGGAAACACCAGGCCGGCGAAGTTCGAGCCGCCGCCGGTGCACCCGATGATCACGTCGGGATCGTCGCCCGCCATTTCGAACTGTTTGATCGCTTCCTGGCCGTTCACCGTCTGGTGCAACAGCACATGGTTGAGCACGGAACCGAGCGAATATTTCACCGCCGGATCTTTTGCCGCCATCTCCACGGCTTCCGAAATGGCGATGCCGAGCGAGCCCGGGCTGTTCGGCGTTTTGGCGAGGATGGCGCGGCCGGAATCGGTCTCGTTCGACGGCGAGGCGATACAGCGCGCGCCGTAGGTTTCCATCAACGCGCGGCGATAGGGCTTTTGATCGTAGGAGACGCGGACCTGGAATACGGTCACTTCCATGCCGAACAGCGAGCCGGCAAAGGCCAGCGATGAGCCCCATTGGCCGGCGCCGGTTTCGGTGGAGAGCCGTTTGACGCCCTGCTCCTTGTTGTACCAGGCCTGCGGCACCGCGGTGTTCGGCTTGTGCGAGCCCGCGGGCGAGACGCCTTCGTATTTGTAATAAATCTTGGCCGGGGTGCCGAGCGCCTGCTCAAGGCGCCGCGCGCGCATCAGCGGCGACGGCCGCCACATGCGGTAGACGTCGCGGATCGGCTCGGGGATGTCGATGCTGCGTTCCGCCGACACTTCTTGCAGAATGAGCGCCATCGGAAACAGCGGCTCGAGATCGGCAGGCCCGATCGGCTGCTTGGTGCCCGGATGCAACACCGGCGGCAGCGGCTTCGGCAGATCGGCCGCCAGATTGTACCAGGCTTTCGGAATGTCCTTTTCGTCGAGGACGAATTTGATCTGATCGCTCACGCTATCCTCCCACGCCATACGCTACGGGGCGCAAGATACACGAACGGATTTGCTGCGCCCAGCGGTCGAAAGCTTATGGCTGCCGCGCGCGACGGAGCGCGGGTTGTCGCCGTGGTCCCGGATCGCGATATTCGGCGCCGTTATTGCGGCGCCTCGACCAGCGCCCACAGCCGGTACGGCCGACCGGCGTCGCAGTCCTGGATGTCCAGCGGCGCGCCATCGTCCTTGATCTGATAGCGCAGCTCCAGGCACCGGTTGTTGACGCCGACCACCTGATAGTAGTCCTTGACCGCCACCATCTTCCAATGCTGGGTGGCGCTGCCCTCGCAGGTACCGATGCCGACCGCATCCTGCGTGTCGCCACGCCCCCACGACGTGACGCAAAGGCCGCCGACCTTCAGCTCTTGCGTCCGATCGTCATAGACGAAGACCTGTTGCGGCAAGTTCAAGCACTTCCACATCTGCAATCGCATCCCGCTGACATATTGGCCGCGCGGAACGTCCAGGCATTTGGCGCCCATGTCGGCGTGGCTTTGAATGACCATGCGCACGGCGGCGGCGCCGGCCGGCGGCGGTGTCGCGCAAACCAGCGTCGCTAGCGCAATGAAGAAAATGCGAAGCGTTCTCATCTTAATTTGCCTGCACCAGCACGAATTTCTGCGAGACCGTGCCGTTGCAAGTATACACATTCAGGGGCGTACCGATGTCCTTGAAGCCGCCGCGGATGTCGAGGCAGAGACCGTTAACGCCGATGAACTTATAGCCATCGCTGTCGTTCGCGACCGTCCAGCTTTGGCTGCGCTGGTTTGGCATGAAATCGCAGTCGTCTATGCCTACCGGATCCCCGGCGAGGCCATGGCCCCATGAAACGACACAGCGATTGCCGGACTTCAGCCGCTTCGTTGCCGCTTCGTAGGTGAAGACTTGCGCGGCGCCGTCGTTGCAGTCCCACAACTGCAAGCGCACGCCGTTTGCTTGGCTGCCCCAAGGAATGTCCAGGCATTTCTCCCCGAACTCCGGGGTGGCTTGAATTTGCATACGATAGACTTGCGGCGCCGGCTGCTGCGCCGCGACCGGCGTTGCCGAAGCCGCGGCGGCCGCAAGGCCGATGCACAGAACAAACTCAACGATTTCCATGTCTGCCCCTTGGCTCAATCTCATGTCAGCTCCGACACGATCCGTTACGGCGCTTCCCGGCCGCCCCGCGCGCGGTAATCGTCCCAGGTCATGAAGGTGATGCCGAGCCGGTCGTAGTCGACGCGCAGATAGCCGTCGCGATCGCGCGACACCGCGCGCGGCACGACATTTTGCACCTCCTGCGCCATCACGCCGACATAGACGGTGCGGTCGTCGCCCTTGTAGCGGAAGCGGTAGAGGCCGATGCCATCGGCGAGCCGACCGAGCGGTACGATGTCTTCCTTGAGCCGGACGTCGGAACGATGCCCGCCGCCGCCGTGGAAGCCGCCGCCGCCGTGGAAGCCGCCGCCACCATGGAAACCGCCACCGCCACCGAAGCCGTGGCCGCTGCTGCTTGCCATGTGGAAAGAACGCGATGACGAGCGCGGGGTCGAGCGTGTCCCGGCAAAGCCGCGGTTGCGCGACGACGAACTGCGCGCGCTGGAATTTTGTCCGCTGGTCGTGCGCGACGCAGTCCTGGTGTTGCTGGACGCCTTGTTGGTGTTCGATTTTGGATTGCACGGGTTTGCCGACGCGTTCTGTGTCGGCCGCGGCGTGCTGGCGCTCGGGTTGCAGATGTGCGCCGCGCCGCCCGCCGGATGTTCGCCGTAGGTCCGCGCCGGTCGCAGGCTGATCGTTGGCGGAAACACGGTCGGCGGGAAATTTGCCTGCTGAGGCGGGACAGTCTGCTGCAACATCATCGGCGGCGGATGAGCCGACGAAGCGGTCGTCGTCGCAGGCGGACATGGGCCGCTGCTCTGACCGGCGATTTTGCTGCCCGGCGGAAAGCCGAAATAAGTCTCCGGAGGCGCGTTTGGATTGCTCGGGTCGATAAGGCCTGCGGAAGCATCCAGCGGCAGCGTACCGGTGTTCGATCCGTTCATACATATCTGCTCGGTAGTATTGGTCACCGTCATTTGGCCGCACTTGCCGTTCAACGATCCGCCGCTCAGGCAATACTTTATGGCTATGGGCTGTCCCTGCGGCGACAGATTGGGACCGCTGAACGTTATTCCAACCGTCTGCCCATCTGGGGTGCGCACGCGCAAGCAAAACTGCTGGTCTTGCGACGACGCCGGTTGCGGGCCACAGGCGTTCGGCGGCATCGTTTGCGGAGATGGCGTGCCCGGCCCCGCATTGGCAACCTGCTGACCATTGGGATTGCCGCCGTCACGGGGCCGCAGCTTGATGCCGTTTGGATTGCCGTTTGGATTGGGGCGCAGCTTCAGGCCGCGACGCCGTCCGCCCGATCCGCCCGGGCCGTCGTCGTCGCCCGGCAGATCGACGTCGTCCGGTTGGTCATCGCCGTTGGCATTGGATTGATCGGCCGACGCCGTATTGGCTGGTGCGCTCGCGGGCGCCGCGGGATTGGCGGCGGCATTACCCTTGATGCCGGAGGTACAGCAATCCGCTGTCATCGGCGTGGGCACGGCGTTCTTGAGCCAGCACCGCGCCGTCGGTCCCTGGAGTCCGGGCTGCACATAGCTCCAGGCCCGGCAAACGTCGTCGCCAAGGCAGGCTTGCTGGCAAAGCTGCGAGTCCGCGCTCGACAGATCGATGACCCTGTAGTCGCTGCCGGGGCGATTGGTATTGGGCTCGAACGTTTGCGCGTTGGCGCCTGACGTGGTGAATGCGATCGACGCAACCGCCGTGGCGATAAGGAGCGTGAGCTTGTCCGCTTGGCGCATCGCAACCCCCTTTTATTTCCGCACGCATCACCAGGCGCGAGATCACCCTTGCGCCGCGATACGCGCTTTTGGCTCCGCTGGGGCACTCGTTCGACGAAATGACTTCGCACTACCGACGGGATCGTGCCGCCCCTCGCCCAAATAATTTCGGCACGTTCGCTTCGGCAATTTCCGATCAGCAACGGCTTATCTGTTGATATCATATTCGACCCCGACACGCGCTGTAAAGCAACGCCGAACCGCGTTTCACGCTCTGCGCCGCTTGCAACGATCGCCCGCGACCGGCAAGCTTGCCCCGCAACAACAAACGCGGGTTGGAATTTTCGTCCGTGGAATTTCGCCACCGCAAGTCCGTCGCGCTGATCACCGCGGTGGCCGCCATCGCCGCGGCATTGACGATGATCGCCGCCGCGCAAATGGCCTCCGGCGTGGCCGACTCCGGCGGCTACTGGCGCCAGCCGCTCAAGCCCCAGGGCACCCCGCCAAAAAAATGGACCGCCATCGAACGATCTTTGGCCCCCGCCGATTGCGGCCAATGCCATGCCGAACAGTTCGCGCAATGGCAGACGTCGCGGCACGCGCATGCGTTCTCGCCGGGCCTGCTCGGGCAATTGCTGGTTCTTGACGCGGCCGAGGCTGCCGGTTGCCTGCAATGCCACGCGCCGTTGGCCGAACAGCGCGCCGCCTTCGAGGCGGCGCGAGGCCTCGGCGCGGAAGCACTGAATGGAAATCTTGCTGCCGCCGGCAATTCCTGCGGCGGCTGCCATGTTCGGCTTTATCGCCACTTCGCGCCGCCGCAACGCGGCACCGGCGCCACCGGCGGCAGCGCGCAGTCAACGCCCCACGGCGGCTTCATGCGCACGGTGCTATTCGAAAGACCGGAGTTCTGCAGCGTCTGCCATCAATTTCCGGTGTCGCTTGCCGTCAACGGCAAGCCGCTGGAAAACACCCTCGTCGAATGGCAGGCAAGCCCGCAAGCGGCACAAAACGTCGCGTGCCAGACTTGCCATATGCCGGATCGCCGGCATCTGTGGCGCGGCATCCACGATCCGCAGATGGTCGCTTCCGGGCTGACGCCGCACGTGACCGCCAGCGCCGAAGGCGTTCGCTTCACCATCACCAATACCGGCATCGGCCACGCCTTTCCGACTTATGCCGCGCCCAAGGTGGTGATGCACGCGGTCGCGCTCGATGCCGCTGGTGTGCCGCGGCCGGAAACGGCGCGCTCCACGACGATCGCTCGCGAAGTCCGCTACCGGGAAAATCGTTGGGTCGAGTTGTCCGACACGCGCCTGCTGCCCGGACAAACAGCGGCAGTCGAGCTCGGCTGGGACGGCAGCACGCGCATCCGAACATGGCTCGAAGTCATTCCCGACTATTATTACGGGCACGACGTGTTTCCGGAACAGTTGGCGTCACTCCCGCCAGGCGGCGATGCCCAACGGCTGATCATGAAGGCCAGCGCCGACGCCGCGGCGAGCAGCTTTCGTCTCTTCGAGTCCGAGCTGCAAAAGCCGTAGCAGGTCGGGAATTTCCTGTGTTACCGTCGTCGCGATAGATTTAATTCATTTGTGACGAAGGGGCTCGATCGTGCAAACATCATTGTCGGTCAATGGCAGCCAATCCAGCGCCGAACGCTCATCCGGATCGCGAGAGGCCTTGATCCGTTCCTGCCTGATCGGAGCGACCGCGGTCGCGATCGCCGCCGGGCTCGGCTGCGCTGCCGGCGCCGAGGTGAAAAAAGTCGCCTATCCGGAAGTGAAGGTGACGGTCGACGCGGCCTACAAACCCGACGCGGCGTTCGAGCAGATGCGCGCGGCATTCGCCGACGCCGTCAACAAGAAGGACCTGGACGCGCTTTCGAAGCTGATCGCGCCGATGTTTCTTTGGACGATCGGCGGCCAGCCGGCGGACCAATTGGATTTGGGCCGCGATGCGCTGCACAATTTCAAGGTCGTGTTCGGCTTTCGCGCGCTGGGCAAGGACGTCGACGGCGGCGTCTCCGACGGACCCTACTGGGACGCGCTCGCCGTTTTCACCGGCGATCCGACCTATTACGCCGCCAACGATGCGGGCAATCTGGTGTGCGGGCCAATTGCCGCCGACGTCGCCGATGACGACGTCTTGCAACAAGCGCGCAAAAAGGTCGAAGCCGGCGACGACAGTGCCGATTGGTACTTCACCCTGGCTAATACCGACGTCGCCAAGGCCCCTGGCGACAAAGGGGCGCCGATCACCAAGATCGGCACCATCGCGGTGCCGCTGCTCAGCGTCTTTCCGGCGGCGCAAAAGGATCAGCCCGCGCCGCAACCGACCCACATCGAGGTGCTGCTGCCGTCAGGCAAGAGCGGCTGGATTCCGGTCGCGGCTGTGCGCCCCTTGTTTGCCGACCATCTCTGTTACGCCAAGACCGCGGACGGCCAATGGAAGATCGCCGCAATCGATCAGCCGGGGCAATAATCCGGGGCCGAGTAACCCGATCGCTAAAGCTTCGTCGTTGCCGGAATGGCCGGCGCGCCCAGTCCGTCGCGGCTGTAAATGTCTTCGCGGAATTGCACGATGCCGTCGGAGGCCGACCAGCCGGTGACGTAGACCCAGTGCAAGGGTATAGGCTTGGTCAGATTGACGTTGACCTGATCCCCCGAGGTGATCGCCTGCTCGATCTTGTCGGGGGTCCAGCCCTTGGTGCCTTCGAGCAGCCAGGCCACCAGCGCCTGGACATTCTGCACGCGGCAGCAGCCCGATGAATCGTAGCGGAAATCCTCGCCGAACAGATTCTTCAGCGGCGTGTCGTGCATGTAGACGCCGTATTGGCTCGGAAAGTTGATGCGGATGCGGCCGAGCGAGTTGTGGTCGCCCGGATCCTCGCGAAAGGTGTAATGCACCGCGTCGTCCGAGTACCAGTTGATTTCAGAGGGCTGCACCTCCTTGTGGTTCGGATCGAAGATGCGGATGTGGTTGTCCGTCAGGTAGTCGGGCTTGTCCTGCATGATCGGGATCAGGTCTTTGCGCACGATCGACACCGGCACGGTCCAGTACGGATTGAAGTTGACCTGCACGATCTTTGAGTTGATGTCGGGCGACGGCCGATCGACCTTGCCGACCACGGCCGTATGCCGCGACACCGCGACGTCATTCTCGATCGCCTCGACGCGAGCGGCCGGAATGTTGACCACCACGTAGCGCGGGCCGAGATTCGTGGTCAGTGTCTTGAGCCGCGCGATATTGACCTTGAGCTGATCGCGCCGTATCGCCGCCGGCACATTGAGCGCCGCGAGCGTCGAGGCGCGCAGCACGCCATCGACGGTGACGCCGTGGCGCGCCTGAAAACGCCGCATCGCAGCTTCGACATACGAGTCGTAGATGTCGTTTGCTCCGACCGCATTGGGATCGAGGTCGCCTGACAGCGACAGCCGTTGCCGCAGATCAACCACGCTCGGATGGCGGTTGCCGACCCGCAACTCATCGACATGAGGCACCGTCGGCCAGCCGCCGCGGGCGACGATCTCGTCGTAGGCCGCGATCGCCTTCTGGGTGAACTGCTCGGTCGCCGGCGACAGCATCGGCGCCGTCGGCTTCGGCATGTGGATGGTGCGCGAGGCCTGGTCGAAATCCTGGCCGAACTGGCCGGGACGGCGATCGTCCATGAGCGCGTCGAGCGGGTCGTCGGCGAAGGCGCGGCTCGCAACACCGCTCAGCGCCGCCGCGCCGACGCATTGCGCCAGAAAGCGGCGCCGATCGACGCTGTAGCGGCTGCGATTTCGCTTGGCCTGTTTCATCGAGCTGTTTCTTGGAGCTGTCCCTTGGCGGGTCGACTTAGCATGTCACCGACACGCCGCCAAAGGGTCCTTGTCCCCGATCACGCCGCCCCATGTCCGGCTACGGCCCATGGCCGGCAAATTTATGGCCGCAAACGAAATATTTAAGCTGAGCGGATGGCGGCCTTGATCGCATGGATGCCAGTTGTTCGTGTTTGCAATCTTGTCAAGGATCGAAGACCGCCCATTAGCGCGTTTACGCGCGTCTTTGACGCGCTATGGGCGGCGGCGCTTCGCGCCGTCCTTGACAAGATTGCCAACACGAACAGAGTGCTGTCCATGCGATCAAGGCCGCTTTCTGGGCCATCTTAAAAGCAAAAAAAGACCCCGGCGGTGACGCCGGGGTTTTGAGTTACGCCAGTACGACGGAAACTCTGGCGGATGAACCGCTCGTTATTACAGCCGGTAGAGAATTTGATCGGTCCAGAACCGCTCGAGCCGGTGCAGCGCCTTGTTGAGCACCGAGAACTCGTCGGCATTGATGCCGCCGACCTGCTCCACGGTGCGCACGTGTTTCTGGTAGAGCGCGTCGACGGCGTCGCGCACGTCGCGGCCCTTGTCGGTGAGCTTGATGCGCACCGAGCGGCGGTCGACGCGCGAGCGCTGGTGATCGAGGAAGCCCATCTCAACCAGCTTCTTGAGATTGTAGGAGACGTTGGAGCCGAGATAGTAGCCGCGGGTGCGCAACTCGCCGGCGGTGAGCTCCTTGTCGCCGATATTGTACAACAGCAGCGCCTGCACCGAATTGATGTCGGCGCGGCCGCGGCGGTCGAATTCGTCCTTGATGACGTCGAGGAGACGCCGGTGCAGCCGCTCGACAAGCGTGAGCGCCTCCAGATAGTGCGGCCGAATGTGGTCGAAGCGCGCCTCGCGGTCGGCGGGCTCGACCGTCTTGACGACGGCTTTCATGTTGACGCCTTTCCCAAACTTATTTTGTTTGTCGTCGACGGGCCCTGTTCCCGTCGTATGGCGTCACCCTACCGGTCAGGGTCTAAGATCAGTTTAAATAACAGGCTAAAAATAGGGTTTATTCGTTTTGGTGGAGGCGCGATTAAGCATTGATTTATAGGGGATTTTGTCAGGATTTTTTCACCTTAGAAACCCCCGAAATATCGACGCTCATGGTGCGCGGCAACGCTTACGAAACTCTATGCGCGGTACCGCCCGCCTTACGACATGATTGACTAGCCCTTAGGAGCCAACCATATAGCGCCCTCTGCCGGCACCCGGCCGGTCGAGCCCGTGACTTGGTGCGGGAGAGTGTCCCGAGTGGCAAAGGGGGCGGACTGTAAATCCGCTGGCTTACGCCTTCGTAGGTTCGAGTCCTACCTCTCCCACCAGCCTTCGCTCGCTTCGCGAGCTACGGCTCGGCAAGCCAAACTCCGAGCCTGCGGCGAAGCGAGCGAAGGCTGCCGCGCCGAAGCCCAAAGGGCGAAGGCGGGCTCGCTCCGAGTGACGGCTCGACAAGCCAGGAGATATCTGTGTGACTTATGTGTATATTCTCCGAAGCGTGGAACATTTGCAACGCTACTACGTCGGTGTAACGGCCGACTTACGCGCTCGCCTCAAGAAGCATAACGCTGGTGAAGTCTCGCACACATCGAAATACGCGCCTTGGACGATCAAGACTTATGTCGCGTTCGCCGATGAAAAACAGGCTTTTGCGTTTGAGAAATACCTCAAGTCTCCTTCGGGCAGGGCCTTCGCGAAAAAACGACTCTGACAAAAGTACGCTCCACCACCCGCATCGAGGCGGAATTGTCGGCCAAGACCACCACGCGCTTGCGGACGCCGATCGGACTTATGCTCGCTCGACACTAAAGCTGCGCGGCTTTTCACTGCGCCGGGCGATTTCAGCCATGGTCCGGTAGGCGGTTTCGATATGGCGCGTGGCGCGCTGCGTATCGAACAGCAGGCTTCCGTCGCGATTGCGGATCAGCCTGTCCTTGAGCGTCACGAGATAGGCCGGATCGCGAGCAAGGCGTAGCGCCAGCGCCTCGTATTCGCCGAGCGTGCGCGTCATCAAAGCGTCAAGACCGATCGCCTTGAGCAGGCTTGCCGCGACGCGGCCGGCGAAGGTTTCGCCGAGACAGGTCAAGACCGGCAGGCCGGCCCATAGCGCGTCGCTTGCCGTGGTGTGGGCATTGTACGGCAGTGTATCGAGGCATAAATCCGCGAGCCGGTGGCGCGCCAAATGATCGGCAACGCTGGCTTTCGGCGCAAAAATCAGCCGCTCCGGCGCGACGCCGCGTTTCTCCGCCTCGAGCCGCAGGTTTGCCGCAGCCTTGGCGATGCCCGTTATCAGCCAGAGCACGCTGCCTTCGGTCGCCTGCAAAAGGCGCATCCAGATATCGAAAATCTCCGGCGTGATCTTCTGCGGATTGTTGAAGCAACAAAACACGAAAGCGTTTTGCGGCAGGCCGCATTCGCCGCGGGTCGGCGTGCGCTGTCCGATGGCGCGGCGGTTGTCGTTGATCTGATAGGTGCCGGGGATCCGCACCACACGTTCGGCATAGAACGCGTCATGGTTTTCGGGGATGACCGTGGCGTCGGCGAGGATGTAGTCCATGTAGGGCGCGCCGGTCGTTCCCGGATAGCCGAGATAGTTCACCTGAATGGGCGCGGCGCGGCGCGCCAGCACGCCGAGACGGTGGTCCTTGGTAAAACCCATGAGATCGACGGCGATGTCGATTTCGGAGCGGCGCATCAGCGCGGCGATCTCCTGGTCGCTGTTGCCCCCGACATCGATGAAGTGCTCGAACGCCGCCTCCAGCCGCCGCCGCGCCGGTGAATTGTCGTTTTGTCCGAACGACAGCGCGGTGATCTCGAAACGCGATGTGTCGTGCTGCTCGAACAGGCCGGCCGTCAGATAAGCCGTCGGGTGCTCGTTGAAGTCGGCCGAGAGATAAGCGACGCGAAAACGATCGTGGGCATAGGCCTCGCCCTGCCAGAGCGGCGGATGGGCCGGCTGGTCCTGCACGTAACGCTTCGCACATTGCAATTGCTCGGCGGGCGACGAAGGAATGGCGACGATGGCGTAAGGCAGGCTCAACGGTTTTTCGGCTCTGACCATGGCCAGAAGCTCTGCCGTCTCCGCCGCCAAATCCGTCCAGTCGCAAATGCGCAGCTTTGACAATAGAAGCGGCGCGCGAAAATCGTCGGCCTGGGCGAAATCGGGGTCCAGCGCAAAACCGCGATCGAAACTGATAACCGCTTCGTCGTGCCGGTTGAGCGCGATGAGCGCCACGCCGCGGTTCATCCAGTCGGCGACCGAATCCGGCGCCAGGGCCAAAGCGCGGTCGTAGCTGTCGAGCGCCTCGGCATTGCGGCCGATCTTGCTCAAGACGTCGGCGCGATTGGCGTGTGCCGGCGCGAGCTCGGGCGCCAGCGCGATGGCGCGGTCGAAACTCAACAAGGCGTCGTCGTTCCGCCCGAGCGCGTGCCAGGCGCGGCCCAGGATGACATGGCTGCGCGCCTGCTTCGGATCGCTGGCGAGCGATTTTCGGGCGAGCTCCGCGCCCTCCGCGAAGCGGCCGTGCTGGCAGGAAATCAGCGCCAGATAATAAAGCGCGTCGGCATTGGCCGGATCGGCGCGCAAAACTTCGGCGTAACGCGCGGCGGCTTGGTCGACGGCGCCGCGCCGGTGCAGCGCCAGGCCTTCCTGCAATAAATCGCTCGCCGGGGAGACGGACATGGTCGCTTAAGGAAACACGCCTGACGCCGCTTTGAAATAAGGTAACCCCGGCTGCAGGGCATTCGGCTTGCGGTCCAATGGGCGGACGGTAAGGATGCGGCTCATGGCGGCACAAAATCCCAGCGAGCGGCGCGATTGAGCGGGCGAAAACAGTCTTTCCGGCGGCCGCCGCATCGCGGTCCGGACCGGCAGCGGCGTAGCGACGGTTTTGGGCCGGTCATCCTCTATGGCTGGCACAGCGTCACCGCGGCGCTCGCCAACCCGGTCCGCCGCATCCGCCGCCTCTTGGCGACGGAAAACGCGCTGCGCCGCCTCGCCGAAGACGGCATCACACCGCCGCTCGCACCCGAGCTGGTGCGGCCCGATGCGCTCGCCGCCCGCCTGACGCCGGATGCCGTGCATCAAGGCCTGATCGCCGAAGCCGATCCCCTGCCCTCGCCCGACATCGAGGACTTGCCGGCCATGGGCATCGTGCTGGTGCTCGACCAGATCACCGATCCGCACAATGTCGGGGCGATTTTGCGCAGCGCCGCGGCGTTCGCGGTCGAGGCCATCGTCACCACGGCGCGGCACAGTCCGGAAGCCACCGGCGTGCTGGCCAAGGCGGCGTCCGGCGCGCTCGAGCTCGTCCCCATCGTCACCGTGCAAAACCTGGCGCGCGGCCTTGTGGCGCTCAAGGAGCGCGGCTTTCTCACCATCGGTCTCGACGGCAGCGCGCCCGACGATCTCGCCGCGCTCGAACTGCGCGCGCCGCTGGCTCTGGTGCTCGGCGCCGAAGGCAAAGGCTTGCGCCAATTGACCGGCGCAACCTGCGACCGCCTCGCCCGCCTCGATCTGCCCGGCGCCATCAAAAGCCTCAACGTGTCGAACGCCGCGGCGCTTGCGCTCTACATCGCCAGTCGCGCCGTCAAAGCATAACCCCAAAAAGCACGAAGGCCCGCACGGCGCGGGCCTTCGCATTTCGTAGTCGGCAATCGGCTCGAACTAGCCGCGCCAGTACGGGCGATGCATCATCGGCCGCCCACCGTAATAGTGCGGCCCCATCACATGCGGACGATAGTAGCCGCCGCCATAAGCGACGTGCGGGCGCATCGGATAGGCATGCGCATAACCGCCGCCGTACCCGCCGCCATAGCCCCCGCCATAACCGCCACCATAACCACCCGCATACGGCGGATAGGCCGGGGGCGGAGCGTATTCCGCGGGCGGTGCGTAGCTGTGATACGGCACCATGAGGCCCGGGCCTTCAAAAGCCGGACCCTGGTTGACGACATAGAGCGGCGCCGGCGTGGTGTAGACCGCGGGAGTTCCACAGTTGCCGCAGCCGCTGTAGCCGCCACCATATCCGCCGCCATAGCCACCGCCGTAGCCGTAGCCACCGCCATAGCCACCGTACCCGACCGGAGCTCCGCAGCCGCCGCAGCCGCCGCCCCATTGGGCGACCGGTGCGGCATAGGCCGCAACGCTCGGCGCGCAGCACGTCACCGGCGCGCCGCAGCCGCCGCAGCCGACGGCGATGGGCTGCGGTTCGATCGGTGTTGCGTAGATGATCGGGGCGTAAGCCACAGAACCGCAACCGCCGCAGCCGGTTTGGGCATAGGCGATGGGTGCCTGACCTCCCCAATCACAGCAGCCGGCAAACGCAACCTGCGTCATGCCGACTGTAATCAGTGTGGCGATCGCCACGAGGATGGAACGCTGGAACGACATGATACTCCCTTACTTAAACAGCCCCGATGAGGAGGCAGATGGAAGCAGGCGCGGCCTGCCGACGACGTTACGAACTCCCTGTCACGGACCTATGGGCGGCACGACTGGCACCGCCGGAGCTGATGGACTTGAGGGACCCGGTGGACCGATGGTGTGCCTTAGGTGCGGAGCGTGGCGACGGCCGAAGGTCGGCTCAACGATTACTGGCGGCATTGGATAGTCGGGATACACGGTCACCGGACCGGCCCCGGATTGGCTCGTCCAGCTGCGATAATAGGTCGGCGCCGGCGGCGGCAACGGCCGGTCCGGCGGCGGATTGATTTCGAGACGCCCATAGCCGGGCTTCTTGCCGTCCTTGGGGAAGTAGCTCGGCACGTAATAAGGCGTCGACACCAGCAGCGGCTGGTAGATCACGACCGGCGCCATCTCGCCCGGCCGGTCGAGGCCGAATTCGCCCACCACCACGCCCCACGACGCGTTGATACCGTTGATGATCACCGGCACGTCGGCCCTGCCGGGAATGACGATTTGCGGTTCGCGCTGCGCCAAAGCGGGCGACGTCGTCACAGCAAGAAACAGTGCCGCATGGACAAAACGCATGGACAACCCGGCGCTAAACTTTCACGGATTGTAGGCAACCCGATCGGCGAATTCGTTTAAAACCGGGCCGTTACGCTCCTTAATTGTGCGGTAACATTAATTCCCGGTGTCAAATGGCCGGGCGCCGACCGCCCCTCACCTGCCGACACCCTCGACTTTCGGCTTACGACCTCTGGCGGACAGACAGCGCCATGGCCACGGATTAGCGTTGGCTGGGGGTAGCTCTGCGACGGCAATACGGTTGCCGCGGAGCAATTCCTAACGACCAACATCAGGGGGGTCCGTCCATGTCCACTATGGCTCTGAACCCGGCGCGATCCGGCGGCATGACGAGCGAAGAACGGCTCGTTGTTTTCGCTTCTTCGCTGGGTACCGTCTTCGAATGGTACGATTTCTATATCTACGGCACGCTCGCGGTGTTTCTGGCGAAATTCTTCTTCTCCAACGTGCCGGCCAACATCGCCTTCATCTTCACGCTGTTGGCCTTCGCCGCGGGCTTTGCGGTGCGCCCGTTCGGCGCGCTGATCTTCGGCCGGCTCGGCGACATGATCGGCCGTAAATACACCTTCCTGATCACCATGAGCCTGATGGGCATCGGCACGTTCTTCATCGGCGTGCTGCCCGGATATGCGACCTGGGGCATCCTCGCTCCGACCGTGCTGGTCGGTTTGCGGCTGGTGCAAGGGCTTGCGCTCGGCGGCGAATATGGCGGCGCGGCGATCTACGTCGCCGAACACGCGCCGGCCAATAAGCGCGGTTACTACACGTCGTGGATTCAAACGACCGCGACGCTCGGCCTGTTCATGGCGATCCTGCTTATTCTCGGCATCCGCACCTGGATGGGCGAAGCGGCATTCGGCGACTGGGGCTGGCGCATCCCGTTCCTGTTGTCGGCGATCCTGCTCGCGGTCTCGATCTGGATCCGGCTCAAGCTCAATGAATCGCCGCTGTTCCGGCGCATGGTCGACGAAGGCAAGCAATCGAAGCGGCCGCTGACGGAAGCATTCGGCCAGTGGAGCAACGCCAAGATCGCGCTCGCCGCGCTGTTGGGCGCCACCGCCGGTGAAGCCGTCGTCTGGTATGGCGGACAGTTCTATGCGCTGTTCTTCCTCACCCAGACGCTGAAGGTCCCGGGTGTCACGGCGAATATCCTCATCGCCACTGGGCTCTTGATCGGCACGCCGGGCTTCATCATCTTCGGCGCGCTGTCCGACAAGATCGGCCGCAAGCCGATCATCCTCGCCGGCTTTGTCTTGGCGGCGGTGACGTACTTCCCGATCTTCTCGGGCCTCACCCACTTCGCCAATCCGAAGCTGGAAGCGGCGCTCGCCAATGCGCCGGTGACGGTCACGGCCGATCCGGCCGAGTGCTCGTTCCAGTTCAATCCGACCGGCGTGCAGAAGTTCACCACCGGCTGCGATACCATCAAAGCCGCACTGGTCGGTTTGTCGGTGAACTATACCAACGTCACTGCGCCGGCAGGCACCGTGGCGAGCGTGAAGATCGGCGACCAGACCATCGCCGCCGGAACGCCGGACTTGGCCAAGACCATCGGCGCCGCGGTCAAGGCCCACGGTTATCCGGCGGGTGCGGATCCGAACGACATCAACTATCCGATGACGGTGCTGCTGCTCGTCATCCTGGTCGTCTATGTGACCATGGTGTACGGGCCGATCGCGGCATGGCTGGTCGAATTGTTCCCGACCCGCATCCGCTATAGCGGCTTGTCGCTGCCGTATCACATCGGCAACGGCTGGTTCGGCGGCTTCCTGCCGGCCACCGTGTTCGCCATCGTGGCGACCACCGGCAACATCTACTCGGGTCTGTGGTACCCGATCCTTGTCGCCGCCGGGAGCTTCGTCATCGGGCTGATCTTCCTGCCCGAGACCAAGGACCGCGACATCACAAAGATGTAAGCGAAAAGCGGGACGGCGGCGCACGCCGTCCCGCTTCCTCGTCTTGCCTCCCCCGTCTGGCTTTCGCCTTGCGGGGAATTTTTTTGTCCAGGGCGTGGACTCATTAACGCGCAGCGATAGGCGTATCGATGCAAGCTGGATGAACGCTAGGTAGGTGAAGTTCCTATCCGAAATGCTCGATCAGTAATTCGGTCAGCACCCTGATCTTGCGCGCTGGATGCGCTCCCGGAGGACGCACCAAGAAAATCCCTGCCTCGGGCGGCGGGTAGCGGGTCATAACCTGGATCAGAGCACCGGAAGCGACGTGGTCATCGGTGAGGAAATCCGGGAGCGCCGCGACGCCTAGACCGGCGACGGCCGCGGCGGTAAGCGCGGTGCCATTATCCGCCTTGAAGCGGCCCCGTGGATTGACGCTGATTATCTTGTCTCCATCCACAAAGCGCCAAGTCTCCGTGCCCTGCATGAGCGCTTCGTGGTTGAGAAGTTCATCGGGTGTCTCCGGCGCTCCGTGCTCCTTGATGTAGCTCGGACTGGCGACATACTTGCCGCGAATGGGGCCGACACGGCGTGCAATCAAGTTTGAATCGGTCAGATATCCAACACGCACAGCTGCGTCGAACCCGCCGCCAACAATGTCGACAAAACGATCGCTGTAAGACGCGTGCACATGGAGCAATGGATGTCTCTTCGCCAACTCGGCGAGGACCGGCGCCAGATAGGTGGGGCCGAATGAAAGCGGGGCCGCGATCCGCAACCGACCGTGTAAATCGCCCGCCGGCAGGATGGTTTCGCGGGCAATATCGAGCTCTGCACAGACCTTGGCGGCATGGTCGCGAAAGGTGACGCCGGCCTCGGTCAACGCCGCGCCACGGGTCGTACGGGCCAGGAGCTGAACGCCGAGTTCGTTCTCCAATCGGAATAGCCTGCGGCTCACAATCGACTTGGAAACACCAAGTCGGCGGGCGGCTGCCGACACGCCTCCGGCGTCGGCGACCTCAACAAAGGTCTGCAGGTCTTCAATATCAAGCACCGCGTTCCACTTTCCGCGACAGCGCTTACAAAAATAGATTATCTCAACCATTCCAGGAACGCTACGGTCGACGACGGGGTCCAAAAGCCGCTGGTGTTCCGATTTTCGCGACACAGCTTAGCAGTTACCGAGGCTATCGGATCGCATCATGGAACGGCACCTTGGCGGCAGTGACAAGCCAAGGAGCACATCATGTCCACCGTCCTCGTTCTCAACAGCAGCGTATCGGGTGATGCCTCTGCGTCGCGGATTCTGGTCGAGGAAACCGTGTCGCGCCTTCTGGAAGCCGAGCCCGGCGCGACGGTGGTCCGGCGCGATCTCGGCGCCGCACCCATCCCGCACCTGACCACCACCAACTTAGCCGGTGTCAGGGGCGTCCCTGCAACGGATGCCGAACTTGCCGCCCGTGCGCTGTCCGATCAGCTACTCGCGGAATTACGCGCGGCCGACACGATTGTGATCGGCGCGCCTATGTACAATTTCAGCATCCCGACCGGACTGCGCGCCTGGTTCGACTACGTTCTGCGCGCCGGGGAGACTTTCAGTTATTCGCAGGCCGGCCCGAGGGGCCTGCTCGGCGGCAAGCGCGTCATCGTCATCGAATCGCGCGGCGGCCTCTACAGCGAAGGTCCCGCGCAGGCGATCGACTTCCAGGAACCGTATCTGCGCCATTTGCTCGGCTTCATGGGGCTGGCCGACGTTGCATTCATCCATGCCGAGAAGATCGGCTTCGGCCCGGACGCGCGCGAAGCCGCTCTGATTGGCGCGAAGGCAAAGATCAGCGTGGTCTCCGGCCGGGGTTTCGCCGAGGCCGCTTGACACGGACCTGCCGCAACCCTCCAAAACCACCTGGCCGCAATTCATCCATCCGACCCAGCAGGAGCTTGTCATGGCAAAAACATCCGAACACTCAGGCCGATCCGCAGCCATCACCGGCGCTGGAGGCGGCCTTGGCCGCGATATCGCGCTGCAGCTCGCCGCCAAGGGTTATGTCGTATTCGGGACCGCCTTTACGCCCGCCGAAGTCCAAGAGCTGAAGGAGGCTTCGGGCGGGCGGGTGAGCCTGGTGGTTTGCGATATCACCAAACCGGAGGCCGTGAAGGCGTGGGCTGGCGGTGTATCCGATGCGCTCGGCGATGCCGGCCTTGATCTGCTGATCAACAACGCTGGCATCCTGACCCCCGGGCCGATTGAACTGTTACCGCTCGACGCAATCCGCCGAGAGTTCGACGTCAACGTGTTCGGCGCACTCTCGGTCATCAATGCCCACCTCCCGGCATTAAGAAAAGCGCGCGGTCGGGTTGTCCAGGTCAGCACCTGGACGGCAAGCGTGCCGTTGCCGTTCAACGGGCCTTCGGGCGCGTCGAAGGCAGCCATGGAGGTGTTTGCGGCGGCCTATCGGGCCGAACTGAAGACATTTGGCGTCGATTTCGTCGTGGCGGCCGCCGGCAATATGAGAACCGGGGGCCCCGCGAAAACGGCGGCCGCTCTGGCCCGCGTCGCCGACGGAATGACGGCTCCGCAACGCGCGTTATACGGCAAAGCATTCGACACCTTCGCTGCCAAGCTCAACAGCATGCAGAGCAGCGGTCTCGATGCCGCGTCAGCCGCCAAACGCGTGATTGAGTTGGCCGAGCAGGTGCCGGCGCCAAGCCGCGCGCCGGTTGGTGCGGATGCCGATGAAATGCTTCGGGCGGCCCGCGAGAAATCCGACGCAGAACTCGACGCCTTGCGCCTCCAGATCGTCGGCCTCGGCTAAGCCGCCAACAAATCACGACGCGGTAATGGCGGCTCGAACGCTGACCAAGTCGACCCGAGGAGAATAAAGTGACAATCAATAACACCATTCGCGGAGTGCTTTCGGCCGCAGCGGTACAAGCCCAGTCTGTCAAGGCAAAAGCCGGCGTCGTTCTGGTCGATCCGCATGATGGACGGGCTGTCCAAAACATCGACAACGTTCTCACGCTCTATCAAATGATGATCAATGAGAACAAGGCGGTGGAAGGCACGGCAAAGTTGCTCACGCCCGATTACGTCCAGCACAATCCCTTGATTGCTGACGGCGCCGCGGCGCTGGGACAATATTTCGCCGGCGTGAAGGCGGCGCACCCGAGCGCCCATGTTGTCGTCCACAGGATCATCGCCTTTGGCGACTACGTGTTCGCCCATGTCAATTTCGTCAATCTGCTGACGGACGACCCCAACGACACCGGTGTCGCCGGCGTCGACATCTACAAGATGAACGCCGAAGGAAAAGCCGTCGAGCATTGGGATGTGCTGGAGCTTGTCGGCGATCGGAAGAATTCGGCTCCATGGGTCGGTCCGAACATCCCGCGCGCCAATCCGAATGGCATGTTCTGAAAGGAACCCCAGTCATGAGCAATACACGCGATGATTTGATGGAAAAGAACCTGATCGAAGTATTCGGGCAGCGGGATTTCGCGCGCCGCGAGGCGGCGATCGCCGAAATTTACACCGCAGATTGCACGTTCTTTGAGGCGGACGAGTGGATCGTTGGCCGCGGCGCTCTAAACGCAAAAGTCGAGCGCATTCTCCAGGAAGCTCCTGGATTCGTATTTCGCGCGACGGGGCCTGCACAGTTGAACCACGACCTCGGCCGCTTGCAGTGGCACTTCGGACCGGCTGGTGCAGCTCCTGTTGTTACAGGTATGGACGTCGCGGTCTTCGAGCACGGGAGAATTCGGGCCCTGTACGCCTTTCTGGACAAGCCTGCGAGCGATTGAGGGTCTCGGGCACTGGACGAGTATGCCAGCTCAGATGGATAGCTGTTTGCTACGGTGGATGAGTCCGCTGTTGGCGCAACGCGGAAATCCCGCGATCTCCGCTCCTTCGCCGCTTGTGGGGGTACAGCGGACATTCGAGCCCGACTGGCCTCGTCTTGCGATTTTATGAGTACACGGCCTAATGGAGATCGGGCCAGATCAGCCGTCGCGCGATGACATTGCGCAGGGCCGTTACGCCCGCGCATAACAGCGCAAAGCCGAGCACCGCACCTGCGATTTCGGCAACGCTGATCGCAACGTGCTGGTGCGCGTAAATCAACGTCTTGAACAATCCAGCGACGGCGCCGAGCGCAGCGCCATACACAGTCGCGCGTGTAACACTCCACTCGCACGGCTTGTCTCCCGAAACATAAAGCGACGGCAGCGGCATCCTACTCGGCGGCTTCGACTTGCACAGGCCGCTGCGCCTGCAGGCCGGACAGATCGGGCAGCTTGAGCCGTACGATCTGCGTCTCGTCGCGGGCCACGATATCGGCCGTCTCGCCGTCGTCGAGATGAAGCGCCGTGTATTGCCGGTACGGCGCGTCGTGGGCAATGCCCGAACCCGACAGCACCAGATAGACGCTGCGTTCGCCGGCGCGATAGGTGGTGCCGCGCGCAAGCTTGACGATCGATGCCCCGCATTGCCGCTCGGTGAAGCTGCCGAGCGGCTTTTCCGACACGCCCGGCATGCCGTCGACCGGCAGCCATTCGTAATTGGCGGGATCGAGCATGATCGGGTCGCGATAGCGCGGCTTTGGATATTCCATGCGCTGCCCGTTCATGTGCTCCCAGATCGCCTGATAGCCGTCGGTATTGCGGCGGCCCTCGACGTCGTCGTGGCGGCGGAAAATGCCGCCCTCGAAGGCGCCGAATTTCTTCAACTCCTCGGTGCCGGCATAGACTTCCTCGCGCGACAGATAGCCGGAGCCGCTGGCGCTGCCGAATTGCAGCACCGCGGTGACCGAAGTGCCCTCCGAGCTTTGCGGCCCATAGGGCGCGCCTTCCGGAAAATAGCCGACGCTGCCGGCCGCCATCTTGCCGTTGCGGTCGAAATTCATCGTGCCTTCGAGCTGGATGCGGAACTGATCGAAATTGTGCCGGTGCCGCGGCGAGGCAAAGTCGCCCTCGAGCTGCCCGATATTGAACTGGAAATTGCCGAGCGTGCCGGGCGTGCCGTTGAGCAGGTGCCGGTAGTGAAAGGTGCCGCCGCGATGCTGCAGGCCGCGCTTCCATTCGGCGTCATCGTACTGGACGATCTTCATCGCAAGCATCCTCGCGCTGGCGTTCCGACATCGCCGCGATCCTAGTCCGTCTTCAGCCGGCTGTCAGGTGGGTCGGTGCGCAAATGCGGCCGCTTGCCTTACTGGGCGACCAGCGCGACGCTGCCGATGCTGGGAGGCACGGCGACAGGCGGCTCGGATTGCACATGCCCGACGATGGTGACGCTCAGCTGATCTTCGGGCAGGCCTTGCGACAATAGGCGGGCAACCAGGGTCGTGACATCATAGCTGCGCGAGCGCCGCGCCGCGTTCGGTGGCGCCACCGCAAAAAAGTTGAGCGTGCCGACATAGTGCGGGTCGTCGGCATTCGGCGCCGCGCCCGGCGGCAAGCCGAGATAGATCTCGTAGATGATCCCTGGCGTTTGCTCAGCCCGAAGATCGTCGAGCACGAGAAACAGCGGACGCGGGTCCTTGAGCTGTTGCCGCAAGCCTCCCGCCGCGCTCGGCTGCAGCACGACGCGCGTCGTTGCCGCGGCCAAGGTGACCGCACGCGCCGCGGCCAGTGTCTGCCCGCTCATCGGCGTGGATGGCTGCGCATCCGCATGGCCGCCGAAGGCAAAGACCGACAGCAGCAACAGCGCGACGGCGATGGAACGACGCGGAACATTTTCCATGGCTGGAGCCTCGGCCGCACACGGTGCATCAATACGCTCCCAACAGCGCTATCTAGGGTGCCGGCCGGGGCGCGGCAAGCGCGTCCGGCCGGCAAGCGCTAACGATGCCGTACGGCGGCAAGGCCGCGCGGGCGTCCGCTGTGTCTGTCACCGCAGCAACGCTACGCCCGCGTCGCCTGCGTTCACTGCGAAACCAGCTGAATTTGGCCGATCGTCGGCTTCGCCGCCTCATTCGGCTCGCCCTGCGGCACCAAGGTCACCGAAGGCGTATTGGTCAGCTCGCCGCGCGCCGCGAGCGCCTTGACCTTGTCGGTCACATCGAGGCTGAAGGTTCGCGGTTTCATCGACGCCATCTTGTCGTTCATCATGGTGACGCCGAAGAAGTTGATGGTGCCGACATAGTTCGGGCTGTCTTGGTTCGGCTTGGCGCCCTCGGGCAGATCGAGATAGACGTCGTAGTGCACGCCGGGCGCCGCCGCAGCATGAACGTTCTGCAGCACCAGATAGACGCTCTTCTCCGGCGCGAGCGCTTTGATCTGCTCGGGCACCGGCCGCACTGCGGCGCGCCCCTTGGGCTTTGGCGGCGTGAGATTGAGGCGCACCGGCGTGCGTGCGACCTTGATTTCCGAAGCGATCACGGCGAGCAGGGCCGGGTTGAAGCGCACGATGATGCGCGGGCACGACGCTGCTTCGAAGGCGTCATAGGTGTAGCCGAGCTGGGATATGTCGTTGAAGTCCTTCACCGTCGCCACGACCTTGTTGCCGCCGATGTCGGCGAAAGTGAATTGCTGGTTGAGCCAGGCCGTATAGGTCGGATTCTTGCAATTGCCCTTGTTCCAGCTCGCCCACAGGCGGTCGATATTGCAGTGATGCATCCAGAAGATGGGATCGTTCGCCGCCCACGGCACCGTGCCCATGCCCTGACTGGCGGTGCCAACCCAGACGTGGACGTTGCCGTGCAGGCCGAAGTCGAGATCGGCGCAGAAACCTTGCGACGCACCGCTCGGGCTGTAGGTCTTATCCTGGAGCGCCGTGAGCGCCACGAGATTGGCCGGAATGGCGTTACCGGCGTTGGGCCCCGGATTGCGGGTTTGCCGGTACAGCGCACTCGACGTGACGAGAAACTCCGGCGGCATGGCCGCCTGCGCCGGGTTCGAGTAATTCCAATACGGCAGCGTGAAGCTCGGCTCGTAGGAGATCAGCCGCACGATCTGCTCGAAGTAGTAGACGAACATGCGGTGCCACGGCAGGAAGAAATCTTCATTCTCGCCGCCATGGGCCTGGCACGTCTCCCACATCGCTTGCGCGAGCGAGCGATAGGGCGCATTCGGCTGCGGATAGATGCGGCTGAGCTCGCTCGCCATGCCCGGCGGCTCTTTGACCCAATGCGTGTACCACTGGAAGGTCCAGGACAGCGGATTGGCCTCGGGATAAAGACTCGCATTCATCATGCGCTGCACCGCCGACTCGTACTTTTGCAGCATCGCTTTGCCCTGGGTGCTGTAGGCATTGTAGCGAACGCGGGGACTTTGGCCCCACGCTTGCTGCTCGATCCAAGTTGAAAACGGAATTGCATCCCATGCGGCACCGATTGCGCTCGCCTTCAGGAGAGAACGACGCGAAATCATAGGCTCCTCCCATTGTTGCGATTAAACCGACCGGCTCATTCTACTTGAGATTGTCGTAATTTCTATCATCAATTTTCAGTCATGCGCGTGACGCGCGTCACACCAACGGCCGTCGCTGCAGCACGGCAAGATGTCGCACGGGTCGCGGATTCAGGTCGCGATTTCCACCGGCAACGGCCGGGTTGCTTACCGAGGACGCAAGCTTTGCCGCGCCCCGGCGATCTGGCCGCCGCCGGAATAGTCCACTAACATCGCCCCGGTCAGCGTTGAGGACAGTGAGGCTCCTTGAGGCCGATTGGGTTTGCCGACAACGCCGTCTGGCGCTTGTTGCCGTCCCGCCAGCGAGGAGCGTCAATGCAAATGGACATGCTGCATTCCGCAGCCGATGCCCTGCTCACCTACGCCCACTCGTTTCGCGACGGCGGCGCGCTGGCGCTGCATTCCGCGGGCACGGCGCTGTTCATCATTCTCGATCCCATACGCCTGCTCTATCTGTTCGCCGGCGTCTGCATGGGGCTGGCGCTCGGCATCCTGCCGGGCATCGGCGGCGTCGCCGGCACGGCGCTGCTGCTGCCGTTCACCTATAATCTCGATGCGCCGACCGCGTTTGCGCTGCTGCTCGGGCTCGGCGCCACCACCACGACCGCGGACCCGATCGCCGCCATCCTGTTCGGCGCGCCGGGGCATGCCGCGTCCGCCGCAACGACGCTCGACGGCTATCCGATGACCCGGCGCGGCGAGGCCGGCCGCGCGCTCGGCGCCTCGTACATGGCGGCCCTGGTCGGCGGACTGTTCGGCGCCGCCTTGATGGCCGTTGCGCTGCCGATCATGCGCCCGATCATTCTCTTCATCGGCTCGCCGGAATTGCTCGGCATCGCCGTGTTCGGGATTTCCATGGTGGCGGTGCTGTCGGGCAATGCGCCGCTGCGCGGGCTGACCTTTGCCTGCTTCGGCATGATGCTGCGCATGATCGGCACCGATCCGCAGTCGGGAACGCTGCGCTGGACCATGGACACGCTGTATCTGTGGGACGGCTTGCCGCTGGTGCCGCTGACGCTCGGCATTTTCGCGCTGCCGGAGTTGTGCGATCTCGCCATCGGCCGCGCCGCCGTCGTTCAGGAAGGCATGGTGCTCGACACCAAGAGCGGCATGGTGGCCGGCATCAAGGATTGCTGGGAAAACTGGTTCTTGATCCTGCGCTGCTCGTGGATCGGTTCGGCGATGGGCGCCATTCCCGGCATCGGCGCCTCGGTGATCGACTGGATCTCCTACGGCCACGCGCTGCGCACCGAAAAGGGCGCGGCACAAACTTTCGGCACCGGCGACGTGCGCGGCGTCATCGCCGCCGAGAGCGCGACCAACGCGCGCGAAGGCGGCGCGCTGGTTCCGACTGTAGCGTTCGGCGTGCCGGCGAGCGCCGGCATGGCGATCCTGCTCGGCGCATTCCTCATTCACGGCCTGGTGCCCGGGCCGGAAATGCTCACAAAACACCTCGACCTGACTTATTCGATGGTGTGGAGCATCGCCATCGCCAACATCCTCGGCTCCGGCCTGTGCTTTGCGTTCTCCGGCCAACTCGCGAAGGTGGCCACGCTGCGGTACACGCTGTTCATGCCCGGCGTGCTGAGCCTGATCTATATCGGCGCGTTCGAGGCAACGCGGAACTGGGGCGATATATTCTCGCTGATGTTCTTCGGCATTCTCGGCTGGGCGATGAAGCATTTCAAATGGCCGCGCCCGCCGTTTGTGCTCGGCTTCATCTTGGGCGACGTCATCGAGCGCTACATGTTCATATCGATCCAGCGCTACGGCGTCAGCTGGATGATAAAACCCTTCGTCGTCGTCATGTTCGTCATGGCGGGGCTGTCGTTGCTGCGGCCGCTGTTGCAGGACATCCGCGGCCACGGCGGCTTGAAAAACATGGTCTCGCAATGGGGCCACCCGCAGTTTTCGCCCAATAATCTGTTTCCGGCGGCGCTGCTCTGCCTGTTCGTCGCCATGCTGTCGCAGTCTTTCGGTTGGGCGTTTGCCGCCCGCATCATTCCGACCATTGTCGGCATCGGTGCGATCCTGTTCTGCTCGCTGAGCCTGATCAACGACGTGTTCGGGCTGCACGAACGCAACGGCGGCGGCACGCTGGCCGGCAAGTCGCAAAAAATCCACATGGATATCGCGTCCAAGACCGCGCACCTGCCCACCAAGGTCATCCTCACCCGCGGATTTCTGTTCTTCGGCTGGATGGCGGGCTTCGCCGCCTGCATGGCGCTGATCGGGCTCATTCCGACCGTGCCGGTCTTCATCGTGGCCTTCATGCGCGTCGAAGGCCGCGAGCCGTGGAAGATCGTGATCCCGATGGCGGCCAGCGTGGTGGCGCTGATCTACGTGGTGTTCGACCAATTGCTCGCCATCCCGTGGCCGCCGACCTTGGCCGGGATGCTATTCCCGGTTCTGCACGCCATACCCAGCGTGTGAGACGATCCGCGTCACTTCAAGCGGTCGCGGATCTTCTCCAAGCCCGCTTTCGCGCAATTGTCGTCGAGGTTGCCGCCGGGGGCGCCGGCGGCGCCGATGCCGCCGATGACTTCGTCGCCGAGCTTGATCACCACGCCACCGGGAAAGAACAGGATATGCGGCAGCTTGGCGAGCAGCGCGATCGGACCGTCGCCCTTGGCGCGGTCAAACAGAACCATCGTGTCGTTCTTGAACGTGACGCTGGTATAGGCCTTGTCGTGCGCGCTATCGAGGGTGTGGATCCCGGCACCGTCGCCGCGCACTGCCGCGATCGTGGCGCCGTCGGCGTCAACCACCACCACGGTTTCGCTGTAGCCGCCCTTGGCGCACGACGCGACCGCCTCGCTCGCCGCTTCGGTCGCGAGGCCTGCGGGAATGCGATGCGTCGGCAGCGTTTGCGCCGAGGCCGCCGCTGCGTCGAACGCGCACGCCGCGATGACCAGCGACATTGTGAGTGCATGAGTCATGGTGTTCCTCCATCGATGATCGGTTTTGCGTCATTGCGACAGTCATCCCCACCGATGCTATACCGGGTACGCAATCCTCGAATAGACGCCGCTGGCTGTTGGCATCGCCCCGATGAATGACCAATCCACACCGCCGCAGCCCGAGGGCGTCACCGGCGACCAGGCAACGATCGACCATCTGCTGCTGTTCTTCGCCCTGGTCTATGTCGTCGAGGGCCTTGGCCAGATCGGCGGCTTGATCTCGCAGCCGCTGAACAATTATCTCAAGGCGTCGCAGGGCTGGACGCCGCTGCAGATCACCGGCTTCATCACACTGTTCAACCTGCCTTGGATCATCAAGCCGGTTTACGGCCTGATTTCCGATTTTGTGCCGCTGTTCGGCTACCGGCGCAAAAGCTACCTGCTGCTGGTCAATGTCGCCGCCATCATCGGCTTCATCTGGGTGACGCAACTGTCGGCACCGGGCGACCTGTTCATCCCGCTGATGATTACGGCTTATACGATGGCGATATCGAGCACGCTGTGCGGCGCCGTGCTGGTGGAGAACGGCCAGCGGCTGCACGAGAGCGGCGCCTTCGTCAATCAGCAATGGCTGTGGTTCAACATTGCCGCAATGGCGGCCGCGGTCGGCGGCGGCCAATTGGTCCAGCATCTGTCGCCGGCCGGAGCGCTGCACGGCGCTGCCGCGATCATTGCGGTGGCACCCTTGGCCGTCATTGCCGGGGCTTGGTTTCTGGTCCCCGAGCAGAAAGTCTCCGTCAATCTGCAAGGCATGAAAAACACCCTCGCGGGCCTCAAGACGTCGTTCCATCGGCGCGAGCTGTGGCTCGTCGCCGGATTCATGTTCCTCTACTATTTCAGCCCCGGCTTGAGCACGCCGCTCTATTTCACGATGACCGACAGCCTGCATTTCTCGCAAGCCTATATCGGCATCCTGGGCTCGATCTCGTCGGCGGGTTGGGTGCTCGGCGCGCTGCTCTACCGCCAGATCCTCGGCGAATTGACGCTGAAGAACCTGCTCAATCTCAGTATCGTGCTCGGCACGCTGACCACGGCGGCGTTCGTGCTGCTGTCGAACGAGGTCGCCGCCGCGGTCATTTATTTCTGCTCGGGCTTTGCGGCGATGCTGGCGACGGTGGCGACGCTGACGCTTGCCGCCGACTATTGCCCGCCGCGCGCCGAAGGCTTTGCTTTCGCCGTGCTGATGTCGATCATCAATCTGGCGTCGGCGGCCGCCGACAATGTCGGCTCGTTCCTCTATACCCACATGTTCGACCACAATGTCCGGCCGCTGGTGCTGATCTCGGCCGCTTTCACCGCGTTTGCCTTCGTGCTGGTGCCGCTCTTACGCTTGGGCGACAAGCGGCAGGGTGAGCCCGCGCCAGGCATCAATCCCGTGGAACCGTCTCACCCTGAGCGCGTTTAAGTCTTGCCTACCATTGAAGGCGCTACTTTTTGGGTGCCTGGTCATGCGAAAAATCTTTGCGATCGTTGCGATTGCCGCGCTTGCCGCAATCGCCATTCCGCCGTCGCCCAGTATGGCCTTCGGTTTGCGTCTTGGGCCATTCTATCTCGGCATACCGCATTTGGGCTATCGGCATCGCCACCACGGCGCGCTGCGCGATGACGCGAGCCTGAAGACGGCCACCGCGCCCGCACCAGGGGCAGTGGCGTCGCAACCAGCAGCGCCGCAATCGGCGGCGCCGCAAGGCCCGATGTCGCCGCTGCTCTACCCCGTCCTGGCATTGCCTGCGGTCTATGACGAAATCTTTTCGCCGCCGTCGGCGTCGCCGTGGCCGTTCAGCTATGACGCCATTTTGCAGACGGCGTTCGCGAAGACCGATCAGGGGGCGTGTCCGCAGCCCAATCGCCAGTCCGCCGTCGTCGAGCGCATACGCGCCGAAATCAGGCCGAGCGGCAATCAGATGCAACAGATGCAAAAGCTCGGCGGCGCGCTCGGCTTTGCCTCCGACTATCTGGCCAAGGCCTGCCCGAGCGAGATTCCACGCGATCCGGCCGCGCGCCTGCAACTCATGGAATGGCAGGTCGAAAAACTTGCCGAGGCGCTCGATTTTGTCCGCCCGCCGTTGCAGGAGCTCGAGCAATCGCTGAACGACACGCAACGCGCCCGTTTCGGCGGGCCGCTTTCGACCGCGGCCACCCGCTCCGCTCGGGCCAACGCCATCGCGCCGGCCTGCGCCGCGGCGCCGCCCAAGGTCGACGCCTCGATCGAGCAGATCTCGCTGGCGGTGCAGCCGACCGACGATCAGCGCGACGCCATGACCGGTCTCAAGCAGGCTTTCCGCAACGCGGCGGGCGAGCTCGATGCCAACTGTCCGTTGTCGTTGCCGGGCGACCCGCTGGCACGACTGGAAGCGACCGAGGCTCGTCTCGACGCGACGTGGCGGGCGCTGGTCTCCATCCAAACGGCGCTCGCGGATTTCCAAACAAAACTCAGCGCCGAGCAGCGGACCCGGTTCGACGCGACCGACTTCGCGGCGGTTCAATAATTTCGGGAGCAGACGCCACGCCGCGCGCAATCAGCGAACAAGACCGCCCGACCGAAGACGATATCGCGCGCGAAAAACTCGGGCCGCGGGGCGTGCCCGGCGAGCCGAGCCCCACCAAAATGACGCCGCAGCGCCAGAAGAAAACGCCAAAATCCGGCGCCTTCGACGGTCATACGGCTTAGTCGGCTGCGACCGATCGGTTCTGAGAGAACTCGTTCGTCGGCTGCGGCAGGCTGCGATTTTCGCACAAGGCGGTGCCTTCGATTCGCGACGGAGCAGACCGCGCCCCTGCAATTTGGAAATCGATATTTGTCTATTTTGTCAGCATCGCCCCTTTTGCCGCGCAATCTTTGGTGGTATATATTGTTAGCTCTCTCGACCGAGCGGAAGTTTGAGGCTGTCGCATAAAAGACCGCATCACTTTACTGCAGAAGATCAGCTTTGAGGATGGTCGGCGCCAGGCAACATTTTTGACGTCACCGGGTGGGGGTCCATATGTGGTTCAAATTGGCAGGTCCAATGGCTCCGGCAATGAGCCTATGCGCAGCGGTGTTTGCCTGTGTTTTATCTACTGCTGTGAGTGCCGAACCTTTTACCATCACAAATCCACATGGCCCCGCGGTTGGATGTACACAGACCAGCACGGGCACATACTGCCCGGATGGAGGCGGAGGCAGACCCAACGACTACGATGACGACGGCGCTCCTTGCCGCGGCGGCTGGATGCACGGTCCGATTTGGGACGCACTACTGGGTCGCTGTCCATCGCAGGACTACATCCCCCGTGTCCAGCCGCAGGCTTCCGATTACGGCGTCGGCTCAATCTTTCCTGACTCGAGTAGCCGTTATTTGAACCTGAATGATCTAAACGGAAAAACACTGCAGGAACTACGCGTCGCCCGCAATGAAATGTTCGCCCGCAAGGGACGTTATTTCAAAGACCCCGCGTTGCGTGCGTATTTTGAGAGGCTACCCTGGTATAGCCCCAATACATGGGACGTTTCCCTCAATCCCATCGAATTGGAGAACATTAAGCGCATTCAGAAAGCCGAAGCGAAGCGCGACACTGACGAGCCAAGTTGCCTTTTGGACGTCAGGGGCGGCTGCAGTCCTGTTGGTACCGGATCAAACGTCCCCGCCCCATCCCTCGCCTTCAAGTCCGGCTGGATTGGCGATGCGCGTTTTAACTATCCGGTCTTTCCAGACGGTGTCCTCAAAAAACTGACACAGGCCGACAGAATCGCGCTCAAAGGCCTGATAGAGCAGCGCGGGCAAGCCGAGCTCGATTTGTCGAATGCCCAGAGTGCCTACAAGGCGGCCAAGACAAATCCAATAAATCAAAGCGCGCAAGGGCAAGCGATGGTCAACAAACTGGACGCTGAGGTTAAGAAGAACGAGAAAATAATCAACGACAGCAACGCTGCAATCACCGGAGTGATCACTCACTACGTGCACGATTGACCCAAATGCGCTTGAGCCGTCGCCTTGCAGCCTGAATCTTTCTCCCTCACATTTCGGCCACGGGAGCAGGGACGAACATGAAACATCGCGTGCTCCTTTTGCGCTTCTCTCTTGCCACCGCAATCGTCGCATCCGTTGGGACGTCGGGGCACGCACAGTCGGGCAGTTCGCAATGTGACCCCGCTACAGAGAAGGTCGGGTGGGTCGAGCACAACGGCAACGAGAACGTAGTTCATTGCGTGTGCAAAGATGATGGCGTCGAACGCGATGCCCAGGGTGTCTGCGTCGTTCCGCTCGGAGTAGCCAAGCGGCCATGGAAGGAGCTGTTGAATTGGTTGCCGCCGGAGGCATGGCTCAACTCACAGCGTCAGGCGCGAAATCGCGACCCGGTGCCGTTCAGGGTACAGCGCATCGAGGATGCGATCGGAAATAAGGTCAATTTCGATCTTTACGGAATTACAATAAGTAGGCTGCCGACTTTCGCGCACAACGACCCTAATTTCTTTCTCCAATTCGTTCGAAAGAACTTGAACATCTTTCTTGCCGCCTCGGCTGGTCAGATGAGGGGGCTGAGCCAGGGCGACGATGCGGATTGGCAGGGACGAGATGCCGCCCCGATTGGGGCGGTAATGATTTGGAAAATTCCGGGCTGGAATATTCCCGGCACGACCTGGATCCACGAGGAGGCGGCGGTCGTTACCAGCCGCTCGTCCCCCACTACTTGGACATTCACGCCCGTGCACATTGGTGTGTGCTGTCCCGGCGATCATCCCATTTCGGGGAATCGCGAGTTTGGCATTCAGCCCATCGGCAACGGTAGCTATCGGGTTTATACTCGGGCGGTCGACCGTGCACTGCGGCCTACCGATTACTTCGACGCCAAACTGGCTCCGAGTGAAGACATTGTGTTCAACGGCGCCGACAAGCTGTGGCGCAGTTTTCAGAGCAATCTTGCCGAATACGTCAATCAGCGCGGCGGCAGCGCTGCCGTGGATAAACCAATCATAAATCGGCACAGCTTGAACGCCGTAGAGGCAAGCGGATTGTTTGAACGGCCCCACTGAAGCCGCATCGGCCGGCCACCGGACACCGTCCCCAGCATCTCAATTCTGAAAAAACCTATTGGTCGGCCGCGGCAGGCCTAAATTCTCGCGCAGCGTCGCGCCTTCGTATTCGCGCCGGAACAGGCCGCGCCGCTGCAATTCGGGAATGACCTGGTTGACGAAGTCTTCGAGGCCGCCGGGCAGATACGGAAACATGATCGTGAATCCGTCGGAGCCTTCGGTCTCGAGCCATTCCTCCATCTCGTCGGCAATCGTCGTCGGCGTGCCGACCATGGCGAGGCCCGAATAGCCGCCGAGCCGTTGCGCCAGCTGCCGTACGGTGAGGTTCTCGCGCTTGGCCATCGCGATGGCGCGCTCGCGCCCGCTCTTCGAGGCGTTACTCTCCGGAATTTCCGGCAGCGGCCCGTCGGGATCGAATTTCGACGCGTCATGGCCGAGCGCGATCGACAGCGACGCGATGGCGTTGGCGTAATTGACGAGACTGTCGAGTTTTGCGCGCTTGCCCTTCGCCTCCTCCACGGTGTCGCCGACCACGACAAAGCAAGCCGGCAGGATTTTCATGTGATCGCGCGCACGGCCGAGCTTTTCCATGCGGCCCTTGACGTCGGCATAGAATTTTTGGCCGACGGCAAGATCGCTCTGCGCGGTGAACACCGCTTCCGCGGTCTCGGCCGCGAGCTGGCGGCCGGAATCGGACGCGCCGGCCTGCACGATGACCGGCCAGCCCTGGATCGGGCGGGCGATATTGACCGGGCCGCGCACCGAGAAATATTTGCCCTTGTGATCGAGCACATGCATTTTCGCCGGATCGAAAAAGACGCCGTCGTCGACGTCGCGGACCCAGGCATCGTCCGCCCAGCTGTCCCACAGCCCGGTCACGACGTCGTAGAATTCGCGCGCGCGGCGATAGCGCTCGCCGTGCTCCATGTGCTCGTCGAGGCCGAAATTGAGCGCCGCGTCCGGATTGGACGTGGTGACGATATTCCAGCCGGCGCGGCCGCCGGAAATCCAATCGAGCGAGGCGAAGCGCCGGGCGATGTGATAGGGCGCGTCGAAGGTGGTCGAGCCGGTGGCGACCAGCCCGATGCGCTCGGTCGCTTGCGACAGCGCCGACAACAATGTGAACGGCTCGAACGACGTCGAAGTGTGACTGCGTTTCAACGCATCCATCGGCATGTTGAGCACGGCCATGTGGTCGGCCATGAAGAAGGCGTCGAACTTCGCCCGCTCCAGCGCCTGGATCGATTGCTTGATATGGGCGAAGTTGAAATTCATGTCCGGCCAGGCGCCGGGATAGCGCCATGCGCCGGTATGGATCGATGCCGGCCGCATGAAGGCGCCTAGGCGCAACTGACGGGCCGCAGCCATGGATGACCTCAGCTATTTGCGCTTCGATTTGGATTTGCGGGCGGCATAGCGGGCGTCCCTGCCGGCTTTTTGTTCGGCTTGCAGGGCGAGCTCACGCTGGACGCGCTCGGCCTTGTCGCGCTCGGCCTGCAAAGCGGCATCGCGTTCCGCTTTAAGCGCGCGCTCGGCATCGCGCGCTTTGGTTTCGGCCTTTTCGGCCTCGCGGACATTCCTGACTACCCGGCGCTCTGCGGCCCCCACCGTTCGCGCCGTGAGCCGTTCGGCGAGCGCCGGATCGGCGGCCTTGGCGAGAAATTTTTGCAGTGCCGCCTTCCTGGCCTTGGCGGCAGCTTCCTGCCGTTCGTGCAAATCCGGATTTTTAAAACCAGCCATCGCTCTCGACCTCGTTGGTCCCGCCGCACATCGGAAAGCTCAAGTACACCCAATACCCTTCAACGCGCGCGCCAGCCAACCACTGTTGCTTCGATCGGGGTGCTTGTCGCCACGCTTTGCCAAACGCCGCCGTTCCATCGGCACGGGAACGGAATGACATAGGTGCCGACGTGATCCTCGCACAGGAGCTCAAAGGGCTGGTCCGCCGGTGGCACGCCGTCATGGGTGAAAGCGCCGATTCGCTCTTGCCGTGTCGCCATGCGATCTTGATGATCCGTGCCGTTGAGACTTCGATGCACCCATTTCGATGCAACCATGTGGTGCTGCGACGGCATCGCAGGATCCATATATAACGCCCATCAAGGCGGAATCAACCAGCGAGCGCCCCCATGGCATTCAAGCCGAACTACGGAAGAGATCGTGCCGAGCGCGCGCGAGCGGCGCGCACGCGCAGCGAGGAAAAACAGCTCAAGAAGGACGAGAAGACCGCGCTACGCAAGGCCCGACGCGCCGAATTGGATCCCGCACCGGATGAAACCAAACCGCCCCCGGATGAATCGCAGAGTTGACGCGTAAACTGCCCGGTACAACAGCGTTGGAGCTTTTTTGCAATGTCCACTTCCGCCCCAGCCGCCCCAGCGGCGACCCACACGGCCGCCGCGCCGCCGGCCGATCCGCGCAGCCCCCAGCGCGTGCGTCACGAGCCGCGCCGGCGCACGCTGACGATCGAGCAGATCGAAAAGATCGCCGCCCACATGATCCGCGTCACGCTGACCGGCGATCTCGAGGGCTTCAAAAGCTTAGGCTTCGACGACCACATAAAGCTGTTCTTCCCCGACGGCACCACCAACGCCGAAGGCGCGCCCAACATGCTGGGGCGCGATTTCACGCCGCGCCATTACGATCCGATCAAGAATACGCTGGCCATCGACTTCGCCATTCACGACGCTGGGCCGGCGACGCGCTGGGCCGCGCAAGCGCAGCCGGGACAGACGCTGTCGATCGGCGGCCCGCGCGGCTCCTTCATCATCCCCACTACCTACGATTGGCATCTGCTGATCGCCGACGAGACCGGCCTGCCCGCCATCGGCCGGCGGCTTGCCGAATTGCCGGCAGGGACGCGGGTCGTCGTTTTGGGCGAGATCGACGGTGCGGCCGACGAGATTACCTTCGAGACCAAGGCCAACGTGACGGTCACCTGGGCACACCGCAACGGCGCACCGGCGGGCGAGAGCGACGCGCTGGCGAAGACGCTGCCGACGCTCAAACTGCCGGCCGGCGATTACTATGCCTGGGTCGCCTGCGAATCGCTGACCGCCAAGGCGCTGCGCCGGCAACTGATCGACGACCACGGCGCCAATCCGAAATGGACCCGCGCCGCTGGCTATTGGCGCCGCGGCGTGGTCGCCGTGCATGAGGTGCACGACGCGTAAGGGCCGCCCGGTTTCCCGAGCGGCCCTCGCGCGTTCATTTGAGCGTTGCGGCAACGGCCGAACCGATCATCCCCAGCGAATGGCGATGGCACCGGCGATCGAGCGCGGCCGGGTGCGGACCCGGTTGCCGTCGTTGCCGGATTCGATGATCCACTCGCCGCCCTCTTGGCCGACGATCTTGCCGACGTGGTGCGACCACACGACGACCGCGCCGACGCCGGCCGGTCCGGCCTGTCCCCAATGCGCCCAGTTGCGCGCCAGATTGAATGCCGGGCCCGGATCGCCGGACACCAGCTGCCGCATCTCCCAACCGCACCACGCCGCCGGACGCCCGCCGATATGGGCACCGATTTGGCCGCCATAGGCGCTTCGTTGTGGATAGACTTGGTCCGGGTAGTTTTGGCTCGCGTAATTTCGACCGAAATCGCTTCGCGCATTCTCAGCAAACATGTTTTGCGCGCCGTAATCGCCACGTCTTGGATCACTACGTCTTGGATCACCACGTCCTGGCGGCGAATAATGCCGGACAAAATGCGCGGCATGATACCAATGATGGCGATAATGCTCGCGCGCTTGTGCCGATTGCGCAAACACCACCGTGGCAGCGACGGCGATCGAAATTGTCGTGAACTTCATGCGATAGACTCCTACGCGTTACTTTTGGACGCCCGCGCTGCCGTCATTGGCAAATGAAAACCCCGCCAAAACCGTGAGGTCATGGCGGGGTCAAGCAACGCAAAGCGAGAGGCGTCTTAGCACCGATGGAGTCGTTCACACGGCCCGGGATTGCATAGCGCGTATCAGCTGAGCGGCCGGCCGGGTCTCATTTTCGCCCCTTTATGTGGCGCGCAATCCGTTGTGTAAAAGTTCCATTCACGTTATCTACGCGACACGCCCGGCGCCGGGTTAGCTCAGCGGTAGAGCAGCGGTTTTGTAAACCGTTGGTCGGGAGTTCAATCCTCTCACCCGGCACCAACTTTTCGCCACAGCGAAATCGCCCTTATCCGTCGCTGCCGCGCCCTACAACGTTTTCTGCTTATCGCCGCATTCCTTGCAGGTATAGGCGACCCGGGTCTCGCCCGGCGCCGCCGTGACGCGGTTGGGCGCGCCGCACTTGCCGCAGATGGCTTCGATGCGGGTGTTGCCCTGCTTGACGGCGACGGTCTTGCGCTCCAGCGCCTCTCGCACCAGCCGCTCGGCTTCGTCGCGCTGCGATTGTTTCGACATGTTGCGGTTTTCTTCCTCGGTGGCGCCACGGTCCTACATGCGATTGGCGCAATCGGCAATGCGGTTATGCGGCTTATTTGCGCAGCAGCGTCTTGCCCCGGCAGTCGCGGGCGGCGAAGGCGCCCGACCCCATGCAGGCGTTGAACTGCGATTTACATCGCGCCGTGCAATCGGCGTTCAGATACACCGGACAGCGGGTAGAAACGCACTGGAAAAATGCCTCCGAGCAGGTCGTCGCGATGGTGCAGATGCCGGCGCCGCCTTGCGCGGCGGCGTCGCCCGCGGCGGCAGCGGCAAGGACAGCAGCTAGAACGATCCAGCGACACTTGAGCACGGGCGCAAAACCCTCGCGTTTTTTGCCATAATGCGTTGCAACCATGCTTAGCGTCGCCTTCTTACCATCGCCTTGGGGCCGCCAAAAGGACGCCGATGCTGACCCGCCGCTCTCTCCTCGCCGGCTCCGCGGCCCTGGTCGCCGGCGCCGATCCGGCCGCCGCCGCGGCGCCGCCGGCCGACAAGCAGGCGCCGGGTCTTTATCGCTACAAGATCGGGTCGTTCGAGCTGACCGCGCTTTATGACGGCATCTGGTATCGGCCGATCACGGAAAAGTTCATCCGCAACGCGCCGTTCGCCGAAGTCGAGCACGCGCTTGATGCGGCCTTCATGCCGCACGACAAGCTCGAGACGCCGTTCACCACGCTGATCGTCAATACCGGCAAGAAGCTCGTCCTCATCGACACCGGCACCGGCGGCCAGATCGCGCCGACCGCCGGCATGATCGGCCAAAATCTGGCCGCCGCCGGCATCGATCCAAAAGCCGTCGACCAGATCGTCATCTCGCATTTCCATCCCGATCACATCAACGGCATCAAGGACAAGGACAACGCGCTCATCTTCCCCAATGCCGAGATCATGGTGCCCGAGCCGGAATGGGCTTATTGGATGGACGACGCCAATTTGAACGCGGCGGCGCCGGATCTGAAACTCACCTTCCTCAACCAGCGGCGCATTTTCGCCGACATCGCCAAACAGGTAACGCGATACGAGCCCGGCCAGGAGGTTTCGCCCGGCATCGTCACCTTGCCGGCCCCGGGCCACACGCCCGGCCACACCGTCTTTGCCGTCCATTCCGGCGATCAGTCGCTGATGGTGCTGAGCGACACCGCGCAACATCCGGCGGTGTTCGCGCGCCATCCCGACTGGCAGGCCGCCTTCGACATCGACGGCGACGCCGCGGTGGCGACGCGCAAAAAGCTGTTCGATCGCGCCGCGGCCGACCGCATGCTGGTGACCGGCTATCACTTCCCGTTCCCGGCCTGCGGCCATCTGGTCAAGACCGCAAGCGGCTACGAGCACGTTCCGGTGCCGTGGCAGCCGACGTTGTGATTCTCTCACAACGCTCGCACAACGTCTCGCGACCCCACCCCTGCCCCTCCCCGACAAGCTTGCACTCGGGCGCGCGCAAGCGCGGCCCGGGTGGGGGAGGGGAATAAAGATCGGAGGCCGGCTGTTTGGGCCGGCCTCCCTGATCCCCGCGGCATTTATTGTTCGCTTTCGCGCGCGGCAGCTTGCGCCGCATGCGGCCGGGGACGACTATGGTCCGACTTGCGGGCGAACGGCGAGCACATAGAACGCCCGCAAGCCGGTGCATGCGATCCGGGGCCCGACCTCATCACTGGTTTCTGAGACCCCGGACCGCAAGCAATTCCGTCACGCAGACGACTTCACGGTCTTGTTGGTCTTGGTCACCTTGCCGGGCTTGGCGAGGTGCTTGGTCACGTGCTGGGCAACGTGATGGCGCCCATAGGTCCGCGCGTGGCGCACATGTGTCCGTCCGTGCTTCACCGGCTTGCGCACGTCGGTCTGCTTGATCGCGTTTTGCCCCTTGATGGTGGCTGGCGCGGCAGGAGCCGCGGCAACGGCGGGGGCTGCGGGGGATGCGCCGGCATTGCTCGAAGGCTGCGCGGCGAGTGCCGGACCGGCGACCAGGGCGGTCGCGATCAGGGCTGCGGTAAAGTTCCTCAACATGGTGTTCTCCTCGTTTGTTCCACGGCGTCGAATGCGAGTCGCGCCGATTGTCGAGGAGAGATTTACGCCGCGCCCGCTGAATGGCCCCTGAAGTGCGGCAGCGGAAACCGTTCACCTACGTGAACTTTCGGTAATGGCGGGAATTTTTCCAGTCGGATTAAGTCTTTTCTTTAGTGCCGCCGCCGGGATGAATCGCTATGCTGGCGGTGTTCTTATCGCGGTACCCCCAACCGGGAGGAGTTCATGCGCAAAACCCCCTTGCTTGCCGCCATCGTCCTGAGCGTCGCCGTCGGCGCCCCACGCTTTGCCGCCGCCATGGAGACCAACAGCCCGTCGCCGCCGTCGCAAACCACGCAGCCGTCCGGCACCACGACCACCAAGCATAAGACCAAGAAGGAGAAGAGCGGCTCGGCCGAGAAATTCCTCAACGACTGGCACAAGGCTTATGCGCTGGTCTACGACAAGGGCGACTATGTCGACGGCATCGCGGTGCTGCGCGCCATGGGCTATGACGACAACGTCGACGTCGCCACGCTGATCGGCTATGCCAGCCGCAAGCTCGGCCGCTACGATGACGCCAAATATTGGTACGACAAGGCGCTGGCCGCCGATCCGAACCACGCGCTGACCTGGTCCTATTACGGCATGTGGCAGGCCGAGCAAGGCAACCTGCTCAAGGCCAAGGACGACCTGGAAAAGGTGGCGATGATTTGTGGTAACACCGAGTGCCACGAATATGTCGCGCTCAAGGAAGTGATCGACGGTACCAGGACGTACTAAACGCCGCACACGTCGCTAACGTTCTTCGATCATCCTCCCTCGCCCCGCGGGGGAGGATGTTTGTTTTTGGCCCTGTTATCGCCGCGCCGGGAAATAGCGGTCGAGCCAGTTGTGCAAGGTGAGCGCGACGCGCGGGTCGGCGTTGACGAACATGAAATGGGTGACGCCGTCGAACAGATGCAGCTCCACCGGCGGCTTGGCCCGCCGCACCAGGCTGAACGCCTCCTCGTAATTGGTCACGGTGTCGGTTGAGCTGTGCAGGATGAGGATCGGCCGCGGGCCGATGCGGGCGACGAATTCCTCCGGGCGGAACATGAAGAAGCCGATCGCGGTCTCGCCGGTGAACTGCATCAGCGACGCGTTCGAGGTCAGGTTGACCTGCAGGACTTTCGGCATTTCGAAAATATCGAAGCGGTGAATCATCTTCGTCGTGCCGGTGCGTTCGCGGTGCGCGGCGATATCGTCGAGCAGCGCGCGGAATTTGGCCCACGAGTCCGCGCTGTGCATGCTCCTGATCATGCGCTCGCCGTTGGCGACGCCGTTCTCGACGATGACGGCTGCGACCCGCGGATCGAGACCCGCCGCCTGCACCGCGACGCCGCCGCCGAGGCTCGATCCGCATAGTGCGATGGCCGCAGGATCGACGTCCGCGCGCGCCGCCATGTAGGTGACGGCATTGCCCGCATCAGCGACTTCCTCGGTCGGAATGACGCGGCCGCGCTCACCCTCGCTGTCGCCGCAACCGCGATAATCGAAGCGCAGCGCGACATAGCCCCAGTCAGCGAATTGTTCGCAAATCCATTCCGGGCCGCCGTTTTTGTTGGCGCCAAAGCCGTGCATCATGATGATCGCCGGCCGCTTTTCGCCGGGCCGATGATCGTCCGGCACGTGCACGACGCCCGACAGGTTTAGCCCGTCGGACGCAAAGGTGACGGTCTCAAGCACCGCCCCGCCCTCGCCGCGCCGCCAAGCTCGTTGGAAATATCATTCCAGATGCACGCCGGTCTCGCGCGCCACCCCTTGCCACAGCTGCGTCTCGTCGGCGATCACCTTGGCGAGCACCTCCGGGGCGAGCACGTGCGGCTCCAGGCCGATTCTTCTGATCCCTTCGCGGATCGGCTCGCTCAAAATATGCAGGTTGACCGCCTCGTTGAGCCTGGTGATGACCGCCGGCGGGGTGCCTGCAGGCGCCATCAGCACGAACCAGACCGCGGTCGGGAAACCGTCGAGCCCGCTTTCGCGCAGCGTCGGCACGTCGGGGAGCTCCGGCCAGCGCTCGGTGCTCGATACCGCGAGCGCGCGCAGCCTGCCGTCCTTGATCAGCGGCAGCAGCACCGATTTCGCGCTGGCATTGACCTGGATGTGGTTGCCCAAAACGTCGGCGATGGCCGGCGCGGCCCCCTTATAAGGCACGTACACCATGTCGGCGCCGGTGCGCACCCGGATGAATTCGAGCATCAGATGCGGCGCGATGCCTTGGGTCGCGCCCGACGTGAGCTTGCCGGGATTGGCCTTGGTGTAGCTCGCCAGCTCCGCGATCGTATGCACCGGCACCGACGGATGCACGACGATCGCATTGGAGTCCGTCGCCACGGCGGACACCGGCACAAAATCCTTCGCCGGATCGTAGTCGAGGCTCTTGTACAGCACCGGCGCAATGGCGTTGTCGTTGGTGCCGCCAAGCAGCAGCGTGTAGCCGTCGGGCGCCGCGCGCGCGACATCGCGCGTTCCGATCCTGCCGCCGGCACCGGCGACATTTTCCACGATCATGCCCTGACCGAGTTCCGCGGTCATGCCTTGGGTCAGAAGACGCGCCACGGTGTCGGTCGGGCCACCGGCCGGATAGGCCACGATCACTTTGACCGGCCGATCGGGAAAGTTTTGCGCGTGGAGCGGCGCCACGGCCGCGATGGTTGCGGCGAAAACCGCCAGGACGATGCCAGCGAGCTTGCTCACGTCTTCTCCCCTTGCGTTTCGTTAACGATCCAGGCGTGGTAATCCGGATCGACACTCTCGATCGGCAGCACGAGTATGGCAGGCGTGGCGTAGGAGTGCATCTGCCGGACCGCGGCCCGCACGGCTTCCGCAAGCGAAGCGCGGGTCTTGATGATCATCACCACTTCGTCGCCGCGGTCGATCTTGCCCTGCCACCAGTATAACGAGACCATGCCGGGAAGGATGTTGACGCAGGCGCATAAGCGGCGCTCGACCAGGGTGCGGCCCGCGGCCTCCGCCTCGACAATGGATGGATAGGTCGTATAGACGAACACCGCGCGTTCCATATTGACCTCCCGTGGCGCCGCGCCGCCGCCGTTTTAGAGCCCGACCCCCCGACCCCCGTCATGGCAAAGCGCCGAACTGCAGCCCATTTCAAGCGCATCGCCTTCGTCGCCAGCGGCGTGCCGGCGGCACAGCAGGCGCGCCGCCGGCTGGTTCGCCGCTACGGCGACGCCCGGCCGGAGACCGCCGACGTCGTCGTCGCGCTCGGCGGCGACGGATTTATGCTGGCGACCCTGCAACGGTTCATGAATTCCGGCAAGCCGATCTATGGCATGCACCGCGGCACGGTCGGCTTCCTGATGAACGAATTCTCCGACAACGGCCTCGCCGAACGGCTTTCGGCCGCCCATGTCAGCGTCATCCATCCGCTGCTGATGCGCGCGCGCGACGCCGCCGGCCGCATCCACCGCCACCGCGCCATCAACGAAGTGTCGCTGTTCCGCCAGAGCTATCAGGCGGCGCGGCTGCGCGTGCTGGTCGACGGCAAGGAACGCCTCGCGCAGCTTGTCGCCGACGGCGTGTTGCTGGCGACGCCGGCAGGATCGACTGCCTATAATCTCTCGGTGCAGGGGCCGATCATTCCGATCGATGCGCCGCTGTTGGCGCTGACCCCGATCAGCCCGTTCCGGCCGCGGCGCTGGCGCGGCGCGCTGTTGCCCGACCGCGCCAAGGTCACCATCGAGGTGCTCGAAGCCGACAAGCGCCCGGTCGCTGCCGTCGCCGACCACGACGAGGTGCGCTCGGTCCGCTCCGTCGAGATCAGCATGGATCACAGCATCGACATGCACATGCTGTTCGATCCCGGCCACAGCCTCGACGAGCGCATCTTGAGCGAACAGTTTGGGTACTGAGGAACAGACGACGGAGGACGGAGGACGGACGACAGAGGACGGATTAGAAATATTCTTTATCTGCCCTCTGTCGTCCGTCCTCCGTCATCCGTCGTCCGATAACAGGATTTAACCATGGCCGCCCCGACGAGGAGCCTTATCCGCATGACGATCATTCGCCGGATTGCGGTGGCGTGTCTGGCGGCGCTGCCGTGGAGCGCGGCGCGTCCGGCCGATGCAGCCGAACAAAAACCGCTGGTCATCGCCAAATCCGGCTATTTGTTTGCCGGCGGCAAGATCGATCCTTCGCTGCCCGGCTCGCCGATGGTCGGCCAGCTCTATGCCGAATTCCAGATTCCGCAAAAGCTCTTGCACCCCTACCCCATCGTGATGATCCACGGCGGCAGCCAGACCGGCACCAATTTCACCGGCACGCCCGACGGCCGCGAAGGCTGGGCGCAATATTTTCTGCGCCGCGGCTATGCCGTCTATGTGGTCGATCAGGTGGCGCGCGGGCGCGCCGGCTATTGGACCAATGGCTACGGCCCGGTATCGGTGCCGGAGCTCGAGCGCGAGTTGCAACGCTTCGCCGCGCCGGAGCGCTATAAGCTGTGGCCGCAAGCGCATCTGCACACGCAATGGCCGGGCGCGGCGCAGCCGGGCGATCCGATCTTCGACCAGTTCTACGCGTCGCAATTTCCATCGCTGAAAGATTTCGCCAAGCAGCAGGAGCTCAATCGCGACGCCGGCGCGGCGCTGCTCGACAAGATCGGCCCGGCGATCCTGCTCACCCACTCGCAATCCGGCGCCATGGGCTGGCCGATCGCCGACAAGCGGCCGAATTTGGTGAAAGCGATCGTCGCCGTCGAGCCGAGCGGGCCGCCGGCCCACGACATCGAGTTCAAGGGCGCGCCCGATTGGTTCGCCGATGCCGCCAAGACCAAGATCTCAGGCCTCGGCGACGTGCCGCTCACCTACGACCCGCCGCTCAAAGACGGCGAAGCGCTCGCCTTCGTGCGCCAGGAAAAGGCCGACAAACCCGATCTGGTACGCTGCTGGTCGCAAGCCCAACCGGCGCGCAAGCTTGCGAACCTCAAGGACATCCCGGTCCTGATCGTCTCGTCGGAAGCGTCCTATCACGCCTCCTACGATCACTGCACCGCCGCCTATCTGACCCAGGCCGGCGTCGCCAACAGCTTTGTCCGCCTCGCCGACCGCGGCATCCACGGCAACGGTCACATGATGATGCTGGAGAAGAACAGCGATGCCATCGCCGGCGTCATCGAAGGCTGGCTGAAGACGCTGCCGGCTAGGCCGGCAGGTCGTGCGGCGCAGCGCTGAAAACCGCACTCATCCGCGGCTCGGCCGTACCTACGCTTCGCGATCCAGCCGCTCTATCGTCGTGGCGGCGAGCCGCAAGTCGGCAGCGAGGTACGGTTCACCCGCGGCCTGCGCTTGTTGCGCCCTCCCCCGCAATTTACGAATGACATTGCCGGGGAGCGCCTCGTTTGATTTTTCCGGCCTCGCCTTACCAAGGTCGGCATCAGCTTCTTCCGCCGCACGAAGACGCCGCCAATTTTGCAGCCGGGAGTAGATTTCAATAACGACGATCAGCAGGAGAACCGGCCCCAGACCCAGAACCAACACAACAGTCGCAAAGCCCCCGAGCAGGCAGACAGCGGCGACCGCTAGCGCGCCATAGACCAGGTAAAGGATCCTGCGCGCACGGTTATCGCTGACGATGTCGGCCCTTACTCTGTCGGCATATTCGCCCATTTTGTGCTCGCGACTTGCCAATTTGCCGGCATTTTCGCAGATTTCAAACTGAGGCACTACCAAAAAGTAACCGCGCGTTAACGACAAATATTTACCTTTTCACCGTGCGGAGGTGCGCCTCGGCGTGCGCCGCGCGGGAGTTTGCATGGTCCGTATCGATTTCAACCGGCTGCGCTTTCTGGTCATCGACGACAACGCGCATATGCGGCGCATTCTGCGCACGCTGCTGCACGGCTTTGGCACGCGCGAAGTCTACGAGGCCGAGGACGGCGCCGCCGGCCTCGAAGCCTTCACCCATTACATGCCCGATATCGTGCTCGCCGATTGGGTGATGCCGATCTTCGACGGCTTGGAATTGACGCAGATGATCCGGCAGCAGGGCGCCAACGCCAACCCTTATGTGCCGATCATCATGCTCACCGGCCATTCCGAGAAGAAGCGCGTCATCGGCGCCCGCGATGCCGGCGTCACCGAATTCTTGGCCAAGCCGATTTCTGCAAAAGCGCTCTACGAGCGCATCTTCAACGTCGTCGCCAATCCGCGCCCGTTCGTGAAAACCAAAACCTATTTCGGGCCGGATCGGCGCCGCAACGTCAACCCGAACTATGTCGGCCCGGAACGGCGCAAGGGCGGCAAGGCCGAAGTGGTGCGCCAACAGCCGCTGCTCGAAAAGGCGCGGGTGACGGTCTGATGCCAGGAGTATGACTAGCGATGTCCCGTCGTAGAGACGACACCCCGTCGGTCGCCACCTATGCCGACTACGAAGTGATCACGCCGCCCCACGAGCTGCGCAAAGTTTTGGCGCCGGCCGGCGACGTCATCGACGATCCCGTCGCGCGCGCCGAAGCGGCACTGGCCGAACTGTCGAGCGAATTCTCAGGTTGGATGGATTCCGAGTGCGACCGCCTTGAAGCCGCGCGGCAGGACGTCAAGCGCGACGGCTTCACCCAGAAAACCCACGACACGCTGTTCCGCGCCGCCCACGACATCAAGGGCGAAGCCGGCACGTTCGGTTTCCCCGCCGTTGTCGGTGCCACCGAAAGCCTGTGCCGGCTCATCGAGCATACGCCGGACATGCAGCGGATTCCGCTGACGCTGGTCGACCAGCACGTCGATGCCATTCGCGCGGTGGTCCGCGAGTATGCCCGCCCCGACCTGCTCGACGCCGCCACCGCGCTGACCAGGCGGCTGCGCGAAGTCACCGACGAGTTCCTCAAGGTGGAAAACAGCTTCCGGCCGGATTACCTGGAAAACATTTTTGCGCCGCCGCTGGTTCCCGGCGCTTAAGCTCAAGCCGCGACCGGGCAACCCTCGGCTTCGACGCCGTCTGCCACGAGCCCATCGCAGAACAAACGCGCTTCTTCGCGCGCGGCTTCGGTTGCGAAGCGGCGCAGCAGCGTGAGCAAGGGCTCGAGTTCGCCGAGATCCTGATCCTCGCAGCGCGTCAGCACGCGCTCGATCATCCGCCGCTTCAGCCGCGCGGCGTCGCCCGGCTCGCTGGCAAAGCCGCCTTCGCGCATCGCCTCGATCGCCTCCTTGAAGGCGGGATAGGTCGAAGGCGGCAGCGCGGCCCGATCGAACAGCGCCCGCAAACCGGCGTTGCCGCGGTCGTGAATGAGGCCCGAGACGCGCGCGACCGGCAGGTCGGCGAGCTCGGCGAGCGCCTCCTCGAACAGCACGACATTGCCGGAGAGCAGCGCCCGCAAAATCAGGCCGGCCGTGAGCTGACCGGTCAAACGCAAATGGCGGATCAGCGGGCGGACTTCTGAGGTTGCGCTGTCGGCGGCGATGGCGACCGTCGCCTTCTCGCAGGCCTCGCGCGTGATGCGCTGGGCGTGATCGAGGTCGAGCCAGGCGCGTCCGGCGACGAAGCCGGCGAGCGTTTCCGACAATTTGGCGATAAGAGTTTGGCGCGTCGCCGCCGCAAGATCGTCGCGCGCCAATAGCGGCTCGCGGATCGCGGCGAGGTGACCGAAGCGCTCGACGATGCGATCGGTCGACGGCGGTGCGATATCGGCTTCGTGATTTTCGACCAGAACCAGACAGGCTTCCGCGGTGCCGACTTCGGCGATTGCGGCTGCGACCGAACGCGGCAACGCCGCGCGGCTTGCGACCGCGGCCTGCACCGCCGCGCCGCCGGTCGCCACCGCCTCGACCAGATCGGCATCGACGAACAAAGGCGATAACGCCAACACGGGCGCGGCAATACTCGGCTGATCGGCGGCAAGCGCAAAAATGATCGCCGGCGGCGCATCGGGGCTCGCGGCAAGAGCATCGGCGAGCGCGCGGCGCACCAGCGGCGAGGGATCGTCGAGCAGCATCAGCATGGCGCCCTCGGCGGCGCCGAGATCGTCGGGCGTGAGATCGGAATAGAGGAAGGCGCGCGCCAGCGCGCTGGTCGCTTCGGCGCGCTCGCCGGCCGAAGCGGTGCGCACCCATTGGAGAAAATGGCGGACGATCATTGCTCGTTCACGCAACGCGGGATCATTGCAGGGACGATCTTAAAGCCCGCCCGCTTAACAAAGCGTTCACCATAAATGTTTGCGATTGTTGCCGAAACGTTAAGAGCCCTGCCCCGGGTCGCTGAACAGATTGCGCATGTCGCCGCGGCGCGACGGCTGACCGGCTGCGCCGTTGCCGTCCGGCGGCGCATTGGGTGTGGTCCAGAGCTGGCTGACGACGGCTGCGACCGGCGCGGTGCGTTCGGTATCCTGAAACAGCCCGTGGAACATCTGGTTCGCCGCCTGCGCCGCCGGCGTCGGCGTCGGCGTCGCCGCGGCGAACGCGCCGGTCATGCCGGCCGTATCGGGCACCGCCGCTGCGGTCTTGGCAGGCGCTGCACTCGCCGGGCCCGGTGCCGCAGCTGGGGCCGGAGCCGCAAAGGCGGCGAGATCCAAAGGGGCGCCGGTGGCTTGGGCGACGCTGAGCGTGCCGGGACTAACGGTCGCGCTGGCGGCTTGCGCCGCGCGCACCGCATCGTTGCGGGCGACGTCGTAACGCGCGGTGAGAACGTCGCGCACCTCGGCGAGGCTGCGCGCGTGGCCGGTTGCCCGATCGTAGAAGATCGAGGAATTGGCACTGGCGGCGTGCGGGAAATAGTCGGTGGCCTTGGCGTTCGGATTATTGGCGGCAAGCGAGATCAGCCGCGCCGCGCCGCCGGCACCGAGAAAGTGGGCGATGTAGAGCTCGCCTTCGCTCGGCTGCCGGCCGAGTTTTGTCGCCAGATAATCCGCATTGGCCTTGGTGAAGGCGCCGGCCATGACCGCGTTCGCCGTCGGGTCGTTGCGCAGCCTGAGAATCTCGGCGCGCATCGCCGGATCGGCCACCTGGTAATGGCCGGACGAGGTTTTGGTGATGGCATCGGCGTAGCGGCCGTAGCCGAGCTGGGCGCCAGACTGCTTGATGGTGCCGAGCCAGGTCTGCTCGATGAACTGAAAAAGCCCGCGCGCCGACGACGTCGCGGCGCCGGCCTGCGGGTTCAAACCGGACTCGACCTGCGCCGTCGCCAATAGATAATTGAAGCTCGTACCGGTGGCCGCCGACGCCTGACGAATGGCGCCGGTCACCGTCGAACCGGCGGTGTAATTGCTGGGATCGACCAGCATTGCGTTGGCTCCCTCGCCGGCTCCCACCGGACTTAAGGATGATTAACGATTATGGTAAACGGGGGCTTAATGGAACTTGCTCCTGGAGACGAAAAATGACCCAGCAGGCAGCCGTTCGGCACAAGCGCGGCGGGCTCTATTTCGAGGATTTCATCCCCGGCGAGACCGTCGAGCACCGCTATACGCGCACCGTCACCCAGATGGACAACATGCTGTTCTCCAACATGACGCTCAATCCGCAGCCGCTGCACATCGACCGGCAGTTCTGCGAGCAGGAGACCGAATGGGGCCAGCCGCTGATGAATTCGCTGTTCACGCTCGGCCTGATGATCGGCATCCAGGTCTCCGACATGACGGTCGGCACGACCATCGCCAATCTCGGCATGACCGAGGTCAAATTCCCCCACCCGCTGTTCGAAAACGATACCGTGCATTGCACCACCGAGATCATCGGCAAGCGCGAATCGAAATCGCGTCCCGGCGCCGGCATCGTCGAGTTTCATCACCGCGCCTACAACCAGAACAACAAGCTGGTCGCCGAATGCCGCCGCCAGGCGTTCATCCTGATGCGGCCCAAATAGCGATTCGGGCGCAATGCCATGCTGCTCAATCTCAATCAGATCGGCCAGATCGCGCTCCCGGTCAGCGACGTCGACCGCGCCGAAGCGTTCTACGAGACGGTGCTCGGATTGCGGAAGCTTTATCGCTTCGGCTCGCTGACCTTTTTCGATTGCGCCGGCGTCCGTTTGCTGCTGGAAAAATCCAACGATATGACCGGCACCAAGCGCGGCTGCATTTATTTTCGCTGCGCCGATATCGCCCTCGCCGTGGCTGAGCTGAAACGGCGCGGTCTGACCTTCAACAGCATGCCACATTTGATCGCCAAGATGGACGACCACGATTTATGGATGGCGTTCTTCACCGACCCCGACGGCCATACGCTGGCGCTGATGCAGGAAGCCCCCAAGGGATATGCGCCGCCAAAGGTCGCGGATTAGGACAATGAAGCTCAATTTCGTAACCCTCGACGTTTTCACCACCACGCGCTTTGCCGGCAATTCGCTCGGCGTGGTGTTCGACGCCGACGGCATCGACGCCGCGATGATGCAGGCCATCGCGCGTGAGTTCAATCATCCGGAAACGGTCTTCGTGCGGAAACCCAAAGCGGCCGGCAGCACGGCGGCCGCGCGCATTTTCACGCCCGGGCGGGAAATGCCGTTCGCCGGCCATCCCACCGTCGGCACCGCGCTGGTGCTGACATTGCGCCGCGGTGCCGGCAACGATGTCGTGCTCGAGGAAAAGATCGGGCCGGTGAAATGCCGTGTCGCCCCGGAAGGCAGCGACCATGGCCGTGCCAGCTTCATCATCCCGGCAATGCCGAGCGAAGCCGGTACCGCCGCAAGCCGCGAGGCGATCGCGGCAGCGCTCGGCCTTGCGGTCGACGACATCGGCTTCGACGGCCATCAACCGTCGCGATGGTCCGCCGGCAATGCCTTCACGTTCGTTCCGCTGCGCAGCATCGAGGCGGTGCGGCGCTGTCAGATCGTGGATGGCTGCTGGGGCACCGGTTTCGACGCCCACGGCGCTGTCGGAGCTTTTGTTTTTTGCCGACAGACCGAGGATAAGCGCAACGACTTCCACGCGCGCATGTTCGCGCCGTCGTTTGGTGTCCGCGAAGACCCCGCCACCGGCTCGGCGGCTGCGGCTTTCGCCGGGTTCTGTGCAAAGTCATTATCGCTCGGCAACGGCGAGCACCGCTTCGCGATCGAGCAAGGCTTTGAAATGGGCCGCCCGAGCCTGATCGAGCTCGGCGTGACCATGCAAGACGGCATGCTTGCCTCGGCAACCGTCGGCGGGCCCGCCATCATCGTCACCGAAGGCACCATCGAGGTGTGATGCGCTCGCTCCTGTTCGTTCCGGCCGATAGCGCCAAAAAACTCGACAAGGCGATGACGAGTGGCGCCGACGCGCTGATCGTCGATCTCGAAGACTCGATCGCCCCGGACGGCAAGGCGAAAGCGCGCGACAGCGCGGCGGCGTTTCTCAAGGAGGCGATGGCCGCGGCATCGCGGCCCTATATCCTGGTGCGCGTGAACGGGCTGCAGACCGGCCTGATCGATGCCGATCTCGATGCCGTCGTGCCGGCAAAGCCCGACGCCATCATGCTGCCCAAGGCGGAAGGCGGCGCGTCGGTCGTGCACGCCGATGCCAAGCTCGCCGTGCACGAGGCGATCGCCGGCCTGCCTGACGGCCACGTCAAGATTCTCGCGCTCGCCACCGAAACCGCGGCCTCGCTGTTCGTCACCGGCACGTTTGCCGGTTCAAGCGCGCGGCTCACGGGCCTGACCTGGGGCGCCGAGGATCTTTCCGCCGAACTCGGCGCGCAGGCGAACCGCGATGCGCAGGGCCGCTTTCTCGATCCCTACCGGTTGGCGCGGGTGCTGTGTCTGGCCGGCGCCGCAGCCGCCAATGTGCCGGCGCTCGACACCGTCTATGTCGATTTCCGCAACAGCGAAGGATTCAGGCGCGAATGCGAGGAAGCCTGCCGCGACGGCTTCGTCGGCAAGATGGCCATCCATCCGGCGCAGGTGCCGATCATCAACGAAGTGTTCACGCCGCGCCCGGAAGCGCTCGCGCATGCGCAATCCATTGTCGAAGCGTTTGCGCAAAACCCCGGCGCCGGTGTCGTCGGCATCGGCGGCGTGATGTACGACCGGCCGCACCTGGCGCGGGCGCGGCGCTTGCTGGCGCAGGCTGCGCCGACGAAAGGTTCATAATCAAGGCAGCGCAATGATATGCGCCTGGCCCCCTGCGCCGCGCGAGGGAGCCGGCATCTGGCCGTCGCGCTACCTGAACTGCGGCGTAGCCGCCTAGCACGGTCTTATAACGCTCTCCAGGGCGTATCCGATCAACCCCAATCCACCAATTATTAAGATGCCGCCGACAGTTTCCATAATGGCCTGATGATTGGGATACCGACTTGCCATGTACGCAATGGCAGTCCCGAGCAGCAAGCAGGTCGTGCAAAATCCAGTAATCATCACTGACCACCAAAATTGATACTCAAAGCTGAGCTAATATATGCGTAGCTCAAAGTTCGCTTTGTGTTGGATGTCATAGTGCGAGCATTCGGCATCTGTTGCCCGTCCGAGGAGGGAGAGGGCAGCCATGGCCACAGCGTCGTGAGCTTACTGACAAATGCCGGCGCGCCGCGTCTCCCGATCGGGAGACCCCTATTTGGAAGCGACGGAAACGCGTTTTCCCGCGCCAGCCGTTTCGGAGGGATCAGCCCAGCAGCGGGCTCGCGTAGCCGGCAAAGAGCTTGACCAGATCAGCCTGCCGACGCGCACCGGTCTTCTGATAAAGGCGCTTGAGATGTGTTTTGACCGTGCCTTCGCCGATGCCGAGCGCCTCGGCGACCTGCGGCGCGCCGCCGACCTCAACGATGGCAAGCAGGACGCGCAGCTCCATCGGCGTCAAACGGTAGGTCTTAGCGACGGCCGCGGGCGGGGAACTCGTGGCCAACGCGGCCTTCTGCACGAACAGGGCAGCCGCGGACGCATAACTCACGCCAGCGCCACGGCGTGCGCCCGACGAGAGCGGCAGGACATGGGCGACATAGCGCTCGCCATCGCGCGCGACCAACGGCACCGCCACTCCTCTGACGCCAATCGCCGCGTCGCCAGTGGCGGCAGCCAGAAAGATCTCTCGTAACGCGTGGTTGACGTCCGGATCGCTGACGACGAGCCGACCGAGCGACGCGCGCAAGACCCCGCCGTCAGCAATCATGGAGCGACCCTCGGCGTTAGCGTGGGTGATGCGACCGTTCGAATCCACGAACAACATGGCTGCGCTCAGCCCGTCAAGCGTGTCGGCAAACGTGGCGGCCTCCGCCGTTTTGAACTCGATCAGCTTTCCAATCAGCACGGCCCGACGAAGGTGTGGAACCAGCAGCCGCAGCCGTGCGCGTGCCGACTCGTCAGCGATGCCTTGGCGTTCGTTGCGAAACAAAGCGAGCCCTGCGTGGCCTTCGGGCGCTTTGTCGAGATAAACACATATGTTGTCGATCCAACCTCGCGGCCGGACCAACTCCTTATAGAATCGTGTTTGCAGAAATTCGGCGTGCGACATGACTGTTGACGTACTGAAAACCTCACCGACGTCGAGCACGAAATAGGTGCCGCCCATGGGGTCGAGCGTCCTGTATTTCTCGACATAAACCTGACCATAATCCGCGGTGGCGAACTCGCGGAGGATGTTCATGTTCCTTCGCAAGGAATCATGCACGAACAGGCCACCTGCCGATCCGCCGACAAACGCCCCGATCCTGGGCAGAACGGCATTCCAGGCATCGGGATTCAACGTGCAGTCGTAAATCTCGCCGATCAGCTGCAGCAAGGTTTCGTCGAGGTCCATGCGCGGCGCCCTCAAGGCATCCGGTGGAAGATCGAACGCTCTTGGCACAACGCCATCGGCGCACGCTGCTATGATTGAAGAGAGCCTCGTTCAGCTGCCCTCTAAAAACTGCCTCTGGGCGGCATACTGACTTACGGCGCGCCGCATTGAATTGACGCCGCAGCTTAACGAGACGTCGTCAACTTCTACAAACGGCGCCGCTCATTTCAAATAACTGTAACCGGCAGTTGCATAGACGTCAAACCGATAAAATTGCTATGAGCGCACGCCCCAGTCAGCCCTTGGCGCGATATGCCGCTTTCGGATCGAACACCTGCTCATCGCGGAATTCGAGCGCCACCGCCCCCGACTTGCCGAGCGGCACCGCGCGATAAAAGCACGAGCGGCGGCCGGTGTGGCAGGCGCCGGCGATCTGCTCGACTTTGATCCAGACCGCGTCCTGGTCGCAATCGATGCGCATCTCGACCACGCGCTGAGTGTGGCCGCTCGTCTCACCCTTCTTCCACAGCGCGCGGCGCGAGCGGCTGAAATACCACGCCTCGCCGGTGGCGATGGTTTTTGCCAACGCCTCGGCATTCATGTGCGCGACCATCAGCACGTCGCCGGACGCCGCGTCGGTGGCGACGCAGGTCACCAGCCCGTCGGCGTCGAATTTCGGCGTCAGCGCCAAACCTTCTTCAAGATCGGCGCTCGTTCCCGGCGCTGCGAAGGGTGATGTATCGGACAATGAACCCTCCGCTTTGCCGGCGTCAGCCCGCAGCCGCGGCGCCGCGCACCAGCGTCACGAACCGCATCTGGTCTTCGGGACTGTCGCGGAACGTACCGAGGAAACGCGTGGTCACGGTCGAGACACCCGGCTTGCTGACGCCGCGAACCGACATGCAGGTGTGCTCGGCCTCGATCAGCACGGCGACACCGTGGGGCTTGAGCACGTCCTCTATTGCCCCCGCCACCTGCGAGGTGAGCTGCTCCTGGGTCTGCAACCGGCGTGCATAGACGTCGACCAGGCGGGCGAGTTTCGACAGGCCGACCACGCGCTCGACCGGCCGGTACGCCACATGGGCCTTGCCGTAGAACGGCATCATGTGGTGCTCGCAATGGGAGGTGAAGCCGATGTCGCGGATCAGCACGAAATCGTCATAGGGCTCGGTCTCGCCGAAGGTGCGGATGAGCGCCTTGGCCGGCACTTCGCGGTAGCCGCGATAAAGCTCGTCGAGCGCCGCGACCACGCGCTTGGGCGTCGCCTGCAAGCCCTCGCGTGTCGGATTGTCGCCGATATAGGCGATCAGGGCCCGCACCGCCGCCTCCGCCTCTTCGCGCGAAGGCCGCTTTTCGACCGGCACGGGAGCACTGTGCACGTGGTCGAACAGCGCGGCAGACCGTTGCTTGATAGCGGCGTCCATTGTCTCTCCAATCGCGCGGCACAAAGGCCGGGGTCTCGGCCCCCGGCCCGAACTTCAATTCCACCACGCCTGCGCCTATATAGTCGATTGGCGGGTGGAGACAATAAACCGAGGCACGGACAGTAAAGACCCGGCCAGGCAAATCTGCGGTTCTGCAATGCTCAACGAGGTCTACAATCGCCGCATCATCGAGCTGGCCGGGACGATTCCGCGGATCGGCCGCTTGGCCGCCCCCGACGCCAGCGCCACGGCCCATTCAAAGCTTTGCGGCTCGACCGTCACCATCGATCTGAAAATGGACGGCGACACGGTGACCGATTTCGCCCACGAGGTGAAAGCCTGCGCGCTGGGCCAGGCCTCCTCGTCGATCATGGCGCGCAATATCGTCGGCGCCAAAGCCGACGAGCTGCGTCAGCTGCGCGAGACCGTGCGCAAGATGCTCAAGGAAAACGGCACGCCGCCGCAAAACGGCAAGTGGGCCGATATCGCCGTGCTCGAGCCGGTGCGCGACTACAAGGCGCGCCACGCCTCCACGCTTTTGACTTTTGACGCCGTGGTCGACGCCATCGGCCAGATTGAAGCCAAGCGCGGCGCCAAGCCGGCAGCGCCTTAGACCGAGACCATGACCCTCGACGACTTGTTCGACGCGTCCCGCCGCAGCCCGCGCATCGCCGGCCGAGGATTTGTCAAAATCTATCGGCTCACGCTGTCCCCGCTGGTCGGCTTTCATTGCCGGCATCTGCCGACATGCTCCGACTATGCCGACCAGGCGCTCGACCGCTTCGGCCTGTGGGCCGGCGGCTGGATGACGCTGGCGCGTCTGTTGCGCTGCCAGCCGTGGGGCACGTCGGGATTGGACTTCGTGCCGGAAACGTTGCCGGCAAAGGCGCGCTGGTACCTGCCGTGGCGTTACGGCCGCTGGCGCGGCGTCGACGACCGCCCCCGCGCCACGCCGGCGTGACGCTGCGCGCTCGCAGCGTCCCTTCTCCCCAGAGGGGAGAAGGACAGGATGAGGGGGTTCGGACGTCAGAGAAAATTCTGAAGCGTCCGAGCCCCCTCACCCCAACCCTCTCCCCTCTGGGGAGAGGGAGTTCGCATGTCCAAGCCGCTCGTCATTGCGAGGAGCGATAGCGACGAAGCAATCCAGATTATTGCGCCGATGCTTCAAGCTGGGCCAGCGGCTGCGACGCCGTAGGCGAGCCGAGCGCGACGGCCTTTTGGTACCATTGCCGCGCCTGCGCGGCGTCCGGCGCGGCGCCAATCGCACCGAGCCGGCGGATGATCAGCGGATCGAACGTGGCGCCGAGCGCCAGCGCCGCTTCCGCACTGCCTGCCTCGGCGGCGCGCCGCAGCAACAGCCGCGCCGCGGCCAGATCGCCGGTGCTGAATGCATCTTTGCCGCGCTTGAGCAGCATAGCGATTTCGTCGGAAGCGAGCGACAGGGTAACGGAAGGCGCCGCCGCGGCATCGTTGCTCGGTGGCGCTGATGTCGGCTGCGGCGCCGGCGTGGGCGCCGGCGTCGGCACCGGCAATGTCGCCTCGACCGGCGCCGGTGACGCGTTCGCCTCGGTAAGACCGTGTTGCAGCAAAAGCCCCGCCGCGTCGGGCGTGCGCAACGGATCCTGCTTTGGCGTGTCCACGACGGGCGGCGGCACCTGAATGTCGGCGTGCACGACGTCGTGGCGCAACAGCCGCGTGCCCGACAGCGATATCACCAGCCACGCCACCGCCGCGGCGACGCCCGCGACAGCGCATAGCCGTAGCGCCATCGGCCACAGCGACTGAATGTCGTCCACCGGCGGCTCCGGGACCGCGTCGGGATCGAGCGCCAGCTGGCGTTGCAGCTTCACCATCGCGCGATCGCCGCTGAAGGCATCGTCAGCGACGCCGATGCGCCACCGGCTTGGCGGCGATCGGACCAGAGCCGCGGCGGGCCGCAGCGGCTCCCGTTGTCCCTGCTGGCGCGCCCACGGCGGGGCATAGTGCAACGCTTCATCGAGGTCTTCGGCGTGGTGGATCGGAGAACTCATGATCGCCTCCCTGTGCTCTCAAGCTCCGATATTTCGTTACAAATCGAATTTTAGATCGTCTCCGTCATTAGTGTTGGCGCGTCTGCCACTGCAGAAATTGCTGGAACAATTGCTCGCGCTCGGGCGAGCTATCGGTGCCGATATTGGCACCGGCGGCCCGCTTGCCCGCCAGGAACTGATCGAACTGATCGCGCGTCGCCGCCGGCGCCGGCTGCGCCTGGCGATTTTGCGTGAGCCATTCGTCGGCGCCGGCAAACCGCGTCCAGCCCGGGAGCGTCGCGGCCAGATTGGTCTCGCGCCATTTCGGATGGTGCGGCGGCTTCTGCAATGCGGCGATCTTGGGAAAGAACGCATTGACGAAGCTGGCGATGCGCCGGTAGCGGTCGGAATCCTTGGGCCAGTTGTAGGCGATCAGCACCGCGCTCGCCGCGATGGTGTTGACGTCATGGCCGGCCTCGACCATGCCGGCATAATCGCCGTGGCCCAGCACCGCCGGCAGATAATCGGCCTGCAAGGGCTTCGAAAACGGCACCGACAGGAACTGAAAACCATCGCTCGAACGCAGCTTGCCCATGGCGCCGGTCGGCTTGCCGGCAATCAGGATGGTTGCCGCAAGCTCGCCGGTTTTCAGTTTTTCCAGCGCATCGCCCTGCCCCATATTCACTTCCTGCGGGTGCACGCCGAGACGGCGGAAAATATCGCGGCTGGAGAGCTGACTGCCGCTGCCGACGTCGCTGAAATTGACCTTCTTGCCGTCGAGCTGTTCGAGCGAGGTGATACCGGAATCGGCGCGCACCACCACGTGCATCTCTTCGTTGAACAGTTTTGCGATATAGACGATCTTGTCGTCGATATTGCCGATCTCGTTGCTCTCGCGGAATTGGTTGAGAATGATCGACTGCGTGATGCCGAGATCGACGCCCTTGAGGAAGCGGACGTCGCGGATGTTCTGGCCGCCGCCTTTGCCGATCACCGGCAGGATGCGGAAATTGTCGCCGTCATCGAGCACGTCCGACATGTCGTAGGCGATGGTCAGATAGGTGGCGTTGGGATTGCCGGACGCGATGGCGATCGTGTTGGCATTGAGCCGTTCGCCGAGCGTGCCCAGATTGGGCTTGTCGGGCAGCGGCCGCGCACCGGGATGCGCGGCATACGCCGCATAGACGGCTTGGAGGGAAAAGGCTGCGGCCACCAAAACCGCGACCAATACGCAAATCACCTGGAATGGCCGGTACGGCCACCGCAAGCCCCCCTTCTTCATTGCAAACCCCCGACGGCGGACTGCCGCTTACGCACACACACACCGGCGTTGCAGACCGCAACGTTTGAACGCTCACCCTGCCGCGCTTGAGTGCTTTAACGCGTTTGATTGCGATACGCGTTGTGGCGCGGACTTGAGCTTCACGGTCGTCAGGCAATGGGGCGGCGGTATGATCTTGCCTTGATGATTCTTGGGCGACGCGCGCCGCAATTCTGCGCTCCGCCACAATTGAATCTGCTCAGTCGGTGGATGACGCCGGCGCGCCTGCTGCGCTGCCATCCGTGGAGCACATCGGGGCTCGATTTCGTGCCGAAGGCGTTGCCGGCAAACTCGCGCTGATACCTGCCGTGGCGCAACGAGCGCTGGCGGGGGAACAAATGCCGGGTCGTGATCTGCCGAAAACGATCTTTCACGATCTACGATTTTGGACAGCCCGGCGGCAGCTGCGGCCGCGCCGTGAACGATTTGTCCAACCCACTATTGCACCGCGCGGCGAGGCCATCGTCGGTGCCGGCCAGCGGCTTGAGCCAGTCACAAACGCGCCGCAACATCTTCTGTTGCAGGCCACAGGACAGCGTTGGATCGACAAGTTGCCAGTCGATGTATTCCTGCATCGGCTTCGACATCCACCAGCTCATCGACACATCTTTGTATTTGGCGGGCCGCTCTTGCGCACTGGATGCATTCGCCGCGCCGTCCACCGGCTCGCCGTATACCGTGACCTGGGAAAACGGGATCGGATTGCTTGAATTGTGCGATGCTTGACCGGTCTGCATGACGGCGAGATCGCCGCGCGACGAGCGCGTATTGTAGAGCGCAAGAAACGGAGCCGACACATCGAGCAGCCAGAGTTTCTCCGTGTCCTCCGGCAATAAAGGCTTCAAGTCGCCGTTGCCGTCGAGTTGCTCGATCCGTCGCCGCGAGATGGGATCGTTGGTGATCTCCAGGATTGCGGGATGCAGGCCTTTGTCATGCAGCGCCTGCGCGATTTCAGTGGCGCTGGTGATACCATAGTTCTCGAAATAGCCGCCATCGACAACGCGGTCGATAAAATTGCCGTCGCGATCGCGAATGACTCCTGGTGGAGAAATCAGTGGAAATCGCGCACTGTCCAAAGCAGCCGTCGACAGGCGGATCGACACGGCCGGTTTATGTCCGGCATTGGCGCCGGTCAGCAGGTCGCGCATTTCGTAGGAATCGCTGAACAGCGGGTGGGCGCCGCTCCCAATCGGCAGATGGGAGGTCACAATACGGCGGCCGGATGCGGTCGAAGTGCCATTGAGAACCAGAAGTGGCCGCCACGGTCCGCTGGCGCGTGGCAGCGAAGCGTCGAACGACGCGTCCATGCCGCGCGCGTTCGCGTCATCGCGACTCAGTCCCGGCAAGACCATTGACCGGAAGGTTGTGCTCCAAGCATCCTCGAGCACCGCTGCCCGATCTTCCAGCAACACGTTGGCAAACGGCACTTGATCGCGAAATGCCAATCCCAGAACCGCGGGCGCCAGGAAATCGTTGGCGAGAATGGCCTGCATGCACTGCCGCCAACTTTGCGGCTGTCCTGCCCTGAACCAGAACCACCAGAACCGCGGCATAGCCTTGCAGGGCGATATCGAAGCGGTCGGAAAATCCTGGTACTCGCGCAGCGCTGCCGCGAACACGGCGGCGCCGACTGCAGCTCCGGATACCGCCGAGATTGCGAAGACGCGATCGGAGAACACGGGATGTCCACCGCAAGGCACGGCCTTCGCCGGATCGTCGGGCTTGTCGGGCACACAGGTCGCATCCATGAACAACCCGAGCGTCGAAGCCATGGTGAATGCGGCGCGGCTTGCGCCGCCAGCCGCCGCGACGACGATCGGCTGCGGGCAATTGCCGGGCGCTCCTTGGCAGTTGTTGGTGCGTTCCCAGGTTTCAACCGCCTGGTCGAATGTGAGCGGATTGTCGCGCTCGGGGGCTTGGTTCAAAACCCTCACAAGATGCTCATCGTGCCACCACGAGAACACGATTGCGACCCCGGTTATGGCCGTCAAAACCGGAATGCGGCACCGGTACGATTGTGCGGTCAGAAACGTCAGTAACGGCACCCATCCGCCCAAGACAAGCGGCGCCAAAACCACCCGGCCCTGATAGTTCGACCATTGCGGAAAGAAAAAGAAGAGCAATAGGATCGCGCTTGCGGCGATCGCTCCTACGACCCCCGGTATTCCGAGCGGCGCGCCCGCGAACCGCGTGGTCCGCCAACGCCGATTTAGAAAAGCAAATAGGCGATGGCGCATCACGTAGAGGGCATAAGCCAATACCCCAAGCATCAGTACGACTACGGTTATGTAAAGCTGTGTGTTGGTCAGCTCGGCGGTCCGTATGATCGTTGGATCGAAACTCTCGCCCGTGGTGAGATAAAGTCCATAGGCGAGATCGGCGAAACAGAGCGCACCGAGAACCCGCGGAACCCAGGTGATCAAAAAGACGCGGCGCCAATGCGGCTCGGCCGCCCATAATTGATCGCAAGATAAGTTCGGGTTCCTCTTCGGCAGATTAGCGGTTGATACCGCTGGAAGTCCGCCGGTCGGTCGAAATCTCACATATAGTCGGATGCTCCAACGAGCCATCGTATGCACCGGGATCGACCAGAACAGCAGAGTCGTTAGCCACAGACCGCCCGCGTACACAATATTGAGGGGAATCGAAGGTTCCAGCTTGGTGCCGTTGAGATGCCCGGCGACATCGCGAAACAAGTCTCTTGCTTGCGGCGCATAATTGAAAAGGAGCAAACCCAGCGCCACGCTCGCGACGCTGATGCGGCAAACCCAAAGCACGTGGGCGAGCGCCCAGCCAAAATCAACGATGGCGCATGCGCACTGACGGAAGTTGCCGCAGCGCCGCCACCGTTCAAGCCAAGCCCGGAACGTCGTCATCAAACTAAATACCCCCCGTCCCTCGCCAATATCTGTAGCGCGTAAATTTTGCCGCCGCAACTGCCGGTTAAATTTTCGCTTCGCTTTCGACGCCCTTCGACGTCAGGACTGGCCTCATCTCAAGGGCTGGACTGACCGGGTTGCAGCCGATAAACAGCGGACATTCCGCTTACCTGCAATCGTAGGCAGCGAGTGAGCAACAGGAGCTTTTGACAATGGTCGCCGTGACCTTTCCCGACGGCGCGCGTCGGGATTATCCGCCAAACACCACCGGCCTCGACATCGCCAAGGGGATTTCGCCGTCGCTTGCCAAGCGCACGGTCGCCATGGCGCTTGACGGCAAGCTTGCCGACCTGTCCGACCCGATCGCGCAGGACGCCAAGATCGAGTTCCTCACCCGCGACGACCCGCGTGCGCTCGAGCTGATCCGCCATGACGCCGCCCACGTGCTCGCCGAAGCGGTGCAGACGCTGTGGCCCGGCACCCAGGTCACCATCGGGCCGGTGATCGAGAACGGTTTTTATTACGATTTCTTCCGCAACGAGCCGTTCACGCCCGAGGATTTCGCCGCGATCGAAAAAAAGATGCGCGAGATCATCGCCCGCGACAAGCCGTTCACCAAGGAAGTGTGGTCGCGCGAGGACGCCAAGAACGTGTTCCGCGACCGCGGCGAAAGTTTCAAGGTCGAGCTGGTCGACGCCATTCCGGAAGACCAGGAGCTCAAGATCTACAAGCAGGGCGACTGGTTCGATCTGTGCCGCGGCCCGCACATGACCTCGACCGGCAAGATCGGCAACGCGTTCAAGCTGATGAAGGTCGCCGGCGCCTATTGGCGTGGCGATTCAAACCGCGAGATGCTGTCGCGCATCTACGGCACCGCCTTTGCCAAGCAGGAAGAGCTCGATGCTTACCTCAAGCAGATCGAGGAAGCGGAGAAGCGCGACCACAGAAAGCTCGGCCGCGAGATGGATCTGTTCCATTTCCAGGAAGAAGCGCCCGGCTCGGTGTTTTGGCATCCCAAAGGCTGGACGCTGTTCCAGACCCTGGAAAACTACATCCGCCGCCGCCAGAGCGCAGCCGGCTATGCCGAAGTCAACGCGCCGCAGCTCATCGATTCCTCGCTATGGGTGGCGTCGGGCCACATGGCGACCTTCCGCGACGGCATGTTTTTGGTGCAGCCGCGCGAGGAAGACGAGCGCACCTTCGTCATCAAGCCGATGAATTGCCCGGGCCACATCCAGATTTTCAAGAACGGGCTGAAGTCGTATCGCGATCTGCCGTTCAAGATCGCCGAGTTCGGCAAGGTGCACCGCTTCGAGCCGTCGGGCGCGCTGCACGGGCTGATGCGGGTGCGCGCCTTCACCCAGGACGACGCCCATATTTTCGTCACCGAGGAACAGATCGCCGACGAGGTGCTCAAGGTCAACGATTTGATCCTGTCGATCTATGAGGATTTCGGCTTCGAGGACGTGCGCATCAAATTCTCCGACCGTCCGGAAAAGCGCATCGGCGAAGACGCGGTGTGGGACAAGGCCGAGGCCGCGCTGATGCAGGCGCTCGAAGCGTCCGGCAGGCCGTGGACGCTCAACAAGGGCGAAGGCGCGTTCTACGGCCCAAAGCTCGAATACGTGCTGCGCGACGCCATCGGCCGCGACTGGCAATGCGGCACCGTGCAGGTCGATCTCAACATGCCGGGCCGGCTCGGTGCGTTCTATATCGACGAGCACTCCAACAAGATCACGCCGGTGATGCTGCACCGCGCGATGTTCGGCTCGCTGGAGCGCTTCACCGGCATCATGATCGAGCACTATGCCGGGCACCTGCCGCTATGGCTGTCGCCGCTGCAGGCGGTGATCGCGACCATCACGTCCGACGCCGACGACTATGCGCGCGAAGCGATCGCGGCTGCGCACCGCGCCGGCCTGCGCGTCGAAGGCGACCTGCGCAACGAGAAGATCAACTACAAAGTCCGCGAGCATTCGCTGGCGAAAGTGCCGGCACTGCTCGTCGTCGGCCGCAAGGAAGCCGCCGAGCGCACCGTCTCGATCCGCCGCCTCGGTAGCGACGGACAGCAGGTGATGCCGCTCGACGCGGCGCTGGCGATGCTGGCCCAAGAAGCGGTGCCGCCGGATGTCGCGCGGATGAAGCAGGCGGCATGAGATCGTGTGCTAAGCGGCAACCTTGAGCTTTAGGCCTAGCGCACGCATGACCTTGAGCACGGTCGCAAGCTCGGGATTGCCGCCACGTGAAAGCGCCTTGTACAGGCTTTCGCGGCCCAGACCGGCCGCCTGCGCAATTTTCGTCATACCCTTGGCGCGCGCGATATCCCCCAAAGCTGCGGCCACCAATGCCGGATCGCCATCCTCAAAAACAGCTTCCAGATAATTGGCCACGTCCTCAGCGGTTTTAAGGTGCGCAGCGGGGTCCCACGGGAAGGTTTTCAACTTCGTTCGCCGCTTGGACTTGGTCGCAGCCATGAAAGTCTCCTAGAGCTCGCGCGCTAAAGCGCGTGCAGTTTCAATATCCCGATCCTGCGTGCGCTTGTCTCCACCAGCGAGGAGAACAACCAGCGCTGCTCCACGCTGAACGAAATACACGCGATAGCCGGGACCGTAGTCGATCCGCATCTCAGATACGCCCTCGCCGACTGGCCTTACATCGCCAAAGTTACCAAGCGAAAGCCGGCGAATTCGGGCTTCAATACGCACCCGTGCCCGACCATCCCGCAGACTCGTAAACCAGCGCGCGTAGCGCGCAGTTTGGCGAATTTCGAACACCGGGTATTGTATCCTATGAGATACATGTGTGCAAGCGGCCGGAAGCAGGTGATCCTATCACCGCGCCAGCACCTCGACCTCGCCGTCGACGCCGGTGATGACTTTGAAGTCGCGTTGATAGGTCTTGCCGGAGTTGCGCGCGACCAGGTGGTAATCGCCCTCGGCGAGGACGACGCGGGGAAAGGCGCCGATCGATTCCTTGATGACGTCGCCGCCGGGGGTCAGCACCGTCCATTGCGTATTTGCGAGTGCCTCGCCGCCTGACTCGTTCACCAGCTTGAAGGTCAGTGCCGCGGCGCGATGGGTGACGACGATATCGGTGAGCTTGGCGGCCTGCACGCGCACGTCCGAGCGCACCACGGAATTGGCCTCGCCGTAGTTCGACACGATGTAATAGGTGCCCTCGGGCAACAGCACGACGTCGCCGGTGACCACGTTCTGCGCCAGCGGCCGGCGATTGGAGGTGTCGAATTGGCTGCCCGGGTAGATGTCGAACGCAATCTGCCCGGGGGGAATGCGCACGTCGCCGACGCGGCCCTCCAGCCGCACGCCGCCGGCGGGAATATCGAACGTTTCGCGCACCGTGTCGGCACGCAACTGGATCGCCTTGGCGGCGCTGGCCAGCCCCAAGCTCGCATGCACGACGTAGCTGCCCGGCGGCAGGATGAAAGTCGGCGCCGCGCCGCGGTCTTCCTTGATCAAGCGGAACACGCCGGTGGTGTCGGCCTTGGCCGCATAGACGCGCCAGATCAGGCCGCCGGAGATCGCCGGCGCGTCGCGGCCGTAGCGGGCGGCAACCGCAAGCGCCACATGCCCGGCCGGAACGATCGGGGTCACTTGCGCGACCGGGGGCGAAGACGGCGGCGTCGCCAACGGCACCGGGCTCATCATCGTTGCGCCGGGCGTTCCGGTGCCCGGCGTCAGCGGTACCGGCACGGCGGCTTGCGGCGCCATCAGACTCTGCGCCGAGGCGGCGGTCGGCGCAAAGCAGATCAGCGCCGCCAAAAGCAGCCGCCAGCACCGAAATGAAGTTAAGGCCCGCCCAGACATGCCGTTTTCTCGTTCTTAATCGCGGCAATTTCATGCCGAGGCCGGTCACTGCGGTGGCGATATTCTGCGAGCAGATCGTCTGCCGGGTGAGCTGCGCCATCGTGCAGTTCATGACGCAGAGGTCATAGCATTCTCTGTAATCAACTGATTTCCACGGAGGAATGTTTTCAAATTGCAAACGCCATCGCCACAGGCGTACCGCAAAACCCCAAAAAGGGGCGATTTGGACTATTGACCGACGGGAGGTGCGGGCTGAGGTGTTAACTGTAACCCCTGGGAAGCACTACGAGAACAGACGGTTTGACACGCAAGCTGCGCCGTCGAGCAATTCATGACGCACGACGTGCTCGACGTCGCATTGGGACCTGGGGCCTGGGCCTGGGCGATCGCCGACGTTGTCGAACCCACCGCCGGCGCCGACGGGACGAAACAGGCGGTTTGGCACGTCGCCGCCTGCGCATTGCAGGTCATCATGCAATTCGTCGTGGTCGAGGATTGCGCCAAGCGGATTTTTTTGCCGGCGGACCCTTCTTTGGCGAAGCCCACAACAGCCACCACGCCAAACAGAACGGCCAAGCACCGCATGGCTGCCTCTACCGGTCTTCAGTCGCCCACGACATTATAGCCCGGTAGCGGCCGGTCCGGAATGCGCTTGCGCGCCGGCTACGCGGTCAGGATGTAGTCGCGCATCGCCGCCGAATCGCGCTCCATCTCCTGCAGACGGTGCTTGACCACGTCGCCGATCGACACGATGCCGGTCAGCCGGCCCTGGTCGACGACGGGCACATGGCGGAATTTGCCCGCGGTCATGCGCTCCATGATCGAGGCGACCGTCTCGCGCTCATGAGCGGTGGAGACTTTGCGGGTCATCGCTCCACTCACCGGCTCGTCGAGCGCCGCCGCGCCGCGCTCGGCGAGCGCGCGCACAATGTCGCGTTCGGAGAGGATGCCGACGACGCGGCGGTCGGCGCCGAGAATCATCAGCGCACCGATGCGCTTTTCGGCGAGCAGCGCGACCGCGGCGGCAAGAGTGGCATTGGGTTCGATGGTGACGACCTCGCGGCCCTTGCCGGCGAGGATGATGCTGACTGTCATCATAGCCTCCCTACGCTTCACCGCGCTGCACTCGCTTCGCGGGTCAGCACGATGAAGGTGCTAGACTCAATGTTTTACACCGGTGCCGGGTTCCGACGGCATCACAAATACATGTGTTGCAGCGCACTGCTTGCAGCGCACGGCGCGTGGTGCAACGCGGGAAGAAAATACGTCGCTATCCGCTCGGCCCAGTATTGGTCGGTTCCGTGTTGCTCGGCTCGGTGTTCGGTTCCGCCTGCGGAACTGCCGGATCGAAAGCATTGAACAGGATCAGGCCGGCAAAAAAGCCGCCGATATGCGCCTGCCAGGCGATCGCCTCGCCGTCCTCGCCGCCGATCGACACCGTGCCCAGCCCGAACAGCATGTTCAGTCCGAGCCAGACCACAAGGAACATCAGGAACCGGACGTCGGTCAGCGTCGCCAAGAGCGGCCGCGCCGGCACGCGATGAGCGCCGGCTTGGCCCGATAGACCGAGCATTCCGCCCTGCTGGAAAACAAAGCGCATCGCCGCCGCCATGGCGCCTGAAATCGCCGCCGACGCGCCGATCATCGGCGCCATCTGTTCGGGATTGCTGACGAGATAGGCCAGCGCGCCGGCGGCCGATGTCACCAGCATGAAAGCGCAATAGCGCACCGCGCCGAAGCGCCGCGCCAGCGCTGTGCCAAACGGCAACAGCCATGCCAGATTGAGACCGATATGTAAGAGGTTGGCGTGAATGAAGGCGTAGCTGAAGAAAGTCCACAGATCGGCGCCAAAGCCGCCCGGGAAACTGCCGGCCAGACCGGCGTCATAGCGCGCCGGAATGAAGGCAAAGATCAGGAGAAACCGCGTGTCCTGCGCTTCGGTGAAGACCCACATGCGCAGTGCATGAACGAGCAGCAGCACGACAACCGTCGCAACCACGACCGGCGGCACGTTGAAGATCGGCTCGTGGCGTTGTGTCACCGGGCGGATACCTGCGTCTTGTCGAAATAGGCCGTCGTGGCGGCTGCGGCAAGCGCGCAGCGCCAAGCAAAACAAAACAAAAGGGAGGGTTTTTGGCCCTCCCCTTTGCACCCTGTATGCGAGTTTCTGCGTCGACGACTGTGATTTTCGGGTTCTTCCCTCAACCTTGTCGCGGCATCCACTGCCGCGCCGTCGCACGCAAAAACCTCGCCTCCCTCTATGTGCTGGACGCCGCCCCGGATCGGCAGCGTCTGATTGAAATTTTCGTGGGCGGACCCTAGGCGGGCGCACCGGGGCAGCCAACGTCAACGTTTCGTTAAGATTAATTTTGCGTCAGCGCCGCCACTGCGCTGCGGCACGCCACCGCGGCACGCCACCTGCTCAGCACTCCAGCAAACAGCCGCACGAAGCAAAAGCTGTCCCGTTCAGGGACAGCCGGGCGGTCGCAATGCAGGAGCGGGCGCCATGAAACACGCAGCGAGCCGGGAGCTTTACGCTTACTGGGAAGAACGGCGCGGCCAGCGCCTGGCGCCGGAGCGTACCGACATCGAGCCGGGCGCCATTCGACAGGCCTTGAGCGATACGTTCATTCTCGAACTGGATGCCTCCGACAGCCATACGTTCAGGCTCGCCGGCACCCGGGTCTGCGCTTTGTTCGGCCGCGAGCTCAAAGGCGAATCCTTTGTCGACCTTTGGGACCTTGGCAGCCGCGGTCCGATCGCGGATCTGCTCGCCATCTCGACGGATGAAAGCGTCGGCACCGTAGCCGGCGTGACCGCGCACTCTACGGCAGGCGAGCCGCTCGAGCTCGAGCTTCTCCTGCTGCCGCTCGGCATGCGCCGGCCAAGGCTGGCGCGCACCATCGGCATACTGGCGCCGCTCAAGCCGCCGGCGTGGCTCGGAGCGAGCCCGATCGGGGCGCTGACGCTCGGCAGCCGCCGCCACGTCGGCGCGGTGGCGAAGACCCGCATTTTGCCGCGCTTCATGGCGCCGCGACGGGGTCTCGTCGTCCACCAAGGCGGACGCTCTTGAGCCTTGCGGCCGGCGCGCCGGCCGATCGCCCGCAATTATGACAAACGCTTACCGATGGCGGCTAACGAGCCGTTAACATCGCGCGCCTAGGTTTGGCCACGAGTGGTGGCAGGCGCATTGATCGCATGGCTTTGGTCGAACGAAAGGCGAGTTTGCGGGCGCTCAGCCAGGACCGCCGCCGCCACCAGCGCGTCAAGGTCAACCTGCTCGGTCGCTACATGCTGGCGGACCGCCGCGAATTTCCCTGCCAAGTCGTCGACATGTCGCCGGGCGGCATGGCGCTGATTGCGCCCGTGACCGCCGCGCAGGGCGAGCGCATCATCGCCTATGTCGATCATCTGGGCCGGCTCGAAGGCCGTGTCGCGCGCATTTTCCAGAACGGCTTTGCGATGACCATCGGGGCCACCGCGCGCAAGCGCGACAAGCTCGCCGCGCAGCTCACCTGGCTCGCCAACCGCAACATCCTCGGCCTGCCGGAAGACCGCCGCCACGGCCGTATCGTGCCGCGCAACCCGGTCGGCCGCCTGGTCATGCCGAACGGCGTCAACCTCACCTGCCGCATCATCGACGTCTCGCAATCGGGCGCCGGTATCGCCTCCGATCAACGGCCGCCGATCGGCGCCCTGGTCACGCTCGGCACCATACAGGGCCGCGTCGTGCGTCACCTCGAGGACGGCTTCGCCGTCGAGTTCACCCGCCTGCAGCATCCGGACTTTCTGGAAGACAACGTCACCGGCGGGTAAAGGCCGGCGCGACAATTGTCGGCTTCGCCGCGGCTTGCGCGCCAGCCGTCATCCGCGTTTTTCAAGCCTCCACAGCCCGCTGATTGCAAACGCCACCGCCGGCGCGAGGCCGCTTGCGCATTGACAAACCTGCGCGCAGCACGATGGCGCCTGGATAGATAAAATTTGAATCAAAATAGAATAGTTCGAATTTTATACAATATTCGTCCCAACAATCCCGCGACTTTTGCAGTCTATTGAACCGATTTTACTTCAAATTGAACGATACAACTTAGCAGCACCGCAAAAGCTTTGTGCGAAACGTGTCCCCGTTGAGACGGGATGGGGTCACATGCGTTCGCGTACAAAAACAATTCTGCGGCGGAGTGCGGTCGCGATCTTCGTCGCCGCTACCCTGATCGCTACGGAAAAGACCAGCACGGCGCAAGAGCGGGGGCAAGAGCGTCCGCTGTTCATCTCGGTCGGCGAGGCCACACGTGCGCCGATCGGCTGGGTCGAGTTCTGCGTCGAATACGATCCGGAATGCAAGACGAAACCATCGGCGCCGCGCGACGTTGTGCTGTCGGGTCAGGCCTGGAAAGACCTGGTGCGGATCAACCGCTGGGTCAACACCAACGTCAAGCCGATGACCGATATGGATCATTGGGGCGTCGTCGAGCGCTGGAATTATCCGGACGACGGTTACGGCGACTGCGAGGACTACGTGCTGGCGAAGCGCAAGATGCTGATGCAGGCCGGCTGGCCGCGCGAGGCGCTCTTGATCACCGTGGTGCGCGACAAGAACAACGACGGCCACGCCGTGCTCACGGTCAAAAGCGACAAGGGCGAATACGTCCTCGACAACCAGACCGACGACATCGTGCTGTGGTCGGACACCGGCTACCGCTTCGTCAAACGCCAGTCGCAGTCCGATCCGAATGTCTGGGTCGCGCTCGGCGAACCGCGGCCGGTGCCGCTCACCGCAACCGCACGCTGATTGCGAAACGAACACAGGAGCTACGCGAGCCCGGTCACGTCCCCACCCCTCCCCGTCCCCAGACCGGGTTCGCGCGCGGCCGGCTCTCCCCCAAGAGCCGGCCGCACCTTTTTTCTATCGTCTTCGCGTCCATTATTGGGGGTATAGCTGCCGCGCCAGCCAGTGAACGGCGAGGCAGTTTTTGATCCCTAACGGATATCGATATTTTTGACGAAACTTCCCGACCTTATCGCCCCGCAGCATTGTGTGGATTTCCCTTAATTGCAGGGAGATCGATCTTTGAAGTAGCAGTAGCCCGACGACCGCGCTTTATGGGCGCGGTTGACGAAAAGCTTTGCAAAATATCGCTGCACGGCAACGAACAAGATTCCGTGCTGGCGAATGAGACAAGGCCGCTGTTTCAAACAAAGGCCCTCGCCTCCTGCAAAGAGTCAAAGCGCTCACAGGATATATCTTTACTGCAAAGGAGAATGGTCGTGGCACAACATATTAAGAACGTGGTCCTGGTGCATGGAGCTTTCGCCGACGGTTCCGGATGGGAGCCCGTCGCCAGCATCCTCAAGAATGACGGATACAAGGTGTCGGTGGTGCAACACCCCGAGACCTCCTACGCCGAGGATCAGAAGTACACGAAGGCGGCCATCGACGCGATGGGCGGGCCAGTGGTTCTGGTGGGCCACAGCTATGGCGGGTCCGTCATCACCGAGGCCGGCAATCATCCAAACGTTGCGGCGCTTGTTTATATCGCCGCATTCGCGCTGGACGATGGGGAAAGCTGCGCCACGATTGAGCAAGCCGTGCCGCAAGCCTCCAAGGCGTTCAAGCCGGACAGCAATGGGAATTGGTGGATAGAACCGGAGCATTTCGCGGCCGACTTCGCGGCGGACCTTCCGAAGGATAAGGCGGAGTTCATGGCTATTTCGCAGGTGCCGATCTCCACCGACGCATTCACCCACAAGGTCACGAACCCCGCTTGGAAGTCGAAACCCACTTGGTACATGGTGGCTACCCAAGACCGGTCGATCAATCCTGAGCAGGAGCGCATGATGGCAAAGCGGGCCCATGCGAAAACGGTCGAAGTGGATGCTAGCCATGTGGCCTACATGTCTCATCCGAAAGAAGCGGCCAAGCTCATCGAGGAAGCTGCCAGCTCCGCATCGGCCAATAAATGAAGCGATGCTTCTAGTGTGACGACTCTTGGGACGCGTGAATCCGCCCCAAGAGTGGACCGAGCTTCCCTTCGCGCCGCGAAACTGATGGTCGACCAAGCCATCGCCTTCGTTCTGACTGAAACCAGTTCATGTGCCAACCCACGGCTGAGTATCAGCCAGATCTGGAAATCAATCGTCTCAAGACAATTCATCAGGAGAGCACCATGGAAAATCAAATTGTCATCGAGTCTCCGGATGGAACGTTCCGCGGCTACATCTCGCGGCCGGCCAAGTTACCCGCGCCGGCAGCGGTCGTTCTCCAGGAATTGTTCGGCGTTAACGCCGACATCCGAGCGACCTGCGATGAGTTGGCAGCCCAGGGGTTCATCGCGATCGCGCCAGACCTATTCTGGCGACAGGAGCCTGGAGTCGATCTCGATGTGACTTCTGAAGCCGACTGGCAACACGGGCTACGACTATATGCGGCGTTTGATCGCGATGCGGGCGCGAAAGATATCATGGAGACGGTCCGCACCGCTGTTGAGTTACCAGAGTCGACCGGAAAGGTTGCCCTACAGGGGTACTGCCTCGGTGCATTGATGGCCTTTATTACGGCCGTTCGCTATGAGGTCGACGCCGCCGTCGCTTATCATGGCGGCGACACGGAAAAATATCTCGGCGAGGTTGGCGGGTTGGACGCCCCCTTACTGATGCACCTCGGCGAGGAGGACGAATTCATCTCGAAGGATGCGCAAGCTGAGATCAAAGCGGCCCTGGCAGGAAAAGCGAACGTGACCGTTTACAGCTATCCGGGTCAGCGCCACGCCTTCTCCCGGCACAATGGGGCGCACTACAACGCCGCGGCGGCGGCGCTCGCCAACAGGCGGACGAGCGAATTTCTACATCAACAACTGCGGTGAGCTTCGGTCGCGTGTGGCGCAGTCGTCATGGCCTGCGCCATCGCCGTGCTGATGGAGTGAAAGGAGACAACGATGCCGAGTCGGGATGCTAAAGCGCTGCAAACTGCTCCGCTCGCGACGCCGACGGATTTAGAGCCAGATGCAGTTCGAGACGTTGCTGGTGCGCTCAACGTCTTGCTTGCGGACATGATCGCTCTTTATTTGAAAACCAAGAACTTCCATTGGCATGTTTCGGGGCCGCACTTTCGCGACTACCATCTGTTGCTGGACGAGCAAAGCGATCAGATTTTCGCCACAACGGACGACATCGCTGAAAGGGTTCGGAAGATCGGCGGCACGACGCTACGATCCATTGGACATGTCAGCCGTCTACAGCGCGTTATCGACAATGATGCCGATTACGTGACATCGAGGGACATGCTCGCGGAGTTGCGAGATGACAACAAGCAGCTGACAGCTAGGATGCGCGAAACACACGATCTCTGCGACGAGCATGGCGACGTTGCGACCGCAAGCTTGCTTGAAAATTGGATCGATGAGGCCGAGCGGCGGAGTTGGTTCCTGTTTGAAGTTTGTCGATCGGCGGACGGACGTTAGCCTCCTTGCGGGCACACCGAACCATGTCAGCGTCGGTTGGTCGGAGCTATACGGGTGTAAAGCAACGATACCCGACGAAGCGCTACCTTGTTTGTGCAAGGCCGGCCAGTACGGCTATCCGGATGGCTTCAAAAAGGTGACGAACTCCCAGCTGCTTCATCATGCGCGACCGGTGCACCTCGACTGTGCGCTCGCTGATGCCAAGGTCATATGCGATGATCTTGTTTGCACGTCCTGACGCTAGCGCCTCAAGAATTTGGCGACCGCGCGGGCTCAATTCCTCGATACGAGCTACCGCCTCAGCAATCTCTGCGTTGCGATTAGTCTGCGCAGCCTGACCCCGCCCGGATTGCCAGCGGTTCAGTGCGATAGTCACGTCACCGGCTGCGCTGGCCAGCAGCAGCCGGTGCTTATTACTTGGGAAATCGGACCGAAGCGATCCGGCCGCCAGCGTACCGGTAAGGCCGACCGGGGCTAAAGCGATCCGGAGCTCGCCTTCTCCGGCCGGGTCGGTGATCGATGTCTCCTGCTCAACTTGCCCCGGTTCGGTGCGGCGCAGAATAATCTCGGCTGCGCTCACAAGGGTCGCCGTTATCTGGCTACCGGCACGCGTGATCTCCACCGATGGATAGTCACCGGCACTGGGCAATGAGACGTAGACTAAGTCGGCACTAAGCACCGCAAGCAGCGCGCCGGCTATACTCTCAGCGATCTGTTGTGGCTGATAGTCCTTCCAAATGGCGGGCAGCGCCGAAAGCGCGATTAAATCGCGGATGTAGGTGCGCAAATCCTGTGAATCGAAAGTATCGTCTGTCCACGACATGGATCGGAGCCCGTTTGCCGATAGGCGCGCCATTTCGCCGTTCTAGACGACAATCGCAGGCACGAGACAATTCCCCAACAGGGTACATAGCAGTCTAATCCAATGGGAGAAATAAGCGGCTCAGTGCGTGAATTTGATATGCATAATTGCTTTCATTCCCGACAATTCTATACTGATATTACGTCATTTTCCCGTCGAAAGAGTAGCGCCATGAATAAGACCGCTAAGACCGTAAGCATCGGTCGTACGCTGCAATCTTGCCCGTGCCACGCGTGCGCATTTTTTACCAGTAAAGAGGAAGAGTATCGCGTGATGCTGCCGTTTATGGCGGAGGGCTTCGAGGCCGGGGACAAGCTCGTGCACATCATGGACAAGAATCATCGAGACGAGCGGGTGGAGCGCCTCAATCAGGCTGGTATCGACGTTGAAACCGCTCAGCGAAACGGTCAGCTCGAACTTTTGCCTTGGGAGCAGGCGCATGTGGTCGACGGTTACTTCGACCAGCACCGCATGCTTGCGAACCTAGATAGGCGATTTGCCGAGGACAGTGGGCGCTATCTGGCTACACGCCTCTGGTCGAATCAGGAATGGGCCCTTCAGGACCTCCCGGGCGTGACGGACATCATCGAGTACGAGAGCCGCTTCAATCTGATCTGGCCGAAATACCAAGATATAACCGTCTGCGTCTACGACGCCACCAAGTTCAGTGCCGAAGTCATGATGGGAATGATGCGCACGCATCCGCTCGTAATTGTGGATTCGGTAGCGCGACCGAACCCATTTTATGTACCTCCTGAGGAACTGCTGAAGGAGTTGCGTGGCCACAAGCCCACAAGTCTCGGCATGTAGCTGCCCATCTTCAAACTTTCACAACCGTGCTCGCACTTTGGCGAGAGCTGCAGGGAAACAGCTTGGACAATCGTCAGCACTCATCGTCCGTATCGCTCCCCAGATCGTATGACCGCCTGTTTGAGGCATTTGACATCGCTTGGCCAACACTGACGCGCGTCATAGCCGATCACGGACTGACCGATGATACGGCCCGCAGGAAGCTTGCGGATGCAGTGCTCTTGTTTGTCGAGGACAATCGCAGTGCTGCGGAGATTGCGGAAGCAGCCCTGGAGAAACTCGGCGTTTGATTTGAAACGCTGCACACACGCCAATCAGTTACAAGGATGAGCCCTAAAGCGTCGAACGTGACTTCCGTTTCTGGCCCATCGCGGCCACTCAGCTCGACGACGGCCGTGGCAGCTTCGGGCGCAAAGCGGACTCGAAATATCGAGTAGTCGCGCGCCGCCGCGAACCGTGGAAAATCCGTGGAGTGGCCCTAAGCCGGTCTTTAAACCATTGAACTTGCAAGATGCGCCCTACTCCCCCCAAGAGCCGGCCGCGCCTATTTTAGGCGCTATAGCGACGCCGAAGCAGGATGCGGACCGGCGGCACATGGCGTTCGATTGCGTTCATGGGACACCGTTCAGCAACAACGGTGCTTACCGAGGTAAATCGCCGCGTAACCGTCAAAATACCAATGCAACGGCAACGATGAGCACGACGCCGGCGGCAATCATCAGAATCTCGAGGACGTCATAGCGCGGAGCGTGATGGTTTGAACGTTGTACGCCTTGCACGGACATGGCCGTACTCCCTGTCAACAAACGCCAGTATGTTCTTTGGCTTCGTTATTTGCGCGGGAATGCGCGCCGACGCATTCCGCTTAAGTCTTTTGGGCCGACGGTCACCGGCTCAGCGGTTCTTGCTGTGCCTCCGAGCGGCCAATCACAAACGTTGCCACGCGATGGGTTCTGCGGCCGGCAAACTTCTTATGGCGTGTTAAACACGCCGAATTGAGAAACGCGGAACCGAACTCCTGACAGGAGTCATCGGTGCGCGGGCCGCCCGCGGCGGCGATGGCGGTTTCGCTGACGGCCGCCGCCGGCGTCGACGCAGTCAACCCCATCGGCAGTGCCCATGCGCTTATGCGCGTGAGCGAACTGGCTGCCGCCGCGACAACGACGATGCCGATCAGCGCGCACGCCATGGCCGTTATGCTTTTCGCCCGGCGCACAGGCCGATCCGGAGGTTTCACCTCTGTCGGCGTTGATTGTTTGGCACTGCGATGACCGCGCTGTGGCAGCGCCCGCCGGCCTCTCCTGTTGACCTGTAGGCTCTGCGGCTGCGGCGAATGACCGTGCCAGGCGCGCCATTCGACCGGTTGAATATTGATCGGCGTGCCGAAGTCGCAGTTGATCCAGTCGCCCGCATTGGTCTGCCGGCACGGGAATTCGAGAGTTGAGATCGTTCTTCCTTCGCGGACGCGAATCTCAATGCCCCGATTGCACGGCGCCGTCGAAATCGGATGCCATGGGTGCGAACGAAGCCATGGATGCGAACGAAAGTGCAAAGCAAACGCCATATCGCAACTCGCCGATTTGGCTCGCGACGCATGCGTTGACGAAAGCGCGCCAACGCGATGCCGCACGCGGCTCGGAACTCGTTGCATTGACCGTAGGGGGGCACCGGCGATCGCTCTACTCTACGCAGGTTAGAGTCCAATGCCGAAAGGGATAGGACACCCGATACGAAGGTTTAGGGCCCCTGGAGCGGGACAAATGGCGGCTCAGATGCCGGCGCGAAATCGCGTCATAACGATAATGATCGCCACTTGCATCAGTCCCTGAAGGGCGACCGCGTAAAAGTACCATCGCATCCAAGAACTGATCTTGGCCATATCCGGCTTAGGTTTTTGCAGCTGGAGGCAGACGTAGACGTTGACCGGCGTCAGGAAGCCGAGGCCTTGGATCGTCATCAACGTGACCAGGATCAGCGCCGCGGCCACCCACCAATAGGCCGGCCAATCGAGCGCGGTGTAGCCCAATTGGACGGCGAGAAACCAACCGGTGGTGCCGGAGACGATCGACACCGTCGGCATCAAGAACAGCGTGCGCGGCGTCAGCCGGCGGACGATTTCGCGGCGCACCGAAAGGTCGACCCGGCGCAGGATCGGGCCGAGCACAAATCCCATGAACAGATCGACGCCGGTCCACAACAGGCTGGAGAACACGTGAACGAAGTCGAGCAGCCAGATATTGCCGGCCACGATGACGGCGATCATGGCGGCGATCGCGGCCAGCGCCCACGGCAGATAGCGCCACCGGATCAAGCCCTCAGCTGTTTCGGCCGCGATGACCGTCATCACATCTCCTTCAGCCCCTTCGCGTATTGCTTGAAGCGCCGCACGTAAATGTCTGCGGCACCGGCAATCGATTGGATCGCGGCCTCGTCGAGGGTGCGGATGGCGCGCGCCGGCGAGCCGACGATCAGCGAATTGTCCGGAAACGTCTTGCCCTCAGTGACCAGCGCGCCGGCGCCGACCAGAGAGTTTGCGCCGATGCGCGCGCCGTTGAGCATGATCGCGCCCATGCCGATCAGCGAATTGGCACCAACCGTGCAGCCGTGCAGGATGACGTTGTGGCCGATCACGCAATTTGGCCCGATGGTGAGCGGGTAGCCGGGATCGGTGTGCAGGGTCGCGTTGTCCTGGATCTGCGAGCGCTCGCCAAGCTCGATCCATTCGTTGTCGCCGCGCAGCACGGCGCCGAACCAGACGCTACTGTCGAGCCGCAATCGCACCTTGCCGATCAGCGTGGCGTTCGGCGCCACCCAATAGCGGCCGGCTTCGGGAAATTCCGGCTTTTGGCCGTCGAGTTCGTAGATCATGACAGTCTCATTCGCCATCCGCGGGCAACAGGCGCGAAGCGCCGTCTTACGAAAACGACCCGCGCATCCATATTGAGCATCGGCGATTGATACCGTCGCGGCAAGCTCGATCGGACAGACGATTCTGTGCGGCAGCATGGATTGCCGGATCAAGTCCGGCAATGACGCGCTAGACGTGGAGCAGCGCTTGAAGCGCGAGCACGACCACGGTTCCGGACATCAGGCTCCACAGCCCGGCGATCACGGTCGCCACCATGACGAGGTCGGTGCGGCGTTTCTCGAGCCGGCGGCCGCGCAACGTGTTGCGCATGATGATGTAGGGCGCCGAGAACATTAATAGCGGAATAGCGGCAAAGCGCGCCGCCACCGGGCCGACTTCGAGTTGGCGGAAACTCGGGAAATGCTTGGCGAACAGCCGATAGCCGCTGGCGCAGAATCCGGCGGCGGCAAAGCCCCAGGCCAGCGCGAAAAAGGAACTGATGGCCTCCGGCGTGATCGCCTGCGGCAGGGCTGTGAACATTCCGGTCTCCTCGCCGGAATTCATCGCAGAGGACACGGCGGGCCGCCACGGCTTGCTTAAGGAAAGGTTAACGAGCGTGCCGTACTCACTGATGAGTCGCCAAAAGGGCTACGAAACATGACGGCTCACGTCCTCCCCCGACGCAATACCCGCCGCACCGCGCGCAGCAGGCTGATGCTGCCGTTTGCCTGCCTCGCGGTGCTGGTGCTCGCGGCCGGAATTGTCGTCTCGTACATGCTGTGGCCGACTTGGCCGAGCACGCCCGTCCCGCTCAATGGACCGGCAATGCCGATCACGGTTGCCAATGTGCTGTTCGACGTGCCGCCGGCGGCGATCCGCGCCGCGGTGCAGCGCCATCCCGGACCCCACGAGCGGGTCGATCTCGCCTTCCTGTGGCCGTCGCTTAAACCGCCGCAATCGGACGCCAAAGGCGCCGACCAGCCGGCGGCCGAAAATGACGGCGATACTATAACGAAGCCGGTCGATACGACGGAACGGCTGTTCGCGACCATCGCCGGACTGGGCTCCTTGCTGCCGCCCGCCGAACGGCTACGCACCATCTATCCGCGCTACATCGAAGCCCAGGCCAGCGCCGGCCCGGACGGGCTCGCCATCGTGCCGTTTCGCGCTGGCACGCCATACGACGGCGAGGACTTGGTCTATGTCGGGACCAACCCCGAACAGTTCTTCGCCCGCTGCACGCGCCAAGTCGGCACGGTCCGCGGCACCTGCCTGCATGAGCGGCTCATCGATACCGCCGAGGTCACGCTGCGCTTTCCACGCGCCTGGCTCGAGGATTGGCGCGGCGTCGCCGCCGGCGTCGACCGGCTGATGGCACAACTGCATCCGCAGAAAAATTGACGGGGCTCAGGCCAAATCCATATCCAAAATCGGCATTTCGAGAATATAGGATTTTTGCCGTCCCTTCTCGTCATCGACGAACAAGACGCCGATGAACTCATCGCCAATATAGGCTTCGAGCGAATCCCTTTTCTTCGGCCGCGGCACGACGCGAATGCCCTCGTTGTCGAATTTGCGCCTGAGGTAGGTATTGAGGACCTTGAGCTGATCGATATCGCTCACCTGTCCCAGATCGATTTCCATGCGGAAATTGTAGGAGCGCTCGTCGTCTTCATCGTCGACATTGAGATCGCCGAGCTTCTCCTCGCCGATAAAAACCTCGGCCAAATCGTCCTTGCGCGGCTGCGGCACCACGCGGATGCGCGAGTTGCCGAACAGCTTCTTGAAATAGGCGTCGAGCTTTCTGACTTCTTGAACGTCCACCGCATGTCTCCTGGAGAATAGGTTCGAATAGCACGCGGTGGCGGCGGCAACAATCGCAGCGATGACAGGGTTTTCCCGTCAAATGCCGTCGTGAAAGATCTGGTCCATGGTGCGCGCCGGTTCCGGACAGCCGGCCTCGCCAATCACCTTGGCCGGCACGCCGGCGACCGTCACATTGTTCGGCACCGGCTTGGTCACGACCGAGCCGGCGGCGATGCGCGCGCAATGGCCGACCTCGATATTGCCGAGGATCTTTGCGCCGGCGCCGATCATGACGCCGTAGCGGATTTTGGGGTGGCGGTCTTCCCATTCCTTGCCGGTGCCGCCCAAGGTCACGTCGTGCAGTATGGAGACATCGTCGCCGATCTCCGCGGTCTCGCCGACCACGAGGCCGGTGGCGTGATCGAGGAAAATGCCGCGGCCGATCTTCGCCGCAGGGTGGATATCGCACTGGAACACCGCCGACGAGCGGCTTTGTAGATACAGCGCGAAATCGCGCCGGCTCCTGTGCCAAAGCCAATGCATCAGCCGGTGCGTCTGGATGGCATGAAAACCCTTGTAGTAGAGTACCGGCTCGATCATCCGGTGGGTCGCCGGATCGCGATCGACGGTCGCCATGAGATCGGCGCGGAACGTCTCGCCGAGCGCCGGAATATCCTTGAGCGCCTCGGCATAGGCCTGGCGGATCAGTTCGCCCGACACCGCAGGATGGTCGAGCCGCTCGGCCAACCGGTAGACCACGGCCGTCTCCAGCGTGTCGTGATGCAGAATGGTCGAATAGATGAAGGTCGCGAGCTCGGGCTCGCGCCGCACGGTCTCTTCCGCCTCGCGGCGGATGCGCGCCCACACCGGATCGACGGTATCGAGGGCCGGCTTGGCCTGCTGCTGCGCCATCGGATCGTCTCCCCGCTCAACGGCGAAAACGCCGCCTTCTATCATATTGGGGAGCGCTTCCGCCAAAGCCAAGGGTGGCAAAAACTGGCGGCAACCCCTGGGCCACTGGCCTGGAAACAGGGCCATTGGCCGATAAACTAGGCCATTGGCCGCATAATTTCCCGTTTCAGGGCCGTTCGGCGAGGAATTTCAGGACCCCGGCCTTAAACGCCCGGTCGCCGACCGCCAGCATGTGATCGCGGTCGGGGATCGCAAGCACCTGCGCTCCGGGGATGAGGGCTGCGAGTTCCTCCGGGGAGCCAGCAACGGAGTCCTTGGTGCCGGTTGCGACCAGAACCGGCACAGCCATGTGGGCGAGGGCGTCGCGCTCAAGCGGCTGGCGCGAGCCGCGCATGCAGGCGGCCAGCGCCCGCAAGTCGGATCTGGTCAGATCGGCGAAGGCGCGGAACGCATAGCCCGTGGGATCGGTCACCGCCGCGAGCGAGGGCGCTTCAAGCGCTTGCGCAATCACGTCGGGCTGCAACCCCACGCCGCCGACCAGGCGGCCGCCGACACCGCCGAGCACGGCGGAGCGCACAGGCTCGGGATTGGCGAGCGCGAGAAAGACCGTGTTCCTCGCGCCCATGGAATAGCCCATGACGTCGGCGCGCGGCAGGCGGAGATGGTCGATCAGCGCGCGCACGTCGTCCGCCATGACGGCGCTGTGATAGGCGGCCGGATCGTAGAGTTTGGTCGAAGCGCCATGGCCGCGATTGTCGAGCGCGATGACCCGGCGCCCTGCCCGCTTCAGCGTCGCCACCCAACCCGGCGCCACCCAGTTCACCTCCTTGTTGGAGGCAAAGCCGTGCACCAGGACGATCGGTTCGCCTTCGCCCTCGTCGAGGAAGGCGATCTCCACACCGTCATGGTTGAAGCTCGGCATGGCGAGACCTTACGGCGCAATCGGGCACCCAGGAAAGTCTGGTGCCATAGCCGCCAGATCGGACTAGGCTACTGCCAACGATAAAAATCCCGGGAGGATGACGATGCGATGCACTCTGCTTGCTGGCTTGGCCGCACTTTTGGTCTGCACGAGCGGCGCCGCCATGGCGCAGGTTTCCGATGACGTGGTGAAGATCGGCGTGCTGACCGACATGTCGGGTCCGGCTTCGACCCCGACCGGTCCGGGCTCGGTGGCGGCAGCCGAAATGGCGGTGGCGGATTTCGGCGGCAACGTGCTGGGCAAGCCGATCACGGTGATTTCCGCCGACCATCAGCTCAAACCCGACGTCGCCGCCGGCATCGCGCGCGAGTGGTACGACCGCGGCCAGGTCGACCTGATCGTCGATGTGCCGGTCTCCGCCGTGGGGCTCGCGGTGCAGGGCGTCGCCAACGAAAAGAAGAAGCTCTTCATCACCCATTCGACCGGCACCGCCGATTTCCACGGAAAATTCTGCTCGCCCTATACGATGCAATGGGTGTTCGACACCCACGCGCTCGCCGTCGGCACCGCGCAAGAAGTCGTCAAGCGTGGCGGCTCCAGCTGGTTCTTCCTCACCGCCGATTACGCCTTCGGTTATTCGCTGGAGAAAGACGCCTCCGACGTGGTCAAAGCCAACGGCGGCACCGTGGTCGGCTCGGTCCGGCATCCGTTCCGCACGCCGGACCTGTCGTCGTTCATCCTTCAGGCCCAGGCCTCGAAAGCGAAAATCATCGGGCTCGCCAGCGGGCCGCCCGACAACGTCAACGCCATAAAACTCGGCGGCGAGTTCGGCCTTTTCGCCGGCGGCCAGCAGATGGCGGGACTTCTGGTGCTGATCACCGACATCGACGGGCTCGGACTGAAGACTGCGCAGGGCCTGGTCCTGACGACGTCGTTCTACTGGGACATGGACGACAAGACCCGCGAATGGTCGAAGCGCTTTTTCGCCAAACTCGGCCACATGCCGACCATGTGGCAGGCCGGTGTCTATTCGTCGGTCATGCATTATCTGAAAGCCGTCAAGGCCGCGGGCACCGACGATCCGCTCAAAGTCGCGGCAATGATGCGCGAGATGCCGATCGAGGACTTTTTCTCGCGTAACGGCAAGCTGCGCGAGGACGGGCTGATGGTGCACGACCTCGTCCTGGTGCAGGTGAAGAAGCCGGAAGAATCGAAATATCCATGGGACTATTACCAAATTCTCGCGCATATCCCGGGCGATCAGGCGTTCGGGCCGCCCAATCCGGCTTGCCCGTTGGTCAAAGGCTGATCGCCGCGATCGGCGGTAGCTGTTGTGACTGATACGCAAACCGCGGACTCCGTCGCGCGCGGAGCCGCGGTTCTTTTCGACGTGAGGAAACTCACGCCGGAATTTCTCGAAAATCCCTATCCGACATACCGCGCGCTGCGCCAATTCGATCCCATCCACCTGATGCCGGACGGATCGTATTTCCTCACTCGCTACGACGATTGTCTTGCGGTCTACCGCGATACGGAGACGTGGAGCTCGGACAAGAAACTCGATTTTCGGCCGAATTTCGCCGACAGCCTGCTCTACGAGCATCACACCACGAGCCTGGTGTTCAACGATCCGCCCTATCACACACGGGTGCGCAAGCTGTTGGCGCCCGCGTTCACGCCGCGGGCGTTGCGCGAATTGCAGACGCGAATCGAAGATTTGGTCGATCGCCTGCTGGAAGCCGCCGCCGAACGCGGCGAGATCGACCTGATTGCGGATTTTGCCGCCGCCATTCCGATCCAGCTCATCGGCGACATGCTCGGCATTCCGCAAGGGGAGCGCGAGCCGTTGCGCGGCTGGTCGCTCGCCATCCTCGGCGCACTCGAGCCGGTGTTGAGCCGCGAGCAATTCGATACCGGCGTCCGCGCAGTCGCGGAGTTCAAGGACTATTTGAGCGACATCATCGCGCGCCGGCAAAAAGGCGACGCCAATGATCCGGCGGAAATTTTGTCAAAGCTCATCGCCGGCACCGACCTTGCGTCGGCCAACCCGACAAGCGAACGCCTGTCAAAACTCGAGCTCATCCACAATTGCATTTTTCTGCTCAACGCCGGGCACGAGACGACGACCAACCTGATCGGCAATGGGATCGATCTCCTCATCCGTCACCCCGACGCCATGAGCGACCTGCGCCGCGATCCGCAGGCCATCGAAACGGCGGTCGAAGAATTTTTGCGCATGGAAAGCTCGAACCAACTCGGCAACCGCAGAGCGGCTGAAGATACCGTGCTCGGCGGCGTAGCCATGGCTGGCGGGACCTACGTACATATCGGCATCGGCGCCGCCAATCGCGACCCGGCGCAATTTCCCGATCCCGACCGCCTCGATATCCGCCGAGAGCCGAACCGCCATCTCGCCTTCGGCACCGGCATTCACGCCTGCGCCGGCATGTCGCTTGCCCGCATGGAGGCGCAAGTTGCGATCGGCCGGCTGCTGCAGCGTTTTGGCCGGATCGAGCCGGCCGGCGCCTTTACGCGGAGCGGCCGCGCGCGCTTTCGCGGCTTCAAGTCTTATCCGGTGCGCCTGGCGGCGTAGTCGTCGGGTGGTCAAGGGCTGATTGTTTGGCGTAACACTGTTCGGCGCAGGGCGGGTACCACGCGCCGTCGCAGCTAATCCGTCTGCGTCATCGTACGCGTGGTGCGGTACCGACCCTCACACGATCCGCCTGACCCTACGGCTGAGATAAAACCCATGGCTCCCATCAAGCTGCTGCTCGCTCCGATACGCCGTGTCGTACATTTTCCGCTGTTCCAACTCGCCCTCGCCGTGGCGGCCATTCTGTGGCTGCAGGCCGCCAGCGACGCCTCGATATTGGGCCAAATCTACAACGCGATCGACCGGCTCGTGGATTTTACCGTGCAGCGGTTCGCCGCGATGTTCGAGATAAAGTCGTTCACCAAAGCGTGGCTCACAACCGGTTTCTGGATCGCCTATGTCTATCTCGCCGGTCTGGTGATTTTGTACCTTCTCCGGGTTGTTATCACCGTTGTGGTCGAGCTCATGGCGCGACACAATGTCTTCTATCTGAGGAACACCATCGCGCGCGAGCGAGGCATAGAGGCATACCGCGCCTGGCTGCCGCTGGAACGAATCCGGCCGGTGCACATCGCGCAAGAAAAATGGGAAGAAACGTTCGCCTGGCCGGCAAACAACATGCCGCCGTATCCTTCGCTCGCACGCCGGATAGCTCGTGTCGCAGCTTTCTACGTGGCCGTGCTCCTGATCATCGCCGTCCTGCTGCAAGAGTTCACGCGGTTCCCGGTGCTCACTTGGTTGGGCGGCGCGGCAAGGCGGTTGACGGTCGGAAATTGAATCTTGCCCGCGCGATGGATCGAGCGATGCGACCCATTGCAAGCATGAAGGACAAGCGATGATTTTGGGCCCATCCCGCACGATCGACGGCTCGGGCTACCGGCTTTTGGCACCAGAGCGGGCGCAACCATCAAAAGCTAGGAATCGCCGGCCTTGGCCGCTATGGTGCGGCCCGAAACCAAGCCATTGAGACCATGACGGACAGCATCGTTCCCCACTTCCACAACGACCTGGGCGTTCCCGTGATCGAGATCGGCGCCCGCGAATTCATGTGCGTCGGAGCGCTGCCGCCGTTCGACCATCCCCATGTGTTCTGCGACATGGGCGACGATGCCGAATATATCTGTCCCTATTGCTCGACGCTCTACCGCCACGACCCGACGCTCAAGCCGAACGCGGCGCGGCCGGCGGAATGCACTTTGCCCGGCACGGAAAACTGAAGCCATCGGGGAGCGTGTGCCCTGCCCGCGTCCCGCACCGTCATCGTCGCAGGCGCCGGCATCGCCGGCCTCACCGCGGCGCTGGCGCTCGCGCGCAACGGTTTTCGCGCCGTCGTGCTGGAGCAGGCCGAGCGGCTTGAAGAGACCGGCGCCGGCATCCAGCTCTCGCCCAATGCCACCCGCACTCTGATCGATCTCGGCCTCGGCGAGCGGCTGCGGCCGCACGTGGTCGCGCCAGAGGCCTTGCGCGTGCTCAACGCCAAGAACGGCCGCGAAATCGTGCGCATGCCGCTCGGCTACTCAGCCGAGCAGCGCTACGGCGCGCCCTATTGGTCGATTCATCGCGGCGACCTGCAAGCGGCGCTGAGCTCAGCCGTCGCCCAAAACCTCGATATCAGCCTGCGGCTCGGCGAGCGGGTGGAAGATTTCGTCGCCCATGACAACGGCATCACCGTCTCGGCGCGTGGCCGCAGCGGCGTCTGGCACGAGCACGGCGACGCGGTCATCGCGGCCGACGGGCTATGGTCGGTCATGCGTGCGCGCATGGGTTATCGCGAGCCGCCGCGCTTTGCCGGGCGCACCGCCTGGCGGGCGCTCTTGCCGGCAAAACAGGCGCCACCAGAATTCCGCGCGCCGTTGATCCATCTGTGGCTCGGCCGCGAAGCTCATATCGTGCACTACCCGGTCAAGGACGGCGCCCTGATCAACATCGTCGTCATCATCAACGACGGCTGGAACGCGCCCGGCTGGAGCGCCCCGGCAAGCCGCGACGAATTGTTGCCGCGCCTCTCGGTCGAGCGCGTGGCGCCGCAAATACTCGGCTTGATCAACCAGCCGCAGGCCTGGTTGAAATGGGCGCTGTTCGACCGCCGTCCATTGTTGAACTGGTCGCAAGGCGCGGTGGCGCTGATTGGGGACGCTGCCCATCCGATGCTGCCCTATCTGGCCCAAGGCGCGGCGATGGCGATCGAGGACGCGGCGGTCGCGGCGCAGTGCCTCGCCCAAATGCCGGACGACGCGACGGCGGCGCTGCGCGCCTATTGCGCAGTGCGGCGCGCGCGGGCCTGGAAAGTGCAGCGGCTGGCGACACGCAATGGCGGCCGCTATCACTTGGCCGGCATCAGCGCGGTGGCGCGCAACACGGCGATGCGGATCGTGGGCGGCACGCGGCTGTTGCATCACTACGATTGGCTCTATGATTGGCGCCCGCCCGCAACACTATCGATCACCTGATGCTGTTTCCCACCACCATCGCCGGCAGCCTGCCAAAACCCGCTTGGCTCGCGGAGCCGAACAAATTATGGGCGCCGTGGCGTCTGCAAGGCGAAGAGCTTGCCACCGCCAAGGACGACGCCACGCTGATCGCGATCAAATTGCAAGAGGACGCCGGCATCGACATCGTCGGCGACGGCGAGCAGGCGCGCCAGCATTTCGTCCACGGCTTTCTCGAGGCGATCGACGGCATCGATTTCAACAAGCGCGTCGAGATGGGCATCCGCAACGACCGCTACAAGGCGATGTGCCCGACGGTGGTCGGCGAATTGAAACTGCGCCACAGGGTCCATGCGCGCGAGGCGCGGCTCGCCCGCGCTCATACCACGCGCAAGCTCAAGTTCACTTTGCCGGGTCCGATGACCATCGTCGATACGATCGCCGACGCCCATTACGGCGACCGCATCAAGATGGCGATGGCGTTTGCCGCTCTGCTCAACGAGGAGGTCCGCGGGCTTGTCGCCGACGGCGTCGACGTGATCCAGTTCGACGAACCGGCCTTCAACGTCTACATGGACGCCGCCGCCGGCTGGGGTATCGAGGCGCTGCATCGCGCCATCGACGGCGTCGATTGCACCAGCGCGGTACACATCTGCTACGGTTACGGCATCCCCGCCAATATCGAGTGGAAGGCAACGCTCGGCACGGAATGGCGGCAATACGAGAAATTTTTCCCGGCGCTGGCGAAAAGCCGCATCGATCAGGTCTCGCTCGAATGTATCAATTCGCACGTGCCGATGAGCGTGCTGAAATTGCTCGACGGCAAGGATGTGCTGGTCGGCGCCATCGATGTCGCCACCGATCGCATCGAAACGCCGGAAGAAGCCGCCGCCGTGATCGGCAAAGCGGCAGAATATGTTCCTGCGCAAAAAATCATCGCCTGCACAAATTGCGGCATGGCGCCGATGCGCCGCGAAATCGCCGCATTGAAGCTTGAAGCACTCGGCCGCGGCGCCGCCTTGGCGCGAGAGAAATTCGGTTGAGTCTGCTGCACTAGCATCATCCTACCATCGCCAAGACCTACCATCGCGATGACAAGCGACGACGTTGCCCGCCGATGCGGGCAGGCGATCGCTTGGTGTCGCCGCCAAATTGGCGACGCGTAGGATTTTGTTAAAGTTTTGCCGATTGATTGGACGCGGAAAAGTGCGAAGGGAAGCGAAAATGCAGGTGCCGTTCGTAACGACTGTCTCATTTGCCGACCGCGACGGCACGGCCGTGCATCTGCAATACGGCGTGTCCGCCGGCAACGCGCGCGAGGCGCGCAGCGAGCTCGAGCGCCGGTTGATCAATCAAGAGCTTTTCAATTATTCGATTTTGGAAATCCGGCGGGCGACGTCCACCGAAGCCGCTTCCCTCGACCTGCCGGCCGGCACTATCAGGCTGTTGAACTGATTAGTAGCCCGGATGAGCGCAGCGACATCCGGGTACAGCAAAGCGGCTTAAACACCGATCCCGGGTATCGCTTTGCTCACCCGGGCTACATCTTCAGCGGTCGCTGCGCGACAGCACGTCGATCAATTCGCTGACCTTGCGCCGCTGCTCGGCCTTGTTGCCGGACGCGATGGCGTGCTCGACGCAATGCGCCGCGTGGTCGGCGAGAATCTCCTCCTCGGCGCGGCGGAGCGCGGCGCGCGCCGCCGACAATTGCGTCACCACGTCGATGCAATAGCGGTCGTCCTCGACCATGCGCGCAAGGCCGCGCACCTGGCCCTCGATCCGTTTGAGGCGCTTGAGCACCGACGTCTTGGCAAGCGGTCGCATGCCGGCTATATACCCCTACCGGGTATCCGTTTCAAGGGAATTTTCTGCCGTGGACCATTCGACCCATACGCACGCCACGGCCATCGATCCGGTGTGCGGCATGATGGTCGACCCGGCGAAGAGCCCGCATCGCCATAACCACGAGCAAAAGACTTATCACTTCTGCTCGGCCAGCTGCCGCCGCAAGTTTGCCGCCGACCCCGATAAATATTTGCATGGCGCGAAAGCCGAGCCAGCGGCGGGCAGGAACACGATCTACACCTGCCCGATGCACCCGGAAGTCCGCCAAATCGGCCCAGGCGCTTGCCCGATCTGCGGCATGGCGCTCGAGCCGGAGGCGGGCGGCACGAATGACGGCGGCGAACTTGCCGACATGACACGCCGCTTGTGGATCTCAACACTGCTGGCGCTGCCGGTCGTGGCGCTGGATATGGGCGGGCACTTTGGCCTTCTGCATTTGCCCGGCCATATTTCGGCCTATGCGGAGCTTGCGCTGGCAACGCCCGTGGTGCTGTGGGGCGGCTGGCCGTTTTTCGTGCGCGGAGCCCAGTCTCTCGTCACGCGCAACCTCAACATGTTCACGCTGATCGCCATGGGCACCGGCGTCGCTTATGGCTACAGCATCGTCGCGGCGCTCCTGCCCGGCCTGTTTCCCGCGGCGTTTCACGATGAACATGGCGGCATCGCGCTCTATTTCGAGGCCGCCAGTGTCATTACGGTTTTGGTGCTGCTCGGCCAGGTCCTCGAGCTGCGCGCCCGCGCCTCGACGTCGGGCGCGATCCGCGCGCTCATTGCGCTTGCGCCGAAAACCGCGCGCCGCATGAGGGACGACGGCAGCGACGGGGACGTGCCGCTCGACGCCGTTGCGGTCGGCGATCGGCTGCGCGTTCGTCCCGGCGAAAAAATTCCGGTCGACGGCGTGCTGATCGACGGCAAATCCGCGGTCGATGAATCGATGGTCACGGGCGAAGCGATGCCAGCGACCAAGGAGCAAGGCGCCGACCTCATAGGCGGCACGCTCAACGGCAGCGGCGGCTTCGTCATGCGCGCCGAAAAAGTCGGCCGCGACACCATGTTGGCGCACATCGTCCAGATGGTCGCCACGGCGCAGCGCTCGCGCGCGCCAATCCAGCGGCTGGCCGACCGGGTCGCCGCCTGGTTCGTGCCGGCGGTGATCGCGGTGGCGCTGATCGCGTTCGCGGCTTGGGCGGTCTGCGGGCCGCAGCCGCGCCTGGCTTATGCGCTGGTTGCCGCCGTGACCGTGCTGATCATCGCCTGCCCCTGCGCGCTCGGGCTTGCTACCCCGATGTCGATCATGGTCGGCGTCGGCCGTGCCGCCCAAGCCGGCATCTTGATCCGGAATGCCGAGGCGCTCGAACGCTTGGAGAAAATCGACACGCTGGTCGTCGACAAGACCGGCACGCTGACCGAAGGTAAGCCCAAGGTCACCGCCATCGTGCCGGTACAAAACTTCGATGAAAACATTTTGCTGCGGTTTGCAGCGAGCGTCGAACGGTCGAGCGAACACCCACTCGGCGAGGCGATCGTTGCGGCGGCTGCCCAACGCAAGATCGATTTGCTCGCCGTCGAGGATTTCGAGGCGCCGTCCGGCAAAGGCGTAACCGGCGTGGTCGAGCGCCGCCGCGTCGCCTTGGGCAACGCCAATTTTTTCGCCGAACGCGGCATCGCCACGGCGGCCTTGCAAGGCGAAGCCGAACGATTCCGCAGCGACGGCGGCACGGTGATCTTTGTCGCCATCAACGGCGTGCTGGCCGGCCTCATTGCCGTCGCCGACCCGCTGAAGCCGACGACCCAGGCGGCGCTCGACGCGCTCCGAGCGCAAGGCCTCACCATCGTCATGCTGACCGGCGACAGCCGCGGCACGGCGCTTGCGATTGCCAAAAAGCTCGGCATTGCCGACGTCGAAGCGGAGATCTTGCCCGAAGGAAAAAGCGCCGCGGTCGAGGCATTGCGCCGCGCCGGCCGGATCGTCGCCATGGCTGGCGACGGCATCAACGACGCGCCGGCGCTCGCGTCAGCCGACGTCGGCATCGCCATGGGTGGCGGCACCGACATCGCCATGGCGAGCGCCGGCGTGACTTTGGTCAAAGGCGATCTCATGGGCATCGTGCGTGCGCGAAATCTTTCCGCCGCGATCATGCACAATATCCGGCAGAATTTGTGGTTCGCGTTCATCTATAACGCGGCCGGCGTGCCGATCGCGGCCGGCGCGCTCTATCCGCTGTTCGGCCTATTGCTGTCGCCCGCTTTCGGCGCCGCCGCCATGGCGCTATCCTCGGTCAGCGTCGTCGCCAACGCGCTGCGGCTGCGGCGCGTCGCGCTGTAAACTCGCTCCCCCCGCAAATCTCCACACTTCGCATTTGCCGGCAGAGCCACTATAGTTTCATGACCGTCCGCTCCGCGGCGGCCCTTCGCCGCGACCGACGCCTGGCGCTCTTTCATGCTCACCGCACCGTCGCCGACCAGCGTGGCCTTGCTTTTAGGATTGAGCTTTTTCCTCGGGCTCGCCTTCGAGGATTTCTTCGCGCAAGTCACGCAAAAGCCCCCGGGCGGCATCCGCACGTTTCCGATGCTCGCGCTGGCCGGCGGCATGCTCTATCTGCTCGAGCCCGCGCACGACGTTGCCTTCACCGCCGGCCTCATCGTGCTCGGCGCCTGGCTTGTCGTCTATTACTGCATGCACGTGGCGGCGCAAGACGTGACCGGCGAGGCCAAGGCCAATCTCATCGTGCCGTTGCTCAACGTTCACGCCTATCTGCTCGGCGCCGTGGCGCTGGCGCTGCCGCCATGGGTCGCGGTGACGACGACGGTCGTGGCGGTGTTGCTGTTGACCGGCCGCACCTGGCTGCACGACACGGCGCGGCGGATCGACATGAAGGAGATCGTCACCGCCGGCCAGTTTCTGATCCTGACCGGGATCGTGCTGCCGCTGTTGCCGAACGAGCCGGTGACGGCGCTGACCAGCATCACGCCGCGTCAGGTCTGGCTGGCGCTGGTGGTGGTCGCCACCTTCTCCTACGTCAGCTATCTGGCGCAGCGCTATTGGAGCGCCGCGGCGGGCGGATTGTGGATGGCGGCGCTGGGCGGGCTCTACTCGTCCACCGCGACGACGGTGGTGCTGGCGCGGCAGGCCAAAGCCGACCCCGCGGTCCGGCGCCACGCCCAGGCCGGCATCACGCTCGCCACCGCGATCATGTATGTCCGCATCCTGGCGATCACCGCGATCTTCAACATCACGCTGGCGCGCCGACTGGCGCTGCCGCTGCTCGGGCTCTCGGCGGCGGCACTGCTGATCTGCGCACTGCAATACTGGGTTTTTGGCAAATCGGCGGACGGTCAACCGGCAAAGCAGGATCCGATGAAGCTTGCGGCCAGCGGCAACCCGCTGGCACTGGGCGCGGCCATTATTTTTGCCGTGCTGTTCGTCGTCACATCCTTCCTGTCGACCTGGGCGACCAAGGAATTCGGCGTGACCGGCATTTATTCGCTCGCGGCCATCGTCGGCATTTCCGATATCGATCCGTTCGTCCTCAATCTGGCGCAAGGCGGGCTGACGGGCGTGTCACCCGATACGCTGGTCGGCGCCATCCTGATCGCGGCGTCATCCAACAATATCTTGAAGGCCTTTTACGCCGCGTTCTTCGCCGGCGGCCGGGCGACCGCGTCGAGCGCGGCGGCGCTCGTGGTGCTGGCCGCCGCCGGCGTTGCCATGGCCATGACCATCATCCGGCTGCAATCGTAACGCTCAACGGATGGATTGGTCGCTCTGAAACGTGGTGGTGAGCTCGCATTTCTTTTCGTTGGCCTCGCGCTGCACCAGTTTCTCCTCGGTCAGCACGCTCTCGTAATCGCTGCGATAGGCGACCGCGCCGATCACCGCGCCGGTGCCGCTCTGGCTCGCCTTGTCCATCAACGCGCGCAATTCCTTTTCCCGGTCGGTCAGCTGCTTCCATCGCGTCACCAGGTCGTTGCAGTGATAGGCCTCGTAACGGCCCGGATCGACCAGCCATGAGCCCGGACCGTTGCCGCCACCGCAGCCGGCAAGCGTCATGCCGACGGCGCCGGCAGCGCACAGCAAAAAGCTGCGGCTCGATCGCGCGCGGCGCCGCGAGCTCAATGGGAAAAATGACTTCGTGGCGATCCCCTGCTCTGCTCTGCCCTGCCCGCGCGCCCCGACGCGCTCGACACCGTTCGTTCAAATCATAGCGCGTTTCGTTTGCAGTTTGGTGCGCCGCAAATAAGGCGATGGTTTAAGCCAAGGCCAGCGGACCGGCCCAACCTAGGACGCGCTATTCTTGGGGAAGGGGCGTTGGGAATTCGACGCCGGCAGCCAGTCCGTTGCGCCAAACCAGCCGGCAGTGCCGCCGCGCCTCGCCGCTGGGGGTGAGCAGCAGGATGAAGCGTTCCGGCAGCTCGCACTCGCATTGCAGCACGATACGCGCGCCGGTCGCCGAAATATCGGAGATCGCGCAGGGCTTCGGCGACGAGGTGCCGTCGAGCAAAACGCTGGCATTGTAATGGAATTGCCGGCGCGGCTTTTTGCGCAATTCGGCTTGGTTGCGGTAATTGCCGACAACGACCATCGAAGACTCCGCATGCCGCGAAACGCGCCGCCGGCACAACCCGCAACCTTAGGAATATTACATTAAGGACCCGTAAACTCAGTCGTGCGTGCAGCACAACCAAGGCGCATTTCATCAAATTTTCCGCGCAAGCCACTTGCCAAGTGGTGCCGGGACGCGGCTATCGCATCCTCGATATAAAACCCGGCACGTTCGAGTGACCGACGCTGCCTGACAATTCGCGCCACGCTTTGTGACACCGACTTTGCGGCACTGACATTGGGCCGGCCGCAGTCGCCGGCAACGTTTGGCTTGATCTCGCCGTATATGTCAGGCGTATTACACTTTCGTGAGCGTTCGGTAACGCCCGCGGAGGCAAGTCGATGAGTGTCGCGTGGCTCGACTGGTCGAATCCGGTCGCGATCTGGTGGGGCTTTTTGCTCGTCGTCAGCGCCGTCAACGTCGCGGCGCTGCTGCGGCTCAGCGCCCGCTTCCGCAACGGCCGCAGCGACAAGCCGGCCGCCAAGTCGGCGGCAATTTGGCTCGAACCGCTATTCCTGCTGTGCGCCGTCTATGTGCTCGGCTGCGCCTTCCGTTCCGTGTTGCCGCGCGCCGACGTGCAGCGCATCGTTCTGTTCGACACCTGGCTCTCCAGCGTCATGGTCGGCCGTTCCGTCGCCACCGTCGCCGAACTTTGCTTCGCCGCGCAATGGGCCATGGTGCTCTACGCGCTCGGCAAGGTCGCCAACTCCGACACCGCGAAAAATATCGCCAAGGTCATCGTGCCCATCATCGTGGTCGCGGAAATCTTCTCCTGGTCCGCGGTGATCACGACGAATTTCCTGGGCAATGTGTTGGAAAATTCGCTGTGGACCATCACCTTCCTGCTCATCGGCATCGCGCTGTCGCGCCTCATACCGCGCTTCCGCGGCCCGGCCCAATTTGCCATCGCCGCCGCAGCCGCCGGCATCGCCGCCTATGTGGTGTTCATGGCCACCGTCGACGTGCCGATGTATTTCGGCCGCTGGCAGGCCGACCTCGCCAGCGGCAAGGATTATTTGGGCCTCATCGCCGGCCTGCACGACGTCGCGACCCGCTGGATCGTCACCCACGACATCGCGCCATGGCGCGACGAGATCGCCTGGATGTCGCTTTATTTCAGCACCGCGGTGTGGGGGAGCCTGGCGCTGGCGGGGTTTGGCTTGGTGAAGCACCTGTTGCCGCGGTATCGCGTACGCGCGCCGTTGGCGCGAGCGACGCGGCGGCCGGTTGCGGTGCGGGTGCGATCCTCTTGACGGACGCGCCGATATTAATGCGGCGCCGATATTAATCTTCAACTCGTGGGAGCGTTTGATTGAGCGTTCGCGGTCTTTTGCTGACCAAGAAACTCCTCCAAACGCTCCATCGCGTCATCGGCGAAACATTTTATAATCTCCGCGCGATCAGTTGGCTGTGACAACGGATATTTTACGGCAAAATCGGCAACGAAACCCGAATTGTCCTTGGCAAGCTGGTGCAAGGTATTTTCAAGTTCGTGCATCGGATCATATTTGATCGATCGACTGGCGCCGTCGGTTTGCTTGTAGGCCCTGCCATCCGCCCGGTTCGATCGTTGCGGCTCTCCAGCTTTTGGCAAGCTATCAAGGTCGGGTATTGCCGCGGATAATCCGCCGAGCATGTGATCAAACGAGCGATTTTCCAGGATCAGAACGATAACGTGCTTGATCGGATCCGTTGATGCTGGCGGCATGGCTAAGCCCCTGTTGGTCCGGCATCCATCGTGGCCATCGGCAGGATTCTCTTCGAGATACGCATAGGCGTCTCAAGCTCAGGGAGCCCCGGTGCAGGTCCCTCGTTAAGACTACGCTATAGCTTCTCCATCGCCATCAATCGGGTTCACTTTCCTGTAACAGCAAGTTTCGGAGTGCTGCTGCTGCTCGGCGACGTGGGTTTTGCCGTAGAGTCAGCCACGGCCTGCAGCAATACGCCTTCTATCGATTGCGGAAGACAGAGGTGATAATAGTTTTGGATCGCATTGAATGCCTGATGTGGAAGGGTTATAGGCTGGACCACGGTCGTGGACGAGTCCTGTACGTTCGAGGAGCTTGGTGCAGCTAGTGCGGGTGTTGTTGTTGAACTATTTTTATTTGTTGTAACGATACTTTGTTTTGTTTGAATTTGGTTTTGTTCCACCTGTTGTTGGTAGGTGTCCTGCAACTGCTTCACTTTGATCGAGATCAACCCTGGCGCCTCGCTAAATAAATAACTTGTAAATATGGCATCATTGACCGCGGTTGCTAGTCCAAACGATGCGGCGAGGATTGAAAGCGTTGTTGCGCTTTTTGACGTCGCCGTCACGAGCCCTGACGCGAATGCGCCCAGTCCGGAAATGATAGAATCATCTCGTTGTTTTTCGCGATTCAGCCGGAACATATAGTTCATGTATATTTCACAGTCCCGCCGGCCGACATTAAAGCCCCATTCTGTTGCCGCAAACCAAAATTTCGCAGTGTCCTGTGACGAAGAAACGCGTGACGCCACGTCGACATAGTGAATTTGAAACGCATTCCACGTTATGTAATCCAAAGCCGCTACTTCGTCGCCAATCGCCGTGCTGACGTCGCTCGCGGGGAGTGCCGGATTCGGGCCCCATCGATATGCAAATCGTTGCATAAGCTCATCGCTCGATGTGCAGGCACTCAACGCACTGACCATCAGACAAGCCACAAGACTCCGGTACGCAGACATGATTGCCCCCGTTAATGCAACGCCGTTTCATTTTTTTGGAATGCAGCCCCCCTGCAGCCCTGTTCGTTAACAAATCTCATTCGACTTGAGCGTGCAACACGATAAAATTGAAAATATATAAAATTGTTCGCCGATGTTGCATTCGTGCAACAACTCCAACTTGCAACAACTACAACTCGAATGCCTTCACCCGTCCGGCATCGATGCCCAGAGTTCGAACCGCAATCATCGCCCAAGGGCGATATTCGCCAAGTCAGTGTTTTGGCGATCAAACACGAAGGAAAAGAAGCCAACGTTTTGGTCTTGGACTGAAGTATTGAAGTATAACTTGATCGGATACTGCGTGCAGATAGCGCACCAAAAAGTTCTTTGCTAATCTAAACATGTTGGATTCGACGGTGCGGCTTTTCGACGTGGGCGCCAATACTGAGCGACGATCTTCGTAAGCTAAAATAAGATAAGCTACTATCTCGCGCCTCGCCTCAAGCTGAACCTCCCTCAGCGCGCACGAAACGCGCCCGCCCATGGTCCGTTCTTCAACGACGATCGCGTCGGTTATTTTGACAATCAAAAGGGCAATGCACCTTTGAACCCATGCGCTGACGTCGTTGGCCAAAGTCCTGGTGCGGACGGCCGGACTTGAACCGGCACGGGAAGTTACTCCCGAGGGATTTTAAGTCATAATACGTTTAGCGCAACAAATTGAATTATCTAGAGAATTTAGCGTGGTGAAATTGACTGTGTAAGAACTTGTGTAAATTCAGCCCAAAACTAGGATTCTATTCATCGAGAGCTAGATAGCAGATTGCGGCCTAACGCGTCATTAAAAATGAGCACTCCTCGGGCTGATCGTTCAACACTGTTGCAGACTGGCATCGGCGCAACGCGAATTGTCCTGATTGTTCTCAAGCCACGGATGGCTCAGTTATTTCTGCGTGCGGCGTTCGGCGAGAAGCGGCATAAGCGTTAAGCGAAGGTCGCTATTATTTTCCAGTCGCTTGACATAATTGAGATACGCCGGAGTTTCACACAGACGCTCGATACTGGGCCGCCCGGCAATCAGAAAGACGGCAGCATCCAGCCCATTCGGCCCATACCGTAAGCATTGATCCAGCAATGCGTCCAGGATGCTTGGGCGTGCGTCGGCGTCGATCTGCTGAAGCGACACGAGCCGTTGGCCGAGCGCCGAATAAAAGGTCTCGGCGTTGTCGGATCGTATGGAGGCGGGATCGAAGGTTTCGAGTTCGCCCAGCCCGAGACGTATGGCGCGCGCTAAAGCGATGCGCTCTTTTAACTCCGGTTCCTCGGCGGCGAGTTTCAGCGCAGACAATATTTTGTCCTCCTCGCCAAGCGACTTCGCGAACGCAATCGATGCGAACGCCCAATTATGGATAATGACAGGGTTCGGTTTGGTCGGGGGTGGGAATGAGAACGACGCAAAGATGACAGGATTCTTCGTGCTGTGCGACCAAAGCTCCACGAGCTGGTCCACGAAGGGGCGCAGCCGCGCGCGAAACTCGTCGATATTCTCGGCGATATCTCTCGCAATTTGCTCCTGTCGTTCAGCAAGGATGAGGAAGGCTTGGTAAGCGAAAGGAAACGCCAGGGCTATCCGTCGCGGTTCGCCGACAGCAGTATTCAGCGCGAGAGTCAGCGCGTGCAAGGCGTCCTTCACGCCATCTGGGCCGGCGGCCGATGATGCCAACAAGAGCGCGCATACATTATCTATCGCATTGCTGGCATAGATCGTAAGCGCCTGCTTTCGAACATCATCCACGACCTCTTTGAGTTGCGTAAGGGTGGGTTCCTCGTAAACGGAACCCAAATCGAAGTGATAGAGATAAAACAAAAGGCGGGTGTGTTCGGTCTTCTGATTGAGACCGAAGCGAAGAATGGTCGAGACGATCCGGTTGCCCAATTCTCGATCTTGTTTCGACAGGCGCTGCACTTCTTGAGAGACAAGCAAGTCGAGTGCGGGTCGCACAAGCACCCACACGTCGCGCGAGGGGTCCATCTTGTCTAACAGAGATAGCGTAGCCGAAACAATTGCGCGGATATCCTTTGGCTCAAGCACATCGAAATAACGAGCGCTTAGGTTCAACGCTTCGGCCGTGCCGGTCCAGAATTCTCCCTGTTCGAACTTGGAGAGGATCGCCGGTACGATCTCGGGTGCGATGCCAGCGCGGAATTCGGGGCGTTTCTCGGCAACATCGCGAAGCGCTTCCATGCCGCGTCCGCCAACGTTACGACGGTTGGAAAAGGACGATTTGTGTGTCGCTGCCACGGTCGCAATGAAGCGAAGCATCTGCGTCGCAAGCGGGGCGCGGTCAGCCGGAAGGACCAAACACCACCCTCGTAAGAGCTCCAGGGCGGCGCCAACTCTCTCATCTTTTGACGCATCAATGGCGTTCGTTTGCGAAAGCAACAAGCCGACCGCTTCCTTATCGACGTAGGCTCGGACGAGTTTCGCGCTCCAATCGATTTTTTTTGCCAAGTCGGCCTGCTCGCTCTGCACGAGGAGCCGAATGCCCATTGCAAAGAGGCTTCTGTTCAGCTCACGGTCTGCCGTCCTTTCTAAGGCGCTAAAGACACATTTGGCGTAAAAGGCTTTTGTCATCCGCGCGTCGTTGGCCGATCCCAACGCGATCTGGCGGCGCAACACAGACCAAAAATGGCGGTGGGCGGTCAGGTGTTCGCCTTCGATCCAGGCTTCAAATGCGGAAGACAGGTCTTGCGATTTCAAGAGCAGCGGTTCGCTCAGTATCGACGCTCGGCGATCTGATGGAAAATGCATCGTTTCGGACGCCAAGAATTCGGCGACATAAGCATCAGGAGATGCATTGAGCAAAAAGAGTGGAGCTCCGCTCAAGTCCGCCAATTCAAGCCTCGACGACAGAAAAGCGGAGGCGGGCATCGGGCCGCGAGTAATGCGCAGGGCAGCGGCAATGGATTGCGTCGTAATGCCGAGCAACAGGCCGAGGTATCCTTGCCAGGCTTCGGTCTTGTCGGCCCTAAGCCGCTCGAAGCTCGCCTGATAGAACTGTCGCGCGCTCTCCCATGTGTCATCATCGGCGCACAAGTCGCCCAAATGCTTCATGACGACGGCGGCCAGCGGCATTTCGATCGTGCCGCAAAACTCGACTATGGCCGCTAGTGACTCTGCCGGCTGAGGGGAATGGCGTAACTCGCGGGTCTTTCGGATGGCTGCCGCGAGCGCGTGGATGCTTGGCTGAGGTGGGAACTTGAGTTGGTCAATAACCTGTTCCAGCGTGCCCAAGTCGATTTGTCCGAGGCGGATCGCGCCCTCGATGGCGCCCGGACCAACGGCGTCGTCCGGCTGCGGTCGATTTCGGTCATAATAGACCTCGCCATCGTTCGCCCAAACAAAGTAGCGGATACGGTGCTGAAGGTACTGCGCGACGGAGTCTTTATTGTCCAGCGGCCTTACCGCCCAGGACTCCAAACCTTCCGGACCTCCGACCAAATCTTCTTGAAAGAGCTGATCAAATCGGATTTGCCCGTCTCCTACGGCGTCAACGAGAACGTAGGACAGTTCACGAAGCAAGTTCGCAGGCAGGAAATGATAGAGGGCTACCCAGGCCAGACAGTTGGCCTTAAAATGCTGCATTCGGTGTGGCATCAATTCCGGCATGTTCGCCTACGACGTGGCAAATATGAGCGAGGGCGGACTTCCCTGATCCTCGCCTGTTCGAAGGGTGCAATCGGTCAGTCCGTACTTTGAACCCCAAGACGACTGGTCGCGTGGAAGCTGGCGAACGGTGAAGCCGAACATTCGCGCCATCGCCTCCGGTTTTCCATTAAATGGGTTCAGAGACGCGATATAGCCAAGGGTTGACCATTTCCCGCGCGTACAATCTTCATCGGGTGTAGACCAGCGATTACCCTCTGTATCTTTCGGATGCCCCCAACAAGATAACGTAACATAGTCGGGGAATGCGGCGTGTCCGACTGCAATGGGAATGAAGGCTCCGGATAGACCGCCGGGCTCGCCCTCCGGCATCATTTGGAAATTCGACAAAACGAAAGTTGCGAAATGATGGCGCGCCAAGGCATCGTCACTTGCCGCGCGCTCGAAGGTTCTTTTGAATTCATTATGCCACGTCCGGTAATACGAAGCCTTCGATGATGGGCCGGGTACCTGACGTGTGCAGGTTGGCACGGACACGATGTCAATGTGATCGGGCGGATTGGCACCGAGACACTCGGCATCACTTTGCAGGGCCTCCAACGGTCGGCTGTCGGTGCGCTTCGTGGCTAAATGCAAGGCATCCGAACAGAGCAAGGGCTGAACGATGATTGTCTTAAGCTTTTTATTCGTCGGCCGCAGGGTGACGACCGTAAGGAGATTGGCCTCCTCCATGTTTTGTTCCGGAAGAGGACTGACCTCATATTTCGATTGGACAAGCTTCGGATGAAGGCAGACGCGCACGCGTTGCTCCGCATCAACCGTGAAAAGACAGCCAACATTGAACCTGAGTTTATCATCTTGAAGATCGAGCCACCCGGAAAACGAATCCAGATCAGCGGTCCATAGCCCGGGAACCGCTTTCAGCTCGTCCCGGAGCGCCTTTAGCTCGCTCGCAAGGAACAAGTGATTCGGTTCAGTCGCCGACGGTCGAAGACCAACATGCACGCAGCCGAAGTCGTCGAGGCGTCCCACGTTTTTCAAAATATCCAGCAGACGCTCCGGCGGCAGAAACGCTTCCGGGAAAGTCACCAGGTCAAAATGCAGCGGGGGCGCCGCCGAAGCGTCTCGCGAATAGGGGTCTACGCGCGCGGCCCGGCGTTCGATAAAGACGTTGATCGCGGCATCAAAAATCCTTGCATGATTTTTCGGCTCATAGTGCCCTGGCTCAACTACATAGACTTGAAATGTCCGATCCGCCCGATTCACGGGCCAGTCCAACAAATTGGCCAGAAATTTTGGCTGTTTGGGATGAGATTTCACGGGAGACGCCTATCTTTCACTTGCCGATCAATTTAGCATTTGCGCGGCAATTTCTCCACAGAGAATTGTTTGCTGGATACGGCACTGTGCGCCGCTGAGGGATTCCGTCATGTCGTTATAAATTGCGGTCGTCAGCAACGAAGCGTGACCAAGCCAGCGCCGGACGAGATGCGGCGGCACGTTGAATTGAAAAGTATTCGTGCGGGCGGCCGAACGGCCATTCAGGAGCCGCCCTCATCGGCAATGACTTCGATCAGGCGAAAGATCGAAAAATGCACTTTTTTTATCTCTACCATCGCGCACCATTTGATTCCGAGATCGCAAGCGCGTCTATGATCGGAAAATACAACTCGGCAAACGTGGCCTTCAGTTCATTGAATCGTCCGTCAGAGCCGTCGTGCTCAACAAATCGGTAGGCCTTCCGATCCGTGTCGCTTAACGGCGTCACGTCAACGAGCGTGCCGTCAGGTGCTCGATTCACGGAATGGGCCACAAGACGAAAATATCCAGGCGCATTGCCCAATTCCGTAACCAACCAGCCTCGCACTGCGGGGTGGTCGGGATGACATCTGAAAAAAGCGTCGGCATTCTCATGACATTTCCCCTCCTGAGTCGCCGGGAAGTTCAAAGCCATAGTATTGGCGCCACGGGCATAGCGCCCCACTAATGCTTCAAAATAGGCGACATCCTGTGGGGTTACGATCGTCATGATTACCCGGCTGATACCATATGTTCACAACTAAACTAGCTCCATCCGCAATTGCCGCCCGACCGCCTGCGCGGCGCGCGTAAGCGTGTCGAGCGTAACGGATTCATTGTCCGGGTCGAGCAGGCGGTCGAGTTGCGCCCGGCTCGTTTTCATCCGTTTCGCGAGACTGGATTTCGTCAAGCCCTGATGCTGCATAAGGGCATCGAGTTGACGCGCGATCACTCGCTTGATGGCGCGCGCTGTCACTTCCTCGTAGATGCCCTCCTCTTTCAGGAATTCGTCAAAGGACGAACCAACTTTGCCCTTCTTTTTCATGTGATTTCCTTTCTTCGTTTGGTCGCCAATTCAAGATCAGCATCCGGTGTTTTCTGTGTCTTCTTTATAAATCCGTGCAAGAGCACCATGCGTCCATCTTGGATAAAAAACAGCACGCGCGCGATGCGGCCTTGCGTTATGTCACTGCGGACTTCCCATAGCCCCTTACCAAGCGGCCTGACCAACGGCATGCCGATCGGCCAGGAAAACTCCACGTCCTTGATATCCTCGCCGATGATCTTGCGATCGTCGTCATCGAGGGCTTTGAGCCAGTCCCGAACCGGCTCCCGGCCCGAGGGCAGCTGATAGAAAGCAGCAGGCAGTCGCTTCACGTTTCACCCTTGAGCAGAGTGTACCAAAATTGGTACGACGCTGCAAGTGAAAAATTCCGGCCGAATTCAAGCCTTTAATCGCTATATGGGGCGCTATCGCGGGGCGGCATTCAAGGGCCATCTTCATCCGCAATGGCTTCGAGGAAACGAACGATATTGCGGCGCACGGCGGTTCTCTTGATGCGCATGAAGGCATTGACTAGTGCCTGCCCGTTGGCGGTGGCAAGAAAGTCGATGAGGTAGTTCGGAGACGGCGCATCGCGGCGGTTCCTCGACGGCAAACCGGCCAGCCTCGGCGCGCCCTCAAAGAAGAACGACACCGGCACATCGAGGATATGGGCTAGTTCGTAGAGGCGGCCCGCGCCGATCCGGTTGCTGCCCTTTTCGTATTTTTGAACCTGCTGGAACGTCAGCTCAAGTTGATCGGCGAGCTTGCTCTGGCTCAGTCCAAGCATCAACCGCCGCATGCGCACGCGACTGCCGACGTGCCTATCTACCGGATCAGAAGATCTGCCCGACATGTTGCCCTCCCCGTTGTTCGCTTCGCCCGTGCTTTTCCGATTCCGCAGGGAACCGGCGTCGTCGTTTGCCCCGGTCATTAGTTTCGCCACTGCCGCGCCGTCGCGTGCGGGGTTGCTCGGCCTTTGTTTTCCACATACGAGCCGCAAACGCGCGCTCCTCGGGGCCGATCACGTCGCCATAGATCGCGGTCGTCTTGAGCGACGCATGACCTAGCCATCGTTGAACGAGATGCGGCGGCACATTGGATTGAAAGGCTTTGACGCCAAAGCCGTGCCGCAAGCCCTTCGGCATGGCGGCCTTGCCTGTGATGCCGGCCGCCGTCATGACCTGCTTGACGTGGCGCCAGGCTGTCGTGCGGCTCCAGCGCCAAATGCGTTTCGTCGCGCGCCTACCGTCGCGCTGCGCACGTCGCAATCTGAAATAGCGTTCAAGGCCACTCAGGACGTCGGGCGGCAACGGGACCTGACGGACGACGCCCCGTTTGCGACGTTTGAGAGTCGTAATGCTCACCACGCCGCTCTCGATATCGATCGCAGCGGGTGTGAGCGCGAGCACTTCGGAGATACGTGCGCCGCTCCACAAGAGCGTGAGGCAAAAGAGCCGCACGGCGGCACGCTGGCGCGCCGTCGCGCGAATGAAGCATTGGCGCTCGACGGCGTTGAGATATTTCCGATGACCGGAGAGTTCGAAAAGGCTTAGACGGCTATATGACTGCCCCTGCATTGCTTCCTCGGCTGAAACAGAATGGCCGATTCTGTTGCAGCACGAGAAAGCTCCAGTTCGAGAGGAATTTACGAGCAGTCAGCAGAATTTCGTCACATTTCGTATGCAATTTTGGCCGGTAAATCAAGAGTTATTCATACGCTTGGAACATTATCGGCCATACTGTTACATCAATTACTTAATTGAACCTTGCGCAATACGTTGCGATAGCTTCCATCAACTTCTGATAAGCTTACAACAACTTCTGATATACCTTCGAAACGCCAGCGCAGGGGCAGTTTTATTCGGAGTGGCGGGCGTATTCTGCGGACCAGCGGCAGCGCAAACCGCGCGCGTCGCCATCGCGCAGAACAACGACGCGCCCCCCGATGTTGGCGCGCATGACCGCACCTTTCTGTCCTGGAGATTTCAGGACGTGAAAGATGCGATGACCGACAGGGTGACGCGAACGGCCGTTGGACAGGCCGACCTCGATAACGGAACGACGGTGCAAGCAATCGCCAAGTGCGACGAGGTCGGCGTCGAGTTTGAATTCAATACGTACAGCAATAAAGAACCAATTTCCTTGCCAATGGAAGGCAAACAGATTCGGTTGCGCGTCCGCACTGACGATGGCGATACCCGCGTCGCGGTGGCGGATCATCCACACACAAACCAAGCCAAGACTTTGTTCTATGAACCTGTGGCGGCAAAAACCGTTATTGGCAGGTCAGGGGGTGGATCGGGCGGCGATAGCCCTATGGAGAAAGCGCTTGCCGGCTGGATGAAGGATGGGATTATCAAACAGGCCTTGGACAAACTTAGCCAAGACGCGCTCGGAACAACCGACGTGCTCGCCCGAGCTAAAAGCGTCCGCATTGAATTGATACTCAGGGACGGAAGAACGGATGTGTTCGATCTCAATCCGCAAGACCAGGTGCTCAAGTCGACCGTAGAGCAATGTATTGCGGGGCTGGGCACGCATTCCACGGCGCTGCCTCAACACGAGGCCATGGCGCCAAGTCTGCCGTTTGCTCAACCAAAGCGCCTGACGCTCCAAAGGCCGATTACGGTTTATCTTGCCCCTAACGGCAAGAGCCCCGTCACTATGCAGGGTGAGATATTTATCCTTGGCCAAAAGGAATTCTCAAACGGCTTTGTTTGCGTTGTCAGAGGAAAGGCAGCCGATGGCCGCGAGGTTGCTGGTGTAATTGCAATTCCGCTTCTCGGCGCGGCTCTCGATGAAAATCAGAGCAAGTCCTGCTACATGCCTCATGGAATGGGGGGAGTAGAGCTGACGACTGCAAATTAGTCCGCGTCCGAATGTTAAAGTCGGGGACGCATGAAATGCGAGCCGGCGCTGCGAGCTGCGTGACCGCATGCCGGTGATTCTGGACGAGGCCGATTGGTCCGTAGATAAGAGGGTCGGCAACGTGAAAAATAAACGCCCTCAGCTAGCGATGCCGATTTTGGAAGGCGAAATCGTTCCCTAGCCGCTTTCAACAAGCCGAATACCCGCCGTGCGGTCCTCGCGAGGCCGGCTCAATGCCACAGCCGAAACTAACATTGCGATGTTGCGCTCACTAAAAATTGATGGTTGTGCCAACGCTCCGAACGGCGCGAGTCGAGAAGAATCGCTGATTCATTCCAAAGGGCCCTTGAAAGTACCCTCGCAGTTCCCCTCCACCCCCTCCTTTAGTCGAACGATGCAGAATAAATTTCTATTTGAAAACCTAATGAGCCCCGCGTGACCGAGCAATCCATCGGTTCAAACAGAAAAAAATTGTTCGATTTGACTCCTCACCCGAGTCTGGGGTCGCATTTAGCCGTAGGTTAAAGGGGACCTTCCCAGGCGTTCAAGATTCATCGCCGGCCAAGGATGCTTGGCCGCGAGCAGGTGAGGTATGCCTCATGCCAAGACCACGATCAGATAACGAATTGGAATCGCTCCGCACACAGGCGCAGGTTTTACAGGAGCGAATTAAGCAAGTCGAAGCGCGCGACAGAGCCAAGAAAGCTCGAGACGACCATCGTCGGTGGTTACTTGTTGGTCAGGCCGCTTTGGCGCGACTTGAGGCAGAGCCGCAAACCGAGTTCGCCTCGGTCATGCTCGGCCTAATCAATGCGCACGCGCGCTCGACCGCAGATCGCGCCTTATTCAACCTCCCTCCCCTTTCAAAGGCTGCAAACGGCTCAAATGCCGGATCGTCGGCGCTTGAGACAAATGGTTTGTGAGGAGCAATACCATGCTTGCCCGGTCCTTGGAGCGCGCCCTTCGTGCAGCGCCTTGGCTGCTCGCGGGCGGGGTTTTGGTTTGGTACGCCGCGATTTCCGCGCCATCAATTCACAGCCCGGATTGGCTCGATGACGCAGGCCTGTTTGTCGTCGGGCTCGGTCATGGCATCGGCCGTGGGATATGGGATTGGCTGATCGTCCCGTGCGCCTCGTTCGTTGCAAAGCACTGGCTCGCTCTTGCGGTGCCTGCCGTCATCGCCCTTCTGATTGGTCGGCTGAGCGAGTGGCATGCGATCGTCATCCACTATGCGACAGCCGCGATAAGCGAGGCAGAAGAATCCTACCGCCAGCAAACGGCAGCAAGGGCGAAGCGACGGGAAGAATCCCGCTTTCTTGCCATGAGCGAAGATGCGTTCAAACGGCTGGTAGCCCGCAAGCGCGCCGAAAAAGAGCGGCACGAAAATCGCGTCCGTATTCTCGCAACGGAAATGCGCCGCTGCGAAGTAGGTATCGGTCTCAAATACGATATTTTGCGCAAGCGTGCCCAAAAGCACGACGCTGCGGCGAAAGCGGTGGGCGACGAAATGCGCCGCCTTTTGGACCTTTGGCAGAAGTTGAATCACATACGCATGCGGCGGGACGTGCTCAATCTGATGGATCAATTGAATTCTCCGAATGAGGCGGAAGCCAACGAGGCTCTGGCCCAACTCAACGCTCTGTGGCGGGCATTCGATTGGAACAAGCTTATTCCGCGGAAAATGAGCGATGCCGATCGAGTGAGGATGTCACGACTGCTGCAAATGATGGCAAGCACGACGCAACTCGGTGAGGCTCGAAACGCCTATGTGATGGCCCGGCAGATGATGGACAGCTACAACATGGATTGGCGCCGGGAGGCTGCGTGACATGCCCATTCTGGAACGAGTTCATACGGCTGGGGTCACCACAATCGTCGTAGGCTTCGCGCTTCTTAGGATTGCCCTGGGCTTGTTGATGATTGGGGGCTGCGTCTGGGCTTTGGCCAATGGCTTCAATCTGCCCGGCCTGAATTTGATCTTCGGAATGGTGATCATTTGGGGGTTGGTCATGGTTTTTATGGCGCTCGGCGCTTTTGTGGGCGCTCCGGCGCCCGACCGCAACGCACAGCGAGAAACACGCAAGGCCCTTCGCCGGGCCGGTATGCTACGGAGGTGGTGATGTTCCACTGGCGCCGAAAAATCAAAGACAAAGGTCTCCTCCTCGGCCGATTATTCGACGAAGGCAAAACCCACGAGGAGGTCCGTTACCAGGAGCCAATCCACGCCATCACGATTGGCCCGAATGGCTCCGGCAAGGGGACGCGGTTGATTACGCCAAATCTTGCGGAGCTGCCGCGCTCGATTTTCATAATTGACCCAAAGGCGGAAGCCCTCGCCATCACGGGCCGCGCGCGCGCGGAACTCGGACGCGTTCACACCATCAATCCGTTCAATGTGCTGGTTGACAAGCTGCCTCACCTGAAAAGCCACGGCTATAACCCGATGGCCGATCTCGATGCGCGGTCCGATGATTTCAATGACGACGCGACACTGATGGGATTGTCGATGGTGCCCGAGCGCGGGAGCGGCGACAGTCATTTTTTTAACACGTCGGGGCAGGCTCTCGCGACCGCTCTTGTGATGCAGGATAAGATCAAGAACGGAAAGGACGCGAACCTTGCCAATGTGCGCAAGGCTCTGACGCAGCCTTTTACGGAAAGCGGTCTGCAAGCCACCATTACCGAGATGGCCGAAAGTCATTGCGAGCCGCTACGCTCGAAAGCTGGCCGCTTCGTCAGCGGCAGCCGGTCGGTCATGGATATTATATCCACGGCGATAAATGAGACGAATTTTCTCGACAGCCCGCCCATTCGGCGCGATTTGAGCGGGCCGGGTTTCGATTGGAACGTCATGAAACGGGAGATTGTGACGGTTTACCTGGTGCTTCCCGCCGACCGTCTCGAAAGTCATGCAAACTATCTTCGCCTGATTGTTACCTCGGCGCTGCGCACGTTACTTCGTTCTCCGCCCAGCGAAATCCTTCCGCCGGTCCTGTTTATGCTCGATGAATTCGCGCAACTTGGGTACTTGCCGCCCATCGAAAACGCGGCGGGCATTGCCCGCGGATTCGGCGTGCAGCTCTGGCCAATCCTGCAAGACCTCAATCAGCTCAAGGCGCTCTATCGTGATCGCTGGCAAACCTTCATCGGCAACGCGGGATTGCTAACGGCCTTTGCGCCTCGAGACTGGTTCACAGCGAAATATCTCTCCGACCTCTGCGGGCAGAAGCTCCGCAACGTGCGAAGCCGCAGCATGAGCGACGAAGGCCGCGTCAACTGGAATGACTCGCCGCACGAATTTCCCCGCTTTCGGCCGGAAGACCTCATGCGGATGCCGAAAGGGCAAATGCTGTGCCTCGCTGCCGGCGTCCCGCTGCCATTCTTCACGCAAGTACCGGGTTATTGGGACACGCCGCAGGGCCGCGATCTCGATCCGAATCCTTATTTCAGTTCCCGCACCTAACGAAGCGCGGGTTTGATTTCTGGAGGATTGTGGCTTCGTTTCCGCCCGCCAGAAGCCGAAGCTCCGGCACGCAACGCCGCAATCGCGGCCTGCCTACGGCCCGCCAATTCAAGGGCCGCGTTCTGGCTGATTAGAGCCAGCGCTGCCTTGCGGGCCTCCTTGATCGCGGCGAGTGTCGCGGCAAGTAGATGCCGGGAAAGGTGCTTGCGGGCGTGCATCGCGCGTCCGGCAAAATCCGCGATCACCCCATTGCGCGCAGCCGTGGCACGATGGTGAACGTCGTCGGCAATCGAGGCAAGCAGGGCACCAAGCCCGTCGCTGTCTTCGCGGGGATCCTCGCTTCCGGCGTCGATCCCCGCCGCCGGGCGTTCGGGTTCGGAAAGGCGCTGTGTATGGCGTGCCGGACCGGGAATGGTGAGCCAGCGCGCCATCCCGCGAAACTCGCCAGACGTGAATATTTGGGCCGCTGCGAGGTTTCCTGAGCCGTTTCCAGTAGCCGATGACCTTGCCATTGGCGGGAATTGGGACAAATGCGCGTAAAATTGCGGGCTTCGCCAGTCTCGCATCCCGCGCCTTGCTCCGGCGCGGGGCTGTTGGTCTTGCCCTCCCGGTGCTGCCCCTGCGCCGGGTGGGCTAGCGCAAGCGTCGTCGCTCGCGCTCGGATTCGGCGTCGCGTTCGTCCTCCAAATCGCGCCCGAATTCCCGCGCCAGCTCTTGCCGCCGTTTCGTCTTTTGCTCCTCGTTGGCAAGGACCGACGGCTCGACTTCCGGCTCGCGCGGTCCGGGCTCCGGTGCCGGTTGCGGATCGGGTTCGTTGGTATCGCCCGAAAGCCCGCGCTCGAAGATACTGGCGATGCCGTCAAAAATCGAGCTTATGCCTTTGGTAGCCCCGTCCAGTGCCCGCGCTTCGGCACCGGGCTTTTCATGCGTTCCGTGCGAACGCCCGTGATCGGCCTCCGGCGCTTTCCTGCCGGTATCGCGCGTGGCGGCTGGCGAGGCCTCGTAGGATACTCCTTCACCTCTCTCGATCTGCCGCGCTCGCTGAATGGCCTTGGCTTGCGCGACGCTCGGAAGCTCGCTGGGATCGAGATCGGCCATCCGCTCGCGGACATCTCTGACCCGCGCGCCGTCGATACGGCGGGCGAGGCTATGGGTGCCGCATTTTGGGTCAATAATAACGAAGTCGCGGCGGTCGCCGCGCGCCAGCACGTACCCCGCATCCGAAAGGGCGGCGGCGAAGGATTTGCCGTTATCCGTGCTGCGCCAAAGCTGAGTTACTTGCTCGGTCACTTGTTGCGTACTCAATCCGGTTTGCTTGGTTTGGAGCATCTCCGCGCGGCTTGGCGTCCGCTTGGGTCGCGGCTTTCCCTCGCGCTCGGCATGCGCACCTTGCACCCGCTCATGTCCGAATTCCCGTTCCAGCTCGCGCGCCACAATTTCGTGTTTCAGGTAGTTATTGCTGTCCGAGATCGCCCGCATCTTCTCGATATCAATGCGCGCCCAGACAACGTGGCAGTGCTCTCGGCCTTTCTTTTCATGGATCACCGCGACATAGGGCTGCCCGGAAAATCCGAGTTCTTCCGCGAGCCTCTCGATCGCGCGCCTGCGCTGCTCATCGCTCATGCGCTCGCGGGCACGCGTATTAATGGACGCGTGATAGAGCGGATTTTCGCAGCGGGTGCCGGCCGCGAGCGCGTCCATTTCGATCACGGCATCGGGTACATTCGTAGCGGCAACGCCGTGGATTTCGAAGACTTCGACGCGCTCGTTCTCCAATGGGGTGATCACGTATTGCCCCAACTGAGCGCCATTCCCACGCGACTTACCCTTTATGATCATACCCCAGCGCCTTTAGGACCGCCGCGCGCACAGTGGCGATGTCCGCTTTAATCTCTGCCAGCTCCGACCAGCTCGGCAGGTTGCGCGTCGTGTGAATCGCCTTGGCAATCTGGTTTACATTGGAGCCGATTTTCCCGAGTTGACCCAAGATACGGGCAAGCTCCGCCCGCTCGGCTGGCGGCCGTCGCACGGCGCGTGGACCGGCATCGCCAAGCGCCAAAAGCCGCAAAAAGGCGCCGACGCTGAAGCCAGCCTCCTCGGCCACTGCTTTAATCGCCGCGCGCTCGTGATCGGTGCACCGTAAGTGAATGAGACGTTTCCGCGCGTCCTTGACGCGCATGCGCCCGCGCCAAGGCGCGGGTTTTTTCTTCGCACGTGCACCAACCACATCGCTCATCGCCGTGCGCCTCCTGCACACGGAGGTGGGTCCGGGAGGGCGAAGCCCTCCCCGGCCAGGGATGCAACGGGGGCGGAGCCCCCTTGCCAAGCGTGATGGGGATCGTTTTGCAGATGCAAAAACGTATACACATCACATGGCTTGCAACAACTTCTAACACGACGAAATTCAGAATCACTTAAGAAATACATCTCGTGATCAAAAATTCTTTTCGCAAGTGCAAAGCCAAAAAAGATTCTGTGCGAAAGGAACTTTTCCAACTCACTGCTAGTGTTCGAAGATCGCTTAGGTGCATGGCAAAATTTGGCGCGCTGCACACATTGAGCGCGCAATTTTGTTTCGTTTGACCGACTAAGCCTCGTCGCGCCCATCTGTGGCGCGACTGGCGCATCGATCTAGCCAGAGGTACAAATAGCCTAGCGATATGTTGCCAGCTACGAGCATCGGGGGAAGCCATGTCATTCAAGGCAGAAACGTATCGAGTGCTAATCGCCTCCCCCTCGGACATGCCAGATGAGCGGCAGGCTGCCACCGAAGCTGTGAATGAATGGAACGCCCAACATGCAGCCGCCGAGTCCGTCGTTTTGCTGCCCGTTAAGTGGGAAACGCATGCGATGCCCCGATCGAATGTGAGGCCGCAAAGGGCGATAAACGACCAGCTTGTAAATACTTCCGATATTTTGCTCGGCATGTTTTGGACTAAAATCGGCACGAGTACGGGCGTCGCGGAATCCGGCACAGTAGAGGAAATAGGCAATTTCGTCGCGGCGGGAAAACCAGCTTTACTCTACTTTTCGCGTCGGCCCATTGATCCAGACAAGATTGACCTGAAGCAGTTCAGGAAGCTGCGAGCGTTTAAGACCGTAACGCGTAAGAAGGCCCAAGTCGGGAGCTTCGCCAGCCTCGACGAGTTGCGGCAGACCGTTAATCGCAATCTGCTTAGCCAAGTCCGGGAACTTAAGTCGAAAAGGCCACGAACGCCCTCAGCCAAGCTCGATCAGGCAATCACAATCACGGACCTGATTGTCGCTCACAGAAGGCACAAAATTACGCCCGAGCTATTCAACAAATATCGCGAGGAATTTCTCGGGCGGCCGCGCTCACAAATTCAAACCACCGACCCGCTAGTGCCCGGCGAGGTCGGACCGAACGGCCATAGGGTCGGATACACGAAACAAGGCGATAAAGTCGAGTGGATTCCCGATGAAGAAAACCCCGGCAAGGAATTCCCGATGATCCTTCGACGTAATGACAAGGCGATTCTTGAGGCTGAGAAGGAATTTATGGATGTTATCTGGTACGACCGCAAACTTGTCTTGCAGCAGAACGTCAAAGAAGGAAAGGAAACGATTGACCCCGAAATCAAGAAAGGGATGCTTGCGGGTATGCGCGCAGTTGAGAAGAAGTACGGAAAGAAAAAGCTGCGCAACTACTATCATGACGATTTTGAGTGGGGAATGCTGAATGGAAAGCTTTCAGCACTTCGGTGGGTGCTCGGCGACGAATGGGACATGCTCGATACCTAGTTAAGGCCCATCGATCCTACCGCTCAGACGGTTTGGCAAATAAGGTAGGCTCCAAATAGCGCCCGGAAGCCGTCCGCTCGGCCACCGGGCGGCAGTCGTCCTTCAGCTCGAATAAGGGGAGCTGGCGCGGCTGCGAGGCTTTCCGGGCCTCAAGCTGCTTGCGGCGGAGTTCGCAAATCTCCTGCCAGCTATAGGCCTGGCCGTTGATCAGGATGGTGTCGGGTTTTGCCATGACGGCAATCCTCGATGCCGGAAGGAAAAGGGCCGCCCCTTGCGGAGCGGCCCTCGGCCTCAGGCGGTCTCGATTTCGGGAACCGCCTCGGCCGGATCGACGTCGGCCTTCGGCTTACGGATCACGATGTCCGCGCCGGGATCGAGCGGCAGGAAGTCGAGCTTCAGGTTGAAGCCCTCGCCGTCGCCGTGCGGCCATGCGGCCCCGATCGCGCGCCAGTAGCTTTGCTTGCCGTTCTTGGTCACGGCGTAAACGCGGTGGCTCGGGCGGTTGGATGACTTGCTCATGGTGTGTCCTTTCGGTTTGAAGCTGAAGCAGCACGATTGCGGCTTCGTGGGGCTTCAAAGCCCGCGCGGAGAAGCGGCGCGTTCAAAGGCTGAAACCGCGAAGCGGCGCGGAGCTGCACAAGCCGGAGCGAAGCGGAGGCGCGGAAGCGAGCGGCCTTGAACGGGACGCGCGCGCGGGCACAAGCCCCCACGCAAAGAAGCCGCGGTGCTGCCCGGCTGATCGAAAGGACGTCAAGAGAATGAGCGGCCAACCGCTCGGGTCACAGGAAAGCCGGACAACGGCGAAGCGCTGGATGCGCTGACCAGTCTGCGTAACATCCGTTACGTGCTGGCGCGGCGGGACTTCTCGCCGTAACGGCACGGCAATTCAAGCGCCACTTGCCAGCATTAGAACGTAAAATCGAAGACCACGCTGCCGGCGCAAGCCGAGAATGCAGTCGGAGCAGTTGAACTGGTGACGTTCTGAGCACCGCCGCTGTCGCAGTACACCCAGTCGAGACCGGCCGCCGTTGCGGGCAACATCCCGGCAACCAGGGCTACAGCTTGGGTATTGGGCATGCCCCATACGACAAAGGCGAAATGACTTGGGCTTGCCGTCTCTCCACCCCATCCCATACCGCTGCCCACGGAAATTTGGTTTCCCCATGGGGTCACAAGGCATTGACCATTCACGGTGGCGCCTGCATCGGGAAATTGGGCGGTACCGATCGTGCAAGGCCGGATCATTCCCGGCGCGGCATTGGCCTCGATCAGAAAGTTGGTGAATTGACCACTGGCCGGGACATATCCATTCGGATACATCGCGCGTACCCGGCCAACAAGCATCGTGAGTTGCTGGACAGCGTTGCTGGTATTCCTATTCTGGTAGACACTACTGGCAGCGGACCAAATGGCGCCGATAATGATACCAATAATGCCGAGCACCATCGCCAGCTCGGTCAGCGTAAAGCCACGTGTCCTGCTTCGTCTGTGCCATGTGAGCGCTAGGTTAGTCATCATTTATCCCGGTCGTTGAACTTCGATTCTGCGATCCCTGACGGGCCGTCAATTCATGCTGTACATGACGTACACGTAATTGCCGCTCGCTTGGCTGCAATAGGTGCTGATATTCGACGGGGTCCAGCCCGGCGAAACACTGTGGGCATCACCAGCGGCCGTGCCATTAATATCAGCCCAAATCAGTCCGGGATTGGTGGTGGCGACGGCATTGCCGAGGTCGTTGCAGGCCACCTGATTCAAAACCTGATATAAGATGATTATGCCATTCCCACTCTGATAGCTGTAGACATTAACTATGCTACCACTCCATGGCCCGATGCCGTTGGAGGTATTGCCGGGGACGATCATGTCGGCGGGCATGAACTCATTGTTGATGGCCAGGGCCGTTATGTCGGTCCAGTCCGCGATATTCACTCGGGTGATGCCGAAAATACTTTTGAAGCCCGTGATGATCGCGAGGACCTGTCTGCTGGCGCGGGCGGTGCGGTTGTTTTCATAGACCGAGCCGGCGGCGGTCCAGATCGCCGTTATAATAACGCCAATAATGCCGAGCACGAGCGCCAGTTCAGTCAGCGTGAAGCCGCGTGTCCTGCTGCATCGGTTCAATTCGAGCGCTGCATTGGTCATCGTGCACCTCAGTCGTTGAACTTTCATTCTGTGATGTCTATGGATGCGCGGCTTTGTAGGCTTCGAACTCACGGCGCAGGTTGTCATTGTCGCCTTTAAGCTCTTGCACGGCTTCGATCAGGGGTATCACCAGCCCGGAATATTCGATGCCCAGCTCGCCATCGGGCGCATAACGGGTGGGCGCGCTTCGCGTCACAAGTTCGGGAATGACCTGCTGCACGTCCTGGGCAATCAACCCCATCTGGAGCTGTTGCGGTGACTTGGGGTCGCGCCAGTGGAACGTGACGGGCTTGAGCCGTTCAACCGCGCTCAGGCCGTATGAGTCCGGCAAGGCCGTAATGTCTTTCTTGATGCGCCGGTCGGAAGAACTGGTCCAAAGCGTCGAGCCGTGTTGCAGCTTGACGCCGTTAGCGCCCGATGTGGAGATCACGTAGAAGTAGCTTCCGTCATCGTACAGAGATTCTTCCGACGCGCCGCTGAGTTCGAACGTCAGGGTCGGGGTCACGCTGTTAATTGTCAGGCCATTTGCGGCAGGGGCTGTCGTTCCGATGCCGAGATTGCCTTGCGTGACGATGACATTAGATGTCGGCGTTAAATCAATGTTTGCTTGACCGCTGACGATATGTAACGAACCGTCTGACGCAGCGCGGTAGAGCGTGCTTTGGCAGCAGCTTCCGAGCATCAGTTCGCCGGTACTGTCATTGCTGCTTATCAGGATGTTGCCATTGACTTGTAGCGGTTGCAGCGGCGCCGTCGTCCCGATGCCGACGTTGCCATTGGACAAGATACGCATTTTATCCGCGCCATTGACTTGGAAGAAAAACGCGTTGGTGCCGTCGCCGACTGCGTTGAAGGCCATATAGTATGAGTTATAAATTCCACCCCAGTCATAGGTGGCATACTGCGTCTGATTCTGCGCCCTCACTTGTACGCCACCGCTCGTAGAAACCGGGCTGACATTATCCGAAGACATTACTGTCAACGCCGTCCCTGGGCTCGTCGTGCCAATGCCGACGTTCCCGGAGGTATTGATGTACAAGGCTGGAGCCAAGCCGTTGCTTGTACTGAGTGCAAGATTCCTGTTTGCTGTTACGAGACCAATATCGCCCGCTACGGAACCCGCAAACCAATTGCTTGCGACGCCCGCGACACCCAGATAGGCGTCCACTCCCGTGCGGCCAAGACCATAGGCCGTGTAACTGCCGCTTGCGCCCGAACGCAGACTGATGCCTTCCAGCGCTGATCCCGAGTAAACTTGTAATGGCGCACCCGGCGCCGTCGTCCCGATGCCGACGTTGCCGGAGGAGTTGATGAACAGACCCGTGTTAGCCGCAGTATCAAATTTGTATCCTGATGGATACGCGCTGCCCAAATCGAATTGCACGACATCGCTCCCTGACATTCCCCAGGCGTAGCTGGCGCCGAAGCCGATGAGGTGGCCGGCACCGACATTGCCGAAGTCGAGCGCTTGCTGCGGCGCCGTCGTCCCGATGCCGACGTTGCCGCCGTTGAAGTAGATGTTCGAGCCCGAGGTAGACCAGATGGTGTCGTTGACGAGCTGCCAAGTGCCGCTGGCACACACCAGGGCGTGGCCCCCGCTGTCCGGCCACGCATAGCCGCTCGTGCATGAGCCGCCATTGGCTCCTGCCGCATTGGGAGTTGCGAACTGGGCGCGGGCGATACCCGGCGCGAGCCCATGGGCCAAGGCAGCCAAAGCAAGCGTGACGAGGAGAAACGAGCGACAAAAAATTTTCAAACAACCCCTTTCCGGAAAGCTCGGAAAGGCCGCCAGAGAAACTTTCTGGTGGCGCGGGAGTTGACTAATCGTGTTGAGACGATTGCGACGGCCTTTAGCCGCAAGGCCTGGACATCCAAATGAACAGCTTGCGCAATTCACTCGCCGCCGCCTCCCGGCCGTAAGACCGAAAGACGGCACCGTGACGTGATGCCAAATACGCTCAACAAGAGGTAGTCACACCCCGAGGACAGGCTTTCTCTATCCTCGCCGTGAGCATGGCACGGCGGGCAAGGCGGTCAATGACGGCGTTGTTTGATCAATCAAGACGCGCCGTTTCCGATACGGACAGGTGGCGCTTCGAATCAAATATGCAAAATAGTGCTCACGCGGCATCCGCGTGAGCAGGGGTGGATTGCTTCAAGCCGTGCAGGAAGTCCGCCGCGCGCTGCGCGTGCGAGGCGGCAGTAAAGATTGCCCGCTTGTCGTCTTTCAGCACCTTGATCCACGACGCGATATACGCGGCGTGGTCCTCGCGAACCTCGGGCGTCAACTCGAGGTCGGCGGAGAGGAAGGCGGAGCCAAGCTCGGCGACAAGCTCCTCCATCGCGTAGCCCTCGTCACCGAAACGCTTGCGGCCGAAGTCGCGGTCAAGCCGTGACGGGTGCCGCGTCCAGTGCGTCGTCTCGTGCGCCAGCGTGGCGTAATAGCTCTCGCTGTCCCGGAAGAAATCGATGCACGGCATGTGCACATTGTCGGTCGAGATGACGTAGCAAGCCCGGCTGCCGCCGTGCACGACCTTGGCGCCGGTCGCGGCAAAGAAGGATTCCGCGCGCTCGATCCGCTGCACGGTCGCGCTGCGAGGGGCGGGTTTGGCGTAATAGTGCTCGGGCAAGCCCTCAATCTGCTCGGTGTTAAAGACGGTGTAACCCTTCATGAAGGGGATGGCGCGCTCGGCTTCCTCGCCGGTCTCGCCGTCGGTCTCGGTGCGGATGATCTTGTCGGCGTAAACGACAAGGCTGCCGTGTTCGCCCTTGCGGACCTTGGCGTTCAGCGCAAGCGCCTGCTTGAACGTCATCCAGATAGGCGAGGCGTAACCCTTCTCGATGGCCTCGGACCACAGCATCAGGACATTGATGCCCTGATAGGGGATGCCGTTCGCGCGCAGGGGCCGCATGATGCGCCCTTCCCCATTGCCCGCGCTCCACGGTTTCATCCAAGGCCTGACGCCTTGCTCAAGCTCGGCCACGATCCGGTCCGTGATCTTCTGATAAACGTCGGTCCTCATCGGCTGCCCCTTCCTTGCCTTCCGGTTGCGCATGCAACCGACTAGGCCCGCGCCGATGAGCGGGGGGTTGGCCGTCAAGACCAAAAAACGTGGGGTGGTGCGGGCCGGAGCGGAGCGACTACCCGGCCCGCGTTTTTTGCCCGAAGGGCTTGGCCTTGACGGCCTGGGGGCCGCAGGCCCCCTTTTTAAAATCGGAATCTAATTTTGGGGGAAAGTAATGATCGTGGCATCCGCTCCCGGTTTTGGCCGCTGGGGTGGTGCCAGACGATCTGCGATCTCGTGTGCGATTTCCCGGAATGCACCGAGCACGCCAAAAACGGCGAGACCGCCGATGACCGCCGCATCCACAGCATTCGCCTCGGTTGCTGTGTAGATGCAGGCTCCTGTGCTAACAGCGGCAATTATTGTCCAGCGCGCAAAACTAAATCGACGCATGAATCTCCAAAGCAATAGTGATAGGTCAATAATCATCGTTTCTAGCAAGGCCCATGGCTCTTATGCAGCCAAATAGTTTTGGCCAAAATCAACCGTTTACAGACCAAGGGCGTATCAGCCGGAGCCCTGCGCAGGCCATTCGCCAGCCCCGCGACCGGTTAATAGGGCACCCGCAGGAGCGCCAGCATTGCGACGGCGAAGCCGGGGCGCGGGACCGAGTGCCCCCGGCAAGGGGTACATTATGATCTTGCGCGAGGGATCGTCACCCGAAGGACCGAGACCCGGCATCCCGGTTTCGGGATCTGCGGGGCTCGGTGAGCCGAGCGAGTAGAGCCCGGTCCGGCAAAGCCGGACGCGCGCAAACACGCACAATTTCCGATTGAGATCGTCAGAAAAAACAGCAACATTGCCGCATTCTCTCGGTGAGGAATTACCGCATGGCAGATGTCAAAGCCCCTACGCGCAAGCTTGTATTAGGCTGGCAAGTAACGAAGGGGATGGACCCAAGGTATTGGCTCCAGGCGGGCGCAGCGCCCGGAAAACAAAAGAAAGAAGACTTGGTGACCGTTGCCGCCGAAGAAATTGCGCGACACGCGGTCATTATCGCTCAATCCGGATCGGGAAAGTCATTTTTTCTCGGTCGGCTGATCGAAGAGATTCTCTTAGAAACCAAGTGCAACGTCCTTGTTCTCGATCCCAATGCCGATTTCCGGGAAATTCACCGCCCTGTCGATGAGAAATTTTGGGGGGAGAAGGCGAGTTACTCCTCTGAAACCAGAAAAGGCTATTTGCCGGACGAGGCTTCACAGCAGGAATTTATGAAACGATGGGATACGCCGATAAAGAAGAGAATTTACACGCGAAAAGGAGGAGGCGGAGGGGATATCCAAACGCTATATGTCAATTGGTTCTCGCTCTCCGTGGATTGGCTTTTTGGAGAAGTTGACACCGCTTTGCGGGCGGAGCTTCGGCACTGCCATGAATTTGCGAAGCTGGTCACAATGCTCCGGCAACCGCCGGGGACGGAGCCCAGCGGCTTGGGAATGGACGACCTTGAGTTCGTAAAAGAGCTTGCGGAAAAAACGCGCAGCACGACTTGGAATGACATTGCGGCAACCATTCGAACAAGGCTCGGACCGCCTTTGCCTTCCCAAACCGGCAAATCGGAGGAGGGTTTCGATCGCGAAAAGAGGCGCACCACGACCATCGAACGGGCAGCAATTCATAAGAGCTTTGTAACCAAAGAGACGGACTCCCTATATTTCAGTGTTGCCTACGACAATCGGGAGTCACGTCTCTTCACATTTGTTGCGCCCAGGTCTGAACCACCCTCGGACAGACGCGTCCGCGTCATTGACTTGCCGTCCATCGACGACCCGGACCAGCGAATGATGACGGTAAGCTTCGTTCTCGCCAGAGAATGGCAAGCCGCTCGAGACCGTTGGGAGGACGCCTTACAGCGAGACGCCGACAAAGACAGCCGGGTGCCGACCTTTGTGGTAGTGGACGAGGCGCACAATTTCGTCTTCGCCGAAGCCAGAGGCGCGGCGCAATTTCGCTTGCAAGAGCAGTTTCGGAGGATTGCGGCCGAAGGCCGCAAGTTTGGGCTCTTTCTGGTCCTCGTCAGCCAACGGCCCGATAAGCTGGATCGCCTGGTCCTTTCGGAGATGGAAAATCAGGCAATCATGAAGCTTAACTCAAACGTGGTGCTACGGCACACGCGGAAGTTACTCGGACTCAGCAAACAAAACGCGTCGATGGCGGCAAGATGCCTGGAGTATGACGCCGGACGCGTGCTGTTGATTGGCCCGTGGGCGGGCAAGGAGCCAACGCCGCTGTACGTTGCCCTGCGGCGAACAAAAGAAGGCGGCAGAAACTTGCGAGAAGAAAGCTGGACTATTCCGGAGTAGGCGCGAAGGAGATTGATTGAATGTAAGCGATGTGCGCCATGATGGCGGGGTGCCTGTCTCCGGCATCGACGATGATCGTTCTGTAGAGTTCGTCGAGCCTATCGGCGACGTCTTTGAGGCGAGCTATTAGGTCGAAGGTCAAATTGGTCGCAGCGATTACGTCCTCGATTTTGTTATAACGATCGGCTGGAGGGTCCGGAATTTCCCTGGCTTCACGAGACAAGCCGTAAAGGGTCTCGCGTTCATTGTTCATATCAACTCGGTCTTTTGCCTCCATTTCCTCGATCAGCTCCGCTACGATTTTCACTCGCCTGTTTGTGGAGAATTTAACGCTGTGAAAGTCGCCTGCGGCGATATGCCTTCGGCCGCGCGCGACATCGCGTAGGCCTTCATTCAGGAGCTCTTGCTTTTCGCTCGGCTTCCTCGTTTGCGAGATTTTCTCCGCGTTAAATGTCGCGGACGCGAAGTGGTCGAAGGCATTTCGGATCTCGTCGGAAGCGGGTTCGACCTTCTGGTTTGTCAGGCGGAATGCATATTCGAAGTTCTTTTTGAAATTCGCCCGATAGTCCTTCTCATAAGCAAGCGCAATTTCTTGAAATATGCGCAACTTGCCGTTTGGTCGCTTGGCCATGAGAGTCACACCCCAGGGTGCGCCGCCGAGAGCACGCTCTGGGGTTGCGCCTCTTCAGCATTACAAGATGATGAGGAAAATGTGAAGGTTCAGCCGGCCTTATTCCCGTTCGAAACGGGGCCGGTCACTTTTTGAATTGCGGCAGGGGCGCGCGCGACTTTGGATCGCCGCGAGGGGGAAGCTCATAGGCGTCTGGCTTCAGCATCGGCTTGATATCGCTGCCGAGCTGATAAAGCCGATTGGCGTCGCGCTTCGGAACCAAGTCAAGCGCATCAAGCGAAGCGATACTTGCGTTTCGCTTGCCCTGGACCTTGAGGTGCCGGTCGATCGCTATGCCTACATTTTTCTTACGCATGACTACTCCCCCCGTTGCAATAAAGGACGACCGGCAAATGCGTCTCGTGAGCGGCGGCGAGCTGCCCATTCGTTGTGTGCATGGGGTGCAGTTCGCGAGCCACGCCAAGACCGCCACACTCCAAACATACAAAAATCCTTCCCGGCAAAACGACGGCCGGTGCAGCTCCGAACACCAGGGGGAACCTTTATAGCTTGCGCGCTCGCCTCGTCAGCCTGACAAAACGGAGGGCATTCCGCCCTTTTTAGCGCAGTTGCGCAGGGGGGCGCCAGCGGATTCTGGCTCCTCCCGGCCGCCGCCGACGGCGGCCATGGGAGCAACCCCCTACCTACGTAGGCGCCGATGCCGGTCTGCGGCAGGTCCTGTGACATCATCGCCATCTCCTAATCAGATTAGGGATGATCAACATCTGGTTGCAAGCGGAGGATGCGCACCAACACATTAACGTGACGTTAACCCTAACCAAAAGCCGCTTTCGAACACCTCGTCTGTAGTGCCGCCTCGATCGTGACACGCTACATATAGGTGGCGTTATCGATTCGGTCGAGTAGCTTCGAAACGTTGTTTTGCCCGGTTTCCACAGGGGAACCCGGCCGCGGCGGCACGAACGGGCCGCCGCCGGTGCGCGAGGCACCCGGGCACATAGCACAGATCAAGGCCGCAAATGCTTCCGCCGTTCCGTCCGCTCGCGGCTTCGTGACAGACGCTCCAGGCCTTCACAGAGGTCCTAAATTTGTTCCTCGGGCCGCGCGGCGCAATCCGACGGCAGCGCCGACCACCTCCGGTCCTCCCCGCAAAACCCGTCCTGCTTTTGGGCCAACTCGCACGGCTTGGCCTGCCTGCGCCGAAGCGAAGCCCGGCACCCGCGGGAGCGCCAGCATGGCGCTGGCCGCTCGGCGGCGACCGGCCGGGACGCGGGACGGACTGCCCCCGGCGAGGGGTTCCAAATTCTCGCGCGAAGGATCGTCACCCGAAGGGCCGAGACCCGGCATCCCGGCTTCGGGATCTGCGGGGCTCGGCGACACCCGCGAAGGCGGGTGGAATAGAGCCTGGTCTGGCGCGGCCGGACGCGCCGCTGGACATCGCTCAACGTCGCTAAACTTTTCGCCAGAGCGGTCATACGACGTTTGCAATCGCCTTGGTATGCCGAGCTCCGACGCAAAGCCCCGTAATCATGCAATCGTCAAAGGAAATCTCGTCGAGAGAAAGCGCGAGACTAATTGCGGAGTTGATACCCGCCGCAGAATACGTGCGGGGCTCGGCCGACCGGCAGGAATACTCAACCGACAACCAATCGCTCGTCCATCGAGCGTATGCCGCCACGCATCGCATGGCGATCGTGCGGACTTATTCGGACGAAGCAAGGAGCGGGCTGGTCATCGATCGGCGCGATGCCCTGAAGCAACTGATCGAGGACGTCGAGACCGGCCACGCCGAATTCAAGTTGATCCTCGTCTACGACGTAAGCCGCTGGGGGAGATTTCAGGACCCGGACGAAGCCGCCTACTACGAATACATCTGCAAGCGCGCCGGCATCCGCGTCATCTATTGCGCCGAGCAATTTGAAAACGATGGCAGCCCCTACGCGGCGATGTTCAAGGCGATCAAACGCATGGCGGCAGCCGACTACAGCCGTGACCTGTCGGTAAAGGTATTCATCGGCCAGCGGCGGCTCATCAATCTCGGCTTCCGCCAGGGCGGCTCGGCAGGCTACGGCCTGCGCCGCCAGCTCGTCGATCAGAAGGGCGTCGCCAAAGGACTCCTCGCCCGCGGTGAGTGGAAAAGCATCGCGACTGATCGCGTCGTGCTGATTCCCGGCCCGCCGGACGAACTCGAAATCGTCCGGTGGATATTCACATCGTTCGTGCAGCAAAGGAAAAATTTGCGCGAGATCGCGCGCCTTCTCAACGAGCGGGGGATCAAGCACGCAAGGGGTGGCGCGTGGCAATGGCACCATGTTCGCCAGACTCTGCGGAATGAAAATTATATCGGAAACATCGTCTGGAACCGGCAATCGGTGAAGCTGAAGGGTAAAGCCGTCAACAACCCTCCCGACAAATGGGTTCGCACCACGGGTGCCCTAGAGCCGATCATTGAGCGACCGCTGTTCGATGCCGCGCAAGCCATCCTCCGCGAACGGCCCCAAGGGCTCTCGCAGGAGCAGAAATTAGCGCCGCTGCGCCGCCTCTTGCGCAAGCACGGCACGCTTAGCTTGAAGCTGATCAACAGAAGCACCGGGATGCCATCCGCCAGCTCCTATGTCAGATGGTTTGGCAGCTTGGGAAACGCGTACCTGCTCGTGGGCTTCGCGGCACGCGCGCACCGCCGCGACGGCCAGCCGCGCCGGAGCGTTGCCAAAGCGACGCGGCGGCTTTCGAACGATCAGCTCTTGGAGATGCTGACGGGCCTCTACCGGGCGAACGGCTACCTCACGCGGCAATTGATCAATGCGGCCGAAGGCATCCCGTCTGCCGGTACGTTTGCGAGGCGCTTTGGAAGTCTGGAAGGTGCCTATGAGCAGATCGGCTTGCCGTGGTTCTTTCCCAACCGCCCGCCGCGCAAGCCGCACCGGAATTTCAAGCATCGGTCCAGGAAGGAACTGCTGGATGCGCTGCGGCGGCTCTGGCGGAAGCACGGTTTCCTTTCGCGAAAGCTCATCGACGAAGCCGAAGACATGCCTACGTCTAACACCTACCAGCGGCGCTTCGGCGGCGTTCTCCCCGCTTACGAGCTGATCGGTTACGACGCCAAACGCCGCGCGACGCGCAACGCGGCCGATAAAACCAAAAGCCGCTCGAACGATGAGCTTTTGGATTTGCTCCGCAAGCTGCGCCGCAAACACGGTCGTCTCACCGCGCGCATTATCGGCGAGGCGAAGGGCCTCCCCGCCGCCAGCACCATTGTCAGGCGCTTTGGCAGCATGACGCGGGTCTATCGACTTGTCGGACATAGCCGAAAGCGCGCCTAGAACGGCAATATGCGCGAGAAAACCTGAGCTAAGACATGAGGTTCAACAGTTACGGGCAAAAATCGGCCGAACTGTTGAAACAGGCGACCGGGCTATCAAGGCGCACGCCTTGAGTTGGGACGCTTGGCGACCCGTCCCGGACGCAACGCAAATATACGACAAGCGCCTCCGCACCGCCAGAAGCCTCCGTTATCCGCGTCGGCACCTATTCGCCGGTCAGCCTCGCTTCCTCCATCCCAACCGCACCAAACCCGCCCTTCTTCCGGCCGTATCGCGCCGGTCGTCGCCTCTATGGCTGCAAGTGCTGAAGCACTCGTCCTCTCCGTTCCCGTCGCAAGCGATGCACCCGCCTCCTCCGGCGCACGGGCCTCCACCAGAAGGCCGCGATTGGCGCGGCCAGAAAAAGATGGAGGAAACAATGCGAGTACTGACAATCAACGAACTCTTGCGCCTGACGCGGATCGAGCTTTGCGATCTCGTTCACCGGATCACAATCGAGCTGCCGAAATTCCCGGACAGCTCGCCGGAACGCGCCAACGCGCTGACCAGCTTGCGCAACATTCGTTACGTGCTGGCGCGGCGGGACTTCTCGCCGTGACGCCTAGGCAACAAAATCCCTGCCGGTGCAAACCGGCAGGGACTCTGTCCGCGAACGGTCAGAACAGCGGAAGCTCGTTCGTCGTGTCGCACGCTCGTCTGCTCGACCGGAGAAGCGCAAGCGCTTCCTCGCGGGCGAACTCTTGCGGGCTTTTCGCGGCTTTCACGTCCTCCATCGGGGCGTAGTGGCTGAGATAGCCAGACTTGTTGAGCGGGATTCGCCGTGGCGGCCTGTGCGGACTTCGAAACTCGAAGTGCCCAAGATCGGCGAACCTATACGGCCGGTAGGAAACGACCATTTCCTGCGCCTCGACTGATATTCGGAAGGTCATCCGCCGTTTATTGGCGCGTTGAGCCTTCCTGCGGCGGGATAGCTTCTTGCTCATGCTGCCGCCTCCCTGTCCGCCACTTCGACGCAATAGTCGAAACGGGCGCGGCGGAATTCCTCGGGGAAATTCAGCCGAGCCATGTCGGCCCAGTGCATGAGGTCGCGGAGCAAATCCGCAAGACAGTCCTCGCAGTCACACGACGTGCGGGACATGTAAGCCGCTAGGGCCGCGTCGGCGGACGCGGCCCTTTCGGCAAAAGCCGAGGCGCTCATTGAGCGGCCCCGGCGTTCTCGGCCTGCTTGTCGCCAGCGACGCGGACGACGATCTCGGCGTCGTTGAGCGGTTGGTAGTCGAGCCGCAGGTTGAAGCCCTTGGCGTCGGCGTGAGCCCACATGGCTCCGATCGGCTGCCAGAACTTGCTTTCGCCGTTCTTGGTCACCGCATACACGCGGTGCGTCGGGCGGGTCTTGCTGGTTTCTTTCGTCATAGCTTGGTCCTTTCGCTTATGAGCCCGCCCCAATGGCGGCCTCGATGCCCGTTCGAAGGCCGAGGCGGAAAAGCGGGGCTGTCACAAGCTGTCCCGAGCGAAGCGAGGACACCGAAGGCGCGGAGCTGCACAAACGCAGTGCGGAAGCGAGCGGCTTTGACAGGACCGCGCGGCTCGGCAGAACCGGGCACAACGAGAGGACGCCTTGGTTGGTGGGTTTAATAGCTCTCGAAAGGACGATGACGAATTGAAATCAATTCACGCCAACGGTTTAGCATTCGCCGATATCAGCGATTGGCAACCTTGCCGTCGTTATCGACATGGAGCGTCTTAAATTCGACGTTGCCGCTGCGGATGGCTTTACCTATCGACGATTGCACACGTTCGGCTATCGCGTTATTCGGCGGCTTCGCGAGCAACACGATGTCGCGTACGGTTCCTCGCGACATGCCATTGAATACGACGTAGGTAACTGGATCAAAGATTACCTTTACATCATGAGGATCATAACCCGCGCCGCTAAACACGGGATCAATCTTCTTCAGCAACTTTTTGGCAGTTCGTAACCCCGCCATCGCGGCCTTTTCTCGAAGAAAATCTTCAATTTCATTGAGTTTCTCTTCTTGCCGTTCAAGGCGACGTTCTGCATTGCGAAGTCTATCCACAACGGAGTGAGATTCCTTGCCGGATAAATAGGGGCGGGTCTCGGACAAATAGAATAATTCACCACAGCATGGACACACGCCTAAGACGTGCCCAAGTTCACTAAAGATTCGCCCAAGATAGCCCGACATTCCTTGTTCCTATGAATGGGTCGTTTTTAATTTGACGGCACCCGCTTCGACTCTATCCTTGATGTTCTTCTGCACACCCGTGAGGCGCGCTTTACCGGATTTAACATCGACGAAGACAAGAGCGTCCACTTGGCCGTGGCTGGCTAGCCCTGAAAATATTAGATAGTCGATCGGCTCAAACAGGGCGCGGCAATCTCCGGCTGAGAAGGAAAAACTTGGAAAGGAAGGAACGATCTTCTCAATAATCTTTCCAAGATTGACCGCTTGGGCTGTTCTTTCGGCTCGTGCCGTCATTCGCTCGCGAGCCCTGACCAGATCGCCTTTCCGCTCTTTAATTCGCTCGCGCATTGCAGCTATAGCTGCGAGTGCAACGTCGGGCGGCTCCTCGTTAAGAGCAAACAGTGTGGCGTCGGCGAGGCGAAATTCCTCATCGCACGTGGGACAAGTACCCATAAAGCGCTTGTTGCGCTGAAGTTCTGCGATTACGGATTGGACCGATTTACGCATGATGCCCTCGCCACACAGTCATCATTCTTAAGTGTTCCCCTACATGCACCGTCTCGCCGCGATCATTCGCGCGCGCCAGCGTTACTTTTCGTCCGGCGTAGGCCGCCGCCTTTATCGCAATTTCGTCGTCGGATATTTGTCCCTAATGGAGGCATCAAAGAACCGACCTTTCGATGGCGCCGCCATAAATTTTTGATGCATGCTCTTAGGGACGCCCTTGTAACTGTAAACGCCTCCGTTCTTGAACTCGACCTCAAGTATCTGAGCCCCTTCATCATACCCGACTGAGAGAACGTTCGTTGATGACACGCGTATTCTATCCATAAGCGCCTCCATTTTCACGTCGCAGCAAACTTAATCAATCGATCAGCCAAATCGATAAGAATCTTTGGTTTCTTGCCTTCCTCCCATGCGATTCTCAAGACCTCGCCTATAAGAACTGGATTCTTCTTGAGGCTCGCCCCAGGATCGATTGCGTTCCGCGCCTTACCCGAAAGCAGCTCCCAATCCGACTTTCCAAGCGCAGAAATAACCTCGTCCTCTAATGTCGTCGGCCATATTGCATGGCGATCACTCCATTCAACCGCTTTTGGAAATGCGTCCATCGTCAGCCCGAGGGCAGCAATAAGGGCCTTATTATCTCGTTCGTGGTGTGCTCTGTGCTCAGGCTTGACCACGTGGCCGTCCGCATCAAAAATAACAAAGCATGGAATCTCCAACTCCTGTGCAATGGCTAATAGCTGTAGGATGCCAGACTTACCGTCTGTAGGAATGATGTGAAGACCGGCCCTCCTGATGGCCTCCCACTTGTCATCCAAATGGAGTGTCGCTGATATGTAGGCACGATCCTCAATCCCCTCGACAAGCACGAGGTGTTGGCAAAAGAATAACTCTGAGGGTTCCGGCCGAAGTGCCGCGAAGAGCTTAGCGCGCGCCACCGGCGGCTTATCCGGATTCTTTCCTGTTGCTTTTCCAACTCGTGCGGCAAACCGAGGGAAATCCGTGAACCGCGCGTAGCACTTGCCGGAGTCGCGGTTCTTTCTAATCAGGCGAATTTCCTCGAACGATTCGCCTGAGACGAAATAGGTACTGTGCGTCGTCAATATAATTTGATTGCCCGCTTCGGTCAGAGAGCGCAATACGTTCGCGAGATGGCGTGCTTGCGGCGGGTGCTGATAAAGCTCCGGCTCTTCACAAGCAAAAATTAGCGTCGGTTGCTCGGCTTTTTCATCGCCGTCCGTCTCGCGTTCAAGCGACGCTAGCTCCTGAAGGATTGCAAGGAGGAACGACCGCTGAAGACCATGACCAAACCGCGTTAGGCTGCCTTTGAATGTGCCCTCCTGGGCTTTAATTCCAGCTCGCGGATCATTTATTGAAACTGACTTTTCGCTGCCTTGAAGCCATTCGACCGCGAGGCTCGCATCCGGGTGAGAAAAAGCGGCCAGTCTTTTAGCAAGGCTCTTGGAGATTTCCTCCAGTGTGCTTTGCTCCTTTTCGAGGAGCGCGTCGTATTCCTGCCGCGTCTTTTGACGAAGTTTTTCCAACGCATCGTCGAAATTCACTTTTTGCCGAACGGTACGTTGAAGTAGCTTCCCAAGTGCCGTAGTTCCGGCCTCCTCGGCTTCTTCAGACGCGTCCTTGACTGCGGGGAGATAGATCCATTGTACGAATGGTTCGAGCTTCCCCCCTCCCTTCGCGGCGCCATAGAATTTGTCGCCGCTTCTTTCTTGCTCACACAGATTCTCGTGTTTTTCTTCATAATCGCGGAGCGATGCTATCATTACAGCCTTTGCGGGCTTCGTTCCTAATGAAGGAAAATCGGTCAACCCGGCCGTTACCTCATTGAAGCGCTCGCGTAGTGGATCGACGGTCGCTTTGCTTTTCTCATCCTCAAAGAAAGGCGCAAATTTCTTGAATATGAGCCGCTCGCCGTACTGTTGGACGGGAGCCCTTCGCGTTTGAGGATCAAATTCCGCGATCGCGGTAACGACGAGCTTATCGTGTCGGACGTAATGGGAAAGAGCCTCTTTTGCGGAGGCCGTTAAATCTCCGAAAGTCACGGTTATCTCAATGGGCGTCTTTGTATTGCCCTTATGAAAGTGTAATGCCGTATAGCTAACTTATTGGCATGATTGACTTATTTCCGTCGCCAAAACCAATGTGCTAAAACATGTGCTAAAAACGCCGAATCCCGCTCGCGTAAACGGGCCATTTTGGCTCGAAACTCGGAGCTAACCTCGCGGTAACCCGCGTCAAACAAGCACTAAAGCAATATCCTTAACAAGGCGGCAGCTCGAAAAACGCCCTCCCCTCATAGCGCGATCCGGCGATTCCTTCAAAGAAAAACCCAACGGATCGGCCATTCATCTTTCACACTGAGGCAGCGCAGCAACAGATGGCTTACCACGGCTATTCCTTGACGCGTTCCACGGCCAAACCCGAAATCGTATATTCCTCACCGCACGTTGGGCATGTCACCCGATAGACGTGGTGGTGGGCGGCGACAAGTATGCGCACGTAGGACTCTTGGTGACTGAGTTTCCTATCCTCGTAAGAAACAAGCCGCGCCCGGTGGCCAAGGCTGCACCGGCCAAACAGGGAGACAGGCCCATCGCGCCGCGCTGTCATCTTCGCGTCCTCGCCGCTTTGCTAGACGAGTGTTTGCCGCTTGATCCTCAAACTGTTGCCGACGACGCTGACGCTTGAGAGTGCCATGGCCCCGGCCGCGATCATCGGGTTAAGCAAGCCGAACGCTGCAAGTGGGATCGCTGCCAGATTATAGAAAAAGGCCCAGAACAGATTTTGCCTGATCGTTCGGAACGTCACACGGGACAGCCGCAACGCTTCGATGACTTTTAGCGGGCTGCCTTTGACGAGAACGATGTTCCCGGCCTCAATGGCGATGTCGGTCCCCGTGCCAATGGCGATGCCAAGATCGGCCTGCGCCAGCGCGGGCGCGTCGTTGATACCATCGCCGACAAACGCAACACGTTTCTTTTCATTCTGAAGGCTTTGAACGTGATGCGCCTTGTCTTGCGGAAGCACCTCGGCAAACACTTGGTCGATGTTTAGTTGCCGGGCGATTGCTTCCGCGGTTACCCTGTTATCTCCGGTGATCATTACCGTCGCGATGCCCTCGCTTCGAAGCAGCGCAATGGCTTCCTTGGCGTCGCTCTTCAGCGTATCGGCAATCGCGATGATGCCGACGGGCTCGCCATTTCGGGCGACGACGACAACGGTTTCGGCTCGGGCCTGATGCCCTTCGATCTGCGTCCGTATCGCGTCAAGCTTGATGTCTTCCTCACCCATGAAGCGCGGATTACCGACCAGCACGGCGGCGTTTTCGATGCGGCCCTTGATCCCCTTGCCCGCGACATTGGCAAAATCCTCGACCACCGCGCTCTGCACGTTCTTGGCGTTCGCCGCTCGCACAATCGCCTGAGCCAACGGGTGTTCCGAAAGACGCTCAAGGCTCAGGGCCAGACGCAGCACATCGTCACCGGAAACGTCGGGGGCTACAGCCTCAACCGTGGTGACGTTCGGGCGGCCTTCGGTCAGCGTGCCGGTCTTGTCAAAGACCACGACATCGATTTGGCGGCCACGCTCCAGTGCCTCTCCATTTTTGATGAGGATGCCGCGCCGCGCGCCGACGCCGGTGCCGACCATGATGGCCGTCGGCGTCGCGAGACCCAGTGAGCAGGGGCAAGCGATAAGCAGCACCGCAACAGCGGGCACGAAACTCTGAGACACATCGCCCGTCGCAAGATACCAGCCGATGGCGGTAGCTGCCGCGATGCCGAGAACCACCGGGACAAAGATTCCCGACACGCGATCGGCAAGCTTTTGGATCGGAGCCTTATTGCCTTGCGCGTCGGAGACCATGCGCACGATCTGCGCCAGCACAGTATCCTGCCCGATCTTGGTGGCGCGCATTTGGAATGCGCCTGAGAGGTTGATGGTCGCGCCGAACACGTTGTCGCCGGATGTCTTATCAACAGGCAGGCTTTCGCCGGTCAGCATGGCCTCGTCCACGCTGGACGAGCCTTGCACGAGCACTCCGTCAACCGGGACTTTCTCGCCGGGGCGTACCAGCACGGTATCGCCGACGACGACTTGCTCGATTGGCACGTCGCGTTCATGGCCATTTTCAATAACGCGCGCCGTCTTGGCGCCGAGTTCCATCAGCTTCGCGATGGCCTCACTGGCCTGGCCCCGGCTGCGGGCTTCGAAGTAACGGCCAAGCAGAATGAGCGCCGCGATCACTACTCCCGTTTCAAAATAGAGATGGTTCTGGCCGCTCCACATGCCCCAAAGGCTGTAAAAGAGCGCGGCGAGCGTGCCGAGCGAGATAAGCGTGTCCATATTGGCTGCGCCATTACGCGTTTGCGCGATCATGCCGCGATGGAAATCGCGGCTGAGGCCAAGGATCACGACGCTGCTCAGAATGGCTTGAATCCAGACGCTCCCATTGCGCCCGAGATAGCTCCACGGCAGCGAAATATCCGCCATCGCCAGAATGACGACCGGAATGCCGAGCGCGATAGCCCAGGTGGCCCGCTCCCGCGCGGTTTTGACTTCCTGCTCCGCAAGCTTTCGCGGATCGCCCGCCGCCTCGTCGCTGAGAATGTCATACCCATTGCCGGTCACGGCGTCGCGAAGCGCCGTTTCCGTCACCGCGCCTTCGTCAAACTCGATGCGCGCACGGCGCGTGCCGAGATTGACATTTGCTTTGAGGACGCCCGGGATTTTGATCAAGGTGCGTTCATTGCGCACCGCGCAGGCGGCACAGTGCATGCCGCCGATGGCGAAGGATGCCGTTTTCATGACGAAACTCCGGGCCAAAGGTTAGCCATTGTTCTTACCGCGCGCGGCCGCGAGCTTTTTTGCCAGCTCGTCGAGGCCTACGGCGCCAACCACAACCTCCGAACCGACGACATAGGTCGGCGTGCCAGTAATGCCGATCGTTTCGCCAAGTTTTAGATTCTCATCAATGGTCGCCTTTGCCTCCGGGCTCGCCATGTCGCGCTTCAGGCGGTCAACGTCCAAACCAACATCCTTAGCAACGGCCAGTGCGCGCTCGCCATTCGCCTCGCCGTGACCACCGAGAAGTTTCTGGTGAAATTCGAGATATTTCTGTCCCGTTGGATCTTGCATCCGCACGGCGACGGCGACGCGGGCGGCCTCGACCGAGCCGTCGCCGAGGACGGGAAACTCCTTGAGAATGACGCGGAGATCGCCGTCGTCCTTCAACAAGGAAAGCATGTCCGGCAGCGCGCGTTTGCAATACGCACAATTGTAGTCGAAGAACTCCACCAGAGTGACCCTGCCGTGCGGATTGCCGATCACGACCTGGTGCGGTGACGCAAATATCTCCGCGTCATGCTCCTTAACCGCCGCCTCATTCGCCTTCGCTTCGTCGGCTTGTTGCTGCTCGTGCAAAGCCGCCAACGCATCCTGAATCACTTCGGGATGCGCAAGTATGTAGTCCTTGGTCATTTGTTCGATCACGCCGCGTTGCGCCGTTGAAAACGACGATGCCGGCGCCGAATCCGCGTGCGTGGGTGGCGCAGACACCGACGATTTTTCGGACGGGGTGGCAAGCACCGTTATTTTCGATCCGGGCGTCATCATTCCCATCGCGCAATTGAACCGGATGTCTCCCGTCTGTTGCGGCGTGAAGCTGATGACCGTGGTGCCGTAGGACAGGAGTTTGCGCACACCGGCCCCCGGCGCGAGGAGAATTCGGCCGCAGCCTTGGGCCTCGCTCGCATCGACGCGCCACTCCACGGGTATCCCTTGCACGACATTGAACTGATGCGGCTCATATTGGTAACCGACGATCTTCATTTCGATGATCTGCTTGCCGTCAACGACGGGAACCGTTTGCAGAGCCACGTTGTTGGCTGCTTCGCTGTTCGTCGCGGTCGAAGCCGTGGTTCCGGTGGCGGTCGCGGCCAGCGTCAAGCCATTTTGGATATTGAACAAGCCAAGGATGACGACAGCCGCTCCGGCAAATTTCAGGAAGTGGCGCTGAAAGCCGCCCGTGGCGAAGCTCGAAAAAGCCGACAGTGACAGCAGGGCAGGCAGGGTACCCAGCACGAACGCAAGCATCGTCAGCGCGCCTATCGCGAAGCTGCCTTTCGCCAATACATAGAGCTGAAGCGCCTGGGTAAAGCCGCACGGCAGAAAAAAGGTGAAAGCGCCGAGGACGAAAGCGCCGCCGTTAGCGTCGCGTTCCGCCAGATCGTGAATATAGTGGCCAAACGCCTTCGGCATTGTCGGCAGAAAGCGCGTGATCGCAGGCAAAAGCTTGAGCATCTGAAGGCCAAGCAAAATCATGACTGCGCTGGCAAGTACCGACAGAGCGCCATTGATGGCCGGTGACAGCGTGAGCGCCGAGCCCAGCGCACCGATGGCTCCGCCGAGCAGCGTGTAGGACAGAACACGTCCCACATTGAAATAAATAAGCGGCTTCATGCGCCGCATCGGCGTGAGGTTTGCGGTGGTTTCGTTGTATTTGGCGGCAACCGCGACCAGCAGCCCGCCAGTCACGGCGATGCAGGATGACACCGAGGCGACAAGGCCGATGACGAAGACCAGGCCATAGCTCATGGTGGTGGATAGGCCGAATTGCTTCGGCAAGAGGTCGAACTGCCCAAGGGCGAAGAGAAGCCCTGTGACGATGAGAAAAGCGGCACCGATTTCGGCATAGTCGCGCGCCGAATTCTTCACCGCGCTGGTTTGAATGTTGCTCATTGATAGCTCCGTAACCGCGCCCTGACATTGTCATGCGCTCATGAATGTTGGATCGCGCACGCGCACCACGCGCAGCGCTAAGTCGCCCATCGTGCAGCCGCAATGGCGGCGGCAGCGGCGGCGTTATCCAGTCACTCAGCTACGAGGGGGATATGGCTCGGGCGGATCGGCGCGGCCCGTCAGAAAGGCCTCTACGCTCGGGCTCGGCAGCGCGTCCGCTACTTTCAGGATCAAGACAGGAGTGGCCGCAGGCAGAGCCACGAATCCGCTGCAAAAAGCAGCGCACGCGGACGGTGTGATCGGCGCACTCTTGCCGTCCATACCATTACAGCCGCTAGACATCGGCATTCCGGCCGTCATGTCGGCGTGATCAGCCATTGGACAGGGGACGTTGCATTCGGAAGCCCCGGATGCAGCAATTGACGTCATGCCAGCCGCTGACGCGCCGACGCTTGCGGGTACGACCACAAGCGATAGCGTAATCAGAAACGCAATGAAGGCACGCGCGCGAGTCATGATCCCTCTATCCAACCTAAGCTCATGTTTGCAGGTGCCTAATTCTGCGTCAAGTCACAGTTGGGTGTGCCGTAGACTCCGTTACAGCAGGGGGAAGTTGACCTCGCGTCCAGTCCTGGACGGTCCGGCGATTATCCGCTTTCGGTCAAAATGCGGCCCGCTTGCGAATCCAAATGTCAAAGCTCGTCCAGCCTGTCTGGCACCTCGCCGAACGTTTTCAAAACAACGGCGTCGTTGAAACTGCCCATTGCCGGATCGCCAGAGCGTTTGAACGCGAGCGCGCCGGCATTGGAAGCGTCCCGCGCCATCGCTTCCGCGCGTCGGATCGCTGCTGACTCGTTTGGCATTTCTTGCGCCTCGCCCGGCGCGACGCCGTCTTCCGTCCGAATGAACGGCAAGGCGACATAGTAGGTCACGGCCATCTCGACCTCCTGTCAGGCGGCTTGATCCTCTTTCTGTCCAGCCGCCACGATTTTGAGCGTGCCGTCCGGCAGCGGGCGCTGAAGATTCAGCGCCTCTTCCGCTGGCGCTGTCATCCACTGCTCGATCTCGGCATCTTTCGTCAGGATAACCGGCATAGCCTTCGGATGGATCGCCCCGACTTCGGCGTTGGCGTCAGTCGTGAGAAAGCCGAATAGCTGATGTTCGCCCTCAACCGGATTCGCCTTAGTGCCACGCGTCCCGTGCCATGTCGTCCACACACCGGCAAACACCGCGAGCGGTCGATCCTCACCGAGCGCAAACCAGGTCGGCGTTTTCCGCGGCTTGGTGTCGGCGTATTCGCAAAAGGACGTGAAGGGCACGAGACAGCGGTTCTCCGGCTTGAGCCAGCGCCGCCAGTGCGGGCTCTTCACGTTTCGGATGTTGGTGATTGGAGCGCCGCCGAAGGCTGGCGGGCCAGGCATGCCCCAGCGCGCCATGGCAAGCTCACGCACGCCGTCGGGCGCGTTGCGCACGATCGGCGCTGGGTAGTCCGGAAAAATTCCCGGCATCGGCGGAAGATTGCCGGTGCGGTCGCGCATCGCGCGAACGAGCGCGACAATTGCTGCCTGACCCTTTGTGAGTGAGTAGAGATTGCACAAGTCGCTAGCCCTTCCTGACCGCAGTATTTGCTGGAGGCTGATAGAGAACAACGACGTTCCGTGATCCGCAACGGGGACAGCGCAAGCGGCTTTCGAGGCGCGAGAGGGGGAAAGCCCTGCCGCGCGTCCAAACGAGCGTTTCCATGTCCAGTTCCTTGCGATTTATGCACTCGCGGCTGGATTTAGAATGAGCGCCGTCCTCGCGGCCATGCACGCAGCGGACGGTGACACGCCAGCCGAGCGAATAAGCCTCGCCGATAGTCTCGACCGCCATCGGGGATACCCTTGACTCTTGGAGAACAAAGAGAGAACATACGCCCGCCAGAGTCAAGCGTAGAGGCAAGGCAATGCCTGAATTTCCCAGTATGCCGCGGCACGAGCGCCGCAAGCTCATAAAGTGGCTGGGCGCAAATTACCCGCACCATCTCAAGATGATGGCGGGTCTGGAAATCCCGGAGACCTTGATCGATCAGATGGTCGATTTTGGGAAGGTATTGGGGCCGACCCGATTCAATTTCCTGCGGGAACGATGGCAGGACTACTCGGTGCTGCACTTTTGCTTCAAGCAACAGGCGGACGCGAACGCATTTCAAGCTCGATTTTCGGAACATCTGGCCCCGGATGTCGGCGGCGTTCTGGCGCCTCACCGAGAGGAGTTGGCGGACGTCTCATAGACGGGATTACCGGGACCTAGCAGCTCTTCAACGTAATCTTGCGACAACTGGATGGTGTCGGACCTCAGCCGGTAACATTCGATCGCGATACGCGGAAAGGGCAGCAAAGATACGACCAAGCCTTCGCGCTGCCGGAGGAGCCGTAAGGCGCGCCAGGGCGAGACGATGACCGTGGGATGATACTTTCCGTACCCATCATGCCACACATAGGCATGCACGCGGCCCGACATCGGATTGATGTAGGTGGCTTCCTCGCCGTCCGTGATCCAAAAGCGCCATATAGGGCTATCGTCGTCCGTGTAGCGGCTGGCTTCAAAATAGTCCTTGAGATTGAATATCGACACGTTGGTCCTCCCTTTTGTTGTTGGAGGCCTGTTTCGGCCCCGTTGCGGTCGGACACTGACGTAGACCGCTCCTGGCCGACGCCGTTTTCGGCACCCTCAAGCTAAGAACAGACGATCAATAGATTCGTCGCAAGCAAATTGGTGAGGCGACGAATCTCACGAATGAATCCGTCGCGCTGAATTGAGCTTTTCTGACCACATACGCTCAGCAAATGCGCGTTCCTCGGGCCCCATTACGTCGCCATAGATCGAGGTCGTCTTTAGCGAAGCGTGACCGAGCCAGCGTTGCACCAAGTGGGGAGGCACGCTGGCCTGAAAGGCGTTCACACCAAAGCCATGTCGTAATCCCTTCGGCATGGCGGGCGTGCCGGTGATGCCGGCCACCGCCATCACCTCTTTGATACGTCGCCAAGCGGTGGTGCGGCTCCATGTCCAAAGACGCGCACCGGCCAGCTCCGGATCACGCTGTCGAAAGCGTAGCCTGAAAACCTGATTGAGCTGGCTGAGCAAGTCACGCGGCAGCGGCACCTGACGGACGAAGCCGCGCTTGCGACGCTTGAGCGTTTCGAAACTAGCTGTCCCACTTTCGATGTCGATCGCGGCAGGCGTGAGCGCCAGGACCTCGGAAATCCGGCCGCCGCTCCATCGCAGCACCAAGCAAAACAGCCGCACCATGGGGAGCGCGCGTTGCGCGCTCTCAATGAAGCGCTGCCGCTCGGCGGCGTTGAGGTATTTTCGACGGCCGGCTGACCCGTAAAGGCTCATGCCGGGGCGGGCACGGGAATGCATCGGTCTCTCGCCTGAAACAGAATGGCCGATTCTGTTGCAGCACGGGAAACCTCCGGAGGTCGGCGAGATTGCCTATTTTCAGCAGAATGGATGAAACTTTGTAGTGCATTTTTAGCGCGAAAATCAAGGCGAATTTAGGACTCTGAAACACTATCGGCCATACTGTTACAAGATCATCTCAAACAACTCGGCAATACCTGAGCGACGGCCTCTCAGAGAACGTCTCGGCCTGCGTTTGTCCCGGCAGATAGGCGCTCTTCTCGCGGCCGGGATCGTCGCCGGCACTCTCAATCCAAGCGGCTCCTTTGCGCAAGGCGGCCCGTCCACAGTAACCGCGGCACCGGCTCCATCCGACGACGAAATTATCAAAGCGATAAAAGAAGGGCTGCGGCGTGAGCAGTTGCAATCTATTGCGGACGAATATGGCGATATCGACAAATTAAACGCGAGCCCCACGACTTTCATGAAAGGGATGACTTCGGCTTCGGCATCGCCAATGGTGGCCTGCACTCTGAATCCGCCGAACGAACGCGAAGCTTGCATCAATAGAGTGAAAGCAGCGTTGCGCACCGAGCGCGATGCTCGAATCAAGGCCGCCAAGAGCGGGGATTTTGGTGCCAACTTCATCTACGCCGTTCAGGACAAGGCCAATTACGAAGGTACCTATGTGGCTCATGTCAGTCTCCGCCTACGCGAATCCGACAAGACCTGGCAGCTAAAGGTCTCACTTAAATCCCAGGACGGCACGTGGGTCGTCACGGAAAAAGAAGAAAAAAGAATAAGGTAAATTGTATACGGGCCTTTCCCTACGGCCGATGTCTATCCGTCGGCCGTCCGCGCCGTCGCGTATTTCATCGCAGACGGCATTGCCTGCCTCCGCTAACGAGGATTAAATAGCGCGGGGTTTGAAGGGGCAATGCTGGTATGTCACAATTGCGATTGGGACAAATGGCGCGCTTGTTAGGCCGCGCCATTGTCTGGGCGATCCTTTTATTCCTCATAGTGCTTTGGTCATATGGACTAACCGATCGCTTCATACGCCCTACCCTCGGGACCGGTCTGACAGCGTTTGTGACGATTGGGCTCGCGGTAGCGGAAATTTGCTTCACCGCCGCCATTTACCAGCGTCTTTGGGGCCGCGTGGAACTTCTTTATTGGGGTTTGATTCCGCTTGGCATGGGACTGGCCGGTTTCGTTTATGCCGCTCACTCCATAGATGGACCGCCTGATCAACAACATATCGAGATGGCCCTAAACGCCGGTTTGATCGGCATGGCGATTACACCTCCGATGATGCTCCTGTGGTACGCCGATGAAGGTTCGACCGTTCTTCAACGCCTTTCGCAGATGGTGCGGGTTGCGGTCTATCTCTTCCTCATTGGTGGCGCTCTTTATTACCTTCACCGCCTCATCGTGTGGGTGCCGACGCTTATACCCATCGGAGCGATAGACGCCAACAGCCATGTCTGGAATTTCATTTGGGGGTCCGTTTACACGCGGCTAGCAGGGGGAGCAGCGCTCGTATTGTTGACGCTGGCTTACATTTATTTGATTGCGTTGCAGTTTATTCCGAAAAAACCTGAACCCATGCCACACGGCGAAGCTCGAACGGCGACCGAAGCTGAACTGCGAGCGGCTGGACTCGTGCCGCGCAAGAACGGCAGCATCTATGTCGGGCTGTTTACCAACGAAGGACGCACAGCCGGCGCAGTCGGTTACAACGGAACCATTCACGCGATCACAATAGGTCCCAACGATTCCGGAAAAGGAGCCGGCCTTATCATTCCCAACCTAGCGTCGCTGCCGCGTTCAATTTTTATTATTGATCCGAAGGGGGAAGCCGCCGCCGTTACGGCGCGGATGCGTGCGCGGCTCGGGCCTGTCAAAATCATCAATCCCTTTAATGTATTCGCCGATACACTGCCGCATCTAAGCAGCAGCGGGTTCAATCCGTTAGCAGCCCTCGATATCGAAAGCGACAACTTCACCGACGATTGCAGTGGAATGGCGCAGGCTCTCGTGAGGGAACCACCGGGAGGCGACGGCGCCTTTTTTGGAGGCTCGGCGCAGGACCTCGTAACCGCGCTCATCATTCACGAAAAGATTCAGCACGGGGATAGAGCCACCCTAGCTAACGTCCGCACAATGTTGACCGAGCCCTTTGGAGGCACGAAGGAGGGACCAACCGGCCTTGCGCGGACCGTTTTCGAGATGTGCCAAAGCCCTTATGCGCCGCTCCGCGCAAAAGCGGGCCGCTTCCGCAACGCGAGCGCATCAACTCTGGACATAATCTCAACGGCGATCAATGAGACAAGTTTTCTCGACAGTCCGCCGCTGCTACGCGATCTAAGCGGAGAAGCCATCGATTGGGATCTCATGAAGCGAGAGATCACGACGGTTTATCTGATCCTTCCGGCCGACCGTCTCGAAACCCACGCGAATTTCTTGCGTCTCGTCGTTACGTCAGCTCTGCGATCGCTACTGCGTTCGCCGCCGGGGCGTGGGCTTCCGCCAGTTCTCTTCATGCTCGATGAATTCGCACAATTAGGCCATCTGCCGCCGATAGAAAACGCTCTTGGCATTGCGCGCGGGTTCGGGGTGCAACTCTGGCCCTTCCTTCAGGATTTGAATCAGCTAAACAGTCTCTACAAGGATCGATGGCAGACCTTTATCGCCGCGCGCGGCGTTCTAACAGCGTTCGCGCCCCAAGACCTCTTTACGGCGGATTATTTGTCCAAACTTTGCGGACAAAAGACGGAAATAGTACGCAGTCAAAGCGAGGGCGCGCAGGGCGGTGGCAACACCAATTATACTCCACAAGGATTCCCGCTGTTCCGGCCGGAAAAACTGATGGGAATGCCGCCGGGGCAAATGCTGTGTTTTGTCGGTCCGGTCAAAAGTCCGTTTTTCACGACGGCGCCCGGTTATTGGATGACAGAGTTCGCCCAGGGCCTTGACCCGAATCCTTACTATCCGCGCTAGGGCGTGACGGCTCACACATCGCCCTGACCCACTCCCCTGCAACCCGGGCACCCTCGGCCGCGGAATGATAGTCCCTTCCGATTTGACGACTGAGCAGCCACAAGCCGGCGCGCCTATTCGCGTCAGGTTCAACTTGATTGAGAAACGACGACGTCTCGGAGTAGATTTGCTCCGCGTTGCGCTGATCGCAAATTGCGCCATCGGTCAGCCACCACGCGGATGCGGGGTGCTCGATTTGGTCAGTATCTTGATGTGCCGTTTCCCGCTCTTGTGGCGGGTTTGTATCCGTCATTACAAACAAAAAAAAAGATTAAGTGACCATCGAGGCTAACAAGAGGCCGAGCCGCCTGCAAATACTTTCATTGATTTGCGTGCCCGAACAACGATCTAGCGACCGATACTTGAAGCGATATCGCTTCAATATTCTCCCGCGCCGCGTCCGTCCGGACCACTTAGCGCATTCGTTCCCGGGCGCGGCTCTGCGCTTCGGCGAGGTCCGGATAGTGCCGATAGCCTTGTCCACCATAAGCAAGGGCGCGGGTCTCGATAGCGTTGCTCCGGTCGCTCTCCGACATCCACCAAAACTCCGGCCACGCCTCCAGGATCGGATACGGCTCGGGCTCATAGGGGTGGGCGGGGCTGTCTGACGGGCGGCTCATGTTTCAGCTCTCCGAATGCAATAAAATATCAAACGTGGAAGCGCCTGTATATCCCGCCGCGTCGCTATTCGGGCTTGGGCCCACTTGGCCGTCGTCGCGCGCGACGATGCTCTTTTCGCACGGCGCGAATTTTCGACCCGTGCATTCTGACAGCCGCTTCGCGCCGCGCCGCCAGATCGGCGGCTGCATTCCGCTTGATGGTCGCGAGCGCTGCGCTGCGCGCTTCCTTGAGGGCTTGCAATGCACCGGCTACCTGCCGAGGCGGCAGGAACCTACGCGCGTGCTGCATCCGGCCAGAAAATTCCGCCATGATCCCGGCGCACGCTGCCGCTGAAAAGCGCTGTACGTCTTCAGCAATAGCCGTGAGAATGGTTCCGAGTTCTTTATCCTCGCCATCGGTGCTGGCGTCGCCCGCGCCAGCCACTCTGTTGTGTTCGGCCGTCACGTAGGCCGCGCTTATCCAGCGCGCCTGTCCCCTGAATTCGCCAAGCGTTCCGGCCTTGTCAGGATTACTTCCCGTTACCGAGCGAGGCTGCCCGTTCGAAAGCAGCATTCGAGATAAAAACCGGAAAAATTCTTCGTTTCCGCTTCCTTGTTTCCCGCGCTCTGATCTAGCGCGGGGCTGAAGGTTTTGTCGTCCCGGCGCTGCCCCCGCGCCGGACGATTTATCGCCGCGTTCGTTCTCGTCCCAGATCGAGGTCGTGAGCCCGTTCATCGGAAATTTCTTTGCCGAACTCCCGCAAAAGCGCCTGCCGACGTTCCTTCCTTTCCGCGTCGCCGTCGTTCGTCTCTTGCCTGTGGTCGGTCCGTTCAGCTCGTGAGTCCTTCTGCTGGTGCGATGTTTTTACCCAATCCATCGCCGCGCGCTGCTGGTCCACCATACCGGCCCTATCGGTCCATTCCAGTCCATCGGGCGTATGGCGCTTCGATCGCTCGTCCTCGTCGACGCGAACCGACTCTGGCGGTTGCTTGCCTTGACCATCGCGCTCCGCGTCCCGTTCATGCCGCGCGCGTTGAATCTGCTTTGCATCGGCAAGGCTGGGAATTCGGGCTGGATCGAGGTCGGCCATGCGCTCGCGGATGTCCTTTACCTTCGCGCCCTCAACGCGCTTAGCCAGGCTATGCGTCCCTCCCATCGGGTCGATGACGACGTAATCGCGGCGGTCGCCGCGCGCGAGAACGTATCCGGCCTGCCAAAGGGCAACGGAAAAGTCCTTGCCGTTATCGGTGCCGCGCCACAGCTCGGTGATTTGCTCCGTGATCTGCTTCGGGCTCAAGCCGGTCCGGTCGGCTTGCAGCATCTCGGCGTGGCTCGGCGTGCGTTCCGGCCTTGCCTTACCGTCGCGCTCGGCGTGCGCGCCCTGCACGCGCTCGTGCCCGAACTCGCGCTCGAGGGCGCGCGCGACCTCTTCGTGCTTGCGGTAATTGTGGCTGTCGCTGATCGTCCGCATGGTCTGAAGCTGAACCCGCGACCACACGATATGGCAGTGCTCACGGCCCTCCTTCTGGTGGACCACGACCGTGCGCGGCTGCCCGGAGAGCCCGAGCTTCTCCTCCAGCCGGTCGATGGCATAGGCGCGCTGCTCATCGGTGAGGCGCTCCTCTGCACGAGTATTGATCGAGGCGTGATAGAACGGCTTGGTGGCCCGGCTACCCGAGGCAACGGCCTGCATTTCCAAGAGCGCGCCCCGAAGATCTTCGGCGGCGACGCCCCGAAGCTCTTTGACCTCGGCGCGCTCGTTGGTGTCGGTGCGCATAAGATGCACCGCGAGCCGAGCCGCGCCTGCGCAAGAGGTGCCCTTAATCACCACGGCCAAGTGCCTTTATGAGGGCAGCCCGCATGTCGCGGATGTCCCGCTGCGCGGCAAGGATTTCTGGAAAGCCCGGCAGGATTCCGTCTCGGTTGAGCCCGTGGGCAAGCTGGTTGACGTTGGAGCCGATCTTGCCCAGCTCGCCCAGGAGCCGGGCAAGCTCCTGTCGTTCGACGGGTGGCCGACGCGCGGCGCGGGGACCGGCATCGCCAATCGCAAGGCTGCGCAAAAAGGAGCCGATCTTGAGCCCGGCCTCTGTCGCCTTATCTACGATTGAGGCATATTCGGATTCGGTGCAGCGGACGGCGATGAATTTCCCACGCGCGTCCTTAACACGTTTTCGGCCGCGCCATGGCGCGGGTCTCTTCGCGCGTGCAATAGGCGCATCGGTCATCGCCGCGCGCCTCCTGCACGCGGATTGGGCCGGGCGGCTAAGGCCGCTACCGACCGGGGATGCAACGGGGCCGGAGGCCCCTTGCCAAGCGTGATTGTTAAACGAAAGCCGAAGGCGAAACGTTTAACATCACATGGCTTGCCAACTCTCTTAACACTTCCGCTTTCATACTTTCTTAAAACTCAACCGACGCCTAGCTGTCTTAGCGCGACGGAGTGTCCCACCCTTTTGAAATCTCTCGCAACGTACGAAAATTTCTTTTTGCCGAGGGACGGAGCACGGGGGATTAGTGCGGTGCAATATTGAGCCCGGGGGTTCGACACGAACCCGACTAGCCCCACCGCAACGAGCCGGGGTTGGCCGTCACAGGTCTGCGGCGGCAGAGGGCTTCTCGCGTTGGCCTGACGGCCCGGGAGGGCCGCCGGCCCGTTCAACAGACCGGGCGGCAGACGCCACCCGGCCGTGCCCGTCTAAAGGGGTTCAGCCCTCGCCATACAAGGCAAAGTGAACGGCATCCAGAGCGTCCTCCATCGTGCGCAGTCGGTAAATCTCCATCTCGCACCGGGGAAGGCAGAGCAGTGAGACCAGCCAGGCCTCACGATTAATCGTAAGCCGAATAGCGTGGATGGGAGACACGTAGACGGTCGGATAATACTTCCTATGCCCGTCGTGCTGGATACGGGCGAGCACCTTCCCCGACGCGATGTCGATCAACGCCGCCGCGTCCTGCGTGCCAAACCAGACGCGGTGAACCGGTCGGTGGGCGTCGTCGGTGCGCCGTGGCGCGAATTTACGTCTGATGTAACGGAAAATCATTTTGTCCTCCTTGTTGTTATTGGAGGCCCCGGGTATGGGGCCTCGATGCGGTCGGCCACGGACGGGCGCGGCGCGCGTCAATGGGGTTCGCAGGGACCCGAAACGCAAGAAAATTGATCCGCACAGCGGGCAATTTTCTCTGCCGTTTTGGGTGGAAGCCCGTTGACGGAACTTCGCGCCGCGAGCGGCCGTAGACCGCATAAAATCGAGGCCACATACCGATGGCCTCGATGACCGCAAGGACACATGATTGCCGGATACGGCGCAAGCGATTCCAGAGCTGCGCCGTCATGGGTGTCAGGCTTCGCCGTGGCACGTCACGCGGCGTTCGCCTCGGCGGCTGATTTCTGCAATCCGTGCAGGAAATCCGCCGCGCGCTGCGCATGGGATGCGGCGGTGAAAATCGCCCGCTTGTCGTCCTTCAAGACCTTGATCCACGACGCGAGATAGGCGGCATGGTCCTCGCGGACCTCCGGGGTTAATTCGAGATCGGCGGACAGGAAGGCGGAGCCAAGCTCGGCGACAAGCTCCTCCATCGCGTAACCCGCGTCGCCGAAACGCTTGCGCCCGAATTCGCGGTCGAGCCGCGACGGGTGCCGCGTCCAGTGCGTCGTCTCATGCGCGAGCGTCGCGTAGTAGCTCTCGGCGTCACGGAACGCTTCGAATGGCGGCATCTGCACGTGGTCGTGCGTGACGCTGTAGAGGGCCATCGTGCCGCCGTGCCGGACGGTGGCGCCCGTCGCCGCGAAGAAAGCCTCCGCGCGCTCGATCCGCTGCACGGTCTCGGTGCGCGGGGCGGGCCTTGCGTAGTAATGCTCGGGCAAGCCGTCGATCTGCTCAACGTTGAAAACCGTGTAGCCCTTCATGAAGGGAATGGCGCGCTCGGCTTCCTCGCCGGTCGCCGCGTCGGTTTCGGTGCGCATGATCTTGTCGGCATAAACGACAAGACTCCCTTCCTCGCCCTTGCGGACGTGCGCACGCAAGTCCAAGGTCTGCTTGAAGGTCATCCATATAGGCGCGGCGTAGCCCTTCGCCATCGCTGCCGACCACAGCATCAGAACATTTATCCCCTGATAAGGGATTCCGTTGCCGCGCAGGGGCCTCGTGATGTGGCCGCCGGCGTGCTCGGCGTTCCACGGTTTGAACCAAGGCCGGACGCCTTTCTCCAATTCGCCCACGATCTGATCGGTGATCTTCTGATAAACATCCGCTCGCATTGGCTGTCCTTCCTAGCCTTCGGGTTGCGCATGCAACCGACTAGGCCCGCGCCAATGAGCGGGGGTGGGCAGTCATGACCAAAAAACGTGGGGTGGTGCGGGCCGGAGCGGAGCGACTACCCGGCCCGCGTTTTTTGGTCTTGACGGCCTGGGGGCCGCAGGCCCCGTCTTCAAACAAATAAAATCAGCCGTAGGCTGTCGCTAAATCAAAATGGGCGTATGGGCGGGAGCGCAGCGGAGACCATTCGCCAGCCCCGAGACCGGTTTAAAAGGGCAGCCGCAGGAGCGTCAGCATAGCGACGCCGAAGGCGGGACGCGGGACCGACTGCCCCCGGCGAGGGGTTCATTATTCTCGCGCGAGGGATCGTGACCCGAAGGGCCGAGACCCGGCATCCCGGCTGCGGGATCTGTGGGGCTCGGCGAGCGCAGCGAATAGAGCCCGACCGGCTACGCCGGACGCGCCATTCAGAAATCCACTATCGACGCTGGGACTCGCAATCTGGCACCCTTCGTGCGGGAGCATGATTCACGCGTTCGCGCCGGAAACATGCCGCAAGCTTAATGATCGGTACCTGTCTCGACGGTCTCAGGCGCGGCGGCGTATGTGGAGACTGTTATTCCCGCCTCTATAAATTTCTCAAGATGCCGCTTCCGCCTGTCAACGAACCATGGTTCGGTCCATGGATGTTTCTCATTGAAACGTTCGCCAAACGCCGCCAAAAGCATAAGTTCGAAACGGCTAAGTTGTCCTTGCCGCGTGCCCTCAGCTAGCACGCTAAGCTGATGGTCATTATACGGCGCTATCGCCAATTCCACTTCCTTTAGATCACGAAATCCAAGCTGCTTTAGCAAGCGCGTTGTCCAGTCATACGACCAATCAGACATTCTGCCGTCAGAGCCAAGTCGTTTATCAAGAAAAAATTTTAGAGCATTGGGCGTAATTTCAATCCCGGTAAGGTCGCCGCTCTGAACCATCGTTTTTGCGCGATCTTCCAACTCCCTGTCCGTATCTTGAATTGATTGAAATTCTCTGTCCGCCATTTCTAGCATACCCGCCAATGTTACAAAGCGCCTGCGTATTTCCGACGGGATTGTCTTTGACGACTTGTATTGGATGTCATGTTCGATCTCCGCCCACGCATGCTGCAATATCGTGCGCACCTGCACTTCAACGAGAGCATCGGCGAACCTCTCATATTCGGCGAGACGCGCCCGATCAGACTTAACGCGCACAAGATAATGGATGCTCTGATAGCCGAAGCGGTCTTCTTCAATAAGTTCGAGCCCCTTGTTTGATTTTTCTACGACATCGAACTCTTCGGATAAAAGGCGGTCAACTTCAACAAGCGTGCCTGGAAAATGTGTAATGATGCGCACGCCAGCTAGGTCAGTAATTTCCTTAAGCGGATTGCCATACTTCGGCGAGCTGGGATCTACATCCGATGGAATAGCGGCCTTGCGCCCAAAACTAGTCGGGTCCTTAGCGCGATGTTGTACGGAATGCACCTTGATACCGCGCCTGTTCAGGCATTCTTGCAGCACACGTGCGACCACATCCGCCAAATTTTCATAGAATGGTTGCACACGGAGATATTTAGCAACGGCCGCTTGTGCGTGCGGCTCTAAATCGAGCGGGTCAGACGTATTTTCCTGTTCAGTCATGCGCAGCCTTCCAGTAGGCCGTAAGTGAAGCAAGCATTCTGCTTTAGTTTTTTGAAATATAGAAGCCAAAATTATTAACGCGTTACTTGGGACGCATACCGCGGCGCTCCATTCCTACTGAAGGAATTCCACGCATACCAGCTTAAAATGCGCCGACCGCAGGGAATATTTCACCGGTCAGCGACGCCTCCTCCATCCCCGCCGCACCAAACACGTCCTTCTCCTTCCGGCTTTATCGCACCGTTCGTCGGCTGCATGGCTGCAAGTGCTGCGCACTCGTCCTCTCCGTTCCCGTCGCAAGCGATGCATCCGCCTCCTCCGGCGCACGCGCCTCCACCAGAAGGCCGCGATCGGCGCGGCCAAAAAAAGATGGAGGAAACAATGCGAGTGCTGACAATCAACGAACTCTTGCGCCTGACGCGGATCGAGCTTTGCGATCTCGTCAACCGGATCACAATCGAGCTGCCGAAATACCCGGACAGCTCGCCGGAACGCGCCAATGCGGTGACCAGCTTGCGCAATATCCGTTACGTGCTGGCGCGGAGAGACTTCTCGCCCTAGGCGTTATTCGACGCCAGAGTTTCATCAACCAATGCCGCTGCTGTTGGCGATTGATATTTGTCGATGTTCGGCAAAAGGGGCGTTGGTTCCAGTTTCGTTGACATCTGATCGGCGACGTATTGCTCCTGCGAACTATCGCATGCCCAAACAAATCGTCGCGCGCGGCTCACCGTGAAATCATTCACGTCGGCAACGATCTTATTCGGATTCGCCGCGCGCAGCTTGTCGAGGGTGCCCGGGTCGTTGACGGCGGCGAATATCGTTGTGGGACTGATTGGTATCGACAGAACCCCGTTTGGTTCCTTCAGATTGAATATTTGGACGGGGCGGTCGGACGTAAGCAGTCGCTCCAAGGCGCGGGACACGTCGATCGTCGCCCATTCCATCTGATTGATGTGTGCGCCGACAACCTCGTTGTCGAGCGCCTTGACGATGAGATTGACCTGCATCTTGATGGGCGTCAGCGGGTCGCGCAGTGCGAGATATTCGTCAAAGGTGGCGGGATCGCCCGGTTTCCGAACGGCTTGGTAACGCGCTTGATAATCCTTACCGCTTGCGGACCATATCTTCTCGGTCGCGCTCCGCATTTCGGGCATCGCGTCCGGATGCCGCAAATGAATGCCAATGACGAACCGCGACCAGGCACTAAGCAACTCCGGCGTCCACTGTTGGGAGGAGACCCCCAAATGCAAGTCGAGCGCATCAGACGCCTTTTGATCGGCGTAAGCGAAGAAGGCTTGCTCCATGTACTGGGCGGTCGCAGCGGGCAACTCGGGAAATGCGTACAAGTCTCGCTCGAACCCAGTCGAGCGCGGCCCTACCGGCTTCGGGATGAATTTCCCACCCTTCCGGCTATATTCAACGAGCTTGCCCGAGCCGTCTACCCACTGCTTGAGGTAGAAGGCTGGAATAAAGTGATGATCGCGGGGCGCATTCATCGCGCCGGTATAGCACTGGGGTAAAGCAAACAAAAACCCTGCCGGTACGCCCCGGCAGGGATTCTGTCGGTGCTTAGCCGAACAGCGCAAGCTGTCGCGGGTCGTCCCGCAGCGATTGCTTCGAGCGAAGTACCGCAACCACGAATTCACGCGCAAAGTCCTGCGGACTCCGCGCCTCTTTCACGTCCTCCATCGACGCGAAGTAGCTGTGATAGCCAGTCTCGCTCACCGGAATCCGCCGTGGCGGCTTATGCGGGCTACGGAACTCGAAATGCCCATAGCCCGACCGCAACGGCTGGTAGGAGACGAGCATCGGCTGCGCCTCGACCGTTATCGTGAAGGTTTTGCGTCCCGCTTCGGCGGGCCGAGCCTTCCTTCGGCGTGAAGGTTTCCTGCTCATGCTGCCTCCCGGTCCGCCACTTCGGCGCAATAGTGGAAACGGGCGCGGCGAAATTCTCCGGCGAAATTGACCTGAGTCTTGTCGGCCCAGTGCATGAGGTCGCAGAGCAAATCCGCGAGACAGTCCTCGCAGTCGCGCGACGTGCGGGACATGTAGGCCTTGAGGGCCGCGTCAGCGGACGCGGCCCTTTCGGCAAAAGCCGAAACGCTCATCGAGCGTCTCCGGCGTTCTCGGCCTGCTTGTCGCCTGCCACGCGGACGACGATCTCGCCGTCGTTGAGCGGCAGGTAGTCGATCCGCAGGTTGAAGCCGTTGGCATCGGCGTGAGCCCACATGGCTCCGATCGGCTGCCAGAACTTGCTTTCGCCGTTCTTGGTCACCGCGTACACGCGATGCGTCGGGCGGTTCTTGTTGGTTTCTTTCGTCATAACTTAGTCCTTTCGCTTATGAGCCCGCCCCATTGGCGGCCTCGATGCCCGTTCGAAGGCCGAGGCGGAAAAGCGGGACTGTCAAAAGCTGCCCGGAGGGAACCGACGGGCACCGAAGGCGCGTAGCTGCACAAACGCAGTGCGGAAGCGAGCGGGTTTGACAGAACCGCGCGCCTCGGCAGAACCGGGCACAAAGAGAGGACGCCTTGGTTGGTGGGCGTCATTTTTAGAAAGGGCATTTAGGGCGCCACAGACCAACAATCGCACTGGCACCAAAGTGGACAAGATCAACGAATTTGCAGAAGCCTAAGTTTGCGAGAACGGCGCTTGTCGCGCGGACCACGCGGCTTTAGCGCGCTATGAATGCGGCTAGTACCCGCAACGCCTCGACCGCTTCCCGTTCCGAAAGATCGTGAGTAGGCAAGTCTAGTTGAAGAGCGCGCCGCACAGTGCCCGTCGGATGTAGGGGAGGTCTAAAATGCGCGCGCGCGTTCCGTATATCTCTCAAGCTATTAATGCGGCCATACAGGACGTTATCAATCAGTCCTACCTTTCGGGCGCTATTGAGTAGATTTTCGAGCGAGGCTCGTGCGGATTCGTCCAATCCCCGACCATAAAGCGAGCCAGCGAGTTCGTGCTCGATACAAGATAAGGCCAAGACTATAACCGAAAAATATAGGCCATGAATAAAGGCAAGGCGCATCTCAAGAAAAATATGATACGAATCCTCTCCGCCATGAAACAGGACGTTAGACTGTTCCGACGAAAATATTTCTAGCAATAGCTTTAGGCGATTGGTTCGATACGGTCGGCTCGCCGCCTCATCCGCCTCAAGCCACGCAAAGAGTTCATCATACGTATCAACCGACATTGCAGCACCGCGTTACGCCCCTTCGACGATGATCTCGACTTTGAGCCAAGTACCTACACCCTGATCGATGGGAACGTGTCGCTTCATAGAAGCAACATTCATTTCAACTGGCATTGCCGCACCAACGCGCCAGATATGGAAAACATACGCCTCACCATATTCAATCGCAGATTCCCATTCCCCGCGAGTAATAATAATTCTTGGCGGCTCCTGACTGGATGATTTGACTTCAATCATCCTATTTACAGGTTCGGTTACGCCCGGTGCATAAGAGAGAATATCGTAACCGGCGCCGTTATCCTCAACCGACATCCACCGGGGCTCTCGATTAATTCCCAATGTGCGCAACCGGGAGCGCTCGAATTCGAGGGAGCGCCTTTCTGCTTCTCTCCCTTGCTCCAGTAATCGTGCATCCATTTCGCTTCGAACCCGCGCGGCCAGAGCATCCCACCAGTCCGACACTTCTTTCCTAGGCGGAGTTTCGAGTAGTCCGGCATTTCGAAAACACTGCGTACCATTAATGCTGACGGCGCGGAGCACGTGCTCCCGCCCTCCGGGCGCAAGGCGAACCCATAGCGGCTGATGCGTATCAATAAGGCCTTCAATGGCGGCCTTGAAATAATCGACGTCGGAGTTTCCGTCTAAATGGGCCGGAATTATCTGTTCAAGCGCGAGACCAGCGTCATAATCGTTCGGATAGAAATCTGCCCGTACGCTTCGAATGCTCTCTATCAATTGATCATCTTGATATGTCGGGTTGAGCACCCGAAATCGGCGGAGTAGGAACGCCGCCTCAAAAGCGCTCATAGAAAGGAGCCGTTCCGGGTCGTACGCGGAGGGCACTACTCACCCTCGTTTTCATCGAAACTCAACTTTCCTTCAAGCTCCTCGACAAGATCAACTAGATCCTGAAATTCAACATCATATTCGATAGGCTCTTCAGAGTTCTCCTCATCATAAGCGACCTGATGAAGGTCGCGGTCATCTAGCAGCTGCTGTAGCGCCCGAATTTTCTGGCCGAGGCGCCGGCTAACGGAATGATCAATGCATCCCAAACCTTGTGGTGCTTTTGTCTGAAAAATGTGGACATTCGTTACGACATCGGGAGGGAGTCCAAGGCGATGGATGCGATCAATCGACTGCAAGAAATGCGTACTAACGTAGCTGCGGTCGAGGTAAAGTGCTTCATGACAAGCCATGTGAAGGCTAATGCCCTCACCGGCTGCGGCCGGATTGGCGATCATGACCATACAGCTTTTATCTTCGTGAATGCGGCGTATTCGCCCCTCTCGCGTATGCGAGTCACTCGGATCGCCGGAGGGGATTGCACCATAGAGGGTCACTGGATTCAGGTCTGCAAGACTGGCCGCCATTTGTTCAATGGTATCCGTGAAGATGGTCCAAATGACGGATTTTCGGCCTTGTTTGGCGAGTTCTCTCGCCTTAGCGGCCACTGTTCGCATTTTGGGAGAAGCGCCATCCTCCAGTACCTGATCAACGAGCCCGGAATTCACTCCGGCGATGTCAGCAGTGATGGCGCGCAACGCAAGAGTCGGGTTCGACGAGAGCTGCAATAGCCTCATGACCGAACGGCGCGCACCAACAAAATCAATCGCGCCCGAGCGGATATTGCTGAGCTGGCGAAGCGCCTGGCTCCGAACCAAACTATAAAGTGCCAATTGACCGCGGCCCATCTCAACTTGATGGAAAAAGGTATTTCGCTTCGGAAGCCCCAGCTCGTCCTTGGTCGTACGCACGTAGAGATCGCCAAGTACATCGCGCGGTAAACGCCCTCGACTGATTTCAAGGCCGAGCCCTTGCCCGGGCCATAGAAAGTTAAGCTGAGACACCAAATCAGTAGGTGATTGGGGCATGGGCGTGCCGGTCAAAATATCTCGGCGCGCAGGGAGCGACGCAAGGTTTAAAAGCAAAGCACCGCGCTGGGACGCCTCACCCGCTTTCATCCGGTGGGCTTCGTCCAGAACCAGATGCACGGAATGTCGCGCAAGGTAGGCGGCTATGATCTCCGGAATTTGAATCATCATATCGTAGTTGATGACAAATCGCCGGCCGCCGCCGGCAAGCGCGGCTTCAATTGTGTACGCACTCCCCGAAAGAATTCGGAACGGCTCACTTGAATGAGCCTCATCCATGCATTCGCCAACAATTTCCGCCCACGCCGGGAATGCAGTCTTCGGGCTAACCACGAGGATGTGTTGCTCCGGCCCACTATTCAAAAGGTGTAAGGCGAAGGTAGTCGTCGTTTTACCTGCACCGGGAACGGAGAAATTTGCGCCATTTTGAAGCGAAAGCAGACGCCGTAAGTCCCGCTTCTGAAACCATTTCAAGTCGCGTTTAAATCCCAACGCTTTAAGGCGAGTTTCAATTTCGGATTCAGTAATCGAGAGCCTTAGTGTACCCTGTGCCTCGCGAACTTTTTTTCGTTCCTCCTGATACTCGCGAACCCGTTCTCGAGCCTCTCTTTCAAATCGGAAACGAAAATTATGCGCTAATTGCTGTTCTTTAGTGCCAAAGTCCCGCAAGATGTCGAGAACGCCTGCCCAAGTGACATCGATAACGTTTTCGATAATGCGCGACTCCGCACCAAGGTTTGCTGCGGCCTGTTTAAGCCTTTCCCAAATCGTGTTTTGAGTTGGCCCGTCTATTTCCAAGGCGCCGCGTCGCCGGGCCGGATCATAGCTGACCAAGACTGAAAGCGGGGCTTGCGGCGCGACGCGGTCATTCATTCATGCCTCGCCTCAGCTCTTGGTGTTTGCGTCTTCCGACTTTGGCGCTAACGCTGCCCGGAGCCGCGTGATGTGTGCCTGAACTGATTCGAGTTGTTTCACGATGGAGGGCAGGCTTTCAGGTGTTGCGCGCGTGAGGTCGATACTCGCGAGAAGTCCGTTGACTTTTTGCACAGTGTTAAGAGTGACCAACCCGTCTTTGGCGCCCTTTTCACTGTCGATTATGTTTTCGCATATCTCTACGAGGTCATTGCCCACCGCATCGCGCTTCGAAGCGTCATCAAAAAGATCAATAAGGGGGCGCAGGGTTGGTGCCGAAGAGTCGCCGAGATCAATATCAATGTCGTCGGCATCGGTTACGTACTCGGAATCGGTCTGCTCAACCTCGACGCCCAACTTTTCCGCCAGTTTCGCTGCAACCTCGTCTGACTTCTTGCCGAACATCGGATTGAAGTCATAGACACGCCGCTTGAGATTTCCGCGACGGTCTACCAAGATCCAGGCGATCCGACGGGCAAGCTCTTGTCCTTCGCCCGTTTTTGCGTTCAAATTATTTCCGATGTCGTAGAACAACTGTTCGGCATCCTCGATCGCGTCGTAGTCGCCCGCGCGCCCCAGCCAGTCCGATAAATAAAGGTCAGCCTCGGTGAGAGCGTTGATCGCCTCCTCGATCTCACTCTTCTTTTTATTCATTATTCCCATCAAATAGGGAATTGGTTTACCGCTATCGCGCAACTCCTTGATCGCCACACACTCGTTAATCCACTCATAGTCGAGCTCTGTGCGCTGCTTCATCTGCAAGCGAATTTCTATCTCAACGATCTCGGACTCTGTTATTCCAGCAGGCAACACAATGCATTTTACGTGGCTAAAACTCCGATGATCTACTTCACTCTTGGCGTACAGGCTGCGCATCCCTGCCACGCGGCGATTCCCGTTTACGACGATGCCAGTGCTGGTAATTAGAATCGGTTCAGTTTGTCCTTCCGTTTCCAATACGTCGATAATGGGCGTTACAGAGCCCTTTCGGCCGGTCTCGGCGAATTTGACGAGTATATCGTGCTGAGCTTGTTGTGCGGCCTCGTTTTCCTGTCCTTGTCTGAAAAAGTCCGACGCTTTCTTTTCCCGCCGAGCCAAAGACTGCTGCGCGGTGCGCGTCCGGTAATTGGCCATGCGATAAATTGGCAGTTCTAGGGGCACAAATATTACAGGGAGTTCGTGCTCCCTGTTTTGATAAGCGTGGAACGACTCCCGTTTGGCCGTGTCTTTGACAAGCTGCGCAATCTGCTGCTCGCGGACATGCGCCGGAAGTACTTTTACTACATATGCCATCCTCCCCCTCCTACTCGAACGCTACTAAAAATATCGGAACGGTTATGGTACGATCGAAAATCGATAATTCACTCATAACGCGCTCGAAATGGGCGACATTACTTCCAATCTTATTGGCAGCAACCTTGGTGGGAAGGGCAAGCGCAGCGGCTGTTATGCGGCGAGCACTATACAGATGTTGCAGTTTCAAAAGATCGTATGCGGCCCGACTGATATTGCCGGTTTGAAGATGAAACGCCAAGTCGTCCTTAACCCCAAATACCGTCAAATCCACTTGTTGATCGATTTTTACGTCGTAAGCCCAGCCCTCTGCCGCGAATTCCGTTTTTACGTGATCCCGGATTGAGGCTGTTGATCCGGCCCCGACCGTCAAGTCGGGACGTTCGAAAACATCAGTTAGCCATTCATCAAGTTCTCGATCCCGCCATTGGTCGCGCCCGTTGTGATGAGAATAAGCCTGAACAAAATGCATCAATCGTCCTCGCGGACCGGGGGCTCATATACCGGCTTATTCATGGGCCGCGTGCGCAAAGTGCCGACACGCAATTGTTCCACTCGTTCTAGTGCGATTTTCACATATTCCTTTTGTGTATCGCAGCCATAGGCATTGCGACCATTTTTCAGAGCCGCGATCGCGCTGGAGCCGACGCCCAAGTAAGGATCAAGGACATTATCCCCTTTGTTGGTCAAAGCTAGAACCAAGCGCTCAACCAAACCAATAGGAAATTGACAGGGATGATCAGTCTTTTCGACGTGGTTGGCTTTAACGTTCGGTATGTCCCAGACATCGGAAGGATTCTTGCCAAGGGGATTGCTGGAATACTGTCCGCGCTTGGGACCCTTGAAATGCTTTTTCTCGGGATACTTGGACGGAATTCGAACGGGATCCAAATTGAAAATATAGTCATCGCCCTTCGTGAACCAAAGGATCGCTTCGTGCCGTCCGGAAAATCTATTTTGACAATGCAATCCGTGACCAAATGTCCAGATTATTCGGTTACGCAGTTGCATCCCCAAATCCTTGAACCTCTCATAAAGCAGGATATCGAGCGGATAGATTTCGCCATCCTCAACGTAATTGCCGACCTGCCAGCAAATTGATCCCTTTGGATGCAACAGTCGATAGGCTTCCGCAATCGCAGCGGTTTGCTGCTCGATATAGACTTCATTAGTTGTTTTTTTCTTTTCGTATGTCTTGCCGAGATTATATGGCGGTGACGTAACAATCAGATGCATGCTGTCGTTCGGGAGCGAGCGCATGTATTCCAAATTGTCGATGCGTTCGATCGAGAATTCGGGCGACTTTTCGAATGGCAGGACGTTATCAACAGCTTGTTTTTTTAATGCGCGCATTCTTGACCCTAACACCGGAGCTCGCCAACCTGAGTCGGCGTAGATTGGAGTATGCCTTATTCCCATCGACAGATCCACAGGAATCTGAAGGACTGGTGCGGGCGGCCGGACTTGAACCGGCATAGCTCTTTCGAGCCGAGGGATTTTCATACCACTTCGGCTTTCGCCGCCTCGCCTGGGCGCGTTCGCGCATTCGGCTCGTTCGTGGTCTGGACTATACCTTCACCTTTGCGCGTCCGCGCTTTAGGTGCTGCCCGTCTAGTCTCTACACCTTCGCGTCGGTCGTTCGACCGGAGCGCTTGGCTCGGGATTGCCTGTTACCGGTTTCCCCGAATTTGGGCAGTTCTGCTCCTTCGGTTTCCCGGAGGGCACTCAATTTGCTCAAGTCCCTTGCGTCTACCAATTTCGCCACGCCCGCACATCCGCTCAATCTAGCGATGCTGCACCGGGGGAGCCAATGGAAAATCTAGGCGTCGTAATCTTGCGGATTTAAGCGTGATTTTCGGCCACTTCGGCCCTTCTTTGCCTTTGGCGTCCACTTCGGACGGCGAACATTGATCACGGATGCATTGACAATATTCTTGATGTGCGACGCGTAGAATTCCTCGATCATCTTGACGCTGGTCCGGCAGTTCTTCGCGATCTGGTACACGTCCGCGCCTTCCATCAAGCGCAGGCAGATGTAGGTGTGCCGTAAGCTATAGAAGGTTCGGCGCTGCCCCTCGCGGTCTAATTTGAGCTTTAGCTCCGCGAGAATGGTGTTGAATAGTCCGTGGTGGGTTTGCGGAAAGACCAGGTCGGTGGGCGCGGGTTTCCGCCGCTTCATCACGCGCTTGAAGGGATGAACGGCACCGGGCATGCTTTTGCAGAATCCGGTGCCGCGCTTGCCGCGCACATCGATTTCAAGAATCGTCTCGCCGCTGTCCCGATCGTTCACAATCTTCACGTCGCGGAATTCGATACGCCGCGACTCATCGGGCCGAAGGCCGGTGTTCACCATAAACAGCACGAAGTCGTGCAAGTCCTCGTAGTCCGCCTTGAACTTCTTCCGGCGGGGATTGTCCACGCGTTCGCGTGTCGCGTTGTAAAGCTGTTTGTACTCTTCCGGGGAGAACCACGCCCGGTGCGAGATTTTGCTGTTGGTTCTGTAGGGCTGCGACATGTCGGGCAGGTTTGTCAGGTCGTTGTGCCTGACCGCCAGTTTCAACACCTGCCGGAGCGCGACCATTTCTTGGTGGATCGTAGTGCGCGCTGGCGGCTTACCGGTCTCGGCCTTCGTGGCTTCCATCCGGTGAATGCGGTACTCTTGGATCAACCCCGAAGTAACTTGCGACAAGCCTTTGTCGCCAAAGAAGGGCATCAAGTGCTTCCGTAGCCTTCGCTCATGACCCTGAACGTACTGCGCATTTCGCTGGCCTTCGGTCATGATGGGAAATTCGCGGATAAACTGCTCCGCTGCATCCTTAAATGTCTTTTCCCTGTTGACCTCTTCCAGCTTGCCAAGATCGCCGCGCTTGAATTTCCCGCGCAGTTCCAGATACCAATCCTCGGCGGCGTCCTCGGCCTGAGAGAGTTCTTCTCTCTTGGTCGTGGCGCGGTACTGCTTGTTGCCGACCGAAGTCGAGCATTGCCAGAAGCGCCCATCACGCTTGTAGAGCTGAACCTTTCCGCCAAGGATTTCGTGACGTGTCGTCATGGAAGTCTGTTGCAAAGAGGCTGAAGGAATTTTCTGTGCTAATGCCGAAAGGGACTTTTCAAAAACTGATGCTGCCGGTGTCGAACGGGGCTTGTGCCAATCATTCCGTGTCGACTCGTCGTTGCGTTTAGCCTCAAGGGATTTGGGTGTGCTAAAGCCGACTAGGGCCATTATGTGCTAGTTTTGTGCTAATGTCAATTATCGTCTAACTAATTGAAATCACTTATGTATCTAAAATTAAAAGGGGTTTTAAGTCCCTTGCGTCTACCATTTCGCCACGTCCGCGGGAGCGGGCAGGTATAGCACATCCGCGGCGGCGGGCAGCTATAACGCGCCATAGCTCGTCATGGCCGGACTTGTTCCGGCCATCCACGTCTTTGCTGGCCGGCATCAAAGACGTGGATGCCCGCGACGAGCGCGGGCATGACGATGTGCTTAGATTTCATCCGGCTCAGCAGCCAGGGCCTGCGCGCACGGGGCGGCGCCACTTCTCGCTACGGCTTATTCTTCGCCGTCGCTTGCGGCGCCGGGCGGATGTCGCCCCAGGGATCGACGGTGATCTTTTTTTCCGGGATCTTGTCCATCGCGGCCTTGTAGTCCTTGTCGCGCTGCTGTTGCGCCTTGAGCTCGTCGGGGGTCAGTTTCTTTTCCTGGCCCTTGAACGGCGACAGCGCCATTTGCGCCGCGGCCGGCCCCGTCACCAGGGCTAAGATCGCGGCGGCTTGGATGAGTTTTCGCAGCATGGTCCGGTTCCCTTTGCACTCCTTCTGACGCCGCAGTTCGGCACAATCAGGGCAGCGAAGGTTTGTTTTTGGTCCTCGAACGCTTTGTTCCTAAAGACCTGGTTCCTGACGACTTGGACCCTGAAGACCTGGTCCCTAAAGAGTTGGTCCCCAAAGACCTAGTCCTTGAAGATATGCGCCCACAGGCTGTCCCAGTCGGCGCCGGACACGTCGGTGATCCTGCCGTCCTGCTCGTAGAATTTGTTCGGCACCTGGAACATCGCCAGCATCAGCCCGCCTTCGGGCGTGCAGGCGACATGGCGGCTGCCGGCCTCGCGCCAGACGAACTCGCCGGGGCCGACGGTCAAATCCTTGGCCGGGCCTTCCTTGTCCACCAACTTGCCTTCGAGCACATAGGTCTGCTCGATCTTGACGTGCTCGTGGTCGGGCAGAATTGCGCCGGGCGCGAACTTCATCAGCGCGGTGACGAGGCCGGAGTCCTTGTCGAACAGCAGGCCCTTCACCTCGCAGCCGGGGAAACGCGTCTTCTTCCACTCCATCTGCGCGGGACGCACCACGTGGGAATGGGTATCGAGCGTGTCGTGCTTGGCCTTCGGCGTAATGGCATCCATGGGCGTTCTCCCTCGGTCATCCGGTCGCGGTTGCCGACATCATAGCGGATTGCAAAAGTTTTGGCTCTACAATCCGCCTTCACGAATGGGTGGCTGAAAGGCGAGCCCGGTGTCCCAGGGAAAGTAGATCCAGGTGTCCTGGGACACTTCGGTGATGAAGGTATCGACCAGCGGCCGGCCCATGGGCTTGGCGTAGACCGTGGCGAAATGCGCGCGCGGCAATTGCGCCCGCACGAGCTTGGCGGTCTGGCCGGTGTCGACCAGATCGTCGACGATCAGCACGCCAAGGCCCTTGCCGCCGCCGAGCGCGACGATGGCCGGCGCCACGTCCTTGATCAGCTTCACTTCGCCCTGGGTGGTGTGGTCGTAGCTGGCGACGCACACGGTCTCGATCAGCCTGATGCCGAGCTCGCGCGCCACGATCGCGGCCGGCACCAGCCCGCCGCGGGTGATGCTGACGATCGCCTCGAACGGCCCGGCGCCGTTGAGCCGCCACGCCAGCGCGCGCGAGTCGCGATGGAATTGGTCCCACGAAACGGGAAAGATTTTTTCCGGATTAAGCGGCGGCGTTTTTGCTTGCGGCTCGGCCATGCAGCATCCTCAAGCTTGGCCGGCCGCCAATTCCGCCCGCACCCGCTTAAGCATCGCCTCGACCGCGGTTTTCGCCGCCACGAGCTTTTGCTGATCGCGCGAGCGCACCACCACATTGGTATTGCCGCCGCGTTCGTCCATGAACGGATAGGAGCCGATGATGACGTCGGGATGCTTTTTGGCGATCTCGCCGAGCTCGGTGCCGATATCGCCTTCGCGGCAATCGGCGCGCACCGAGTCCGACAGCATTTTTGCGCCGGTTTTCAGCTTCGGCGCCACGTAGTCGAGCATCGCCTGCATGATGTGCGGCACGCCGGCCATGACGATGACGTTGCCGATCCAAAATCCGGGCGCCGCCGACACCTTGTTGAGTATCAGCTCGGCGCCGGCCGGAACGCGCGTCATGCGCATGCGCGCCTCGTTCATCACGCCGCCGGTCTCGGCGACACGCGCCTTCATCAGCGCGACCGCTTGCGGGTGATAGTCGATGCTGACGCCGAAGGCCTTGGCGACTGTCTCGGCGGTGATGTCGTCGTGGGTCGGGCCGATGCCGCCGGTGGTGAACACGTAAGTGTAGCGCGCGCGCAGCGCGTCGAGCGCCGCGATGATGTCGGCCTCCTCGTCGGCGACGACGCGGACTTCCTTGAGATCGATGCCGATATTGGTGAGGTATTCGGCAATATAGCCGATGTTCTTGTCCTTGGTCCGGCCCGACAAAATTTCGTCGCCGATGACCAGGATCGCGGCGGTGACGATGCCGGCGTTGCTGTCGGTCTTGCTGGCGGACATGGTATTGGCCTTGGGGTCGGCCATTGGGATCAAAACTCCGTGCTGCAGCCTCCTCTAGCGCGGCAGCGAAGGCGGCTCAAGGCTCGCCGCCGCAATGGTCACAACGCCCATTTCGTGAGCAATAATGGGCCGGCGGCATGGCCCAAGCCGCCCCGCCGCCGGAACAATTTGGCGCGAAGATTGCTTGAATGTACCGTGGGATGGGCCAAAGGGGCTGGCTGAACTTGGCCGGCTTAAGCTTGCCTTGGGCCTATGTCCGTGAGGCTGGAGCGGGCCGGGTCATGTTCGACGAAATGCAGGACAGCGCCGGCGCGGTGCGGCCGGCCTACGCCGAGCTGAAGGACTGGCTCGGCCAGATCCCGCGCGACGTGCTCAATTACCGCCGGCGCGAGGCGGACCTTCTGTTCCGCCGCATCGGCATCACCTTTGCGGTCTATGGCGACCCCGAGGCGCAGGAGCGCCTGATCCCGTTCGACGTCATCCCGCGCATCATCGCCGCCAAGGAATGGGACATCGTGCGGCGCGGCCTCGAGCAGCGCGTCAAGGCCATCAACGCCTACATCAAAGACGTCTATAGCCGCCGCGAAATTCTCAAAGCCAACATCGTCCCGGAAGACCTGGTCTTCCAGAACCCGGTATTCCGCCCGGAGATGAACGGCCAGAAAGTGCCGCACGACCTCTACGTCCATGTCGCCGGCATCGACATCGTGCGGGTCGATGCCGAGACATTCTATGTGCTGGAGGACAATGCGCGCACGCCGTCCGGTGTCTCCTACATGCTGGAGAACCGCGAGATCATGCTGCGGCTGTTTCCGGAATTGTTCTCGCGCTACCGCATCGCGCCGGTCGAGAATTATCCCGATGAGCTCTTGGCGACGTTGAAATCGATCGCGCCGAATTCCGCGCCGGGCGAGCCGACCATCGTGCTGCTCACGCCCGGCGTCTACAATTCCGCCTATTACGAGCATTCGTTCTTGGCCGACAAGCTCGGTATCGAGTTGGTCGAAGGCCGCGACCTCATTACCAAATCCGACGTCGTCTATATGCGCACCACCGAAGGGTTGAAACGCGTCGACGTCATCTACCGCCGCATCGACGACGACTTTCTCGACCCGCTGGTGTTCCGCCCCGACAGCGCGCTCGGCGTGCCCGGCCTGATGTCGGCCTATCAGGCCGGCAATGTCACATTGGCCAATGCGGTCGGCACCGGCATCGCCGACGACAAGGCGGTCTACAGCTACATGCCGGCGATCGTGAAATTTTATCTCGGCGAAGAGCCGATCCTCAAAAACGTGCCGACCTGGCGCTGCCGCGAAGCCGAGCATCTCAGCTACGTGCTCGACAACATCGAGGAGCTGGTCGTGAAAGAAGTGCACGGCTCCGGCGGCTACGGCATGTTGATCGGGCCGAAGGAAGACAAAACCACGATCGCCGCGTTCCGCGCCAAGCTGAAATCGGACCCGAAGAATTTCATCGCCCAGCCGACGCTGGCGCTGTCGACTTGCCCGACCTGCGTCGAGGAAGGCATTGCGCCGCGCCACGTCGATCTGCGGCCCTTCGTGCTCGCCGGCCGCGACCGCATCCGCATCGTGCCGGGTGGGCTCACTCGCGTTGCGCTCAAGAAAGGCTCGCTGGTGGTCAATTCCAGCCAAGGCGGCGGCACCAAAGACACTTGGGTGCTGGACGGATAGATCGATGCTGTCGCGCACCGCCGATAATCTTTACTGGCTCGCCCGCTATGTCGAGCGCGCGGAATATCTGGCGCGCATCCTCGACACCACGCTGCGGCTCACCGCGTTGCCGCTCGCCTATGTCGGCGAATCCAACGAATGGGAATCAGCGGTCGCCACCGCCGGCTGCGCCAAACCTTTCTTCGCCGCCTATTCGGAGGCCAACGAGGAGACGGTGACGGAATTCCTCGCCTTCTCCACCGACAATCCGTCATCGATCCGCAATTGCATCGAAACCGCGCGCCTCAACGCGCGCGCGGTGCGCACCGCGCTGACCATCGAAATGTGGGACTCCATCAACAGCGCCTGGCTGGAATTGCGCAAATGGGGCAACGGCCCGCCGTCGCGCGAGGAATTCGCCCGCTTCCTGCGCTGGGTGATGGGCACCTCGCTGAGCTTCGACGGCTCGGCCTATCGGACCATGCTGCGCAACGACGCCTATTGGTTCTCGCGGCTCGGCGTCTATATCGAGCGCGCCGACAACACCGCGCGCATTCTTGACGTGAAATATCACCTGCTGCTGCCGGCGCAAGAACAGGTCGGCGGCCCGCTCGATTACTTCCAGTGGGCGGCGATCCTGCGCTCGGTGTCGGCGCTGACGTCCTATCACTGGGTGTATCGCCAGAACGTAAAACCCTGGCTGGTCGCGGACCTTCTCATGTTGCGCGACGAGATGCCCCGCTCGCTGGCGCACTGTTACGAGAACCTGGTGCAAAACCTCGACCGCATCGCCAAGGCCTACGGCCTGCAAGGCCCGGCGCAACGTCACGCCCGCACGGTGCGGGCGCGCTTGGAAAACAGCAAGATCGAGGAGATTTTTCAGAACGGGCTGCACGAATTCATCGACGATTTCGTCGAGGACAACAACCGCTTGGGCAGCGCGGTAGCGCAGCAGTACTTGCTGTAAGAGGAGGACGGACGACGGACGACAGAGGACAGATGGGTATCGGGCCGTCTATCATCCGTCCTCTGTCATCCGTCGTCCGTCGTCTGTCCTCCGTCCTCTGTCATCCGACATGCGCCTTCGCATCGCCCATAGCTCGGTCTACCGCTACGATCCGCCCACGGCCGGCGTGATCCAGGTGCTCCGGCTGACGCCGCGCAACCACGACGGCCAATATGTCCAGCGCTGGCACATCGACGTCGTGCCCGATGCGCGGCTCGCCGCCCACGAAGACGCCTTCGGCAATATCGCCCACGTCTTCACCGCCGACGGCCCGCTCGAGGAATTGCGGGTCGAGGTTGACGGCGAAGTCGAGACGCAGAGCGCCGATGGCGTGGTGCGCGGCACTGTCGAGCGGTTTCCGCCGAGCCTGTTCTTGCGCGACACCGCGCAGACCCAAGCCGACAGCGCGATCCGCGACTTTGCGCAAAAAATCCGCGACTCAAGCGGCGGCGTGGCGCTCGCGGAACTGCACGGCTTGCTGGATGGATTGTTCGAAGATATCGCCGGCGACGTCGCCACGTCGCCTGCGCCGGCAAATGCCGCCGAGGCTTTTGCGCGCAAGTACGGCGCGCCAAAAGATTTGGCGCATATCTTCATCGGCGCCGCGCGCACGCTCGGCATCCCGGCCCGTTTTGTCCGCGGCTATTTCCGCAAGCCGGATGCCGCGGCGGACACCAGCCACGCCTGGGCGGAAGCCTACGTGCCCGATCTGGGCTGGGTCGGTTTCGATCCGTCCAACGGCTGCTGCCCGACCGACGGCCATGTCCGCGTCGCCATCGGGCTCGATTCGCTCGGCGCCGCAGCGGTGCGCGGCACCCGCTTGGGCGTCGGCGCCGAGACTTTGGCTGTTGCTATCAGGGTCGATCAGTGATGCTGCCCGCGGCGCGGCGAAGGATGCTATAGAGGGCGAGCCAGGGGACAGCGAATCGATGACCTATTGCTGCGGAATTCTCGTGCGCGAGGGGCTGGTGATGTTCGGCGACACGCGAACCAACGCGGGCGTCGACAACATCGCCACGTTCCGCAAGCTGCACATTTTCCAGGATCCGAAAAAGCGCATCATGGCGATCGCCAGCGCCGGCAATCTTTCGATCACCCAGTCGGTGGTCTCAATCCTGATGGAAGGCTACGACAATCCGCAAACCGGCGAGCGCGAAACGCTGATGAACGCGCCGACCATGTTCCAGGCCGCCCAGCGCGTCGGCTATGTGGTCCGTTTGATCCACTCCATGGAAGGCAAGGCGCTCGAAGCCTGCGACGTCAGTTTCGACGTGTCGTTTTTGTTCGGCGGCCAGATCATGGGCGAGCGGATGCGCCTTTTCATGGTCTATTCCGCCGGCAATTTCATCGAATGCACCACCGACACGCCGTATCTGCAGATCGGCGAGCACAAATACGGCAAGCCGGTGCTCGACCGCGCCATCACCTACGAAATGGACATTTACGACGCGCTCAAGGTCGGCCTCGTCTCCATCGACTCGACCATGCGCTCGAACCTGAGCGTCGGCCTGCCCATCGATCTTATGGTGGTGCGGCGCGACACCTGCACCGCCGAGTTGATCTATCGCATCGAGCCCGGCGAGCCCTATTTCTCCGACCTGCGCGAGCGCTGGTCGGCGGCGCTGCGCGCGGCCCATATCGGCATCCCGCGCCCGCCCTACGGCAACCGGGCGTAAAACGCTGAAAATCCTGCATTTGCGCCGTCCCCGCACGCGTTGAGACAATATTAACGCCGCCCTCGGATTTACGCCCACTTACCGGGACTAGGGTTCCATCGCTTTGAACCGCAAGCGTTTTTCAATCTTTACTGCCTAGGGTCCAAGCACCGTTTTTATAATCAAAGGGTGGAAGCGTGTTGCCTGCGGCGCAATCGCATATCGCCGGGGAACGCAAGCGGTCGCGCTGGAGCAAGGCGCGGCTCAGCCTTGTCGTGCCGATCGGCGCCATCGTCGCCGTCGCCATCGTCTGCGTCGTCATCGCCGTGCTGACCTCGGCAAAACGCGCCGACGAGGTCTCGGCCGGACGCGAGCAGCTGTTGCTCGAAACCGCCATCGCCGGCAAGGGCCTGCGCCTGTTGCGCGAGCTCGACAGCGCTGCCGCGACGGAACGGGCGACGAAAAACATTCGCAATGCTTACGATTCGCAATGGGTGGCCCGCCGCGCCCAATGGCTGATCGACTATTATCACGAAGACGTCGTGGCGGTCGTCGACGGCAATGATCGTATCACATACACGCTGTTCCGCGCGCCGGCCGACGCCGCCTCGGTCGATCTTGGCGCGCAGATCGCTTCGACGCTCGATCTGTTGCGCGGCCGGCTCGACGCCGTGCCGGAACACGCCGTTGCGGTCATGGCCAAGCAGGATCCGACAAATCCCGGCCGGCACACCGCCTTGATTCAACGCTTCATGGATCGACCGGCGATCGTCGGCGCGGTGGCCGTCGGCACCGAGACCGATCTTGCCGCCGGCAATGCGCGCGCGCCGATCGTCGTTGCCGTCCGCTATATCGACGCCGCAATGCTCAGCGAGATCAGCGGCCACCTGCAACTGACAAACCTGCGCAAGATCGACGAACCGGCAACGTCGCCCGACCAGCACGGCCTCGCATTCGCCGACGCGCAAGGCAACCCCATCGCCCGCTTTGCCTGGCAGCCGACACGGCCGGGCGGCACCATCGTCGGCAGCGTGTTGCCGTTCATCGCGGTGGCGCTCGGCGGTTTCGCGCTGTTGGTCGGTCTGATCCTGCGCTACATGCGGCGCGCCGCCGAAGAGATCAGGGCCGGCGAATCGCAATTGCGCCATCTCGCCTTGCACGATCCGGTCTGCGGCCTGCCCAACCGCATCTATTTCGGCGAGCGGCTCGAAACCGTGATCAACGACGTGCGCGCCGGCGGCGAGACCGCCGCGGTGTTCTACATCGACCTCGATCACTTCAAGGACGTCAACGACACGCTCGGCCATCACATCGGCGACGAGCTCATCCTCAGCGTCACCCAGCGGTTGAGCCACATCATGCGCGGCGAGGATCTGGTGGCGCGCCTGGGCGGCGACGAGTTCGCCATCATCACCCATTGCGCCTCGGATTCTTATTCGCTGCAGGCGATCGCCGGCCGCATCATCTCGGCCGTCTGCGCGCCCTATATGATCAGCGGCCACAACATCATCATCGGCGCCAGTATCGGCATCGCGGCGATCGACCGCCGCGCCCGCGATGCCGCCGACATTCTGCGCTACGCCGACATGGCGCTCTATCGCGCCAAGAACGAGGGCCGCAACCGCGCCTGCATCTACGACGCGGCGATGGACGCCGATCTGTCCAACCGAAAACTCCTCGAAGGCGACCTGCTCTACGCCATCAAGAACGACGGGCTCAAGGCCGCCTACCAGCCGATCATGAATTCCAGCGGCGAAAAGATCGTCGGCGTCGAAGCGCTGGCACGCTGGAACCATCCGACCATCGGCGAAATCCCGCCGTCGCAATTCATCCCGATCGCCGAGCATTCCGGCCTGATCATCGATCTCGGCGAATGGATGCTGCGCCGCGCCTGCCTCGACGGCCGGGCCTGGCCGAACCTGACCATGGCGGTGAACGTCTCGCCGCTGCAATTCCGCCGCTCCGACTTCGTCGAGGTGGTCGAGCGCATTTTGGCCGAGACCGATTTCGACGCCAATCGCCTGGAGCTCGAGCTCACCGAGAGCACGCTCCTGGGCAATCTCGACACCGCGGAACTGTCGATGCTGCGGCTGAAAGCGATCGGCGTGCGCTTTGCGCTCGACGATTTCGGCACCGGCTATTCGAGCCTACTCTATCTGCGGCGCTTTCCGTTCGACAGGCTCAAGATCGATTCGAGCTTCGTGCGTTCGATCGAAAAAGCGCCCGATGCCGCGGCCATCGTCCACGCCGTGGTCAGCCTCGGCCGCGGGCTGGGCATGAAGGTGACCGCGGAAGGCGTCGAGACGGCCGAGCAGCATCTCTTCCTGCGCGCCGCCGGCGTGCATTCGATGCAGGGCTACCGCTTCGGCAAGCCCGGCACCGCGAGCGACATCAATGCGCGGCTCGCCCACCCCGACGACTACCGGGTCAGCAGCCCCGACCAGGAAGTGGCGCTGGCGAGCTAAGCTAGCTCCTCCTTCTCCCCGCTTGCGGGGAGAAGGTTGGGATGAGGGGGCGGTGCCGCCAGGCACGGAATCGAGGCGCTCAGAATCGCGGAGAGGCCCCCTCACCCTCGTCGCTACGCTCCTCGACCTCTCCCCGCACGCGGGGAGAGGTGGTATTCCCTTTGCCAGGAACAGGGAGAGACGCCGATGACCCAGAAAATCGCAATCGTAACCGGAGCCGGCACCGGCGTCGGCCGCGCGGTGACTTTGGCGCTGATGCGCGAAGGCTACGCCGTGGTGCTCGCCGGGCGGCGCCAGGAGATGCTCGACGCGGTCGCCAAGGAAGGCGCGCAGACGCCGGGCGCGGCGCTCACGGTGCAAACCGATGTCGCCGATCCGGCCTCGATCAAGGCGCTGTTCGCCAAGACCAAGGCAACCTACGGCCGGCTCGACCTCTTGTTCAACAATGCCGGCATCGGCACGCCGGCCACTTCGATCGAAGACATGCCGTTCGACAAATGGCAGGCCGTGGTCGCCACCAATCTCACCGGCGTGTTCCTGTGCACCCAGGAAGCGATCAAGATCATGAAAGCGCAAGACCCGCGCGGCGGCCGCATCATCAACAACGGCTCGATCTCCGCGCACACGCCGCGGCCGGGCGCCGCCGCCTATACGGCGACCAAGCACGCCGTGACCGGGCTCACCAAACAGACCTCGCTCGACTGCCGGCCCTACAACATCTGCTGCGGCCAGATCGACATCGGCAATGCGGCGACCCCGCTCACCGACCGCATGGTGCAAGGCGACGGCGTGCCGCAGCCCGACGGCCGCAAGATGATCGAGCCGCGCATGGCCGCCGACGACGTCGGCCGCGCCGTGGTCTGTATGGCAAACCTGCCGCTCGACACCAATGTGCTGTTCATGACCGTGATGGCGAACTTGATGCCGTTCGTCGGGCGGGGCTGATGCGTGACTGCAAAATTGAGTCGCCGCCCACGACCCGTCACCCTGAGGTGGCCGCGAAGCGGCCCTCGAAGGGCGACGGCCCGGGCCGTGCATCCTTCGAGGCTCGCTGCGCTCGCACCTCAGGATGACGGGGAACAAAAGTAAGGCTGTCCGCACATGCTCGCACCGTGGCATGAGTTTTATTCGCTGCTCGGAACCGCCGCGGCGACGCTGATCGCGCTGTTGTTCGTTGCGGTCTCGATCGCCACCAGCGTGCTCACGCCCGAGCCGGAGAGCCGCACCAATACCAGCACCTATATGAGCCCGGTCGTATTCCACTACGCCAATCTCCTGTTTCTCAGCTTGGTCGCGCTCATCCCGACGGAAACCTGGCAATCCTTCGCCCTGGTGATTGGCGCCGCCGGGGTCGGCAGCGTCATCTATTCGATCGTCATCGCGTTGCGCGTGCATCGCAATTCCAATTCCGATCTTGCCGACCGCCTGTGCTACGGCGCCATTCCGGCGCTCTGCTATGCAATGGGCCCGGTCGCGGCGCTGCTTCTGCTCGAAGAGAAGTCCGCAGGCCTCGACCTATTGGCCGGCGCGGCGTTGCTGCTGCTCGTCATCAATATCCGCAACGCCTGGGATTTGATGATTTCGCTGGCGCGCCGGGTCAATCGGCCGCCGTCACCTTGATCTTCGTGCCGGCCTTCACCTGGGCCAGCGTCTTCACGTCGCCGAGCGCCTTCGCCCAGATGTTGCAGGGGCTGGCGAGCCGGGTCTCGTCGCCCTGGGAAATCGGCGTGCGACCGAAGCCGAGCGCGATGGCATGGCCGTCGGGCCAATAAGCGACCTCGCCCGGCGTCACTACCGCGCGCGCATCTTTTTCCCGCGGCACTTTTACCGGAATATCGAAATAAACCTCCTCGCCCCACGTCATCGCCGAACCGGAAATCGGCAACGCCGCCGCGATCGCCTTCGCGGTCGGCGTGTCGAACATCTCGGCATCAAGCGTGAGCGAACCGAAATCGAAACGTATGCGCATAAGAATTCTCCTTATCTTTCACCTTCCCCTGGAGGGGGAAGGTCGCCACGCGAAGCGTGGCGGGTTGGGGTGAAAGCGCGCGGAGCGCGCTGCTAATCCCTGCGCCGCCGCGCACCCCACCCCGCGTCCCTTCGGGCCGCGACCCTCCCCCTCCAGGGGAGGGTAAAGCAAGCACGTTCTCGCGGCGCCGTGCGCGCCCGAGTTTTGCAGCAAGAACGAAAGCCACGAATGTTTCGCCTCCAAACAAATAAAGGGAGGCGGAGCGCCGGAAGGCGCAAACGAAATCGGCCGCACCACACGAACAGATGTCGCCACCTGCCCGCGCTTCGGGCGCGGCGCGCGCCACGGACGACCGTCCGCTTCGGGCGCGCTCGCCTCTCGGCGCTCCACCGCGGCTCTGGCCGTGGTTTGTAGGCCTCGGCTTTTCGACTTCAGGCCAGGTTGCTTGTGACACGTTTCCTGGGACGCGGCAGGCGTTACCCGCGCTTGCCTGTCCCAGTCCAGCGGCTGCACCCCGCGCACCGGCCGTAATACCGGCGGACATGATGCCCGAAGCCGCCCGAGCGCGGCTTGCGAGACCGCCCGCGGGAACCGCCCTCGCTCCACTTTCAGGATCGCATCTAGAAAGCGCCCTTGCTGAGCGAGACGGTGGCGCAGTTAGTGGTGACCGATAAGAAGGTCAAGCGCGATCGACGGAATTATTCGTGCGGTTTTCTAAGTCTCTGAAATCCAATTTGTTTGGCGTGAAATATTTGCCGTGAAACATGCGCTGTGGCCTTTCAATCCAGGGACATCGAACTGGCACCCGCAAAGATTCGCAAATAAAGATTCGCAAACACTCCTCGCGCGTCATGGCCGGGCACCAGGCGCGCAGCGCCGTCTTCGCGTACAACGTCCCGGCCATCCACGTCTTTGTTTGCAGCCGTCTTGGTTTGCAGCAAAGTAAGACGTGGATGCCCGGCACGAGGCCGGGCATGACGGATGAGTAATAGGCCGCGCTCCATTCGCAATGCTTAGGACTCACCAGCGCCGATAGCCGCGCCAGTGCCCGTAGCCATAAGCATAGTGAGGCCCGTAACCGCGCCAATACGGCCCCGGCCCGTAATACGGCCCTGGCGCGACGACGTAAGGCGGCGCGACGTAGGTGCCGTATTCGACGGGCGGCGGCGGCGGATAGCCATACGCGGCGGGCGGCGGAGGCGGCGGGTAGTAGCCCTGCTGGGCCGGCGGCGGCGCGTAATAGCCGGGCGGCGGCGCCGGGTAGCCTGCCTGCGCCTCGGGATAGCCCATGTCGGCGGCTTGCACCGGCAGGGCGGCGCCGAGGCCCAGCGCACAGGCGCCGGCGGCCAAAGCCAATTTCGCGAAGGTTTGCATTGAAGTGCTCCTCGTCGGGTGACAGTTGGTGGACCCGATTAGAGGAGCGCGGGGCGGCGGAATTAGAGCGCGTCCGCGGCGGATTTTTGCAATTCCGGCAACGGATGTTCAGGTTGGCGGCGTGGCGCGCTCGCTTACCGGCGCCCCACTGCGGCGCTTGTGGTAGCGAGCGAACGGCGCCCGCTTAGCTCCAGGCCGCGCGTCCTGTGACGCCAAATGACGGGCGTTATCCGTCTCCGCCTATCCCAGTCCAACGGTTTCGCTAATTTGACCGCCGAACTTTGGCAACTAGCTTTAGCCACTGGCGGGTGTCGATATCTTTAGCAGCGAGCAGTGCCCTATCTTTTGGTGTCACGATGATGGGATCTGCCAATTGAATCGTGTACGGGGGCACCAACTCCGCTTTCATATTAATGAAATACCTACCGTGATTAGATTCCGACGCAACTCGGTTTATGAGCGCCGTCACCTGTGAGGACCCAGGCTGACGATTTCGCCCTCCCACGTTTCGATAAGCTGCTGGATCAAATTTGCGATGGTTGCGCAAAAAAAGCGCATTTGCGGTTCGACATACAAGTGCATAGTGTTTGGTCTTTACACTCTTTGCCGAATGTCCGCGACTCGTGATCAACGCATATGGCGGTAGCTCGATAGAGTCTCCCTCCACCGAGATATACTTTCTCCATACGACGACTACATCTGGTGCGCTATCCACGCGTTTAGCAGGCGATATCATCTTTGAGAAAAAAACCGGAATATTTGGCCGGCTCATATCAATCTTGCTGAAATCGAGCGCGGTACCAATTCCCCACAGGAAATTTCCTTTCCCAGCCTTCCGCTCAAACTCTTTTCGGCGGATGATTTGTTCCAAATCCTCCCCAGACTCGGCGTTCATTTTCGTCCAGCAGACGATTCGCGAACTGCCGTACCTAGTCGCCGAACCGGCTCCTGGGCCTACAAACGGAAACAAGTCCAATTGGGGTTGGCCGTCCATCGTGCCTCCGAATGCGCACTAAAGCCGCGCCTGCAGGGCGCATTGATGATCCTGCGTTTGGGGGAGCCCCGCCGCTGATAGACAAAGTTTTGCCCGCAATTCCCGTAGTGAAACCATGTTGATATCTATCAATCGTTCATGGTATGTTCTAGCATAACTCAGGATTGGAATCCATTCCCAAAGTGAAACCGAGAATGGTAGACAGTGACTAAAGCAACCGGGAGCGGGTCATGCCGACCAGCGACAACATCGACTTGCGGGAAGCGGTCAACGCTATCTCAGATGTCATCGTAAATCGTCCGCGACCGATTCGGCAACTCGATCAAATTTACATGAAGGCAGGCGACATGGTCCTTCAGAGCGAGTTCGTTGCTCGATGGGCCCAAGGCAAGAGACTTGCATTTATTGGCGACGGAGATGCGATCAGCGTCTGTGTTGCCTATCTGCACAAGCGGAATATCATTGCGTATGGGCCGTCAGCAATTACGGTTTTCGATTTTGATGAGCGAATCTGCAATGCAGTTACTCGATTCGCCGAGAAGGAAGGATTAAGTAGTCTTTCGTCCTGTCTATACAATTGCTTTGATCCATTCCCCGAAACCGAGAAGTTCGATTGCTTTTACACAAACCCTCCATGGGGCGCGAGTAACAACGGCGAGAGTGTCAAAGTATTCACTCAGCGCGGAATGGAGGCAAATGGGTACGGAGGGGAAGGTACTGTCGTTATAGCGGACGATTCCGAACTTGAATGGCCTCAGCGGGTATTATCGGAAGTCCAAGGTTTTTGCCTTGAGAATGGCTACTTTACCCAAAAGATGATGGCTCGTGTACACTCGTATCATCTTGACGATGCTCCCGAACTCCGCTCCTGCAATCTCATCCTAAAAGCCTTGCCAAACAATTCCCATCGACATCGCCCGAGCGAACCGATTGTCACCGAAAAAAGACTTCAGAATTTTTATGGCAAAGACTCGCTGCCCAGAGTCAAATACGTACGTGAGCGGAAAACGCTGAACTATGGACACGCACTTGATGAAGAGTACGAACTGGAACTTCTTGGGGGCCACCCATGAATAATCTGATCCGACCGGGCATAGCAGTCCTTTACATGAAGGTAGGAAACCACGCTCGGGAAAGCTTGGAGGATATCATTGTTCGAAAGAATAAGGAAATAGCGGACTGCGGGTACACGTTTTGGGGTTATGGTGGAAACACTTGTCATCCGGAAACGATGGTTCAACCCTTTGCAAAGTCATTTGAGAAGCGCGGCGAGACCGTACATCTTTTTATGGAGCCGATGAATTCCTCCCACTTTGCCGAGCCGCTTGTAGCAAGAGAATATTCGATCGACGGGCTGAAGTGGCGTCCGATTCCTTCTGCGATTGAGGTGAGAGGATCTCGTTTCGCCCTCGCAATTAAAAAGCTGAATAAGGCAGACTTTGAGCTCCCGTTGCATCAAACGGTAGTCGCAGTCGGAAATAGCAGCGGGCGTCGCGGTGATCTCTACGTGAAAGGACGAGTCGACAAGGCATGTCTTGAGATAAAGGACGATCCTGCTACTCCAAACATCGAGCAGCCTTCGAAACATATTGGGTTGACTGCGGAACTAGTAGAGCCATTCGCGGTATATTTAAAGGAGAAGCGCTAATTGGGCGCGAGAACTGCAGGAGCAATCTTTCGAATCGCTGCAATGTAGCTATTAAGGCCAGAGATCCAAGCGTCGGCGTCTCCTGTGCCACCTGCGCAGCTGAAGCATATGGCCAGCGACTTATCGGCAGTTGGCGCGGCGCAGATTCGGTCGCGCACCGATATAGGATCGGTGTGCCCAAGTATTCGACGTATAATTTGCTCTAAGCATAATACCCGTTCGCTCCAAAACTCTTGCTGGTGCCGCTCAATCACGATTTTCTCGATTGCTGCGATCGCACGCTTATCCCCCGTAGCAAGAACCGGAATATTGCGCACACTCACGATAGCGAAAAGTATACTTTCGCCTACATCTAGGTTCAGGCCGCTCCGCTGAGCTTCCAGTTCTATTTCGGCGGCAATCGAGGCTTCTGTTTCGGATGGATCGAGTAGGACAAGCTCATTAAGCAGCTTGATGAGGCAATCCAATGCGTCTTTCAAACCACGATTCATAAGTGCATTAGCGCAAACATATTTCGCAGCACCCAGAACGCCACAGGTTGTCGTCGTGCTTCCAGTGGCCTCAAGAATCTCCGGAAGAAGCCAATAACAAGCGCCCTTAATGAGCAAATCATTGTCCAGCGCGGTGTTTGTCACGCTGCTCTCCGCCCATCACAGTATTCAGAAAATGCCTTGTGTCGTCGTTCAGTAACGTCCAATCGAGTTGGTCGAATGCTACTCTGTTCACCGCCATCCAAACTGGCAATGGAGCAGAATAGATCATCTTGAGTGCAGCGAAGACTCTCTGCCATGCCCCGGTCGAGTAGCCAAAGCAAAGAGCCATAACACCGGGTTCAATGTGAAGGTCCTGCGCATGTTGTAATACCGCGTTCGCGATGGCAGGAGCGTTAAATCCGCTGCCTTCCGGGACGAACCGAGGTGCAGACATACCAGTTAACAGTTCCAACGCGTATCGATCCGCCGCCGTCTCCTCGTCGTCGGATGCGTTTTGTCGGTCGATCAGTAAGTCCCCAAACTCGACGACTGCGGCGTGGCCTTTAATATGACCCAGCGCAGCGTGACCGAGTTCATGTGCTAAATAAAAGGCGATGGGCGCGGGGAAGTTTGCATCTCGCGCAAGCAAAATAGCAAAGCGACCATCAATCCGAACTACCATCGCATTCATCTTTTTAGCTCGGAGCGGGAAGACCCTCAGATAGACTACGGGGATACCAATCCCCCAACAGAGAGCCATGAGATCCTCAAGCGTAATGAACTGCCGACGCCTTAGGATTAACTCGCGATACATCTCAGGCTCCGCAGAGACTTCCTCACCGCTCCAAGGGGTGGCCGACAGCAATGCGCGGCCAACAGAAATTCCAAACGAAGCAAGCGCGGACCGCTCGATTTCAGATTCACTTGTCAATCGCTTGAATTTTGCCTCGTCTCTCCAAACGAAACGAGGTTGGTCCTCGAGGAGTGACTTGGGGTCGAGCCCTAACTTCCTAGCGATCGAGAATCGCAACTCACTTTGGGCAGATGTCGAAGCTTCGGCTGCCTCGCTCCACCATTCCGGCCAAGCAGCATCAATTATCGTATCGCTAAGGCCGAGCGATCGAAGATTCCACCGAAGTTTCCGAGCGCTCTGCATATCGGCCCATATATGTAAGCAATGACGTAAGGTTACAGCAAACTTGCGATTGGTACAGCTAGGTGGGTTACCCCAGTGCAAACACCGCATGGATACGTGGGTCAACCCCAACATGACGAATGAGAAAACAACGGGCTACAATCCGGGCAGAGAATCGGGCCCTCACCCAAAATGCAACACCTCCAATCCACCCTCGGCATCCTCGCCATCCTCGCGCTGGCCTGGCTCATCAGCGAGAACCGCCGCGCGGTGAACTGGCGGCAGGCCGGCATTGCGCTTGGCGTCACCCTTCTCCTTGCGCTGGTCATGCTCAAGGTGCCGAAGGTCGAGGTGGTGTTCGGGCTGATCAATGACGCGGTGAATGCCATCGCTACCGCGACCAAAGCCGGCACCGCGTTCGTGTTCGGCTATGTCGGCGGCGGGCCGCTGCCGTTCGAGGTCAAGGAGCCGACCGCCACCTTCATCCTCGGCTTTCAGGCGCTGCCGGTCGTGCTGGTGATGAGCGTGCTGTCGTCGCTGTTGTTCTATTGGGGCATCATGCCGCCGATCGTGCGCGGTTTTTCGAAGGTGCTGGAAAAGACGCTCGACGTCGGCGGCGCGGTGGGGCTGTCGACGGCGGCCAATATTTTCGTCGGCCAGGTCGAGGCGCCGCTGTTCATCCGGCCGTATCTGGCAAAACTGTCGCGCGCGGAAATGTTCGTGGTGATGACCGGCGGCATGGCGGGCATCGCCGGCACGGTGTTCGTGCTTTATGCGACGATCCTTGCCAACGCCATCCCGGATGCCGCCGGCCATATCGTGGTCTGCTCGGTGCTCGGCGCGCCGGCGGCGATCTTGATCAGTTTTATCATGGTGCCCGATCCGGGCGAGCGGCACACCGGCGGCGCGCTCGGCGAGGTCGAACAGGTGGCGTCGAGCACCATGGACGCCATCGTCAAAGGCACCGGCGCGGGGCTCGAGCTTCTGCTCAACATCGTCGCCATGCTGATCGTGTTCATCGCGCTGGTGTATCTCGCCAACGCCATGCTCGGGCTGTTGCCGGATCTGTTCGGCGCGCCGGTCACCTTGCAGCGCCTGCTCGGCTGGGTGATGGCGCCGATCTGCTGGCTGATGGGCATTCCGTGGGCGCAAGCGGTGACCGCGGGCGGGTTGATGGGGATCAAGACGATCCTGAACGAGCTCGTCGCCTATCTGCAGCTCGCGGCGCTGCCGGCGGATGCGCTGGATCCTCGTTCCAGGCTGATCATGCTCTACGCCATGTGCGGCTTCGCCAATTTCGGCTCGCTCGGCATCATGATCGCCGGGCTCTCCACCATGTGCCCGGAAAAGCGCGACGAGGTGGTGTCGCTCGGCTTGAAGTCGATCGTGTCGGGGACGCTGACGACGTGTTTGCTCGGGGCGATTGTGGGCGCTCTCACGTAGCCCGGATGAGCGCAGCGACATCCGGGGTCGGACCGTCGGTAACAGAAACCCCGGATATCGCTTCGCTCATCCGGGCTACGAAGGCAGCGGCATTTGCGCGGCGCCGAGCGCTTTCCACTCGGCGTACCAGCGCTCAAAACGATTGCCGCCGTCCTCGCCCTGCCCCGGCCGCCACATGGCGTAAGCGGCGCCCTCCTCCGCGATCATCACCACCGCGTCCATGCCCTTGGCGCGGCGCAGCGTCTCGACGGCCTGCGCGGGGGTTTGCGCGATCGGGCCGGCGACGTTGAACGAGGTGTTGACCGCGACCTCTTCGCCGTTGCGGCGGCCGAGCGCTTTCAGATAAGCGTGGGTCAGGGGATCGGTCGCTTCGCGCACGATTTGGAGGCGCCCGGTGCCGTCGGCGTGGATCACGGCGGGAATGCGCGCCGCCGCGCCCGGCTTCGCCGGCGCGGTCAGCACCATGTAGTTGTAGCCATTATAGTCGGCGTCGGCGGCGCCGTCCGACAGCTCGAACCATTTTAGCGCCGCCTCGCGCGTCATGATCGGCGCCAGCGGCCGGATCGCTTCGCGGTATTTTACGCGCGCGTTGAGAAACTCGCGCGTGCGCGGATTGCGCGGATTGGCGAGGATGGAACGATGCCCGAGCGCGCGCGGCCCGGTCTCGGCCGCGCCCTGGTAGAGCGCGATGATGCCGTCCTGCGCCGTCATATAGGCCATGAGATCGGCGATCGCCTCGCGGCCCGCGGCGCTGGTCACGTCACCGATCGGAGTCCACGCCACGTCGGGCGCTGCGGCGAACGCGTCGCGGATCGCGGCGTCGCTCGGCGCGGAGCCGCAATAGAACGCGTGCGCGAGCGGCGCGCCCGGGCCCGCGCCGGCGAGATAGGCCCCCATGAAGGCCGCGCCCATCGCCACGCCGGCGTCGTTCGGCGTCGGCGGCACCCACAGATGCAAGCGCGCGCGGCGGCCGAACTGGCGCTGGTAATAGGCCTCGTCGAAATGTTCGAGCAGCCGCATGCTGCCGACCGCGTTGAGCGCGGTGCCGCCGGTCAGCACCAATTGGTCGCTGCCGGTTAAGCGGATCAAATGGTCGATGATGTGGATCAGCGCGTCCTCGAACACCATCTGCGTGGCTGCGGCCTTGTCGAGCCGTTCCTGGGTGTCCTCCTTGTGGCGGATATCTTCGACGCGGAGCATCGCATCGGGATTCCACATGTCCTTGAGCGCGATCGGCTCGCCGAGGATGCGGATCAATTCCTTGGTGTAAGGCTTTGCCATATCGCGCGGCCAATTCGCCAGCGCGCGGTTGACAAAAATTTTGCCGTCGGGCGCCAGCTGCAGGATCGCGCGCAGCGGCGCATAAAACGGATTGGTCTTGCGGTCGTAATTGCCCCAGGCCGCGGCGCCCATGTAGCGGCCTTCGCTGGAGAGCAGCGTCCAGCCGCCTTGGGTCGACGAGATGACGGCATAGAAGACGCCGAGTGAGTCGAACATGCTGTCGTTGCAGTAGAGCTCGCGCATCACGCCGTTTTCGCAGACGTAAAGCGTGATGGCGCCGCGATCGCCGAATCCGTCGATGGCCGCGACCATCACCGGGCGTTCGCTCTTGGCAAACGGCGACACCGCAAACGAGAACCAGGCGTGATTGTCGTGATGCGCCACAGTGATAATGGGCGCCGCGCTGCCGAGCCGGCGGCCGAGGCGGCGCGCCATGCGCATGCCGCCGTCGATATTGCGCATGCTCAGCGCCGGCAACTCGGTGGTGCGCAACAGACTAAAACTCGCCGGCGCTTCTTCCATCACCGTGCGCGCGATCATGGCGACGAAGGCGGCGTTGTCCCAGGCCGAGAACCAGGCGTCGATGCGCTCGGGCCCAAGGCCTGAGCGGCGCAGCATCGCGACCAGCTCGTCGATCGACTGGTCGGGGAATTTGGTGGTGTGGCGTTCGCCGGAAAAGCGCTCTTCTTCGTTGTTGCAGATCAGTTTTGGGCCGCGCTCGCGCGTCACTTCGATGAGCGCCACGCCGGAATTGTGCGTGCCCGAAGCGCAGATGCCGCCGAGATAAAGCGTGTCGCCGCGGTCGAGCTTGGCCCGCAACGCCTTGATGCGCTCCGCCGCGAAGGCGCTATTCGCGCGAAATATCCCGCGGCGGGCGCAAAAGCCTTCGAGCAGCGGCAGCGCCAGCCGAAAGGCCGCTCTGCCAAGCCGCGGGTGACGGGGGCCGGTGCGCATGCGGATCAGGTATCGGGGATCAGGTATCAGGGATCAAGGGATCAGGCATCAGGCATCAGGCATCAGGAAGCAACTTGATCCCTGATTGCTGATCCCTGATGCCTAACCTCAGTGGAGACGGAATTCTCCGTCGATCGCCCTGATCTCCGCCGGCTTAATCAGCCGCGCGTGCGCCACCGTCACCGAGTGCAGCGGGCCCTCGAGTTTTTCCAGCCAGAAATTGAGGAATTTGTTCAGCGCCGGAAAGTTCGGGCACAGATCGTAGTCCTGCCAGACATAGGTTTGCAGGAGCCAAGGATGGTCGGGCCGCCGGTAGAGGATGTTGGCGGTGGTCAGTCCGTAGCCCTGGAGCTGCCGGCGGAAGTCCTCTGAAACCTGTTGCGAAACGCGACCTTGTTGCGAAACTGAAGCCCCTTTCGACACCATGGTGCCCTCCAATCCCCGTCCCCGGGAATGTTTCGAGACTCGCACCTCCATTACAAGCCTCAAAATTAAATAAGTTGTTTATTATCAAGGCATTGGCAGCATCCTTGCCTTCGTGCTAACAGCCCGGCTGTCGCCATGTCCTGACGCCAGGGGCAACGGAACTTGCGGCCGAAAAGTTTCCGCTGCCTTCCGCTGTATATTTTTGTAATTGCTAGGGAACCGGCGCCGTTAACCTTTTTAAAAGAGTTGTTGGCAATCCGCCCTGGCGAGTGCTAAAAAATTTTCAGGTACCTCTTGTGGGCAAAAATTCGCGCCCCATGTCGTTGCCAGGGGCATGAAAGTGCTCGCCATCAAGCGGTCATTCGCGGCTTTCCGCGGGCGATCGCTCCAACCACAAACCCTGTCGTTTCAATAACTTAGGAGGACACCATGAAGTTTCGTCCGCTTCACGACCGCGTCGTCGTCAGGCGCCTCGATGCCGAAGAGAAGACTTCAGGCGGCATCATCATCCCGGACACCGCCAAGGAGAAACCCTCCCAGGGCGAAATCACCGCCGTCGGCCCGGGTGGCCGCGACGAAGCCGGCAAGCTCATTCCCATCGATCTGAAAGTCGGCGACCGCGTGCTGTTCGGCAAATGGTCGGGCACCGAGGTCAAGATCGACGGCCAGGATCTCCTGATCATGAAGGAGTCCGACATCATGGGCGTGCTCGACGAGCCGGTGGCCAAGAAGAAGGCCGCGTAACGCTCGTTTTGTCCGGAAAAGCAAACCAAATTCAGGAGTGAATTGAAATGTCTGCCAAGGAAGTCAGATTCTCAGTCGATGCGCGCGACAAGATGTTGCGCGGCGTCGACATCCTCGCCAATGCGGTGAGGGTGACGTTGGGCCCGAAGGGCCGCAACGTCGTGCTCGACAAATCGTTCGGCGCACCCCGCATCACCAAGGACGGCGTCACCGTCGCCAAGGAAATCGAGCTCGAAGACAAGTTCGAGAACATGGGCGCGCAGATGGTCCGCGAGGTTGCGTCCAAGACCTCCGACATCGCCGGTGACGGCACCACGACGGCGACCGTGCTTGCGGCCGCGATCGTCAAGGAAGGCGCCAAGGCGGTTGCCGCCGGCATGAACCCGATGGACCTCAAGCGCGGCATCGATCTCGCGGTCGAGCACGTGGTCGAGGAACTGAAGAAGAACTCCAAGAAGGTGACCTCGAACGCCGAGATCGCCCAGGTCGGCACCATCTCCGCCAACGGCGACAAGGAGATCGGCGACTACCTGGCCAAGGCGATGGAAAAGGTCGGCAACGAAGGCGTCATCACGGTGGAAGAGGCGAAAAGCCTCGAAACCGAGCTCGACGTCGTCGAGGGCATGCAGTTCGACCGCGGCTACATCTCGCCCTACTTCATCACCAACGCCGACAAGATGCGCGTTGAGATGGAGGATCCCTACATTCTCATCAACGAGAAGAAGCTGTCCGCGCTCAACGAGCTGTTGCCGCTCCTTGAAGCCGTGGTGCAGACCGGCAAGCCGCTCCTCATCGTCGCCGAAGACGTCGAGGGCGAGGCGCTGGCTACGCTCGTGGTCAACAAGCTGCGCGGCGGCCTGAAAGTCGCGGCCGTGAAGGCACCCGGCTTCGGCGATCGCCGCAAGGCCATGCTGCAGGACATCGCCGTCCTGACCGGCGGCCAGGCGATCAGCGAAGACCTTGGCATCAAGCTCGAGAACGTCACCTTGGCGATGCTCGGCAAGGCCAAGAAGGTGATGATCGACAAGGAGAACACCACGATCGTCAACGGCGGCGGCAAGAAGAAAGACATCGAAGACCGCATCACGCAGATCAAGGCGCAGATCGAGGAGACCACCTCCGACTACGACCGTGAGAAGCTGCAAGAACGTCTTGCCAAGCTCGCGGGCGGCGTTGCGGTGATCCGCGTTGGCGGCGCCACCGAGGTCGAGGTCAAGGAGCGCAAGGATCGCGTCGACGACGCGATGCATGCCACCCGCGCCGCGGTCGAGGAAGGCGTGCTGCCGGGCGGCGGCGTGGCGCTGTTGCGCGCCACCGAGGCGCTCAAGAAGATCCGCACCGCCAACGACGACCAGAAGACCGGCGTCGAGATCGTGCGCAAGGCGCTGCAGGCTCCGGCCCGGCAGATCGCCCAGAATGCCGGTGAGGACGGTTCCGTCATCGTCGGCAAGATCCTCGAGAACTCGAACTACGGCTACGGCTTTGACGCCCAGGCCGGCGAGTACGTCGATCTGGTGAAGAAGGGCATCATCGACCCGACCAAGGTCGTGCGCCAGGCACTGCAGGGCGCTTCCTCGGTCGCGGGCTTGCTCATCACCACCGAGGCGATGGTCGCCGAACTGCCGAAGAAGCAGAACGCGATGCCCCCGATGCCGGGTGGCGGCGGCGGCATGGACTTCTAAGTTTAAGTTTCAAGCGACGTGCGTACGGAAGGCCCGGGACAAAAATCCCGGGCCTTCTTTCTTTCCCGCTACGAAGGCGCGCGGGGAATATTCACGGCACAAAAACGGTATATAATGACGCTCGTTGCCGTGAGGGCCATGAGCGTTACGGTCTTGAAGGAGCAATGTCATGACTGATGTCGTTTCAATACTCGAGCAGGGCGAGTTGGATATCCTCACCTACGAGGTATCTGACGAAGCCCTAGAGGCCAGCGCCGCCGAGCGGTCCGCCATTTTCACGCTGGCGGCCTGCACCGGCCTTTCGGCCTGTCCGGCTTGATCGGTTCGTCCAGCAAGCAGTCGGCAAACTTGGAAGCCCGGGAGCAATCCCGGGCTCTTTTCTTTAGCGGGAGCGGATGTCACGCGTTACTCCGCGCCAATCCCAAAATCTGCCGCGCGTCGTTCGGCGTCGCGACGTGATCGCCTAACACTTCGATGATCCTGGCCGCCTTCTCGACCAGCGCGGCGTTGCTCGGCGCCATCTTGCCCTTCTCCAGATAGATGTTGTCCTCGAGCCCGACGCGCGGGTGGCCGCCGAGCAGCACGGTCTGCGCCACCATGGGGAATTGATGCAGCGAGATGCCGAAGGCGAACCACGGCGCGTCCGGCGGCAGGAGGTTTCGCATATAGGTCATGGCTTCGGGCGTCGCCGGCTGGCCCCATGATATGCCGAGGCAGATCTGAAACATGCCCGGCGGCTTGACGAAGCCGTTCTCGATAAAACGCTTGGCGAGCAGCAGATGGCCGGTCTCGAACACTTCAAGCTCGGGTGTCACGCCGGCAGCCGTGATCGCCGCCGCCATTGCCTGCAGGTGCTTTGGCGTGTTGACGAAGACGCGGTCGCCCATGTTGAGGCTGCCCATGTCGAGGCTGCAAATGTCGGGCTTGAGCTCGACCACGTGGCGCACGCGATCTTCCGGCGATCGCAGCACGCTGTCGGGGCCGGGTTTTGTCGGATCGCTCTCGTCGTGGGAAAACCGCGCGCCCGGGCCGGTGGTGAGATTGATGAGCACGTCGGTGCCGCTTGACCTGATGCGCTCGACCACCTCGCGATAAAGCGCGTTGTCCATGCTCGGCTTGGTGGTTTGCGGGTTGCGCACATGGATGTGCACGATGGCAGCACCTGCCTTGGCGGCATCGATCGAGGAGCGAGCGATCTGTTCCGGCGTCACCGGCACCGCCGGGTTGCGCCCGGGCGTGTCCGCTGAGCCGGTGACCGCGCAGGAGATGATGACTTTGCGTTGCATAGCTTGAGGGTTATATCGCCATGTCGTGTGGTTGTCTCACCCTTTCATTCGACAGCGGAGGGTATAGCGATATCCCTTAAAGTAGACTAACTGCGTCTACCATAGCGAGGGAAGTTGCCCATACTCTGAGGTCGAGGTGACGCGGAAAAATAGCTATGATTGGACGGCATTCATCATTGTCACGCTCATTCAACCGATCGGAGTGTGTGCCACCGTGAGGCAGCGGACACCGAGGTGCGTCCGCGGCAATAGCCATTTCTGGCACTGCGCAATTCACGGCAGCCGTCACGCAGATGCTTTAGTGGTCGTTCGGGACTTGCCCATCCCCCGGCAGAATATCCTGCAGCCGAACGGGAATACATCAATCAGGAGGCGCCGAGTTTCCACTTGGAAGGCGTCGCGGGGTCAATTGGGTGCCGGACCAGTTTGCGCTGTCACCCAATCCGAGTAATTGGATAACTTGACGTATACGCCAACCAGATTTGTGAGCCCGCAGCCGTTGCTGGGTCCCCAGGAAACGACACCTATCTGAAGCATTCCGCCACTAAACGTGACGAGGGGACCGCCGCTATCTCCAAAACACGCGTCCTTCGTCCCATTGTTTATGCCGGCGCAAATCATATTCTCGGAGATCAGCTGCATGCTTAAGGGATACTGTTCATCGAGTTGTGACCTGATTTGGCTATCGCTCTCGCCCTGAGCTTTCAAGGATGCTGCAACTGCTTTGCGGAGCTCCGTGACATAGTAGTCGTTACAGGAGCTTCTCGGCATCAACTGAAGACCGTCGGCGTATTGCAGGCTTTGCGCCGCCTTCCGGGATGCCATGGGAACGATTCCGGGTGTAATGGAGCCCCACCCGACAATTGTGGTCGAGCGTCCTACCTGGAGGATGGCATCGTTTCCCCTTGCAATCAGGCGCGCCAACTCCAGTTGTTGTTGGTCCGACGGCTCCGCACCCAGCTCCAACAAGGCCAGATCGTTATCCTGGCCTGTTGGATCATAACGCTCGTGGCGTATGATGCGTTTGATTGCAATGCGCTGACCCCCGGTAAAGTCGATCGAACCGAGATAGACATTGATTTCAGTGGCGTCCATTGCCACCGGAGGCAGCTGGGGACCAGCCGGATTGTCCTTAAAAGTGCAGTGCGCAGCCGTGAGAACCCAGCGCCAACGAATAAAAGTACCCCCGCAAAAGAACCCGCTATAGGGATCGTCTTGAAGCGCCTGGGAGAGGATGATCGCGGCCTGCCACTTGAACTGACCCTTGTCCGCATTCTTTCCGCCAACAACCTTGATGAGCTCAGTTGGGGACGTATCTTGCGGCGCTTGATGCAGCCGTCGTGCCGCGAGGCTTGCCGGGAATGAACGAGAAAGGCCAGTGATCAACTGCGGCCGTTGCTCGAGCGCGGTTGCTTGCGGTACAACTGGAAACAAAGCCACCGCATGCGCAAGGATCCACAGAAGTGCAAGCATCGAGGGATAGCGGAACAGGAACGCCATAGGCCCGTGAGCGCGGGCGCGATATTGGTCAAAGCGTTTCATAATGGTCTCCGTTTCATAATGACATGCTATTGTCGCAACGCCGCTACCGGCGGCGGGTCTCCGTACAATGCGGAGGCCATATAAGGCTGCTGAGCACTTTTGGTTAAAGTCGTCACTTGTCGATATAACCAGCCTTGCATATCGAAAGGCAAAATAATCCTGTCGTCTTGCCGTGCTGCTTTGCCACGCATTCCTTCAATGAACGCATTGGTGAAATAACTATTGGTGCCCGTGGAGTGCGCCCCGGAAGGCTGGGTTCCTTGTGAAGATGCAAATGCCGTTATTCTGGTCTGGTCCGTCAGCGCATTGGCAAGACCTCTTGTGTCAAGAATATTCGCGTACTGAAGCTGAGCTGCGGCGTGACAGGCATCAATGACGACTATAACCCTGCCGTCGATGTTGTTGAGAAGCTCAAGAAGATGAGCCTTAGAGAGCCCAGTGGCTAGTTGCTTCGGGTCAAAATCAGCGGGCAATAGAAGAGCGCTCTTGCGCATGACTGCTCCGTGACCCGAGAAATAGAAGAGAGCGATGTCGTTGTCCGGATCCTTCGCGTTGTCCGCTAGCCACTGCAAACCCGTCTCGATGCCCTTGAGCGTCGCCTTGGGATTGGTAAGCTCCGTAAGTACCATGGCAGATACGTGCGCGAATGCGCCGTCCTCGCCGCCTTGACCCTCAAATTCTTTCTTAATCGCATCGGCATCATTCTCCGGAATTGGTGCGAGGCTAGGCCCAACATTGTCATACTGACCGACGCCAACAATCAATGCGTAGAGATTCGGTTTAATCGTCGTCGGCCAAATATGATCGAACTGACGAGCGGTTACCCCGGATGCAATGCTGCTTAAACCTTTGGACACCGTCGTCAGCCCGGTTTGATCAAACTCGCGAACGGTTAGCCCGACGGGAGTGCTACGTAAATCATTTGACTCAGCGGTGAGCGAAATTACCGCGTCGCGTGGCGTGACATTGACTTTGAACGTCCCGGTCGCCTCCTGCTTCGCGTCCAAAACCAGGTTTGACGCCGCCGCGCCCGGATAAGACTTGCCATCCACCAACGCGGCAACGCGGGTGATCGGCAGGCCTGACGGCGAGCGAACAGCGTACGCGATGGTGAATTCACGTGTACCCGGTGACGCACCTGCGGGCGTACTGCTGGACGAGGAGACGATATTGATAACAGGTGGCAATGTGATTTTGATGTCTTCATTGTCGCGCGTCCTGTCCAGCGCCGCGTTCGCCTCATTGGCGGCGGCATCCTCGTCGAGGGTCGCTAAAACGCGGCTGACGATATCCGGACGGTCGAACGTGTCGCGAAACCGCGATAAGGGAAAGAAATCGGCCGCCTGATTCCAATCTCTATTGACGTGCCAGCCAACCAGATCATCGCCTCTGACCGAGGCCATGAAGTAGCCTTTAGGCGTCCAGGCCACCCACTTTCGATTGCCTGCCTGACTGCTGCCGCGTTGAACGAACAACGCCAATAATTCGCGGCCGTCCCGCATCCGGTACCAGCGAATGGTCCCATCGCCTAACGCTGCCACGATAAGCCGGCCGTCCTGCGAAATATTGACGCCCCAGAAGATGCCAGGCGCCTGTTTTGGCGCCCAGAGCTCTCCGCCATTTTGATCATACGCGCGAAGAAAAAAGTCGCTGCCGAGGACAAATCGCTGCTTTTCAGGTCCGATTGCGAGCGACTGCGATCGCTCATTCACGTCCAGCTTGATGCGGTCGGCAGCCAATTGGGGTGAAATTCCATTTTGCCATCCCTGGACCGGCAAACCGGCAGTTTCCGGAGGGAAGAGGTCGTTGGGCGGCGTTGGTGAATCAGCCAAATTCTGTTTCTCGAGATCGAAAACCACGGGCTCGTCGCTGCCTTCGCCTAAGCCAAATCGAACGCGGCCGCCGTCCCGTGAGATCGTAAAATTCTGGCCCAGCTTGTTTCGCATATCGGCCCCTATCGGGCCCCGCCACAATTTGCGTTCGCCATGCGCATCGAGCAAGCCGAAGGCTGGATTACCGGCGGCAACGGCTACGCCACTGCTACAGGAAAGCAGATTTTGAATAGCATCTGAATTTCCTTCGAGATCACGCGGCAAACCGTTGCCTGCTTGATCCCAAACACGAATGACGTACTGATTGCCTTTCAGGTATGTTCCGCCGGCGAACAACTGATCGCCACTCGCGGACCACGCCGTCGCGGCAAAACCGCCGGCGCCGCCGCCCGCGTCGTCAGCCTTCGCGGCAAATTGCCATGTCAGAGTCGTCGCATTGTAGACATCGACGGCCGCCGTATCGGCAAAGCCGACCGCCAGATGGTTATCGCGCGTGTTGATGGACACCGAGTAAGGTCGCCGGCCGCCCCGCGTAGGCGCAACTTTCGGCCGGGACTTGATGTCCGCGTAGCGGCGCAACTTTCCATCGTCTGCGACCGTATAGAGCACACCGTTCGGGTCGAACACCGCCCCGTTTGCATCTTGACCGCCATAAAACCGGTCTTCACCGGCCTGCTGCCAAGATGCGAGTCCGACTCCCTGACGGTCCCAAACGCGCACACCGCCGCCGCGCCAATACGTCGCCGCGAGGCGCTTGCCATCAGGTGAAATCGCGAGGTTCAAGATGGCCTGGGGGAACGGGCCGAACGTGGCGGTCATCTCGCCAGTGGCGGCCTGAAAGATATAAACCCGATGTTGTCCTCCTGTCTTCGTAAAACCGCCGGCCGCGATCCAGCCGCCATCAGGTGCGACGGCCACCGCGTAGATTTTGCCTTCCCTTCCGTCGCCGATTGGGACGCGCAGCGTGTTGAGAAGCCTTCCGTCGGACAACCGCCAAAGCCGGATCGTCTTGTCCTCGGAACCTGTCGCCAAGAAACTGCACGCTGCGTCGGCGCCGACGCGCCTGATTGAGGCGGTGTGCATGCCTGCGTCGATTTGCAGGATCGGAAGCTGCGAAGGCGCATCGGCCAGCTGGTCCTGCGCGAGTGCCGTTCCCCCGCCCAGCAAGGCCATAATTGCAAAAGCAACGCAAACCAAATTCGACATTGTCCGATCTCGACAATGGATTAAGGTCTACTTCACAGACCGACCGGCATCGACTTGATCCTTTGACGCCCAATCGGACTAAGCGAAGCCTAATGCTGTTGCCATCCAGAGTATAATGATATTATTCTACCGGTCGTTGTCAAATTGTGCCGTACCAGCAGTAGCGGAGACTAAACCTTCGTCCAGCGAGCACCAACACAATAGCGGGAGTCCGAACGGTTAAGCGCATTTACGAGGGGTGTGGCGCGGATTCTGCGACCGTGAACAGCTTCGGCGATCAGGGATCGGCGTTGCTGGAATCTGGAGGGGCATGTTCGTGAAAAAGACAGGAATTCCTTCTGTTTGTGCAGCAAGCCTTTTGCTCTTGGCCATCCTTTCTCCCGCCGACGCGGGCAACTGTTCGATCGATTATCACGAGCTCGCCGGCAACAAGGAGATGCCGCAAGTGCGCGAGCACGTTTGCCCTGTCGCGGCGGATGATCCGAGCCAAAATCTCAGGGTAACGTTCGTTCGGCTCGATGAAGTTCTCGCTGGAAATCTTATCAAGGGTGAACGAATTCCGGAACTGGAACCCCTGTTCGGCGGCGCAAAATTCATCGACAACGACGTTTCCGCCGGACTGAAGGTCTTATTCGATAAATTTGCGCATAAAGAGGTGGTGCCCGCCAGAAACCTAGAGTTTTCGGTGACCGTTGAGACACCACGCGGCGGCGAAAATGCAGATCTGAACTCTGTCCACCTTCCTTCCCTAAATGCACGTGAAGATGAGACGCGCCGACTTTGGTCCATCTCTTCGGCGCAGCCCACTTTCAACCAAGCCCAACAGTACAATATCGAAATGCCGGAGGCCGCAGCAACGATTACGGAGACGACGGCATGGCCAAAGTCATTTAAACAATTCTATATCTGCGAAGACGAGGCGATTCAGTGCACGACAGTTTGGCATTATGTGTCTCGACTCAACGAACTCGATAAGATCGAGCGTGACACCGACAAGGCGGGTGAGTCGACAGACGAGGCGGGCCAACAGAACGATCATGCCGACGAAAAAAATGCCGATAAAGACCAGCCCGATTGGAACGACAACCCGGAAATTTCGTATAAGACGCATTTCGCGCTTTTCCGTCATCTAGGCAAGACTAATTGGCCGCCGCGTTTTTTAGTCATTAAAAGCAACTTGGGTTGCCTCGCATCTTACGAATTTTCTTACATCATGCCTCCACTGGCATTTGATATCGCCGTTGTCGAAAACCCGTCGTCGAAGCCGATTCGCATCGCCGATCTTATTGGCGTCATGCAAAGAAGCGATAGCTTGAAGGAATCCGCAGCAGAAAATGACCCCACAAGTCCAGCTGCGCCCCAAAGCATGGCCGCCAGTACCTTGCCCCCAGGGGGTGCAATGATAATCCCTCTGCAAGCCGTTTTTCTCGGTGGGGTGGTTGGTGCTGACGGCTGGGGTTCAATGTCCCTTGCGCAACGGATGTATAGGCGGATCGCGTCGAAAGCAGCGAACGCGACTTTTAGTGTGACCGCGCGGGGCCGAAGAGGTCGAATTGTCTTTCAACTCAAGAAGGCAGTCAAAAGTTTCGGCCCCCCAGAGCTTCCGCAGAGCGCTGAGTATTGGTTTGGTGCGAGATTCCTTTTGTCGGGCTTTCTAGTCGGAACCCAAGATCTCACACTCAGTCAAAACAAACTGAACCGCGTCACACTCTATGCACAGGAGCCCGCCGATCCAACCGCAACTGACCAGCCGCTGTCTCCTGACGTTCGGCTTCAGCTGCATCAAACCATAGATGCGGAAGGATCTTGCCCAATCTTGTACTCCTGGGATGCTATTCAGGGAGAATGGGTAAAGCACGGCAAAGTCATTCACACGGCCCACGGCGAGGAGAACGAGACGACCGAGCTTGTCAATATCGATCCCAAGGCGCGGCGATTTCGCTTGGCCGAGGAAGAGCTTGAGATAGCAACCATGCGCCGGGCGCGATTAATTCTCGATCTTCACGACGGGCGGCGCGTGATTGTTTCTCCAACCGCCTTTGGCGACGGCGTTTCGCCGTTGAAGATTCAGCCCTATTCAAAGACTGATTTCAGCTTTTCCATTCCTGACGAATACATCTCGACCGGTATCGACAAAGCTCAGCTTGCGGTTACGGGTTTTTATACGCGCTATAGCGAGATTGTGGCGTCAAAATTTCTCGCCTCTACGTTCCGCAAGCACTGATAGGCTGGCCCCAACGGCCGCCTTGGGGCTCAAAGCCGGCATGATCCGACACTTGCAGGCCAACACGGGTGGACTACTTTGCTCTGTTTCGCACCACTTCCCGCGGCAGCAGCGGAGAATATAAAACGGCAACGACCACGAACGGCAGGCGCGCGTTCATCCGGCGTCGCCTGATCGTCGTGGCCGTCAGGGCGATGGGGGCTTACACTCACAGACCATCGCCAGTAAGTGAGCTTTTAGCAGCGTTCGGTGACACTCCTATGACTCCAAAATCAGGCCACATCCGCATCGGCATCGGCGGCTGGACATTCGAGCCGTGGCGCGGCGTGTTCTATCCGAAGGGCCTGCCGCACGCGAAGGAGCTCAGCTACGCCGCCGAACGTCTGACCTCGATCGAGGTCAACGGCACGTTCTACCGCTCGCAGACGCCGGCGACATTCCACAAATGGGCGAGCGAGGTGCCGCAAAATTTCGTGTTTGCGCTCAAGGGTCCGCGCTTTGCCGTCAACCGGCGGGTGCTCAAGGAAGCCGGCGACTCCATCAAGCGCTTTCTCGATTCCGGCATCACCGAGCTCGGCGACCATCTCGGCCCCCTGCTCTGGCAATTCGCGCCAACGAAAAAATTCGACGCCGCCGATTTCGGCGGCTTCCTCGAACTGTTGCCGGACAAGTTCGACGGCCGTGCGCTGCGTCACGTCATCGAAGTCCGCCACGACAGTTTTGGCACGGCCGAATTCATGACCCTGCTGCGCAAACACAAAATGCCGGTCGTATTCACCGACCACGCCAAATATCCGAATATCGCCGACCTCACCGGCGATTTCGTCTATGCCCGCCTGCAACGCGGCAAAGACATAGTGCCGACCGCCTATCCGCCGAAGGACATCGCCGCCTGGGCCGGCCGCTTGCGCACATGGGCGCAGGGCGCGGCGCCAGATGACCTGCCCCATGTCGAGCCAGCGAAGAAAGCGAAGGCCGCGCCGCGCGACGTCTACGCTTATGTCATCCACGAAGGCAAAGTGCGCGCACCGGCGGCGGCGATGGCGCTGATCGAGCGGCTGGGTAAGAGCGGGTAACGGCCGCACGGCGCGAGAGTCGCCCCTTATTTAATTTCAGATCGGGGTGCAATTCCCGGATAGTGCCCTTACTTATTCATTTGCGCGCGACGTTACGGCTCGCAAACCGGAGCTATTGATGGACGCCCCAGAGCGCGATCCGATAGACGGCTTGGACCCGCGGTATTTTCAGATCGGCGACATTGTCGAACGGCCGCCTGCCGAGCGGCCGCAGCACGACACCATCGAGGCGATCATCGATTGGCTAGCGGGCCCGGCGCAGCATGTTCCGACGATGTCCGGCGAGTTCGACGAATTCGCCTGGCGGATGCTGGCGGCGGGTTTTCCGCTGTTGCGGGCGACCTTGCAGCTGCGCACGCTGCACCCGCAATATCTCGGCGCAACCTTCATCTGGTGGCGCACCACCGGCCGCACCGTGCTCAGGCTCGTCACCCATGAAGTGCAGGATCTGTACGGTCACGAAGATAATCCGGTTCGCAGGGTGCAGGTGAACGGCGAAACGGTGCGGCGCCGGCTTGAAGTCGCCGACGACGCGCTCGATTTTCCGATCCTGCATGACCTCAAGGCGGAGGGCGCGACCGACTATTTTGCCTTGCCGCTCAAGAGCTCGTTCGGCACCAATCACATGGTGACCTATGTCACCGACCGCCCCGGCGGCTTCACCGCACGCGAAATCGCCGATCTGACGCGGGTGTCGCAACGCCTGGCGCTGCTGGCCGATTTGCGCAGCCAGCGCCGCATCGCCAGCAACATCCTTGACGCTTATCTCGGCCCCAAGACCGGCCCAAAAGTTCTCGCCGGCCAGATCCGCCGCGGCACCGGCGAGGAAATCACCGCCGTGCTGTGGTCGTCGGATCTGCGCGACTTCACCGCGCGTTCCGACCGCCTTCCCGGAACCCAGATGATCGCATTGCTCAACGCGCTGTTCGATGCGCAAGCCACGGCCATCGCCAGCCACGGCGGTGAAATCTTGAAATTTATCGGTGACGGCCTGCTGGCCATTTTTCCGATCGAGCATGCCGACAAGGCCGCCACTGCCGCGCGCTGCGCGCTCGACGCGGCAAAGGAGGCCGTCGAGGCCGCGCGCGGGCTTATGCACGATCCGTCGCTGGTCGACGAGCCGCCCATCGAGATCGTCGTCGCCCTTCACGTCGGCACGGCGATCTATGGCAATATCGGCGCCGCCGACCGGCTCGATTTCACCGTGATCGGCCCTGCCGTCAATCTCGTGAGCCGGATCGAGGCGGTGGCCAAGGCGCTGGACCAGCCGATCGTCGTCAGTGACGATTTCGCGCGCGCCTATGGCGGCCCGCTGCAACCGCTCGGCCGGCATGAGCTTCGCGGCCTCGCGACACCGCACGATCTGTTCGCGCCGCCTGCGTAATTCTCACTGTGCCAACAGGTTCGATGTGCCCTGATTTTTTGTGATCGGCGGCGGGCTCCACTTGCCGGTGAGCGCCTCGGACATCGGACCATAGAGGCGCATGGTCAAATTGAATGCTCCCTTCGGCGCGGGGAGCCAGTTGACCTCTTTGTCCGGCCCCGGGCTTTCGTTCTGGAAATAGAGATCAAGAGAGCCGTCCGGATTGTATTTGAACGGCATCCAGCTGCTCACCGCAAAACGATTGAGGTTGTTTGCCACCTGGAAGCCGTCACTGTCGTACAGTGTGAGCGACCAAAAGGCATTCACCGGCGGCGTAGCGCCCTTGTCGAAGTGGATGGTGTACTTGTTCGCGCCGTCAAGCGGATGGCCGGTTTCGTCGCCGAGGTTGAGCGGGTAGATCGCGTCTTCCGGCAGGTTCGCACCGAGGCCAACCTGCGCGACGATGGCACGCTTGAGATAGTAATTGCCGTACACCCCCATCGTGTCGGTATTCAACGACCAGTAGTTCGCGACATGGGCAAGCGTCGGCACTTTCCATGCCATGAGTTGCTTCGCTGCCTCCGGCGCCGCCTCGACCGCCTTCCTGACCACGGGATCGACTTTGCCGATGTCGAAGCTTTTGCCGGGCTCGATGCCGATCCGCTTCATCTGGGCAATAATCGGTTCATCGGTCAGGTGGGGCGGTTGTAGCTTGAGAAGCTCGGCCGCATAGGCGAAGTAATCGCCGCCCTTCATGGTGTCGACCTGAATTTTTGGCGGCGTCTTCATGTCGATGCTCGGATCGATCTTCACCTCGACCGACTTCGGCGGCTTGCCCCACTCCGAGAGCGGCGTGATCTTGTAACCGGATTGGATTTTGTGAACCGCATCGTAATCCGGCGGACCGTCGGTCTTGGTCCGGCCAACGATCCAGACATAGGGCGTGGGCGCTTCGATTTGGCTAAACCCCGCCGGTACGGTTCCGCTCCAACCCCGCGGCGTGACCAGGAAGTTGCCCGCCTGCGTTCCCGTGGTCCGCCAACCCGGCGACGCAAATACGTCCGACCACATGTCGAGCATGGGCAGAAGGTAATAACGCCCACCGGTGTCAGGGACGGAGACGACCATCGGCTCTTTGGTGAGGTCGAGGTATCCGGTGGTGTACAACGTGTCGAAATTGGGCCGTACCACCTGTCTCATGTCGGCGGTCGGAAACGCCGGAAAACTGAACAGCGCATTCATAGGCGCGCCGACCCCTTTGCCGGGCTCGACATTCGTCAGCTGCTTGCGCGTCACGTCCATGGTCACGAGCGAGTAGAAGTAGATGTAGGCGTCCCTGGCGATGGATTGCGCATCCTGTTCGGTGATGGCGCTCTGTGCCTGCGCGGCGAGTGAAAGGACTGGACAAAGAGACAAGCCCAGTATCAACCCTATCGTGCTCCTGCTCATGGTGCCCTCCCGATATAGCCGGCGATTTCAGCGAGGCACCGATCCCACGACGGTAAATCGCCGGGCGCATTGGCGCTTGCTACGGATCGGGGTCGACAAACGCGACAACGCCACTTGTCACCGCGATCGCGCCCCGGCGTCGAGATTGCGTGTCCTCTTGCACGTTAGAGTATCTTCATCCGACTACCCTCATCCAATACGACATTTTTAATCACGAAATCGCGACCGACATTGGCCGCGCGCGCTCGCTTTGCGCGGAGACCGAGCGAAATTGGGCGCGTCTTTTCTTCGCCCATCGAGTATTATCAGGTCGATCGCGACGCAGCTTGGAGCATTCGGATGACGAGTCCCGCCAAAACCTTGATTCCCGCGACCGCTCTGGCGCTGATCGCGCAACTGACCGTCGCGATTGCCGACAATGTGCCCCGCTACAACCTCGACCCGCTGTGCCGCGGCATTGCCCAACAAGGCGGCATGAGTCTGTTGCCGAACCAGAGTGCGCCAAAGGATTATAAGAGCTGCATAAGAAGCGAAATGGCTGTCCGCCGTCAGCTCGGGAAGCTGTGGCCGACTTTCAAAGCCTCGAACAAGGCAAATTGCATCGGTGAAAACAGCGCCGGCGGCCTGTCCAGCTATACCGGGCTATTGTCATGCCTGCGGATGGCCCAAGAGGCGAACAAAATGTTCGGCCGGTAGGCGTTTGCAACCTCAATCCGGCGGCAACGTTCCAAGTACCGCCGCCCGGCGGCATGTGATGACTTGATTGTCGATACGCCGCCCATCGCGAGCGGCCGCATAGGGAGTGCGACATGGCAAAATTCCAGAACATCCTCGGGACGGTCGGCAATACGCCGGTGGTCAGGATCAACCGGTTGGCGCCGGCGGGTAGCAACCTGTTCGCCAAGATCGAGGCGTTCAACCCGTTGGGCTCGGTCAAGGATCGCCTGGCGCTCGGCGTCATCGAGGCGGCCGAGCAAGCGGGGCAATTGAAACCCGGACAAACCGTCATCGAGGCCACCTCCGGCAATACCGGCATCGGGCTGGCGATGGTGTGCGCGCAAAAGGGTTATCCGCTGGTCATCACCATGGCCGAGACTTTCAGCGTCGAACGGCGCAAGCTGATGCGTTTCCTCGGCGCCAAGGTGGTGCTGACGCCGGCGGCGCAGCGCGGCATGGGCATGGTCACCAAGGCCTTCGAGCTCGCCAAGGCGCGCGGCTGGTTCTTGACGCGGCAGTTCGAGAATGAAGCCAATCCCGACATTCACACCCGCACCACCGCCCGCGAAATCATCGACGACTTCAAAGGCGAGCCGCTCGATTTTTGGGTCACCGGCTACGGCACCGGCGGCACGCTCAAGGGCGTCGCGCGCGTGTTGGCCAAAGAGCGGCCCGAGACCAAGATCGTCGTCTGCGAGCCCGAAGACGCGCAGCTGTTGGGCAGCGGCATCGCGCAACAGCGCAATCCCGACGGCTCCGCCGCGGCGGCGCACCCGGCCTTCAGGCCGCATGCGATGCAGGGCTGGACTCCGGATTTCATTCCAAAACTGACCGCGGACGCGGTGGGGACCGGCGTTATCGATCGCATCATTCCGATCTCGAACGCCGAGGGATTACGCTACAGCCGGGAATTGGCGCAGAAGGAAGGCATCTTCGTCGGCATCACCGCCGGCGCCACTTTTGCCGGCGCGCTGAAAGTCTGCGCCGATGCACCCAAGGGCGCGACCGTGCTGTGCATGCTGCCCGACACCGGCGAGCGTTACCTCAGCACGCCGCTGTTCGCCGATATTCCCGCCGACATGACCGAAGAAGAGCTGGCGATTTCGAAGTCGACACCGTCCGCGCAGCTGGGCGGTTGAAGAGTTTCAAACCGCCCCTGTCCAACTGCGGCCGCGCCCTACATCACGCTGTTCTGTGCGCGCAGGCGCCGCGCCAGAACGCGCATGACGTTGAGCGCGAAATGCGGCGTGCGGCTGACCAGGAACAGAAACTGTTTCTCGCCGACCGGAACGAGCTTGACGTCGGCGGCCGCAATCGCGGTGGCGCTGCGCGGCGCGGCATCGATCAGCGCCATCTCGCCGAAAATGTCGTGGTCGGACAGCGTACCAAGCAGCCGATTGCCGAGGCGAATGTCGACCTTGCCGCTCTGGATGACGAAGAACTCCGACGCCGCATCGCCTTGCTTGAAAATGATCTCGCCGGCCTTGAATTCGCGCAGCGGCGCGCCAGCCCCCGCCAGAATGCCGAAATCAACGGACGTCTCGGCCATGTCGCCCCCCAAAAGTTGCTGCAATGCCGCTTGCGATTATTGCAGTTCCATGACGGGAGGCGATTACAGTTTTATGACAATCCACGCCCGTTCCGCGGGCGGAATTGAACGGTGCGATGATTGCCCGCCCACAACATTTCAAGCCGGGAAAATGCTAACGGCCACGAGACGACAAGGTGCGCGTACATCCGGCGTCACCCGTCGAAACCGTGGCCGTCCCGTAGCGGAGCCTGTTAGGGCATCAACGCTACGTGAAGACAGATAGGCGCGGATTGCGGTTTATGCAAGACTACCGGCCGGGAACTTTGAAAATCCCTCTAAGTGTTGCATTTTTCCGACACATCCGGGTCGCCGCCAATTCTTAACGGAAGGTGACACAATCAAGGGAGCGGACAATGGCCATGTACCCCAACGATGCCGCCGGCATGCAGCGCGCGGTGGCCAATGCAATCCACGAGCACTGGAAGCTGTTTCTCATCGAAGGCATCATCCTGGTCCTCCTCGGCATGGCCGCGATCATCGTGCCGGCGGTGGCGACGCTGGCTTTCACCATCGTCATCGGCTGGCTGTTCTTGATCAGCGGTATCGTCGGCCTGGTCACCACGTTCTGGATGCGTCATGCGCCCGGCTTCTGGTGGTCGCTGTTCTCGGCCGCCATCGCCATCCTCGCCGGCGGCGTGCTGCTGGCGCAGCCGATCACCGGCTCTTTGTCGCTCACCTTCGTGCTGATCGCCTTCTTCATCATCGAAGGCATCGTCACCATCATGTACGCCATCGATCACCGCGCCCAGCTGTCCAGTCGCTGGGGCTGGATGCTGGCGAGCGGTGTCGTCGATCTCATCCTCGCCGGCATCATCTTTGCCGGCCTGCCCGGCACCGCGGCCTGGGCGCTCGGCCTGTTGGTCGGCATCAACATGGTGTTCGGCGGCACCGCCATGATCGGCATGGCGCTGGCGGCGAAGGAGCGGGCGTGAGGATTGCGCAAGCTTAAATTCCGTCACCCTGAGGTGCGAGCGAAGCGAGCCTCGAAGGGCGACGGCCTCGGCACCTCGGCCGCATCCTTCGAGGGCCGCTTCGCGGCCACCTCAGGATGACAGTGAATAGGCAGGCGGACTTCACTCCGCCGGCTGCTGCACCACGCGCGCCTTCTCCACGCCGTTGGCGATCAGCGCGATCAGAAGCACCGCGACCAGGAAGCCCAGCGCGATGACGGCGGTAGCGTCGAGCACCAGGTCGAACCCGCCGCGGCCGTAGAGCAAGGCGATCATCGACACCGCGACGCCCGAGACCATGAAGGTGAGGAAATAGCGCACCGCATAGACGCGGCCGCGCCAGGCGTCCGCGGTGTAGCGGGCGATGACCAGATCGTTGAGCGTGATCTGGCCGTAGATCGCCGCCATGGTGAAAGCGAGCGCGAACAACAGCGACGTGCCGGTCGCATAGGCCGCCCAGACCACGCCGGCGAATTGCATGACGGCGCTGATGGCGAACAGAATATGCAGTGGAAAGCGCTCGACCAGCCGGCCGACCGTGATCTGCGCCACCGCGCCGCACAGAAACACCGCCGTGGTCAGACCGCCGACCATGACCAGCGAAATGCCGTTGCCGACGCGCTCGTCGACGATTTTCGGCAGCGAGATCGAGATGGTGTTGAAAACCAGCCCGGCGCTGAGCGCGACCACGATGAAGAGGCCAAAGATCATCGCCGCCGACGTATTGGAGAGCGAGACGTCGGGCGAGTTGCTGCGTGCCGCGGCGTGGCCCTTCTCATCGGCGGGCACCAGCCAGTAATAAATCGCGCCGGTCAGGACGCAGACCAACCCCGGCACCAGGAAAGCGCCGCGCCAAGTGAAGGCCGCGGTCAGTGCCGCGGTGATGCCGGCGGCGAGCGAGACGCCGAGATTGCCGCAGACGCCGTTGAACGCCATGGTGCGGCCGCGCTGGGTGGCGTTTTCCAAAATCATCGCGGTGCCGACCGGATGATAGATCGCTGCGAACACGCCGAGCATGAACAGCGCGACGCCTAAGCCCACCAGCGACGGCGCCAGTGCGGCGCCGATCAGCGACAGGCCGCAGCCGACATAGAAGCCGACCATCATGTTGCGGCGGCTCCAGCGGTCGGCGAGCCAGCCCGCCGGCAGCGAGAACAGCCCAAACGCGACGAAGGACGCGGTGGCGAGCGCGATCAGCGACGCATAGGTGCGGCCGTAGATCACCGCCAGCTCGATCACCACCGTGGGATAGATGAGAATGACGAAGTGATCGAGCGCGTGCGCCCAATTCATGAAGCCGATGGAAAGCCGCCGCCGTGCCAGGTCGGAAGCGTCGGCGGAGGCGAAACGGTGCGAAACTTCGGCGGTCATCGAATAATTCCCGGTCGGCGACGCGCAGATATAGCGCGCGGTAGCGCTGCGACATACCCCCAATCTTGCAGGGCTGGTCGGCTGCGAGCCGCTAAGCATCCTCCTCCAGCGGCTCGAATTTCGGCTGAAACCAGATTTGCGCGATCAGGGTGGGCACCACGGCGCTGCCGATCACCGCGGTCAACAGCACGGTATATTGGCCCTGATCGATGATGTGATTGGTCAAGCCGAACAGCGCCGAGATCGAGCCGAAGGTCAAGCCCGTCGACATCATCAAGGTGGTATACATGCCCTCGCGCGGAATGAACTTGAAATAGCGCGTCAGCGGCAAAATGCCGACGAATTTGGTGAACATCTTCATCGCCAGGAAGGCGCCGATCAGCGCGAAGCCGGCGACAAGGGCGTGCCATTCGATCAGCGAACCGGCTTTAAGAAAGTAGAACGGGGTGAGGAAGGCAAAGCAGATCGCGCGCAGGCGAAGCTGCAGCTCGCGATTGCCCATGAAGAACGGCGCCAGCGCCATGCCGACCAGATAGGCCGGCAACACCGCTTCGCTCTTGCCCAGATTGGCGAGGCCGCCCAGCGCGAACAGGACGAGAAAGAGAAATTTGATCTCCGGCTCGCTGGCCCGGCCGCCGATTTTCTTGAACAGCCAGGGGACGATAAAGGGCAGCACCGCGACGACGACGACGGTCGCGACCGCGAACAGCACCAGATAAAAATTGTAGTTGGCGAAGATCAGGCCGAGCGCCAGCACGGTGCCGATATCGTTGATGAAGCAAGCGGCGAGGATGATTTTGCCGAGCTCGGTGCGGTTATAGCCGGTCTCGACCATCACCGCGTAGACCACGGCCACCGACGTGGTGGAAAGCGAAATGCCGGCGATCTGCGCCTGCGGCCACGGCCAGCCGAGCCCATAGCGCGCCAGCAGCAGGCAGCCGAGATAGGGCGCAAAGAATCCCATCAGCCCGATGGTGACGCTCGAGCCGAAATTGCGCTTGACGACGTGCGGGTCGATGTCGGTGCCGGCGAGAAACGTCAGCACCACGGCGCCGACGCCGGCGATGTAATTGATCCACGGCGTGAGCGGCAACCCGATGGTGTTGCCGGCAATGGCGCCGACCACGATCTCGAACAAAGCTGCCGAGATGGTGATCCACAGCGAGCCCAAGGCGGCGGCAAATGCCAGCGCGATCCACAGCGCCGACTGAAACCAGATATTGTCCATCTCACTTGCCTTTCCGTCGTGCCACACCGGGCACAAAAAGACCCGCGCTGCGGCGGGTCACGAAAAGCCCCACCGCAATCGCATTGCGGCAGGGGTCATCAGCTCTGGTGAGCGGTTTTGGGGAACCCCATCCCCGTAAGATCGCGTAGCGATTCCTTTATACAGAATCCCGCACGGGCTTCAACGCCGCTTTGCGCATGGCCTGGAAATTATCCGCCCCGAGGCGCGCGACTGTCTCGACCGCGGCATGGGCTAATTGACGGTGACCGCGATTTCGATTTCACCGTTCAGGCGGTCGTCCGGATTGTCCTCGTTGGTGCGCTGATATTTGAATCGATCGGTGCCCTTGAAGTTCGGCTTGGACTGATAATAGACCACCGCGGTCGGGATAGTGTGCCCGGCGCATGATTGCGGCCCACCGAGCTTGCCGACCGGCGGCACGACCTTGTTCTCTTCCGTGATCGTTACCGTTCCGTTCGCGGGCGGCAACGTGATCTTCACGACGACGTGCTCAGCCACGCAGTCTTTATTGCGGGCGCTGTGTTCCGCCACGTTCGTCTTCACGCCCGATGGCACCGAAGCCGACAGCGATGCCGCCAGGGCCGATGCCGAAGCGACAACCGCAAGGACTGAGCATAGGGCCAATATTCGCATGTCTCCCCCCTCGTAAATCGGCGTCATCCCGACGCTCGCGCACAATTGTTCCGCATCCTGCGCTTGCGCGCAATATGGCGAGCGAGGCTTAGTCGAGCGTCCGCCGGAAGCGCGTCACCGCAATCGTCATCGCCACCGCCATCAGGCCAGCCAGCGCCAGGGTGTCGTATTGCAATTGGCCGAGCGTCGAGCCTTTGAGCATGATCGCGCGCGCGATACGCATGAAATGGGTGAGCGGCAGAAATTCGCCGATCACTTGCGCCCAGCGCGGCATGCCGAGGAACGGGAAGATGAAGCCCGACAACAGCATGTTGGGCAGAAAGAACATCATCGACATCTGCACCGCTTGCAGCTGGTTCTGCGCCAAGGTCGAGAATGTGTAGCCGAACGACAGGTTGGTGGCGATGAACAGCGTGGTGAGCGCGCCGAGCAGCGCCAGGTTGCCGACGATGGGCACGCCGAACATCAAGACGCCGGCGCCGATGATCAAGGCCGCCTGCAAAAAGCCGACCAGCACATAGGGCGCGATCTTGCCGAGCATGATTTCGAGCGGCGTGATCGGCATGGCGAGGAGGCTCTCCATGGTGCCGCGCTCGGTCTCGCGGGTCACCGACAGCGCGGTGAAGATCAGCATGGTCAGTGTGAGAATGGTGCCGAGCAGGCCCGGCACCACATTGAGCGCGGTGACGGCGGCAGGGTTGTAGCGCTGATGGGTGCGAATCTCGAACAGCGGCTGGCCGGGGTCGGGCAGCCCGTGATCGTTGGCGAGCGCGGTGTTCACCAACTCCGAAAGTGCGGCGACCGCGGTGCCGGTCGCCACCGGGTCGGTGGCGTCGGCGGCGACCAGGAGCGCCGGCTTGTCGCCGCGGCGCAGCGCGCGCTCGAAATTCGCCGGGATTTCGACTGCGAACAGCACCTTGCCGGAAGCGAGCGCCTGATCGAGCTCGGCATCGTTGTGCAACAGCATGGTCACGGTGAAGAATTTCGTATTCTGCAGCGCCGCCAGGATGGAGCGGCCGACGTCGCTGGATTCCTGCAGCAACACCGCGGTCGGCAGATTGCGCGGCGTGGTGTTGATGGCGTAGCCGAACAGCACCAGCTGCAACAGTGGAATGGTGATCATGGTCGCGAACGTGATGCGGTCGCGGCGCAACTGCAAAAATTCCTTGAGCAGCATGGCGCCGGAGCGGCGCCAGAAGCCGTCGGCGCCGAGCGCCGCGGCAAGGTTTTGCAGCACGCTCATTGGAAATTGTCCTTGGCGTGGCCCATCAGGTCGATGAAGACGTCTTCCAGCGACGGCACGGCGGGCTCCCAATCGAGCCCCGGCCGGCCGCGGTAAGGCGCGATCGCGGCTTCGAGCGCCGCTCCGTCGCGGCCGGAGACATGCAGGCTGGTGCCGAACGGCGCCACCATGTCGACGCCGGGATGTTGTTTGAGCTCGTCGGCGAGCACGGTGAGATTTTGGCCGTCGGTCGTGTTCACGGTGAAGGTGGTGAGATGCGAATGGGCGATCACGTCGTGGACCGTGCCGCGCGTGAGCACCTCGCCAAACGCGATATAGGCGATCTCGTGACAACGCTCGGCCTCGTCCATGTAATGGGTGGAGACCAGCACGGTGAGCCCCTCGGCGGCGAGCTTGTGGATCTCGCCCCAAAAATCGCGCCGCGCCTTTGGATCGACGCCGGCGGTCGGCTCGTCGAGCAGCAAAAGCTGCGGATTGGGCAAGGTGCAGGCGCCGAGCGCGAGCCGCTGCTTCCAGCCGCCCGATAGCTTGCCGGCGACCTGCTCTTCGCGGCCCTGCAGGCCGAGCCGCTCGATCATCGCTTTCGCAGCAGCCACCGGATGCGCCAAGCCGTAGATACGGGCGATGAATTCCAGATTCTCGCGCACCGAAAGGTCTTCATAGAGACTGAAGCGTTGCGTCATGTAGCCGACGCGGGTTTTGATTTTCGCCACTTCGGTGCGGATGTCGTAGCCGAGACAGGTGCCGCTGCCCTGGTCGGGCGTGAGCAGCCCGCACAACATGCGGATGGTGGTGGTCTTGCCGGAGCCGTTCGGCCCGAGAAAACCGAAGATCGTGCCGCGCTTGACCTGCATCGACAGGTCGCGCACCACGACTCTGCCGCCGAACGATTTGGTCAGCCCATGCACGTCGATGACGATGTCGGGCGTCGCGCCGTGGACCGCTTCGGCGGCGGCGCTCATCGCGACGCCTCCGGCCGCGGCGTTTGCGCGGTCGCTGTCGGCTGAACCACCGATACGTCCACCGGCTGGCCGACCCGCAACGCGCCCGGCTTTTCCGGCAGCGCCTCGACCAAAAATACCAGTTTCGAGCGCTCTTCGACGCTGTAGATCACCGGCGGCGTGAACTCGGACTGCTTGGCGATAAAACTCACCCGCGCGGTGAGATCTTTGGCGCAGCCGTCGCAGCCGATCTTGATGGTGTCGCCATAGGCGACGCTCTGCAGCGCCGTCTCCGGCACATAGAAGCGCACCTTGATATTGCCGGGCGGCAACAGCGCCAGCACCGGCCGGCCCGCCGGCACCATTTCGCCCGGACGGTAGTAGACCTCTTGCACGGTGCCGTCGACCGGACTGAAGACTTTGCGGCGCGTCAGCCGCGTCTGCGACGAATTCAACCGCGCTTGCGCGTCGCGCAGCACCGCCGTCGCCTGGTCGAGATCCTTTTGCGTGCCGGCGCCGGTCTTGGCGAGCTGCGACGCGCGGTCGAAGGTCTGCTGCGCGTTGATCAGCGAGGCTTTGACCTGGGCGATGTCGGCTTGCTGCAAATCGTCGTCGACCGTGAACAACGGCTCGCCGGTCTTGACCGTGTCGCCTTCGCGCACCGACAGCGCCTGCACCCGCCCCACTTCGTCGGGCGCGACGAAAATAAGATTGGCCTCGATCCAGCCCTGATAGGTGGTGTCGGCTTTGTTGCAGGCCGCGAGCGTCAGCGCCAGCAGGCAAGCCGCGGCGGTAAGGCAACGCGCGTTCATGCCGCCCTCCCCGCGCCGCCCGCGCCGAACAGATTGTCGAAATAGGCGCGCATCATGGCGCGCACGTCGAGCGGCTCGAAGCGGTCGAACAATCCGCTCCAGACGATAGCGATGATGCCGGGCGCGCCGAGCAGCATCGGAAAGCGCACCAGCGCGTCGCTTTTGAGCTCGCCGCGCTCGTGGGCGTTGCGCAGCATGCCGCGCAGCGCCTTGAACAGGCGCGACAGCACCTCGCGATAATAGAACTCGGCCAGCGCCGGAAAGCGCGGCCCCTCACTGATCATGAGCCGGATCACCAGCTTGCGGCGGGTGCCAAAAACCTCGCGGACGAAAATCTCGACCGCCTGCTCGACGATCGCGCGCAGCGGCAGGTTGGTGGCCAGCGCCAGCTCGAGCGAGCCGACCACCGGCACCATTTTGGCTCGGATCAGTTCCTGGAACAGGGTCTCCTTGTCGGCGAAGTACAGATAGATCGTGCCCTTGGCGATGCCGGCGCGCTTGGCGACATCCTCCAACCGCGCGGACGCAAATCCCTTCGCCGAGAACTCGTCGAGCGCCGCGTCGAGGATGGCGTCGCGCCGCGCCGCCGCCTTGGCGCTGCGCGCATCCTGGCGCGTCGCCGCAATGGTCTGCGCGGCACAGCCGCCAGCTTGACCCGGAGCGATCTTGTCCGGGCGAGCCAAGGCTGCTTTGGCCGGTCGTTTCGCTGCTTTTGTCATGGCTTTAAATATGACTGACCGGTCAGTCATCGTCAAGGGGCTATTGGGAGGCCCCGCCGCGACGACTTTCCGGCGCGCGGCCGCGGCGTTCGCGGCCGCGCGCCAAACTCTGCTACGCTTAAGGCCGAAGCGACTTGAGGCAGATCAATTCATGGCCGAAATGACGGACGAGTTGCCGATCAGTCACCTGCAGCGGCGCCGCATCGAAAGCCGTGTGCTGATCCCGTTCATCGCGGCGTGCCGGGAAAAATTCGGCGATGCCGCGACCAAGGAAGTGGTCGTCGCCACCATCCGGCGGCTCGCCATTGAAGACGGCGCGCGATGGGCCGAAGCGTTTGGCCGCGACATGGGTTCGCTCAAAAATGTCGCGGAGAAAGTCTGGGCCGGCGGCGGCAGTCTCGATATCGACATGGTCGCGGCCGGCGATGACCGGCTCGACTTCAATGTCACGCGCTGCCGCTACGCCGAGTTCTACAAGGAGCTCGGCCTCGCCGACTTGGGCTATCTCGTGCACTGCAATCGCGACCACGCCATGATCGACGGTTTCAATCCGGATCTAAAACTCACGCGCACGCAAACCGTGATGGAAGGCGCGAGCCATTGCGACTTCCGCTTCACCAAGAAATCCTAAGCGCCATCACAGGGCAGACCATGCACGGCAAAAAGCGCTGGTTCATCGCGGCATCGCTGTTGGCGCTGCCTCTTATCGGTTTGGCCGCGAGCGCAGTGCGCGCCGACGACTATCCGACCCATCCGGTGCGGCTGATCTCCGATTCCGCGCCCGGCAGCGCCATCGACGTCACCATGCGCATCATCGCCGACGGCTTGAGCCGGGTGTGGAGCCAGCAGGCGGTGCTGATCAACCAGCCGGGCGCCGGCGGCGCCATCGCGGCGCGCGCCGCGGCTACCGCCTCTCCCGACGGCTACACGCTCGGCATGATGGCGCTGTCGGCTTTCGTCGCCGTGCCCGGCGCGGCCGATAATCTTCCCATTCAAGTGCCGCGCGATTTCATCGCCGTCGGCAGTCTCGGCGGCGCGCCGATGTTCATCACCGCGGCGCCCTGGCTCGAGGTGAAGACGCTGCCGGAACTGATCGCGCTGGCGAAGCAGCGGCCGGGCGAGCTCGCCTATGGCACCAACGGACCGGGCCGACTCACCCACCTCACCGGCGAATTGCTGCAAAACCGCGCCGGCATCAAACTTTTGATGGTACCCTACTCGGGCGGCACCGCGCAGGTGCTCAACGACATGATGGGTAAACGCGTCGCGCTTGCCTTCGATTCCTATTCGGGCGTGGCCGGCGCGGTCGAGGCGAGGAACGTCATTCCGCTCGCGGTCGCTTCACCCAAGCGCATGAACCTGTTTCCCGACTTGCCGACCGCGGCGGAAACGCTGCCCGGCTTTCAGTCCGAGGGCTGGCAGGTGCTGGTGGCGCCGATCGGCACGCCCGCGGCCATCGTCAACAAGGTCAACGCCGATCTGGTCAAGGCGCTCAGCTTCGACGACGTGAAAAAGCGGCTCACCGATCTCGGCCGCGAGGAGTCCCCGCTGTCGCCGGCAGAGACCTTGGCCTTCATCCAGCACGAGCAAGCAACGTGGGCGCCTATCTTGGCGCAGATCGGGCCGGTGAAGTGAAATGTAGCCCGGATGAGCGAAGCGACATCCGGGAGCAGTGTTCGAGCCGCAAAGATCGTTCCCGGATGTCGCTAACGCTCATCCGGGCTACGGACTTACCCCTTCTCGTCGCAGGCCCAGGCGCGCACCACGCATTCGCGGCCGCCGAATTCGGAGCAGCGGCGCATCGAGGTGTTTTCCGCCCGGCCGAGATGGGACTCGATGGCCCAGCCGAAACTGCCGCATGGGTTCTTGGCGTCGACCGCGATCGCCGCGCAGCCCTTGCGCATGTCGCCGACCAGCTTGCAGGTGCCGCCGGTGCACTTCTTCATTGCCGCGGCTCGGGCCTCGCTGACCTTGTGAAAATCGAAGCCGTAGCCATAGGCGCCGCAGACGCCGACCGCGAAGGCGCCGGCCGCTTCGGCGGCGCCCATCAAGGCAATGGTGAAGCAGACGGCGGCAATGGCGAGCGCCGAATTGCGCCGGAACCGATACGTGACAGGCATGGACCTGGAAAACATGGCAGCCCCTTCCCCTCAAGGACTGTCGCAACGCTAGCCGGGAAGGGTTTCCAGACGGTGAATAGGCTAGATGCAGGCTCATAAATCGAGGTCGATGGGCGGGAAAGACCGGCCAACGGCGGACGTCGCGCCCCCTTCCGCGCAACGCGGCAACCGGTGTAACGTCATTGCAGAGCTGCCAGCGGGACCTGCCGACGTCTCGTGAAATGCAAAGGCAGCGGTAATGCCTCCGGCAGGCGAGCAATCCGAAACCTATTCGACCCCTTGCGATCTTGGCTCGGAAGCCTTCCGCGTTTGCGGGAAGGCATTGAAGCTCGTGGGGCAATGCCATGACACTTGCCCGCCGCCGGTTGCTGCGCCTCTTCGCCGGCGCCGCCGTATTGCCGACCGCCTTGCGTATAGCGGGGGCCGGGGCCGAGACATTTCCGTCGCGGCCGATCTCGATCGTCGTGCCGTTCCCGGCCGGCGGGCCGACCGATACGCTTGGGCGCATTCTCGCCGATCGGATGAAACGGGCGCTCGGCCAATCGGTCATCATCGAGAACCTGACCGGGGCCGCCGGCACCGTCGGCAGCGCCCATGTCGCGCGCGCGGCGCCCGACGGCTACACCCTCATTCTCGGCCACTGGCAGACCCACGTCGTCAACGGCGCGACCTTCGCGCTGCAGTTCGACGTGGTGAAGGATTTCGAGCCGATTTCGCTGATCGCTGACTGTCCGATGTGGGTGGTTGGCAGTGCCGCCGTGCCGGCGAAGAATCTGAAGGAACTGATCGCCTGGCTGAAGGAAAATCCCGGCAAGGCGACCGTCGGCATCGGCGGTGTCGGTGGCGGCGCCGACGTCGTCGGCACTTACTTCCAGAAAAATACCGGCACGCGATTCCAGTTCGTGCCCTATCGCGGCGCCGCGCCGATCATCCAGGATCTGTTGGCCGGCCACATCGACCTGACCTTCACCCAGGTGGCAAGCGCGCTGGCGCAAGTCCGTTCCGGTCAGCTCAAGGCCTATGTGGTGATGGCAAAGTCCCGGTGGGCGGCAGCGCCCAATACGCCCACCATCGACGAAGAAGGCGTGCCGGGGCTTTATGCGTCGTTCTGGCATGGTTTGTGGGCGCCCAAAGGCACGCCCAAGGATGTCATCGCCAAGCTCGATGCCGCGGTCGTCGAGGCTTTGGCCGATCCGGCCGTGCAGCAGCGTTTTGTCGAGATCGGTCAGGAGGCCTGGCCGCGCGACAAGCAGACGCCGGCGGCGCTCGCCGCGCAGCAGCAGGCCGAGATCGAGAAGTGGTGGCCGATCATCAAGGCAGCCGGCATCAAGGCCGAGTGAGCCGGCGGGGACGTTTCGACCATTCGACCGGAGGTCGTCATGAAGCTCCCTCGCCGCAAATTCTTGCATCTGGCTGCGGGCACTGCCGCGCTCCCGATGCTGCCGCGCACCGCTTCCGCGCTCGATTATCCGACGCGGCCGGCGCGCATCATCGTCGGGTATGCCGCAGCGGGGCCGACCGACATCACCGGGCGTCTGGTCGGCCAATGGCTTTCGCAGCGCCTGGGTCAGCAATTCATCGTCGACAACCGACCGGGCGCAGGCAGCAATATCGGCACCGAACTCGTCGTTCAGGCGCCCCCGGACGGCTACACGCTCCTCTTGGCCACCACGACGAACGCAATCAACGCGACCCTTTACGACAAACTCAATTTCAATTTTATCCGCGACATCGCGCCGATCGGGAGCATCATGCGCACAACCAATGCGATGCTGGTCAATCCGTCGTCGCCGGTCAAAACCGTTCCCGAATTCATCTCTTATGCCAAGGCCAATCCGGGCAAGATCAACATGGCGACCGCCGGTGTCGGAAGTCCACCGCATGTTTACGGTGAGCTATTCGAGGCGATGGCCGGCGTCGATCTGATTTCGGTGCATTATCGCGGCGGGGGGCCCGGGCTCGTCGATCTGCTCGCCGGACAGGTGCAGGTCATGTTTGAGGGCCTTACCTCGTCAATCGGCTACATCAGGGCCGGCAAGCTGCGCGCGCTGGCGGTGACCTCGGTTCATCGTTCGGATGCGCTGCCGGAGATCCCGACCGTGGGTGAATTCGTGCCGGGCTATGAGGCCAGCGGTTGGTTTGGCCTCGGTGCACCCAAGAATACGCCGGCGCCCATCATCGACACGCTCAATAGGGAAATCGATGCGGAGCTCGCCGATCCGACGATGAAGGCGAGGATTGCCGATCTGGGCGGCTCGCCAATGTCGATGACGCCCGCTGCATTTGGCAAATTCATCGCCGACGAAACCGAGAAGTGGGGCAAGGTGATCCGGGCGGCCAATATCAAGGCGGAGTGACGCCGGAAATCTCGATCGGATATTCCGTTATCTCCCGTCAGCCGATCATGGCCGCGCGTCGAGGACCGGAGATCCCAAGATGAACCAGGCGTTGGCTATTTTGTCGTCTTTTACTTCATAGATGGCGATGACGTCGACGCGGCCGGTTCCTTCGGGAAAGGTGCGCGTCACGACTTCGTGGTCGATGACTTTGTTGCCGAGGACCATGCGCTTGATAAGCCGGCCGAACAGATTGGCTTCTTTGAACCGGGCGATGTGACGTGCGCGTATTTCCGCTGCCCCTTTCGCGAGTAATTTCGTGGGATGTTCAAAATACTGCGCGTCGCCGGCCCACGTGGCCATGAAGCCATCGATATCCCGCGCGTTGTAAGCGTCGAGTTGTCTTTGCACGACCCGTTCGGCTTCGACCGAGCCGTCGTTTGCGCTCATGGCATTCGTCCTTCACGGCGGGCAAATATAGCAAGATCGCGTCGGCATCCAATGGCGGCGCCGGGCCGCAAACGCATCGTGCCCCCTTTCACGCACCACCGCGACCGGTGTAGCTTTGCCGGGAGCTGCCGGCGGGACATGCCGACGTTCCGTGAAATCAAAGGCAGCCTTTGTGCCTCCGGCGGGCGAGCATCCGCGATTCATTTTCTTGGTTCGGAAAGCCTTCCACATTTGCGGAAAGGTACGCGTGGGGCAATGCCATGAAACTTCCCCGCAGAGATTTCCTGCATCTGGCCGGCGCCACGGCTGTCGCATCCGCCGTGCCGCGTGCTGCATCGGCGCTCGATTATCCGAACCGGCCGATACACTGGATCATTGGATTTCCGCCGGGCGGCGGCGCCGACATCGTGTCGAGAATCATGGGCCGTTGGCTGTCGGAGCGTCTGCGCCAACAAGTCGTCATTGAAAACAAGCCGGGGGCCGGCACCAATATCGCCACGGAGGCGGTGGTCAATGCGCCGCCCGACGGCTACACGCTGCTCTGGGCCGGCATCAGCAACGCCATCAACGCGCAGCTGTATCCCGATCTTTCTTTTGACTTCTTAAGAGATATTGCCCCGGTTGCCGGGCTCGTCAATTATGCTCTGGTGATCGAAGCTCATCCTTCCGTTCCGGCCAAGAGCATCGCCGAGCTGGTCGCGCTCGCCAAGGCCAATCCCGGCAAGATCACGTTGGCCTCCTACGGCACCGGCACGATCTCTCACGTGGCGGGCGAATTGTTCAAGGCCAAGGTCGGCGTCAACATGGTTCACGTGCCGTATCGCGGCGGCGCGCCGATGGTCAACGACCTCCTCGGCGGACAAGTGCAGGTCGGCATCGACGTCGTGGCGGCCTCGCTGCCGCACATCCGCTCCGGCGCATTACGCGCGTTGGCGGTGGCGACGGCGGCGCGGCTGGAGGCCTTGCCCGATGTCCCGACCGTTGCCGAGACCATTCCGGGCTATGAGGCGTCCGCCTGGACAGGGGTCGGCGTGCCGCGCGGCACGCCGCAGGACGTCATCAAGGTGCTCAACCGCGAGGTCAATGCCGGCTTGATCGACCCGGCCGTCAAGGCGCGGTTTGCCGAACTCACCGTTACGCCATTGATCTTCACCCCCACCGAGTTCGGCGCCTATATGGCGGCTGAAACCGAGAAGTGGACCAAGGTGATCAAGGTCGCGGGCATCAAGGCGGGGTGAGCGAACTGAAAATTCCGAATTCAGTCATTAATCGTAAATCTTCCTGCGCGGTTCGAGAACGAATAAGAAAAAGCAAACGCCAGCCAGAGCCGCCAGGGCGAGCGCGATAAGAAATGTTTCCATGACCTAGGCTCCAAAAAATATCCAATGCTGAGAATGATTGTGCCGACCGACGGCAGTAGCTGCCTGTTATTGAGCGGCGCGTTCGGTAGGTCGCCGCTTTGCTGGCAGCCCTTGGCGGGACATGGTCCCAGCCTGTCTTCAGGCTGAATGCACTGGACGCTCTATTCGTTCGAATAGCAAGCGTAGTGTCTCCTCCCGGCGCGCCTGTGCGTGCGTCAAATCGTGACGTCTGCGCTCTACGTTCTGGATCCGCGCGCGGATGTCTTACGTCCGTTCCAGCTCCGCCCGCACCGCTGCGAGCGCTTCCGGCGTGTCGACGTCGGTCAGCGCGGCGGTGCCGGTGAGCGGCACTTCGGCGACGGCCTCGGTGTAGCGGCCGATCAAATACCGTGCCCCAACATCGCCTTCGACCGCCATCAGGTCGGGGAAGAAGCGGCGCGACCACACCACCGGATTGCCGCGCTTGCCGTCGATGGTCGGCACCACGACCAGCGCGCCGTGGTCGGGATCGAAGGCGCCGATCAGGCGGTCGATCAGGGCTGCATCGACCTGCGGCATGTCGCCGAGACAGACGATGGCGCCGTCGACATCCGCCGGCAGCGCGGCGATGCCGGTTTTCAGCGACGTGCCAAGCCCATCGGCGAAATGCGGATTGTGCACGAATTTGACCGGCAGGCCGGCGAGCGCCGCCTCGACCTTGTCGCGCTGGTGCCCGGTGACGACGACCACCGGCCGCGCCCGGGAGGCGAGCGCCGCGTCCACCACGTGGCGGATCAGCGGCCTGCCGCCGATCTCCGCCAATAATTTGTTCGGCCCACCCATGCGGCTCGAGCGGCCGGCGCCAAGCACGACGGCGGCGATGGCGCGACCTTTTTCCGGCGCCGGCTCGGTGCGCGGTTGCGGCCGCGTGACGATTTCCATGAGCAGGCCGCCGACGCCGAGGCCGGTGATGTCTTCGCGCGGCACCGGCAACCCGGCAAGCAGCCGCATCAGCACCCAATCGAATCCGTTTTCCTTGGGGCTCCTCGCGCAGCCCGGCGCGCCGAGCACCGGACGGCCGTCGGCGTCGCCGATCATCAGCAAGTTGCCGGGATCGACCGGCATGCCGAAATGCTCGACGTGGCCGCCGATCGATTCGAGCGCGGACGGGATCACGTCGCGGCGGTCGGCGATTGCCGAGGCGCCGAACACGATGGCCAATTCCGCGCCAGCCTTGAGCACCTCGTCGAGCGCGCGCGCCAGCGCGGCGCGCTCGTGCGGCACGCGGCGCTCGGCGACGATTGTTGCACCGGCCGGCGCCAAGCGCTCGGTGGTAATCTTCAAGGTTTTCTCGATCACCTTTGGCGCCAGCCCAGGCAGCAGCGTCGACACCACGCCGACCTTGCGGATGCGATAGGGCGCAACGCGCAACGGCGGTTGTTTCACGCCGGCCAGCGCCGCGTCGCGCGCGGATTTGGCGACCGCGAACGGAATGATTTTGACCGTGGCGATCATCTCGCCGGCGACCACCGGCTTGAAGGCCGGCAGCGTCGCGAAGGTGATTGCCTCGTCGACCCGGTTGAGCCGGTCGACGGCGTCCTTGTCGACGACCAGTACGCCGGCGGTTTGCGCGAACAGATTGGCGCGGCCGGTAAAGGCGCGGTCGATATGCACGCCGGGGCCGGCGACTTTTTTGGCAATCTCGGCGGCGGCGACGTCTTCGGCGACGTCATCCGGCTCGAGCTGCGCCACCACCACGTCCTCGATGCCGGCGGCTTCCAGCGCCGCGATCTCCGCGGGCCCGATCAGCGTGCCCTTCTTGAGCACCAGATCGCCTTGGCGGATGGTGTGTACGGCGGTCGCGCCGCGCGCGTCCTTCGGCGCTACCGCCCCGAATTTCATGACGCCGCCTTTATGGCCGGCTCGGCTTCCTCGCGCAGTTTTTCGGTGATCTGCGCCATGATGGCGACCGCGATCTCGGCCGGCGATACCGCGCCGATGTCGAGCCCGATCGGTGCGTGGATGCGCGACAAATCGGCGTCGGTCAGCCCTTGCTGCTTGAGCCGCTCGATCCGGCGCGCATGGGTTTTGCGCGAGCCGAGCGCGCCGATGTAGAAACAATCGCGTGATAGCGCATGCGTCAGCGCCGGATCGTCGATTTTTGGATCATGGGTGAGCGCGACGAAGGCGGTGTAGCGATCGACATTGAGCGGCGGCAGCGCCTCCTCCGGCCACTCGGCGATCACCTTCACGTCGGGAAAGCGCTCCGGCGACGCAAAGGCCGTGCGCGGATCGACGATGGTGACGTCGTAGCCGAGCAATTTGCCGATCGGCGCCAGCGCCTGGCTGATATGCACGGCGCCGGTGATGACCAGCTGCGGCGCCGGCACGTAGACGGTGAGGAAGGCGCGGCCTTCGGCGGTGTCTTCCATGCCGCTCTTGCCGGTCCGCAAGTGCTCGGCGAGCGCGGCACGCAGCGGATCCTTGCCGACGTCGGCGGCTTTCACCAGGCGCTGCTTGCCGCTTGTCACGTCGGTGACGACGATGGCGGCGCGGCGCGCTTGCCGCTCGGCGTTTAGCGTAGTGAGGATGTCGAGTTTCATGGCGAGCTAACTCTACTCCACCTTCTCGACGAAGACCCGGATGGTGCCGCCGCAGGACAGACCGACTTTCCAGGCGGTCTCGTCGGCGACGCCGAATTCCAGCATCTTTGGCTTGCCGCTCTCGATGACGTCGAGCGCCTCGGTGACCACCGCGCCTTCGACGCAGCCGCCGGACACCGAGCCGAGGAAATTGCCCTCCTGGTCGATGACCAGGTTGGAGCCGACCGGCCGCGGCGCCGAACCCCAAGTCTCGACCACGGTGGCGAGCGCCACCGCCCTGCCCTTTTTGCGCCAATCCTCGGCGGCTTTGAGAATGTCGTTGTCGGTCGAGAGCATATCTGCCTCCATTTCCCAAGCGTTATATACGGCGGAATATAGTGCGTCACGCCACTTTCTGCATCCAGGCCTTTGGGTCGCCGGCGCGGTCGCCGCCGCGCCGCAGCGCCGCCACCAGGCCGGCCATGGATTCCAGGTTATGGATCGGCCGGAATTCGTCGACATGGGGCAGCATGGTCTTGATGCCGCGGGCACGGGCCTCAAAACCTTCGAAACGCAGCAGCGGGTTGAGCCAGATGAGGCGCCGGCACGAGCGGTGCAGCCGGTCGATCTCGAAGGCCAGCGTATCGTCGGCGTCGCGCTCGAGGCCATCGGTGATCAGGAGCACGATGGCGCCTTGGGTGAGCACGCGGCGGGCCCAAAACTTGTTGAAGGCGTGCAGCGACGAGGCGATGCGGGTGCCGCCGGACCAGTCCGGCACGCTCGCCGAGCAGGCCGACAGCGCGTCGTCGGGGTCGCGTTCGCGCAGCGCGCGGGTGACATTGGTCAGCCGGGTGCCGAACAGGAACGTGCTCACGCGTTTCCGTGCGTCGGTGAGGTCGTGCAGGAAATGCAGAAAGATGCGGCTGTATTGGCTCATCGAGCCGGAAATATCGAGCAGCGCCACGATCGGCGGCGGTTTGGTCTTCGGCCCGATGAAGCGCAGGTCGATGAAATCGCCGCCGCCTTTCATGCTGGCGCGCAAGGTGCGGCGGATGTCGATCAGATGACCGCGCGGATGCGGCGCCAGCCGGCGCGTGCGTATTTCGGCGAGCGGCAGCACCAAGCGCTTCATCGCCTCCTTGGCGGCGGCGATCTCGGCGGTGGTCATCTGCGCGAAATCTTTCTTCTGCAGAATTTCGCGGTCGGACACGGTCATGCGGGTGTCGAGCTCGATCTCACGCTCCTTCTTGAGCTTGTCGTCGAGCCCCGAGAACAGCGCCTCGTGCACGCGCGTGGCGCCGGCCTGCGGCGGCTGCGGCGGCCCCGACGGCGCCTGCGGCAGCATCATCGCCAACAATTGATCGATATAGCCGCGGCGGCGGAAGAAAATGCGAAACGCCTGGTCGAACAGCACCGAATGCTCGTGCCGCTTTACGAACACCGCGTGCAAGGTCCAGTAAAAATCATCGCGGGTGCCGACGCCGGCGGCCTTGACCGCTTCCAGCGCATCGAGCACTGCACCGGGCCCGACCGGAATTCCTGCGGCGCGTAGCGCGCGCGCAAAATAGACGATGTTCTGAGCGAGGCGGCCAGACTCCTCCCTCTCCCCAGCGGGGAGAGGGATGGGGTGAGGGGGTTCGGGCCTATCGATCATGGCTCCTGAGATTCTCCTGCACCGCCGGGGCCCTCACCCGGCGCGCTATGCGCGCATAGCCGATGCTCCGCATCGGCGTTCTTAGTTCAACAACGGCGTCCAGAGGACGCCTACGCCTCTCCCGTTCGGAAGAGGGGAAACTATTCCGCCGCCCTCAAATCCGACTTCATCTCGTCGAGCATTTCCTTGACTTTTGAGCCTTCGAGCTTGGCGATGTCGTCCTGGTATTTGAGCAGCACGCCGAGCGTGTCGGAGACCGTCGCCGGATCGAGCGCGACCACGTCGAGCTCGGACAGCGCCGCGGCCCAGTCGAGCGTCTCGGCGACGCCGGGCGACTTGAACAAATCCTGCTTGCGTAAGCCCTGCACGAAGGCGACCACCTGCTCGGAGAGTTTTTTGCTCACCCCCGGCACCTTGGTGCGCACGATGGCAAGCTCGCGCTCGGCGCTCGGATAGCCGACCCAGTGATAGAGGCAGCGGCGCTTCAACGCATCATGCACTTCGCGGGTGCGGTTCGAGGTGATGACCACGACCGGCGGATGCGCGGCCTTCACCGTGCCCATTTCCGGAATGGTGATCTGGAAGTCGGCCAGCACTTCGAGGAGGAACGCCTCGAACGCCTCGTCGGTGCGGTCGATCTCGTCGATCAATAGCACCGGCGCGCCGGCGGTGTCCGGCTCGAGCGCCTGTAAGAGCGGGCGCTTGATCAGAAAGCGCTCGGAGAACACGTCGTGTTCGAGCGATTTGCGGTCGTGGGCGCCTTCGGCTTCGGCGACACGGATGGCGATCATCTGCGCGGCGTAATTCCATTCGTAGACCGCCGCCGCAACGTCGAGGCCCTCGTAGCATTGCAGCCGGATCAGGCGGCGACCCAGCGTTTGCGACAGCACCTTGGCGATTTCGGTCTTGCCGACGCCGGCTTCGCCTTCCAGGAAAATCGGCCGGCCCATCTTGAGTGCGAGGTAGAGCACGGTGCCGAGCGAGCGGTCGGCGAGATAATCGGCCTGGGCAAGCAGATCGACCGTGGCGTCGATCGAGGCGGGCAATGGATGGGAGGAAGAAACCGTTTTCATGCCAACTGGATATAGGCCTTCGGCATGACGATCAAATGCCCATTCGGCGCCGCGGCCCGGCGGGCTTTGCAACCCGTTATAGGATATAAGTCATATTTATCTTGACAATATAGGATTTAAAGCATATAAAGCGCCGGGCATTGGACCGAAATGATTCATCGAATCTGGCGTCTCAGTGAAACAAGTGCCCCCAACAATCTCGGCCTCGCCTGCACCGACCAGGGCCTGCTGCTCGGCCGCACGCCGCTGATCGAGCGGCGCGGCGGCCGCTTCGTCGTGCGCGAGCGAAGCGACATCGAATGTTTGTTCAGCCTCGCTTACGGACGCGCGGCGACCGCGCAGCGGCTGATGCCCGGGCTCGCCACTGTCGCTTCCGCACTCAACGCCAACGATCAAGGCCTGGCGCGGATCGCGGCGGTGCATTTGCGCATCCCCGATCTGCCAGATCGGGCCGCACGCGACCTCATGGAGGCGGCCGACGTCCTCATCAAATACGCGCGCGACGAAAGCGGCGGCAGCGATTGGAATCCGGCACTGCATCCGCGCGCCGGCACGCCGCCCAATCCCGGCTGGTTCGCGCCCACGGATGGCGGGGGCACGCAACTGGCCGGAAACGATGAGAAGAAACCGCCGCTGTTGGGCGGCGGAGGCGGCGGCGGTTTTGGACGCGGCGACAGCAGCTACACCGGCGAGCCTGCCGTCCCGGTTTGGCAGGGCGGTCGCCCCAATCTTCACAGCATTTTGGTGCCGAACGGAGAGCTGATCGGCAATCCCGGAACAAATAATACGATAAGGACCTTGAGCCCGGATGAGTTCAACACGCTGCGATACGAGTTGTTGGAGGGGGCCGGCCCTGTTTCAGGCCCGACCTCGTATGACGGTATGGTATTCGAGCGGCCGGACGGGTCGTTGATCGGCATTCGCAAGTCGGACAATTACGGGATAACGATCGACGTGCTCAAGAGCACTAGCCGCTCAATTCCCGACGGCTTTAAGATCCACAAGAAATGAGATCATAAAATGAGCCTGAAGCGCGACCGATATTTCGGCCAGACCGAGCAGGAGCTGATAACAGGGTGGGTCGAAGAGCTCGACAGGGACGCGACGTCGCTTTGGCATATCATAACGGCCGGCCGCGACGGGTTCGAACTCGACGGACCGGAACTGATCGACTTCGTGCGCAGAAGCCTCACGGCCCTGTTTGCCGCCGGCGCCAAACCGGTGCAGGGCAAGATCGACCCGAATTACCTGTGGGGTCGCGTGACCAAATATGGCGACGATCCGCAACAGATGACTGACGCCATCATCGCCGAGTGGCAGAAGTCGGGGCGCGATCCCGACGCCGGCGGCATCTGGTTCGCCACGCCGAACGTTTACGGGGAAAGGCGCAGGGGATCGCCGCGCTGAAAATACGGCACAGCGGCGATCCGGACTTTAATTGGACGGACGCCTGGCTTACATGTGTCGGACGAAGCTGCCGCCAGCCAGGATAAGCGCCATGATCAACTCCGACACGCTTGAAAAAGAGGCCCTGCGCTTTCCCACCATCGACGACGGGGTGAAGATCGGCCACGTCCACCTCAAAGTCGCCGATCTGCAGCGCGCGCTCGATTTTTATTGCGGCGTGCTCGGCTTCACGCTGACGACGAGCCGGCCCGGCGCCGCCTTCATCTCCGCCGGCGGCTACCATCATCATATCGGGCTCAACACCTGGGAGAGCCGCGGCGGCTCGCCGCCGGCGCCGGGCACCACCGGGCTTTACCATACCGCCATCCTCTACCCGACCCGCCGGCTCCTCGCCGACGCTCTGCGCCGGCTGGTCGCGGCAAAAATCCCGCTCGAAGGCGCCTCCGACCACGGCGTCAGCGAGGCGCTCTACCTGCGCGACCCCGACGACAACGGCGTCGAATTGTACTGGGATCGGCCCAAGGAGATGTGGCCGAAGCGCGAGGACGGCGGCTTGCGGATGTATACCAATCCGCTCGATCTGCGCGATCTGTTGGCGGAGCTGGACCGGGCGCAGCAAGCGTAGCCCGGATTGAGCAACGCGAAATCCGGGTACGAATGTCCGGGTCGAACGCCGCTCCCGGGTTTCGCTACGCTCAACCCAGGCTACGGCGGCTACTTCCCAATCGCCTCCGCCACCGCACGTCGCGCCAGCACGCCGACCAGATGCGCGCGGTATTCGGCGCTGCCGTGGATGTCGGAGTTCATGCCGTCGGCGGGGATGGTCATGCCTTCGAGCGACTTCGGCGAAAAGCGCTTCTTCAGTGCTTCCTCGAACGACGGCACGCGGAATACGCCGTTGGAGCCGGCGCCGGTGACGGCGACGCGGATCTCGCTGCCGCGTTTGCTCACGAACACGCCGACCAGCGCGAAGCGCGAGGCTTGGTTGCGGAATTTCTGGTAGGCCGCTTTCTTCGGCACCGGGAAGCTCACCTTGGTGATGATCTCGCTTGGCTCGAGCACGGTCGAGAACATGCCGCTGAAGAACTCGTCGGCCTTGATGCGGCGCTTGTTGGTGATGATGGTGGCGCCGAGCCCGAGACAGGCGGCCGGATAATCGGCGTTCGGATCGTTGTTGGCGATGGAGCCGCCGATGGTGCCGCGGTGGCGCACCGCCGGATCGCCGATCAAGCCGGCAAGCTTCGCCAGCACCGGAATGGTCTGCTGCACCACCGGCGAGTCGTTGACCTCGTAGTGCTTGGTCATGGCGCCGATGGTGAGCGAGCGGCCGCTCTGCTCGATGCCGGAGAGGCCCTCGATCAGCCCCATCTCGACGATCTGCGACGGTTTCGCCAACCTCAGCTTCATAGTCGGCAGCAGCGTGTGACCGCCGGCAAGAAGCTTGGCGTCCTCGTCCTTGGCCAAAATATTGGCCGCCTGCCGCACCGTCGTCGGGCGTGAAAAGGTGAAAGCGTACATCGAAGTCCTCCGTTTATCTCATGAATCTCATGCCGCGTGCGGCAGCTTGTGGGTCCTCTGCAGCACCGCCCAGACCGAAGCGGGCGTTGCCGGCATGTCGATGATTTCGGTGCCCAAGGCATTGGTGATGGCGTTCATCACCGCCGCAGGGGCGGCGATGGCGCCGGCCTCGCCGCAGCCTTTGATGCCGAGCGGGTTCGACGGGCATCGGGTGAAGGTGGTGTCGACCTTGAACGACGGAAAATTGTCGGCGCGCGGCATGGTGTAATCCATGTACGAGCCGGTCACCAACTGCCCCTTGTCGTCATAGACGGTGTGCTCGAGCAGCGCCTGGCCGACGCCCTGGGCGACGCCGCCGTGGACCTGGCCCTCGACGATCATCGGATTGATCACGGTGCCGAAATCGTCGACCGCGGTCCAGGCGGCGATTTCGGTGTTGCCGGTCTCGGGATCGATCTCGATCTCGCAGATATGGCAGCCGGCCGGGAAAGTGAAATTGGTCGGATCGTAGAACGCGCCCTCTTTCAGGCCGGGCTCGATCTCGCTCGTGGGGAATTTGTGCGCCACGTAGGCGCCGAGCGCGACCTCGCCCCAGGCCGCCGACTTGTCGGTGCCGGCGACGTTGAATTTTCCATCCTTGAACTCGATGTCGCCTTCGGCGGCTTCGAGCAGGTGCGCGGCGATCTTTTTGGCCTTGGCTTCGACCTTGTCGAGCGCCTTGACGATGGCCGACATGCCGACGGCGCCGGAGCGCGAGCCGTAGGTGCCCATGCCGAACTGCACTTTGTCGGTGTCGCCGTGCACCACCGACACATTGTCGATCGGAATGCCGAGCCGCTCCGACACCAGTTGCGCAAACGTGGTTTCGTGGCCCTGGCCGTGCTGATGGCAGCCGGTGAGTAGTTCTACAGAACCTGTCGGGTTGACCCGCACTTCGGCGGATTCCCAAAGACCGACGCCGGCGCCGAGCTGGCCGACCAGGGACGACGGTGCCACGCCGCAGGCCTCGATATAGGTCGCAAAGCCGATGCCGCGCAGCTTGCCGTGGCGTTCGGATTCGCGCTTGCGCTTGCCAAAACCTTTGTAGTCGTGGATCTGCAGGGCCTTCTGCAGCGAGGCGTTGTAGTCGCCGGCGTCGTAGAGCGACGCGACGGAGGTTTGGTAGGGGAACGTCCTGACGAAATTCTTCTTGCGCAGGTCGGCGGGATCCACGCCGAGCTCGCGGGCGCCGACTTCGACCAAGCGCTCCACGACGTACGTCGCTTCCGGGCGGCCGGCGCCGCGATAGGCATCGACCGGCACGGTGTTGGTATAGACCGCGTCGACCTCGCAATAGATGTGCGGGATCTCGTACTGGCCCGACAGCAAGGTAGCATAGAGGAAAGTCGGCACCGCCGACGAGAAGGTCGACATGTAAGCGCCGAGATTGGCGGTGGTGTGCACCTTCAAGCCGGTGATCTTGCCGTCGCCGTCGAACGCCATCTGCGCCTTGGTGATGTGGTCGCGGCCGTGGGCGTCGGTGATAAAGCTTTCCGAACGCTCGCAGGTCCATTTCACCGGCCGGTCGAGTTTTCGAGCCGCCCAAAGACAGACCACCTCTTCCGGATAGATGAAGATCTTCGAACCAAAGCCGCCGCCGACGTCGGGGGCGATGACACGCAATTTGTGCTCGGGCGCCATGCCGACGAAGGCGGCGATGACGAGGCGGGCCACATGCGGGTTCTGCGTCGCGTTCCACAAGGTCAGGTGGCCGCTTGCGGAATCGTATTCGGCCAGCGCCGCGCGCGGCTCCATGGCGTTCGGCACCAGCCGGTTGTTGATGAATTCAAGCTTGGTGACGTGCTTGGCGTTCTTGAACGCCGCCGCGGTTGAGTCCGCGTCACCCAGATGCCAGTTGTAGATGGTGTTGTTCGGCGCGCTGTCGTGAATGAGCGGTGCGCCTTTTTGCGCGGCCTTGGCCGGATCGACCACGGCGGGCAGCGGCTCGTAATCGACCACGACTTTCTCGGCGGCGTCTTTCGCCTGCGCCAAGGTATCGGCGATCACCACCGCGACCGCGTCGCCGACATAATTGGCTTTGCCGGCGGCAAGCGCCGCATGTGGCGCCATTTTCATCGGCGAGCCGTCCTTGGACAGCACCGTCCAGCCGCAAATCAGATTGCCGAGCTTGTCTTGCGCGAACTGTTCGCCGGTGAACACGCCGGCGACGCCGGGCATTTTCGCCGCCGCCGCGGTATCGATCTTTCTGATCTTGGCGTGCGCGTGCGGCGAGCGGATGAAATAAATCGCCGCCTGCCCCGGCCGGTTGATGTCGTCGGTGTAGTGGCCTTTGCCAGTGATGAAACGCTGGTCTTCCTTGCGGCGCACTGAGGCGCCGATCCCGGTTGCGCTCATGGCATTGCCCTCCGGCAATTCGCTCCCTGGATAGCGTGCCGCTATCCAGCCTTCCCTATTCGGCGGCTTGCGACGCGCCCGCGCCGCCGCGCATGGCCTTGGCGCCGGCAGCGATCGCTTTGACGATGTTGTGATAGCCGGTGCAGCGGCAAATATTGCCTTCGAGCTCTTCGCGGATGGTGTGATCGTCGAGGTCGTTGCCCTTGCGGCGGACTAGATCGACCGCGGTCATGATCATGCCTGGGGTGCAATAGCCGCATTGCAGACCGTGGTTCTCGCGGAACGCCTCCTGCATCGGATGCAGCTGTGTCTCCGATGGCGCCAGCCCCTCGATGGTCAGCACATTGGCGCCTTCGAGCTGCAGCGCCAGCACGGTGCACGACTTCGTCGCCTTGCCGTTGACGTGCACGACGCAGGCGCCGCATTGCGAGGTGTCGCAGCCGACGTGCGTGCCGGTGAGCCGCAAGTTTTCGCGCAATAGCTGCACCAGCAGCGTGCGGGTGTCGACGTCGGCAGTGACGGGTTTGCCGTTCACCGTCAGGGACACGGCTGCCATGGGCTCCTCCTCAGGAATAAAATACCGGTCAAACGTTTCGAATCGCCGGGCGGTTCACATCCCCGGCGGGTTCGAAGGGCGAAATCTCGACGATTTTGCCGGTTTTCGCTCCCTAGAACAAGAATTACTCTGAACCGGGGGCCGGCTGCCGGTCAAGTCGGTTCCGCGGACGAAAAGCCTCACCGGCGCCGCCCGTGCTGCGTCAACCGCCCTTCACCGCGTTGACGAAATTGCCGAAGAAATCGTCGGCAACTTTCTTGGCGGCGCCGTTGATCAGGCGCTGGCCGAGTTGCGCAAGCTTGCCGCCGATCTGCGCCTCGACGTCGTAGGTCAACAGCGTGCCGCCGTCTTTGGGCGAAAGCTTCACCGTGGCGCCGCCCTTGGCGAAGCCGGCGACACCGCCCTCGCCCTGGCCGGAAATCTTGTAGCCGTTCGGCGGATCGATATCGGACAGCGTGACGCTACCTTTGAACCTCGCCTTCACCGGCCCGATCTTGATAGTGGCGACGGCCTGGAAACCGGTGTCGGAGGTTTTCTCCAGCGACTCGCAACCGGGGATGCAGGCTTTGAGCACCGCCGGATCGTTGAGCTTCTCCCATACCGTCTGCTGCGGCGCCGGAAGCTGATACTCGCCGTTCATCGTCATCGCCATGTCACTTACTCCTTGCTCCGCGCCGGCCGCCTCGCGCCGTCGCCGGGTATTGGCGCGGCCCGCGCGGGCGGTGCTACAAGTGCGCGAGCACCAGGGAGGAGATAGCAATGCCGGACATCAAAGTCGATGACGGTTGCACCATCCATGTCGAGGTCGAAGGGCCGGAGCGTGCGCCGGTCCTGATGCTGTCGAACTCGCTCGGCACCGACCTGCACATGTGGGACGACCAGGTGGCGCCGTTCACAAAGCATTTTCGCCTGGTCCGTTACGACCGCCGCGGCCACGGCAAGTCGGATGTGCCCAAAGGCCCCTACTCCATGGCGCGGCTCGGCCGCGACGTGGTCGGCGTGCTCGACGGGCTCGGCATTGCCAAGATCAATTGGTGCGGCTTGTCGATGGGCGGCATGGTCGGCATGTGGCTCGGTGCCAATGCGCAAAACCGCATCGACAAGCTGATCCTCTCCAACACCTCGAGCTATTTTCCCGACAAGATCATGTGGGAGGGCCGCATCAAGCTGGTGCGCGAAAAAGGCCTGGAAGGCATCGTCGACGCCAATATGGAGCGCTGGTTCACCAAAGGCTTCCGCGACCGCGCGCCGGACGCCATGGCGCGGATGAAAAAAATGTTCGTCGCCACCAAGGTCGACGGTTATGTCGGCTGCGGCGAAGCGATCCGCGACATGGATCACCGGCCGCTGTTGTCGAAGATCACGGCGCCGACTCTCGTCATCGCCGGCAAGCACGACCCGGCGACGCCGCTCGAAGGCAATGAGTTCATCAAGCAGCATATTCCGGGCGCCCAAATCGCCGTGCTCGAAGCCGCTCATATCGCCAATATCGAGCAGCCCAAGACTTACGCCGATACCGTGCTGGGTTTTTTGCTGAACTAGGGTGCAACGGGCGCCTTCATTTTATTCGGGCCGATTGCGCGCGATGTGCTAAGCCGCAGCGCGAGTCCGGTCGAAGAACGACCGGCGAGCGCAAGTGTTCCACGCAATAGGACACTGACTATCGGCACGGCCGACGGCCGTGGCGCGAACCGGCTGCTTTGAAAAATGAATATGAACTGGCCGGGTCCTGCACCTGGCGACCTGAAAGTTCCGCTGTTGCACGCGCTGGTGCGCCTGCCGGGCGGCGCGCGTCTGGAGCGCACCCAGGTGGTCGGATTGGTGCTCTACCACGCGCTGGCCGTGCTCGCGTTCGTGCCATGGTTCTTCAGTTGGACGGGCGTGCTTGTCGCCGTCCTCGGCATCTATGTCTTCGGGGTTTTGGGCATCAATATCGGCTATCACAGACTTTTGACCCACAGGGGCTTCGTCTGCCCCAAATGGCTTGAGCGCAGTTTTGCCTTCCTCGGGGTCTGCTGCTTGCAGGGCAGCCCGTCGCGGTGGGTGGCGACTCATCGCCGTCACCACGAACATGCCGACGACGAGCCGGACCCGCATAGCCCGATCATCGGCTTTTTATGGGCTCATATCGGCTGGGTGCTGGTCAAGAATGAGACCATGGAACGCCAAGGATTGTACCGCAGTTACGCCAAGGACATTCTGCGCGACGGTTTCTACGCCTGGATCGAAGACCGCAAGATGTGGATTTGGCTGGTCTTCATGTCATGGGGCGTATTTTTCCTTGGCGGGCTCGCGGCCGGCTTGGCGCTCGGATGGCCGCTGGCCGAGGCGGTTCAGTTCGGCTTGAGCCTGTGGCTATGGGGCGTGATCGTACGCACCGTCGTGCATTGCCATTTCACCTGGGCAGTCAATTCGGTCACGCATTTGTGGGGGTACCGCAATTACGAAACGGCGGATAATAGCCGCAACAACGCCCTTATCGCCTTCCTCAGCAATGGCGAGGGCTGGCATAACAACCATCATGCCGATCCCCATTCGGCGCGCCACGGGCACAAATGGTGGGAAATCGACGTGGCCTGGCTCACCATTCGGTTCCTGATGGCCATAGGGTTGGCAACGCAGGTCAGAATGCCTGCTACGCAAGCGCTGGCGGGCCGCGGCAGCGCCGCTTAGCTCATGCCCGGCAAGTGGTCCTTGCCGGTCGCCCGAGCCCGGTTTCCGGCCATATCGGCATTGTTATCTTGGCCTAATGAGTTTATTAATAGGCGTCATCAATGGAGACTGAGAAATGGCGCGCGGCACGGTGAAGTGGTTCAATTCGCAAAAAGGCTACGGATTTATTCAACCGGAAGGTGGCAGCAAAGACGTGTTTGTCCATATTTCCGCTGTCGAGAGAGCCGGCCTGAGCGGCCTCAACGAGGGGCAGGTTGTCGAATACGAAGAAGTCGCCAACAAGGGCAAAACGTCGGCCGAAAACCTCAAGGTTCACCGCTGATAGCGACGTCCTAATCTGATCCCGTTGCGAGATTGAAGACGTTGATCTTCAACGCCGCAACGGGCTACCGTTTTTATTGCCAATACGGCGTCATTCAATAAGCGCCGGTTGTAGAATCCTAGGGAGGTTTTTCGTGCGTACGAGAACGCCAGCAGGCGGTATTGCATCCAAGGAACTCAAGCAGAAGCTGAAAAACGGAAAATTCAAGAAGCGCCCGGCGCGGCGCGCCATCGTCCTGAAATCCGCCAGTTGGTATGCCAACGCCGCGCTGTCGATCGGGATCAGCGCCAGGGCGGAATCCCGCACCCATTAGAACCGGCACGCGTTGAATGCGCCTCGTGCGACGGGCGACGTCGATTCCCGTCGCGCGGCGGATTGTCGGCTCGCCAAGTCGATCGAACGTCACTCGGAATTGAACCCTGCGCGACGGGGAAGTGATTTGCACTTCCACGACGGCTGGCGCACATCGGCGAGCGTCCATGCGACGGCGAACCAGCGAGGCCGGAATGGCAACCCTGAAACTCGGTGGCTACGCATTCGAAGATTTTCGCGCCGGCGGGCTATTGCGTCCGGCTGCTGAAAAGTTTGCCGGCGCCTGGCTCGCCTGCCTTCTGGTCATGGCGCGCGGCAATATTTTCGCAGCTTTCAGCGCCGAGCATGTGCTGCTTGCCACGATCTGCGGGACGGTTGGCGCGATAGTGACCGTTGTCCTCCTGCTGCAAATGGACCGCACCAGGAACAGCGTCGCCCGCCAGGCAACAATCGCCGCAGTCGTTACGCTGATCGGCGACGTCTTCGCCCATCCGTCGCACTTTCCGCCGCAATGGGCGGAGCCGCTGGTCACGGCCGCGGTATCCGCGGGCATTGCCGTTGCGCTGTGGTACGCGAAACGGTGGGCGGGCCTCGCTTCTTGAGAGGCTGTTGGCGCCAGAGCATGATCCCGAAAAGTGGAAACCGGTTTTCGGAAAAGATCATGCTCAAACAAAAATCTAGACTGTGATCCGTTTCAATTGAAGTGGATCACAGTCTAGGCGCGAGTGGACGAAAGTCACCCGACATTGCCTCAACCCGGCGCGGTCGCGCCCTTGCCGAGCCACTGCTTGATCAGCGCGGGCAGCGTGCCGTCCGCCATGAGCGATGCTTGCGCCTTGCCGATCGCGTCGCTGAGCGCCGTGTTTCCCTTACGCACGCAGATGCCGAGGCGCTCGTGGGTGATGCCGGTTTCCACGACCTTTAGCTTCGGGCGGTCGCGCACGAACCATTCGGTGACCGGCGCGAGTTTCATGAAGGCGTCGCAGCCGCCGGTCGACAAATCGTCGAGCGCGTTGCCGATCTCGTCATAGGCGTAGACGCGCACGCGCGCGGCGCGATGCTCGGCAACGAGCTTATCGGCGACCGGCTGGCTGGTATTGCCTTGCTGCACGCCGATCACCAGGCCTTTGAGGTCGGCGATGCCATGCACGTTCGGATGGCGGCTCGGATCGACGACCAGGGATTGGCCGGAGACCACGTAGGGTGCGCAGAAATCGGCGATCCGTTGGCGTTGCGGCGTGATCGTCGTACCCGAGGCAATGCAGTCATAGGTGCCGGAATCGAGGCCGGCGAAGATGCCGTTGAAGTCGGCGCCCTGGTACGGCACGAGCTGCCATTCGCGGCCGAGTTTTTCGGCGATGCGCTGCATCAGCGCGATGTCGAAGCCGGCCGGGCCGTCCTTGCTCATGAATTCGAACGGCGGGTCGGGCAAGGCTGCCCCTACCTTCAAGGGGGACGCGCCCTCGGCGCTGCGCGCACGAAGCATGCCGGTCGCGAGCAAGGGCAAGGCGGCGAGCAGGTGGCGGCGCTTCATCGTCCGCTGTCCCTCGCGTCACCCGCCACGCTGCGCGCGGAATTCGTGCGGCGTCGTGCCGGTCTGCTTGCGGAAGAAGCGGGCGAAGTGCGACGGATCGGCGAAGGCCAGTTCTTCGGCGATGTCGTGGATCGGTTGCGTGGTGAAAACCAACTGCCGCTTGGCCTCGGTGAGGACGCGCTGGCGGATCAGGTGGCCGGCGGTGACGCCGGTCGAACGTTTGACGTGATCGTTGAGCCGATCGACGGTCATGCCGAGTTTTTCGGCATAAAAATCGAGCTGACGCTCGGTGCGGAAATTCTCGTCGACCAAAGCGCGCAACTGCGCCACCGAGGCGTCGGCGGGCCGCAACGTGACGGCGCCGGTGCGGGCCCGGCTTGCGGCAAGCCGCGCCACGCCGACGGCGATCAGCACCAGAAGCCCGCGCATCGCCAGGCGAAATCCCTCACGCGCCAGGCTGTGCTCTTCGTACAGCTCCGTGCATAGCGCCGACAGCCGCGCGCCTTCCGCTTCGTCGCCGATCGGAATCACCGGTTGCGCGGCAAGCGCACGCAGCCGCGCCAAAGCTTCGCCGGCGCGATCGGTCAACGCACCGGCGGCGTCTTCGGTAAAACTTATGACCCAGCCGTCGGTAACGTTCGGATCGAAGCGAAAGCCGTGCGCGATGGTCGCCGGCACCAGGATCGCGGCCGGTGCCGTAAACGGCAGCCGCGCCACGTCGAACGTCATCTCGCCGCCGCCCTTTTCGATCAGCAGGATCTGAAACAGGTTGCGATGGCGATGGGCGCGGATGGTCCAGTCATGGATCGACGAGCGCGAGGCGATGGTTTCGACGTGAATGAAGTCGAACGCCTGATCGTCCGGCGGATCGCCGTACAGATGAAACAATGGCAGCGTTGAGGCCATGGCGCTGATCCCGACTGAAGCATAGGCCGATCGGAGAAAAGAAGAAGGGCCGCAGCCTGTGTATAAGCCGGAAAGCTTTGCCGGTCGGGATCCGTCGGCGGTCGACCGCCCGCGATGGCCGCAACGCTAACACTCCGTCTTCGGGAAATGTCTGATATGGTGGGGGTGCTTGAGGAGTGGGCGCCTCGACAGCGACGACGTCAGCGGGAGAAACGCGATGGATAGCATGATCAGCCGAGGCATGATGGGGATGGCAACGGCATTGCTGCTGCTCTCGGGACCGGCAATTGCCGCTACCGATTCGCCTTGGGCGGCCGTGGTGAAAATCGGCATGAACGGAACATGGGCGCCAACCTGCAGCGCGCCCACCACCCCGGCAAATGGCCGTCTGGTCTATTATCGCGGCGCGGATGGGCGCGTGTGGAGAAAGTATGATCGCGGACCCAATACCACGAGCTTGAATCTCGCCATCGATAGCGCGCAGGTCATCACCCCTACGACAATTCGCGCGCGCATGCGCAACGACGACCCGAATTGGGGCGCTCAAAACGGCGCTGTAACCGATGTGGTCATAGAAATTGCAAACAACCGGATGCATACTGTTAATTCCGTTACACCTGATGGCACACAACTGATCAAAGATGGCATCCTCGTTAAGGGCGGAACTGCCATTCCATCGTTCGAAAAATGCTCGAACTGAAATCCGACCGCACCGGTTGATCGTTCAAGCTGCTGGTAGCGCCGGCAAACGCCAGAGGCGGGGGCGGACTTTCAAACCGAGCCACGGCCGCCGGCCCGGCGTCACACCTTCTTATAAAGGCGGTCGTGATACACCAGCGCCGGCCCGGCGGGACCGAGCCGGACCGCTTCGACGGCGCCGAACACCACGTTGTGCGACGCCACCGCCTTGATCTCGATGGTGCGGCAGTCGAACGCGATCACGGCGGACGCCAGCACCGGCGAGCCGGTTTTCAGCGTGATCCATTCGCCGACATTGAATCGCTCTTCGAGATGCACGCCGCTTCTGCCCGCGAACAGATCGGCGAGCTTTTCCTCGTCGGCGCCAAGCGTGTTGACGCAGAACACGCCGTTCTGGGCCAGGAGCGGCGCGCTCTTGGCGCGGCGGTTGAGGCACACCAACAGCGTCGCCGGCTGGTCGGACACCGAGCAGACGGCGGTGGCGGTAAAGCCGGTCTTGCCGCCCGGGCCCGCCGAGGTGACCACGTGCACGGCGGCGCCGAGCCGGCTCATGGCGTCGCGGAACGCCGCCGCATCGACGCTGTCGATCGCAGGCTGCGGCGCCACCGCCGTAAAAGCGCCGTCCATGGCATCGTCGGGCCGTTGGTCGATCCAGCTCATGAGGGCATTCTAGCATGCCGGACGACGGAGGACAGACGACGGAGGACAGATGAAGGAAGAAAGAACTATTTCCGTTTGTCCGTCGTCCAATCCTACTCCGCCGCGAGCGCCTTGGGTAAGCCTGGATAAGCAACATCATCGGGGTCCAGCCATGCAGAATCGGTCCAGCCGTTCTCGTCGTATTCGGACATGCACTGCTCGGCGAGCGCGGTCATCTGGTCCATCATCCCCGAGCCGCGCGCGTTCCACAGCGCCTGGATGCGGATGTCTTCGTGGTTGCCGGCGTAATTGCGCTCATAGAGCTCGTGGCGGCCGCCGAATTCGGTGCCGATGGCGTCCCACAGAAGCTTCATCACCTTGATGCGCTGCTTGTAGTCGATGCCGTAGGAGCCGCGCACATATTGCGCCAGATAGCGGTCGATCTCGGGATTTTTGAAATCCTTGGCCGACGACGGCAGATAGATCAGCGACGAGGCGACGATCTTTTCCACGATCTCCTTGATGCGGCCATAGGCGTCGCCGGCGAACACGCGATAGCTCGAGCCCGATTGCAGGTTCGGCAGCACCGCGCCGCCTACCCATTCGGTCGGGTTCATGGCCATGGCATCGGTCAGCGCCCAGAACAGGTGCCGCCAAGCGATGACCTCGCCGAGCATGGCCTGGTTGCCGCGGAATTCGTCGGAGCCCGCCGCGCGCAACGCCTTGGCGATGACGCCGACCATAAAGTCGAGCTTTACGGCGAGCCGCGTGCAGCCCTGGAACTGATAGCCAGCGAGAAAGCCGGATTGCGGGAAGAAGATTTTCAGTTTTTCAAGGTCGCGGTGTAAGAGCACGTCTTCCCAGGGAATGAACACGTTATCGAAGACGAAGATTGCGTCGTTCTCGTCGAAGCGCGACGACAGCGGATAATCGAACGGCGTGCCCATCACGCTCGCGGTCATCTCGTACGAGGTGCGGCAGAACAATTTTACGCCGGGCGCGTTCATCGGCGCGATGAACATCACCGCCAGATCGGTGTCGTGCAGCGGCACGGCGGCGTTCTGGCCGAGGAAATTGTAATGGGTCAGCGCCGACGACGTCGCCACCACCTTGGCGCCGGAGATATAAATGCCGGCATCGGTGTCTTTCTGGATGGTGATGTAGACATCTTTCACCTGGTCGGCGGACTTGGCGCGATCCACCGGCGGATTGACGATGGCGTGGTTCATGAACAGGACGTTCTCTTGGGCGCGTTTGTACCAAGCCTTGGCGTTGCCGGCGAACTTGCCGTAAAAATCGAAATTGGCGCCGAGCGTGTTCATCAGCGACGCCTTGTAGTCCGGCGAGCGCCCCATCCAGCCGTAGGACATCCGCGCCCACTGCGCGATGGCGTCGCGTTGCGCAACCAAATCCTCGCGCGAGCGCGCGGCGCGGAAGAATTTGTGGGTGTAGCCGCCGGAGCCGGTATCGGTCGGCGAGGTCAGGATGCCCTTGGTCTTCTCGGCGTGCAGCGCGTCGTAGAGACGCGCGATCGAGCGCGCGGCATTGCGGAACGCCGGGTGCGTGGTGACGTCCTTGACCCGCTCGCCATAAACATAGACTTCGCGGCCGTCGCGTAAACTTTCGAGGTATTCCGCGCCGGTGAACGGCCGCCCCTTGGCGCCGATGGCGTCCTCGGATTTGACCCGGTCCATGGAGGGTCTCCCTGTTCTTGCTCTCGCTGGCGTAGCCCGCGGCGGCGGGGACGACAAGCCGGCCGTCATTCCGGGGCCGAGCGAAGCGAGGAACCCGGAATCCATAACCACAGTCGGTTTGGTTGTGGTTCTTCGGTGCGATTATTGCATGGATTGTGATTATGGATTCCGGGCCCGCGGGCTTTCGCCCGCGTCCCGGAATGACGGGGTGCGTTGCCGCTCAGGAGCGCGCCTGTTAAGACATTGATGGGATTCGCGAGGCGGCGGACGCATGGAATACTTCGTCCAGCAGCTCATCAACGGCATCACGCTCGGTTCGATCTATGGCCTGATCGCCATCGGCTATACGATGGTGTTCGGCATCATCGGCATGGTGAATTTCGCCCATGGCGACGTGTTCATGGTCTCGGCCTTCATCGCGCTCATCGCCTTCCTGATCCTCACCACTTGGCTCGGCATCACCTCGATCGCGCTGGCTTTGTTCATTGTCCTCATCGTGGCCATGCTGTTCACCTCGCTGGTGAACTGGGTGATCGAACGCATCGCCTACCGGCCGTTGCGCGGCTCGTTCCGGCTGGCGCCGCTGATCTCGGCGATCGGCATGTCGATCTTCCTGTCGAATTTCGTCCAGGTCACCCAAGGCCCACGCAACAAGTCGATCCCGCCCATGGTCCAGGGCGAGTTCGTGCTGTTCAACCAGAATAATTTTCCGGTGACGCTGTCCTATAAGCAGCTCATCATCTGGAGCATCACCGCGGTGCTGCTATTGGCGTTCTGGTATCTGGTGGCCAAGACGCGGCTCGGCCGCGCACAGCGCGCCTGCGAGCAGGACCAGAAAATGGCGGCTTTGGTCGGCGTCGACGTCGACCGCACCATCTCGATGACATTTGTGATCGCCGCCGCGCTCGCCGCCGTCGCCGGCACCATGTATCTGATGTACTACGGCGTCGTGACCTTCTCCGACGGCTTTGTGCCGGGCGTGAAGGCGTTCACCGCCGCCGTGCTCGGCGGCATCGGCTCGCTGCCCGGCGCCGTGGTCGGCGGCCTCTTGATCGGCCTGATCGAGACCTTCTGGTCGGCTTACTTTTCCATCGACTACAAGGACGTCGCCGCCTTCTCGGTGCTGGCCATCACTTTGATTTTCCTGCCGCAAGGCCTGTTCGGCCGGCCGGATGTCGAGAAGGTCTGAGATGGCAAGCGGCGCGCAAAGCGGGCGCGTCGATATGACCGGCGCGCTGCGCGACGCCGGCTTCACCGGCGTGATCGCGTTCGGCGTGCTGTTGCCGCTGATCGGATTTTTGACCGGCGTCGACGGCAGCAACCAACTGGTCCTGACCACGCGCTGGCCGCTGCTGTTCGCCGTCGTCGCTATCATCGCCGCCTGCCGCTTCCTTTATTGCTTCGCGCTCATGCCGTGGCTGGCGCGCCGGGCCCAACAGCCGGTTCGCGCTGCGTCCCCCGCGTGGCGCGACGCTATCGCCAACTGGTTCGTGCCGTTCGGCGTTGCATTTCTCATTCTCTATCCGGTGATCGTCTATCTCACCGCGGGAACCAGCGGCGGCCAGAAATGGATCGACAATTTCGGCATCCAGATCTTGATCTATGTGATGCTCGGCTGGGGACTGAACATCGTGGTCGGCCTCGCCGGCCTGCTCGACCTCGGCTATGTGGCGTTCTACGCGGTCGGCGCGTATTCCTATGCGCTGCTCGCCAAGACATTTGGACTGACGTTCTGGATCCTGCTGCCGCTCGCGGGTATGCTGTCCTCGTTCTGGGGCATCCTGCTCGGCTTCCCGGTGCTTCGGCTGCGCGGCGACTATTTGGCCATCGTCACGCTTGCCTTCGGCGAGATCATCCGGCTGATTTTGATCAATTGGACGGCGCTGACCAACGGCTATGCCGGCATCACCGGCATTCCGCGGCCGAGCTTCTTCGGCATTCCGTTCAACGCCAATGACGACGGCTTTGCCGCAAGATTCGGCCTGCCGTTTTCGCCGCTCTATCGCGTGATCTTTCTTTATTACCTGATCCTGGCGCTGGCGCTCTTGACCTGCTTCGTCACGGTGCGGCTGCGCCGCTTGCCGATCGGCCGCGCCTGGGAGGCGTTGCGCGAGGACGAGATCGCCTGCCGCTCGCTCGGCATCAACACCACCAATACCAAGCTCACCGCCTTCGCCATGGGCGCGATGTTCGCCGGCTTCGCCGGCTCGTTCTTCGCCGCGCGCGAAGCGTTCATCTCGCCGGAATCCTTCACCTTCATCGAGTCGGCGACCATTCTTGCCATCGTCGTGCTCGGCGGCATGGGCAGCCAGGTCGGCGTCGTCATTGCCGCCATCGCCATGATCGGCGGCACCGAGATCTTGCGGGAGCTGGATTTCCTCAAAACGATTTTCGGGCCCACTTTCGATCCGACCCAATACCGCATGCTGCTGTTCGGCTTCGCCATGGTGGCGATCATGATCTGGCGGCCGCGCGGGCTGATCTCGACCCGCGAGCCTTCGCTATTTCTAAAGCGGCGCAAGACCATCGCCGCCGATCTGGTCAAGCAGGGACGCGGCTGATGGATTCCGCGCGCGACGGTTCCACCGTGCTCCGCGTCGAGCATTTGACCATGCGCTTCGGCGGCCTCGTCGCCATCGACAATCTCTCCTTCGACGTCAAGCGTGGCACCATCACCGCGCTGATCGGCCCCAACGGCGCCGGTAAGACCACGGTGTTCAACTGCATCACCGGGTTCTACAAGCCGACCGAGGGCCGCATCGCGCTGCAGCGTGGCGACGCCGCGGTGTGGGACTCACTCGATGCCCTGACCGACAGCGGCAAGCGCGGCCATAAGCGCGCCGACGGCGCGCTGTACTTGCTCGAGCGCATGCCGGATTTTCTGGTGGCGCAGCAGGCACGCGTCGCCCGCACTTTCCAGAACATCCGCCTGTTTCCCGGCATGACCGTGCTGGAAAATCTTCTGGTCGCGCAGCACAACGGACTGATGGTTGCTTCCGGCTATACGTTCCTCGGCGTGCTCGGCTTCCCATCCTACGCGTCGGCCGAGCGCGCCGCCCTCGACAAGGCACGCGCCTGGCTCGAGCGTTTTGGCCTGATCGAGCGCGCCGACGATCCGGCCGGCGTGCTGCCCTATGGCGCGCAGCGCCGCCTCGAAATCGCCCGCGCCATGTGCACCGATCCGGTGCTGCTCTGCCTCGACGAGCCAGCGGCCGGGCTCAATCCGCGCGAGAGCGCCGAGCTCAACGATTTATTGCTCGCCATCCGCGACGAATTCGCCATCTCGATCCTGCTGATCGAGCACGACATGTCGGTGGTGATGGGAATTTCCGACCACGTCGTCGTGCTCGACTACGGCGTCAAGATCGCCGACGGCGCGCCCGACGCGGTGCGCAACGACGCCAAAGTGATCGCCGCCTATCTGGGCGTCGCCGACGACGAGGTGGCGAAAGTCGAAGCGGAGGTGGGTCTATGAGCACGCGCCTTCCCTTGTCCTCCCCCTGCAAGGGGGAGGACGGCTGCGAAGCAGCCGGGTGGGGGTCCGTGCGGCGTTCGCTCCGTCTGCGCCTAGCGAGCGGCACGGACCCCCACCCCGCCCTCCCCCTTTCAGGGGGAGGGAGAACGACGGCCGTGCCATGACCGCGCCGTTGCTCTCGCTGCGCGGCGTGACCGCGTTCTACGGCCGGGTCATGGCGCTCAAGGGCGTCGACCTCGACGTCAATCCGGGCGAGATCGTCGCGCTCATCGGCGCCAACGGCGCCGGCAAATCGACCCTGATGATGACGGTGTGCGGCAATCCGCGCGCGCGTGACGGCGAGATTACGTTCGCCGGCCAGAATATCACGCAGCTGCCGACCCACGAGATCGCGCGGCTAAAACTCGCCCACGCGCCGGAGGGCCGCCGCATCTTCGGCCGCATGACGGTGCTGGAAAACCTGCAGATGGGCGCCACCGTCGCTGCGCCGGGCGAATTCGGCGCCGATCTCGACCGCGTGCTGGCGCTGTTTCCGCGGCTCAAAGAACGTCTCACCCAGCGCGGCGGCACGCTGTCGGGCGGCGAGCAGCAGATGCTGGCGATCGCGCGGGCGCTGATGAGCCGGCCGCGGCTGCTCCTCCTCGACGAGCCGTCGCTCGGCCTGGCGCCGCTGATCGTGCGGCAAATCTTTGACGCCATCAAAAAGCTCAACGCCGAAGACGGCCTCACCGTGTTCCTGGTCGAGCAGAACGCGTTCCATGCATTGAAGCTCGCGCACCGCGGCTATGTCATGGTCAACGGCTTGATCACGCTGTCCGGCACGGGCGCCGAATTGCTCGACCGGCCGGAAGTGAAAGCCGCCTATCTCGAAGGCGGACGGCAAAAGGTCGAGCCATGATGCCAAGCCTTTCAATGCAAGGTGTTCTCCACGAGGAAGGCTCGTTCGGTATCTTCCTCCTGGTCACCGTCATCCTCGGCGGCGGCGCGGCGGTGCTCGCCGGCCGCGCCATTGCGCAGACCTGGCGGCCATGGTGGCAAATCGTCGCCTATATGCTGATCCTCGGCGCCGCCGTGCGCTTCATCCATTTCGCCCTGTTCGGCGGCACGCTGTTGTCGCTGCATTATTATGTCGTCGACAGCGGCATTTGCCTGGCGTTCGGCTTGGTCGGATTTCAGGCCGCGCGGGCCGCGCAAATGGTCAGCCAATATCGTTGGATCAATCAACCGAACGGCCCACTGCGCTGGCGCCGCAAGGCGCCTTGACGTAACATTGCGGTCGGCTTGCATTTCTCGCTTCCAGTCCAGGGGAACTGACGATGAAAAACATCATCACGCTCGGCCTCGTGCTGGGCTTTGCGTCCGTGCTGGCGCAGCCTGCGTCCGCCCAGGTGAAATTCGGCGTCGGCGGCCCGATCACCGGCCCGAACGCCGCGACCGGCTCGCAGATGAAAAACGGCGTCGAGCAGGCGGCGGCCGACATCAATGCGGCGGGCGGCATTCTCAATCAGAAGATCGTCACCGAATTCGGCGACGACGTGTCCGATCCGAAGCAAGGCGTCTCGGTCGCCAACAAGTTTGCCGGCGACGGCGTCAAATTCGTCATCGGCCATTACAATTCCGGCGTCACCATTCCGGCCTCCGAGGTCTATCAGGAAAACGGCATCCTGGAGATCACGCCGGCCTCGACCAATCCGACCGTCACCGAGCGCGGCTTGTGGAACATCTTCCGCACCTGCGGCCGCGACGATCAGCAGGGCAAGGTCGCCGGCACCTATATCCTGGCCCACTTCAAGGGCAAGAAGATCGCCTTCGTCAACGACAAGACCACTTACGGCAAAGGCCTCGCCGACGAGACGTTGAAGACCATCAAGGCCGGCGGCATGACCGAAGTGCTCTACGAAGGCATCAATACCGGCGAGAAGGATTATTCGGCGCTGATTTCCAAGATCAAACAATCGGGCGCCGATCTGGTTTATTTCGGCGGCCTCTACACCGAAGGCGGCCTGATCGTGCGGCAGATGCGCGACCAGGGCGTCAAGGCGCCGCTGATGGGCGGCGACGGCATCACCTCCGACGAGTTCGCCTCGGTCGGCGGGCCGGGCGTCGAAGGCACGCTGATGACCTACGGCCCCGACCCGCGCAACAAGCCGCAGGCAAAAGACGTGGTGGCGGAATTCCGCGCCAAGAAATTCGAGCCCGAGGCCTACACGCTCTACAGCTATGCCGGCGTCCAAATCATCAAACAGGCGGCGGAAGCGGCCAAATCGGCCGACCCGAAGAAAGTCGCCGACATGATGCATTCCGGCATGACTTTCAAAACCGTGCTCGGCGACATCGCCTATGACAAGAAAGGCGACATCACCAAGCTCGATTACGTGATGTATATCTGGAAGAAGGATTCTGGCGGCAAGATCACTTACGTCGAGTGTCCGGAGTCCGGCTGCGCGATGTAAGCGTATTTCCTCGGCGCACGCTTTAGATCGCGAGCTTGCCGAGGTCGGGAAAGGTATTGAGGAGCCAGCTGCCGGCGTCGGAAATCCAGCCGGTGAAAAATGCGATGCCGGCGAGCACCAATAGCCCGCCCATGGCTTTTTCGACGACGCCGAGATTGGTGCGAAACCGCGCCAGGAAGGCGGCGAAAGATTCGACCGCGAAGGCTGCAATCATGAACGGCACGCCGAGCCCGAGCGAATAGACGGCGAGCAGTCCGGCGCCATGAGCGACCGTGTCCTCCGATCCGGCGATCGCCAGGATCGCGCCGAGAATCGGCCCGATGCACGGCGTCCAGCCGAACGCGAACGCCAGGCCCATCACATAGGCGCCCCACAGGCCGACCGGTTTGGCCACGGTCAGCCGCCGCTCCTGCATCAGGAATGCGATCGGCGTGATGCCGAGGAAATGCAGCCCCATGACGATGATGACGACGCCGGCAATTTTGCCGAGCACATAGGAATACGCGTGCAGCACCGCGCCGAGCGCGCTGGCGCTGGCGCCGAATGCAACGAACACCGTGGTGAAGCCGAGCACGAAGACGAAGGCCGCGACCATGGTCTCGCGCCGCACCCGCGGGGCGGCTTCCGCATCGGCAAAGCGTTCCAGCGACGCACCGGCCAGATAGACCAGATACGGCGGCACCAGCGGCAGCACGCACGGCGACAGGAAGCTCAGCATGCCCGCGAGCAGCGCCGCTACTATCGAGACGTTCGCCATAATGCATGCAATGCACCGGGGGCGATGGCGATTGCAAGGCGCCCCTCTCCGGGCGTGGGCTCCCTCTCCCCGCGTGCGGGGAGAGGGTGGGGTGAGGGGCCTCCCCGCTGGGCTGAGAATTGCCGAAATGTCTGCAACGCAGCGCCTGAACCGCAAAGCTCAGAATCGCGGATAGGCCCCCTCACCCTCGTTCGCTTCGCTCACTCGACCTCTCCCCGCGCAGCGGGGAGAGGTTATGATGGAGCCCATGCGCAACCTCATCACCGACGTCCCCGGCATAAAAGTCGGCCACGGCACCGACCTGCGCCTCGGCTCCGGCTCGACCGTGGTCGTCTTCGACGAACCCGCCGCCGCCTCGATCGACGTTCGTGGCGGCGGTCCGGGAACGCGCGAATCCGCGCTGCTCGACCCGGCGGGGACGGTCGAAGGCATCGACGCCATCGTGCTGTCGGGCGGCTCGGCCTTCGGCCTCGATGCGGCGTCGGGCGCGCAGGCTTGGCTGCGAGAGCAAGGCCGCGGCTTTGCCGTGCGCACCGCGCGGGTACCGATCGTGCCGGCGGCCGTGCTGTTCGATCTCTTAAGCGGCGGCGACAAGGAGTGGGGCCGGTTCCCGCCCTATCGCGAGCTTGGCTATGCGGCGGCCGCCTCGGCCGCAGCCGAATTCGCGCTGGGTAGCGTCGGTGCCGGCACCGGCGCCACCACGGTCAACTACAAGGGCGGCATCGGGTCCGCCTCGGCCCAAACACCGGACGGCCATACCGTCGGCGCGCTCGCCGCAGTCAATGCGGTCGGCAGCGTGGTCGTCGATCGCGGCCCGTGGTTCTGGGCGGCGCCGTTCGAAGAGAACGGCGAATTCGGCGGCCGCGGATTTCCGGCCGCTTTACCATCGAGCGCGCTCGCGCTTCGCACCAAGGGAACTCCGCAGGAGAGCACCACGTTGGTCATCGTCGCGACCGACGTCGTTCTGAACAAGGCACAGGCGAAACGCTTTGCGATCATGGCGCAGTCGGGCCTGTCGCGCGCGATCTACCCGGTGCACACGCCGCTCGACGGCGACGTGGTGTTTGCGGCCTCGACCGGACGCAGGCCGCTGGGTGATCCACACCTCGGCCTGACCGGTCTCGGCGCGGTTGCCGCCAATGTGGTGGCGCGTGCCATTGCGCGTGGCGTTTTTGCGGCAACGGCGCTGCCTTTGCCGGGCGCGATGCGCACATGGCAGGACGAATTCGGCCGCTGAGACAGGCGGATCGGCGCAATCTTTGATCCGGTCTTGGACGCGGAAACCACGATCCGCATCTTTGATGGGACGGCGCCTCGTTTTCGTTGACTCGCCCGGCATTTGCGCTTTGACTCGCGCCGGGCAAGGTCGCGGTAGTTGCGGAGGGTAAGATGCGCGTCGTAGTCATTGTTTTTGCTGCGTTATTGACGTTGGGCCTCGCGGCATTTGGTGTCGTGGCCGCCCAGCGCGCGAACGCCCCGGCCGCGACGACCGCTATGGCGGCGCAGGTTGCGCCGCCGGCTCAGAGCGCACGTCCGACGCCAGTGCGCGCACCGGTCGCCGATATCGCTCAGAATCAGATTGCAGAGGTGGCGAAGCCAACGGTGGCGACCGACGCTCCCGCCGTAGCCCCGGTCATCCTTGCGCAGAACACCCCTGCTCCGGCCGCAGCAGCGGCACCGCAGAGCGCGGCAGCGCCCGCGCCGTCTCCGGCGAAGAGCGCCCCGACCTGCGACAAGCCGGACGGCATGGGCCTTGCCCGCACCGTCGAGATCGACACCACCGGCGGCCCGGCGTTCGGCACCGAGCATTTCAAGCAGTACGATTTCCTGCGCGAGAAGGAAGTGGTGCTGACCTTCGACGACGGCCCGTGGCCGGAGAATACGCCGATGGTGATCAAGGCGCTCACCGACATGTGCGTCAAAGGCACGTTCTTCGAGATCGGCGAGCACGCCACCTGGCGTCCGGACATTTCGAAGATGGTGGCCGCGGCCGGCATGACCGTCGGCAGCCACACCTGGTCGCACAAGGATTTGGCCAAGAATCCGTATGCCAAGGATATTGAGAAGGCCAAGGACGAAATCGAGATGGGCGTGAGCGCCGTGCATATGGCGGTCGATGGCCCGATTGCGCCGTTCTTCCGCTTCCCCGATCTGCAGCAGCCGGCCGATCTGATGACCTATCTCGGCACCCGCAATATCGCGATCTTCTCGACCGACATCGACACGTTCGATTTCAAGATCCACAAGCCGGAGGACGTGGTCAAATCGGCGATGACCAAGCTCGCCAAGAACGGCAAGGGCATCGTGCTGATGCACGACTTCCAGCATGGGACGGCCGAAGCCCTGCCGGAACTGCTGCGCCAGCTCAAGGCCGGCGGCTACAAGATCGTCCACATGGTGCCGAAGCAGCCCGTGACGACGGTCTCAAAGTACGACGACATGGTGCGGGCGCAGGATAAATTCTCCAACGCCAACAACACCCGGCCGCAGACGAGCGTGGTCAAGACGATCAGCGAATAGCGCCCCATCCAATAGTCGTTTTCACCTTGTCATGCCCCGGCCTCGTGCCGGGGCATTTGCGTTTTTGACAGCACGTGAACAATCGCTGGGTGTTTCGCGCTTGCTAAGCTTTCGTTAGCGCGCTAAACTATAAGTTGTTAAAATAACAAGGGATACACTCTCTCGGAGCAATTTAAGTCCAGCCGCCCATACCGGCCCTTAACGTAACACCCTGGGAGAAAGCCACATGGCAAAATCCTCATTGGTTGGGATTGTGGGGGTTTTTTGCATGGTTGCCGCCGTTGTCTCGGTCACGAGCAGTTGTGGTCAGAAGACCTCCGCCCCCGTAGCGGCTGCCAAGAATGTGCCGGCGCCCCCTACCGCCGTAGGTTGTTACAACTATAGTGTGAATTCTGCCGGCGGTTCGGCCGGCCAATGGGCAAAAACCGCTTGTCTCAGCCGGGCGAAGGCGTCTCGTCTTCCACATCTTCAGATCGGGGGCCAAAGCAATGGTGTTTATGGCCTTAACGCTCCCTGCCAAGGCCCATGTGACACAAACCCAAACAGTCTAATTACAGCAGGCTTGGTCGCGATTAGTTTTCCTACATCAAACGCAATTGCCGAACCTGTCAGCGCGGAAAACGACAACAGCGCGGGCAGCTTTTCTTTCTCAGTTCAATTGAACACCAACACCTTCCCGGTCACGTGCAATCCAGGTTTCGATCCGTCGGGTCAGAATACGGGTCAGAATATATGCATAGGCGGACATCAGGGTTGGGTGCAGTTTGGTTATCAGGCGAATCCCGGCTGTGAACCATCTTTTGGCCAGTGGCTAAGCAACCTTCTTGGTTGTGGTGCCACGTCGGTATTGTGCGTATGGGCCAACGATGTCACGCCGGGCATTCCAGCGACCTATTACCCCGACTGGTGCATAAACCCGCCTGACCCCTACGAAAACATCGTATGGTCTAATGGATCAGCTCCCGCCAACGTGCTTCAAATTTCGGCCGGTGTACTCTTCTCAGCTCCCGACCCGTCCCTGGGCCAGCTTCTTTGGACCATGGCCTGCGTACCTTGGGTCATCGGCGCCCCCCAGTGTTTTGGTGTCGTCGCACCTGACGAATTGGGATTATGTTGGGACCCAAGCTCGAATCAATGCGCCTGGCAGACCCTCAGCGGAAGCCTGCTTGGCTACGGCGGCGCTTCGCACGCAAACTTTTCTCCCGGCGTGACTATGGTCACCACTGTTGTGGCCACTGCGTGTACACAGCCTTTCCCGGCTCCATTTGGACTCGTCCATCCTTGGCCTGCTGTCGTAGTATCCATGCCTCCTCCCACGCCACTACAATGTCCTTGGCCGGGGAGTCCGACTTACTACGTACAGGCGATAAGTGCGGTCGAAACAGGGGAGATGAACAACCTCACGCCCACCTTATCCCCCGCATCGGAAGTTGTCGGACCGTGCCTAAACGGGACATGCTGGATCACGTACACCGCGTCGGACTAATAAAGCGTCGTCTAGGCAGACTTAGTGCTGCAAGGATCGCCGAAAGACGTCGGCCGACGACGGTCTCAATACGCTGCCTCAACAGCGAACCGCTCGGCGTTATACGGTTTCGGATCGCAGAACGGCGTCGCGCCGGTCATCATCTCGGCAATGAGCCGCCCCGTCGCCGGGCCGAGCGATAAGCCCCAATGGCCATGGCCGTAAGCGAGCCAGAGCCCACGTTGTCCGGGAGCGCGCGAAATCACCGGGCGGGAATCGGCGAAACACGGCCGCGATCCCATCCACGGCTGCGGCTCGACGGCGTCACCGAGCGCGAACAATTCGCGCGTCTTCGGCAGCACGCGATCGAATTGCACCGGCGTCGGCGGAGCATCGCGCGCGGCGAATTCGGCGCCGGTGGTGAGCCGGATGCCCTGCTCCATCGGCGTAATGACATAGCCGTTGTCGGCGTCGAGCACCGGCCGGCTCAGCCCGGCATTGCCCTGCGGGCGAAAATGCCAGTGATAACCGCGCTTGACGGCCATTGGTAATTTGATGCCGAGCGGCTCGATCAGATCCGGCGTCCACGGCCCGAGCGCGATCACCACGTCGCCGGCGTCGAGCGGGCCTGAGGCGGTATCGACCCGCCAGTACGGCTCGGCGCGGTGCAGGCTGCGCGCGTCGCCGGTGAACGACAGCCCGCCGAGGGCCGCGAAACGCGCCGCATAAGCGCGCGTCACCGCCAGCGGATTGCTGATGCTCACCGCGCCGGTCCAGTGCACGGCGTGGCGGAACGCCGGCGCGAGCGAGGGCTCCAGCGCGCGCGCCGCTTCGCCATCGAGCGGCACATTGGCGATGCCGAAGCGCGCTGCGAGTTCGAGCTCTCGCGCCTGCGCCGCGAACGAGGCGTCGCTGCGGTAAAGTTTCAGCCAACCGGTATAGCGGAAATATTTTGTGGCGCCGGCTTCTGCGCTCAGCGCCTCATGCTCGGCGACCGCGCGCGCCATCAGCGGCCGGATGATTTGCGCCGTCTCGATCAGCCGTTCCGGCTGCGAGGCGGCGCGGAACGCCAAGAGCCACGGCGCCACTTTCGGCAGGAACGACAGATGATAATTGGCTTCCGGCGCGCGCTTGAGGGCAACGCGTAAGAGCGCCGACAAGCTCGACGGAAACGCCGGCGGAAAGATCGTGTTGCCCTCGATGATGCCGCTATTGCCGTAGGAGGTGCCCTCGCCCACGCCGCGGCGATCGACCAGCGCGACTGAGACGCCGCGCTTGGCAAGATGCACGGCAATCGAGGTGCCGACGATGCCGGCTCCGAGCACAATGGTATCGACGCGCGCCACGATGACCTCCTGCGCAGGAGGTATAGCGCCGATCGGTGCAAGTCTAGTCGCGGATGGCTGCGGAAGAGCATCCGCCATGTAGCGCAAATCCGCAAAACACAACGGTTTCTTGCCCGTTGCCCGCTCTGAAACGGCGTGTTACGCGAACATTGAATCTGGAGAATCCAGTGCACCGCCCGCTCATCATCGCGCCGTCGATCCTGGCCGCCGACTTCGCCAAGCTCGGCGACGAGGTGCGCGCGGTCGATGCCGCCGGCGCCGACTGGATCCATGTCGACGTCATGGACGGCCATTTCGTGCCGAACATTTCCATCGGCCCGGACATCGTCAAAGCGATCCGGCCCTACACCAAGAAGCCGCTCGACGTGCATCTGATGATCGCGCCGTGCGATCCTTATCTCGAGGCCTTCGCCAAGGCGGGCGCCGACATCATTACCGTGCATGTCGAAGCCGGGCCGCACATCCACCGCTCGCTGCAAGCCATCCGTGCGCTCGGCAAGAAGGCCGGCGTGACCATGAATCCCGGCACGCACGAGAGCGCGATCGAGCACGTCATCGATCTCGTCGATCTGATCCTGGTCATGTCGGTCAATCCGGGCTTCGGCGGCCAGAAATTCATCCCCGAAGCCGTGGCCAAAGTGCGCAACCTGCGCGCCATGGCGGCGGGACGGCCGATCGACATCGAGATCGACGGCGGCATCACCCCGCAAGTGGCGCCCGAAGTCGCGCGCGCCGGCGCCAACGCCTTCGTCGCCGGCTCCGCCGTTTTCAAGGACCGCACGCCGGAGAGCTATCGCGCCAACATCGCGGCGATCCGCAGCGCCGCGGCGCTGGCGCGCGGGGAGGTGGCTTAGGAGGTCAAGATGCGAACTATCCAGCGACTTGTGCTTTTGCTGCTCGCGCTTTCTCTCGCCGCTTCGGTGGCCATGGCGGCGCCTACGGCAATTGACGATCCGGACAAATATGCCGCCGAAGCCATGCGGCTCCTAGCCAAGGGTGACATGACGGCGCTGGCCAAGATGGTTGCCGACTCCATCGGCAAGCCGGATAGCGCCGAGGGGCTGAAAAACGCTCTTGGGATGATCGCCGGCAAAACCATCGATTACAATGACAAGGTGATCGACAATACTTTCGGCAAGGGCCTGCGCCAGATCGTCTATTACAGCTTCATCGATAATTTCGGATTCGTCTATTATCGCTTCAATTTCAAAATGAGCAGCAAAGGCTGGATATTGGCAAACTTCAACTTCAAGACCGAGATCAACGAACTGTTTCCGAAGGATTTCGTCGACCGATAGACCGTCCATGCCAGCGGGCGTTGGCATTTCCCACTCGTCTGGCATGACGCAATTGTTGCGCGCCGGCTGATCTGCTACAGCGCAGGCATTGCCCCGAGGTAGCGATGATACTGCGATATTCTAGGCCCGAAATGGCGGCGATCTGGACGCCGCAGACGCGCTTTCGCATCTGGTTCGAGATCGAGGCCCATGCCGCCGATGCCATGGCCGAACTCGGCATGATCCCGAAGGCGGCGGCGAAGAAGATTTGGCGGAAGGGCAAGGCGGCGCAGTTCGATGTCGACCGCATCGACGAGATCGAGCGCGAGACCAAGCACGATGTCATCGCTTTCCTCACCCACTTGGCCGAGATCGTCGGGCCCGAAGCGCGCTTCGTGCACCAGGGCATGACCTCGTCAGACGTGCTCGATACCTGCTTCAACGTGCAGCTGGTGCGCGCCGCCGATCTTCTGATCGCCGACGTCGAAGCGCTCAACAATGCGCTCGAGCGTCGCGCCCGCGAATACAAATTTACCCCGACCATCGGCCGCTCGCACGGCATCCATGCCGAACCGACCACGTTCGGGCTGAAACTCACCGTCGCCTATGCCGAGTTTTCTCGCGCGCGTGAGCGCCTGATCGCGGCGCGCGCCGAGGTCGCGACCTGCGCGATCTCCGGCTCGGTCGGAACTTTTGCCCAGGTCGATCCGCGGGTCGAAGCCCACGTGGCGCGTAAGATGGGACTCAAGGTCGAGCCGATCTCGACCCAAATCATTCCGCGCGACCGCCACGCCATGTATTTCGCCACGCTGGGCGTCGTCGCGGCGTCGGTCGAGCGGCTGGCGACGGAAATCCGCCATTTGCAGCGCACCGAAGTGCTGGAGGCCGAGGAGTATTTCTCCGCGGGGCAAAAAGGATCCTCGTCGATGCCGCACAAGCGCAATCCGGTGCTGTCGGAAAATCTCGTCGGTCTCGCCCGCATGGTGCGCGCCTACGTCACGCCGGCACTCGAAGACGTGACGCTGTGGCACGAGCGCGACATCTCGCACTCTTCGGTCGAGCGCATGATCGGACCCGACGCAACGGTGACGCTCGATTTCGCGCTCGGCCGCCTCGCCGGCGTCATCGACAAGCTCGTCGTCTATCCCGCCAACATGAAAAAGAATCTCGACCTTCTTGGCGGCCTGGTCCATTCCCAGCGCGTTCTCTTGGCGCTGACACAAAAGGGCGCGGCGCGCGAGGACGCCTATCGCCTGGTGCAGCGCAATGCCATGAAAGCGTGGGAGGGAGGTGGCGAATTCCTCACCTTGCTCAAGGCCGACAAGGATGTACGCAAATATTTGAGTGACAAGGAGCTCTCCGCCCACTTCGACCTGGATTTCCATTTCTCCCACGTCGACGCCATCTTCCGCCGCGTGTTCGGCCGCGCCTAAAGAATCAGCGCCGCCTGACACGGCGCCGGCACGCTGTCCACGAAAGCTTCACCGCCGCAGTGGCGCGTTTTCAGCGCCGCGGCCGATTGTTTGTTTGCCCGACTCACCCGCCCCGGCGTAATTTCCAGGCAACCTCTCAGGAGCGAATCCTTTTTAAGGAGAGAATCATGGGCCGTTTGGTGCGCAAGCCGGTAGTGCCCGACCTCGATCTGCAAATCGCCGGGCTGGAGGGTGTGCTGCAATCCGATATCGCCGGCATGCAGCTGGCGGCGGCCGTGCCCGGCGACAATTACGTCGAGCGCATGATCAAATATATTCCGGGCGAGGTGATCGGCTTTTCCATGCTGATCAATGCCATCCTCGATCAGGCCCTGAAGGCCGGCGGGCCGAATGCCGCCATGGCGGGCCTGCCCATCGCCGCCATCGCGACCGGCGCCTTGCTGATCGGCTGCATCCTCACCCCGCTGTTCTGCTGGTACGTGCGCGAGGACGGCGACGCCTGGATGGTCAATGCCATGGTCTCGACCATTGCATTCCCGTTCTGGGCCTATCTCATGGGCGCGGTCGCCTTCGCTGGCATCCATGACGGCAACTTTGCGGTGATCCTGGTGCTGACCTTCACGGTGATCTCAGGCCTGATCTCGCCGGTGGCGAGCCGGCCAAAACTTGCCGCCCGCCAGGAGGTTGCGCCCCCCAAGGACGGCCCGCGGCTGGTCGAGGCCTTCGCTTAAGGCCACTTAACGGTTCCAACCGCGGGGCGATTGCAGGCGTCCGGCGCCTCGTGGCATGTATCGCGCCATGGCGGTTCGGGAAAAAATCCTGCTGTTCGATTCGGGCCTTGGCGGCCTCACCGTCTTCCGTGAGGTCGTGGCCTTGCGGCCGCAGGCCGATCTGCATTTCGTCGCCGACGATGCCGGTTTCCCCTATGGCGGACTGCAAGAGCCGGCACTGGTCGGCCGCGTTGTCGCGCTGATGGGCGAATTGATCGAGACGCACCGGCCCGATCTCGTGGTTATCGCCTGCAACACCGCCTCGACCATCGTGCTGCCCGAACTGCGCAAGAAGTTCTCGGTGCCGTTTGTCGGCACCGTGCCGGCGATCAAGCCGGCTTGCGCCGCCTCGGCCACGAAGCGCGTCTCCGTGCTCGGCACCGAGGCGACGGTGGCACGCGAATATACCCGTGCGCTCATTCGCGATTACGCCGGCGACTGCAAGGTCACGCTGGTCGGCGCCAAGAAGCTTGCGGCCTACGCGGAGGACGATCTGGCCGGCGCCAAGATCGACGACACCGCGATCCGCGAAGAGATCGCGCCGGCCTTCGTCGATGACGGCAATCGCACCGATACGATCGTGCTGGCTTGCACGCACTATCCGTTGCTGATCGAACGGCTGCGCAAGCTCGCGCCATGGCCGGTCAATTTCATCGATCCGGCGCCGGCCATCGCGCGGCGCGTCGTCGATCTGCTCGGTCCCGCCCCACCGTCAGCGGGACATGGGACCAGGCGAGCCATTTTCACGTCGGGTCGTGCGCGGGCGGCCGTGCTTGATCGTTTCGGCATTCGCGCGGCCGAACTGACAAAGCCTGCCTAATCGCCGGTCAGCGCCTGCAGCGAATTTCGCCTGGGTCCGGCTTGCCGCTTCGACCCGTCGCCGTTACGCTTTCGGGGGTCGATGCTGGGAAACTCGGCTTGGGGGAATTCACATGAGCACCGCCGTCGCAGTCGAATCGAAGGCTTGGTATCTCAACCGCTGGAACCAGCTCATCCTCGGCGTCATCGCCATGATGGCGATCTCCAGTCCGCAATATGTGTGGACGCTGTTCACCGGCCCGCTCAACCAGAAACTTGGAACGACACTGGCGGAACTGCAGTGGACGGTCTCGCTGTTGATCATCCTGCAAACCTGGTTCTCGCCGTTCCAGGCCTACCTGGTCGACCGCTTCGGCCCGCGCCTGCTCATCTCGGTCGGCGCCCTATTATCCGGCGCCGGTTGGGTTCTTTCCGCTTCGGTCGACAATATCTGGGCGCTCTACTTCACCTATGGGGTGCTGGGCGGATTCGGCACCGGCATCATCTATGTCGGCATCATCGGCCTGATGGTGCGCTGGTTCCCCGACCGTCGTGGGCTTGCCACCGGCCTCGCCGCGGCGGGCTACGGCTTCGGCGCCTTCTTCACCAGTTTCCCCATCGACAGCATGATCAAAAGCTCCGGCTATGCCCACACGCTCGTGGTGTGGGGCATCATCCAGGGCGTCATCGGCATCCTCGCGGCGCAATGGCTGCGCACGCCGCCCGATAACTATGAGGTGCCGGCGGCCGCGGCGGCGAGCACCATCGCCGCCCAGCAGACCCATCGCAGCTATTCGCCGCGCGAGATGCTGCGAAGCCCGATCTTCTATCTCTTGTTCGTGATGATGAGCATGATGTCGACCTCCGGCCTCATGGTCGTCTTCAATGTCGGCCCGTTCGCCAAGGATTTCGGCGTCGCCAATGCGATGGTCCTCGGCATGGCGGCGCTGCCGCTGTCACTCACGCTGTCGCGGTTCACCAACGGCCTGACCCGGCCGTTCTTCGGTTGGGTCTCCGACCATATCGGCCGCGAGAACACCATGGCGCTCGCCTTCTCGCTCGAATGCGTCGCCATCTTGATCCTGTTCGCCTTCATCGACCAGCCGGCGCTGTTCGTCGTGCTGACCGGCCTCGTCTTCTTCGGCTGGGGCGAGATCTTCTCGCTGTTTCCCTCGACGCTGACCGACACGTTCGGGCCGAAATACGCGGCGACCAATTACGGCTTCCTCTATATCGCCCAAGGCGTCGGCTCGATCCTCGCCGGCCCCGCGGCGGCGTTCCTCAAGCAGACCACGGGAAGCTGGACCGCCGTGTTCATCGTCGTCGCCATCCTCGATGCGGTCACCGCGCTGCTGGCGATCACGGCGCTGCGCGCCATGCGGCGCAAGCACTTGGCACAAGGCTGAATTCCGCAGGCCCTCGTGCGGTTTGACACTTTGGCGGTTTCCCCCTAGAAACCGGCCACTTCGCGGGCCCAAAAGGCCCGCGCGGTGTTTCGCACCCGCGGTTTGCGCCGGAATCGGCCGCAAAACCTGTCGGTTCCGGCCCCAAAGGGCGGAACAGGAGGAGGGCGCGATCCTCAACATACGGCATGATCCCGAAAAGTGGTCTTCCGGTTTTCGGACAAGATCATGCCGCAACAGAATTTAAATGAGGACGCGATGACCAAGCGCCATCAGGCGAAGTACAAGATCGACCGGCGTATGGGCCAGAACATCTGGGGCCGGCCGAAGTCTCCGATCAACAAGCGCGAATACGGCCCCGGCCAGCACGGCCAGCGCCGCAAGGGCAAGCTGTCCGACTACGGCGTGCAATTGCGCGCCAAGCAAAAGCTCAAAGGCTACTACGCCAACATGTCGGAGCGGCACTTCCACGGCATCTACGACGAGGCGCGGCGACTGAAGGGCGACACCGGCGCCACCATGATCGCGCTGCTGGAGCGCCGGCTCGACACCGTGATCTACCGCGCCAAATTCGTCCCCACCGTCTTTGCCGCGCGCCAGTTCATCAGCCACGGCCACATCACCGTGAACGGCAAGCGCGTCAATGTCGCGAGCTACCGGGTCAAGGTCGGCGATCTGGTCGAGGTCAAGGAGAAGTCGCGGCAGCTCGCTTTGGTGCTCGAAGCCACGGCGCTCGGCGAGCGCGACGTGCCGGACTATATCGACGTCGACCACACTAAAATGTCGGCCAAGATGGCGCGCATACCGGCGCTCGGCGACGTGCCCTACCCGGTGCAGATGGAACCGCACCTGGTGGTCGAATTCTACTCGCGCTGACCGGCGCGCTGTCGGGCGCAATCGCACCAAGCGCGGTTGCAGCCAGCCACTTATCCCCAGGCGGCCGATTTTGAACGCGGTGCGGTAAGTCTGCGCAATCTGCTGAGAAAAGCGGCGGAGCGCCGGTACAATTCTGGCGGTTGTGGCGGCTTGTCTTGTCGAATCTGCCTATTCCTCATACGGTGCTGCCGCAAATTGTCGCACGCGGCAATTTCGTTGCGTAGCGTTCGGGTTGGGGCTTCTTCAACAAACAAACCGGGAGAGCGCACATGGATGCGTTGGGAAGGATTAAGGGGTGGATCGGCTCGCTGACGGAAATCGGGCTGATGCTATTGGCGCTGGCGATCGTCGCGGCGCTGCTGGTTGGGGCCAATCTGCCGTTCTTCGGCAATGTCACGGCCAACATCATGGCGCTCGTCAAATCGCTCGGTGATGCCGGCTTGGTGGGTCTGATCACGCTGGGCATCATCATGTGGCTGTTCGCGGGACGGGAAACGGCCTGAGCCGTTACGCCGTACAACCGTCGCGCATGATCAAAACAGCGTTGGGTGGCGAGGCACTCTCCCACCCGACGCCCTTAAGGCCGTGTGATGTTGGACTACTTGCAGAAGGCCAAGCAGTACCTTTGGGCCTTCGTTGAAATCGGATTTTTGACGGTTCTGTCCGTCATTTTGATTTATTTGATCCTCGGCCCGGATTCGTCCGGCGTGTTCGTATCGGGGGTCGCCGACAATGTCCTGAAATTCGCCGCCGCGCTGCCGGCGCAAAGCCTGGTCGGATTGGCGATCGTGCTGGCGCTGGTGATCCTGCTCACCAAACGCATGCGCTGATTGAGAAGCTGGAACGGCCGGCGCGGCGTTTAAGCCTGCGCGGCTTCCTTGACCGGAACGCCCTTGTCCTTGAGCAGCGATTGCAATTCGCCGGCCTGGAACATTTCGCGCACGATGTCGCAGCCGCCGACGAACTCGCCCTTGACGTAAAGCTGCGGGATAGTCGGCCAGTTCGAGTAGTTCTTGATGCCGCCGCGCAGGTCGTCGTTTTCCAGCACGTTGAGGCCCTTATAGGGCACGCCCAGGTAATCGAGGATCTGCACGATCTGCCCGGAGAAGCCGCACATCGGAAACTGCGGCGTGCCCTTCATGAACAGCACGACGTCGTTGCCCTTTACTTCATTGTCGATGAATTGTTCGATTGACATCGCGGTCATCCTTCCTGACGCCGCGGGCTGCCCCAGCCGCGCGACTCTCACCCTTTCGGTCCTGAATATATGTAGCGCAAATAGGTCCCGCAAAACAGTGCAAAGCCCATGCCGGGATTTCATGCCTGGATGGCCAAATCTCGCCGGGCAAGCCGCGCCGTCAATGAAATGCCGCCGTTCCGTCGTCACGGAGCATGGATTTCCACGCGCGGGTGGCCGCGGAGAACGGATGTCGGCGGCGAATTGTTCAGCGTTCGGGCGCGCCGGTTTGCAGCGCCAGCGCGTGCAGTTTGCCGCCCATTTCGGCCTTGAGCGCCTCGTAGACGATCTGGTGCTGCTGGACTCTGGATTTGCCGCGAAACGATTCGGCGATCACGGTCGCGGCATAATGGTCGCCATCGCCGGCGAGGTCGCGGATCGTCACCTCGGCGTCGGGAATACGCGCCCGGATCAGGCGTTCGATGTCGTTGGCTGCCATTGCCACGGTGCGTCTCCTCGCGGGGCCACGCTTTGCCGGTGAAACGCTGGATTAGCAGATCGGCACCGCACGGCAAAGGATTTGGGCCCTTCCTCCCCTGGACGCCGCGCAGGCTGCGATGCATGTTCCGCCGCAAAACATGGCGGCGATCACGCCGCAGTGAGGGCCATGCGATGTTCAAGTCTTTGGCATTTGCCGGCTTGCTGCTGGCGCTGTTGCCCAATCAGGTTTCCGCCCAGCAACCCACGCAGGCCCAACGTGACGCCATTCGCGCGGCCTGCCGCTCGGATTTCATGGCCAACTGTTCCGGCGTCCAGCCCGGCGGCAAGGAGGCCTTCGAGTGCCTGTTGCAAAACGACGCCAAGCTTTCGCCGTCTTGCCGGACAGCGGTGAACGCCGCCGCGCCGAAGCCCGCCGCGCCGGCCGCTGCGGCGCCAGCGGAGGCTCCGGCGCAGTCCGAGGCCGCACCGCCGGCCAGCAAAGTCGAGCGCGCACCCCCGGGGATTCAGGTCGCCCCGGCCGAAGCCCAGAGCGACGAACTCAAGACCGTGCAGCAGGCCTGCACACTCAACGACTTCGTGGCGCACTGTTCCTGGATCGCGCCGAGCAACCCGGAAATTCTGCAATGCCTCAAGGCCAATGCGGCCGATCTCTCACCTAATTGCCAAGCTGCGGTGCAATCGCTTCCGGCCGCGCCAGCACCCGCCGCCGCGACACCCGCCGAGTCGGCGCGGCAAGCGGTGCCGGCCAAAAAACCGGTAGAGCCAAGGCCGACGGAGCCGGCGCGCGCCAGCGCTCCGCCTGCACCGGCCGCGCCGGCTGCACCCGCCGCCGCTGCCGCGGCGCCGACAGCGCAGCAGAAGGCCGCTATCCGCGCGTCGTGCCGGTCCGATTTCATGTCCCGTTGCGCAGGCGTGCAGCCCGGCGGCGCCGAAGCGTTGCAATGTCTCAAGCGCAACGAGGGGCAGCTCTCGGCAGCATGCCGCAGCGCCGTGGCCGCAATCGGCGGCGGCGGCGCTGGTGCGGCGGCGGCCCCGTCCGGGGCACCGGCGGCAACGGCTGCGCCCGCGGTCGCGCCAATCGGGCCGATGCCGATGCTGCGCCCGCGCGAGGCGCTGGCGATCGTGCAAATTTGCGGCGTCGAGGTGCGGTCGCTCTGTGCCGGTGTTCCGTTCGGCGGCGGCCGTATCATCAGTTGCCTGGCCGCTAACGCATCGAGCCTGTCGCCGAGCTGTTACAGCGCGCTGAGTGCGGCAGCGGGCCGATAACAATAAATTAGGTCGTTTGGCCCGCCATATAGGCCGGCAGCCAGCTCTCGAACGCCTCTTTGAGCTGCGCAACGGCGATCGGGCGTTCGCCTGAAATCGCCAAAATCTTGCCGCCGGTCGCACCGAGCCGCGTCAAAATCACGCCGGCTGCTTTGGCGCGCTCGGCGATGAGATCGGCGTTCTTGCCGGTCACGACATAACGGCCCTGATCTTCGCCGAACCAGAACGCGTGCGCGGCAAGCGCCGAAGGACCTTCGAGCACCGCACCGATACCGGACGCGATCGCCATCTCGGCGAGCGCGACCAGAAGGCCGCCGTCGGAAATGTCGTGTGACGCAGTGACAAAACCGTCGCGGATCAGGCTGCGGACGAAATCGCCATGACGTCTCTCCGCGGCGAGATCGACCGGCGGCGGTGCACCCTCCTCGCGACCGCAGATATCGCGCAAATAGGCCGACTGGCCGAGCCAGCCTTGGGTTTCGCCGATCAGCAGGATCGCTTCGCCCTCGGCCTTGAAGCGCAGCGTCATCGATGCCGTGAAGTCGTCGAGGACACCAACGCCGCCGATGGTCGGCGTCGGCAGGATCGCCCGCCCGTTGGTCTCGTTGTAGAGCGAGACGTTGCCGGACACGATGGGGAAATCGAGCGCGCGTGCCGCCTCGCCGATGCCACGGACGCAGCCGACCAATTGCCCCATGATCTCCGGCCGCTCCGGATTGCCGAAATTGAGATTGTCGGTGAGCGCCAGTGGCTTGGCGCCGACGGCGGAGAGATTACGCCAGGCTTCGGCCACCGCCTGCTTGCCGCCCTCGAACGGATCGGCCTCGCAATAGCGTGGCGTGACGTCGGAGGTGAGCGCCAGCGCCTTCGGGCCGTCGTTGATGCGCACCACGGCGGCGTCGCCGCCCGGCCGCTGCACCGTGTTGCCGATGATGACGTGATCGTACTGTTCCCAGACCCAGCGCCGCGAACACAGGTCGGGCGAGCCGATCAGCTTTTCCAGCGCGGCGACGATCGGCATTGGCGGCGCGACGTCCGCCGCTCGCACGATTTTTCGTTTCGCGGTTTCGGCAAAAGGCCGATCGTAGACCGGCGCCTCGTCGCCGAGTTCCTTGATCGGCAAGTCGGCCATGGTCGCGCCGCCATGCCTGACGATGAAGCGTTTTGTCGGCGTGGTTTCGCCGACCACGGCGAAGTCGAGACCCCATTTGCGAAAGATCGCTTCGGCTTCCTGTTCCTTTTCCGGCTTGAGCACCATGAGCATGCGCTCCTGGCTCTCCGACAGCATCATCTCGTAGGCGCTCATGCCGGTCTCGCGGCACGGCACTTTGTCGAGGTTGAGCGTGACACCGAGATCGCCCTTGGCGCCCATCTCGACCGCGGAACAGGTCAGCCCCGCCGCGCCCATGTCCTGGATGGCGATGACGCAGCCTTTGGCCATGATCTCGAGGCAGGCCTCGAGCAAAAGCTTTTCCGAGAACGGATCGCCGACCTGCACGGTCGGGCGCTTTTCCTCGGCGTCGGCGCCGAACTCGGCCGACGCCATGCTCGCGCCGTGGATGCCGTCGCGGCCGGTTTTCGAGCCGAGATAGACGATCGGCATGCCGACGCCGGACGCCGCGGAATAGAAAATCTTATCGGCGTCGGCGAGGCCCACCGCCATGGCATTGACCAGGCAATTGCCGTCATAGCGGCGATGAAAGCGCACCTCGCCGCCGACCGTGGGCACGCCGAAGGAATTGCCATAGCCGCCGATGCCGGCAACGACGCCGCCGACCAGCGCGCGTGTCTTCGGGTGCTTTGGATCGCCGAACGACAACGCGTTGAGGCAGGCGATCGGCCGCGCCCCCATGGTGAAGACGTCGCGCAAAATGCCGCCGACGCCGGTGGCGGCGCCCTGATAGGGCTCGATGTAACTCGGATGGTTATGGCTCTCCATCTTGAACACGACCGCGAGTCCGTCGCCGATGTCGATGACGCCGGCATTCTCGCCCGGCCCCTGAATCACCCAGGGCGCCTTGGTCGGCAGCGTGCGCAGATGGACCTTTGAGGATTTATACGAGCAGTGCTCGTTCCACATCGCCGAGAATATGCCGAGCTCGGTGAAGCTCGGCTTGCGCCCAATCAGCTTCTCGAGGCGCGCGTATTCGTCCGGCTTGAGGCCGTGCTCGGCGATCAGTTCGGGCGTGATGGCAGGCTCGCTGGATTTCACAGGCAAAGCGCTCGATTCACACCCCTCTCCCATATGGAATGAGGGAAGTCACGCCACGAGCTGCATGATCCACAAGCCCTCAGCTCCGCAACGCCTTTTCGGCGAGCGCAATCCACTCGGCCTGCGCCCGCCGGACATATTTGGGGGCGCGCTTGAGCTGGGCCAAGACCTCGGTCAGGACCGTCTTCGCCTCGGCCTGCCGGCCGGTTTTGTCGAGCAGGAGGCCGTAGCGCACACGGGCTTCGGCGCCGGCATAATAGCCCGCGACCGCCTGATATTCGGCCAACGCGTCGTCAATGCGGCCGCTGTCTTCGAGCGCGCGGGCGTAGAGCAGATGGCCTTCCGCCGACTGGTAGTCCGGCCAACGTCCGCGGAGATCGTCGAGGGTGGCGACCGTCTCCTGCGGGTGGCCGAGACCGAATTGGGCGCGCGCCTTGCCCAGCGCATAGACCGCGTCGTCGCCCAGCGGCAGTGACAGAACATGCTCGTAGTGGCGCAGCGCTTCGTCGAATTTGCCGAGCAGGAGGCATTCCTCGGCCAGCGCCGAGCGGTTCGCGATGGTGTCGGTGACTTCGAGCTGGTCGGTGAGCAAACGGTAGCGCTTGCCCGGATCGAGCGTGGAGACCACGCGCTTCCTCGCATGCTGGCCCTGCGCGCTACCGAACCATTCGGGCACGAGCTCGACCAGCACATAGGCCAGCGCGCCAAACCCGGGCAGGAACAGGATCACATAGCCCCACGGCCAGAACCGGCCGGTCTTCGCCGCATGGACGATGAAGACGACCTGGATCAGGAGGAGGATCAGCCCAAATTGCATCGCAACCCCAAAACGGCGACGTGCGAAACGCTTACGCCGCCAACTTGAAGTGATCCACGAGGCCCGCGAACAATCCGCGGCCATCGGTGCAGCCCATCACCGCTTCGACGTGATTTTCCGGATGCGGCATCATGCCGAGCACGTTGCCGCGCTCGTTGACGATGCCGGCGATGGCGTTGAGGGCGCCGTTGTGGTTCCAGTTCGGATCGATCATGCCGTCCGGCGAGGCGTAGCGGAACAGCACCCTGCCCTCGCCTTCAAGCCGCGCGATGGTCTCGCCGTCGGCGATGTAATTGCCCTCGCCGTGGGCCACCGGGACGCGGATCACCTGGCCGGCATTGTAGCCGCGCGTAAATGCCGTATCCGAGCGCTCGACGCGCAAATAGACGTCGCGGCAGATAAAGCGCAGCTGCCCGTTGCGCATCAGCACGCCCGGCAACAGCCCCGCCTCGCAGGCGATCTGAAAGCCGTTGCACACCGCGAGCACGAGTCCGCCTTTCGCCGCAAAGGCGCGCACTGCGTCCATGATCGGCGCCCGCGCCGCGATGGCGCCGCAGCGCAGATAATCGCCATAGGAAAAGCCGCCCGGAATGACGACGAGGTCGGTGCCGGCCGGCAGCTCCCGCTCGGCGTGCCAGACCATCGCCGGCTCGCGCCCGGATATGAGTTTGAGCGCGCGCGCCATGTCGCGCTCGCGATTGATGCCGGGAAAGACGATGACGGCGGATTTCATCCGGTCACCTCGATGCGGTAATTCTCGATCACGGTATTGGCGAGCAACTTCTCGGCGGCGTTCTTGAGCGCCGCCTCGGCCTTGGCCCGATCGCCGCCTTCGATCTCGATGTCGAACACCTTGCCCTGGCGCACGCTGGCGACCCCGCCGACACCGAGGGATTTGAGGGCGCCTTCGATGGCCTTGCCCTGGGGATCGAGAATTCCTGACTTCAAGGTGACGGTGACGCGGGCTTTCATGGCCTTTCAATATGTAGGAATCGCGCTCGCCGCAACCTGTAGCCCGGCTTGAACGAAGTGAAAGCCGGGGACGGAATTCCAGCCGCAAAATCGCTCCCGGATTTCGCCAACGCTCAATCCGGGCTACCAGAGCTAATGCACCGGCGCTTTGGCCTCTTCCAGAAGCCGGCCGTAGCCTGGAATCCGGCCGCTTTCGCCGACGAGCCGCATCGCCGCCCAGAACGCCGCCGTGGCTGACGAGACCACCGGAATGTGGTGACGCTCTTCAAGGGGCTTGGCTACCTCGAGCGTGCGCAAACCGCCGCAGGAGATCAAAATGCCTTGGGCGCCGTCGGCATGGGCGACGGCAGTGTCGCTCAACGCAATAATGTCGGCTTCGCTCTTTTTACTCGGGCCGCCGAACTCGAGAAGGTCGAAGCATTCGAGCGCCAGCGTGTCGATGCCGGCGGCCGCGAGCAGTTCCTTCAGGCGCCGGTTGACGACGTCGCTATAGGCGGTGGCGACGGCGACGCGTTTGGCGCCGACCTCGCGCAGGCCGTCGATGATGGACTGGCTCATGGTGCTCACCGGCAGGCCGGTGCGCGCGCGCAACTCTTCGAGCAGCCGGTCGTGAGCCTCCGGCCCTTTATAGAAGGTCAACGACGTGCCGATCACCATGATGGCGTCAACGTTCTGCGCGGCCAAATATTCGGCTGCCGGCAGGATGCCGTTCCAGGCCGGCTCATAACCTTCGGGCGTGAGATTGCGCACGCCGACGCCGCGCGGAATGAAGCGCACGCCCGGATACATGATCGGGCCTTCGAACGGCACCTCGTCGGTGGCGAACGGAACGACGAGGCCGATGGTGATGGGTTTTTGCATCAGCCTTTCCAAAATCTGGGGAATGGCAACGACCGACCTTCACCATCGCCGGCCGCGGACCCACTCCGTGTCTTGGTAGATTTCCGCTAGCGACAGGGAAATCCCGAGCGAGGTCAAGGCGAGCGATTCATCGAGTGATCGAAAGCGGCGCTCGGCGAAGCCGGCATTGCGCGCAAACACCACCACCTCGATAGCGTCCTGCGCGACGACAACATAATCAGTGAGCGAGGAGAGACCACTGTAGGCAACGCGCTTCCAGCGCAAGTCACGATCCTGGGTCGATGGCGACAGCACTTCAAATGCGACGATGACATCACTGCGGTCGCGTCCCAGCTGATCCGCGGAGCCGCCGGCTCGCGGCACGACAAGGACGTCCGGTTGCGGCCGATTGACGTCGGATACTCGCACGCCGAGCCCGGGAAGTGGCGCCCACGGAGCGCCGAGATCGCGCGCCCGATTCCTGAGCGCGTTAAAAATATTTCCGACGATCCATTGATGCAAAGGGCTCGGTGACGCGTTCAATACCGGCTCTCCCTCGATCAGCTCCCACTTTTCCTCATCGGGACGAGCATCGGTGAAGGAGTAGAACTCCTCCACAGTCATCGGTCCAGTCCTGATCGTCGGGACGCCCACGGGACGCGCTCCTGCGCTCAGCCTTTGACGAGAACCGGCCCGGTGCCTTGCGGCCGCTCGCCTTCGCTCATGATGCCCAGCCGCTTGGCGACTTCCGTATAGGCTTCGAGGAGCCCGCCGAGGTCGCGGCGGAAGCGGTCCTTGTCGAGCTTCTCGTTCGACTTGATATCCCACAGCCGGCAGGAGTCGGGCGAGATCTCGTCGGCGACCACGATGCGCATCAGGTCGTTTTCCCACAGCCGGCCGGTTTCCATCTTGAAATCGACCAGGCGGATGCCGACGCCGAGGAACAGGCCGGAGAGGAAATCGTTGACGCGGATGGCGAGCGACATGATGTCGTCGATCTCCTGCGGCGTCGCCCAGCCGAACGCGGTGATGTGCTCTTCCGACACCAGCGGATCGTTGAGCTGGTCGTTCTTGTAATAGAACTCGATGATCGAGCGCGGCAGCTGCGTGCCCTCCTCGATGCCGAGCCGCTGCGCCAAGGAGCCGGCGGCGATGTTGCGCACGCAGATTTCCAGCGGAATGATCTCGACCTCGCGGATCAACTGCTCGCGCATGTTGAGCCGGCGGATGAAGTGCGTCGGCACGCCGATGTCGTTCAAATGCTGGAAGACGTATTCGGAGATGCGGTTGTTGAGGACGCCCTTGCCCTCGATCACCTCGTGCTTCTTGGCATTGAAGGCGGTCGCGTCGTCCTTGAAGTGCTGGATCAGGGTTCCAGGCTCGGGACCCTCATAGAGGATTTTCGCCTTGCCTTCGTAGATGCGGCGACGGCGGCTCATGGGAGTGTACCGTGGCTTTGTAAAATCCATTGGATGCCGTGGCTCCAATTACAGTGGCTAGGTCCGCGGCGGCGGAAGTGGGCGGCACGACTCAACACTGCGGCCCGTCCGCGACACAAAAGCTAGCCGAAGGTGGCGCGGAGTACAATCGGCATAGACCCGCACGGTCGCCGCTGCAACGACCAAGTTGAAGCGTCAATACGGTTGCCTTGACGGGTCACCCCCGATATGCAAGGCGGCGGGTGATTTGCGGTATTTCATTGAGCATCGAGGCGAAGGCATGACCGAATTCGACAAGCGCGAAGAGGCCTTCGAGCAGCGCTTCGCGCACGACGAGGAACTGAAATTCAAGGCCACCGCGCGGCGCAACAAGCTTCTCGGGCTGTGGGCCGCGGAAAAGCTCGGGCTGACCGGCGCCGAGGCCGGCAGCTACGCGCTATCCGTCGTCATGGTCGAACTCGAAGACAGTGGCGACCACGACGTGGCCGGCAAGATCCGCAAGGATTTCGCCGCCAAGGGCGTGCAACAGTCCGATCATCAGATCGCCCGCACCATGACCGAACTGATGGCCAGGGCGGTCGCCGACATCAAAGCAGGAAAGTAGCGCACATCATGGCTATACCCGCATTCAGTCTCGCAAAAAAACTCCATGCCGGCGAAACGGTCTATTCCGGCTGGTGCGGCCTGCCCTATCCGCTCGTGGCCGAAACTTTGGCACGAGACGGCTTTGCCGCGGTGGCGATCGAAAGCCAGCACGGCCTATGGGACGTCGGCGGCATCCTCAACGGCATCGCCGCGGTTCGCCAGGGCGGCGGCGCGCCGATCGTGCGGGTGCCGCTCAACGATTTCGCGCTGGTGAGCCGCGCGCTCGATTTCGGCGCCGAAGGCATCATCGCGCCGATGATCAATACGGCGGCCGATGCGCGCGCCTTTGCGTCGGCGGCAAAATTTCCGCCGATCGGCGAGCGCAGCTGGGGCCCGCACCGCGCCATGACGCTCGGCGGCGTGTCCGACATGGCAACTTATCTGCGCGAGGCCAACGAAATCATCATCACGCTGGCCATGATCGAGACCCGCACGTCGCTGCAAAATTTCGAAGCGATCATCGGAACGCCGGGCATCGACGGCTTTTTCCTCGGCCCGTCGGATTTGTCGATCGCGCTGTCGGACGGCAAGACCGTCGACCCGCTGTCGAAGGAGGTCGAAGGCCATCTCGACACTTTGATCGCCGGCGCGCAGAAGGCGAAGAAGATTCCCGGCGCCTATTGCCATTCCGCCGAACGCGCCGCGGCGTTGGCCAAGCGCGGCGTAAAATTCCTCGCGGTGTCGAGCGATCTGTCGATGCTGCGCGCCGGTGCGGCGGCAGCGTTAAAAGTGCTCAAAGGCTAGAGCGAAATCGCTTCAGATTGAAGCGATTTGCGCTCTAGCATTTTAATAGCGCATGATCTTTTCGGAAAACCGGTTTCCGCTTTTCCGGATCATGCTCTAAATCGCCGCGCCGGGCAGCATTCGCCGCAGCGTGGGATCGCGCCACACGTAGTGGTGCACCAGCGCCGCGGCGGCGTGCACGCCGGCAAGGATCAAAAGCGTGTCCGCAAGCCAGCCGTGAAATCCGAGAATGGTTTTGGCGATGTCGCGATCGGCCGGCCACGGCGACTGGAACTCCCAAAAACCCAGAACCGGCAAGGCGTGGCCGCGCTTGAGTTGGACGATGATGCCGAGAAACGGCACCACCAGCAGCAGCGCGTAGAGTGCAAAGTGACTGAGCTTGGCGGCCCAGACCACAAGCCGGCCGAACGGCGTCGGCTCCGGCGGCGGCGGTGGATTGGCGATGCGCCAGGCAAGCCGCGCAATGAGCAAGACGACGACGCTTTGGCCTAAAGTCATGTGAATGAAGAGACCGATGGCTTGAGCATTGCCTTTCGGCAGATCGTCACCGAACTGGCCGAGCAGGAAGCCGCAAATCACGAAAATAGCGGTGAGCCAGTGCAGAATTTGCGGAACCGCGCCGTAGCGCGTTGTCGTGTTGGCCATCTGCATTCTTCGAAACCCTTGCCGCCCGCGCACGGTGGCCGCGCGCTGTTTGGAATTACACTTATGTGAGTTCAGCCGATCGCTTTGTCGATCTGTTCGAGGACGGCTCCAATAGCAGACTCGACTTCGCGGTCAAATATTCCCAGCACCTTATAGTCATGCGCTTTGAGCCAGTCGCGCTTGTTCGCGCGAGATTTTGCCGCGGCCGCGCTTTCGTCGGCCGGCACCAGATCGATCACCAGCCGCAACGGGAACGACACGAAGTCGCAGATGTGCTGGCCGACCGGCGTCTGCCGCTTGAAACCGCGGCCGGCGAAGCGGCGGTCGTTGACGAGTGCCTGCCACAGCGCGCGCTCGGCCTCGGTCGGATTGCGGCGCAGGAGCCGCGCCAGCCCGCGCACCGGGCCGCGCTCCTTCGGCAGGCGGCCGGGACCGTGCTCGGCCAAGAGCGCGCGCAGCATTTCGGCCTCTTCGCCGTCGAGCACACCGCCACGCGCCGGACCCTTGCGGCCTTCGGCGATCGACATGATGACGCCGTGCAAGGTCTGAATGTCCTGCTGCGTCGGCTGCATGCGGGTGAAAATGTTGCGCAGATTGATCTGCATGGTCTCGCGTTTGTCGGGCGGGCGGAAAAACTCGACTTTCTCCAATTCGCGCTCGAGCGCGGCAAAGAACGCGAGCAGTTGTTCCTTCGGCGCGGTTGGCGACTTTTGCGGCATGGCGAACGGCAGTGCTTCGCCGCTGGCAAGCTTGAACCATTCGTAGGCCACGATCACCACCGCCTGCGCCAGGTTGAGCGACGCGAAGGCCGGATTGACCGGCAAGGTGACGATACGGTCGGCCAGCGCCACTTCGTCGTTCTCCAGCCCATTGCGCTCGCGGCCGAACAGGATCGCGACGGTTTCGCCCGCCGCAACGCGCGGCGCCATCAACGCCGCCGCTTCCACCGGACCGACGACCGGCTTGGCCTGATCGTGGGCGCGCGCGGTGGTGGCCAGCACGAACGCGCAGTCGGCGATTGCCGCTTCGAGCGTGTCGTAAAGCTGCGCGCCGTCGAGGATGCGGTCGGCGCCGGCCGCCATCATCCGCGCCTTGTCGTTCGGCCAGGCCTGCCGCGGCCGCACCAGGCGCAGGCGGGACAAGCCGAAATTCGCCATGGCGCGGGCCACGGCCCCGATATTCTCGCCAAGCTGCGGCTCGACCAGGATCACGACCGGGCCAGGGCCTTCGCGCCAATGCTTGGTCTTATCGGTTCCTGCCCCGGGCATTGCTCCTCCGCGAGCGGTATAGCCAATAGCCCTGAAAAAAGGCAGCGCATTGCGCCCAATGTCGGCTTTCTCCGGCGTCCCTCGGATGCTATAGGGCGCGCGTCGAACTCCCGTCAGTCGAATTCCCGGTTGGCGATGTCCGCGCCGAGAACAATCCATTTGAGGGCGAAACCACGCGCCCGCCAATGTTCAGTTTCCGGTCGGCCCAAGCAAGCACGGCGACCAAAGGTGTAAGCATGCCAGATCTCGAAATCATGTGGACAAAGGTCGACGAAGCCCCGGCGCTCGCGACCTATTCGCTGCTGCCGATCGTTGAAGCCTTCGTGGGCGCGGCGGGTGTGTCGGTGACGATGAAGGACATCTCGCTGGCCGGTCGCATCCTCGCCAGCGTCCCCGACAAGCTCACGCCCGCGCAACGCGTCAAAGACGAACTCACCGAGCTCGGCGAGCTTACGCTGAGGCCCGAGGCCAACATCATCAAGCTGCCCAACATCTCCGCCTCGATCCCGCAGCTCAAGGCCGCGATCAAGGAATTGCAAGGCAAGGGCTACAGCGTTCCGGACTATCCGGACAATCCTACGACGGAAGCCGAAAAGGATATCAAGTCCCGCTACGCCAAGGTGTTCGGCAGCGTCGTCAACCCGGTCTTGCGCGAGGGCAATTCCGACCGCCGCGCGGCCGGCGCGGTCAAGCAATACGCCCGCAACAATCCGCACAAGATGGGCGCCTGGAGTTCTAACTCCAAATCGCATGTCGCGTACATGTCGGGCGGCGATTACTACGGCTCGGAAATCGCGACCACCGTCGCGTCGGCGACCAACGCTCGCATCGAACTGGTCGGCGCCGACGGCGCCGTCACGGTGCTGAAGGCGAAGACGCCGCTTGCGGCCGGCGAGATCATTGACGCGGCGGTGATGAGCCGCAAGGCGCTGCGCGCGTTCTTTGCCGAAGAGATCGAAGCCGCAAAGAAGGACGGCGTGCTGTTCTCACTGCAGGTCAAGGCGACCATGATGAAGATCGCCGACCCAATCGTGTTCGGCCATGCCGTTTCGGTCTTCTTCGCCGACGTGATCGAGAAGCACGCCGCCACGCTGAAGCGCCTCGGCGTCAATCTCAACAACGGCTTCGGCGATCTGCTGACCAAGATCGAAACGCTGCCGGCGGCCGAAAAAGCAGCGATCAAGGCCGACATCGCCGCCGAATACGCAAAACGGCCGGGCCTCGCCATGGTCAATTCCGACAAAGGGATCACGGGCCTCGATGTGCCCAGCGACGTGATCATCGACGCTTCGATGCCGGCGATGATCCGCGAATCCGGCCGCATGTGGGGCGCCGACGGCAAGCTGCACGACGCCATCGCCGCGATCCCGGACCGCAGCTACGCGACGATGTATCAGGCGGCCATCGAGGACTGTAAGGCCCACGGCGCGTTCGATCCCAAGACCATGGGCTCGGTTCCAAACGTCGGGTTGATGGCGCAGCAGGCCGAGGAATACGGCTCGCACGACAAGACGTTCGAAGTTCCCACGAACGGAACGGTCCGCGTCGTCGCCGACGACGGCAAGGTGTTGCTGGAGCGTCCGGTCGAGACCGGCGACATCTTCCGCATGTGCGAGGTCAAGGACGCGCCGATCCAGGACTGGGTCAAGCTCGGCGTGCGCCGCGCGCGCCTCACCAACACGCCTGCGGTGTTCTGGCTTGACTCAAAGCGCGCCCATGACGCGCAAGTCATCGCCAAGGTCGAGAAATATCTGAAAGACCAAGATACGAAAGGGCTCGACATCCGCATTCTGCCGCCGGTCGAAGCAATCAAGTTTTCGCTCGAGCGCATCCGCAAGGGGCAGGACACGATCTCCGTCACCGGCAACGTGTTGCGTGATTACCTGACCGACCTGTTCCCGATCATGGAGCTCGGCACCTCGGCCAAGATGCTGTCGATCGTTCCGCTGTTGGCGGGCGGCGGTCTTTTCGAAACCGGTGCCGGCGGCTCGGCGCCCAAGCACGTGCAGCAGTTCCAAGAGGAAGGCTATCTCCGCTGGGATTCGCTCGGCGAATTCCTCGCGCTCGGCGCGTCGCTCGAACATCTGGCGCAGACCTACAAGAACGCCAAGGCGCAGGTTCTCGCCGAGACGCTCGACACGGCCATTGGCAAGATCCTCGAATTCGACCGATCTCCTGCGCGCAAGGTCGGCGAAATCGACAATCGCGGCAGCCATTTCTACCTCGCTTTGTACTGGGCTCAGGCGCTGGCCGCACAGACCAAGGACGCGCAGTTGCAAGCCCGCTTCAAACCGCTGGCCGAGACGCTCGCCAAGAACGAGGCCAAGATCAATGGCGAACTGATCGGCGCGCAAGGCAAACCGGTCGACATCGGCGGTTACTACCTGCCCGATCCCGCCAAGACATCGGCCGCGATGCGGCCGAGCGCCACGCTGAACTCAGCGCTCGCCGCGCTCTGACGCGGAACCCGCAACCGACCGCGCTGCAACGGGATTAAAGCGCTATGGCGAAAATCAAGGTCACCAATCCCGTCGTCGAGATGGACGGCGACGAGATGACCCGGATCATCTGGAAGGAGATCAAGGACAAGCTCATTCATCCCTATCTCGACATCGACCTGATGTATTTCGATCTCAGCATCCAGAAGCGCGACGAGACCCGCGATCAGATCACCATCGATGCCGCCGAAGCGACCAAGACGGTCGGGGTCGCGGTGAAATGCGCCACCATCACGCCGGACGAGGCCCGCGTGAAGGAATTCAATCTGCACGAGATGTACCGCTCGCCGAACGGCACCATCCGCGACATTTTGGGCGGCGTCATCTTCCGCGAGCCGATCCTCTGCAAGAACGTGCCGCGCCTCGTTCCCGGCTGGACCAAGCCGATCATCATCGGCCGCCACGCCTATGGCGATCAATATCGCGCTACCGACTTCAGGGTGCCGGGCAAGGGCAAGCTTTATCTGAGTTTCGTCGGCGACGATGGGGCGGAGATCAAGCGCGAGGTGTTCCAGTTCCCGGGCTCGGGCGTCGCCATGGCGATGTACAATCTCGACGACTCGATCCGCGATTTCGCCCGCGCCTCGATGAATTACGCCTATAACCGCGGTTATCCGCTTTATCTGTCGACCAAGAACACCATCGTCAAAGTCTATGACGGCCGCTTCAAGGATATCTTCCAGGACATTTTCGACAAGGAGTTCAAAGAAAAATTCGCCGAGAAGAAGATCACCTACGAGCACCGCCTGATCGACGACATGGTGGCTTCGGCGTTGAAATGGTCGGGCGGCTATGTCTGGGCGTGCAAGAATTACGACGGCGACGTGCAGTCCGACACCGTGGCGCAGGGCTACGGCTCGCTCGGCCTGATGACCTCGGTGCTCACTACTCCCGATGGCAAAGTGATCGAGGCCGAGGCCGCCCACGGCACGGTGACGCGGCACTACCGCGAGTACCAGAAGGGCCGCGAAACCTCGACCAATTCCATCGCCTCGATCTTCGCCTGGACCCGCGGCCTCGCCCACCGCGCCAAGCTCGACAACAGTCCGGAACTGGCGAAATTCTCAGCCACCCTGGAAAAGGTCACCGTCGGCACGGTGGAGTCCGGTTTCATGACCAAGGACCTCGCGCTCCTGATCGGTCCCGATCAGAAGTGGCTCACGACCACCGGCTTCCTCGACAAGGTGGACGCCAACCTCAAAGCCGCGATGGCGTAAATCGAGGTGCGGCGAAATTCCGCCCCCGATTGGCGATCGGCGCGCCAAGGCATATCTTGCCGCTATGGTATGGTCGAACATGGCAACACCGAACGCCAAGCTGAGCATTTTGGGTATCGTCGCAATCGCCGCACCGGTGTTTGCGATTCTCGGCGCGGCGATGTGGTTTGCGGCGCGCACCTGGATTTCGCTCGGCGGTCAGCCGATGCCGCCGGCCGGCTATATTGCCATGACGCTCGGCATCGTGTTTTCGGTCGTGATCGGATGCGGCTTGATGGCGCTGGTGTTCTATTCGAGCCGCCACGGCTACGACGAGCCGCCCCATTCCGACCGCGAATGAACGGACATTGACGTTAGAGAGGACCAGGACCCGATGACCAAGACCATTCGTCTGCAAAGCGACAGCAACGCCCATGACCGGCCGTGGCGGGTCGCCGTCGAGCAGGGCTTTTTTGCCGCCGAGGGACTGAACGTCGAATATCACGAGGACAATCCGAAGGGCGCCGCGGGCCGGGTCGAGGATTTCTCGAAGCGCTGGAAGGAATCGCAGCTGCAGAAGGGCGCGCTCGAAGTCTATCCGGTGTGCGAATGGGGCGCGATCGAGCGGGTGCAGGCGCTCGGCGGCGGCAAGATCATCGGGCTCGACACCACGGTGCGCACCGGCGCGCTGATGGTGGCCAAGGATTCCAAGATTCAATCGCCCGCCGAATTGCGCAACGTGCCGATCGCGGTGACCTGGCATGCCGGCACGTTCTATGCCGCGATCGAGGTGCTGGAAGCGGCCGGTGTGCCGTTCGACGAGATCACGCTGGTGCACGCCAACGACCGGCTCGAAGCGCTGCTGAACGGCACCACCCAGGCCGCCGCCCTGATGGAACCGCTGGTGAGCCGCGCGCTTGCCGCCGGCGCCCGCAAGATCGCCGACCTGCGCTGGCGCGGCGGCATCGTCGCCGGCAACGACGTCGACGAGGAAACGGCCGCAAAGCTGCGCCGTGCGCTCAACCGCGCCATCGCCTGGCTACGCGAGAACGAAGACCGCTCTCGCCAGGAGGTCTTACGCGATTTGACGCCCGAGCAGCGGGCGCAAGGCCTGATGCCGGAACTGGTCGGCGTCAAGACCTACCGCGCCGAAGAGTTCAAGGAGAAAGTCGACTGGATGCTCGACCGCGGCTTCCTCAAGGACGCGCCGGACTATGCCGAGGTGGTGCGCAGCAAATAGCGCCGCATCCGCCCGGCGTTGAAAACGCGATCATAAATTCTCTATAAATTTCCGGCGCGACCCCGCCTGCCGTTAACGATTGCGGCTGCTATCGATTACGAAAATTTGTTCGCCTTTGCGTGCCGCGCGGGGCGCCGATACCGGAAAATGATGGCCGCCCAGGCGGCGGCGGCCTAATGTGCGGCCAAGGGTAGACCTGATGCTTTTGGACGACGCTCAAGGGTGCGAATAAATCTCATGCTCGCGGCACTGCGGCGCGAAATGCGCGGCATAGCCATTGCGCTGTTGCTGGTCGCGGTGACGACCGCGGTGGCGATGTTTTTGCGCCATTATATCGGCATCCTGCGCGGCGCCGTGCTCTATCTCGTGCCCGTGATGCTGGCGGGTTATCAGTTCGGCGTCATTCCGGCGCTGGTGGCCGCCATCGCCGGCGTGCTGCTCTCCGGCTATGTCTATTTCGCGCAGCTCTACAGTTTCCAAGTCGCCTCACCGCAGGAAGCGCTCAATCTATTGCTGTTCATGGTCGTGGCCGTGGTGGTCTCGCACCTGTCCAGCCAGGCCAAGAAGCACATCCTCATTGCCAGGAAGCGCGAACGCGAGATGAGCGATCTCTACGCGTTCTCGCGCCGGCTTGCCATGGCGCCGAGCGCGGCGGAGATTTTCGTCGCCATCCAGGAGCATCTCGCCAATCTGGTGCAGCGCAAGGTGGTGCTGCTCGGCGTCGCCGACGCCGGCACCGCCGACGACGTGCCGGAGACGGTGCGCGCCGCGGTCACCCGCGTCGAGCATGACGAGGGGCTCGAGCGTACCGTCACCGACGGCACCGGCAATGTCTGGCTGATCCGCCGCGTCTCGCCGAAGACGCCCGATTTCGGCCTGGTCGCCGTCGATCTCGGCAACGTCTCGGGCCAGCCGCTGGCCGACATGCGCCAGCGCATCGACGACGCGCTGGCCGACGCCGCGGCCACGCTGGAGCGGCTCGACGTCGCGCGCGCGCTCAACGAGGCCAAGATGCGGTCCGAGACCGAGCTGTTGCGCGAGGCGCTGATCGGCTCGGTGTCGCACGAATTGCGCACGCCGCTGGCCTCGATCCTCGGCGCCGCCACCATCCTGCACAACGCGCCGGCGCTGGCCGGCGACCCGCGGCTGCAGGCTTTGGCCGCCGTGGTGCGCGACGAAGCCGAGCGCCTCAATATCGACATCCAGAACCTGCTCGATGCCACCACCATCAGCCGCCAGCAGGTGCGGCCGAAATTGCAATGGGTCGAGCCGGTCGACATCGTCAATGCCGCGTTCGAGCACCGCCGCAGGCGCCTGAGCGGCTATCCGGTGACGTTCGACCTCAATTCCAACCTGCCCATCGTCCATGTCGATCCGGCCCAGGTCGAGCAGGCGCTGGTGCAGATCATCGACAATGCCGCGAAATATTCGCCGGCCGGCTCGCCGATCCGCGTCGCCGCCTATCCCAACGGCCAGACCGTGATGCTCTCGGTGCACGATGCCGGCTCGGGGCTCACGCCAGAGGAAAAGCGCCAGGTCGGCGGCCGCTTCTTCCGCGGGCCGCGCCATAAGGTGACCACGTCCGGCTCGGGGCTTGGACTGTGGATCGCCAATGCCTTCGTCACCGCCAACGGCGGCAAGGTGGAGGTCGAGAGCGACGGCGCCGACCGCGGCACCACGGTTACCATCCATTTGCCGCTGTCGCCCGAGGCCGAACAATTGGAGACGACCGTCGATGAGTGAAACGCCCGCCTCCGTCCTCGTCGTCGACGACGAGATCCAGATCCGCCGCTTCCTGCGCACCGGTTTTGAGCTCGACGGCTTCACGGTGCATGAGGCCGAAACCGGCGCCGAAGCGCTGCGCGCGGCGACGCTGCAGCCGTCCGACCTGGTGATCCTCGATCTCGGCCTGCCGGACATGGACGGCGCCGACGTGCTGGAGCGGTTGCGGTCGTGGTCGAGCGTGCCGCTGATCGTGCTCTCGGTGCGCGGCGGCGAAAGCGAGAAAGTGCGGCTCTTGGAGCTCGGTGCCGACGACTACGTGGTCAAGCCGTTCGGCATGGCGGAGCTGTTGGCGCGGGCGCATTCGGCGATGCGCCGCCAGCTGCGCGCCTCGCGCGGCGAGCCGGTGATGAAGTTCGGGCCGCTGTCGATCGATTTCGCCGCCCGCGCCGTGTTCATCGACGACCGGCGCGTGACGCTGACGCCGAAGGAATATCGGCTGTTGCAGATCCTGGCCCAGCACTCCGGCAACGTGGTCACCCACCAGTTCCTGCTGCGCGAGGTCTGGGGCAACGAGCACATCGACGACACCCATTACCTGCGCATTTTCGTCCGCAAGCTGCGGCGCAAGATCGAGGCCGACCCGACCCAGCCGAGCATCCTCCTCACCGAGCTCGGCGTCGGCTACCGCCTGGTTTCGGCCGACGGGCCGGCCGCGGCCCAACCGGCCACTGCCGGCGCGCAATAAGCCCGCGCTTCCGCCGCCTCCGGCCGGCCGGTCAGTGTGGCGCAAGCACCATAGTGCCGCAAATTGGGCCTAAGAATTAAAACAAGCTGAATCTGGTATCGCTCTGGAATATATAGCGTTTTTCGGACGATGGCGCGTTTGTGGCCGGTATTAAAGCATTTTTGTGATGCCCATCAACTCGATTGGAACCTTTGTTCGTTAGAACGACTTTGCGTTTCGCAGCGACAAAGTAAATGCGGGGTGAGAACCAAGCTTTGCATGCCTCATCGATCGCTTCGCGATCGCCAGTAAAAGCGGGCTTACCGCGCTAAAGACTGAACAGGACAGGGATGGCTGTTATGACCAACTTCAAGAGCTTCGGCCGGGGCGCGCTTTTCGCACTCGTGGCCGCTGCCGCTACCGTTGCCACCACCTCGAGCTACGCGGTGCCGGGCTATGATGGCCTGTGGAGCGTGTCGATCATCACCGAGAAAGGCGCCTGCGACCGCGGCTATCGCTATCCGATCCGCATTTCCAACGGCGTGCTGGCCAATGCCGGCGACGTCGCCGTGAATATCGCCGGCAAGGTCATGCCCACGGGCGCGGTCACCGTGATGGTCAGCGCTGCCGGCAAGAGCGCCAACGGCACCGGCCGGCTCTCCGGCAACCTCGGTGAAGGCTCCTGGACCGGCGGCGACTGCTCGGGCACCTGGACCGCGGAACGCCGCTCGTAGATTTTCCTTTTATCGGCCATCTCAAAACGAAAGTCCCGGGCGCCACCGCGCCCGGGATTTGTTTTTGACTGAAGGCCAAGAAACGTCCCTGTCCCTAAGCGAGCCTGGCTTTAAGCAAGCCTGGCTTTAAGCGAGCCGGGCTTTTAAGCGAAAAAGTTAGGAGCGGGGGCCAGAAAGCTTACGCAATACAAAAAGCCTACGCAGTACTAGGCGACCTCCGTCCCTGCCCGCCCCCACTGGAGGGCGGGACTAGACCATGATCCGATCAAATTGAACCGGATCATGGTCTAGTTTTTTCGTTGGAGCATGATCTTTTCGGAAAACCGGCATCCACTTTTCCGGATCATGCTCTAAGCGGATGCAAAACGAATACTGGCTTGGCGAGTGCTGGAGCGAACCCGCGCTCAGCCTTCCGCCGCGTCGTCGTCCTCGGCGGCTTCGGCTTGCTCGCCGGCCAAAATCTTTTCGGCGATGACGCCGGAATTCTGCCGGATCGCCACTTCGATTTTTGCCGCGATGTCGGGATTGGCCTTGAGGAACGATTTGGCGTTCTCGCGGCCCTGGCCGATGCGCTGGCTGTCATAGGAGAACCAGGAGCCGGATTTTTCGACGACGCCGGCCTTGACGCCGAGATCGACCAATTCGCCGTTCTTGGACACGCCCTCGCCGTACATGATGTCGAACTCGACCTGCTTGAACGGCGGTGCCAGCTTGTTCTTGACCACTTTTACGCGGGTCTGGTTGCCGACCACCTCGTCGCGCTCCTTGATGGCGCCGATGCGGCGGATGTCGAGGCGGACCGAGGCGTAGAATTTCAGCGCATGGCCGCCGGTGGTGGTTTCCGGCGAGCCATACATGACGCCGATCTTCATGCGGATCTGGTTGATGAAGATCACCATCGTATTGGAGCGGTTGATCGAAGCGGTGAGCTTGCGCAGGGCCTGGCTCATCAAGCGGGCCTGCAGGCCCGGCTGGCTGTCGCCCATCTCGCCTTCGAGCTCGGCGCGCGGCACCAAGGCTGCCACCGAATCGATGACCAGCACGTCGACCGCGCCGGAGCGCACCAAGGTGTCGGCAATTTCCAGCGCCTGCTCGCCAGCGTCGGGCTGCGAGATCAGCAGGTCGTCGACCTGGACGCCGAGTTTTCGCGCATAGATCGGATCGAGCGCATGTTCGGCATCGATGAAGGCGCAGATGCCGCCATTTTTCTGCGCTTCGGCCAGAACGTGCAGCGCCAGCGTGGTCTTGCCCGACGATTCGGGCCCATAGATTTCGACGACGCGGCCGCGCGGCAGCCCGCCGATGCCGAGCGCGATATCGAGGCCGAGGGAGCCCGTGGAGACAACGTCGATGTCCATCGACTTGTCGTTCTTGCCGAGCCGCATGATCGAGCCCTTGCCAAAGCTGCGCTCGATCTGGGAGAGCGCCGCATCAAGGGCCTTCGATTTGTCCATGGACGATCCTTCAACGAGACGAAGCGCTGCTGCACCTGCACTCATGATCCGTGCTCCTTATGGCCGGGATTCGGAAGGCCAGCAACGAAGCGGCCCCTGCCCGGCAATGCTAAGACAGCACTGTACACGATCTGTTCTATGTTCGCAATATGTTCTTTTCGGGGGTGTGGGTACTGGCCGGTTTTGACCCCTAGTGGCTCGTTTTGAAAAACGAGGTGGCCTGATTTGGATCGATGGCAGTCTGTAAGCAAAAGCGCCCGGGGAGCGACCACCGGACGCTTTTGTGCTCCGCGGAGCATGTCCCATTGATTCAGGCGCGCTACCTGGCGGTTGGGACAACTGGTTGCGGACGACGGTAGCAGCCTCATTCAGCGGCTCAAGCCGATAGCTGACCCCCACTGGGGGTTCCGAAAATGTTTCGGGGTGCTATCGCGGCTCAATACCTTCCAAGCGAAGCAGAGGTTGTAAATCTCACTATCCGTGCGCGACTGTCACACTCAGCCGGCCGCACCATCGCCTATAGTCCGGTGTCGTTTCCGCCGCAAATCACATTTTGACCTATGTACAAGGCCGCCTCACTTGGCGGACTCTTCTTGTCCCCTCAAGGAAAGTGAGACAAATTTTCCAGTAGCAGAATCGGCAAGATCAGTTACTCCCTCCGTCTCTTGTACGAGAGGAGTGATTCGAGATGCCCGATGGGACTTACAATCTAAACGGCGGCTTCAAGCCAACCGTCAAGCGATTTGCAGACTTGGACGGCCCCGATTTTTTTCCCACGCCGCCGTGGGCCACGTTCGCGCTAATCGAGAATGAGCCATTCGTCGGCGACATCTGGGAGTGTGCATGTGGTGATGGCGCCATGTCGCGCGTGCTCGAACAGATTGGCCCGACGGTCTACAGTTCGGACCTGTACAAGCGCGGCTATGGCGAGGCGGGATTTGATTTTCTAACGCCACACCGATCGGCCGGCAACATCATCACCAATCCTCCCTATAACTGTGCTGAAGGGTTCGTCGCAAGCGGCGTAGCGCACGCTACCAAGAAATTTGCCCTGTTACTGCGCCTGGCCTTCCTCGAAGGTGCGCATCGGGCGAACACGATTTTCGCCAAAATTCCGCCAGCTCGTGTGTGGGTTTTCAGTGAGCGCATCACTTTCTATCCGAAGGGTGTAAGCCCAACGGGAAGCGGCACCACGGCCTACGCTTGGTTTGTTTGGGACAAGGAAGCGCCCACCAATTCAACCGAGCTAAAATGGTTCAAGCCCGGATACAGAGCGCGGTTCGCCTAGCGAGCCTTTCTCCCAAGCGCAAAACCGCCGGGAATGGCTATTAGCCGCCCATCGTGTATTGCGTTTCCCCGCGAGTGCTTGTGCGACCGAATGTTGCGGACCCTCTGATGCCAGAGAGGTTCGTTCGGGCGCGTTGGCGATTGAGCCAAGTCAGTCGCTGACAACTCAATCCTCTCCGGAATTTCTTTGATCAACTCCGCGATAGTTGCCTTGTGGTCCGGGCGTTCGCGCAAAATCGCTTCGACGACATCGGCGATTTCAGCCTCGGTAATATCCGCCGTCGGTTTGGCTGGCTTGTCCCACCAAGGGCTATGGCATTTGGGACAGACCCGGGGTTCACCGTTGCTCTCGTTGCGCGGAACCCATTCATGGCTGCACCGCTCGCACTTGAACCCCATAACCGTAATCTGGACCCTCGCCATCATATTGATAACCTCCTAACATATAGAACAATATAGAGAATTAATATCTTGTTGACAGTAAATGATTTGCAAGTAATGTAGGTTTCCGTGGACAGCAAGCGTAGCCCGGATGAGCGGCAGCAAAATCCGGGAATGAGCCTCACACCTTTTGACCCGCTTGCCGCTTCGCTCATGCGAGCTACTTGCTTGCAAAACAGGAGGAAGCCAATGACCCGTCGCATCACGTGCATCACGAAGCATCCGACCCACGAAGATCGCCACCGCCGGATTCAGGCGGTTGGAGGATCTGACTGGAAGGATTCAGAAGATACAGCAATCGCGAATGTTAAGCGCGACCCATCGGCCTACGAGGTCACAGAACAGGGCAAGACGGTTAAGGTGATCGTCAAGAAGCACGACGGTCGGGACTATCTGAAAACGGAGAATGATCGTTTTCTGCCCGACAATCTTTTGAGTCTGCCGGAATGTTAGTGCAAACGATCAAGTCATAAGGGGACTTAAAACCAGTGGGCTCCAAGGCCAACACCAATGCTTGCTGGGCCACATACAACTGGCTGCGTTCGTCTTCAGCCAGCGGCCCAGCTTGCAGCTTGGCAGTGATTCTCTCCAACTCGCGCGCAATAAACCCCATTGTCCTAATCTCCCTCTGCATCTGTCCTAATTCGGACAGTACCCGGGGGTGTGGGTATTGGCCTGTTTTGACCCCTATTGGCCGGTTTTGAAAACCACGGTGGCCGGAATTGAAAGAGGCCCTACTGACTTCGGATCATCTACGAGGAACTTGAGATTTTCCCATTGGGGAGGCGTAAGCGAAACTCGAAGACCGGCCCCTTGTCCCTCAATCCTGGTGCCGAAGGTCAAGTTGATGACGTCGCCCCGCCTATCGGCGTCCACCCAAATAACTTCCGGGAATTGACCAGTTCTTCCCGCGTCCAATTCGACCGCCATGATACTTTCTCCTCTGCCGCCTCAGTTGGCGGCCATCTATCTGTAAAGGCCGCCGTCATCCCACCAGGATTTTTTGTCCTTGTCCGGTTTGATCTTCTCCCCCTGCCGAAATGCAAAGATGACAAATGCAAAAGCTACCAGGAGAATGATAGCGCCAATCCAGTGTGCCATTGGTATGCCCCAGTTGGCGACCTCTTTCCTTCAGTGGGTACTGGCCTGTTCCGACCTCACTGGCCTAGCTTGAAAATGGCAGTGGCCGATTTTGCGCTGCGGAATTGAGTCGGACCATCGGCGGACGCTCAGGTGTTTGGCTGCCACCACCCGAATATCGCAACAAAGAGGCATGCGACCAAGATAATGATCTGGATGCCCATTTGTAACCAGTACCGGACCGGCGCGGCATCTCTATGAGCAACCCAATTCGACCAGCCTAGAAAATTATCATTGAAGTACGCGATTTTTCTCTCGACAAGGCCATTCCGCAGTTTGCGGCTGCAATCGAAGCACAAATAGATGGCGACGACGCGAGCGACGATGTCATAAAGGAAAAACCGCATGCAAACATCCGTTCCGAAGTCACTGGTCCCTTTTGAATTTTGAGGTGGTCCCTTTTGAATCCGAGGGCGCAAGATGGTATGGCTCTATCCAGATCGAATGCATGTACGACGGCTCGCCAAGCACCTCTCCGACCTCAAGCTCCACAAGGCCGTTCTCAAAACCGACGATCGCAAAGGTCCGGCCCAAACACTTCTGGAATAGCTCCCTGGTACCCATCCCGTCAGGGAGCGTGCTGGGAATGCCGGTGACGACGACTAGATCGCCAATCTTCATCGGTCGCCCTCATTGGTACTGGCCCTTACCATCTTGGTTGGTCCCTTTTGAATCTGGGGGATGGCCCCTTTTGAACCGCCGCGTGCATTGACAGCGAGCGCAACCCGATTGAAGCTCTTGCGCGCATAGCGCGAGGGAACGAGGGAGGCGGTCATGAAAGGTATTTCGATTTTGGCTGCGCTGGCGATTGCCGTCATCGTACAGCCACTGACGATTGTTCCAGTAGATGCGCGCGCGCGGGATCATATCAATTACGGCTATTGCTCCGGCTCAATGCGGCTGATGAATGACGTTTCACGTTGTCGCAAACCGGCGCCGGATAGCGGTCAGTGCCCGCCAGGCCAAATAGCGAGGGGTGGTCTGACTTGGGCCTATCATGTCCGATGCTGCCACGACCCGGGTAAGCCGTCCCCCTGCGCTACCGGCCGGGTTTGACCCTTTCCTAATTTGAGGACGCGGCCTTTTGCAGCTCTGCGGCCAATTTGGCCGCTTCCCTCCATGTTAGCCGAAACGACGTGCTGCGGTAGAGACGATCGGCTTTCGTCGTCACTTCAAGAACAACGGCGTCGCCGCGCCGGATAACCTTGGCGGTCTCGGTCCATTTCACGCTGCTGATTTTGATCGTCAATTTGATCCCCGGCAGGCCGCGGAGCGGCCCCTTTTGAATTTCTAAATTCCGGTGTAGTCGCCACCGCCGCCGGTGTGTCGTGTCCAATCGTCAGGGTCTTTGTCTCGGTCAGGCTTCACCTTCTGTCCCTGGCGGAATGCGAAAGCGATGAAGGCGCCCAGCAGCGCAAATATCCCGAGCGAGATCAGCCAGTGGGGAATTACCATTGTGGTTTGCCCAAATGGGCCGCCTCAGTTGGCTGTGAAATCGATGAACCTTGGAGTTGGGGCCGCCACTAAATCGTTAAGGGTTGGCCGCCGCCGTCGTTCTCGTGCTTTACCTTGCCGCCCTCTACATCCGGTAAGTCGCGTCCGTGGCCGCCGCGGTCGGCGGCCGCGACATGTCGGCGCCGGCGTAGCGTAAGCCGCGTTGCCGCGCTCACGGCGCGACTTGAGCGATCTTGAAGGGGCCCCCCGTTTCACCCTTCGCGGTGGCCTCGATGACAGCCGGCAGCGTACCTAACACCATGGCCACCTTGCGCGAGGCATCGGTGCGCGGCGACACCTGGAAGGCATAGGTCTTCCCGGCAACGGCGTTGAACTTTACGACGTAGTGCCCAGGCTCCGCCGTGCCGGTGGCGGTGACGCTGGTCGGGCCGGGCGGCACGCCGCCGACATAGGTCTGACCCGGCTGGAGATCGGCGACATGGGCGTCGTTGAGATCGATCAGGGCCGCCGGCATCTCGGCGACGTGACCGCCGTTGATGTCGTCGATGATGACCGGCGGGCCCGGCAGCGCCTCGCGCGTGATCGTAATCCGCGCCTGTCCGGGCGCCACGGCATTCACGAGCGGGAGCGCTGGCTGCGCGGCGCAGCCGGCGCACCAGACGGCCAGAAGAAGCGATCCCCAGACTCGCAGCCGCATGACGAGTGCAGCTTATGCGTGCGGGGCAAAGCATGCAACCGCGCCTCGGCGAGCGGCGACGTGTTGCATGGACTTTCCGGCGGCCTAAACTGACGTCATGAAGACCAGCTTCTTATTGGCGGCGGCCGGATTGGCTTTCAGCGTTGGCGCCGCCCACGCCGGCAGCTTCGGCAATGCGCCGTGGTGCGCGGTGCAAAATCTCGGCGCCGGCGACGTGGTGTGGGACTGCGAATTCCGCAGTGTCGAGGAATGCGCGCCGCATGTGATCGCCGGCAATCGCGGTTTTTGCAACATCAATCCAGGCTTCGTGCCGCCGCCTTACCCGGCGCCGCTCAAGCATCGCAAGCGTCACTCCTAAAATAAAAACCGCCGTGTACGACATCCTGATCCGCGGTGGCACTTTGTTCGACGGCGCCGGCAATGCCGGTGTCGCCGGCGATCTCGCTATTACCGACGGCCGCATCGCTGCGATCGGGCCGAGCATCGCCGACGGCGCGCGAAAAATCATCGACGCCGAAAACCTCGCCGTCGCGCCGGGTTTTATCGACATCAAGACGCATTCGGATTTCACGCTGCCGATCAATCCGAAGGCCGAGAGCAAGGTACGCCAGGGCGTCACCACCGAGATCATCGGCCATTGCGGCTTCTCGGTCGCGCCGGCGCTGCCCGGCAAGGTCGAGCTGCTCAAGGATTATCTCTCGCCGAGCGCGCCGTGGCTGCCGTTTCGCGAAACGAGTTTCCCGGATTATCTGCAAACTTTTCCGCCGACCGCGGTGAATGCCGGCATGCTGGTCGGCCACAACACGCTGCGCCTGATGGTGATGGGCATGGCCGAGCGCGCGCCGAGCGCGGCCGAGCTCGAGCAGATGATCGCGCTCCTGGAAGACGCGCTCGACGCCGGCGCGCTCGGCCTATCGTCAGGCCTGTTCACGCCGCCCGGCTCTTATGCGGCGCCGGCCGAGATGATCGCGCTCGGCCATGTGCTCAAGCGGCACAATGCCGGCTATTTCACCCACTTACGCGATGAGTCCAACAAGGTGATCGAGGCGGTCGCGGAAGCGATCGATGTCGGCGAGCAATGCGGCGTGCATGTCGAAATCGTGCACTTCAAATGCTCCGGCATGGACAATTGGGGCAAGGCCGGCCACGCGCTGGCCATGATCGCCGACGCCAAGGCGCGCGGTGTCGACGTCGATTGCGATTCCTATCCCTATGCGGCGGGCTCGAACCCGCTGAAGAACATCTTGTCCGCATGGGCGCAGGCCGGCGGCGTCGAGGCCATGATCGCGCGGCTTGGCGAATCCGAAACGCGGCAAAAAATCCGCGCCGACATCGCCCGCGACGGGCTCAACAACTGGGGCCGCATTCCGTCGTGGGACTGCGTGCAGATCTCGATCTCGCCAAACCTGCCGCAATTTTCCGGCCGCAGCATTGCCTCATTGGCGGCCGAGCGCGGCGCCGATCCGGTCGACACATTGTGCGATTATTTGGCGCGAGACCTGGGCGCGACCCGCGTGCTGGTGACGTCGATCTCGGAAGCCGACATCCGCACCATCGTCGCCTCGCCGCTCGCCTTGGTCGGCTCCGATGGCAATTGCGTCGCACCTTACGGCACCGTCGGCAAAGGCATGCCGCATCCGCGTTTCTACGGCACGTTTCCGCGCATCCTGTCGCGCTATGTGCGCGAGGAGAACGCGCTGCCGCTGCCTCTTGCCATCCACAAAATGACCGGCGCCACCGCGCGGGCGCTGAAGCTGAAGGACCGCGGCCTGTTGCGCGAAGGTTTCTGCGCTGACGTGGTGCTGTTCGACCCCGAGGATTTCACCGACCGCGCCACCTACGCCGATCCGCATCAATTTCCGTCAGGCGCGCGCACCACCGTCATCGTCAACGGCACGCTGGTGGTCGAGAACGCGACCCACACCGGGGCGCTGCCGGGGAAAGTGCTGCGCCGCGACGCCACTGGCGCGGTGGCGTAGCCCGGATGAGCGAAGCGATATCCGGGAGCGGCGTGTCAAGCTGATGGGCGGTCCCCGGATGTCGCTTCGCTCATCCGGGCTACAAATCGTCTCAGCGGCGCTCGGCTTCCCAATGGCCAGAGCACTGGTCGCTCGCCGAGCGGCCGATCCAGGTGCCCTGGCCATAATCGCGCGACAGCCGGCCGATGCCGGACGCGCTTTGCCCGCCGGCACTGACCGTGACGCTAACCTGGCCGCGGGCGTTGACCTGGCCATTTATGTTGAAACTCGGATTGTCGTAGTAAATCCTGCCGTTGGCGATGCGCAGCGCGTAGCGATAGCCGCGGTCGCAGCTGCCGGAATCGGTGACGATCGATACGCTCCAATTGCCGTCGAATTGCGCCACCGAAGCCGCCGCCCGAACCGCCGGCGCCCGAACCGCCGGCGCCGCAGACGCTGCCGTGAGCGGTATTGCCAATAAAGCCGTCGCCAAAATCATCGTGCGCTTGCGCATGGCCGTTCGATCCTCGTTTCCGAGCCTATTCCCGGAACTCCAGCCGATTAGCTAAGCACTGCGACCGGCGACCACAATCGCCGTCACCGCCGCCTCCCCGGGGCTGCCGAGCCATGATACCCAAGCCATGGCACCGGCGGCTTCGCGGGCACTCCCCCTTGATTCCTGCGGCAGAACAAACAAAATCCGGACTTCGCGTTGGGGGCGTGCCATTCGATACACTCAATCATTTATCGACTCCTCTGGCCGTTTGGCGGCAATGCTGCTGCTGTTGGGCGCGGTTACCGCCGGTTCGGCCGGCATCACCGCGGCCAAAGATGTGCGCTATCCGGAGAGCGGGCCGGTTGCCTTCCTCCTTCATCTGCCGGACATCTGGACCACCAGGGTGGGCAAGTCGGGAAGCATGTTGGTGATCGGGCCCGACGGTTCCGCAGCAATATCGCTGACGCTGATGCGCGAGAACGAACTGACCCTGGCGAAGACGCCGGACGAATTGGCCAATACGCTGCTCGTCGCCGCCAAGGCCGAGCCGTTCAACAAGCACGAAAAAGGCGTGATCGGCGGCATTCCCGCGGACACCTACTACAGCCGCTTGGTCAGCGGGCCGCAGTTGATCAAACTCAACGTGATCAAGTCGGTACACGGTTACATTATCTTGGAAACGATAATGACCGCCGCCACCATCGATAGCGCTCAGCAAGCGACGCTGGCCGCAGCGCTCAAGGGCATCAGGCTGATCGGCGCCGCGTCAAGTCCAACTCCCCCTAAAGGACCAACAAATCCGTCCAGCACCGAAATATCATCAAATCCAGAGCGCACCGACGGTCCATCAAATCCAGCTCACGTTGAAGCCCCGTCAAACACGACGCGCATCGAGATCCCGTTAAAGTCCCTTGGCGGCACCTTTGTTGTGCCGGTATTCATAAACGGCGCTATTACGCTAAATTTCGTCGTCGATAGCGGTGCCGCCGATGTCTCGGTACCCGCCGATGTTGTTGGCACCCTGATCCGAGCAGGCACGATCGGAAAATCCGACTTTACCGGAAAGCAAACATATGTCCTTGCTGATGGGTCCACCGCACCGACCAATACGTTTGTTATCAGGTCGCTGAAGGTTGGCGACATCCTAATCGAGAACGTAAAGGGCAGCGTTTCGCCCGCTGCAGGAAGCCTCCTGCTCGGCCAATCGTTTCTTCAGCGATTCAAATCGTGGTCGATGGACAACAACAAGCACGTGCTGGTTCTCGAACAATAAGTGTCAAAAACTCTGCAATTGGCGCTACATCAAAATCAGCGCAAACCTACGCCTCGATCACAATCTTGGGCGCCGGGCGGCTGGCGACCTGCAGGCCGTCGCGCACGCGGGCGGCGATGTCGCGATAGGCTTGGGCGTGCGGGCCATCCGGTACGGTGGCGACCACCGGCTGCCCGGAATCCGACTTCTCGCGAATGTCCATATGCAGCGGCACTTCGCCAAGGAACGGCACGCCGAGGCGCTCGGCCTCGGCGCGGGCGCCGCCGTGGCCGAAAATATCCGAGCGCGTGCCGCAATGCGGGCAGATGAAGGTCGACATGTTCTCGACGATGCCGAGCACCGGCACGTTGACCCGGCGGAACATGGCAATGCCGCGCCGCGCGTCGATCAAGGCCAGATCCTGCGGCGTGGAGACGATGACGGCGCCCTTGAGCGGCACCTGTTGCGCCATGGTGAGCTGGGCATCGCCGGTGCCGGGCGGCATGTCGACCACCATCACGTCGAGCGTGCCCCACTCGACCTCGCGCAGCATTTGCGTCAGCGCCGACATCACCATCGGCCCGCGCCAGATCATCGGCGTTTCTTCTTCGATCAGAAAGCCGATCGACATCACCGGCATGCCGTGGCGCTCGATCGGTTTCAATCGGTTGCCGCCGATGGTCTGCGGCTTCTCGCGGATGGCCAAAAGCTTTGGCATCGACGGCCCGTAAATGTCGGCGTCCAAAATGCCGACCTTCAGGCCGAGGTCGCGCAGGCCGAGCGCGAGATTGACCGCGGTGGTCGATTTGCCGACGCCGCCTTTGCCCGATGCCACCGCGATGATCGCGGCGACGCCCGGGATGCCGGCCGGCGACGGCGCCGTTCCGCCTTCGCGCGGCCGCGCCGCTCCCGGCGGCATTTGCGGACGCCGTTGTGGCGCGGTACCGCCCACGCCACTGGCGCGCTCCGCGGTGAGCGCCACCAGGACGGATTTGACCCCAGGCACGGCGCGGGTCGCGGCTTCGGCGCGCCCACGCACCGTTTCCCATTCCTTCACCGCCCCGGCGTCGACGCTGATGGAGAAAAACACCTTGCCGTCGGTGACGACGACGTCGGACAGCGTGCCGGTCTCGGTCAGCGGCTGGCCCTGCGGGCTTGCGACTTTGGCCAGGGCGGCCAGAACATCGTCTTTGAGGCTTGCCATGACGACCTACATAAGCCCCTTGGGCCGCTTGCGGTAGCGGTCAACCCGGGCGCCGCCCCCGTTGACGGGCCGTAGCGCTCCGGGCCATGACCGGCTGTAGGCTGTAGCCCGGATGAGCGAAGCGACATCCGGGAGCTGCGTCGAAGGCTACGGATCGTTCCCGGATGTCGCTTCGCTCATCCGGGCTACTGGGAGGACATAATGGCAAAGGTCGCGTTTGTCGGGCTCGGCGTCATGGGCTACCCGATGGCAGGGCATCTCAAGACCAAGGGCGGCCACGAGGTCACGGTCTATAACCGCACGGCGGCCAAGGCCGAAAAATGGGTCGCCCAGTACGGCGGCAAGAGCGCGCCGACGCCGAAGGCGGCCGCCGCCGGCCAAGACTTCGTCATGGTCTGCGTCGGCAACGACAACGATCTGCGCCAGGTGATGCTCGGCGATGACGGCGTCTTTGCCGGCACGAGCAAAGGCGCGGTCGTGGTCGATCACACCACCGCGTCGGCGGCGATCGCGCGCGAGCTTCAGACGGAAGCGAAAAAACGCGGTTTTGATTTCATCGACGCGCCGGTGTCCGGCGGCCAGGCCGGCGCCGAGAACGGCGTGCTCACGGTGATGTGCGGTGGCGACGACGGCCCGTTCGCCAAGGCCGAAAAGGTGATCGCCGCTTACGCGCGCGCCTGCAATCTTTTGGGCGCGTCAGGCTCCGGCCAATTGGCGAAAATGGTCAACCAGATCTGCATCGCCGGCCTGGTCCAGGGCCTCGCCGAAGGCCTGCACTTTGCCATGAAAGCCGGCCTCGATATCGAAAAGCTGATCGCCACCATCTCCAAGGGCGCGGCGCAATCGTGGCAGATGGAGAACCGCTACAAGACCATGGTCGCCGGCAAATTCGATTTCGGTTTTGCGGTGGACTGGATGCGCAAGGATCTCAACATCTGCCTCGACGAAGCGCGGCGCAACGGCGCCCACCTGCCGACTTCGGCGCTGATCGACCAGTTCTATTCGCAGGTGCAGAAGATGGGCGGCAAGCGCTGGGATACGTCGAGCCTGATCGCGCTGCTCAATCGCTGAGCACCGCGCCCTTCGCCCGTCTTCAGTCCACCGGCTGGATGTGCGCGTCTTTGGCGAGCTGTACGGTTGAGGCCAGGTCGTCTTTGAAGAATTTGTTGAATTCGTCGACGCTCATCAGCTTCGGCTCGACGCCGAGCTTGGCCAGCTTTTCGACCATCGCCGGATCCTGCAGCGCCTTTTCGGTGGCGTCGCGCAGCTTGTCGATGACCGGCCGCGGCGTCTTCGCCGGCGCCGACAGTCCCACCCAGAAATTGAACTCGGCGTTCGGGTAGCCGGCTTCGGCGATCGACGGTACGTCGGGCAACAGCGCGATGCGCTTGAGCGAGCTCACCGCAAGAATGTTGAGCTTGCCCGAGTTGAGCGCGGAGGCCGCCGCCGCGAGTGGAATGAAATAATAATCGATGCGTCCGGCCATCACCTCGGTCAGACCCTGATCGCGGAACGGCACGTGACGGACGTCGATATTGGCGGCAAGCCGAAGCCGCTCGCCGGCCATGTGCGAGGAGGAGCCGACGCCGGCGGAGGCAAAGGTGAGCTTGCCCGGGTTCGCCTTCGCCGCCGCGACCAGGTCGGCGACCGTCTTGAACCCGGTCTGGGTCGAGGCGACGAGCACGTTCGGCGACACGCCGAACATGACGACGGGGGCGAAATCGGTGGCCGGATCGTAGGGCAAATGGCTGTGCAGCACGCCGCCGGTACCGAGCGAAGTCGAACTGGTGACGACCGTGTAGCCGTCGGGGTCGGCCTTGGCGACGTCGGCGAAACCGACGATGCCGCCGGCGCCGGCCTTGGTCTCGATCACCATGGGCTGGCCGATGATTTGCGACACCTGGTCGAGCACGACGCGGCTGACGGTGTCGGAGGCGCTGCCGGCCGGAAAGGGACTGATCACGCGGATCGGCCGCGTCGGGTAGTCGTCGGCCGCGACCGCCGCCGTTGCCACGAGCATCGTGGCTGCGATTGCGCAGAGCGTTGCGCGAAGTGACACCTTGGGCCTCCCTGAAAGTTCCATCACCGGCCGCGCGCACCGCTTCGCCTGCGCAGGCGTTTTATCGACGCGCCTATAGCAGCTTTAGTGCCGTCATTCGCAACGCAGCGAGCATTTGTCGCAGCACCGCGCGCCGCAGCGCGGGCTCACCGCTTGCCGTCGCAAATCGAGGTGACCACTTTGCAGAAACTGCCGCGGGCGCCGGCCGTCGCCAGACAATTCATCATCGCCATCTTTTCAGCGGCCGCCTCGTCGGCGGCGATGGCCCAGCCGGCGCCCGGCGTGCCGGGCTCCGGGTCCTCGGCTTCGGCGGCGCATTGATCGCGGAAGGTGGCAAAAATTTCGCATTTGGCGCGGGCGACGTCGCTGCCGTGGGAGCGGCAATATTTCATCGCGGCTTCGCTCGCTTCCGCTTCGCTGTCACTGTTGATGTTGATGCCGATGGCGTAGCCGTCTTTGGTGATGTTGCCGGTCACGCCGAGCGCCATGGCGCCGTCCGCCGCGGCGCCGTGGGACCAGGCGGCAACGAACAACGCGCAACAAACCGCCGTCGAAGACACTGATCGTTTGAACATCTCCCCTCCTCCGCTGTCCGTTCAAGCCTAACATGTGCAGGCCGGCGCAACGAGTCCCGCCGTCGACGTCAAGCCTTCGCGCTCGGCCGCGCCGACACCGCGTCGTGCCAGCGTCGCACATGGACGAGATCGTCCGGCACGGTGAGTTTTGACACGCGCATGAAATCGACCGCGATCATCGCCGTGATATCGGCGACCGTATAGGTAGAGCCGGCCACATAGGCGCGGGTTTTGAGCTCGCCGTCGAGGAACTGCAAAAACTGCGCAACCCGCGGCTTGTTGGCTTCGCCCCAGGCCGCGACCTGCGGATCGACCATGATCTTCATCGCCGGATGCAGATGCTGGAACACGGTGGCGACGGGCAGGAACAGGTGCAGTTCGACGCGGCGGCTCCACATCTCGACCAACGCGCTCTCGAGCGCGCCGCGGCCGAACAGCGGCGGCTCGGGCTGCAGCGCCTCGAAATAGCGGCAGATGGCGATCGATTCGGCAATCACGGTGCCGTCGTCGAGCACCAGCGCCGGCACCCGCTGCATCGGATTGATCGCCGTATAGGCGTCGCTGCGCTGCGCCAGTTGCCCGAGGTCGACTTGTTCGGTTGGAACCGTGATGCCCTTCTCGGCCAGGAAGACGCGCACGCGGCGCGGGTTCGGGGCGCGGCCGCCATCGTAGAGTTTCATCGCAGGTTCCCTCTCTATCCCGTTGAGGCGGCGAGATTATCCCGCCCGGCCCGGCACCGCCAGTCCGCCGTGGCGCGACCGCCGCTGCCGCCATCTATCCGCGCGCAAACGATTGCTTTTTCGCCCCGCTGATTAACGACTTTAAGCCTCGTCTTAAGGAATTTGGGCCACTTTTGTCGCGATTCATCGCCAGCCCCCGCAGCCCCGCAGCCCCGGACGGCAATGCCCAATACGATCAGCGAAGCGCACGAGCTTGCGTCCCCCGCCGCCGCGCCACAGACGCAGCGCCGGCTGGCATCGCAGCACGTGCGCGAGGCGCGCGATCGGCTGACCTCGACCAGCGGCACGCGGCCGGTGTTCGATTACGAATTGCTGCGCCAATTCGCCCAGAACCGCATCTCGGCGTCGCCGGTGATCCTGCTTCTGGTCGTCACCATCGGGCTATTGTCCGGTTTGTGGACCGGCGCGCTGACATCGGGCGTGTGGACCGGCGGCGCGCTCCTCATCCATCTCGTCATCATCCGCAAGTGCAAGCTGTTCCTCGACGAGACGCCGAGCACCGCGAACCTGCGCTCGTGGCGCATGCGCTTCATCCTGCTCGACCTGTTCTTCGGCATGGCCTGGACCTTCATCCTGATCAATCCGGTTGGGCTGGACGAGCAGGCGTCCACCTTCATGCTGTTCGTGATGCTGCTGGTGGTGGCGATCTCGAGCATGCTGGCATCGAGCCTGCCGGTTGCGGTGTTTGCGCTGACGCTGCCGGTCACCGTCGCCATCGCGATCGATTTCGCCGCCAAGGGAACGCTGCACGATTACATCCTGGCCGTGATGGCGCTGACCGCCGAAGGCTATTTCTCGCTGCTCGCCTACCGGCTTTATTCGACCACGCTCGCGACGCTCGAAGCGCGCGCCGAGAAGGATGCGCTGATCGGCGAGCTCGAGCAGTCGAAATCGGTCTCCGACGAAGCGCGCCGCCGCGCCGAGGCCGCCAATATCGCCAAATCGCGCTTCCTCGCCCAGATGAGCCACGAGCTGCGCACGCCGCTCAATGCCATCCTGGGTTTTTCCGAGGTGATGAAGGCGGAAATTTTCGGGCCGCACAGCGTGGCGGCGTACAAGGATTATGCCGGCGACATCCATAGTTCCGGCGTACACCTTTTGAACCTGATCAACGAGATCCTCGATCTGTCGCGCATCGAGGCCGGGCGCTACGAGCTCAACGAGGAAGCCGTCTCGCTCAACCGCGTCGTCGAGGATTGCCACCATCTGTTGAAACTGCGCGCCGGCAATCGCGGCATCACCATCCACGAAATGTTCGAGCCCGATCTGCCGAAGCTTTGGGGCGACGAGCGCGCAGTGCGCCAGATCTGCCTCAATCTTTTGTCCAACGCCATCAAGTTCACGCCGCAGGGCGGCGAGATCTGGCTCAAAGTCGGCTGGACCGCCTCGGGCGGCCAATACATGAGCGTCAAGGACACCGGCCCCGGCATCCCCGAGGAAGAAATCCCGATCGTGCTGGCGTCGTTCGGCCAGGGCTCGAACTCGATCAAATCCGCCGAACAAGGCGCCGGCCTCGGCCTGCCGATCGCCAAGAACCTGATCGACCTGCACGGCGGCACGTTCTCGCTCAAATCAAAACTGCGCATCGGCACCGAGGTGATCGTCACCTTCCCGCCCGAGCGGGTGATGTCGGCGTTGGCGCCGATCGCCGAAGGCGCGCCGCCGATCCAGCCGCAGGCGGACATGTCATCGCCCGTCGAAGACGGCACCAGCCGCGCCAGACGGGCGCTATTCGCCGCCGGCGGGTAACGCTTTGCCTTGAGCAATTTGCTGTTTATGGTGCCGCGCGAATCCCGCCGAGACCGTGTATGGCCGACGCCACAACCAATATCGAGTCACCTTGCAATAGGGTCTGTGTGGTGCATCCGACCCTAGGTCTTTGCATGGGCTGCGGCCGCTCGCTCGACGAGATCGGGCGCTGGCTCGATGTCGTTCCTGCCGAGCGCGCGCGGATCATGGCGCAATTGCCGTCGCGCCTCGCTGCGCTAGCTCACGCGGGAACCGGCGCGCAAAAAACCGCTTCTGCCACGCCGTAGAAGGTCAGCCGCCGTGCGCAACCGCTTCCTGCTGCTGCTCCTGATCGGCCTCTTGATCGCCATTCTCATCGTCCTGGCGCGCAACGGCGTGGGCACGGTCGGTCCGCTGTCGACCGGCGATTTCGGCTCGCTGGCCTACAAGATCCTGATCCTGGTGTTTCTCGGCGGCGCGGTGCTGACCATGTTCCGCGAGCGTTTTTCGCAAGCCATCACCGCGGCGCTGTTGTGGGTCGTGGTCGGGCTCGTCCTGGTGGTGGCCTATTCCTATCGCTTCGAGCTCCACGACGTCGCCGACCGCGTGCTCGTCGTGCTGGTCCCGGGCCACGTGGTGACCCATGGCAGGAGCGTCGAGATCGGCCGCGGCAATGCCGGCGATTTTTCCATCACCGCACAAATCAACGGCGCCCGCGTCGCCATGGTGCTCGATACCGGCGCGAGCTCGGTGGTGCTCACCCGCGACGACGCCAAGGCGGCGGGCTTGCCGCTCGAAGTGCTCAACTACACGGTCAATATCGACACCGCCAACGGCCGCGCCCGTGCCGCGCCGGTCACGCTCGACCGCATCGCCATCGGCGGCCTGGTCGAGCGTTCGGTGGAAGCGCTGGTGGTGCAGCCCGGCCAGCTCAAGATGAGTCTCTTGGGCATGAGCTTCCTCAACCGGCTGCAAAGCTGGCAAGTCAGCGGCGACCGTTTGGTGCTAAAGGGCTATCCGTAAAATATGCTGACCAGAAAGCGCGCCGAGATCAGCAAAAGAAAAATACTGAAGGCGATTTCGAGCGTGCGGCGCGACAGCCGATGCGCCAGCCGCGCGCCGTAGGGCGCGGCGAAACTCGACACCGGCGCCATGATCACAACGCCGATCAGCGAGACAAAGCCGAGCGACAACGGCGGCAATAGCGCGCGGTCGTGCAGGCCGGCCAGAATATAGCCGAGCGTGCCGACGATGGTGATCGGCACGCCGAGCCCGGCCGACGTCGCCACCGCCTGGTGGATCGATTTGCCGTAAAGCGTCAATCCCATGTTGGAGAGCGAGCCGCCGCTCACTCCCATCAGCGAACTGGTGAGCCCGATGATGAAGCCGTAGAGCCGCATCGGCACGGGGCCGGGCAGATCGGTGCCGAGGTTCCAGCGGTCGCCGGCAAGCAAAAATTTCGTCGCAATGACAGTTGCGATCACCACGAAGGCGATCTTGAACACGGCAGCCGGCGCGAAATACGCGATCCCCGCGCCGCACACGACGCCGAGCACGGCCGGCAATGCCCATAGCCGCAGCACGCCGGGCACGACCAGCCCCTTGGCGCGATGGGTGAGATAGGACTGGATCGTGGTCGGCACGATGATCGCAAGCGAGGTGCCGACGCAAAGCTGCGTGCGCACCGCGTCGGGCACGTCGAGGATGCGGAACACCTCGTAGAGCACCGGCACGATGACGGCACCGCCACCGATGCCGAACAGGCCGGCGAGCAATCCGGTAATGACGCCGCCGACGACGATGGCCAGAGCGAGCCAGAGCAGCTCGCTCAACGGAACGCCGAGAATCATTTGTTTGTCATTCCGGGGCCGCGTGCAACGCGGAACCCGGAATCCATATCCACGAACATTGCAGAATGATCTCCGGCGTACAGTTGCGTTAGGCTGAGATTATGGATTCCCGGCTCACCGCTTCGCGGTGCCCGGGAATGACGAATTACGCGGCGATGTGCGCCAATTCCCGATCCCTGTCCAGGACCTCGTCCGCGACTAGCGCGAGCGCCGCAGCGAGGAACTCGGCGCCGGCCTGCGGCGAAGCCGCGGCGCCGGCGAGATGCCGGCGGTAAGCGCGCGCGCCGGGCACGGCGCGGAACAGGCCGTGCAGATGCCGCGTGATGGCGTGCAGCCGCGTGCCGTTCGCAATTTCACGTTGGATATAAGGGGCGAGCGCGGCGGCGGCCTGTTTCGGCGAGTGGAACGGAGCATCCTCACCGAACACCAGCAGGTCGACCGCGATCAGCCGCCACGGCTCCTGATAGGCGGCACGGCCCATCATGACGCCGTCGACGTGTTGTAGATGCGCGAGCCCCTGCTCGACGCCGGCGACGCCGCCGTTGAGCACGACGGTGAGCTGCGGATGCGCCGCCTTGAGCCGATAGACGCGTGCGTAATCGAGCGGCGGCACTTCGCGGTTTTCTTTCGGCGATAGGCCTTTCAGCCAGGCCTTGCGCGCATGCACGATCAATGCGTCGGCACGCGCCTGTTCGGTAGTTTGCGCAAAAATTTCCAGCGCTTCTTCCGGATCCTGCTCATCGATGCCGATGCGGCACTTGACCGTGACGGGAATCGACACCGCCGCTTTCATCGCCGCCACGCAGTCGCCGACCAGTGCCGGCTCCGCCATCAGGCAGGCGCCGAAGCGGCCGTCCTGCACGCGATCGGACGGGCAGCCGGCATTGAGATTGATCTCGTCGAAACCGAGATCGGCGCCGATGCGCGCGCAAGCCGCCAGCGCGCGCGGCTCGGAACCGCCAAGCTGCAGCGCGAGGGGATGCTCGGCGGCACCGAAGCGCAACAGCCGCGCCCGGTCGCCGTGCAGCACCGCGCCGGTGGTCAGCATCTCGGTATAGAGCAGCGCACGCCGTGTCAGCAGGCGATGGAAGAACCGGCAATGCCGGTCGGTCCATTCCATCATCGGGGCGACGGAGAATTTGCGGTCCAGTTTCAAGTTGCGATGGTCCCGGGATTTTCAGGCTTTTTATCAGCACGGGGCGAAAAAGCCACCCTGCCTTGATAGCGCGCTTTCCGCGGGCAAATCCGAAAGCTAGAGTACGAGGCAAATGCCTTTCGTCGCACAAAAGGCAAGCTGGGAGGAGCACGCCATGGGACGCGGACTGTTCTCGAGTATCGTCGCTGCAATGCTGCTGGCTTCCGGCGTTTGCCACGGCCAAACAGCGAACCCCTACCCGACGCGGCAAGTGCGCATCGTCGTTCCTTATCCCGCGGGCGGTCCGACCGACCTGATCGCGCGGCTCATCGCGCAGAAACTCGGCGAGCGGCTCGGACAGTCGTTCTTCGTGGAAAACGTGGCGGGCGCCAGCGGCGCTGTCGGTGCCGGTCAGGTCGCGCACGCGGCGCCGGACGGTTACACGCTTCTCGTCTCGACCAACGACTTTGCCGTCGCGTCGGTGACGAATACCAACCTGCCGTACGATCCGGTGAAGAATTTCTCGCCCGTCAGCCTCATCGCCACGTCGCCGCAAGTGGTGGCGGTCAATCCGTCGGTGCCGGCCAAAACCATGAAAGAGCTGGTCGACCTCATCAAGGCCGCGCCGGAGAAATATAATTACGCCGCGATCGGCATCGGTTTCGGCCAACTGACCTCGGAGCGCCTGTTCAAGCTGGCGCTCAAGCTCGACGGCCTGGTCCGCGTTCCGTTCAACGGCGCCGCGCCTGCGGTCAATGCGACGCTGGCGGGCGACACCCAGATCATTTTCCTCGCGCTGCCGCCGATCGCACCGTATTTGAGTTCGGACAAATTGCGGGCGCTCGCCGTCACCAGCCCGGCGCGGACGCCGGCTTTCCCGCAAATTCCGACCTTGCGCGAAGCCGGCATTCCGGATCAGGAGGCCGATCTGATCAACGGCATGGTGGCGCCGGTCGGCACCCCGCCGGAGATCGTCGCGCTCCTGCAAAAGCAGATCGCCGAGATCGTGCAACTGCCCGACTTCAAGGCGACGCTCGACAAATTGAGCTTCCAGCCGGTCGGCAGCACGTCGGCGCAATTTGCCGAGCAGATCAAGAACGACATCGTGGTCTGGAGCAAAGTGATGAAGGACGCCAACATTCCGGTCAATTGAAGGACGCCTGGAGAGCCGAGCCACAAGCCGGCGGGCGCGTAGCCGCCCGCAAATGTCCGATCAGGTGCCGTCCGCGAGCCTGAAGTGCGGACCGAGCAACCGCCGGACGCGGAGCAATTCCGCGCGGGCGGCAAATGAATCCACGGCGATGCGGACAAGCGACAGGAACTGCGACGGCCGCGCCGCTAGGTCACGCAATACCGCCCAGGCATTGGCGCTGCCGTCCGACCTCATGCCGAGCAGCGCGGCGGGGGGGATCGTCCGCTCGGCCGGATCGATGATGACGCGCACCGCAGCGAATGCGAGGCCGTGGGCGGCGGCAAGGCGCACCACCCGATGCGATTCCATGTCGACGGCGCAGGCACCCGTCGTCATGTGCAGTTGTCGTTTCATGGCCGGCTCGGCGACCGGCGCATCGACGCCGAGGATCGGCGCATAGGTTGCGCCCGGAATGGTCGCGACCAGACTGCTCGACCAGACCGCGTCGGTCGCATGCGGGACATGCGCATCGAGGACCGCAGATGCGACGACCCAATCTCCGGTGCGAAGATTGGCGGCGAGGCCGCCGGCCACGCCGAAGCTGATCACGCCGCGGTAGCCTTGGCGGACGGCGCCGGCAATGACGTTCGCCAAGTCGCGCCTGGAGTTGCGGCAAACGACCAGCACGCCGGGTCCGGCGGCGATCTTGGCTTCAAAGCCCATGCCGACAAACGCAATGACGATGCGGTGATGTTGTTCGAGCGGGAGATCGGCGACCGGGCCGAGGTCGTCGCCCTTATTCAGGAGTTGTTTGGTGAGAGTTGCCCCGGCGAATAGAGCTTGGTCGGCCAATCGAGGTTGGCAGGCCATTCGAGGTTGGTATGTCATGAAGCCATTGCCCCGCGCCAGCGATCCACATTGAATCACGCCCCCGCAGCAACTCAGGCAGACAAACCTCCCTAACCGACCTTCTTCTTAAACTCGGTCAAACGCCGAGTGCAGCTTGATTAGCGTCAAAGCCAAAATTCGTCAAAGCTAAGACGCCGATTTCAGCGTAACTTCAGCGTAAACTTGAGCCGGACTTGAACATGCTCGTAGCATGGTCAAGATGCTCGATTCTGAGTTCAGGTGCAATCGGAAAGCGAAAACGCGTGAGCGCCGCGACAGCAGTCTTGATCACCGGAGCCAGCGGCTTTGTCGGATCTGCGGTGACGAGAACATTGCTCCAAGCCGGCTTCCCGGTGCGTGCGTTGGTGCGCCAGGCCAGTCCCCGCTTTCACCTCGACGGGCTCGATCTGGAGTTCGTCACCGGCGACCTCCGCGACACCGGCTCCGTGCGGCAGGCCATGAGCGGCATTCGTTACGTCTTTCATGTCGCGGCGGACTACCGGCTGTGGGCGCGCGATCCCGGCGCGATCTATGCCGCCAATGTCGAGGGCACACGCAATGTGATGCAGGAGGCGCTGCGCGCCGGCGTCGAGCGCGTTGTCTATACTTCTAGCGTCGCCACGCTCGGCTGGCCGTATCACGGCGCCTCGGGAGACGAAACTATCCCGCTCTCGGAACAACAGGGCATCGGTACTTATAAGCGCAGCAAGATCGCCGCCGAAAGACTGGTCGAGGCGATGGTGGCCCGCGATCGATTGCCGGCCGTCATCGTCAATCCCTCGACGCCGATCGGTCCTCGCGACGTGCGCCCGACGCCCACCGGCCGCATCATCGTCGAGGCGGCGTGCGGCCGCATGCCGGGCTTCGTCGACACCGGACTCAATCTTGTTCATGTCGACGACGTCGCCGACGGACATCTCGCGGCGCTGCGCCGCGGGATCATCGGCGAGCGCTACATTCTCGGCGGCGAGAACGTGCTGCTTGCCGACATGCTCGGCGACATCGCCCGCTTGGTCGGCCGGCGCGCGCCGCGGCTGCGCGTTCCCCATGCCGCAGCCATGCCGGTCGCTTATGCCGCCGAACTCATGGCGCGCTTCACCGGACGCGAGCCCTTTGCGACCGTCGACGGCCTGCGCATGGCCAAACATCACATGTTCTTCACCGCGGCCAAAGCCGGACGCGACCTCGGCTTTCGCGCCCGGCCCTATCGCGAGGCGCTTGCCGACGCGATCGATTGGTTTCGCGAGGCCGGCTATCTGGACGGCAAGCGGCGACACTAGCCCGCGATGTGAAAATTCGGATTGAGACATTGCGAACGGGCATATCGGCGCATTGACGCTCCCGGTGCCGGCCGTTAACCCGTCCCGGCAAGAGGCTGCCGATGAACGTCAAGGAAAGGGTCGCGCTCGGATCGATCGCCGCCTCGGCAGGGCTGGCGGCGGCGAAGGCCATCGTCGGCCTCCTGACCGGCTCGCTGGCGATCCTTTCCGAGGCCGGCCATTCGCTGATCGACCTCTCGGCGACGGTGTTGACCTATTTTGCGGTGCGGCTGTCCGGCAAGCCGGCCGACAAGGAACACCAATACGGTCACGGCAAGGTCGAGAGCGTCACCGCGCTTGCCGAAACGGCGCTGCTGTTCCTGCTCTCGGCCATCGTGATCTGGGAGGCGGCGCGGCGGCTGATCGGCGCGCAGGCGCATGCCGTCGAAGCGACCGTCGCGGCGTTTGCCATCATCGCCTGCTCCATCGTGGTCGATTTCTTCCGCGCCCGCACGCTGCGCCGCGTCGCCGCGGCAACCTCAAGCGAGGCGCTTGAAGCCGACGCGCTGCATTTCGGCTCCGACATGTGGTCGTCGGTCGCGGTGCTGGTCGGGCTTGGCGGCGTCGCGCTCGGCTATGCGTGGGCCGATGCCACCGCGGCGATCGTGGTCGCGGTCTTCATCTGCATTGCCGGCTGGCGGCTCGGCCGGCGCACCATCAACACCTTGACCGACACCGCGCCGGAAGGCGTCAGCGAGCGCGTTACCGCGATCGCGCGGCAAGTGCCCGGCGTCGTCGGCGTCGAGCGGGCGCGGGCACGGCCGGCCGGCGCGGTGCTGTTCGTCGATCTCGCCGTCGGGGTGAGCCGCACGCTGCCGCTCGACCGCGTCTCCGCCATCAAGGACCGGCTGACCCGCGCCATTCGCGCCGAACTGCCCAGTGCCGAGGTCACCATCACCACCGAGCCGCGCGCGCTCGACGACGAAACGGTGCGCGAACGGGTGATGATGATCGCACGCAATCGCGGGCTCGCCATTCATCACGTCGCGGTGCAGGCGATCGAGGGCCGGCTGGCCATATCGGTGGATCTCGAAGTCGAAGGCACCATGGCGCTCAATGCCGCGCACGAAGTGGCGAGCGGCCTCGAAGAAGCGATGCGCGAGGAGCTCGGGCCCGACGTCGAAGTCGAAACCCACATCGAACCGCTGCCCGCCGACGTTCTGCCCGGCCGCGACGCTTCGGTCGCGCGCATCGCCGAGGTGCGCGAGGCGCTCGCGGCGCTCGCCGCCGAGATCGCCGCTATCGGCGAAGTGCATGACGTGCGCGTGCGCCAGACCCGCGACGGCGAGATCGTCAATTTTCACTGCCGAGTCGATCCGGCGCTTTCGGTCGGCGCCGTGCATGACGCAGTCGACGCGCTGGAGCGCCGACTGCGGCGGCGCTTTCCGATCATCCAGCGCGTCATCGGCCACGCCGAGCCGCGGCAATAGGCGGCCTGCTTTCAATTCGGCCACAATACATCTACATCAAAGCCATCATGCGCACCGAAGAACACCGCCCCATCCGCCTGCAAGATTACCGCCCGCCCGACTGGCTGATCGAAACCGTCAATCTCGACGTTTCGCTGCATCCCACCGCGACGACGGTGCGCGCCACGCTGAAGCTCACGCCCAACAGCGCCGGCACGCCGGCGCCGCTGGTGCTCGATGGCGAGGAGCTGAAGCTCAAATCGCTGACGCTCGATGGCAAGCCGCTGCCGGCGGAAAATTTTGTCGCTACGCCCGACAAGCTGACCATCGCGCAGCCGCCGAACCGGCCGTTCGAGCTCGAGATCGAGACCATCGTCGATCCGACCAACAACACCCAGCTCATGGGGCTGTACCGCGCCGGCGCGACCTATTGCACCCAGTGCGAGGCCGAGGGTTTTCGCCGCATCACCTATTTCCTCGACCGTCCCGACGTGATGGCGGTCTACACCACGCGCATCGAGGCCGACAAAACCGAAGCGCCGGTGCTGCTCGCCAACGGCAATCTGACGGCGCTTGGCGACGTGCCGGGCACCGCGCGGCATTTCGCGGTGTGGCACGATCCGTTCCCAAAACCGTCCTACCTGTTCGCACTGGTCGGCGGCCGGCTGGCGCAGGTTGCCGACAGTTTCACGACCATGTCCGGCCGCAAGGTGGCGCTGCACATCTATGTCGAGCCGGGCAAGGAGAACCGTTGCGGCTATGCCATGGACAGCCTCAAGCGCGCCATGCGCTGGGACGAGGAGGCTTTCGGCCGCGAATACGATCTCGATATTTTCATGATCGTCGCGGTGTCCGCGTTCAACATGGGCGCCATGGAGAACAAGGGCCTCAACGTCTTCAACGACAAATATGTGCTGGCCTCGCCGGAAAGCGCCACCGACGGCGACTATGCCAGCATCGAGGCGGTGATCGCCCACGAATATTTCCACAACTGGACCGGCGACCGCATCACCTGCCGCGACTGGTTTCAGCTCTGCCTGAAGGAAGGGCTGACGGTTTTCCGCGACCAGGAATTTTCCGCCGACCAGCGCTCGCGCGCGGTCGAGCGCATCGGCGACGTGCGCGGCCTGCGCGCGCATCAGTTCGTCGAGGATTCAGGCCCCCTCGCCCATCCGGTGCGGCCGGAAATCTACCACGAGATCAATAACTTCTACACGAGCACGGTTTATGACAAAGGCGCCGAGGTGGTGCGCATGATCAAGGCGCTGCTCGGGCCGGATCTGTTCCGCAACGGCATGGACCTTTATTTCACGCGCCACGACGGCCATGCCGCCACCGTCGAGCAGTTCGTGCAGTGCTTCGCCGACGCCAGCGGCCGGGATTTTTTTCCGCAATTCATGCGCTGGTATTCGCAGGCCGGCACGCCGGAGATCAAGATCGCGCCGCATTACGACGCCCGCGCCAAGACCTATCGGCTCGACGTCACGCAGACGATCCCGCCGACGCCGAACCAGCCGAACAAACAACCGATGGTGATCCCGCTCGCCGTCGGCCTCGTCGGCAAGGCCGGCGCCGATCTGCCGCTCACGCTTGACGGCCGTCCGCTGTCGCGCGGCGTGATCGAGCTGAAGGAGCCGAGCCAGACCTTCGTCTTCAGCGACGTCGCCGAACGGCCGACGCCATCGATCAACCGCGGCTTTTCGGCGCCGATCAAATTGTCGCTGCCGATCGAGGCCGAGGATCTGCGTTTCCTCGCCGCGCATGATTCCGATCCGTTCAACCGCTGGCAGGCTGTGCAAACGCTGGCGATGTCGCTTTTGAAGTCGAACGTCGCGGCGTTGCGCAACGGCGCACCCGTGCGCGATGACGACGGCTTGATGGCAGCCCTCGGCGCAATCCTCGTCAACGACAAGCTCGAGCCTGCCTTCATCGCGCTCAATCTGGTGCCGCCGAGCGATGCCGACATCGCCCGCGAGATCGGCCACGACGTCGATCCTGATGCGGTCTTTGCCGTGCGGCGGAAGCTCCGCGCCGCCATCGGCGCGCGGCACGCCACCGCACTGACGAGCACCTATGAGCGGACGAATACCGGCGGTCACTATAGCCCGGACGCCGAAAGCGCCGGACGGCGCGCGCTCAAGAATGTCTGCCTCGATCTTTTGGCGGTGACGCAAGACGGCACTGCGATCGCGCGCGCGCTCGACCAATATTCGAGCGCCGACAATATGACCGACCGCATGGCGGCGCTGGAGACGCTGGCGCAGCACGACCGGCCGGAACGTGCCGCGGTGCTCGACGATTTTTACCGGCGCTATGCCGACGATCCGTTGATCATCGACAAATGGCTGGCGCTGCAGGCGATCATCCCGGAGCCGGCGACGCTCGACCGGGTGCGCGCGCTGACCCGCCATCCCGCCTTCTCCATGGCCAATCCGAACCGGGTGCGCGCGCTGATCGGCGCGTTTGCGCAAGCCAACCACACCCAGTTCAACCGCCTCGACGGCTTAGGCTACGATTTCGTCGCCGACGTCTTGCTCGAGCTCGACCCCAAGAACCCGCAGGTCGCCGCCCGCATCATGGGCGCGTTCCGCTCCTGGCGCGCGCTCGAAGCGCGACGGCGGCAGCGTGCCGAGGCGACGCTGCGGCGCGTTGCGGCGACGTCCAATCTGTCGCCCGACCTGCACGACATCGTCGCCCGCACGCTGGCAGACAGCGGATCCACGTCTTGAAGAAGCCGTAGACGCTGCGTCGAGACCGCAGCATCGCCGCGCAAGTGACTCTGCGCGCAAGATTTTTTTGCTTCATCGGCGGCGCGAAAAAGCGTGGGACAAAAGTTAAAAAAATATTGACTCCCGACTCTCGACAAATCGATTCGCGTCGATTCAAATGGAGTGATTCGGAGGCGATGCGGCACATTCCTCCGAACTGGGTCTAGGGGATCGTCCGAACGGAGGCAGGCATGGCGCGCGCCGAAACGGCGAGTGCGTCTTTACGATCGGATTCGATCAAGGGGCTGGCGCAGTCGATCGCCAATCCCGCGTACCGGCGCCTGCTCACCGCCGAGCCGGTGCTCCGCCGCGCCGTTCCGGTTCTCATCGTCGCCTTCATGCTGACGATCTGCATCGGCGCCGGCGTGCAAGTGCTCGAACATCGCCGCCAGGTCATTGTCGATTCCATTCGCACCAGCGAGGCGCTGGCCGATCATCTTGCCGCGGCGCTCGATCGCACCGCGCGCGACGGCAGACCGACGCTGCCGCGCAGATCCGAAGCGCTGACGCGCGCGCTGCCGGCCTGGGCCGCCGGCGCCGGCCGCAGCATCCTGATCGCCGACGTCGACGGCGCGATCATCGCCAGCGTGCCGAACGATCCGTCGATGCTGGGACGCCATATCCTCGACTTGCTTGGACCCACGCAACCGTTGCCCAATGCCAACACGACCGGCACGACGGAAAACCAGTTGCCCGACGGCGACGCCGTGTTCGCCACCATGCGGGCGCTGCGCAGCCCGATCGGCTTCCTCGCCGTCGTGCAACCGCGCAGCGAAGCGCTCGCCAGCTGGCGCTCGACCACGGCGCTGACGGTGACGCTCTCCGCCACCACCGGCTTCGTCGTCCTCATCCTCGGTTTCGCCTTCCACTGGCAGGCGACGCGGGCGCGCGAAGCGGATTTGATCCACGACACTGTCCGCTATCGCATCGACACCGCACTCAACCGCGGCCGCTGCGGGCTGTGGGACTGGGATTTGGCGCGCGGCAGGGTGTTTTGGTCGCATTCCATGTTCGACATCTTGGGGCTGCCGCCGAAGGACGATTTGCTCACCTTCGGCGAAGTCAGCGCGCTGGTGCATAAGGACGACATCAATCTCTACGAGCTCGCCACCCAGGTCGCCGATTCCAAGGTCCAGTCGATCGACCATGCGTTCCGTATGCGCCACGCCGACGGCCGCTGGCTGTGGCTGCGGGCGCGCTGCGAATTGGCGCGCCAGGACGGCGAAACCGGCCTGCATCTGATCGGCATCGCCGTCGACATCACCGAGCAGAAAACCCTGGTCGAGCGCACCATGGCGGCGGACTTGCGGCTGCGCGACGCCATCGAGACCATCCCGGAAGCCTTCGTGCTCTGGGACGCCGACAATCGCCTGGTGCTGTGCAATTCGAATTTTCAGGAACTGCATCACCTGCCCGACGCGGCGGTGCAGGTCGGCGCACCATATGAAAGCGTCGTCGCCGCCGGCAAAAAGCCGATTCTACGCACCACGATCACCAACGACGATGTCCAGCCCCCGGGTGCCGGCACGTTCGAAGTCCGGCTCGACGACGGCCGCTGGATGCATATCAGCGAACGGCGCACCAAGGACGGCGGCTACGTTTCGGTCGGCACCGATATTACCAAGATCAAGCTGCACGAGCAGAAGCTGGTCGAGGGCGAAAAGCGCCAAGCCGCGACCATCAGCGACCTGCGCAAGTCGCAGGAAGCGCTGCAGCTGCAAACCGACCAGCTCGCCGACCTCGCCGGGAAATACGCCGAGGAAAAGACCCGCGCCGAGGACGCCAACCAGGCCAAATCGAAATTCCTCGCCAATATGAGCCATGAGCTGCGCACGCCGCTCAACGCCATCATCGGTTTCTCCGAGATCATGGAAGCCGCCATGTTCGGCCCGCTGGGCGCGGACAAATACAGCGAATATTCCCGCGATATCCGCGAAAGCGGCCAGTATCTGCTCGAAGTCATCAACGATATCCTCGACATGTCGAAGATCGAGGCCGGCGGCATCCGCTTGGCGCCCGAAGAGGTCGACCTCGGTTCGGTTCTCGCCGACTGCCTGCGCGTGGTGTGGCAGCGCGCCAGCGAGAAACATCTCAAACTGGAATCCCACGTCGATCCCTCAATCCGCTTCAAGGCCGATCACCGCGCGGTGAAGCAGATCGGGTTGAACCTGCTCTCCAATGCCGTGAAATTCACGCCGGACGGCGGCGCGGTGACCGTGCGCGGCCATGTGCGGGCCGGCAAAGTCACCATCGCCATCGAAGACACCGGCATCGGTATTCCCAGGGACGCCTTGCACAAGCTCGGCCGGCCGTTCGAGCAGGTCGAAAGCCAGTTGACCAAGCGCTATCAGGGCTCCGGCCTCGGTCTCGCCATCGCCAAATCGCTCACCGAGCTGCACGGCGGCGCCATGCGCATCAGTTCGCGGCTTGGCAAGGGCACCACCGTCGTGGTGCGGCTGCCGATTGAAGCGGTAACGTCGCAGCGCGTTGAATTGACGCAAACGGCGGCCTGATTATCGGTTCAAGGCGCCTTCCCCAAAATCCGCACGAAACATTCTCGCACCTGGCGCTGTGTTTCCGCGACGTGGGCCGCGAGTGCCGGAAAATCCGGCAGGTCGGCGGCGCGCGCCAATAGCGCGAGCACGCCGGCGCCGGCCGTTTTCGCGTCGAGCGTGCCGGGGAGGCACAGTCGCAACACCTGGGTGAGATCGTGAAACAACCGCACCGCCGGCCGCAACACCGCAGCGTCTTCGGGCGCCAGCACGCCGAGACGCGCGGCCTTGTCGAGCATGCGCGCCGTCGAGGTGTCGAGAATGTCCGGCAGCGCCGCGGCGTGCACGAGTTGCAGGTATTGCGCGATGAACTCGATGTCGACGAGGCCGCCGGCCGCATATTTGAGGTCCCAAGGATCGGCGTCGCCTTTTTCCTTGGCGATAGCACCGCGCATCTCGACGACGTCGGCGGCGACGCTGCGGGCATCGCGCTTGCGGCAGAGCACGTTGTGAATCACCGCGTCGACGCGAGCGGCGAAAGGTTGCGGCGACGACACGACACGCCCGCGCGTCAGCGCCATGTGCTCCCAGGTCCAGGCCTCGCGTTCCTGATAGCTTTCGAAGCCGCCGATCTGCGTCGCCAACGGACCGGAACGGCCCGAAGGCCGCAGCCGCATATCGACCCGATAGAGCGCGCCGTAATTGGTGTGCACGGTCAGCGCGCTGATCAGGCGCTGGGTCAGCCGGGCGAAATATTGCGCGCCATAGAGCGGCCGCTTGCCGTCGGAGTTCGGATTGTTCTGGTCGAAATCGTAGATCACGATCAGATCGAGGTCGGAGCTCGCGGTCATTTCCCGCGCGCCGAGCCGGCCGAGCGCGAGGATCGCGGTCTGCTGGCTGCCGATGCGGCCGTATGTGGCGGCGAAATCTTCTTCCACTTCGCGGTGCACCGCGCGGATGAGAACGTCGGCAAGGCGTGCGAAAACCTCGCCGGCTTGCTCGGCCGACACCGAACCGGAAAGAATCCGCGCGCCGATCAGGAACATGTGCTCCTGGCCGAACAGGCGGATGGCGTCGAGCACGTCTTCGTAGCCTGACGTTTCGTGAAGCCGGCGCGCCAGCTCGACTTCAAGCTGCATTTCGTCGGGCAGCGCGCCGAAGAAACTCGGCTCTATCAGCGGATCGATCAGGTTTGGGCTCTGCGCCAGAATGTCGGCGAAGCGCGGCGCGACACCGAGGATCAGGGCGATGAAACGGATGAGCTCCGGGTTCTGCCGCAGCAGCGGCAAGAACAAGCCGCCGGAGCGCAGCCCGGCGAGAAAGCGATCGAAAGTGGCGAAGGCCGCATCCGGATATTCGGCGCGCGAAAATTGCTCGATGATCAATGGCACGAGCTCGATGACATTGTTGCGCACCTGCTCATTGCGCAGCGCCCGGTATTCCCCTGCCCGCCAACGGCGCACCGCGGCGGCGACGTCTTGCGGTTGCCGGAACCCCAGCATCGCCAGCCGATCGAGCGTGTCGCCCTCGACGTCGGTGCCGACGAACGAGAGGTTTTGTTGCTGGGCGAGGAAGGCCGGCGCGCGCTCGAACAGTCTTACGTAGTGCTGCTCGACCTTGTGCAGATGGACCAACAGGGTGTCGGCAAAATCGTCGCGGTCCTTGAAACCGAGAAAGCGCGCGAACTCGCCAAGCGCCGTGCCATCCGCCGGCAAGGTATGGGTTTGCTCGTCGGCCATCATTTGCAGGCGGTGCTCGACCCTGCGCAAGAAATTGTAAGCCGCGGCGAGCGCGTCGCGCGCCTCGGCATCGATCCAGCCGCCGTCGGCGAGCGCCGCAAGCGTCGCGACCGTCTCGCGGCCGCGCAGCTCGCTGTGGCGGCCGCCGGCGATGAGCTGCTGGGTCTGGGCGAAGAACTCCACCTCGCGGATGCCGCCGCGGCCGAGCTTGATGTTATGCCCCTCCACCGCGATCTCGCCATGGCCGCGATAGGCGTGGATCTGCTGCTTCATCGCATGCACGTCGGCGACGGTGGCGTAGTCGAGGTATTTGCGCCAGATGAACGGGGACAGCTCGCGGATCAGCGCTTCACCGGCGGCAAGATCGCCGGCGCTTGGCCGTGCCTTGATCAGCGCGGCGCGTTCCCAGTTCTGGCCCCGTCTCTCGTAGTAATCGAGCGCCGCTGCGGTCGAGATCGCGATCTGGGTCGAGGACGGATCGGGGCGCAGCCGCAGATCGACGCGGAACACGTAACCGTCGGCGGTGCGCTCCTGCAAAAGCTTCACCAGGTCGCGCGTGAGCCGCACGTAAAAGCCGACCGGGTCGAGGTTTGGCGCAAGCTTGGCGACGTCCGGATTGAAGAAGACCATCAAATCGATGTCGCTGGAGAAATTCAGCTCGTAAGCGCCCATCTTGCCCATGGCGAGCACGATGTAGCCGGAGTTTTGCGCAGGCTGGCGCTTGTCGCCGGACACGAGCTTGCCACGGCCTATGGCGTCGCGGAGCAGATGATTGACCGCGGCGCCGAGCGCCAGGTCGGCGACTTGGGTGAGCGCTTGCGTCACCCGCGCCACCGGCCAGACGCCGCCGATATCGGCCAGCGCGATCAGCAGCGCCGCTTGCGCCTTCATGCGGCGCAGCGCGCGCATCAGCGCGGGCTGGGCGCGCGCCGCCGCGGCACTGCGCCGCGCATTGGCGAGCAACGCAGCGAGCGCGCTGTCGGGATCGCTTGTGGCGAGGTTTGCGAAGCGTGTAGGATCGGCGCGAATGAGATCCCACAGATAGGGCGCGGTTTCGGCAATGCTCGCCAAAAGGTCGCCCAGCGCCGGATACTCGATAGTCAGCGTAGCGAGCGACTTACCGGCGGCGCTGGCTTTGATTTCGCCAAGCCAGGCCGTGACGCGCGCGATTCCGTCCGCAGACGACAGCGGCAGCGCGCCGCCGAGGCGCCGGATCAATGCCGCTTCGTCAAGTTTTGTCCCGGACCGCTTCTTGACCGGGCGCCGGCTCATGCGGTCCCCACGGGCCCGGCGCGCGGCAGCGCGATAGTGCTGCGCAAGCCGGGACGATTGTCTTCGAGCTTCAATTCGCCGCCATGCAAGCGCGCCACCGCGGCGGCGAGGCTCAAGCCCAGACCCGAGCCCGGCTCGGAGCGGCTCTGCTCCAGCCGCACGAAGCGTTCCACCACCCGGCCGCGGTCGGCCTCGGCAATGCCCGGGCCGCGATCGGCGACGCTAAGCGCAATGCGCTCGCCGTCGTTGCCGGCCTTGATCACGATCTCGGCCGGCGCGCCATTCACTTGGCCGTTCGGCCCGGCATATTTGATGGCGTTGTCGATCAGGTTTGCCAGTGCCTGGCTGACCAGCTCGCGATTGCCGCGCACCGGCGCCGCGCCCGGCGCATCGACGGTGAGCGTAATGCCTTTCTCGTCGGCCAGCGGCTCGTAGAGCTCGCCGACGTCACGGGCGATTTCGGCGGCATCGAACTCGGTCATGTTGTCGCGCGCCTGGCCGGACTCCGCGCGCGCGATCATCAGCAGCGCGTTGAAGGTGCGGATCAGCTCGTCGGATTCCGCGATAGTGGCTTCCAGCGCCGCGCGATAATCGGCGACGTCCGCCGAGCCGCGCAGCGCCTGTTCGCAGCGATTGCGCAGCCGCGTCAGCGGCGTTTTGAGATCATGCGCGATGTTGTCGGAGACTTCCTTAAGGCCGCGCATCAGCGCCTCGATGCGCTCCAGCATGGCGTTGAGATGCTCGGCAAGGCGGTCGAGCTCGTCGCCGGTGCCCGCCACCGGCAGGCGGCCGGCGAGATCGCCGGCCATGATGATCTGCGCCTTGTCGGTCATGGCCTCGACGCGGTTGAGCACGCGCCGGCTGACGAAGAAGCCGCCGGCGAGCCCCAGCACGATGACCAGCGCCAGCGACCATTGCCCGGCATTGGCAATGATGCCGAACAGCCGCTCGCGCTCCTCAAGATCGCGTCCGACCAGAAGGCGGAAGCCGCCGGGCAACTGCACCACCTGCACCAGCGCGCGATGATCGTTGCCTTCCGGCGCTTCGAGGCGCCGGTAATTGGTTTCGAGCCAGCCCGGATGATCGAGCACGCCGGGTTCCAGCGAGCCGACATTGCCGGCAAGCCCTTCGCCGGTCGCCGTGGTGACGAGATAAAGGCTCGATCCCGGCCGCCGCGAGCGCAGGTCGACGACGATGACCAGGCGCCGGATGCCGCCTTGATTGTACTGCTCGCGCAGCCCGGTGATTTCGGTATCGACCGTGGTCGTGATCTGCTCGGTGATCAGTCGGCGCGTATTGAGCGCGAAATAGCCGAGCAGCGAAAACGCGAAGACGATGAAGATCAGCAGATAAACCAGCGTCAGCTGGAACGCCGTGGTGCGCAGTAACTTGCCGAGTGCGGTCAAGGGTCAGGCTCTTTCGGATCGCTTGCCGATTTCGGTCTCGGAAAAATCCTCTTCCCAGAACTCGGCAGACGCGCGTTTGCCGCCCCGCTGGTTGTCGGCTTCGGCCCGTCGCAGCTCGACCCTGCGGATCTTGCCGGAGATCGTCTTCGGCAGTTCGGCGAATTCGAGCCGCCGCACCCGCTTGAACGGCGCCAAAGCGACGCGGCAATGCTGGAAGATCGACAGCGCCGTGGCGCGATCCGCCGTATGGCCCGGCGCCAGCGCCAGAAACGCCTTGGGCACCGCAAGCCGCATCGGATCAGGCGACGGCACGACGGCGGCTTCGGCCACGGCCGGATGCTCGATCAAGACGCTTTCGAGCTCGAATGGGCTGATGCGGTAGTCGGAGGATTTGAAGACGTCGTCGGCGCGGCCGACATAGGTCAGGTAGCCGTCGTCGTCGATCGAGGCGACGTCGCCGGTGCGATAGACAGCGCCGTCCATCGGGCGGATGCCGCCGTCGTCGGCTTGATAGCCCTGCATCAATCCGGTCGGCCGCGGATGCAGCATGAGGCAGATCTCGCCTTCCTTTTGCTCCTTGTCGTTCACATCGAGCAGCGCGACCTTGTAGCCCGGCAGCGGCCGGCCCATGGAGCCCGGCTTCACCGCCTGGCCCGGCGAATTGCCGACCAGCGCCGTGGTTTCGGTCTGACCGTAACCGTCGCGGATGGTGATGCCCCACGCCGCCTTGACCCGCTCGATGACTTCCGGATTGAGCGGCTCGCCGGCGCCGATCAATTCGCGCATGTGCACCTTCCAGGCGCTCAAGTCTTCCTGGATGAGCATGCGCCACACCGTCGGCGGCGCGCAGAACGTGGTGACGCCGCAGCGTGCGATGGTGTCGAGCAAACTTTTGGCGTTGAAGCGGCGCTGATTGACGATGAAGATCGTCGCCTGCGCGCTCCACGGCGAAAAAAAGCAGCTCCAGGCATGCTTGGCCCAGCCGGGCGAAGAGATATTGAGATGGATGTCGCCGGGTTTTAGCCCGATCCAGTAGATGGTCGACAGATGCCCGACCGGATAGCTCTGGTGGCTGTGCAGCACGAGTTTTGGCGTCGCCGTGGTGCCCGAGGTAAAATAGAGCAGCATTGGATCGTCCGCCCGCGTCTCGCCGTCGGGCGTGAAATCGGCGGACGCTTCGTAGGCTGTCTCATAGGACACCCAGCCCGGCACGGCGCTGCCGACGGCGATCCGCGTATAGTCGCCCGGCAGGTCGGCGAATTTGGCGGCGACGTCGGAACTGGTGATGACGTGGCGGACGCGGCCGCGGGCGAAGCGGTCGGCAAGATCGTTGCGGGTGAGCAGCATGGTCGCCGGCACGATGACGGCGCCGAGCTTCATCGCCGCCAGCATGCATTCCCACAGCGGCACGACATTGCCAAGCATCAGCAGGATGCGGTCGCCGCGGCGGACGCCGAGGCCGCGCAGCGCATTGGCGACGCGGTTCGAGCGCTCGCTCAATTGGGCGAAAGAGAGCTTGGTCTCGCCCGTATCCTCGTCGACCAGCCACAGTGCCGGCTGGGCATTGCCGCGCGCCATCGGGTCGAAGTAATCGAGCGCCCAATTGAAGCGCTCAAGCTTCGGCCAGCGGAAGTCGCGATAGGCGGTCGTATAGTCGTCGCGATGGCGCAGCAAAAATTCGCGCGCTGCGAGGAAGGATGCCGCATTATTCGCGCTCATGTGATCTCCCGTGATCCCGCGAGCAGGATGAAAAAGTTCTGCGCCGTCAGCGTGTACCTTCGCGGATCATGTAACCCGCGCCACGCACGGTGTGTAAGAGCGGCTGCGCAAAGCCTTTGTCGATCTTCGAGCGCAGACGCGAAATGTGCACGTCGATCACGTTGGTCTGCGGATCGAAATGATAGTCCCAGACGTTCTCCAGCAACATGGTGCGGGTGACGACCTGGCCGGCATGCCGCATCAGATATTCGAGCAGCCGGAATTCGCGCGGCTGCAATTGCAGCTCCTGCCCGGCGCGGCTGACTTCGTGCGATAGCCGATTGAGCTCGAGGTCGCCGACCCGGTAGACCGTTTCCTCGCCGCGTTTGCCCGGCCGGCGCGCCAGCGCCTCGACGCGCGCCAGCAGCTCGGAAAACGCGTAGGGTTTTGCCAGATAATCGTCGCCGCCGGCGCGAAGGCCTTTGACCCGGTCGTCGACCTGACCGAGCGCCGAGAGGATGAGCACCGGCGTTTCCACGGACTTGCCGCGCAAGGTGTTGATGATGGACAGACCGTCGCGCTTGGGCAACATGCGGTCGACGATCAGCACGTCGTATTGGCCGTCGAGCGCCAGCGCCTGGCCTTCCTCGCCGTCGGTCGCCTGGTCGGCGATGTGGCCGACCTCGCGGAACGCCTTGACCAGATAATCGGCCGCGTCGCGATCGTCCTCAATGATGAGAAGGCGCATGATGTGCCGCCGTGGTCAGGGAGCCATGCCGGTCCCGCGTCGAATCATATTGTTTCAACCGCTCTCGGCAATATCGATCCAAAACGCGAACCAGTCCGCGGCGCGGCGACCGGCCGCTCCGCCGTACATTCGCTAATATCGCAAAATAGTGAGGGGGTGGCGAGCAGTGCCCGCCACCCCCTCTACCCACTCTACTCCGGCGGGGGCGACATATGCCGGGAGGCAGAGTTGGTATCTAGCGGGGACGGGCCTTGCGGCCCGTCCCCAGGGTACGCCCGCCAGCGGGGGCGACGGATGCCAGCGGATCGCCCCATTTCTCAGGCGTTGCCAAGCGGCAAGGCGACGAATTTTGTGCCCTGGCTCGACTTCACCCGGAATAAGACCGCGCGTTTGCCCTCCTTACGCGCATCGGCAAGACTTTTGCGGACGTCGGCCGGTGTCGACACCGTCTTGCCGCCCACATCGAGAATAATGTCGCCGACCTGGAAGCCGTGATCGGCGGCGACGCCGCCATCGGCGACCGCGGTAACCACGACGCCGTTGCCGTCGCTGCCCTGGACCTTGCTGGCCGGAGCCAGCGTCAGGCCGAGCTTCGGCACGTCGCTGTCCGGCACTTCGCGCTGGTTCTGCGGCGTGGCGTCGGCCTGCTTCTCGTTCGGCAGGGTGCCAAGCGTCAGCGTCACGGTTTTTTCCTGGCCTTGATGGATCAGCCCGAGCTTGACGGAAGCGCCCGGCGCCATGGTGCCGATCCGACGCGCCAGTTCGCGCGCATCGTGGACCGCGGCACCATCGACCGAGGTGATGACGTCGCCGCTCTGGATGCCGGCCTTGACCGCCGGGCTGTCCGGCTGCGGCTCGGACACCAGCGCGCCGCTGGTTTGCTTCAAGCCCATGCTGTCGGCAAGGTCGGGCGTGAGCGCCTGGATCTGCACGCCGATCCATCCGCGCGTGACGCTGCCCTTGTCGCGCAGCTGCGCGACCACGCTTTTCACAGTATCTGCCGGAATGGCAAAGGCGATGCCGACGGACCCGCCGGACGGCGAGAAGATCGCGGTGTTGACGCCGATGACGTTGCCGTCGACGTCAAAAGTCGGACCGCCCGAATTGCCCTTGTTCACCGGCGCGTCGATCTGGATGAAGTCGTCATAGGGACCGGCGCCGATATCGCGGCCGCGCGCCGAGACGATGCCCGCGGTCACGGTGCCGCCGAGGCCGAACGGATTGCCGACGGCAAGAACCCAATCGCCGATCCGTGGCAACGTGTCAGCTAACTTCACGAACGGAAAGTCCGCGCCGTCGACTTTGATCAGCGCCAGATCGGAGCGCGAGTCGGTGCCGATGACCTTCGCCGTGTAAGTCTTGCCGTCATCGGCGGTGACGGTGACGGTCTCGGCGTTCTGCACCACGTGATTGTTGGTCACCGCGTAGCCGTCGGCCGAAATGAAGAATCCCGAGCCTTGGCCGGTGACGACCTCTTTGCCGCCAGGCCCATTGGGCCCACCGAATTTGCGGAAAAATCGCTCGAACGGCGAACCGGGCGGGAACGGCAGATCTTCCTCGGTCAGATTGGAATTCGCCGGGCGCTCCAATTTGACGCGCACCGAAATCACCGAGGGTTTGACCTTCTCGACGATGTCGGCAAAGCCGACCGGCCGTTGCGCAAGCTGCTGGACTTTGTCGGTGAGATTCTGCGCCTGCGCCGAATTGCCGAACAGATTAGCCTGCGGCGCGAACACGAGCGCCGCCGCGCCAAAGCCGGCGACCGTGGTCGCCAGCAGCGCCAAACGCCGCGCCGACAGTGTTGAAGGTGGCTTGTTGCCGTGCATTACCGTCTCCAAATCGCTCCGTCGCCCCGCGACGGATGGCGCCCCGGCCCCAATGTTGGGTAGCAGGATGAGACTGTCAGCCTTACCGGCTTCTGTCGGCTGGATTAAAACTTTGTAATGTTCGCCAGCAAAAATTTATCGCTCATAATCAAATACTTGTGGACATTACCTGAGGTACTTTCGCCGCTTCGAGAGAAAATAGGTGAGTAAAGCTTGCTTCGCGAAGCTAAGTCGCCGAGCGATCGCGCAAAAGTTCCGCCAAACGCGCTTCCTCGGCCGCTGTCAGGTTTGCCTGCTCCCCCGCCCCCTGTGCGCTACGGCGACGTCGTAGATCGATCAGAATCACCACCGCTCCGACCAGCAGAACCGTGGGCGGCAGGCCCCACAGCGCCACCGTGTGCCATGACAGGCGCGGCTTGAGCAGCACGAATTCGCCGTAACGAGCGACCAGGAAATCGAGCACTTGGGCGTCGCTGTCGCCCGACTTGATGCGGTCGCGCACCAGCACGCGCAAGTCATGGGCGAGCGGCGCTCCGGAATCGTCGATCGATTCGTTCTGGCACACCATGCAGCGCAAATCCTTGGACAGCGCGCGGGCGCGCGCCTCCAAGGCCGGGTCCGACAGCATCTCGCCCGGTTCGACCGCCCATAGCCTTGTCGGCGCCAACAGCGCGATCAGCAGCATCAGCGCTTGCAGATATTTCACGGCGCTCACTCCGCGGCCTGCAGCGCCGGCTTATCCTTGGCTTTGGCCTTCGCCGGCCGCGGCGCGCCGACGCGCAGCCGCCGATCGGACAGCGACAGGCCGCCGCCAAAGAACATGATGACGGCACCGAGCCAGATCATCAGCACGTGCGGCTTGAAGAAGAGCCGCACCGGAACGGTGCCGTCCGGGTTGGGATCGCCGAGCGACAGATAAAGCTGGCTAAAACCGCGCGACATGAGTGCAGCCTCGGTCGTCGCCATGTTGCGCGCCGGGAAGGTGCGGCGGCTCGGCTCCATGGCGCCGATGACGTCGCCGCTCATGCGGCGCACGGTGAAGTGGCCGACGACGTCGCGGTAGTTCGGACCGGGTCGGTTGAACACGCCGTCGAAGGTCAGCCGGTAATGGGAAATGTCGACGGTCTCGCCCGGCTTGACCGCGGCAATCCGTTCGCTGCCCCAGGCGGTCACCGCGACGATGCCGAGCAGCGACATGCCGATGCCGAAATGAGCGAAGGCGGTACCCCATACCGAGCGCGGCAGGCCGATCGCCCGCATCAAGGTCGCGCGCATCGGCAGGCGCAGGATCATGGTGCGCTCGGCGATGTCGGTCACCGCGCCGGCCATGACGAAAACCGCGACACCGACCCCGAACGGCGCCAGCACCGGACCGCCGTGCTCGATGGCAAACGCGGCGGCGACGGCGACGGCGGCAAGCACCGCAGCAGCGAGCAAGCGTTGCGCCGCGCCCACGATATCGCCGCGCTTCCAGCCGAGCAGCGGCCCGAACGGCATCACCAGCATCAGCGGAATGAACAGCGGGCCGAAGGTGGCGTTGAAGAACGGCGGGCCGACGGAAATCTTGTCGCCGGTCAAAGCTTCGAGCGCCAGCGGATAGAGCGTGCCGACGAAGACGGTCGCGCAGGCCGACGTCAGGAACAGATTGTTGAAGACCAGCGCGCCCTCGCGCGAGATCGGCGCGAACAGGCCGCCTTGCTTGAGCAACGGCGCGCGCCAGGCGTAGAGCGCCAAGGCGCCGCCGATGAAGATGACGAGAATGGCGAGGATGAATATGCCGCGCGTCGGATCGACGGCGAACGCGTGCACCGAGGTGAGCACGCCCGAGCGCACCAGGAAGGTGCCGATCAGCGACAGCGAGAACGCGATGATGGCGAGCAGGATGGTCCAGACCTTTAGCGCGCCGCGCTTTTCCATCACCACGGCGGAATGCAAGAGCGCGGTGCCGGCGAGCCACGGCATCAGCGACGCATTCTCCACCGGGTCCCAGAACCAAAACCCGCCCCAGCCGAGCTCGTAATAGGCCCAGTACGAGCCGCCGGCGATGCCGAGCGTCAGGCACATCCAGGCGCCGAGCACCCACGGCCGCACCCAGCGCGCCCAGGCCGCGTCGATACGGCCTTCGATGAGGGCGGCAATGGCGAAGGAGAACGCGATCGAGAAGCCGACATAGCCGAGGTAGAGCATCGGCGGATGGAACGCGAGGCCTGGGTCTTGCAAGATCGGATTGAGATCGCGGCCCTCGAACGGCGCATCGGCGACGCGTAGAAACGGATTCGACGTGACCAGGATGAACAGATGAAAGGCAGCCGCAATCCAGGCCTGCACGGCCAGCGCATTGGCCTTGAGCACCGCCGGCAGATTGTTGCCGAACAGCGCGACCAGCGCGCCAAAGAACGCCAGGATCGACACCCACAGCATCATCGAGCCTTCATGGTTGCCCCAGATGCTGGTCAGCCGATAGATCAGCGGCATCGCCGAATTGGAATTCTCGTAGACATTGAGCACCGAGAAATCGGACGCGACGTAGCATTCGGCCAGCGCCAAAAACGCGATGGCGACGAAGACGAACTGCGCCAGTGCCGCCGGCGCGGCGATGCTCATGAGCACGGGATCGTTCGTCCGCGTGCCGACGATCGGCATGATGCCCTGGATCAGCGCCAAGCCGAGCGCCAGCATCAAGGCGTAATGGCCGAGCTCAGGAATCATTTGTTCGCTCCCGTGACCGGCATCGCGGCGCGCTGCGAATAATCGTCTTTCCAATGCCCCGATTTCTTCAAGGCGTCGGCGACTTCCTTCGGCATATAGGTCTCGTCATGCTTGGCAAGAATGGTATCGGCATTGAATGTGCCGCCGCCGTCGAGCACGCCCTCGGCAATGACGCCCTGCCCTTCGCGGAACAAATCGGGCAAGACGCCCTGATAGCTCACCGGCAGCTCGCTCTTGCCGTCGGTGACTTCGAAACGCACCCGCAGATCGTTGCCGCGAACGATGCTGCCGTCCTTCACCAGACCACCGAGCCGGATGCGCGTGCCTGGCCCGATGTGTTTTTCGGCAATGTCGCTCGGCGAACTAAAGAACACGATGGAATCGCGGAATGCGTTGAGCATCAGCGCCACCGCGACCGCCAGCACGCCGAGTCCGGCACCGATCAGAAGGAGGCGTCGTTGCTTGCGCGTCATTTATATCCGGCTCCGCCGCATGATGCTGCCATCAGCCTTCCAGCCCGAGACCTTTGACGAGCTCGTCGACCCGTTTGACGTCGTCAGGATGATCCGCCAGCGCGTGCCGCGCATCGGCGGCGGCATCCTTGGCCTTGTCGCGGTCGCCGAGTACCGCATAGGCGCGCACCAGGCGCAACCAGCCTTCGACGTCGCCGCCTTGGCCGTGCAGGCGATCGGACAAGCGGCCGACCATGCCGCGGATCATTTCGACGCGCTGCTCGTCGCTCATATTCGCCGTGGCCGCGATGTCGGCATCGCTCGGACCCGATGCCTCCGGAACAGGCTGGCCAGTGACGCGGCCGAGCGCGGCACGGACAAAGCCAACCCACGGCGCGCCGGCCGGCGCCTCATCGAGCATGGCGCGCCAGCGCGCGGCTGCGCCTGTGCGGTTGCCGTCCTGCTCGTCGGCGAGCCCGAGAAAATAGCGCGCCTTGGGCTCGTGCGGATCGCGCGTCACGGCGGTTTCAAAAACGTGCTTGGCCTCGTCGGTCACGACGCCGTTGGCGGCGGCGACCAAGGCCTCGCCGAGATCGGCATCGCGCGTCGCGCTCTCGCCGTTGAGCGCAAGCGCTTTGCGCCGCGCCGTGACCGCGTCGTCGAAGCGGCCGAGCCGCAGATACACCGGCGCGATCACCTCCCAGCCGGTGCCGTCATTGGGACTCTTCGCCAGATGCGCTTCGACCTGGCCGACCAGCGCGTCGATCGACTGGTCACCTGGCGCCGCCCTGGCCCGGGCGAAGGCCGGTTGCCCCGGAACATTCGGCGAGCCGAGCACGAGATAAAAACACAGCGGCAACAGCATCAACACAATCAATGCCGCGATGGCTGCCGCGCGGCGGCGCCACAGCGACTGCGCCGCACTCGCTGCCGGCTGAGCTGCCGTCGCCTCCACGTCGGCCGCGGCCAACAGCCGGCGCGAAACCTCGACGCGCGCCGCTTCGGCTTCGGCGTGGCCGATCAGGCCGGCGCTGCGATCGCGGCCGATCTCCTCCAGTTGATCCTGATAGACCGCGAGGTCGTTGCCGCCGCGGCCGGCGGCGGCCTTTCGCCCAAGCGGCCACAGCACGGCGAGGATCGCCGCTGCGGTCATCAAGGCGAAAATGATCCACAGAATCATGGGTAAATCTTCGGCGCCATTCTAGCGCAGGCTGAGGTCGTTACGGCGACAACAATGCGGGCTAAAACCGGCTGCCGGGCGCCGCGCCCTTACATCACGGCGCGACTGTGGCCGCAATGGGAACCCCGGCGCGGCAATTGCGCACTGCGTCACGCGCGGATGGACTTGCGCTCGGTGGTCGCGGCCTGCGCAGCAACGTCGGCGGCCTTGCCCAACAGCTCGGCATAGTCGGCACCGAACAACGATCGGCACAAGCGGATCGCGGCCTCGACCTGCGACTGCCGGAACGGGCGCTCGGGCGCCTCGGCGTAACGCAGGGCGTCGAGCAGCACCTTGGTGCCGGTCTCGAGATATTGCGTCAATTCCGAATAAGCGCGCAGCGTGACCTCGCTGAGCGCAAGCTCGCCGGCGTAATTGCGGCAGGCGTTGACGAACTCGACCCGCGCCTGCACGTCGTCAACCTCGATGCTGTCGACCGTCGAGCCGGGCCGGATCTCTCTGGCCGGCAGCGGCCGCAGCAGACGGCGGACCCGACCCGGGGCCGCATCGATCTCGGACTTCAACAGGTTGGAAACGTCGCTGCGGATCGCGGCCAGTTGCCGGCTCCAGGCCGATTCGACCGACAGGTCCATTTCGGTGCGCAGCCCACGCGCAGCGCCGTGCAATTCCTTGAGCATCGACGTCACCGGCTTGCCGGCTTTGAACGCGGTGCGCAATTCGCTGACCGTGGCTTCCATCTCGCTGAGCACGATCGTCACCGCCGCCGCATAGGGCGTCTCGGCAATGCGCGCGGCGACGTCGCTTTCGGCGACGCGGGTGGCGAGACGAATGAGCTGCCACGGCGCGGCGAGCCGGCTCATCAACAGCACGAGACCGTAGCGGATGACGTCGGCCTTGCGCGACGCGTCGCCGCCGAGCGGCTTCGCCGTGCTCGCGGCATCGATATGCACCTTGGCCTGCTCGATCACCTCGCGCTCGAAGACGCGCACATAGTTCGGCAACCGCTTGGCCAGGTCCGCGAGCACGTCGCGGACTTCGAGCACATGCAAGAGCGTCGCGACGTCGTCGGTCGCCCGCGGCGTGCCGACCTGAATGGCGAGCCGGCGCTGCGCCTTCTCGTCGGTGCCGACGGTGGCAAGGGTTTCCCGCATGTGCAGGATGGCGCGCTCGTGCAGCGCGCGGACCAGTTGATCGGCCTTGGTCTTGTCGTCGGCGAGCAAAGCGCGATTGATGTCCTCGGTCAGCGCCTTGGCTTCGGCCGGCATGAGGTCGCGGCCGATCCAGCCCCAGATCGGCTCGAGCGAAAGCCGCGCGATACGCCCGACGCGCTTGTGGTCGGCGGGAGCGTCGATCAGGAACGGCTCGAACGGCATGAAGAACAGGCGCGCCGCGTCGCCGATGCGCGGCACGCGCTGCGCCTCGATGCGGATGGTGCGCCGCAATTCTTCCAGCACCAGCTCGCTGCCGGTCATGTCGTCGCCGCGCAATTGGGCGCGCTCGAGCTCTGCGATCAACAGCGCCCGCGCTTCCGGCTTGAGGTTCCGGAGATATTCCCGCAGCCGTTCGACGGATTGCCCGTCGCTCGTCATCGCACCCGCCTCTTAGAGGGCCACACCGTTAACGTTTCTACTAGCAGGGCGCTTAAGAAGGGGTTACGCAAAACACCCGGATTTCAAGGCGATAGACCCGGCAACGGTCAGTTGATCGTGGTCCAGGTGCCGTCAGGATTGCGGCAGGCGGTGCCGCGCGCGCTCTGCGGGGTGCCGTCGACATAGACCGTGTGGGAATATTGCCGGCAAGTGGCGCCGTTGGCCTGGTAGGCGGGGCCCGGCACCACATTGCCGTAACGGCCGGAGTCCGGATTGCGCCAGGCCACCGGGGCGCCCGACGGCCCGGTTTCCAGCGCCTGCATTTCGGCCGCATAGGCGCGCCGCCTGTCCTCGTCGTCCATCGCCGCGCCAATCCGGTTGCCGAACAGGCCGCCGATAGCGGCGCCGATCACGGTCCCGGCGGCCCGGTTGCCGACGCTGCCGCCAATGGCATTGCCGATCAGGCCGCCGGTCACGGCGCCGACCGCCGTGCCGCCGACCTCTTTCGGGCCGGAGTCGGCGGTGCAGGCCGCAACACCCAGGCTAAGGAGCAAGAACGTGATGAGGCGGCTGGCGGACATGTCCCCAAAATGGCCTTTCCGAACAGCCCCCAGCTGTCCGGCACCTAAGCTGGGGAACCAAAGAGCGTCATTAGGGCAAAACTCTGTTCGCACCGGCAACAGCGCCGCGGCATGGCAGCGCTGCAAGCCGCTATGTCGCGGCGGCGCGCTCTGGCGGCTGTGGCGCGGTTTGGCTAAGTTCCGCGGCGATCCCGCCAAAACTCCCAAGAGTAAAATCATGATGTCGAAAAGCCGCGCCGTGTCGTCCCGGCGCTTCGGATGGACGCTGCCGGCCTTGGTACTGGCGCTCGGCGCCATAGCCATCCCGGCGCAGGCGCAGGATTTTCCGACCCGCACGGTGAAAATCGTAGTCCCCTTCCCCGCCGGGGGCACCGCCGACGTCATGCCGCGCATCATCGCCGATTGGCTGTCACGTAAGTGGGGGCAGTCGGTGATCATCGAGGATCGCTCCGGCGCCGGCGGCAATGTCGGCGCCGAAGTCGCTGCGAAAGCCGATCCCGACGGCTACACGCTATTGTCGTCGCCGCCGCCGCCGCTGGTGATCAACCAAAATCTCTATCCGCACCTCGATTTCGATCCGCTGCAATTCGTGCCAATCGCGGTCATGGGGCGGGTGCCGAACGCGCTCGTCGTCAACCCGGACAAGATCGCCGCCGGCACGGTGAAGGATTTCATCGCCTACGCGCAGGCCAATCCCGGCAAGATCACGACCGCCACCCAAGGCAACGGCACCACCTCGCATCTGACCTCCGAATTGTTCCAGATGATGGCAAAGGTGAAGTTGCAGAACGTGCCCTATCGCGGCTCGGCGCCGGCGCTCAACGATCTGGCTGGCGGCGCCGTCGACAGCATGTTCGACAATCTCGGCGTGTCGATGCAGCTCGTCAAAGCGGGCAAACTGAAGCTCATCGCCGTCGCGTCGCCCAAACGCGTGGCGACGCTCCCCGACGTGCCGACCATCGCCGAGACGCTGTCGGGATTTTCGTCGGTGACCTGGTACGCGCTGGTCGCGCCGCCGAAAACGCCGGCCGCGATCGTCGATAAGATCAATGCTGGCGTCAACGAGGCGTTGCGCGATCCCGACGTGCAAAAGCGCCTCGCCGATCTGTCCGCCGAGCCGGTCGGCGGCACGCCGCAAGCAACCGCCGCCTACTTTCACGACGAAGTCGAGCGCTGGAAAAACGTCATCACGTCCGCTCACGTAACTTTGGACTAAGCGACTTTAGACTAAGCGACTTTGGATTAGCCATGAAACACAGCACCGATCGCATTCTCACCACCCACGCTGGCAGCCTGCCGCGGCCGCCCGATCTGTTGGCGCTCATCGAGCGCGACGGCCCTAAGGCGTTTGACACGGCGGCGGCGGCGACGCGGCTCACCGCCGCGGTCGGCGAGATCGTGCACAGGCAGGTCGATCTCGGCGTCGACGTGGTCGATGACGGCGAATACGGCAAGCCGAGTTTTGTCAGCTACATCAACGAGCGGCTGGGCGGTTATGAAGTCGATACCCGCGCCGGACCGCGCAACCAATGGGCCACGTCGCGCGAGGGCCTGTCGTTTCCGGAATTCTATTCGCAGACCCACGCCGCCTCGACCCACACCCACATGATCTGCACCGGCCCGATCACCTACAAAGGCCACGCCCGGCTCAAGCGCGACATCGATAATTTCAAGAAAGCGCTCTACGGCGCCAAAGTCGAAGAAGCGTTCATGCCGGCGATCTCGCCGTCCAACATCGAGGACTGGCAGAAGAACGCCTATTACAAATCGACCGAGGACTACATTTTCGCCATCGCCGACGCCATGCACGAGGAATACAAGGCCATCGTCGATGCCGGCTTGCTGCTGCAGGTCGACGACCCGCGGCTGGTCACCTATTACATCATCCATCCGGAATCGAGCATCGCCGATTGCCGCAAATGGGCCGAGGTGCGGGTCGAGGCGCTCAATCACGCGCTGCGTGACATCCCGCCGGAGAAAATCCGCTTCCATACCTGCTATGGCATCAATATGGGCCCGCGCATCCACGACATGGAGCTCAAGGACATTGTCGATATCATTCTGAAGATCCGCGCCGGCGCTTATTCGTTCGAGGCCGCCAATCCGCGCCACGAGCATGAATGGAAAGTGTGGAAGGACGTCAAGTTGCCGGACGGCAAGATTCTGATTCCCGGCGTGATCTCGCACTCGACGATCCTGGTCGAGCATCCCGAACTGGTCGCCGAACGCATCGTGCGTTACGCCAATGTGGTCGGCCGCGAAAACGTCATCGCCGGCTCCGATTGCGGCTTCGCCACGTTTGCCGGCTCCAAGGAAGTGCATCCGTCGATCGTCTGGGCAAAATTCAAGGCGCTCAGCGACGGCGCGCGTATCGCGTCGAAAGAGCTGTGGGGCTAAGAGCGCCGAGGCGTGCGATGGCGAGCGAATTTGGGATTGGCGCCAGGGTGCCGCGGCTCGAGGATGCGCGCTTTCTCGAAGGGCACGGCCAGTTTTGCGCTGACATAGCGCTACCGGGGACACTGCACGCCGCTTTTGTGCGCAGTCCCCACGCCCACGCCCGCATCCTCGCCGTACGTAAACCGCGCGGGCTGGAAGACAGCATCTATGTGGCGGGCGACCTCGCCGGCGTCGGCAAGATGCGCTCGACCGCAAAGCTGCCCGGCTTCAAACCGTCCGATTGGCCGATCCTGGCCGCGGGCAAGGTGCGTCACGTCGGCGAGCCGATCGCGATGGCGCTCGGATCGACCCGCGCCGAGGCCGAAGACTTTGCCGCCCTGGTCGAAGTTGATTTCGAACCGCTGCCGCCGGTGGTGACCATGGCGGACGCGCTCAAGAAAGTAGCGCCATTTGTCCACGACGAATGGGGCGACAACGTTCTGGTCGATATCAAGCTCGAGGCTGGCGACCTGAATGCGGCGAAATCCGCTGCCGTCCACGTGGTCGAGCGCAAGTTTCGCATGAACCGGATGCATCCGCTGCCGCTCGAGGGCCGCGCCTGCATCGCGGCCTACGACAGCCGGCTCGACGAGCTGGTGGTCTATGTCGCCCATCAATTGCCGGTGCCGCTGCAGATCGGATTGGCGCAAGTGCTCGGCATCAGCCAGCGCCGGCTGCGCGTGGTCGTCCCCGACGTCGGCGCGTCTTTCGGCCTGAAGACGTATGTCGAAAGCGAAACCGTGTGCGTGGCCTGGGCGGCGATGCGGCTGCGCCGGCCGGTACGATGGGTTCAGGATCGCTATGAATCGCTGGTCTGCGATGCCAGCTGCCGCGACTACGAATGCAAAGTGATCGGCTACGCCGATGCGCAGGGCCGCGTGCTCGGTCTCGAATGCGACGTCACCGTGGATTCGGGCGCGTATTCGCCATGGCCGTGGCCCGCCGGCATCGAAGGCGGCCTCGCCATCGGCAACATGCAGGGTTGTTACGACATCCGGGCCTTTCGCGGCCGCGCCATCAATGTCGTTAGCAACAAGCCCGCCGGCCAGCCGTTCCGCGGCGTCGCGCGCCCGCTCTCGTGCATCGGCCACGAGATCGTCATGGATGGTATCGCAGCTGCAGTCGGCATCGATCCGGTTGAGGTGCGGCTGCGCAATTTCGTCAAGCCCGAGCAGATGCCCTATGTGTCGATCACCAAAAAGACGCTCGACAGCGGCGACTATGCCGCGGCGCTCAAGCGTGCCGCCGAGCTCATCGATCTGCCCGCCGTGCGGGCGCGCCAGAAAAACCGCGAGCCCGACGGCCGGCTGATCGGCTTAGGCTTTGCCTCGTTTTACGAGCAGACCGCGTATGGCACGGGACCGTTCGGCTATTCGGCCTGGGGTATCGAACTGGTGCCGGGGATGGAGCCTGCGGTGGCGCGTCTCACCGGTGACGGCGAGCTCGTTCTCGAAGTCGGATCGCATTCGCACGGCCAGGGGCACGAGACGGTGTTTGCCCAGGTCGCCCACGAAGTCCTGGGTATCGAACCGCGCAAGATCGCCGTGCGCTTCGGCGACACCTCGACCTCGCCCGCCGGCACCGGCACCTACACGTCGCGTTCGATGGTCACGACCGGAGGCGCGATCGCCGAAGCCTGCCGGCTATTGATGGCGCCGATTGCGAAAATCGGCGCGCATCTCATGCAGTGCAAAGCCGGCGACGTTGAAATCAAGAACGGCCGCGTCCACGGCCCGCAAGGCAGCGTGGAATTCGCCGAGATCGGCCGCGCCTGGTACCACCACCCCGAAGATTTGCCGTCCGACATGGATGCCGGCGGTCTCACCGCCACGGCCGGACACAAGGCCCATGACCCCGGCGTGTTCTCTTATTCCGCCCATGCCGCTGTCGTCGCCGTCGATCCGGAGACCGGTGCCGTCGAGGTGATCGACTACGCCATCGTCGCCGACTGCGGCACACGCGTGAACCCGATGCTGGTCGAAGGTCAGGTCGTCGGCGGCTTCTCCAATGGGCTTGGCAACGCGCTGTTCGAAGAGAACGGCTACGATGCGGCGGGCCAGCCGACGACCACGACGCTTGCCGACTACACGGCGCCGAATGCGGCAGCGATGCCCGACGTCAAACTCGATTTTCTCGAGACGCCGTCGCCGTTTTCGATGTTCGGCATCAAGGGCATCGGCGAAAACGGCGCGATCGGCCCGCCGGCGGCGATCGTCAACGCGGTCAACGATGCGTTGCGGCCGCTCGGCGCGGCGGTTTTCGAGACGCCGATCGCGCCGTGGCGCGTTCGCGCGGCGATTGCCCGCGCCCGATCGACCGCCGCCGCTTAAGTGTTGAGCTTCAACAACCGGTCCGCATTGCCGTGGGCGAATTTGGCGCGATCGGCGGGCGATAGCGGCACATTGTCCAAAAACGCCCGGCCATCGGCATTGCTGGCGTAAGGATAATCCACCGAGAACATCAGCCGGTCGATGCCGAATGTTTCCAGCGCCGCCACGAACGGCGGGTTGGTGAAAAAGCCAGCTGAGGTGACGTAGACCTGATCGGTGATGGTTTTGGCCAATGGCCGCGACAGAAACGAAAGCTCGTTGCGGAATTGATGCTCGCAGCGCGCCAGCATCACCGGCAGGCCCTCGCCCATATGGCCGATGATGAAGTTCAGCTTCGGGTACTTGTCCATCGTGCCGGACACGGCAAGCCGCATCACATGCAGCGCCACTTCGTAGTGCCAACCCCAGGCGAAGGTGGCGAGTCCAAAATTGATGTTTTTCGAAAATCCCTCGTAATAGGCCTTGCGCACGTCGGCGGGCGGCATGCCGGGGTGGATATAGATCGGCACATCGAGCTTTTCCGCCCGCGCCAACAGCGGCGCGAATTTCGGATCGTCGAGGAACGCGCCGCGGATCGTGCCGCTGATCAAGGCGCCCTTGAAGCCGAACGCGGTGACGGTGCGCTCCAGCTCGTCCGCCGCAGCTTCCGGGATACTCGCCGCCAAATGTGCGAATGCGGCAAAGCGATCGGGCCGCTCGGCGATCTTTTGGGCAAAGCCGTCGTTAAATTTTTGCGCGAACGCAATCGCCTCCTTGCCGTCGAACTGATCCGCGCTGGGCGTGATATGGACTCCGGCCTTCGACAGCACCTGCACGGTGATGCCGTTGCGGTCCATGTCGGCGAGCCGGCCGTTGCCGATGTCGGTCATCTTATCCGCCGCATTGGCGACGACGTCGGGCACATTGCCGGCGGCGGGCGACGGCGCCGAGGGATTTTGGCTGCCGGGCATCAGCAGACTGAAATGTTCTTCGAGCGTGACGGTACGCATCTTGTCTCCTGGCGCCATTGGCGTTTCGTGCGGCCATGGTATGACAAGCGCGTCGGCGTTGACAGGAGGCGTCAATGAAACAACTCGCGCTTGCCGTGGGCTGCGCCGCGCTCGCAGCGATAGCCTTTGCCGCGGATGTGCGGGCACAAGAGCCGTTTCCGACGCGTCCGGTTCAAGTCATCGTGCCGGCGACTGCCGGCGGCCCGGTCGACACTGCAGTGCGCATGATCGCGCCGGCGCTGGAGACGGCGCTTGGACAATCCGTGGTGCTGCTCAATCGACCCGGCGCCAGCGGCACCGTCGGCATGCACGACGTCGCGACCGCCGAGCCCAACGGTTACACCATCGGACAAGGCGTCAATTCGATTTTCACCATCACCCGCATTTCCGGAACGACGGTGCCGTTCACGCTCGATGACTTTAGCTTGCTCGGCAATTACGCAACCGACGTCAGCGTGCTCGCCGTGAGCGCGGACGCGCCATGGCGGACGCTCGACGACATCATCGACTACGTTCACGGCAATCCCGGCAAGCTCAACTATGCGTCGGCCGGCGTCGGCACGGTGTCGTCGCTGAGCATGCAGGCGCTGGCGCACCACTTCAAACTGATCATGGTTGCCGTGCCGTTCCAGGGCGGCGCACAGCTCACCACGGCCATCCTCGGCCGGCAGGTCGATATCGGCATGGTGCCTTACACCACCGGTGCAGCCATGTTCGAGTCCGGCAAGCTTCGCGCCTTGGTCACGACGGCGCCCCAGCGGCTGCCGAAATTGCCCGATGTTCCGACGCTCGCGGAAAAGGGCATTACGGCGAACGGCCTCAATCTCATCATGGGCCTCTACGGCCCGCGCGGATTGCCAGATGGAATACGGGGCACATTGGTCGATGCCGTTGCCAAAGCGGCGAAGAACCCTGCGTTCGTTGCCAAGATCGAAGCGATTGGCCTGTTCGGCCAGTACGAGGATCCCGCTAAGGCGCGCAGCCGGCTGGAATCCGAATACGCGGACATCGTCGCGCTCAACCGCGCGCTGCAAAATTGATCATTTCAGAAAGCCGATCGAAATCCACGGTACGGCCGCGACCACGATCGTGCCGATGATGAGCGCCAGCATATAGCCCCAGATCGGTCGCATGCCGTCGGCCGGCTCGACGCGGCCGATGGCGCAGGCGGCGTAATAGCCAACGCCGAATGGCGGGGCGAAGAGCCCGATGCCCATGGCGAGGATGACGACCATGGCGTAGTGCACCTCGTGGATGCCGACTGCTCTCGCGATGGGAAAGAGCAGCGGGCCGAACAGCACGATGGCAGGAATACCCTCCAGCACCGAGCCGAGCACGACGAAGGCCGCGATCGACGCCGCCATGAAAGTGAATGCGCCGCCCGGCAGCCCGGTCATCGCGGCGGCAAGCGAGCGCGAAAAGCCCGATTGCGTCAGCCCCCATGCCATTCCGGTCGCTGTGCCGATGATGAGCAGGATCGCGCCCGACAGGCACGCGGTCGCGACCAGCATCGGCTTGAGCGCCGCCCAGTCGAAGCGGCGATAAACGAGGAGGCCGACAATAGCCGAGTAGACGATGCCGATTGTCGAAACCTCGGTAGCGGTGGCGACGCCTTCGACCACGGCGGCGCGGATCAGAAACGGCAGCGCCAGCGCCGGCAGCGCGATCACAAAGGTGCGGCCGATCTGTTGCGCCGTCGCGCGCTTCACCTCGCCGAGATTTTCCCGCCGATAGCGCCGGTGCACGACAAAGCAGAGCAGGATCGCGAGCACCACGCCGGGCAACAGCCCGCCGGTGAACAGTGCCGCGATCGATACGCCGGTCACCGATCCGATGGTGATCAGGACCAGGCTCGGCGGGATGGTCTCGGTTTGCGCCCCGGTCGCGGCCAGCAGCGCGACCAGATCGCCGGGTTTTGCGCCACGCGCCTTCATTTCGGGAAACAGCACCGGCGCGACCGCCGCCATGTCGGCAGCCTTCGCGCCCGAGATGCCGGACACCAGATACATGGCCGCGACCAGCACATAGTGCAGGCCGCCGCGCACATGGCCGAGCAGATTGGCCAGAAAGGCGACCATGGCGCGTGCCATGCCGGTCATCTCGATGAGCAAGCCGAGAAAGACGAACAGCGGCACCGCCAGCAGGATGAGATGGCTCATGCCCTCGTCCATGCGCCCGATCAGGACCATGAGCGGCGTATGCGTCGTCAGCGCCAGATAGCCGAAGATGGCAAGGCCGAACGCAAACGCGATCGGCACGCCGGCAAAGACGGTCGAGGCCACGACGCCGACGAAGAAGATCAACAGGTTGAGGTTGCCGAGCTCGAGGAACAGCGGCGCGGCGAGCCAGAATGCCGCGACGGTGACGATGACGATACCGGCCGAAATCAAGATCGAACGCAACGATCCGGCGCGGACAATCCGAAGCAGTGCGAAGAGCGCCATCAGCGCGATTCCGCTCGGCAAGGCGGCGGCGCGCCAGGCGTTGTTCAGGCTGAGCGCCGGCGTGGTGATGAAGGTTTCTTCCTGGGCGTATTGAAAAGCCGGCCACGCGATCAGCAGCAAGAACGCCAACGCGGCGCAAGTCGCGAACAGATCAAACGTCGCCCGTGTTTGCGACGGCAAGCCGGCGACGGCCGCGGTCATGCGCATATGCTCGTCGCGGCGGAACGCAATCACCGCGCCGAGCATCGCGAGCCAAAGAAACAGGATCGACGCCAATTCATCCGACCAGATTAGCGGATGATTGAGGACGTAGCGCGCAACAACACCGCTGAACAGAATGATAATCTCTGCGGCAACGAGCGTGGCGGCCAAAATCTCGACCGCAGCGCCTAGCACAAAGTCGAGCGCCGTCGTCACGGAGCGCACGGCTGATTACGCGAGCTTGCCCACCGATTTTTCTAGAATGGCCCAGGCTTCGTCGCCGTACTTGCCCTTCCACTGGGTGTAAAAGCCCGCGGAGCGCAGCTTGTCGCGGAACGCCGCCGGATCGGGCTGATTGAACACCAGGCCTTTGGCCGCCAGGTCTTGTTGCAAGGTCGCATTCAGCTTGGCGACGTCGTCACGCTCTTTCAGCGCCGCGGCATTGACGTTCTTGGCGACGATGCCGCGCACGTCGTCGGGCAGCGCCTGCCAGGCGCGCCGGTTGGCCAGGAACCAGAAGCCGTCCCACATGTGGTTGGTCAGCGAGCAGTATTTTTGCACTTCGTACAATTTGGCCGTCGAGATGATCGCCAGCGGATTCTCCTGGCCGTCGACGATCTTGGTCTGCAGCGCCGAGTAGACTTCGTTGAAATTGATCGACGCCGGCGACGAGCCGAAGGCTTCGAACATCGAGGTCCACAGCGGCGACGGCGGCACGCGGATCTTGAACCCGCGTAAATCGTCCGGCGACACGATCGGCTTGGTCGAGGTCGTGGTTTGCCGAAAACCGTTGTCCCAGATCTTCTCCATCACATCGAGATTGGCTTTCTCGATCTGCGCCCTGACATAGGCACCGAGATCGCCGTCCATGGCTTTCCACACCGTGTCGTAATTCGGAAACGCAAATCCCATGCCGTTGATCGAGGCCGGCAGCACCAAGGTCGACAGGATCAGCCCTGACAAAGTGAAGAACTCGACGCCGCCGGAGCGGACCTGGCTCAGCGTATCGGTATCGGAGCCGAGCTGGCTCGACGGAAAAATCTGCAGGTCGAAGCGGCCGTTGGTCTCCTGCTTGATCGCCGCCGCCATCTCGCGGGCCCGCACATTCATCGGGTGCGTCTCGGGAAGATTGTTGGCGTATTTGTAGGTCCACTGCGCCTGCTGGGCGCGGGCGACGAACGGCGACCCAATCGCGCCAGCCAGAACTGTCGAACTTCCGGCGGCGAGCAAGTGACGGCGAGATACGTTCATGGGCAGCCCTCCCCTGATGAATGCCTTTGGCCCCATGCTGCCGACGCAGCTACGGGGGATCAACCCCCCGGCAGCGCCAATTCGGTGCGCAAGCCGCCAATCGGCGCGGTGCCGAGCGTGAGCACGCCACCATAGAGGTCGGCGAGCTCGACCACGATCGACAGGCCGAGGCCGGAGCCGGGTTTTGTCTCATCGAGCCGGGCGCCGCGCATCGCCACCTGCTCGCGCTCGGCGGGCGAGAGGCCCGGCCCGTCGTCGTCGACGATGATGCGCACGCGCGACTTGTCGCTGCTGTCACCTGTTTCGTTCTTGGCGCCGTCGGACGCCGGCCGGTCGGCCACCACCTCGATGGCGACCCGCGACTGCGCCCATTTGCAGGCATTGTCGACCAGATTGCCGACCATCTCTTCGAGATCCTGCTGCTCGCCGCGAAAGCGCGCATGCGCAGGGACGTCGACGTCGATGGCAATGTCGCGCTCGCGATGCAGCTTCTCCATGCTGCGGGCGAGCGCGGTGACCACCGGCGGCACGTCGATCAGCGTGCCGATGACCGTCGAGCGTGCGGCAAGCCGCGCTCGCTCGAGCTGGCGCGCCACCTGGTCGCGCATGATATCGGTCTGCTCCAGCACCTTGTGCGCCAGCGGATCGTTGCCGCGCGCCGCCGCCTCGTTGACGATGACCGACAGCGGCGTTTTGAGCGCGTGCGCCAGATTGCCGACATGGGTGCGGGCGCGCTCGACGATCTCGCGGTTGGCGTCGATCAGCGCGTTGGTCTCGCGCGCCAGCGGCGCGATCTCGAAGGGGAAATCGCCTTCCAGCCGTTCGGCGCGGCCGGAGCGGATGGCGGCGAGACTTGCCGAAATGCGTTTGAGCGGCGCCAGGCCGAAGCGGACCTGCAAAGCGGTGGTGATCAGCAGCGCCGCGGTTAGCGCGGCAAACGTCACGCCGATGGCGCGGTCGAAACTTCGCGTTTCGTCATCGATCTCGGAGGCGTCGCCGGCGACCGCGATCAGGTAGCGGCCGTCGTCGCCGAGATCGATATTGCGCTCGACGATGCGAAGCTTCTGCTCCTCGGGACCGTCGGCGTAACCCTGCCGCGCTTCGGCGGCGGACGCCGAGCGGTCGACCGGCAGGCGTGGCAGACCTGAATCCCACAGCGAGCGCGACGAATGGACTTCGGGCTTTTTGCTGTCGAGCCGGTTCACCTGCCAGTACCAGCCCGACAGCGGCAGTTCGAACAACGGCTCGCCGATCGATTGCGGGAACTTGTCGGCGCCTTCCTCGGGCGACGCCACGTCGGCCACCAGCGTGCGCAGATAGACGTCGAGCCGGCGGTCGAAAGCGCGCTCGACGGCGTGGCGGTACAGCGTCGACAGCGCGATGCCGGTGACGATGAGAATCACCACGGTCCAGGCGGTGGCCCACAGGAACAGGCGGAGCGCGAGCGAGTTAGCGCGCATCGGGTGGCGTCAGCAGATAACCGAGGCCGCGCACCGTCTGGATCACGTCGACGCCAAGCTTTTTGCGGATGCGGCCGACGAACACTTCGATGGTATTGGAGTCGCGGTCGAAATCCTGGTCGTAGAGATGCTCGACAAGCTCGGTGCGCGAGACGACGCGGCCGGTGTGATGCATCAGATAGGACAACAGCCGGTATTCGTGCGAGGTAAGCTTCACCGGATTGCCATCGACGGCGACGCGGCCGGTGCGGGTATCGAGACGGACCGGCCCGCAGGTGAATTCGCTCTTGGCGTGACCGGCGGAGCGGCGCAGCAGCGCACGCACCCGCGCCAGCACTTCCTCGAGGTGGAAGGGTTTGGCGACGTAATCGTCGGCGCCGGCGTCAAAACCTTGCACCTTGTCGCTCCAGCGGTCGCGCGCGGTGAGGATCAGAACCGGCATGGCGCGGCCGGCGCGGCGCCAGGATTCCAGCACCGAGATGCCGTCCATTTTGGGCAGGCCAATGTCGAGAATGACGGCGTCATACGGCTCGCTCTCGCCGAGATAATGTCCCTCCTCGCCATCGAAGGCGCGGTCGACCACGTAGCCGGCGTCGGTCAGCGCGGTGGCGAGCTGCCGGTTGAGATCGGGGTCGTCCTCGACAACAAGAAGGCGCAAACCTGAAGGCTCCGGTTAAGGTCTTCGCTCAGTGCCGTCGGCCAGGGTGCCCTTGGCGGCGTCGACGGTGAGCCGGGCCACTTTGCCATCGCGGGCCAGCAGTGTCAGCACATAGACGAGGCCATCGTTACCGTGGCAAAGCCGCGCCCGCACCAGGGTCCCGGGCATCTTGCTCCTGACCGCCCGCAAGGCGGTGGCGAGCCGCACCACGTAGCCGCTCTCGACTTCGGCCCGGCGCTCCTTCTGATCGAGGCAAACGTGAGCAAGCTCGGCCGCGCGTGCCGGGGCAAGCGAAAGAATGGTCAATACCGCAATGGCGAATCGGCGAGCAATACGCATGGGCTATCCTGAGCACCGCGCACTGAACCCTGCCTGAACGGTCGATTTAAGGCGGCTAGGCCGCAAATCCCTCAAATGTCGCAAACGAATCGAGCGGTTCCCGCGGCGAGCGCCAGGAATTGATCGGCGCGTTCGTATCGGCATAGCCGAGCGCCATGCCGCAAAACAGCATCAGTTCGAGCGGCAATGGCAGAAATTCCCGCATGGTGCGCTGCCAGGTGATCCAGGCTTCCTGCGGGCAGGTGTGCAGGCCATAGCCGCGGGCGAGCACCATGACGGTCTGGACGAAGCCGCCGAGATCGGCCCATTGCGCTGGCAGCATGGCGCGATCGATGGCGAAAAACAGGCCGACCGGCGCGCCAAAGAACTCGAAGTTCTTGGCATATTGCCGATAGCGGCCGGGACGATCCTCACGCGCGACGCCGATTGAGCGGTAAAGCTGCTCGCCGACGGCGAAGCGGCGGGCGCGGTAGGGCTCTTTGAGATCGGTCGGAAAGATCTGGTATTCGCCGCCCTCGCCTTTCGGCAATTCGCCCGTGCGCGGCGCAAGCAGCACTTTAAGCGCTTCGACGCGCGCGCCGGCGATGGCGTAGACGCGCCAAGCCTGCAGATTACCGCCCGACGGCGCACGCGCGGCGCGCTCGACAATCTCGCGCACGGTTGCTTCGGGCACCGCCTTGGGCAAGAAAGCCCGGCAGGAATATCGGCTGGCAACAGCCTCGCGCACGTCCATGGAAAAAGCCTCACCTATCTTCCGTCACCCTGAGGTGCGAGCGTAGCGAGCCTCGAAGGGCGACGGCCCCAACGCCTCGGCGGCATCCTTCGAGGGCCGCTCCGCGGCCACCTCAGGGTGACGGTCCATACGTGTTGGCGCTAAAATAAGAAAGTGACGATGAATCCCATTCGCTTTTGCGCCTTCGGCCTCCTCGCCGCGCTCGCCATCGCGCCGACCCGCGCCATGGTCGGCGGCGCGCCGCCGGCGGCTGACGGCGCCGGACGCTCGGTGGTGATGATTTTGGGCGAAGGCGGCACCATGTGCACGGCGACGGCGGTCGCGCGCGATCTGCTCTTGACCGCCGCGCATTGCGTGCAGCCGGATTCCGAATACAAGCTCGCGGCCAGCGCGCCGGGCGAACGTCCGGTGCTCAAGGACATCGCGCGCATCGAGCGCCATCCGCAATTCGATCTCAAGCGGCTGTTCGGCCATCTCGCCACCGCCGACGTGGCATTGATCAAGCTCGCGGAGCCGTTGCCGGCGAAAATCTTAGCCGTGCCGCTCGGCGCCGAAGAGGAACCGGTCGTGGTCGGCGACGCGTTCGTGGTCGCGGGCTACGGCGTCACCGTGCGCGGCGACGGCCGCACCGGTGGCACGGTTCGTGCGGCGACTTTGGTCGCCACCGGCCAGCCCGGCAGCCTGCAAATCCGGCTGTTCGATCCCAAGACCAAGGGCGACAGCCCCGGGCTTGGCGCTTGCGGCGGCGATTCCGGCGCGCCGGTGTTTCGCGACAAGGACGGCCGCATCGTCGTCATCGGCGTGGTAAGCTGGTCGACCGGCGCAAAGCTCGGCGACGGCTGCGGCGGGCTGACCGGCGTAACGCCGCTGGCACGTTACCGCGCCTGGATCCTCAACACCGCGCGCATGCTCGGCTCGCCGCTTGCGCCGTAGCGCGGCCGCGGCGTAGGCTTGTCGCAAGAATAAAATATCGCCGGGAGAAAGCCGCATGAGCCGCCAAGCGTTGACGATATCTTTGGCGCTTGTGCTTTGGCCGATCGCCGCGGCCGCGCAGCCGGCGAGCGGCGATCAAACCATGCTCGGCATGCGGCTGTTCAACCAATCGTGCCGCGTCTGTCACACCAAGCCGCAGCTGGTGAGCCCACAATATGGACCGGTGCTGTCGATGAATACGCTCGGCGGCAAGGCCGACGTCATGCGCGAGACGATCGGCAACGGCACGCCGCGCATGCCGGGCTTCAAATATCACTTCAAGCCCGCCGAGATCGACGCCATCGTCGCCTATATCAAGACCATTCCTGCGCCGTCCGACGCGCCGCCGCCCGCCAAAGCCGGCTCGTCGCGCGACGCCGACTAGAAATATGGAGACCCACATGCGCCGCGGTTTTATCGTCACGACCCTCACTGCCGTCGCCGCGATTCTGGTTTCGGTACCGGCCTTCGCCGACGCGCTGCTCAGCGGCACCATCAAATCGTCGGACGGCAAGGCCATGAGCGGCATCACCGTGTCGGCCAAGCCCGACGGCGGCACCATCACCACCACGGTGTTCACTGACGCCGCCGGCCAATATTATTTTCCGGCGCTGCCGGCGGGACACTATCGGGTGTGGGCGCAGGCGCTGAGCTATCAGACCGCAAAAGGCGCGGTCGATCTCTCCAACAATGCCAAACAGGATTTCACGCTCACGGCGATGAGCGACCCGGAGGCGACGTTCAAGCAGCTTCCCGGTAATTTGATGCTCGACGCCCTGCCGCAGCGCACGCCGGCGGAAGGCCGCATGAAGCGCATCGTGCGCACGGTCTGCACCGGCTGCCACACCGCGAGCTTTCCGTTGCAGCATCGCTTCGATGAAGCCGGCTGGAACGCCGTCATCGAGCTGATGAAGAACGCCAATGTCTACGGCACCTTCGTCGGCGGCGAGCGCAAGCCGTCGGGCATTCTCGATTATCACCAGAAGGAGCTTGCGGCCTATCTCGCGCAAGCGCGCGGCCCGGGCGCAACCGACATGCGCGTAAAACTCGAGCCGCGGCCGTCCGGCGAAGCGGCGCGCGCGATGTTCAAGGAATACGACGTTCCGCTCGATCCCGATTCCAACCTGCCGGCAAACTTCGTGCAGAACGATGGCAGCGACTGGTCGCTCGGCACGCCGTCGGTGCTGATCCCCGGCTGGGGCATCCACGATTCCTGGCTCGATCTGTCCGGCAATCTCTGGTTCACCTGCAACATTCCCAACAAGCGCACCACCATCGGCCGCATCGACACCGCGACCGGCGAGGTCAAGCTGTTCAAGGTGGCGGGGCCGAACGGGCTTGCCGCGCAAACCCACGGCATGACGCGCGATCCGAACGGCATCATCTGGTTCAACATCAACAATGGCCGCGGCGGCATCGGCCGGCTCGATCCGGCGACGCAAGAGATCAAGGTCTATCTGCCGCCGAACGGCATGACCCAGACCGGCGGCGCCGCCACGGTCGATTACGACGGCAAGGGCAATATCTGGTCGTCGGCGCCCGACGGCGCGCTGCGCTTCGATCCGGTCGAAGAGAAATTCACCGAGTACAAATCGAAGACCTACAAGACGGCGAACGGCACCGGCGTCACCTACGGCACCGCGGCCGACCGCGACGGCAACGGCTATTGGGCCGAGATGGTGCTCGACACCATCGGCGTCGGCGATGGCGGCTCAGGCGGCGTGTCCGAGATCAAACTGCCGCCGGACAAGATCCAGGGCGCATTGCTCACCACCGACGAGATGAAATTCTACGAGACCTACAATCAGCCGGATTTCAACAATCCGCTGCCGTGGGCGCAAGGGCCGCGCCGCATGGGCACCGACAAGTTCGCCGACGTGCTCTGGGTCGGCGATTCCTGGGGCGCCAATCTCGCCCGCATCGACACCCATACCCGCGAGGTGAAGCTCGTGTTCCTGCCCGGCGAGCAGCAGCCCTATCACGTCGCGGTCGACAAGAACCACGACGCCTGGACCAACCTCTGGGGCGCCGACCGGGTGATGCGCTACGACCCCTTTACCCGCGGCTGGACCGCGTTCGACCTGCCGACGCGCGGCGCCGAGCCGCGCTACGTCTCGCTGCTTGAACGGCAGGGCAAAGACACCCAGGTCGTGCTGCCCTATTTCCGCGCCCGCAAGGTCGCGGTGATGACATTACGCAGTCAGGATGAAATCGACGCGCTCAAGGCGCAGGCGGCGAAGTGACCTAGAAACTGATCATGTCGAGCCTGGTCAGCGTCGTCTGATTGCTGATGCGTGCGGCGGTGGACAGGTGCCACGCTGTGTAGGCTTCCGGGAACAGATCGTCCGAAGACATCGCATCCACCGGCACGATCACCTTGAAGCCACGCAGCGCCGCCTCGCCGCCGGTGTGCAGCACCGAAGTCTGCGCCTGGGTGCCCATCGCCACCACGGTCTTGATGCCTTTGTCCTTGAGCGTCTTTTCCAGATCGCTGTTGATGAACTTGTCGGGGCCGAGCGGCGGCAACACCTGCTCGCCGGCGGCCGGCGTCAAATCCTTGAGCACGTCGGCGGCGACCGAATTCGGCACCGCGACGCTGTAGATGATCAGCGCGCCGTGCTCGCGCGCGGCCTCGACGAATTTTTTCACTTTCGGCACCGAGTCCGCGCAGCGCTTGCGCCGCTCCACCGTGCAGGTCTGTACGGTGAAATCCATCACCAGGAGCGCGGTCTCCTTCGCGACGAGTGTCACCGGTTTGAGCGCCGGCGGCGGCGGGAGCTTTACTTGGCTCCAATCGTCGATGACGGTCTGGGCGTGCGCCGGATTTGCCGCGAACAGCGCCGTGACGATGACAACTGCGATCGAGATGGATTTGCGATCCATGAATTCCTCCCATTTCGGTTTTTTGCAAGCCTAAGCCGCGACGCTGGACGGCGCTACTCCGCCGGCGCCCGCGGCGGTGTTTCACGTGTGGCGGGCACGGCCAGAACGGTCGTGCGCAACGGCCGTTCTTCCATGACGATCAGTGCCACGATGCCGATGATCAGGAAAATCACCGCCACCGCGAAAATATGGCTGAAGGCGTGGGCCAGATCGTCGGGCGAGGCATTCGAAGCGGTCGCAATGAACGCCGACGAGGCCCCGCCGCCGCGTTGTGGCGAAGCGCCGAACTCGGCCAACATAATGGCGCCCATCACCGCGACGACGAAGGCGCTGGCCAGCGCCCGGAAAAAATTCATCGCCCCCATGGCGACGCCGATCTGTTGGTGCGCGACCGCGTTCTGGATCGAGACGGTGACGGTGGGATACGAGCTGCCGGTGCCGATGCCAACGAGGCCGGTGATCAGCGCCACCGCCCACACCGGCATCAGCGGATGGACGACGAGCAGCGCGACTGACGCGGTAGCGATGCTGAGCATCACGATCGGCGCCCATTTGTAGTGGTCCATGTACAGCATGGCGCGGCCGGACAGGTACGAGCCCGGCGTCGTCATCATCACGATGGGAATGAGCGCCAAGCCGGAATCGCTGGCGGACAGGCCATGCACCATCTCGTAATAGAGCGGCACGAAGATGGTCAGGCCGATGGAGACGCCCTGGGTGCAGGCGGTGGTGAGGCAGCCGGCGCGCATCACCGGATTGTTGAGCACCGCGAGCGGCAGGAACGGCTCCGGCGCGCGGAGCACCCACCAGATGAAGGCCGCGGTCAGCACGACCGAGGCAATGACCAGAATGACGATCTGCTGCGACAGCCACGAATAGCGCGTGCCGCCCCAAGTCAGCGCCAACAGCAGCGCCACCGCGGCAGCCATCATCAGCGCAGCGCCGGTGAGATCGATCTTGTGGGCGCGTTCGTGGACCGGCACGCGTTTGAGTTGCCGGTTCGACAACAGCGCCGCCGCCAAGGCGAGCGGCACGTTGAGCCAAAAGATCACCGACCAGTGCAAATGCTCGGCAATGACGCCGCCGAGCACCGGGCCGGCGGCGCCGGCGACGATCCAGACCGAGCCGGTATAGGCCTGGTAATAGCCGCGCTCGCGTGGCGGCACCGCGTCAGCGATGATCGATTGCGTCAACGGCACGATGCCGCCGCCGCCGATGCCTTGCAGGCCGCGGCCGAGGATCAGCATCAACATGCTCGGCGCGGCGGCGCAGGCGGCCGAGCCCGCCATGAAGATGCCGAGCGCCACCAGCATCATGCCGCGCCGGCCGTAAATGTCGCTGAGCTTGCCATAGAGCGGCGCGACCACGGTCGAGGTCAACAAATAAGCGATCACCACCCAGGACAAGTTCTCGAAATCGTCGAAGGCGCGGCCAATGGTCGGCAGCGCCGTCGCCACGATGGTCTGGTTCAGCGCACCAAGAAACATCGCCAATGCCAGGCCGCCGATGATGGCGATGACTTCGCGCCGGCCGAGCTTGCGCTCGGTGGAGCGATGGCTGCCGGGATCTTTCGCGGCGCTTTCGATGTCCCCTTCCCCTTGCGGGGCGGGCTCGCCGGGTTCGAGTTTCTTGTGTTTTGGCGATGCCATGACCGAGATGACGACCTGCGCCGGACGATGAATTTGAGCCGCACCTTTGCGCCGCGCTGGCGACAGCGCAAGACACACGGAGCGGGTCAGCTATGCCGTTTCCTTGTTATTCCGCCACAGGATCGGCGACGCGCATGGGCCCATGCAACGGCCGCTCCTCGATCACCAACATGCAGAACAGCGAAACGGCGAGGCAGATGGCGGCGGCGATGAAGACCCAGTGAAAGGCCGGCGCCAAGTCGCTGTGGCCGGCCGCAATCTTTTCCAGCGTCGTGACGCCGGGCCCGTCGCCGATGCCGCCGAGCACGATGGCGCCGAATATCGCCACCACCAGCGCGCCGCCGAGCGTGCGGAAAAAATTCAACGTCCCGGTCGCGGTGCCGAGCTGGTGCGGCTTGACCACGTTCTGCATGACGATCGTGGAAACCGGATACATCGGGCCGAGACCGAAGCCGAGCACGGACAACAGCACGACGACGGTGCCGAGCGTGTGCCCGGCCGGGTCGACGGCAAGAGCGGCGAGCGCCGCGATGGCGACGACCAGGCCGAGGATCGGCACGCGCATGTAATGTTTCATGCGCACGATCACTCGCGTCGATACCAGCGAGCCGAGGGTGGCGCCGCCCATGTATGCAATCAGTGCCAGGCCGGACAGGCTCGCCGAAACACCGAGCACGGTCTGGCAATAGAGCGGCATATAGATGGTCACGCCGATGATGGTGCCGATCGAAAAGAACGCGGCGATGGTGATGGTGCTGGTCACCCGCCCGTGCAGGATCGCCAGCGGAATGAAGGGCTCGCGCGCGGTGAGAAGGCGCAGTGTGAACAGCATCCACAGCGCGCCTGAGCTCGCGATCAGGGTGACGATCCGCAACGAACTCCACGGATAACGGACGCCGCCCCACGAGAGCGCCAGCATCAGTGCCAACGCGGCGCCGACCATCAATGCTGCGCCGATCACATCGAGTTCGTGCGGCCGGTGGTTGCGCGGCAGGCGGCGCAGCGCGCGCTCGGTCATCACCAGCGCCACCGCGCCGAGCGGCAGGTTGATCCAGAAAATGAACGACCAGTGCAGATGGTCGGTGAGCAGGCCGCCGAGCACCGGGCCGAGAATGCTGGCGCTCATGAACATGATCGAGGTGCGGCCCTGCACCACCGGGCGCTCGCGCGGCGACAACAGGTCGGCGATGATGGTCTGCGCGATCGGCAATAGCCCGCCGCCGCCGATGCCTTGCAGCGCGCGCGCGAGAATCAATACCCAGATCGTCGGCGCCAGCGCGCAGGCGACCGAACCGGCGACGAAGATCACGATCGCGGCCAGCAGCAGCGCGCGGCGGCCGTAAATATCGGAAAGCTTGCCGAACAGCGGCGTCGCCACAGTCGCGGCGAGCAGATAAGCGGTCACGATCCATGACAGATCGTCGATGCCGCCAAGGCTCTTGCCGATCGCCGGCAGAGCCGGCGCGACGATGGTCTGTTCCAGCGCCGAGAGGAACATCGCCAGCATGATGCCGGCGACGATGGCGCGGATGGTGGCGTGATCGAGCGGTGCGGCCGTTGCGCGATGTTGCGGCGGCCGATCCGGCTCCACGGCGCCAGGAGCCGGCCGGCCTTCGCCCCGCCCTCGCGTTCGCGCGTCGCCACTGATGTCGGGGGCGATGCTGTGGGCGTCGTCGGGGGCGATTTGGCGGGTCATTGCGGGAGATCCTTGGCGGCATCCCTTGGCCCGCGCCGCGCCGCAATGCAACCGGCCTCGACGCAGAGCAGACGCGCAGTTCTACCTTTGGGAGCTCAGCCTCGCCGCCTTGCCGCCTTCGGCAGCTTCAGCGGCCAACTGACGATATAGTCTTCGAGCTCGCTGTCGGGCACGTTCACTTCGCTGGCATAGACGCGGCCGCGCACCGAGACGCCGGCGGCATGGACGGTCTCGGGATCGCCGGACACCAGCGGGTGCCACCAGTACAGATCCTTGCCCTCGGCGAGCAGCACGTAGGCGCAGGACGGCGGCAGCCAAGTGATGGTTTTGAGGTTTTTCGGCGTAAGCCGCACGCAATCGTCGACCTGTTCCAGCCGGTTTGCGTAGTCGCGGCAGCGGCAGGTCTCCCCGTCGAGCAGCCGGCAGCCAACATTGGTGTAATAGGTGCGGTCGGTCACCTCTTCCTCGAGCTTGTTGAGGCAGCATTTGCCGCAGCCGTCGCAGAGGCTTTCCCATTCTGAATTCGTCATTTTATCCAATGACTTACGCTTCCAGAACGGGATTTCAGCGTCGTCTTGGTTTTGGCCATCATCGGATGCCATGCTGCTCTCCAGGCCGCTCGCCCGTGGCAACGCTCCTCGGGCGGCGGGATTATCGTGACGCCACCATGCATAAGCCCAATTTGCCCCCAATTGCCATTCACCGTGTGATCGCCGCGGCATTGGCGGTCGGGCTTGCGTCCGCTAAACCAAGACTTGCTAAACTAAGGCCTGCCGAAACGGCAAGTTTTGCCGAAAAAACCCGGTCCCGGAGCGCTCAATCTTGACCGACATGTTCCCCGATCCGGGCAACGACTGGCTGCCGAAGTTCAAGCGGTTCCTGCTCGATATCGATTCGCGCATCGATTTCGCCGTGTTCCTCTCTGGCAAGTGGACGCGGGAAATCTACGAGCGCTTCACCGCGTTCATGGACCGCTGGCATGTCGCCGGCTGGCGGCGCTGGCTCCTTGTCGAGCCGCTGTCGGAGATGGCGACGCTCGGCACCGGCGGCCTTTTCCTCATGCTGGCGCTCGGCATCCCGTCGATGCGCCAGACCTCGGACGAAGACTGGCTGAAGAAATCCGATCTCGCGGTGACGTTTCTCGACCGCTACGGCAACGAGGTCGGCAACCGCGGCATCAAGCACAACGACTCCGTGCCGCTCGACGAAATGCCCGACAATCTGATCAAGGCAACGCTGGCGACCGAGGACCGCCGCTTCTACGAGCATTTCGGCATCGACTTTTACGGCACGTTCCGCGCGCTGATGACCAACGCGCAGGCGGGTGGCGTGGTGCAAGGTGGCTCGACCATCACCCAGCAACTCGCCAAGAATCTGTTTCTGAGCAACGAGCGCACCATCGAGCGCAAGATCAACGAGGCGTTCCTCGCGCTGTGGCTCGAAGCCCATTTGAGCAAGAACGAAATCCTAAAACTTTATCTCGACCGCGCCTATCTCGGCGGCGGCGCTTTCGGCGTCGACGCGGCGGCGGAATACTATTTCGGCAAATCGGTGCGCGATGTGACGCTGCCCGAAGCCGCGATGCTCGCCGGATTGTTCAAGGCGCCGAGCAAATTCTCCCCACTGGTCAATCTGCCCGCCGCCCGCGCCCGCGCCAACGTCGTGCTCGACAATCTGGTCGACAACGGTTTTATGACCGAAGGCCAAGTCTACGGCGCGCGGCGCAATCCGGCGACGCCGATCGACCGCCGTGATGCCGGCGCGCCGAACTATTATCTCGACTACGCCTTCGACGAGATGCGCAAGCTCGTCGACACGTTTCCCAAATCCGTCACCGATCGTTATTTCGTGGTGCGCACCGCGCTCGACTCCAATCTCCAGCACTATGCCGACCGCGAAGTCGAAACCGAATTGCGCCAATACGGCCGCGACTATGGCGCGAGCCAGGCCGCGGTGGTGATCGCCGATCTCGACGGCGGCGTGCGCGCCATGGTCGGCGGCCGCGATTATGGCGCCAGCCAGTTCAACCGCGCCACCGACGCGCTGCGCCAGCCCGGCTCTTCGTTCAAGCCGTATGTCTATGCCACCGCCTTGGCCAACGGCTTCAAGCCGACTTCGGTCATCGTCGATTCACCGGTCTGCATCGGCAATTGGTGTCCGCACAATTATTCCGGCGGCTATTCCGGCTCGGTGACGCTCTTGGAAGCCATCACGCACTCGATCAACGTCATTCCGGTGAAGCTCTCGATCGAGCTCGGCCACGGCAATCCGAAACTCGGCCGCGCCATGATCGTGCAGACCGCGCGCAATTTCGGCATCCAGTCGCCGCTGCCGGACACGCCGTCGCTGCCGATTGGCGCCGACGAGGTCTACGTCTACCAGCACGCCGTCGCCTATGCGACCTTTCCCAATCTCGGCAAAGCCGTGGTGCCGCATGCCGCGCTCGAAGTGCGCACCGGCACCGGCGAATTGGTGTGGCGCTTCGACCGCGACGGCAGGAAGCCGCAGCAGGTGATCGCGCCATCGGTAGCCCTCGACATGATCAAGATGATGCGTTCGGTGGTCGAGAACGGCACCGGCAAGCGCGCCGACCTCGACGGCGTGCCTGTCGCCGGCAAGACCGGCACCACCAATTCCTGGCGCGACGCCTGGTTCGTCGGCTACACCGGCAATTTCGCCGGCGCGGTGTGGATGGGCAACGACGACTATACCTCGACCAAGCGCATGACCGGCGGCACATTGCCGGCCATGACCTGGCACAACATCATGGCCTATGCGCACCAGGGCGTCGAATTGCGGCAATTGCCCGGCCTGCCGGCGCCGACCCACGCGCCGCCGCTCGCCGCCAATGCCACGTTCACCGGCAACGATGCGCCGCAGCAGGTGCTGCTGACACGCAAGGGCACCGATGCCCTGGTGCGGCTCGAACGCCTGCTCGATGACGCCAATCACGCGCTCGCCGCGCAATTGCCCGCCGGTACCCAGGGCGCGCTCGACAACGACAAGAGCCGCGCGAGTACTGTGGCGACGGCGACCGATCGCGCCGGCGCAGGCACCCGCGGCGAATAGATAGCGACTAACTGGATCGAGCGTGCGCCTTCTCTTCGGATCATGTTTCGCGCTGATTCTCGCCGCCACCATCGGTCTCGGCGCGACTTGGCTGACGATTACCCGCGGTGTCGCTTTCGGCTCGCTGACCATCGGTACCTGGAAGGCATGGCCGAAGAGCGGATCGGTCGACATCGATCCTTATGCGCGCGCCACCATCGCCCGCACCGGCGAATTGCCGCTCGGCACCGGCGACGGCGTGGCGTTCTATGCCCGCACCGATGATGCCGGAAATAATTTCGATGGCCGCTGCACCTTCACCGTCAGCGGCGTCACGCCGGCGGCGCGCTATTGGACGCTGACGCTGTACGATCCGGACGGACGCTTGGTCGCCAACACGATCGATCGGCACGGGTTCACCAGCGCGGAGATCCTGCGCGACATCGAAGGCCGCTTCACGATCAGCGTGGCGCCGCGGGCGCGGCCCGGCAATTGGCTGCCGACCGGCGGCATCGAGCGCTACATTCTGGTGTGGCGGTTCTACGATACGCCGATCGGCGTCGCCACGCGCACCGCCAAGGAAGCGCCAATGCCGGCGATCGCGCGAAAGACCTGCTCATGATCCGCCCGCTGTTATGGATTCTCGGCGCCATCCTGCTCGGCGGCATCGTACATCTGTCGACCGTGCTGGTGATGCCGCGGGCGGCGACCCAGGATGCCTATGCGCGGCTTGTTCCGCTCACGCCGGTCAACACCATGGTGCAGCTCGCGGCGCCGACCGCGGAAAATTCGATCATGCCGCTCATGGATCCGGCCTTTGCCGCGGCGGTGTGCCGCTACGATCTGTCCGGAGGCGCGATCAAGCTCAACGCGCCGCTGAGCCAGGCCTACACCTCGGTCACGTTCTATACGCGCAACAGCGTTGCCTACTATGCGATCGACGACCGCGCCGCCGGCCGGCGCGCCATCGAGCTCGACCTGATGACGCCGGAGCAGCACGCGCAGGTGCCCGAAGGCGAAGACGTCACCGCAGCCGACCGTCTGATCATCGAATCGCCGACCAAGACCGGGCTGATCGTGCTGCGAGCCTTGGCGCCGGAGCCGGGACTGATGCCGATGGCACGCCGCGCGTTGACCAATGCGCAATGCCGTCTCGGCCCGGTACAGTAATTATTTCTCAGCCACGACAGCCGGCACCGCCAACGCGGCGAAACGCGGCAACGGCACGATCTGGTTGCCGGCGATCAGCTGTTGCAGTTCGGTCAAAATCCGTTCGGCCTCGGCGGCGACCGGCATCGGCTCGGCGACGGTCAGATGCTCGAGCGCATAGCGATAGCTGGCGCAACGCTCGGTCAGCGAATGATGCACCCAGGCGATGGTCAGGCTGTTCTCGCCGACGCGCGCCATGGCGCTGATCCGTTCCGGCGGACTCAAGGTCGAGATAAATTGCATGCTCTTCTCGCGGCGCTGATCGATGTCGACGACGCGGCGCGCGGTGCCGAAGAACGGATCGATGCGCACGATGTCGTTGCGCATATCGTCGATCAACTGGTTGTAGCGCGCCGACGACGAGCGGTGGAACGGGCCGATCAGGTGCGCGTAATAGGCGGCGGGATCGAACGCCCACAGCGAGTGCCGGAAGACGCGGTTTTGGCCGTATTCGAGGACCACGGCGTCCCAGCGCTGCCGGTCGTAAGGCGCCTCGATCAGGGCAAAGGCAAGATCGCGCAGCGTGCGTTCGTCGTCGGTCAGATTATTGACCGAGACCGGTCCGCCGGCATGGACCGCGGCCTCCTGTCCGACCCAGGCATGAATGTCGTCGTTGACCAAAGGCTGCTGCAGCCGGCCGAAATCGCCGATGCTGGTGCAGCCGCCGAGGATCAGGAGAGCGAAGACGGCGAACGGCGCTGTCGCGCGGAGCGGTCGGACTCGCGGCGACATCGCTGTGACAACTTTCAGCGGCGCCTCATGCGCCGGCGGCCGCCATTGGCGGCCGGCGGCGGCATCTGCGGCTCCGCACTCTCGGCGACGACCGGATCGGCGTAGCGCTCGATCCGGATCACCGGCAAGATGATGACGGTTGCGGATTCGTCCTGCGCGTCGGCACGGCCGAACCGCACGATACGCCCCTCGTCGGGGAATTTGACAACGATGCCCACCAGCCACAATCCCTCAGACTGCCGGCTACGGACCTCCCACGCGATCCGCGCTAGCGGCGTCGTCACGATTAAGCGGCATGCAAGGTTAACGCTCCGCTAACGCGCACGACTTAGGCTATTGAGCGAAGTCAGCTCCGTGGTCCCTGTTGCGATTGAGTCGCGTGTGATGAAAACGCCTACCTTGTCCAGTCTCAACGGCCTCGCCGATATCGGTTTGCGCAGCGGCGTCGATATGCGTCCGACGCTGATCCGCGTCCTCACCGACCTCTACGTCCAGAAGCTGACCCACACGGCGGACGAGGAACGCCATTACACCGAGCTGGCGCTGCGGCTTCTCGATGGCGTCGATGTGCCGACCCGCGCCACGGTCGCGGCACGGTTGGCCAAGCACCTCTCGCCGCCGCTGCGGGTCATTCAATATCTCGTTAACGATTTGCCGGAAATTGCCGCCTCGCTGCGCGGCCATGCAGCGCTTAAGCCTCCTGCTCAACCGGCCGCGCCGCCGCTGCCGCCGGTGGCGATCGCTCCGACGATCGAGCTCACCACGCCTGCCGAACCGCCGCTGCATGACGAGCCGATCGAGCACGCACCAATCACCGACCTGCGCGGCATCTTGGATGCGACGACCGCGGGCGAGCTCAACGATATTTTCTTCACCGCCGCCGAACACGAGCGGCGCCTCATCCTGCTCAACCTCCACGTCGCCGCACCGCTGTCGCCGGGGCAGGTCGTGGTCTTGCGCGACCCCGGCATCGGCCAGCGCCTGGAAGCGGCGGCGCTGGGCAATCATCGCGAGGAGCTCGTCAAGCACCTCGCGGAAGCCTTGCGTATCCCGCGTGAGCAAGCCCGCCGCATCGTGCGCGATGATCATGGCGAGCCGCTCGTGGTGGCGGTCAAGGCGCTCGGCATCTCACGCGACGTGGTTTATCGGCTCCTGATGTTCGTCAATCCGGCGGTCGGCCATTCGGTCGAGCGCGTCCATGCCTTGGCGACGCTCTATGACGAGATGACCGCGCAGGCGGCCGAAGGCATGGTCGCAATCTGGCAGGCGCTGCGCAGCGAGGCACGCGCAACCGCAAAGCACCAGCCGCTGCTGTGGAACGACGAGCGCTCGCGCGCTCGCCCTGCGGCAGCGCCGGCACGGCGCCCGCTGGCCGCGCCGCGAACCAATATCCGCCGCGAAGTGTCTTGAACCGCGGCGGCGCCGCCTTCAGCCGGCGACGATGTCGAGAAAATTCCGCCCTGCGCGGTCCTCGACTTCGACAATCCAGACATCGGGATCGAATTTGATCTCGCGCGCCAGATAGGCCTCGACGGCTTCGTCGGGCGCCGGCCGCTCTTTGAGGCTCGGGCTGAAGGCGCGGTCGGCTTCGCGCATCGCGTCGAATTCGCTCTGCGGCGCCGGACCGAACAAATCCGAGGTGCCGTCGAGCCGGCAGATGCGAATGAACACGGCGCCGGCCTCCTCGGCGCCGCGCCGGCGCACAACGGCGGCAGCGCCCTCGACCTGGCAGCGGCGCAGATAGGCGGCAACCCAAACTGCGGTTTTCAGACGCATCGTCCGGTCCACGGCGGCGAATGAGACGACGTATGCCTCGATCCGGCCGAGGCCGCAAATTATTCGATTGGATGCCCGGTCATGGCAGCGAGCTCGTTGACCAGGCGATCGGACACCCGGCCGCTGACCGGCAACTTGTGCTCGCGCTCGAACTTTTCGATGGCCTGACTGGTCGCGTCATCGAGCGTGCCGGTTGGCTTGATCTGGCCGTAGCCGTAATTGGACAGCACGCGCTGCACCGCCAGGATGCGCGGCGACGGCCCGATTAGCTCGGCGATGGGATCATTGCGCCGCGGCGACGGCACCGGAATCGGCACAGTTTGCGGCGGCCGCGCCACCGAGTGCGTGGCACTCATATCGATGATCCGCGGCCCGGTCTGCTCCGCAGGCTTGGGCGCCGCATCGGCCGTCTTCTGCACTGTCGGATTGGCGACGAACGGCGCCGGCCGGGCGCCCGATTGCAGGAAAACCGCATTGACGACGATCAGGATGGTCGCTGCCGTCGCGGCGAGAATAGCGAAGGAATCGACCGGCCGGTCGATTGCCTGCGTCCACAGCCGCGCGCCGAACGACAGCGTCCCGGCGCGCGCGTTGGCGCGGCCTCTATCGTTGTGGCGATCACGCACTTTTCTTCACCGCGTTTGCCGGCTGCACGGTGCCGGCCGTTTGATTCATGGGGATGATGATCGGGCTGACCACGCCAAAACTGCGTTTTTTTACCGGCCGCGACCGCTCGCAATCGAGTGGCAGGCCAATCGTGATGCGGGTGCCCTCGCCGACCCGGCTGCGGATCGAGAATTCGCCGCCGTGCAGCCGCACCAGGCCCTTGACGATGGAAAGCCCCAAACCGGTGCCGCCGTGGCGGCGGTCGTAGGAGGCGCCGGCCTGGAAATACGGCTCGCCGACCCGCGCCAAATCCTCGTCGCTGATGCCGACGCCACTGTCCTCGACCACGAAGGTGATGTTGCCCGCCTCGGCGCGGGCGCCGACCAAAACCTTGCCGCCGCGGTCGGTGAAGCGGATCGCGTTCGACAACAGATTGAACATGATCTGGTTGAGCGCACGCTTGTCGGCGACGATCTCCGGCAGATCGCCGGGCACCGTCCGTTCGAGCGCAACGCCAGCCTCGCGCGCCCGCAGCGCCAGAATGTCGCAACAGGTGGCGATGACGTGCCCCGGATTGAACGGCTCCGGCGTGATCTCGAAATTGTCGGTCTCGATCTTCGACATGTCGAGGATGCCGTTGACGACCGACAGCAGATGGTTGCCGGAATCGTTGATCAGGCCGGCATATTCGTTGCGCCGCTTGGCGTCGAGCATCAGCGCCGATTCTCTCTTCAACATCTCGGAGAAGCCGATGATGGCATTGAGCGGCGTGCGCAATTCGTGGCTCATGGTGGCGAGGAAACGGCTTTTCGCCGCATTGGCGCGCTCGGCCTCGGCGTGGGCGTCTTCGAGCTCCTGCTGCTTCTGCTTGCGCCGGGTGACGTCGCGCAACACCGCAACCACTTCGCGGCGGCCCGCCTCGCCGGCACCGGCGCCGGCCTGTTCGAGCGGCCGGCAGCGCATCTCGATCCAGACGAATTCCATCGCCGGATGCCCATGGGCATCGGCGCCGTCGCGCCGCACCCGGAACTCCGCCGAGCGGCTTTCCGCGAGCGCCGCGGTGTCGCCGAGCGCGGTCAGGTAGGCGGGCCGGTCGGCGACATGGACGCGGTCGAACAGGCCATGGCCGTGCAAACCGGCAAGGCGCGCGCCGAACAGCGCCTCGCCTGCCGGCGACATGAACAGCACGCCGCCGTCGCGGCCGTGCCGCGTGATCACGTCGGTCATATTATGCGCCAGGAGTCGATAGCGGTCCTCTTCGGCGTAGAGCAGCCAAAAACTGGTGCGCGCTAGCGTCTCGGCGCCGAGCGCGAGCCCCGCCGCATAGAGCGCCGCCGATACGATGCCAAGCGCGGCCAGCGCCGCGTGCGAGCTCGGGCTGGGTGTCGGCAAAAGATGTTGGGTGTCGAGCAGCACCAGGAGCCCGGTGGCGCCGAGCGCGAGCGTCGAGGCGGTGGCGACGACGCGACGCGAAGCGGACAGCGCCGCTTCGAGCGGCACGACGACGAGCCAGATCGCGGCGAAAGAGACAATGCCGCCGGTCGACGCGGCCACCGCTGTCACCAGTCCGGTCAGCGCCAGCGACGACAGCACGTGCGCGCTCTCGTAGCGGCCGGTGCGCGACAGAAAGTAGGCGGTGAGGATCGGCACCACGAGCCAGGCAAAGACCATCAGCTCGATCGTGGTCGGCGTGCCGCGTGCGAACAGGTAAACCGGGAACGACGCCAGAGCGATGATGCTGCCGAGGAGCCGCGGCGCAATAAAGGCGCGATGCCGCGACGCCGTCAGCGCATCCTGTTGCGCCGAAGGGTGGACAAGCGTTTCGACATAATCCCGTATTGGCGCGAAGAGGCCCACGATCCCGTCGCACGCCCGCTTTGCAGACGCGCTCCCCTTGTTCTGTTGTGCGATCGTGTCAGACGCCGCTTAAACGAACGCTAAAACGCCCTGCTCGGCGCCGGCCGGACGGCGCGTTGGCGCACCGCGGTTTCCGCCATCATGGTGAATCGCTCGTTGCCGCGAACGGTTGCCATATGTTTGACGTTTGCGGTCGTTGCGGAAGTGCCTGCAAATCGCTGATCTTTCGCCTTCGCCAAAACGTTGCAAAAGCCGGCTTCGCGCGCATTCGCTCAAATTTTAGGTAAATTATATTTTGTCCAATTGGACGAAAATTTGCGGCGTATTCTCGTCGATTATGGACAAAAACGTCCCCGTCGAACGAACGCGGCTTTCAATGCTGCCTGCTAGGTTGCGCGGGCGTGCGGCGACCTATGCCGCCGGGGATACGGGTCTGATGTTCTTTTTGTTGCGAATGGCGTTCTGGCTCGGCGTCGTGCTGGTGCTCTTGCCCAGCGGATCGGCGCAGCATGCCACGCAGTCGGGCGACGTCGGCGCCTCCGACGCGGTCTCGGCGGCGTCCGCCACGGTTCGGGACATGCGCGGCTTCTGCAGCCGTCAGCCCGATGCCTGTACGGTCGGCTCGCAGGTCGCGGTGTCGCTCGGCTACAGGGCGCAAGCCGGCGCCAAGATGCTTTACGATTTCTTGACCGAGGCGATGGCGCCGAAAGAGACCGGCGCCCTGGCTCACGGCGCAGCCCCGCGCGGCAGTGCCGCCAAAGTCGAGCCGGTCAAGTCCGCGCCGTCCTCGCAGAATACGCTCACGCCCGCCGATCTCGCACCGGCCTGGCACGGGCCGCTGCCGCCCAAAGACGCCAAGCACGCGGCTTAAGGGCGCGTCCTCATCGGTTTGATCCCGGTCGGCTCGACTGAGCCTCGTCGCCGCCATATGCCTTCAGGGGTGCGACAGCGACCGGCTCTTTGCTGGCGGTCGTGGTCGGCGTTTTGCGCCTGAGAGTATATTTGACAGTATATTTGCGCGCGCTGGTCGGCCGGGTCACAGTTGACCCCGGCATGCGGTAGCCTAGAGGGTAGTAATAATACACCCCGTCCGTGGCATATTGGCAGCGCTCCGGGTAAATGTCGCAAAACTTGGTGGCCGCTCGCGCAGCCATGACGTCCGAGACGATCAGCGTTGAGGTGGCCAACGCGACACGCCATAACGACATTCGAAATGTCATTATTTTTCCCCGGAATCGGCTCGCCCTTATAAAGCAAGGTACAACCGATACTTGCCGGATTAAACTGTCTATATCGTCCGGCCGTGCGGCACGGGACGGGCGCATCGACCCGACCGGCCCCGCGACCTATATAGAGAGCGATGCGGAACCAAGGCTTGATGGCTGATATCGACGAAATCATCGACAATTTCTCGCTCCTCGACGAGTGGGACGACCGCTATCGCTATCTGATCGAGCTGGGGCGGGAACTGCCGCCGCTTGCGGCTGAAGCCCACAACGAGGCCAACAAGGTGCGCGGCTGCGCCAGCCAGGTCTGGCTCGATACCAGCGTGCGTCCCAACGGCGCGGGCGGACCGGTGCTCAGCTTCGTCGGCGACAGCGATGCGCATATCGTGCGCGGGCTGATCGCCATCCTGTTCGCGATGTATTCGGGGCATAGCGCCAAGGACATTCTCGCCACCGACGCCGTTGCGCTGTTCGAAAAAATGGGGCTGCGCGAGCATCTCACGCCGCAGCGCTCGAACGGTTTTCGTTCCATGGTCGAGCGCATCCACTCCGATGCGCGCGCCGCGCTCGCGGCCGTGGCTTGAGCCACAGGCCGACTGCGCCCCCGTTGCCGCGTTCCAGCCGCGTGCCAAGCCGGGTTGTAAGTCTCGTCCCGGGCGTGAAATGATCGGCCGTACTGGCAACACGTTGGACAGAGCAAGCACCACTTGCGCATGCGCACCGGACTGACGGACGTCTTCGCCGGCGCGATCTGCAGCGTGCTGACGATCACCTACTCGCTGTCCTACGCGGCGCTCATTTTCAGCGGGCCGCTCGCGCCTTTCTTGTCCTACGGCATTGCGGTGACGTTCATGTCCGCCGCTGTCGGCGGAGCGTATGTGGCGTTGCGCAGCTCGCTGCCGTTTGCGGTCGCCGGGCCGGACAGCTCGATCTCCGTCGTCATTGCCGCGCTCGTTGTCTCGGTGCTGCAGCGGGTTGCCGCCGGCGGCGATACCGATCTGCTCGCGGCGGCCATCATCGCCATGGCACTGGCGACGGCGCTGACCGGGCTCCTGATGTGCGTGCTGGGCTTCACCCATGCCGGGCGCGCCATCCGCTTTCTACCCTATCCGGTGATCGGCGGATTCCTCGGTGCCACCGGCTGGTTCATGGTCACCGGCGCCGTCCAGGTCGTCACCGACCAACCTGCGGCGTGGGCCAATCTCGGCGCCTTCGCCGGGGCCACGACCGGCGCCAAGCTCGCGGCCGGAGCGGCGGTCGCCATTATCTTGCACGTGCTGCTGCGCCGCACGAAAAGCCCGTTCGCGCTCCCCGGCGTGCTGCTGGCGTCATTCGCCGCCATGCACCTCGTTCTGCTGGCAAGCGGCACGTCGATCGGTGCGGCACAAGCCAGCGGCTGGATGTTCCATCCGCAACCCCCGGCCTCGCTCGCCTTGCCGTGGAAAACGGCCGCGCTGCACGCATTTCCCTGGGGTGCACTGCCGTCCTTTGCCGGTGACGTGCTCGCCGTGATGTTCGTCACCATCAGCACGCTGCTGCTCAACACCACTGGGATCGAAATCGCGACGCGGAGCGAGGCCAATATCGAGCGCGATCTCAAAGTGCACGGCCTCGCCAATCTCCTGACCGGCGGGCTCGGCGGCATGGTGGTCTGCACGTCGCTCAGCCGCTCGATCCTGGTCCGCACCGCGGGCGCGACCAGCCGGCTATCCGGGCTGACGGTCGCTGCGATTTCCGCCGGCGTGCTGGTCGCCGATCCGTCGTTCCTCGGCTACGTGCCCAAATACGTTCTCGGCGGGCTGTTGCTCTACCTCGGTTCTGATCTCGTGTATCAATGGCTCATTCATTCGTCGCGGCGATTGCTGCTGCTCGAATATCTGTCGCTGATCGCCATCGCCACCCTCATCATCTACTTTGGCTTCATCGCCGGCGTCGTGATCGGCATCGTCATCGGCTGCGCCACCTTCGCGTTCAGCGCCAGCCGCGTCAACGCGATCAAGTTCAATTTCGACGGCTCGAACTACCGCTCGACGCTCGACCGCGGGCCGAGCGAACTGGCGCTATTGGCCGAACACGGCTGCCAGATCCAGGGCATGACCCTGCAAAGCTACCTGTTTTTCGGCTCGGCCAACCGGCTCTATCAATACGTCAAGACATTGCTGGCGCGGCAGCCGGACTGCCGCTTTCTGATTTTCGATTTCCGGCTCGTCACCGGGATCGATTCGTCGGCCACGCACAGTTTCGCGCAGATCAAGCAGGTCACCGCCGCGCACGGCGCGCGCATCGTTCTGGCCAATCTCGGCCCGGAGCTGGAACGCGCCTTTCGCACCGCGCGCTTTATCTCCGACGACGTTACCATCGTCGCCGACCTCGACCGCGCGCTGGAATCGTGCGAGCAGCAGGTCATCGAGACCCATCGTGCCGAAGCCGGCGAGAAGCCGTCGCTGCGCGCCTGGTTGTCCGAAGCCTTGGGTGACGCCGCGCATGCCGACCGCTTGGCAAAATATTGCCGGCGGCTCGAAGTCGAAGCCGGCGATATCATCGCGCGGCAGGGCGAGCCGGCCGCTTCGATGCATTTCATTCTCGAAGGCCGCGTCGGCATCATCGTCGATATGGGCGATGGCCGGACCATGCGTGTGCGCAGTCTCGGCCGCCACACCACCATCGGCGAAATGGGCTTGATCACGCAGCGGCCGCGCAGCGCCACCATCCAGGCCGAGACCATAAGCGTGCTCTACGAGCTCGCCGCGGTCGATTACGAGACGATCAAGCGCGATCAGCCGGCGCTCAGCCAGGCGCTGCTGGCCTATGTGGTCGCCGTGATGGCCGAGCGGCTCAGTTTTGCCAACCGCGTGGTCGGCGTATTGCAGCGCTGACAAGCGAACGTGGAGCGATCACCCGCGATCTTTGCGGCGGCGGCGCTGCTGGCCGAGCCCCATCTGCTTGGCCAGTTGCGAGCGGGCCTCGGCGTATTTCGGCGCCACCATCGGATAATCGGGCGGCAGGCCCCACTTCTCGCGATATTGCTCCGGCGTCATGCCGTAGCGCGTGCGCAGGTGCCGCTTGAGCGACTTGAATTTATGGCCGTCTTCCAGGCAAACGATGTGTTCGGGCGTGACCGAGCGCTTGACCGGCACCGCCGGCTTGAGCGGCTCAGCCGGCGCCGCCGCCTCGCCGCCCGAGACGCGCTTTAATGCCGCGTGCACCTGGCTGATCAGGTTCGGGACATCGGCGCTGGGCACCGTATTGTTGCTGACATAGGCCGACACGATGTTCGCCGTCAGCTCGATAAAGCTGCTGCTATCGCCTGAAGTATCGGCCATGGCTTGCGATCTCTGTTCGTTAGTGCGGTTCAGCGTATACAGTCAAAAGCAAGCATTCGATGACGGCATATTGTGCCGCGACGAATCTGAAACCTACTTGTAAGATTAGTTATATTAGGCGTTGAAAGTAAAGGCCCATAAAACCGCCGCAGCCGGTCAAGTCTTGGTCGGCAGGACTTCGGCAGCTGGCAAAAAGCCTGCGGGCGGGACTACGCGCTTTGCTCGATGTGATTGCGCAGTTCGGTGATCGAGCCGAAACGCAACATGCCCTGTGGCAGTTGCGCCTCGATCGAGCCGTCCGAGTAAAGCGTGTAGGCCATGCCGTCGACGACCCCGGATTTGAGGATAGAGACCGGTGTCGGCGCTTCGGGCACCGGCGCCGCGGGACGCGGCTCGGGCGCAGGCTCTCTGAACTGGAATTGCACCGGTTCTGGCGTCAGGACCGGTTCGACCGGGAGCACCGGCGGTTGCTGGACGACGGGCTGTTGCACGGCTGGCGCCGGCGCCTCTTGTCCTGGCCGCTGCTTTTTCGGCCAAAAAGCTTCAAAATTCTTCGCCCGCTCCGGTCGGCTTGACGGACGCGCCTGAACCTCAAACCGCGGCTCGATCCTTGCCGGCGCGGCGCCATTGGTCTGTCGGGCGACTGCACTATTCGCCTCGGCAATAACCTCATCGGCGCGGACCGATGGCTTGGGCGACAGCGACACGTTGGCGTCCTCGACGACCGGTGCGTTTTCGAGCCGTACCAGGGTCGGAAATTTTTCGCGAAGCCGCTCCAACGCGGCGTCTTCGGGCAGCACCCGTGCCGTGGCAACAGCCGGTGCCGGCGGCACAGCCGGCTCAGCGACTGGCTTGGGTGGAAATGGAATGCGAGGGGGAGCAGCGGCAACTGGCTCCTCAGCGGCCGGAGCGGTGGCTTCCTCATGGAGGACCGGCTGTGGCAACGGCCGTGCGGCGAGTGCTTTTTCGATGCGTCCGAGCACGCGAACCGCAAGCGCAAGGCCGATGAGGATGAGGCCGCCGACAATCGCGACGGCGCCTGGCGTGACGATCGAGGCGTCGTAATCCCGTCCGCCGAGCGGCAGGCCCGGACCGATAAGCACGACCCCAGCCGCGGCGATAACCGCACCCAAAATCAATAGAAACGCATACATACGCCCGTCCCCCCGAAGGACGCCCGGAGGCCCTAAAGTGGCATCATTTTGACCGCACTGTGACAGCGGCGCAAGGTTAATATATCCGCGCGATTGGTTACCGGCGGCGGCCGATCTGACGACCGCGCCCGACAGTCGCAGCCGAGGGCGTTGCCGGGAGCGCTACCGAGAGCCGTTGCCCAAACCCCTGGCTTCGGCCTATCTAGAGGAACTTTTCGCTTCGTTTGGCGGTTTCACCGACACGCCCGCATCGTCCCACGCCGCATTGAGGAGTAGACCTAATGGCATTCACCTTGCCCGAACTGCCCTATCCCTACGACGCGCTCGCCCCCACCATGTCGCGCGAGACGCTGGAATTCCATCACGACAAGCACCACGCCGCTTACGTGACCAACGGCAATAACCTCGCCAAAGGCACGGAGTGGGAAAATAAGCCGGTCGAGGAGGTCGTCAAAGGCACCTTCGGCAAGAACGCCGGCCTCTTCAACAATGCCGCCCAGCACTACAACCACATCCATTTCTGGAAGTGGATGAAGAAGGGCGGCGGCGGCGACAAGATCCCCGGCAAGCTGGAAAAGCAGATCGTCACCGACATCGGCCCGATCGCAAAATTCAAGGAAGATTTCATCCAGGCCGGCGTCACCCAGTTCGGCTCCGGCTGGTGCTGGCTCGCGGTCAAGGACGGCAAGCTCGCCATCTCGAAAACGCCGAACGGGGAAAATCCGCTGGTGCACGGCGGCACTCCCATCCTCGGCTGCGACGTGTGGGAGCACTCCTACTACATCGACTATCGCAACCGGCGCCCCGATTACCTCAAGGCGTTCTTCGAGAGTCTCATCAACTGGGACCACGTCGCCGAGATGTACGAAGCGGCGACCAAATAGGCGCCGTCACGACCATGCGCGCTTGGAAGCGGGGCCTCGCGCCCCGCTTTTTGCACCCGACGCCATTTCGGTGCCCGCGCCGGCGCCCTGCCCTTTTGCCGCATTGTGCGCATCGCTCGCAGGCCGCATCTGTTCGCGGCAATACGCACATCTGAAACCGGGCCAGTCGTGCACCAACCCGCGGCGGAGCCGAAAACCTTGTCATCGGGCGCGATCACGCGCCGGCTGGATGCGCTGGCGATCGGCGTGTTGGTGCTCACCGGAGCCGTCGCCGCAGCGACGTTTCGCGACTACGGTCTCGGCTGGGACGACTACACCCATTCGCAATATGGCGACCTTCTGGTGTCGCTCTATTCATCCGGCTTTGCCGACAAGCGCGCACTGTCGTTCGTCAATCTCTACATGTACGGCGGCGGTTTCGATTTGCTCGCCGCGCTGGCCGCCAAAATTTTGCCGTTCGGCCTGTTCGAGACGCGCCGACTGGTGGGCGCGGCCGTCGGTCTCGTCGGCCTGTTCGTGACCTGGCGGCTCGGCCGGCGCCTTGGCGGCCCGCTCGCCGGTTTGATCGGACTCATCCTTCTCGCCACCTGTCCGCTCTACTACGGACATATGTTCATCAACGCCAAGGATGGTCCGTTCGCGGTCGCCAGCGTCATTGCGCTGCTTGGCATCGTGCGCGCCTTCGAGGAATATCCGCGGGCGACGCCGGCGACCGTTGCGCTCACCGGTATCGGCGTCGGGCTTGCCGTCGGCTCGCGTGTCATGGGCGGCTTTGCGGTGCTCGACGGCCTGCTGCCGCTATTGTTCCTTGTTGCCGTTCGATCGCGCGCGAGCGCTGCAAAACCGGCGTTGGCGGAGTGCGGCTCGTTCCTGCTCGCATTCCTTCCAGGCATCATACTGGCCTATCTGGTCATGGGCCTGGTATGGCCGTGGAGCGTCGTCGCGCCGCTCAATCCGTTTCACGCCGTCGAATATTTTTCCAATTTTTTCGAAAAACCGTGGCGCGAGCTGTTCGACGGCCAATTGATCCCGGTTCCCGATATGCCGCGGAGCTACGTGCCGACGCTCGTCGCGCTGCAATTGCCAGAAATCCTGCTGGCGCTGGGGCTTTCCGGCATTGCCGGCGCGACCGTCGCCGTGGCCGGGCGCAGCCGTGGCGGCTCAGCCGGACACCGCGCGGCGCTTCTCGCCGTGGTGCTTGCCGCCACGCTGCCCATTCTCATCACCATTGCGGCGCGGCCGGCGATGTACAACGGCATTCGCCACTTCGTTTTCGTGTTGCCGCCGTTTGCCGTGCTCGGCGGGCTTGCCGGCGCTTGGATCGCGCGCCGGCTGGAACCGCTCGGCCGCGCTGCACCGGTCGCGGGCGCGCTGGTGCTGGTCGTGGGCGCGGTCTCCCCGGTCATCGCAATGGCGCGGCTGCATCCGTACGAATACACGCACTTCAACCGCATCGCCGGCGGTGCGGCCGGCGCGCGGCCACGCTTCATGCTCGACTATTGGGGACTGTCGCTGACCCAAGCCGCGCGGCAGTTGCGCGCGGTCATTGCGGAACGCGGCGAACAGCCGTCCCGCGGACCCTGGACGGTCGCGGTCTGCGGCCCGCATCCGCCGGTCACCGTCGCGCTCGGGCCGCAATTCACCACCACCTGGAACCCCAAAGGCGCCGACTTCGCCATGATGCTCGGCGAATTCTACTGCGCCAAGCTCGATGCGCCGGTGCTGTTCGAGATCGTGCGCGATGGTGTCGTTTATGCCCGTGTCTACGACATCCGCGGCCGCTCGATCGCGACGCTGTTGACGGTGCCCGGGATCGATCAACAATAGGCGCGATTGTCGCGATGGAGGTCGGGCCATGAATGGTGCCAGTGTCTATGCGTTCGACGCCTACGGCACGTTGTTCGACGTCCATGCCGCGATCGCGCGGCATCGCGCCGCCGCCGGCCCCAACGCCGAGCGCTTTTCGGAAATCTGGCGGTTAAAGCAGCTCGAATATGCCTGGACCTTGACGCTTGCCGGCCACTACGCCGATTTTTGGACGCTGACTGAGCGGGCGCTGGACTACGCTTTCGATCGCGTGCCGACAGTCAGCCGCGCGCTGCGCAGCAAACTGCTCGACGCCTATCTCACGCTCGACGCCTTTGCCGACGCGCACGCCGCGCTGGCTGATCTCAAGGTGCGTGGCCGGCGCATCGCCATTCTCTCCAACGGCACGCCGCGCATGCTCGATGCCGCGGCGCAAGCGTCGGGCATCGCCCCGCTGTGCGATGCCGTACTGTCGGTGGATGCCGTGCGCATGTACAAGCCGCGGCCGGAAGTCTACGCGCTCGTCACCGATCGTTTCGGCGTCAAGGCCGGCGAGGTCGCGTTCGTTTCGTCGAACCGATGGGACATCATGGGCGCGGCCTCGTTCGGCTTCCGCGCCGTGTGGGTCAATCGCGCGCAGATGCCGCAGGAATATCCGCACCAGCCGCCGGTGCACACCGTGTCCGAGCTATCGGCGCTGCCGCCGCTCGTGCTCTGACGGTTGGTTATGCGTTCACCGCGACCGCTTCGGCTTGAACCGGAGGCAGCAATTGCGGAGCGACGAAAGTCCCCTGCTCCAGCGCCTCGATCTGCTTATCGAGCTGCGCGATGGCGTAGCGCGTATAGGGGCCGATGTGGAGATAAAAGCCCATCAGCGTGACCACCGCGCGTATCGCGCCGGGATTGGTGTTCAGGCAATTGGTGAAGGTGCGCCAGAACCGGTCGCGATGCTCCGGCATGCGGCGCAGGATCTCGTGCACGACATTGACGGTGCCGATCTTGGCGCGGATATCGCCTTTCGGCATTTCGCGGCGGCGGTCGGAGCAGTTGAGCAGCGAGACCAGCCGGTCGATGCGCCCGCAATAGGCCTCGGGCGTGTAGACCGTGGCCAGCACGCGGCGAAGATCGCGGAGCACTTCCAGCCGTGGACGCTTGGTCTCAAAATTCAGCCCACTTGCGATCTGATCGTTCGAGCCCTGCGGCATGAACTCGGCGTCGACCTGCAGGCGCCCTTCGCGCGCCAGCCGCCGCGACAATTGGGTGTTCGGCAGCGCCCACAGGAGCCCGATGGCCGCCATCGGGATAGCGCAATCTTCGATCAATTCGATCATTGGCTCGGCGATCGAGCCCTTCTCGCTGTCGAAGCCGACGATAAAGCCGGCGGTGACGAAAATGCCGGCCCGGTAGATCTTGTGGACGCTTTCGGGAATGCTGCGCCGCGTGTTCTGCTTCTTGCGCATCGCAATCAGCGTAGCGGTGTCCGGACTTTCGATGCCCATGAAGATGACGAAGAAATTCGCCTTCTTCAACAGCGCGATCAACTCGGCATCATCGGCCAGATTGAGCGATGCCTCGGTGGAGAATTCGAACGGATAATCGCGCTCCTCGAGCCATTGGATGAGATGCGGCAGGAACAGTTTGAGCGATTTTTTGTTGCCGATCAGGTTGTCGTCGACGAAATCGACATGGCCGCGGTAGCCGAGCTGATAGAGCGCTTCCAACTCTTCCAGCATCTGCGGGGCGGTCTTGGTGCGCGGCACCCGGCCGTAGAGCTCGATGATGTCGCAGAATTCGCAGGTGAACGGGCAGCCGCGCGAATACTGCACGCCGAGATGCATGTATTGATCGAACTTGAGCAGATCGAAGCGCGGCTTCGGCGTCTTGGTGACGTCGATCGTGAATTTCGGCGCCTCGAACAGCCCCTCGTAGCTGTCGTTGTCGACTGCATCGATGAACTTGTCGATGACGCCCTCGGCCTCGCCGACGACGCGAAAATTCGCGCGCTCGTAGACATGCGGGCTCGAGGACACGTCCGGGCCGCCGACGGCAACCGGTACGCCGCGACTGCGGCACATCTCGATGATGTCGAGCGTGCTCGCCTGCTGGAACATCATGCCACCGCTCATCACCAAGTCGGCCCATTGCAGGTCGGCGTCGGTCAACTCTTCGGTGTTGAGGTTGACGAGCCGGGCACTCCATTCGCGCGGCAGCATGGCCGCGATCGTGATCAGGCCGAGCGGGATGGTGGGATATTTGGCGCCGACGACGGCGCATGACTCGCGGTAATTCCAGAACGACTCGTTGGTAAAGCGCGGATAGATCATCAGGACATTGCGGGCCTTGGGCCGCGACATCCGTGCGCTTCCATTAAGTTGCTGTTCCAAGGAACCCCGTCCCCGTTACATTCGCTGTGCTATGCCGGCCTGATCCGCCATGAGAAGGACAAAGCCAGACTCCCGCGATCCTGTCCAGCGTAGAAAAATACCGCCGGATCATGGTCTTATCACTGCCTGGCGATGGCGGCCGGACTGGCGCTTGACGGTTATTCCGCTAACCTTGGGTTCCGATCCGCGCCTGGTCACGAGAAGGAAGCGAAAATGCGCGCCGCCTATTATGAGCAGAACGGCCCAGCCAACGCGGTGCTAAAGCTGGGCGAGGTCGAAACGCCGCGACCTGGGCCCGGTGAAGTGCGCGTCAAGCTTGTCACGTCCGGCGTCAACCCCTCCGACGTGAAGGCGCGCTCGGGCGCGACGCGCAAGATCGCCTATCCGCGCGTCATTCCGCACAGCGACGGTGCCGGCGAAATCGACCTGGTGGGCGACGGCGTATCCGCCGCGCGTGTTGGCGAGCGCGTCTGGGTGTGGAACGGACAATGGCTGCGTCCATTCGGCACTTGCGCTGACTACATCGTGCTCCCCGCGGCGCAAGCGGTGCGCCTGCCGGCCAAGACCAGTTTCGAAGTCGGCGCCTGTCTCGGCATTCCGGCGATGACCGCCTACCACGCCATTGCGGTGGCCGGCGCCGCACCGGGCGTGACGCTTCTGATTGCCGGCGGGGCCGGCGCCGTCGGGCATCACGCCATACAATTCGCCAAAGTCGCCGGCGCGACTGTGGTCGCCACCGTTAGTTCGCGCGAGAAAGCCGACGCCGCGCGCGCGGCCGGGGCCGATCACACCATCGATTACCGGCGCGAAAACGTCGGCGAACGGGTGATGGCGATGACGGCTAAGAAAGGCGTCGATGCCATCGTCGAAGTGGATTTTGCCGCCAACGCGATGCTCGCGCCGCACGTGCTGCGCGAGCGCGGCACCATCGTGATCTACGGAACCGGCGCTCCGCAATCCGAAATTCCCGGCATGTTCTTTCTGCGCAACGCCATCACATTGAAGTACATTTATGTGTACGAACTCAACACCGCCGAACGTACTGCGGCGCTCGACGCCATCACGCGCGCGCTTGAAGCCGGCGCTCTCGCCACTTTGATCGGCAAAACGTTTCCGCTCGCGGATATCGTCGCCGCGCACGAAGCCGTCGAGGGCGGCAAAATCCTCGGCAATGTCGTGGTCGATATCGGTTGACCGCCGGCGCTAGGCCGCGTGGTCTTCGCCGCTTTCGGGATTCTTCAACGCGGCCACGATTTGCTGCCTGGTCAACCGCGTGCCATCGTCGCCTTCGATCAAGAGCGCAACGCGGTCGCGTTTGTTGACGTGCCGCGCCCACATCATCGCCTCATCGAGCACGCTGAATTCCTTGTAGAGGTGGCGATCCTTCTCCGCCGGAGAGATGCTTTCGGAGCCGCGCGGGCCGGAATAGACGCGATAGGTCATGGGTCGGATCCTCCTTCGTGAGCTCGGGTGAACTCACTTCAACGCACAGGGACGGAAAATGTGCCGGCGGGGCGTCGCCGCGGAACCCGGCGTGGCGCGTTGACGCGGGCGAAAATGCGTCGTTACCATTGCGGCAATCACATATGGGAGGATTGCTGTGCGCCTATTTCTTCAGCCGATAATCGGCCTGTTCATTGCGACGGCAGGGTTTCTGCCATCCGCTCATGCCCAGGGTAATGCCGTCTATGTCGCCACCTATATCGAAGTCATGCCAACCGCGGTTGTTCCCGGCATCGCGTTGCTCAAGCAATATCGCGACGCGAGTTCCAAGGAAGATGGCAATTTGCGCGCCGTTGCGCTTGCCGAGATCGAGCGGCCGAACCGCTTCGTCGTCGTCGAAGCCTGGCGCGACAAGGCAGCGCTCGAAGCCCATGGCCAAAGCGCGGCCACGTCAAAATTCCGCGACAAGCTCAAGCCGATCGCGGAAGCGCCCTACGACGAGCGTATCACCAACGCGCTCTACGTCACGCAAGGTAAGAACGAGAGCCGGTCCGGCGCGCTTTACGTGGTCACCCATGTCGACGTGATTCCCGCCGGCAAGGACGACTGCATGGCAGCGCTCAAGGCGATGAGCGTCGATACCGCGGCCGACGCCGGCAATATCAGCTACGAAGCGCTGCAGCAGGCGAACCGCGGCAACCACTTCACCGTCGTCGAAGCGTGGAGCGACCGCAAGGCGCTCGACGCCCATGCCATGGCGGCGCACACCCGCGCCTTTCGCGATAAGCTCGGCCCCATCGCGGGCGCGCTCTATGACGAGCGCATTTACAAGGCGCTGAACTGACGCTTGCGCTATTTCTGCGGGGCGAAATTCTGGTTGCTGTAGGGCAACGACGTCGGCCGCTGGATGGCGATAAAGCCGTGATCGAGGGTATGGTGGCAGCTGTTGCAGCCGGCGGTAAGCTGATCGAAGGCCGCCGTAAACGCCGCGCGATTTTTGTCATCGATGATCTTCTGCAGCGCCTGCATCGGGGCGCCGACCGCCTTGTCCACGGTGTCGCCGCCCAACAGCTTGTTCACATCCTCAAAACCTTCGTTCAATTCGCCCATTTCGTAGTCGGCGAGCGGCCAATTCCCGGCGCGGCCGGCGAACCAAAGCTTGATGTGGCGAAGCTGTTGCAGCGTCATGATCTCGCCGAGGCCGGGCACCATAGGTGCGTTAGTCTCCTGCATCGGCATCGCGGGCTTGGCGGTGTCCTGGGCGTTTGCAGCAGCAGTTCCGAGCATCATTGCGCCGATAAGACCTGCGAAGATTAGCCTCATGAATTCCTCCTTCAGCGCCGCCTAGCTCAAAGGCGGAAGGCGCTCGCCGCATGCTTTTGGATAGGCCGCTTGGCACGCTTCATAGAGCGCGGGACAGGCCAGCGCTGCGGCAAGCGCGGCATCCACGGTTTTCAGCCGGTCGCCGGCGGCGCGCGACTGCGGATCGTAAGTCAGCACCGCGTCGACCCGCTCGACGCCGCGATCGGTCATCAGGAAGCGCTCGGCGCCGTTGAAATACATGGTTCCGATTTTGATCGCATCGGTGAGCTTCTTGGTGTAGTCGGCCGCAGTCTTGGGATCCGGCTTGACGCGGGCGCGGGTCGCAATGTCGGTATAGAAAACGTTGAGCTTGAAATAGGTGCCGCCGCATTGCGCGAGCGCAAGCCAATACGGCTTGCCATTGAAAGCGCCGGGCGCCGCCACCACGCTGTCGCGTTTGTCGAGCGGCGCCGCGGGCACCGGCGGCGGCGCGGCCTCGCGCGGCTCGCGCTTGCGGCGGGTCTGCGCATCCGCGCTGGTGGCGGCAATGAGCGCAAAGGTCAGCAACGCGGCTTTCGCGAAAGTTCCGGGCATGATGCGATTATAATCGGGTCGCGGCGCCGGATTTAAAACTTCTCGAGCCAGGGCCGCAACTCGATCTCCCAAGCCCAAGCGCTGCGATGTTGCCGCAGCAAATCGAGATAGCTTTGCGCGATGGCGTCGGGATCGAGCATGGCGTCCGGCTTGTCCGGCGGATTGGGCCGGCGCGGGCTCAAGATGCCGCCGTCGACGACAATATGGGCGACGTGGATGCCTTGCGGCTGCAGTTCCCGCGCCATGCTTTGCGCCAAGCCACGCAGCGCGAACTTGCCCATGGCGAACGGCGCCGACTGCGGATAGCCCTTCACGCCGGCCGAAGCCCCGGTGAGCATGATCGCGCCGTGACCTTTCGGCACCATGCGCTTGGCGGCCTGCTGGGCGACCAGGAAACCGCCGTAAGCGGTCACCGCGAGCGCGCGCTCGACCTCGACCGGATCAAGCTCGACGAACGGTCCGCGGGTGCGGTAGCTGGCATTGTAGACCACCACGTCTGGCGCGCCGAATGCCGCCTCGACGTCGGCAAAAAGTTTTTCGACTTGGCCGCGATCGGTCGAGTCGCAGGTGAAGGCTTTGCCGCCAATCTCTTGCGCCAGCGCCGCGAGATTTTCGGCCCGGCGCGCCGCGACGGCGACTTTCATCCCCGACTTGGCAAACAGGCGCGCCAGCGAGGCCGAAAGCCCCGAGCCGGCGCCGACGATAAGTGCTGTACGGTAATCCATGGGACTCCATTCTCCGCTCGGTTTACAACAGAGCGTACTGTGCATCCGGGGTTACGGATACACAATTCCCGGCACAAGCGCCGCGCTCGAAATTATCGTCAGCGTCGCGATGCTAGGCGATCAAGTCAACTGTCGGGGATGAGGTCGGCGCTGTTGAGTTTTGTGCAAATTGCGACGTATCAGGTGTACTCGCGCCATTTCCGCCGGCGCCGCTCCCTGTAGACGGACCCTGCAGCGACCCGCCGAAGGCCACCGCGGGACCGAAATTTGCCGGGTCCAATCGATCGATATGCCGCTTGAGCTGCTTTTGGAGTTGGTCTGTCGACTGCTGCGGATCCTGGCCCAGGCGGGCTTTGTCGATATCGCAACAGTTCATGCAAATGTAACCGTTGACGATCACCATCGCGCGCTTGCCCCCGGTGTTGACGCTAGGTCGCGCCCGTAAAGCAAACGTAAAGGGCGCCATCACAGCCGCGTGACGGCAACGTCGAACGATCAATCGATCACGGCGATGGCGTTGATCTCAACCAGGCAGCGCGGATCGGTGGCGAGCCGCACCACCTGTACCGTTGTGGTGGTCGGCTTGGCATCGCCGAAATATTCGCCCCAGACGCGATTGAGCGCATCCTGGTCGGTCAGATCGGTGACAAAACGGTCGGCGGTGACCACGTCGGCAAAGCTGGCGCCGACCGCATCGAGGCCGCGCTTGAGATTTTCCAGCGCCGCCCGCGCCTGGCCGGCCATGTCGCGCGGCATGGCGTCGAACTCTTCCGGCCGATGCGGATGATGATGATAGACCGGCGCCGCGGTCACGCCGGCAAGATAGACCGTGGTGCCGCCGCGGACCTTGATCGCCGGCGCATAGGGCATCCAAACGTCCGGCGCGTCCGGCCAATGGATGTGCTCGATGGTTTTCGGCAAAGCTGTCCTGGACATGACAAAGCTCCTGGTGGGCGCGGCGGGCGGCATGGCAATATAGCCCCATGCGCAAAATTCCGCAGGGTGCCGGTCTATACCTTGCCGTGCTCGAACTCGTCTTCGCGCTCGGCTGGACCGTCTACGCCATCTATCTGCCGCGGCTCGCGGCGTCCGCCGGGATCGCGGCCGGCGCGGTCATCTACATCCTGATGCTCGATCAGGCGATCTTCACGATCACCGACTTCGCCATGGGCGTCGCCGCCGACAAGGTGTCGCGGCTGGTCGGCCGGCTCGGCTATTGGGTCGCGGCGATCACGTTTTTGAGCTGCGCGGCATTCGTCGGCCTGCCCTTCATTGCCGGCCCGCAGCTTGGCCCCACGGCGCTCCTCGTGCTCATCGTCATCTGGGCGGTGACCTCCTCGGCGTTGCGCGCGCCGCCACTGATGCTGCTCGGCAAATACGCGGCACGACCGGCGATCCCCTATCTCATGAGCCTCGCCATGCTCGGGCTGGGCATCGCCGGCGCGGTGTCGCCCTATCTCGCCATCACGCTCGCCAAGCAGGACCCGCGGCTGCCCTTCATTATCGCCAGCGTTGCGTTGGTGCTGACCAGTTTTGCGCTGGTCAAGGTCGAACGCTCGCTGGCCAAGGACGCGCCGGCAAAAACCGAGCCGCCAAAAACCGTCGACCGCGCCATCCCTATCATCGTATTCGCCGTGGCCGCCGTGATTTTCGCGTTCGGCTTCCAACTGCACTTTTTCTTCAACAGCGCGCCGCGTTTCAAGCAATTCACGGCCGACGTCTCCACGCTGATGCCGGTGTTCTGGGTCGGCTTCAGCGTCGCGATGTTTCCGGCAAGTTTTATCACCAAGCGCTGGGGCGGCCTGCCGATGATGGGGCTATTCGGGTTTATCGGCGCCATCGCCATCGTGGTGATGGAATTTTCCGGCACGTTCGAAGTTGTCGTCGCCGCGCAACTGATCGCCGGCGCGGCTTGGGGCTGCATCCTGATGAGCGCGTTTTCCGCCGCCGCCGCGCTCGGCTACACCGGCGCCGAAGGCAAAACTACCGGCGTGCTGTTCTCCGCGTTGGCGCTGGCGACATTCGCCCGCATGGCGACGACCGCAAGCGGCGCGCTCAACGACCCATCGCTGGCGCCGCTGCTGCACTGGGCGCCGATTGTGTGCTGGACGATTGCTGGGGTCGTGCTGGTGGCGCTGTCGATCGCGCAGATGCGGCAAAAAGCGAACGTTGGAACTGGATAGGCCTCTACGCCTTGACGATTCTAATTATTGTATATACATTTAATCAGGCGACGAATGCGAATAACCTATAATCCCGCAAAGCGCGAATGGACGTTGCGGGAACGGCAACTTGATTTCGAGCATGCGTCGCGGGTGTTTGCGGGATTGGCGATCGACATCCCCGATTTGCGGCGTGACTACGGCGAGCCGCGGATCAACACGGTCGGCCATCTCGATGGGCGCATGGTGATCGTATGCTGGACGCCGCGCGGCAACGCCCGTCATGTCATCTCGATGAGGAAAACAAATGACCGAGAGAAAGCGCGCTATCGGCGGCGATTTGAAGAAAGCTGACGCTCGCGTCCCTCACCAGGATGATCCCGACGAAATCCCGGAGCTGACCGATGAGGATTTTAGCCGTGGCGTCTGGCACAGGGGCGGCAAACCCCTTCCGCACGGCCCGCGCGGGCGGCCGAAATCGGGAAATCCCAAACGCCCGGTCAGCCTCCGCCTCGACCCGGACGTGTTGGCGCACTTCCGGCGCAGCGGCCGCGGCTGGCAGAGCCGGATCAATGCGGTGCTAAGGAAAGCTGCAAAGCTTCCAATGGAGCGGAGAAAAAAGGCTTAGCCGTATCCGCGTTGTGAATCGGCACCGCGGTTTTGCCTCACATCCGAAACACCCCAAACCGCGTCTCCGGGATCGGCGCATTGAGAGCCGCGGAGAAGCACAGCGCGAGCACGCGGCGCGTTTCCGCCGGCGTGATGATGCCGTCGTCCCACAGCCGCGCGGTGGCGTAATACGGGTTGCCCTCGGCTTCGTATTGGTCGCGGATCGGCTGCTTGAATTCTTCCTCCTCGATCTGCGACCACGTCTTGCCGGCGGCCTCGATATTGTCGCGCCGTACTGTGGCCAGCACGCTCGCCGCCTGCTCGCCGCCCATCACCGAGATGCGGGCGTTGGGCCAAATGAACAGGAAGCGCGGGCCGTAGGCGCGGCCGCACATGCCGTAATTGCCGGCGCCGTAGGAGCCGCCGATGACCACCGTAATCTTCGGCACTTGCGCGCAGGCCACCGCGGTCACCATCTTGGCGCCGTCCTTGGCAATGCCGCCGGCTTCGTAGTCGCGGCCGACGATGAAGCCGACGATGTTCTGCAGGAACAACAGCGGCACGCGGCGCTGACAGCACAATTCGATGAAATGCGCGGCTTTCAGCGCGCTTTCCGAGAACAGGATGCCGTTGTTGCCCAAAATGCCGACCGGAATGCCGTGGATGTGGGCGAAGCCGGTGACCAGCGTGGTGCCGTAGAGCGCCTTGAACTCGTCGAACTCGGAGCCGTCGACCAGGCGCGCGATCACTTCGCGCACGTCGTATTGCTTTTTCAGATCGACCGGCACGATGCCGTCGAGCTCGCCGGCGTCGTATTTCGGTTCGGCGGGCCTGGCGAGCGGAATGTCGATCGCCTTCTTGGTGTTCAGCCCGGCGACGATCTGGCGGCACAGGGCCAGCGCGTGGCGGTCGTTCTCCGCCATGTAATCGGCGACGCCGGATTTCTTGGTGTGCACTTCGGCGCCGCCGAGCTCTTCTGCGCTGACGACTTCGCCGGTCGCCGCCTTCACCAGCGGCGGGCCGCCGAGGAAGATGGTGCCCTGATTGCGCACGATGATGGTCTCGTCCGACATCGCCGGCACGTAAGCTCCACCAGCAGTGCACGAACCCATCACCACCGCGACCTGGGCGATGCCGGCGGCCGACAGCGTCGCCTGATTGTAGAAGATGCGGCCGAAATGCTCGCGGTCGGGAAACACTTCGGTCTGGTGCGGCAGGTTGGCGCCGCCAGAATCGACCAGATAGAGGCACGGCAGCCGGTTGTCGCGCGCGATCTCTTGCGCGCGCAAATGCTTCTTCACCGTCATCGGGTAATAGGTGCCGCCCTTGATGGTGGAATCGTTGCAGACGATGACGCATTCGCGCCCCGCGACACGGCCGACGCCGGTGATGATGCCGGCGCTGTGGATGGCATCCTCGTACATTCCGTTGGCGGCGAGCGGCGACAATTCGAGGAAAGGGGTGCCCGGATCGATCAGCGTCATCACCCGCTCGCGCGGCAGAAGTTTTCCGCGCGCCAAGTGACGTTCACGGGCCTGGGGCGGGCCGCCTTCGCCCGCCTTGGCGCGGTTCGCCTCGAGCTCCGCGACCAGGGCGCGCATGGCGGCCTGATTGGCGCGGAATTCCTTTGAAGCGACGTCGGCGGTTGATTTAATGACGGCCACGAATCCCTCCCACCGGGAGGGATTCCACTACGCTATGCCCGGCAACGCAACCGCTAGGCGCGAACTTCCTGGCGCTGGAACACCACATAGCCGATGACGAACAGCACCAGCACGGTGGCGATCATGCCGACGATCTGCGGCCAGGCGATCAGGACGCTCGAGGCGAGCGGCAGCGGCGCGCCGAGCACGGCGCCCTGCAGCTGGCTGAGATAGATCGGCCCGAGCGCCCGGGTGGTCGGGTCGAGCAGCGCCACCACCACCTCGGCGAACAAGGTCGAGGGCGAGAACCGCGCCAGGATCTGCTCGAGCTGCGCGGTGCCGGGTGTCTGCAAGCCCAGCGCCGCGTAACGCGGATCCGGCGGCACGATGATTTGGGCGATCGCGCCGGCCAGCACCGGCCATATGAACGTGATCAATAGCCAGATGCCGAGCGTGACCAGCGCCGCGGTGGCCGCCGAGCGGAACAGGATCGAGAACAGCAGCGCCAGCGCCAGCCACACGCCAGCGTAAACGATCGTTACCAGCAGGAAGACAAAGCTGCGAGCGATCTCCTCGGCGCCGGGTGGGATGCCGATCAGGAGGAGGCCGAGCCCGATCACCAACAGCCACAGCGTGACCAGGCTGATCGACAGCGTCACAAGGCCGGCGAGGAACTTGCCGAACAGCAAGGCGTCGCGATAGATCGGCTGCGCTAAAATACGCGACAGCGTGCGCCGGTTGTGCTCGCCATTGACCGAGTCGAAGCCGAGGCCGATCGCCATCAGCGGTACCAGGAACGACAAAAACGACACGAACGACGGCAACGGATCGCGCGAGGTCGTGAACAGCCGCAGGAACAGGAACGGATCCTCCGCGGTGGTGTCCTTGATCTGCTGGATTGCGCCGTAGAGCGCCGCCAGCGCGACCAACACGATAAGCCATTCCAGCACGCGCATACGCACGCTGGTCAGGTGGTCCGACAGCTCCTTGAGCATGACCACGCCGAGGCCTTGGAAGGCCGAACCTTCACGCTGCATGAAGCGTTCCCTCCTTCAAAGTCTCGCCGGGCTTGGCCTCGAAGTAGCGGGTATAAATCGCCTCGAGGCTCGGCTCCTGCACGCCGAGGAATTTCAGGCGGCCCTGCATGGCGACGACTTCGTTCGCCGCTTCCGGCCGCACGTCGCGGTCGGCGTGCAGCCGCAATTTGCCGATACCGGTCTTCTCGACACCGCTGACGCCGGGAATGAGCGCAAGCCGCTCGGCAAGGCCGACGCCGTCGGCTTCGATATCGACCACATAGCCGCCGCCGAGAACCTGGCGGCCGAGCTCGGGCACCGTACCCATCAGCGCGATCTTGCCGCCGCTGAACAAAGCAACGCGGTCGCACACGCTCTGCACCCGCTCCAAGAGATGCGAGGACAGCAGCACCGACACGCCCTCGGCCTTGAAGTTTCGAATGATGCCGAGGAGTTCCGCGGTGGCGTGCGGATCGAGGCCCGAGGTCGGCTCGTCGAGGATGGCGATCTGCGCGCCCTTCATCAAAATCTCGGCGAGGCCGAGACGCTGCCGCATGCCGCGCGAGAAGGTGGCGACGCGCTTGTCGGCAAATTCGGCAAGCCCGACCCGCTCGATCGCGTCGGCGATACGCTTCTCGCGCTCGGCGAGCCGAAAGCCGATCAGGCGGGCGGTATAGCGCAGGTTATCGGCGGCGGTGAGACCGTCATAAAAGCCGACCGTATCCGGCAGATAGCCGACGCGGCGCTTGACCGAGAGCGGCTCGCGCGCCGGATTGAAGCCGAGCACGCGCACGTCGCCGCCGGAGATGTCGGTCAAGCCGAGCAGCATCAGGATGGTCGTGGTCTTGCCGGCGCCGTTGGGACCGAGAAGACCGAAGATCTCCCCGCGCCCGACGGTGAACGAGATGTGGTCGACGGCGACCGCCGTGCCGTAGTTTTTGGTGAGGCCTGTGGCCTCGATGACGGTATCCTCGTTCATCGCCGGCCGAACCTCGCCACCGCCCCGACCATGACAAGAAGCGCCACGCCGATGATGCCGACCCCGGCGATGCCCCACATGGTCGAGGTCGTCACCGTGACCCGGAACGTGCTGGAGGCCGATTCACCGCGCGCCGAGGCGCGGATCGTCGTCACATAATCGCCGGCGATCGCCTTCTCGGTCGGCGTGATCAGCGCCTGCACTTCCTTGTTGTCGTTGGGCGCGATGCGGTCGATGGTTTTCGGATCGAAGGTGACCTTCCATCCGCTCGGCGCCGAGCCAGAGAGCTGGATGTCTTCGGCCGGTGCCGTACCCGTATTGGTGATGACCACCGGCACGGTTGTTTCCTTGCCTGCGTTAGCGCGGGTTGAAACCAAACCCTCGCGGCCGCTGATGTCGATCCGCGGCTGGCCGGTGATGTTGAGGCCGAGATCGGCCGTTGCCGAAGCGTCTTCGGCCGCGACGCGCACCGAGACCTTATAGGGGCCGGCCGCGGCCGTATTCGGCGGCGTGACTTTCAGCTTCACGTCCTTGGTCTGGCCGGCATCGACCGGCACGGCGCTGAGCTCCTGGCTGCCGTATTGCTCGGTAAAGGTGGCGTCGAAATTTTGCGGCGCCTGGGCGGAGAGCGCGACGGTCAGCTTCTTGCCGCTGTCGTTCTTGATGCTGAGCTGATACTCGAAGCTCGACTTCACAGTGCCGCGCAGTTCGGGAAGTTGCGGCGTCACCGTGAGCTTGGCCGGCAAATCCTTGGCCAGCGTCACCGCGATCGGCAATTGCAATGTGGTCGCGCTTCCCGCCGCGGCGACGGTCAGCGTCTGGGTGCCCATGGCCGCGTCCTTTGGCACGTCGAGCCGCAGCGACAGCGCAACGCTGGAATTGGTCGCCGGCATCGCCGCGGCGACCGGCTGTCCGCCGCCGAGCAAAGTCGCCGTCCAACCGGTCGGCACGCCGGACACCGACAGCGCCAAGCGCTCGGGCGCCATGTCATAATTTTGGATGCGCAGACTGACGGTGGAGGTCTCACCCGGCCGCAGCGTCACCGCCGGATAGTCGCTCATCAGGAAAAGACCCTTGACGTCCTTCGGCGCGTCGTCGGCCTTGACGACCGGCGCCAGGCAAACCGCAAAAGCGGCAAGGGCCGCGATGAATCCGTATCGCATTAGCATTGGCTCCCGTGCAGGAAATGGTTCGGCGCGCCCCCTCCCCGACGTGCTCGAAACGAGCGCGGGCGAGGAAGAGAGCATTGTGGGCGTAATCGTGACAAAATCATGCAGACACTAGCCTATTTGGCAAGGGCCGGGCGAAAAGTCCTGCGGTAGAGAGCCGCAGCCAACGGGAGCTGCGCCGATGCGCCGCAGAGAGATCAGCGCCGGCATTTTGGCGTTCCGGCGCAAGCCCGCCCTGGAAGTCCTGCTAGCACATCCGGGCGGACCGTTCTGGGCGAAAAAGGACGATGGCGTCTGGACTATCCCCAAGGGCCTCGCTGAGCCGGGTGACGATCTGGTCGCCACGGCGCGGCGCGAATTCACCGAGGAGACCAACTTGACGGCCGACGGCGCGTTGATCGCGCTCGCGCCGGTTAACCAAAAGAGCGGAAAGCTCGTGCACGCCTTCGCGATCGAAGCCGATTTCGAGCTCGGCGCATTTGCCAGCAACACGTTCGAAATCGAGTGGCCGCCAAAATCCGGCCGGCGGCAAAACTTTCCGGAAATCGATCGTATCGCCTATTTCGCGCTGCCGGCCGCCAAAACAAAGATTATCGCCTATCAGTTGCCGCTATTGCTCGAGTTGGAAGCGCGCCTGTAGCCCGGATTGAGCGGAACGAAATCCGGGATCTGCGTTGGCGGCAAGTCTCCCCGGATTTCGCATTCGCTCAATCCGGGCTACGCGTCACTCCCGCAACACCGTTGGCCAATCGACCTCATCGTGCTCGAGCACCCAGGGCTCGCGCTGCGCCGCGTCCCGCCATTCGCGCCACGCCGGCAACGCCATCATCGCAGCCATATAGGCGCGTGCGGCGTCGCTCACTTCGACCGCGTAGGTGTGGAAACGCCAGACCAGCGGCGCATACATGGCGTCGGCCGCGCCGAAGGTGCCGAACAGGAACGGCCCGGCCGCGCCATACCGCGCGCGGCAGTCGCGCCAGATCGCCTCGATGCGCGCCACATCGGTTTTCGACCCGTCGTCGAGCGCACGCGGCTTCACCGGCCGCCAGACGTTCATCGGCAGCAGGCGCCGCAGCGACACAAAGCCGGCATGCATCTCGGCGGCAACCGCGCGCGCTTGCGCGCGAGCGGCGGCGTCTTTCGGCCACAGGGAGGCTGCGGGAAATTTCTCCGCAAGATATTCGAGGATGGCGAGCGATTCCCAGACTCGGATCTCGCCGTCGATCAGCACCGGCACCTTGCCGGCGCCGCTGACCGCCATCACCCGCGCCTTGAAATCCTTCGCTTCCAGCGAAATGACGGTCTCGTCGAACGCGATCCCGGCCACCTTCATGGCAAGCCAGGGCCGGAATGACCACGACGAATAATTCTTGTTGCCGATGACCAAGTGCAGCGCCATGGCCGCAGTGTATCCCGGATTTCGCCGGCGCAAAAATCGCGCGCGGCAGTGCGGGACGCCCGACTGGGGCTACGGTCAGACGAGGCCGATCACGACCGCGATAAAGGAAACGAACAGAACCGCCGACGCCGTGCACAGTGCCGTCAGCGCGGTTTCGACCCGGCGGCCGGCCGACTGAGCCTCGACGTCAATTGCGTCGAACTCGGGTTCGAGCGCGGCATGAATATCCATAGACATGTTTGTCCAACCCCCCCGAGGACATCTCGCCGAGACGTGACGCAATGCTTTTCGCCCGACCCAAATCCGATCCTCAGCCGTGCCAGCATCGGGGGGCGGAATGAAGGATTGGTAAAAAGTCCCAAAATGAGACGGGAGTTTTCCAGAACGGTTAGCGCACGGCTATCAAGGCGCCGGGAACAGTTCGGCGGTCCTGCCGGTGATCCGGTAGGCCAAAAGGCCGACCCACTCGCGAACGGCGGTATCGGTGCGGCGCAAGCCGTCGCCGACCGAGATAAACGGCTGCAGCGCGTCGATCGGCCCGCGGGTGCGCCAGTCCGCCGGATAAGCCTCGACCGCAAAGCCCGCGGCGCGGAACGCGGCAATCGCCCGCGGCATGTGATAGGCCGAGGTCACCAGAATCCAGCGCTCGCCCGGCTGCGGATTGGCAAGCAGATGCGAGAACACGGCGTTCTCGATGGTGTTGCGCGATTGCTCCTCCGCCGTGATGCGCTCGTGCGCAACGCCGAGGGCCTCGAATTCCTTCACCGCAATGGCCGCCTCAACCGCTTCGCTGGCGAGCAAGAAATTGTTGCCGCCGGAAAATATAATGCGCGCGTTCGGATAGCGGCGTGCGAGCTCGGCGGCAACGGTGATCCGCTCGGCGGCTTCATTGAGCGCCACCGCACCGCGCGCCGCCGACACGTCGACTGTGATCGCGCCGCCGAGCACGACGATGCCGTCCGGCGCGCCGCGCGAGGCGTCCCATGGCGGGAAGCGCTGCTCCAACGGCAGGATCAAAACGTTACCGAGCGGCGACAGACCGGCGATGGCGATCAACGCCACGCTGGTCACCACGAGCCAGCTGCCGAGGCGGGTAAAGCGCGTGCACAGGAGAACAAGACCGGCGATGCCGATCGATATGAGAATATTGGACGGCAGCGCGAAGAAGCCGAGTATTTTTGACAGGATGAAGAACACGCGCAGTCCTCCTCCCCTACCCGTTGTTACGCGACCCTTTAATAGGTCGCCCGGTGACTAGCCGCGCGTTTTCCGCCAAGCCGCATAGCGCGCCTTGGCATCGTCGTTCGGCGGATAGAGGCCGGGCAGCTTCACGCCCTTTTCGACTTCGCTGAACACCCAGCTCTCGTAGAGCTCATGCTCGGCGCCTTCGTGGGCGACGAAATCCACCATGGTCTGTGGAATGACGACGGCGCCGTCGTCGTCGGCCACGATCACGTCGCCGGGAAAGATGGCGCAGCCGCCGCAGCCGATCGGCTGTTGCCAGCCGACAAAGGTCAGGCCGTTGACGGAAGCCGGCGCAGCGACTCCCGCGCACCACACCGGCAGCGCACTGGTCAACACGCCAGCGCGGTCGCGCATGACGCCGTCGGTGACCAGCGCCGCCACGTTCCGTTTTTTCATCCGCGCGCATAAGATGTCGCCGAAGATGCCGGCGCTCGGCACGCCCATGGCGTCGGCGACCGCGATCACGCCTTCGGGCATCTCCTCGATGGCCGCGCGGGTCGAGATCGGACTGGCCCAGCTTTCCGGCGTCGCCAAATCTTCTCGCACCGGTACGAAGCGCAAGGTAAAGGCCGGGCCGATGATGCGCTCGCCGCTCGAAACCAGCGGTTTCGGGCCGTTCATCCAGCAGCGCCGGATGCCTTTCTTCAACAAGATGGTGGTGATCGTCGCCGTGGTCACCTTGCGCAGAACGTCGAACAGCGCGTCGCTCATCGCTTGCCTCGCTAAAAGAAAATTACGCCGGCGCCATGCCGAGCCGTTCGTCGCGGCGGCGCAGCCAGGCCACGAACGGAATCGACAGCAGCACCATCCAGCCCTTGCCGACCACTTGCCCGAGCAAAAAATCGAGCGAGCCGAAGGCGAGCCACAGAAACACAATGGAGTCGACGACCAGCCCAACAACGCTTGATGCCACGACGGCAAGAACGAGCCGGCGCCGGGCAAGCGGTGTATAGACGGCAAGATCGGCGAATTCCGACAGCAGAAACGCGACACCCGAGGCGACAACAAGTGACGGCGGCGCCAGCATGGCCGACAGGCCGGTTCCGCACAGGATCGCCAGCGCCGACATCACCGCGCCCAAACGCCGTTGCACAAGATCGCGCAGCACCAGCGCGACGCCGACCATCATGACGCCCGACGGCGCCATCAGGCCTGGTGCGACCGGCACGACGCAGGGGCCGTTCGCGACGCACGTCGTGCCGACATGGCCGATCAGCCAATTGGCCGCCGGGATCGTCAGCGCGAACAGGGCCAGGACAATCACGCCTTCGCGCCGGCGCTGCTGTTCTCGGTCGGATGTCATGCCGCTGCCTGCCATTTCGCATGGCCCTCCGCGCGCAACCGGCAGGCCGGGCATTCGCCGCAGCCGAAACCCCAGGCGTGCCGGTGTTCGCGGTCGCCGAGATAGCAGGTGTGGGTCTCGGCGAGAAGAAGCTCGATCAGGGGCTCACCGCCGATGTCATGGGCTAATGCAAAGCTCGCCGCCTTGTCGATCCACATCAGCGGGGTGTGGATGACGAAGCGGCGGTCCATGCCGAGCGTAAGCGCAAGCTGCATCGCCTTGATGGTGTCGTCGCGGCAGTCGGGATAGCCGGAAAAATCGGTTTCACACATGCCAGCGACGAGGTGTTTCAGACCGCGCCGGTACGCGAGCGCACCGGCAAACGAGAAAAACACCAGATTGCGGCCGGGCACGAATGTGGTCGGCAGGCCGGATTCGGAGATTTCAATGGCAACGTCGCGGGTCAATGCGGTTTCCGAAATCGCGGCGAGCGCGTCGATCCGCACCACATGGTCTTCGCCGAGCCGCTCACGCCACGACGGTGAGAACTGCGACAGCCGCTCGCGAATGCGCGGGCGCACCGCAAGCTCGACGGCGTGGCGCTGGCCATAATCGAACCCGATGGTCTCGACCCGGGCAAAGCGCTGCAGCGCCCAGGCCAGGCAGACGGTGGAATCCTGGCCACCCGAGAACAGAACCAACGCGTCGCCGAGCAAGCTCACCGCGGCCCATCCTTCAACCAAGCGCCGATCCGCTCGACCGCTTCATGCATCTCGGCGCGCGAACCGGCATAGCACAGGCGCAGGAAATTCTGTCCGCGCAGCGGATCGAAATCGACGCCGGGGGTCGCCGCGACCCCCGCCTCCTCCAGCATGCGGGTGGCGAAAGCGAAACTGTCGGTCGAGAAACGCGAGACGTCGGCGTAGAGATAGAACGCGCCGTCGGCCGGCAGGAAAGAATCGAGCCCGGCGCCCGGCAATCCCTCGACGAGAATACGGCGGTTCTCCTCGTAACCGTGCTTGACGCCGTCGAGCTCCGTGCGCGCATCAAATGCCGCTTCGGCGGCGATCTGCGACAGCGTCGGCACCGAAATCGCAAGGTTCTGCTGCAAGCGCTCGACCGCCCGCACCAGCGACTGCGGCACCACCATCCAGCCGATCCGCCATCCAGTCATGCAAAAATATTTGGAAAACGAATTGATGATGATGGCGTCATCCGAAACGCCGGCGGCGCTTTCGGCGGCGAAGGCATAATCGAGACCGTGATAGATCTCGTCGGAAATGAAAACGATGCCGGCGTCTTCGGCGCAACGGATCAGCTCGGTGAGCGCCTGCGCGGTCATCATGGTGCCGGTCGGATTGCCTGGAGAACCGACGATCACACCCTTGAGCGGCCGTGCGCGGTGCAGTGCCAGCAGCGACTCGCTGGTGATCGACCATCGCGTCTGCGCATCGGTCTCGATCCATACCGGCTCGCAGCCGAGCGCCGTGAGGATATGGCGATACGGCGGGTAGCCCGGCAGCGCCATGGCCACGCGATCTCCGGCCTCGAAAGCTGAGAGAAACGCCAGGATGAATCCGGCCGACGAGCCGGTGGTGACGACGATGCGTGCCGGATCGATGTCGAGGCCGTGCCGTTCAGCATAAGACTTGGCGATGCGTCGGCGCAGCGATGCGATCCCTAAGGTTTCGGTATAGCCGAGCGGACCTGACGAGAGCGCCGCCCGCGCCGCCGCGATCGCGGTCGCCGGCGCGCCGACGGCCGGCTGGCCGACCTCCATATGGATGATGCGGCGGCCTTGCGCCTCGAGCCGCGCCGCAGCCGCCATGACGTCCATCACCATGAACGGCGGCACGGCGCTGCGGGCCGATGGCTGCAAGAGGCGTTGCGCTTTATCGAGCATAAATTCGCCTTTACATTCCGGATTTTGGCCGACCCGGCACCGCCCCGCTGCTGCCGTATTCAGCGGCTTTCGTGGCGCTTGGCTTCGGCGCGGCGATCGTGTCGGCCTTGTATTGACCGTTACCGGCGTCCATAGCTCGGGTCCCAACAGAGGGACCAAAACTGTCCCAGATGAATCCAGCAAATCCTCCTAGCAAGGCGCGTCCGGTGAAGCCAGCTTCCCGCACCATTGCGCTCGTCACCGCTGCGGCGGTCGCGCTGGCTTCCGTCCCGGCGCGGGCCCAGAACGGCACCAATGCCGGCATCCCGATGATTCGCGATGCCGAGATCGAGCAATTGCTCCGCGAATACGTGACGCCGATTCTCAAGGTCGCGGGCTTGAGCAATCAGGGCATTCAGGTCGTCATCATCAACGACAAGACGTTCAACGCCTTCGTCATGGATGCGCACCACATCTTCGTCAATGCCGGCGCGCTGATGGAGACGACGACACCCAATCAATTGATCGGCGTGTTCTCGCACGAGACCGGTCACATCGTCGGCGGCCACCTGTCCAAGATGCGCCAGGAACTTGCCAATGCGCAGACAGCCGCGATCATCGCGATGCTGCTTGGCGTCGGTGCGGTGGCGGCCGGTGCGCGTTCGAACAATCCCGACATGGCCAATATTGGCGGCGCGATCATTACCGGCCCGCAGGCCTATTTGCAGAACACGCTGCTTGCCTATCAGCGCGGCCAGGAGGAATCGGCCGACCGCGCCGGCGTGCGCTTTTTGACCATGACCGGCCAATCGGCCAAGGGCATGTACGACACCTTCAAGCGCTTCGCCGACGAGTCGCTGTTCTCGGCGCATTCCATAGATCCCTATGCGCAGAACCACCCGATGCCCGTCGAGCGCATGGCCGCGCTCGCCGAGCTGGTGAAGACGCCGTACTGGGACAAGAAGGATTCGCCCGAGCTGCAATCCCGTCACGACATGATGCGGGCCAAGATGTACGGCTTCACCGAGCGGCCCGACGCGGTACTGCGGCGCTATCCAACGACCGACAACAGCATGCCCGCCCGCTATGCGCGCGCCATCTCGGTCTATAGATTCGGCGATATGCACGACGCGGCCGCGCAGATCGATGCCCTGATCGCGTCGGCGCCGAACAATCCCTATTTCTACGAGCTCAAAGGCCAGGCGCTGCTCGAAGGCGGACATCCGGCGGCGGCCATCGCGCCGTTGCGCCACGCCGTGCAGCTTGCGCCCGATCCGGCGCTGATCCGGATCACGCTGGCGCAGGCGCTGATCGCCACCAACGACGCCAAGCAGATCGAGGAAGCCATCCCGCTGTTGCGCGCGGCGCTGGCCAAGGAGCCCGAGGCGGCCGACGCCTATCTGCAACTGGCGATGGCCTATGGCCACAAGGGCGATCTGGCCGACGCCGATCTGGCTTCGGCGCAGGCCGCCTTCGCCCGCGGCGACAACAAGACGGCGCGGCAGCTTGCGGCCCGGGCCAAGGAGCGCTTTCCCGTCGGATCGCCCGGCTGGGTGCGCGCCGATGACATAGTTGCTTTCAACAAGAACCTCAGTCAAAACCCGCTTAGAAAATGATCACCGGAAGGACGATCCCATGACCAATCTTTTTGCCGCGAGCGCGCGCCCCGCGCTGTTCGCCTCTCTGCTCGCGGCGACGATGCTGCTGGCGCCGGCCGCTTCGGCGCAATCGTTCTCCGACGACCAGAAGCAAGCCATCGAGGGCATCATCAAGGATTACCTGCTCAAGCACCCCGAGGTGCTGCAAGAAGCCATGAGCGCATTGGAAAAGAAGCAGCAGGAAGCCGACGCCGAAAAGGCGCGCACGACGATCAAGGACAACAACGCCACGCTCTTCAACTCGCCGCATCAGGTGGTGCTCGGCAATCCGCAGGGCAACACCATCGTGGTCGAGTTCTTCGATTACAATTGCGGCTATTGCAAACGGGCGCTGCCCGACATGCTGACGCTGTTGAAGACCGATTCGAATATCAAATTCGTGCTCAAGGAATTTCCGGTCCTGGGCGAAGGCTCGGTCGAAGCCGCGCACGTCGCGGTCGCGGCGCGCATGCAGGATCCGACCGGCAAGAAGTACATCGAATTCCACCAGAAGCTTCTGGGCGGCCGCGGTCCGGCCGACAAGGCGCACGCGCTCGCGGCCGCCAAAGACACCGGCTTCGACATGGCGCGGATCGAAAAGGATATGAACAGCGACGAGGTCAAGGCCACGATCGACGAGAATATGAAGCTCGCCGACGCGCTCGGCGTCAGCGGCACGCCGAGCTATGTGGTCGGCTCCGAACTGGTAGTGGGCGCCGTCGGACTGGACTCGCTGAAGGAGAAAATCGCGGCGGCGCGGAAGTAAGATCTTCCGTCGTCGGCGTTCGGATTGATCACCCTCCCCCGTCTGCCGGGGGAGGATTTTTATGTGCGGTTATTTGGCCAAATCATTTAGCCAAGTAGTTGCGGTGCACCCAGCTGCCGTCGGCACGGCGCGTCTCGGCATAGAGCGACGCGTCGCCGTCACGCGTTGCCAGCCGAACGCTGGCATTGATCGTGCGCTCGGCCTTCACCCCGGTCGATGCCGTAGCCAGGAAAGCTTCCACGTCCTTGACCGGCGGCGGCGCCGTCCCGGCAGCCTCTTTCACGCTGATCGCCTCGGTGACATTGGCGGCAAGAAGCTTATTCCACATTTTGCGGAACAGCGCGTTCGAGGCGTAGACGTCGCCGCTGTTGATCTTGCCGTTGATCGCGAAGACGTAACCGACAACGTCGTCGCCGGTTTCGCCGGCGCCTTGCAGCGCGGCGATGTAGGCCGTCTGGGCCTGCTTGAGACCCTCGTTTTCGAGCGACAATTGCAGGCTCGACGGCGAGGCCGGCGCCGCCACCGGAGCGCCGACGGAGCGGGACAAGCTGTCTTGGGTCTTGCGCACCGTCGACCAGATTTCCTGCTGGCTTTCGCCCACGCCGGCGCCGCCCGCATAAGCCATGGTCCGCGCGGGGGCGTCCGCAGGCGATGGCGCCGCTGCCACCGCATAAGCCCGCATCGCCACTTTCGCCTCGTGTGAAGGCATCGCGGACGCGGCGCTGGAGAACTGCCTGACGTCCTCGTTACCGCGCGCCGTCCACCGGCCGTGCTCGACGCAGAACGCCGCGATCGACACCGCGCCCGAACGCGGCGGCAACAGCAGATCGACCGACAGCACGCGGTCCTGCTGCCCGCCTTTCACGATGTCGCCGGCCTGAACGAAAACCTCGTCCTTGCCGGTATTCTCCACCGTCAGCGCATTGACGCTGCCGGTCTCCTGGACTTTGACGGCGCCTTTGGCCAGCGCCTCCTGCAAGGTCAGCGGCACCCCACCGCCGCCGCCTGAGCCGTGCACGAGATAGATCGCAAGGTTGTCGTGAACGACCGGACCTGAGACTTGAATACCGCCGTCGGCAAAGGCCGGCGCAACGAATGGCAGCGACACAAGGACAGACGCGACAAGATGCAAAAAAGCTCTGTAGCGCATGGAATCACCCTCCCGATGATAGTCGCGGCGGGAATGTCGATGCGGTCTGTGGTGCGGTCGCGGGGCGGCGGTGGCGGATTTTGGGTTTCATCGTGGCGGCCGCGACGCCGGCACCCGGCTTCCCCTTTGCGGGGGGCTTGCCTATAACCTGACCGGCATGGCGGGCGTTCGCCCGCCGCGATCGCAGCCGGGTTCTTGGAAATGCCGAAGACCGTCTACGTCCTCAACGGACCCAATCTCAATCTCCTCGGCACGCGCGAGCCTGAGCTTTACGGCCGCTCCACGCTGGCCGACGTCGAGAAGCTTTGCCGCGCGGCCGCGAAACGTCACGGGCTTGCGGTAGAGTTTCGCCAATCCAATCACGAGGGCGAAATCGTCGATTGGATTCAGGAGGCGCGCGCCAAGAAGGCGGCGGGGCTGATTATCAATCCGGCGGGATATACGACGACGTCGATCGCCATCCTCGATGCATTGTTCATGCTCGAAGTGCCGATCATCGAAGTACACATCACCAATATCCACAAGCGCGAGGAATTCCGTCACCACTCCTACATTTCGAAAGCGGCGCGCGCGGTGATCGCCGGCTGCGGTGTGCACGGCTACGCGCTCGCCATTGCCGGCGTCGCGGACATGATCGGCGCCAAGACCGGTGCCAAGATCGGCGCCAAGGATTGATCGTGGCGCGCAAGCCCGGGAACCCGTCCATGCCGAAGACGCCAGCGATCGACCACGACGTCATCCGCGATCTGGCGAAGCTGCTCGACGAAACCGGGCTTACCGAGATAGAGTTCGAGCGCGACGGCGTGTCGGTCCGCGTTGCCCGCCATCTCAGTTTGCCAAGCTCGAGGGCGCGGTCGGCAGAAGCGCCGCCCAGTGCGGCGATGTCGTCGGCACCGGCCGCGGCAGCGATCGACCCGACGCAGCACCCCGGCGTCGTCGTCTCGCCCATGGTCGGCACCGTCTATCTCGGCTCGGCACCGGGCGCGCGGCCCTTCGTGGAGGTCGGCAGCCAGGTGAAGACCGGCGAGCCGCTGCTCATCATCGAAGCGATGAAGACGATGAATCAAATTCCGGCGCCGCGCTCCGGCACGGTGATTCAAGTTCTCGTCGGAGACGGCCAACCGGTCGAATACGGCCAGCCGCTGATGATCATCGAGTGACGGCTTCCTCGATGTTCGACAAAATCCTGATCGCCAATCGTGGGGAAATCGCGCTGCGGGTGCTGCGCGCCTGCAAGGAGCTTGGCATCCCGACCGTCGCGGTCCACTCGACGGCGGACGAAGACGCCATGCATGTGCGCCTCGCCGACGAAAGTGTCTGCATCGGGCCGCCGCCGGCCAAGGACAGCTATCTCAATATTCCGGCGCTGCTCTCGGCCTGCGAGATCACCGGCGCCGACGCCGTGCATCCCGGCTACGGTTTTCTCTCGGAGAACGCGCGCTTTGCCGAAATTCTCGGCGAGCATAACGTGCACTTCATCGGGCCGCGCCCGGAGCATATCCGCCTGATGGGCGACAAGATCGCGGCCAAGCGGGCAGCTCAGCAGCTTGGCATTCCGATCGTCCCCGGTTCTGAGGGCGGCGTCGGTTCGGACGCCGAGGCGTTTCGCCTGGCGCGCGACGTCGGATATCCGCTGATGCTGAAGGCGGCCGCGGGCGGCGGCGGCCGCGGCATGAAGCTGATCCGCTCCGAGGACGAGTTGGCGGCGGGCCTCGCCGTAGCGCGCGCCGAGGCGCAAGCCGCGTTCGGCGACGACACGATTTATCTGGAAAAATACCTGGAGCGGCCGCGCCACATCGAAATCCAGGTGCTCGGCGACGGCAAAGGCCGCGCCATTCATCTCGGCGAGCGCGACTGCTCGTTGCAACGGCGCCACCAGAAAGTCTGGGAGGAAGGCCCCTCGCCGGCGCTCAACACCGCCGTGCGCGACCAGATCGGCGAAACGGTTGCCAAGGCGATGCGGGAAATCAAATATCTCGGCGTCGGCACCGTCGAATTCCTCTACGAGGACGGCAAGTTCAACTTCATCGAAATGAACACCCGCATTCAGGTCGAGCATCCGGTGACCGAGATGATCACCGACATCGACCTCGTCGTCGAGCAAATCCGCGTCGCCGCCGGCAACGACCTCGAATTGACCCAGGACAACGTGAAATTTCACGGCCACGCCATCGAATGCCGGATCAATGCCGAAAATCCGGTGTCGTTCCGGCCGTCACCGGGCAAGATCGTCCACTACCATCCGCCCGGCGGCCTGGGCGTGCGGGTCGATTCCGCCGTCTACCATGGCTACGCGATTCCGCCGTTCTACGATTCGCTGGTCGGCAAGCTCATCGTCCACGGCAAGACGCGCAGCGAATGTCTGATGCGGCTCAAACGCGCGCTCGACGAATTCGTCATCGACGGCATCGAGACCACCATTCCCCTGTTCCGCGCCTTGGCGCAGGAGAAGGACATCATCGACGGCGACTATCACATCCACTGGCTGGAAGAGTTTCTCGCCCACGGCGAGCCGGCGCAATAATCAAACCGGCACGCCGGTCGCGGCCTGACGCAACGCAGCCGTCAGCAACCGGCCGACCAACTCGGGCTCATAGGGCTTCGGCACGATGATGGCGCCCGGCACGCGCACATCCGGCGCCAGCATGGTCGCGCGCGCTGACGCATAGACGACAGGAAGATTGGGCAGCAGCTCGCGGGCGCGGCGGGCGAGCGCGGCGCCGTCCATCTTGCCCGGCAGATTGATGTCGGTGAACAGCACATCCACCGGATCCGACGCGAGATGCCCGAGCGCATCGGCCGCGTTGGTGACCGACTGCACGGCAAAGCCTTGTTCCGATAGCGACTGCGTGACCCACTCGTTGACGAGAATCTCGTCCTCGACGAGCAGGACATGGATCGGTTCGGTCGTTTTGATGTTGGGTTCCACGACAAAAACTCAACGCACTTGCAGTTGTTGTATCGGCAACGTTCGGCACGCCAAAGCGTTCAAGCTGATTAAAATCTTAGCAGTGCTGTGGTTCTTAGACTGTTAATATCGGCCGAGGCCAGGGGAAGCGAAGGCGCCTCTTGAACCAGGAACCGGGAGCCGGTTAAACGAATCCCATGGCCAGCCGCGAATCCGCACTCATCGACATCACGCCGGAGGTGCTGCTCAAGGCCTATGCCTGCGGCATCTTTCCCATGGCGGAAAGTGCCGACGATCCGGCGCTCTATTGGATAGAGCCGGAACGGCGCGGAGTCATTCCGTTGGATCGTTTCCACGTGCCGGACCGCCTGGCGCGCACCGTGCGCTCGGACCGCTTCACCGTCGCGGTCGACCGGGATTTCGACGCCATCATCGACGGCTGCGCGCAGCCGGTGCCGGGACGCAGCCGGACCTGGATCAACGCCCGCATTCATAACCTGTATCGAAAACTCTATGAGCGTGGCGACTGTCATACGGTCGAGGTGTATGACGGCGGGGAGCTGGTCGGCGGCCTTTACGGCGTCAGCCTCGGACGCGCGTTTTTCGGCGAGAGCATGTTTCACCGCGCCCGTGACGCGTCCAAAGTTGCGCTGGTGCACCTGGTGGCGCGGCTCAAGGCCGGCCATTACCGGCTGCTCGACACGCAATTCGTCACCGAGCATTTGCGCACGTTCGGCGCCATCGAGGTCACCCGGCCGGCCTATCACAAGCTGCTCGATGCCGCGCTTGTCGGCGAGGGGGATTTCGGCGCGCTCGCGCTCGACCGGCCGGTGCCCGGCGATGCCGCGCTGGCGCGTCTTACGACAGGATGATCGGCATCAGCGCGGTGGCGCTGGCGCGACCGGACGCGGGGCTGGCGGCTGACGTGGGCGTTGCGGCGCGGGCGCCGTAGGAGGCGGTGTCGTCGTTTGCGCCACCGGCGCCGGCGCCTGGACCGGTTGCGAGCAATCGGTCAGCCAGACGTCGTAAATCGGATGCTCGACGGCATGCAGGCCCGGGCTCGAAGCGAACATCCAGCCGGTGAAGATGCGCTTGATCTCGCCCTTGAGCGTCACCTCGTCGACGTCGACGAAAGCATCGGTGTTCGTCGCCTCGGTCGGCGGCCGCGTGTAGCAGGCGCGCGCCGTGACCTGCAGCGCGCCGAATTGCACCGTTTCGCCGATCGCCGCGTCGAACGAAATAATGCGGCCGGTGATCTTGTCGAGGCCGGAAAACACCGCCCGGTTGTTCGGGATCTTCTGCGTCGGCGTCTCGGTGACGACCGTATCGTCCGACTGCGGCGCCGCATCGGCCGGTTGCGGGGGCGGCGGATTGCCCGGCTGCTGCGGATTGGCAGGCGGCGGGCTCACCCGGGCGCGCTGAGGCGGCGGCGCGGCCGTAGCGCCTGGAGGCGGCGGTAGCGGCTGTGCCTGGATACCGGACGGCGGCGGTCCTGCCGAAGGCGGCGGGGGTGGGGGGTATTGCTGTTGGCCGGGATACTGGTCCGGCGCCGGCTGCGCCGGGAACCCGCCGTTGGGAACATCCCCGGGCGGCCGAGGCGGAGGCTGATTGCCGAAAATGCCACCGAACTGCGCCGCGGCCGGCCCTGCGGCAAGGCTTATTGCACCAAGGCTTGCACCGATCACGAGCACAATGGCGACGATGCGGAGCATGAAACCTTGCGATCTTGGGCAGCGCTAGGGTCAGGCGCGGCGGCCGGTCCGCCCGGTTAACATTTTGAATGAGGCAAAACCAGGGATCAGTGGGTCAGGGATCAGGGATCAGGCATCAGGGATCAGGCATCAGGTTAGGGCTCAGGATCAGCGAACTGATACCTGATACCTGATCCCTGATTACTGACTACCTGGACTCCAAGCTTTATAGTCGCCAGTCGCCTTCGGGCGCCGGCCTTGCGCCAAGGTCGATCCGGTCGGGCGATGGGCATTCGGCGTGCCGGTCAGGTTGGGCCGATGCGGCTTCTCCCAGGGGTGCGGCGCCGTCTTGTCCTCGGTCGGGAGCACATCGACGGTGTGATGCAACCAGCCATGCCAGCTCGGCGGCACGCGGGACGCCTCGGCGACGCCGTTATAGATCACCCAGCGCCGTTCGAGGCCGAGCGTCGGATCGATCTTGCCGCCTTTGGTGCGGTAGTAGCGATTGCCGAATTCGTCCTCGCCGACGAATTCGCCATAGAGCTTGGTCCACACTTGCGTGCCGAAGGTCTGGCCGTTCCACCAAGTGAAGAAGCGCAGCAGAAAGGTTTTCATCGCCGCTCGCGTGTTGACGCCTGCGTGTTTATCGGCCGCTTGATGACACCTCGCCGCCGCACTGTCCAGCGTGGAAACGGATGAAACCAGCCGTATTCTCAAGCGTTTCCAGTTATATTCCGCATCATGTGGCCAGATCTCACCCAAAACCTGCAATCGGAGTTGAGAGCATTCAGGAATGCGCTCTCCTTTGCGCCGCCGTGGGCCGTCTCTTTCGTCCTGCTGGTGAGCGCGGTCGCCGTCGCGTGGCTGCTGCACGCCGCGATTCTCGTCGTCGCGCGGCGCATATTGCGCGGACGGCGGCCCTACCTGCTGTCGATTCTGAACGCGACCAAAAACCCGGCGCGGCTCGGCCTGCTGCTGCTGGCGCTCGCCGTCACGCTGCCGACGACGCCGCTCGAACCTGAAACCAGAACCATATTGGCGCGATGTCTGTTGCTGGCGACCATCTTTCTGTTCGGCTGGATCGCGACCGCTGCGCTCGAGATCGCCGCGACGATCTATCTGCGGAAATTCCGTCTCGACGTCGAAGACAATCTGTTGGCGCGCAAGCACATCACCCAAATACGGGTGCTGGTGCGCGTGCTCGATACGGTCCTCATCCTGATCACCTTGGGCTTTGCGCTGATGACGTTCGACGCCGTGCGTCAGTACGGCGTCAGCCTGTTTGCGTCCGCCGGCGTCGCCGGCATCGTCGCCGGGCTGGCGGCACGGCCGGTGTTGAGCAACCTGTTTGCCGGCGTGCAGCTTGCCGTGACCCAGCCGATCCGTATCGAGGACGCGGTCACGGTGGAGAACGAGTACGGTTGGGTCGAAGAGATCACCTCGACCTATGTGGTGATCCGCCTGTGGGATCTGCGCCGGCTGATCGTCCCGCTCACCTATTTCATCGAAAAGCCGTTCTACAATTGGACGCGGCACGCGGCGAATTACATCGGCAGCGTTCTGCTTTACCTCGACTATGGCGCTCCGATCGATCGTATCCGCCAGAAGGCGGCCGAGCTGGTCGCGCAGTCGAAACTGGCGAGCGGCAAGGTCACCAGCGTCCAGGTCACCAATGCACGGCCGGACTCGATCGAAGTGCGCATTCTGATCAGCGCCGATACGGCCGCGAATGCCTCCAATCTATGCGCCGAGTTGCGCGAAGCGCTGATTGCTTTCCTGCAACAGGAACATCCCGAGGCCTTGCCGCGGCAGCGCAGCGAGGCCATTGCGCCGGCGCGCAAAGACAGCCCGCCCACGGCGCCGAACTCGCACGGCGACTGATGGCTGATTCAACGTCGCTTCGCCTTTAGGAGCGCAGCCACAATCGCCGGCCACTCCGACGCAATGTCGCCGGTTGCCGGCTCGCGCCGCGCCTGCCGATACCAGTAACGGGCGTTGTCGCGGTCACCCTCGACCCGATGCAGATAGGCGTGGACCCAGGCGCAATCAGCGCCCTCTCCGCTCATGACGATGCCATGGGCCTTGTCCCAGGCGTCCTTGCCGGCCCACCATAGCGCGGTAAGCGCCGGCGAAAGCCCGCTAGGCGGCGTCTTGCTCGACAGACTGCGCTTGAATTCCGAAGGCGTCATGATCCGGCTCCGGATCGCATTATCGATATTAGCGCCACCACGGTTGGGTTTGGAAACTTCCAGCCGCCTGCTCGATCACCGCGCCGAGCGCGAACAGCGTCTCCTCCGCGAACGGCCGGCCGATCAGTTGTAGCCCGAGCGGCAGGCCCTGCGCGTCGAGGCCGCTCGGCACGGAAATGCCAGGCAGCCCGGCCATGTTCACCGTCACCGTGAACACGTCGTTGAGATACATCTCGATCGGATCGGCACGGCCCCTTTCGCCGATGCCGAACGCGGCTGACGGTGTCGTCGGCGTCAGGATGGCGTCGATGCCGTCGGCGAAACAGCGCTCGAAATCGCGCTTGATCAGGGTGCGCACCTTCTGTGCGCGCAGATAATAGGCGTCGTAGTAACCGGCGGAGAGCACATAGGTGCCGATCATGATGCGGCGGCGGACTTCCTTGCCAAAACCGTCGCGGCGCGTGTGCTCGTACATGTCGATGATGTCACGGCCGGGCGCGCGCAGCCCGTAGCGCACGCCGTCGTAGCGCGCGAGGTTGGACGAGGCTTCCGCCGGCGCCACGATGTAATAGGCCGGCAGCGCGTATTTGGTCATCGGCAGCGAGATGTCGACAGTTTCCGCGCCGGCACCTTTCAGCCACTGCACGCCCTGCTGCCACAGCGCCTCGATTTCCGCCGCCATGCCGGGCACGCGGTATTCCTTCGGAATGCCGATGCGCATGCCCTTCACCGAGCCACCGACGGCTTTCTCGTAATCGGGTACCGGCTGATCGACGCAAGTCGTGTCTTTCGGATCCGGCCCCGCCATCGAGCGCAGCAAGATCGCGCAATCGCGCACGGTGCGCGCGAACGGCCCCGCCTGATCGAGCGACGAGGCAAACGCCACGATGCCCCAGCGCGAGCAGCGGCCGTAGGTGGGCTTTAGTCCGACGATGCCGCAGAACGCCGCCGGCTGGCGGATCGAGCCGCCGGTATCGGTGCCGGTGGCGCCGATGCACAGATGCGCCGCCACTGCCGCCGCCGACCCGCCGGAGGAACCGCCAGGCACCAGCTTTGTATCGGCGCCGCGCCGGCGCCATGGCGCCACCACCGGGCCGAAATGCGAGGTCTCGTTCGACGAGCCCATGGCGAATTCGTCGCAATTGAGCTTGCCAAGCATGACGGCGCCGTCACGCCACAGATTCGATGTGACGGTCGATTCGTAGGGCGGAACGAAATTTTCCAAAATGTGCGAGCACGCCGTCGTGCGCACGCCATCGGTGCAGAACAAATCCTTGATGCCGAGCGGCAGGCCCTCGAGCGCGCCGCCCTGCCCGTTCGCCAGCCGCGCATCCGATGTACGCGCCATGTCGCGGGCGCGCTCAGGCATCTCCAGCACGAAGGCATTGAGAGCGCGCGCGCTTTCAATCGCCGCGAGATGCGCGTCGGTGAGTTCGCTTGCGGAAAATTGCTTGGCGCGCAGGCCGTCACGCGCCTGCGCCAGCGTCAGCGCGGTGAGATCGGTCATCCGTTCGTCGGATCGTCACACGAAAATGGGTTTTTGGCTGCAGGCTTTGGCGCCGCATCGGGCGCCTCAGGCGTCGGCGCGTCCCAATCGGCCTGCACCGGCAGTGGCTGCACCGGGAAATCGGCAAACAGCTTGTCCACTGCAGCCGGATCGTCGGGATTCAACAATCCCTTGCTCTCGAGATAAGCGAGCCAAATGGCGTCTTGTTCGCAGGCCATGCACATGGCTATTCCACCACCTTGGGCACGACGAAGAAGTGATCCTCATGGGCCGGCGCGTTGGCGATGATGGCATCCGGGATGCCGCCGTCGGTCACTTTGTCCTCGCGCATTTTCATCGCCATCGGCGTCACCGACGTCATCGGCTCGACACCGTCCACATTGACCTCGCCGAGTTGCTCGACGAAGGCCAGGATGGCGTTGAGTTCGCCCTGAAGGCCGGCCACCTCGTCCTCGGCAACGGCGATCCGCGCCAGATGCGCGACGCGGCGGACCGTATCTGCGTCGACAGCCATCAAAACCTCGTCACCGATTCAAATTATGCACCGGCTGCCGTGGGCTATACCAGAGCCGGCAAGACCCGCCAACCGCGCCGCAAAACCTTATTTTGGAATTCAGTTGCGCCGCCGCAAGGCGTCATTACCGAGGTGCAATCTGGCTTGCCCGTAAAAGCGCGGCGTTCTCGGCGGTAATGCGAATAGCCAGCACCCCGGCATTGAGAACCGAGAATATGAGTGCGTAGGTCGGCAAGCCCAGCGCCAGCGGCACCACGGCAATCTCACCGGTCACCACCGCATAATTGGGATGGCGCAAAAGCCGGTACGGGCCCCGCGCGACAAGCCGTTCGCCGGGAACGACGATAACGCGGATGGTCCAGCGGCGGCCGAGCGTCGCCAGCACCCAAAAACGGGCCAGTTGCAACACGACGAACAGGGCGAAAAAGAACGGCTCTACCGGATGGTCGTAGGCTAACAGCCACAGTCCCGCCATCCACGCGGCATGGAACATGATCATCAGCGGCAGGTGCGAATGGCCGTATTCGATACCGCCCGACGCCATGAGCCGCGCTTCGTTCTGCTTTGCCCACCACAATTCAGCGAGTCGCTGCATAGTGATGTAGGCAAGAAGGATTGCGCCCGAGCCGAAGACCATCACAAATCGGCCGCGACGAAATAGGCGGAAAAGCCCGGCCCGAACGCCGCCAAGAGATGCGGGCCGCGGGCGCCGGCTTTGAGCGCCCGGTCGAGCACGAACAAAGCGGTCGCCGACGACATGTTGCCGTAGGCGCGCAGCACCTCCCACGAATGTTCGAGTTGCTCGCGCTCGAGGCCGAGCACATCCTGCATGGTCTCGATCAGCTTGCGGCCGCCCGGGTGAAACAGGAAGCCGTTGAAATCCGACAGGCGAAAGCCGTTGCGATCGAGAAAATCGTGCAACGCCGGCGCCAGCGCTTTGCGCATCAGCGAGGGCAGTTCGGGGCTAAGCACGACGCCAAAGCCGTCATCCTTGATGTCCCAGCCCATGATGTGCTCGGTCTGCGGCCAGCACCATTCGCCAACGGCGAGAATACGGGGACCGCCGCTCGCGCCGTCCGCGGTGTTGCGCATCAGCACGCCGGCGGCGCCGTCGCCAAACAGCGCGGTAGAGACAAACATCGCCGGACTCGGATCGTTGACGCGCAGGCACAGGCTGCACAGGTCGACGGTGAGGAACAGCACATGCGCGCCCTCGGTCGCCTGCGCCAGCCGCGTTGCCCGCGCCAGGCCGGCGACGCCGCCGCCGCAGCCGAGACCGAAGATCGGCAGCCGTTCCACCGTCGGCTTGAGCTTGAGACGATTGAACAGTTTTGCGTCGAGGCTGGGTATGGCAAGTCCGGTGATCGTATTGGTGACCAGAATGTCGATTGCATCGAGCGCGACGCCGGCCGACGCCGTGGCCTTGAGCGTCACATCGGTCAAGAGATCGAGCGCATGCTGCTGGAATACGGCGGTGCGCTCCTCCCAGGAGTGCGGCTTGAGATACCACTCGACCGGCTGGCAATTGTAGCGCAGCTCGATGCCGGTATTGTCGTAGAGCGGCCACAAACCCTTCAGATGCGGGAAAATCTCCTTGGCGCGGCGCGTCGCTTCGGTCTGGCTGAGTTCGAAGGAAGGATTGGCCGTGGCGACCGACAAAATCTCGACGTCGAAACCGCCCGTGGCCGCGGCGGCGGCGGCGGCGCTCGCCTTGGGCCCAACAACTTCCAGCATATGGAACTTCCTTGCCTGCCCGCCCGGTGTATTAACACCGCCCGCGTGTTAGATCGTCCGGCTGTCACAAAATTCCAGCGCGGATTGTTTGGCGCTTGGGCGAGGCCTATTTTGGAAGCGCAATGCGTAGCTTAGGACCCATTCACGTGATCGGCGGTGGCTTAGCGGGTTCCGAGGCCGCCTGGCAGATCGCGCGCTGTGGCGTGCCGGTGGTGCTGCATGAGATGCGCCCGGTGCGTTCGACTGCCGTGCACAAAACGGGGCAATTCGCCGAGCTCGTCTGCTCGAACTCGTTCCGCTCCGACGACGCGGACGGCAGCGCCATCGGCCTTCTCCATGCCGAGATGCGCCGGCTCGGTTCGCTGGTGCTGCACACCGCCGACGCCCACAAGCTGCCGGCAGGCGGCGCACTTGCGGTCGATCGTGACGGCTTTGCCGCCGCAGTCACCACAGCGCTCGAAAGCGAGCCGCTCATCGACATCCGCCGTGAGGAGATTCTCGAGCCGCCGCCCGAGTGGGACAACGTCATCATCGCCACCGGGCCGCTGACCTCGCCGGCCCTCGCCGACGCGCTGCGCGGGCTGACCGGCGAAGCCGCGCTCGCCTTCTTCGACGCCATCGCGCCGATCGTGCATCGCGACTCGATCGATTTCGACGTCGTTTGGTTTCAGTCGCGCTACGACAAGGCCGGTCCCGGCGGCTCGGGCGCCGATTATATCAATTGCCCGCTGACGCGCGCGCAATACGACGCCTTCATCGATGCGCTGCTTTCGGGTGAGAAAACCGCATTTCACGATTTCGAGGCGGCGACGCCCTATTTCGACGGCTGCCTGCCGATCGAGATCATGGCCGAGCGCGGCCGCGAAACCTTGCGTCATGGGCCGATGAAACCGTTCGGCCTCACCAATCCGCATCGGCCGGGGCAAAAACCCTATGCCGTCGTGCAACTGCGCCAGGACAACAAGCTCGGCACTTTGTTCAACATGGTCGGCTTTCAGACCAAGCTGAAACACGGCGAGCAGACGCGGATTTTTCGCAGCATCCCCGGCCTCGGCAATGCCGAGTTCGCTCGCCTCGGCGGCCTGCATCGCAACACGTTCCTCAATTCGCCAAAGCTGCTCGATGCGACGCTGCGGCTCAAGACGGCGCCGCGGCTGCGCTTTGCCGGCCAGATCACCGGCTGCGAGGGCTATGTCGAGTCGGCGGCGATCGGGCTTTTGGCCGGGCGCTTCGCCGCGGCGGAACGGCGCGGCGAGACGCCGGCGCTGCCGCCGCCAACCACCGCGCACGGCGCGCTCATCGGCCACATCACCGGCGGCCATATCGAGACCATCGACAAAGGGCCGCGCTCGTTCCAGCCGATGAACATCAATTTCGGCCTGTTGCCGCCGCTCGGCTACGATCCGCCCCGGACTGCCCTGGCCGCCGCCGACGGCGGGTTGGGTCCGCGGAATTCCGGCAAGAAACGCGCTTTGTGCGCACGCGCGCTGGCGGATCTGGACGCTTGGATTGGCGGCGCCCTGCCGCACGCGGCCGAGTGAAGCCGTTCTTGTGCTAGACGGATGATCATGATCGCAGGCGACGAACCGGCAGAACTCGGCGGGCGCTGGCACAGCGGCGTGGTGCTCAAGCGCGACGTGTTTTCGACCGTCGAGCGCGGCCGCTTTCAGATGGATCGCGGCGAAGTCGATGCGGTGCTGCGCCGGCTCGATCAGGTGCCGTGGTGGAGCCGCGGTCTGGCGATCCTGCTGTTCCGGCGCGAGCGCCGTGCGCTCGCCACAGCGGGCCAGCTCGGCATCGCACCGCCGCTGTTGTTTGCCGGACGCCAGGCGCTGGTGCGCGGCTGGATCGATGGCGTGCCGCTTCATATCGCCAAGCCCTATGGCGACGCCGGCTACTTTCGTTCCGCCAAAGCGGCGCTGCGCACGCTGCACCGCGCCGGAATAAGCCACAACGACCTCGCCAAGGAGCAAAACTGGCTCTACGGCGGCGGCCGCGCTTTTCTGACCGATTTCCAGCTTGCCTCCTGCTTCCGCCGCGACAGCGCACTGTTCCGCATCGCGCGGTATGAGGACTTGCGGCATCTTTTGAAGCACAAACGCCGCTACGCGCCCGAGGCCCTCACCGCCGCCGAACGCCGCGTGCTGGCACGCAAGAGTTTTATCACTCGGGCATGGATGGCGACCGGCAAGAAGGTTTATTACGCCATCACGCGCGGGCTCAACGTCACCGACCGCGAGGGCCGCGGCCTGCGCTTCGTTCGCGACGCGCCGGAGATCGCCGCGCGGCTACGTACGCACCCGCAGGTCAACGACGTTGCGATCGTGCCGTTTCCGGACCGCCGCGCCGGCACCGGCCTCTACGCGTTTGTTGAAGGCAGTGCCACCGATCGTGAGCTGCTCGACTTCCTGGGAGATAAGGGGCCCGAGCATCTGCAAATCGTCGACGCCTTGCCGCGCGATCCGCAAGGCGAGGTGCGCAGCGAAATCCTCGAGCTCGTCGCCATGAACCAGCTCGACCTCATCGCGCCCTTGATCAAGACCGACGCCGAGCGCGCCATCGTCGGACGGATCGTGTCGGAGCGGCGCAATCTGCGCGACCGTTTCGCGTTCTGATTTTTTTCAGCCGGCGATGCGCGCCGGATTGCGCGCGGCGCGCCAGATCAGCCATTGCCGCCGCCATGGCGACAGCTCGGCAGGCGCGAACGGATCGCGGCGGGCCATCCCGTCGAGCGACGGCCGCACCAGCGCAACGGGCAGGAACGCCGGCAAGGCTGCGTCGGGCAGCGTCGCTATCTGTCGGTGGGCGGCAAGCAGGTGACGACGGGCAACCTCCTGCAACTCCGCCAACGCCGCGCGAAGATTTTCCGAGGATTTGCCGGCGAATATGTCCCGCGGATCGACCCCATGACGCTCGAGCAGTTCGAGCGGCACGTAAAGCTGCCGGCGCGTGGCGTGCAGCGGAAATGCGCGAATGAGGCCGGCGATCGCGTAGGCAATTCCGGCGGAAGTCGCGACCCCCTCCGTGGCCTCCGCTTCAACGCCGGCGAGAATTTGCGCAGCGTATGCTAACAGCGTCGAGGAGGTTTTCTGCGCATAGGCTTCGAGGTCGGTGAGCCGCGCCATGGGATCGTCGTAAAGGTCAAAACAGCGCGCATCGATCAGCGCCGTCAGCCTGGCCGATGCAAGTCGATAGCGCTCGATCACGGTCAGCAGCGCCGACGCTACCGGATTGGCGCTCGCCTCCCCCGCCCGCTCGCCGCGCAAAACCTCGCTCCACCATTGCAGGCGGATTTCGCCGGGCAGCGGCTCGCGCGCTACCTCGCGTACGCGCGCTACCTCGACGTTGAAGGCATAGAGCGCATGCAACGCGGCGCGATGTTCGGCCGGCGCGAACAATGTACTGAGGAAACGGTCGCGGTCGGCGGTCCGGACCAGCTCGGCGCAATAGGTGAAGGCATCCTGCATGATGGCGAGCTTATCATCACTCGATCGCAATCAGGCCGGCGCCGACGCGGCGGTTCTCCATCAGCATCACGTTATAGGTGCGCACCGCCGGCCCGGTAGCCATGCAATCGGCCGAAATGTGCGCGTCGCGAAACCGCGTTCGCAACGTCTCCGGCATGATCCAAGGCGCCGTGCCGGTGCCCAGGACGAAAAAGTCGAGATTTTCAGCGCGGGCAAAAACCTGCGACAGCGACTCGTCCGTCAATTCAACAGGCGCCGCCACCGGCCACGCCCAGATGCCGTCCGGCAGACACAGCAAGGAGCCGCGATGCGACATGCCGGCGAAACGAAAACCGCCACCGCCATGGGCGTCGATCAGCGCCTGGCGCGGCAGATGCGGCGCCTCCACTAGACTATGATCCAATTCATTTGAATTGGATCATAGTCTAGATTTCTTGTTAGGAGCATGATCTTTTCCGAAAACCGGTTTCCACTTTTCGGGATCATGCTCTAGCGGCGCGTCCTCGCGCGCTGTGGCGGCGTCGCGGCGGCCTGCGGCGCCGGCGGCTCGGGCTCCTCGGCGGCGCCTTCCATGCGGTTGGCGCCGACGCCGAGATAGATCAGAATCGGCGAAGCGATGAACACCGACGTGTAGGTGCCGACCAGCACAACGCCGAACATCATGGTCGCGGTAAAACTGTGGATCGCCTGGCCGCCGAACAGCAGCAAGGCCAACAGCGAAATCGCCACGGTCAAGTGGGTCACGATCGAACGCGACAGCGTGGCGTTGATCGAGACGTTGAGCAAGTCGGGCATCGACATGCGCTTATAGCGGCGCAGCATTTCGCGGATGCGGTCGTAGATCACCACCGTGTCGTTGAGCGAATAGCCCAAAATGGTGAGCAGCGCGGCGATGCTGGTGAGGTCGAAATCGATGTGGGTGAGCGACATGAAGCCCACGGTGAGCACCAGATCGTGCACGTTGGCGATCATGGCACCAAGCGCGAATTGCCACTCGAAGCGGAACCACAGATAGATCAGGATGGCGCCGATCGCCAGCACAAGCCCGATGGTGCCGTAGGCTAAGAGCTCCGTGGAGACGCTCGGCCCGACCACCTCGACCCTGCGGTAGTCGACCTCGTCGCCCAACGCCTCGCGCACCTTCTGCACTGCCGCCTGCTGCGCCTCGTCACCGCCGGGCTGCTCGGAGATGCGGATCAGCACGTCGTTGGGCGCGCCGAACTCCTGCAGCTGGAAATCGCCGAGTTTCAGCCCGCCGATGGTGGCACGCATCTTGGCGAGATCGGCCGGCCCGGCCTTGGTCTGCACCTCCATCAAAGTGCCGCCGACGAAGTCGATGCCGAAATTCAGCCCATGAAAGAAAAACAGCGCGATCGCCGCGATCGACAACAGCGCCGATACCGGAAAGCTGATGCGCCGGAAGCGCATGAAGTCGAATTTGGTGTCATCGGGAACAATGCGAAGGAGGCGCACGTGATCTCTTTCAAAAATTAGATGGGAACCGTGCGCGGCCGCCACATCCGCACCCAATAGGCCATGATCAGACGGGTCAGCGTGAAGGCGGTGAACAGGCTGGTGAGAATGCCGATGCCGAGCGTCACGGCAAAGCCGCGCACCGGCCCGGTGCCGATATAGAACAGCACGGCTGCCGCGATGAAGGTGGTGATGTTGGAGTCGAGGATGGTGGCGAGCGCCCGGGAGAAGCCGGCATCGATGGCATTGATCGCGCTGCGGCCGCCGCGCACTTCCTCGCGGATGCGTTCATAGATCAGCACGTTGGAATCCACCGCAATGCCGACCGTGAGCACAATGCCGGCAATGCCGGGCAGCGTCAGCGTGGCGCTCAATAGCGACAGCACACCGAAGATCATGGCGATGTTCACCGCGACCGCGATATTGGCGAACAGCCCGAACAACCCATAGGTCGCGAACATGAAAACGATGACCAGCGCCGCGCCCGCATAAGCGGCGTGCTCGCCAGCCGTGATCGAGTCCTGGCCGAGGCCGGGCCCGACGGTGCGCTCCTCGATGATGGTGAGCGGCGCCGGCAGCGCGCCGGCGCGCAGCAGGATGGCGAGGTCGTTGGCCGACTGAACGGTGAAAGTCCCGGAAATCTGGCCTGAGCCGCCGAGGATCGGCTCGCGGATCACCGGCGCCGAGATCACTTTGTTGTCGAGCACGATGGCGAACGGCTTGCCGACATTGGCCTGGGTGGCTTCGGCGAATTTGCGCGCGCCCGACGAATTGAAGCGGAAACTGACGATCGGCTCGCTGGTGCGCTGGTCGAAACCCGGCTGGGCGTCGGTCAGGTCGGCGCCGGAGACCAGCACGCGTTTCTCGATCAGATATTTGACGCCGCCCTCGCCGTCGAGAACCTCCGAGTCTGCCGGCGGACGGGTTTCCGCCGCCTGCTCTGCCGGCATCGACTGATCGACCATGCGGAAATCGAGCTTCGCGGTCTTACCCAAAATCTCCTTCAGCCGCGACGGATCCTGCAGGCCCGGCACCTGCACCAGGATGCGATCGATGCCCTCGCGCTGGATGGTCGGCTCGACCAGGCCGAGCTCGTTGACGCGCCGCTCGATGATCTGGATCGATTGATCGACCGCCTGGCGGATGCGCTCGGTGAGCGCGGCATCGCTCGGCGTAAGCGTAATGACGCCGGCGTTTGCGGTCACGTCGATAGTGCGCTGCCCCGACGTGCCAAGGATGCCGGACAGCGGCGTCGACAGTTCGCCCAGCTTGGCCAGCGCGTTGTCGACGTCGGTATCGCGCGTGATGTGCACCTGGACGCCGTTGCCGACGATAGCGCGGCCGGTGAATTGGATGCGCGCCGCGCGCAGCACGCGCAGCACATCGTCATTGAGCGATTGCAGGCGCTCCTTGCGCACGGCGTTGGCATCGACCTGGAGCAACAGATGCGAGCCACCTTGCAGATCGAGGCCGAGCACGATGTGGCGCTGCGCCCACGACGGCCAATGCTTCACGGTGCTCTCGGCGAAGAAATTCGGCACGGCGCACAGGCACACGACAAACGCCGTGAGCAGAATCGCCGCCGCCTTCCACCGCGTGAAAAACAACATGGACTTCGCTATTCCTCGTTACGTCGCAGCGGCGGTCAGCTCGCGCTGTCGTCCTTCACCGGCTCGCCCTTGGCGCGCACTTCGCTGATCATCGAGCGCATCTGCCGCACCCGCACGCTGTCGGCGATCTCGACCTCGACCTGGTCGTCGTCCACCACCTTGGTGACCTTGCCCACGAGACCGCCGTTGGTGACGACGGTGTCGCCGCGGCGCAACGCCTTGACCATCTCCTGATGCCGCTTCACCCGCTGCTGCTGCGGCCGCAGGATCAGGAAATACATGATCACGATGATCAATATCAGCGGCATGAATTGCACGATCATGCTGCTCGAGTCGCCGCTGAGCCCGAACGGGCCGCCTTGCGCGAATGCGGGCGTAATCAACATTGCTCCTCCGGGGGGCCATTTTGCGGCGCGCCAGCCTTCGGGAGAATGGCCGATTTAGCGCGCGAAATCGCGCGGACTATAGCCGCCGTTGGCCCAATTGCAACGCTTGCCGGAGTTCCCCCGCCCCGCTAAGGGAAGGCGCAAATCGGTGAAAATATGGCCCGTTCTCCCTCGCATTCCAGGAAGAAAGCAACAAAGCAGCCCGTTCGCGGCAATCCCGGCCAGCGATCGTCCGGCGACCGCGGCAGCGAAATTCTCGGCCGCATCGCAGCCGCGCTTGAACGTCTTGCACCCGCGGCACCGGCTACGCCTGATTTTGCCGCTGCCGAAGCATTCGTCTGGTATCCGGAAGCGCGAAGACTCGCCGCCGTGCGCCACGTCAACAGGGTCGAAATGTCGCTGCTCAAAGGCATCGACCGGGTGCGCGATCTGTTGGTCGAGAACACCGAACGCTTTGCCCGCGGCCTGCCGGCGAACAATGCGCTGCTCTGGGGCGCGCGCGGCATGGGCAAATCCTCCCTGGTCAAGGCGGCCCATGCGTCAATCGGCGCCGCGTATCCTGCCGCGGGATTGAAGTTGATCGAAATCCATCGCGAGGACATCGAATCGCTGCCGGAGCTGATGGGAATTCTGCGCGGCGCGCCGCAGCGCTTTATCGTGTTCTGCGACGATCTGTCGTTCGACGCCGAGGACACGTCCTACAAATCGCTCAAGACCATGCTCGAAGGCGGCATCGAAGGCCGTCCCGAAAACGTCATCTTCTACGCCACCTCGAACCGCCGCCATCTGATGGCGCGCGACATGATGGAGAACGAACGCTCAACCGCGATCAACCCCGGCGAGGCGGTCGAGGAGAAAGTGTCGCTGTCGGACCGTTTCGGGCTGTGGCTCGGCTTTCACCGCTGCAGCCAGGACGAATATCTCGCCATGGTCGACGCCTATGTGGCCCGTTACCGCGTGCCGGTAGACGCTGCGGAGCTGCGCCGCGAAGCGCTCGAATGGGCGACGACCCGCGGCGCGCGCTCTGGCCGGGTCGCCTGGCAGTATGTGCAGGATCTCGCTGGGAGGCTTGGAGTTAGGACGACAGACGACGGACGACAGAGGACGGATAAGTAATAAGCTGGACTGAGGACGGATAAAAAAATCTATCTGTCGTCCGTCGTCTGTCCTCCGTCGTCCCTCCTCGGAGCTTTACGCCCCATTCAGGTACTGCGACGGATCTACCGGCGTCGAGCCTTTGCGGATTTCGAAGTGCAGCTGCGGCGATGTCACATTTCCGGTCTGGCCGGAATGCGCGATCACCTGGCCGCGTTTCACCGTCTCGCCGCGCTTGACCAGAATGTCGCTGGCGTGGGCGTAAGCGGTGACGAAGCCGTTGCTGTGTCGCACCAGCACCAGGTTGCCGTAGCCCTTGAGCTCGTTGCCCGCATAGGCGACGACGCCGTCCTCGGCCGCTTTGACCGGCGTGCCTTCCGGCACCGCGAGATTGATGCCGTCGTTCTGCAAGCCGTTCGGCGTCGGCCCGAAGCTGGCGATGACGCGGCCGCGCACCGGCCAGCGGAAACTCGGTAGCCCTCCGGCGGGTTCCGCGGTCTTGATCGTGCTTTCCTGCGCGGGCGCCTCAGGCGTGGCGACACGGGCGCTATGCGGCGATTCCGCGGTCGCAAGGCTGGGGCTCGGCGGCGTGACCTGAGCCTGGCGCGGCGCAACCGTTGCACCCGGTTGCACACCCGGAATGATGATGCGCTCGCCGACTTTTACCATCGTATCGGGTCGAATATTGTTGGCTGTCGCCAGCACCATCACCGACTTGCCGTAGAGCCGCGCGATGCTGTGCAGCGTCTCGCCGGGCGCCACGACGTGCATGCTGGAAGTCGGCGCCAGTGCGGTGCGCGGCGCGCCGACCGGCATCCCGGGTGCGGTCGAGGCGATCCGCGTTGTCGGCGGCGCATAAGCCGCAGCCGTTGGCATTCGGCGCGGGATCACCAGGTGTTCGCCCGGATGCACCGTAGCCGGGCTGGTGATGTTGTTGGCCTGCATGATGGCGGAGACCGGCACGCCATGCTGGCGCGAAATCATCTCCAGCGTCTCGCCGGGCGCCACCGTGATCGGCGTGCCGCCTTCCCAGGTCCAGGTCGGCGGCGGCGGTGCGGCCGGCAGCGACCCGGTGACCTCGGAATTGGGCTGATACGACGCCATGCCCTGCCCGCCGCCGGAAGACCCTTGCGGCTCGGCACCGGCCAAGTGCGGCAACGGCCGGCTTTCGACATGGCCTGCCGGCGTGCTCTGCGGGATCGATCCGGTGGTGTCGTTGCGCGAGGAACTATTGGAGCCGAAAATATTGGAGAAGCGACTGGAGTCGCTGCTGCAACTCGCGGCGCCCAAGCCGATTAACGAAACGGCAACTATACGCGGCCACAAGGCCGACCGACGCGACGCCCACATCATGACTCGCCCGCACGCAACAAATACTAGCCGGCGAATAAACTACGTTGCGGTAAACAGGCCTTTAAGCGATTGGGCGCGGCTTTAAGATAATTGGAACTGTGGCCCCGGCGCTACAATTCCCGCGCCTGTCCGGGCAACAGCGGCACGAATCGCACGGCGATGAGATCTTCGCGCGTCAGCGTACCGTCCGCCATCTTGGTTAATTTGACGATGTATTGCGTGCCGTTGCGCGGCCCGAGCGGCAACACCAGTTTGCCGCCCTCACCGAGCTGTTCGACCAGCGCTTTTGGGATGTCTTCCGCGGCGGCCGTGACGATGATGCGGTCGAACGGCGCGCGCTCTGGCGCGCCCAAAAATCCGTCGCCGGCGACAATGGTGACATTGGTGTAGCCGAGCGTCTTGAGGCGCTCGCGCGCGACGTCGGCCAATGTCCGGTAGCGCTCGATGCTCACCACTTCGCGGGCGATGCGCGACAGCACGGCAGCCTGATAGCCCGAGCCGGTGCCGATTTCGAGCACGCGGTGCTCAGGCGCGACCTCCAATCGCTCGGTCATATAGCCGACCACATAGGGCTGGCTGATGGTCTGACCGCAGGCGATCGGCAGCGCCTGATCCGCATAGGCGCTGTCGGTGAATTCGGGCGCGACAAAATACTCGCGCGGCACTTCGTCCATGGCGCGCAGCACCGCCTGATCGCTGATGCCGCGCCGGCGCAGCGCCAGCTGAAACCCCATGCGTTCGACGTCGGCGGCTTGGACTGCGGCCACAATGACCTCGCCTTGCGATAAAGCCTTCTACCACTATGCCGGCAGCTCTTATACTGTTCCGCGGTGACGCGGTTCGGGCAGGTGCCGGCCGGAAGCAAAATTTCGCCTAGGTATTAAGGGAACTGATCGCAATCCGCGGCGTTACGAGCACGCCAGCCTTCTGTGGGACCGGCAGCACGGGGACAACATGACGTCAGAGGCGAAAGCCGCCGTGGGCCGGCGGGTCCTTGTCGTCGAGGACGAATCGATGATTCGCATGCTGCTCGACGGCATGCTCTCGGACATCGGCTACACCATGACGGCGGAAGCCGGCGCGCTCGACGAGGCGTTGGCCTTGGCGAAGCAGGAAGAGTTCGACGTCGCAATCCTCGACGTCAACCTGCACAATGAGCCGATCACGCCGGTGGCCGAAATTTTGACTCAGCGCGGAGTGCCGTTCGTGTTTGCCACCGGCGCCGACCTGCGCGGCGTGCCGCAGGCCTACCGCTCGCACCCGACCTTGCAGAAGCCGTTCCGCGCCGAGGCGCTGGAGCGGGCATTGCAGGCGGTGGCACCGAAGCCGGCCAGCGCCTGATTCTTTTTATTCGAACAGCTTGGCGAACTTCGTCACCGTGGGCTCGTCGGTGAGATCAAGCTTGAGCGGCGTCACTGCGATGCAGCGCTCATCGAGCGCGGCAAGGTCGGAGCCGTCCGGCGCCTTGGCGAAATTCTGGCGCACATAAGCGATCCAGTAATAGGGATTGCCGCGGCCGTCGGTGCGCTTGTCGATATGCAGCCGCTCCTGGCGGCGGCGCCCCTGCGTCGTCACGGCGATGCGCTTGACTTCGCCCGGCGCGCAATCGGGAAAATTGACATTGATCAGCACGTCGCGCGGCATGCCTTCGGCCAGCACGCGGCGGATGATGTCGGGCGCGAACTGCAGGCTGGTTTCCCAATGCGGCGGCTGGCCGCTGCGCGATTTATAGGCCTGCGACAGCGCGATGGACGGAATGCCGATCACGGTGCCTTCCATGGCGCCGGCGATGGTGCCGGAATAGATCACGTCCTCGCCGGCATTGCGGCCGCGATTGACGCCGGACAGCACCAGATCGGGATCGTGGCCGTTGAGCAGATGCCGCGCGCCCATGATGACGCAATCGGTCGGCGTGCCGCGCACCGCGAAGCGGCGCTCCCCGATCTGGCGCAGCCGCAGCGGATCGTTGAGGGAGAGCGAATGCGCGACGCCCGACTGATCGTATTCCGGCGCCACCACCCAGACGTCGTCGGACAGCCCGCGCGCGATCTTCTCGCACACGTCGAGCCCTTCCGCATGAATGCCGTCGTCGTTGGTGACAAGGATGCGCATCACTTCTCGATCTTCTTCATGCCGCCCATATAGCTCTGCAGCACGTCAGGCACCGCAATCGAGCCGTCGGCCTGCTGATAGGTCTCCATCACCGCGATCAGTGCGCGGCCGACGGCGACGCCGGAGCCGTTAAGCGTGTGCACATGGCGCACGGCGCGGCCCTCCTTGGTGCGGTAGCGCGCATTCATGCGCCGCGCCTGGAACTCGCCGCAGATCGAGCACGACGAAATCTCGCGGTACATGTTTTGGCCAGGCAGCCAGACTTCGATGTCGTAGGTCTTTTGCGACGCAAAGCCCATGTCGCCGGTGCTCAAAATCATCACCCGGTAGTGCAGATCGAGCTTTTTCAAAACCTCCTCGGCACAGGCGAGCATACGTTCGTGCTCGTCTTTGCTTTGCTCGGGCGTGGTGATGGAGACCAACTCAACTTTGTCGAATTGGTGCTGCCGAATCATGCCGCGCGTATCCTTGCCGGCGGCGCCGGCTTCGGCGCGGAAGCACGGCGTGTAGGCGGTGAACCGCATCGGCAATTGTGCTTCATCGACAATGGATTCGCGGACGAGATTGGTTAGCGGGACTTCGGCGGTAGGGACGAGCCAATGGCGCTCAGAGATGAAAGCGTTTTGCCGGATGAAAGGGGCATCGACCTCCCCTTCCGCAGCTTCAATCCCTCGCTCCTTGGCAATTTGCAGTACGCCTCGCATGGCACTACGGGCAAAAACTTCCAATTGACCCCACCGAAACTCGTCCGTGAAAGTTTGAAACTGGTCGTCTCGAAACTTCCACAACTGCCCCGTACCAAACATGACCTCATCGCGAACCAGCAGTGGCGGCGCGACCTCGGTGTAGTTGTGCGGCTCGCTGGTATGCACATCGAGCATATATTGGCCGAGTGCACGCTCCAGCCGCGCAAGGCCCTTCTTCAGAACCACAAAACGCGCACCAGAGAGTTTTGCGGCGGTCTCAAAATCCATCTGGCCGAGCGCTTCGCCGAGATCAAAATGCTGCTTGGGCACAAACGCGTAATCGCGTTTCGCACCGAAGCGGTGATGCTCGGTGTTGTCATTCTCATCCTTGCCGTCGGGCACTTCGTCGAGCGGCAGGTTGGGAATCTCGGCCAGCGCGTCGTCGAGCACCTTCGAGGCTTTCGTCTCTTCCGCCTCCATCGCTGGGATCGTTTCCTTCAGCGCAGCGACTTCGCTCAGCAGCCCCTTGGTTTTTTCCTCGTCCTTGTTCTTCTTGGCCTCACCGATTTCCTTAGACGCCGCGTTGCGCCGCGCCTGCGCGGTTTCGAGTGCGAGGATTTTCGCCCGGCGTTGCTCGTCGAGCCCGATCAGCCGCTGCGCTTGCGGCGGAAGCCCGCGCCGTGCCAGTCCGCGGTCGAAAGCGTCGGGATTGTCGCGAATGAATCGGATGTCGTGCATCGATCATTACTCAGGGAATCGGGACGACCTTATAGCATCCCAACCGCGTCATGCGCGGGCTTGACCCGCGCATCCATGCTGCCTCGCCGCCCCATGGATCGCCGGATCAAGTCCGGCAATGACGAAGGAGAAAAACCTTATTCCGCCGGCTTGGCCGCCGCCGCAGCCGCGGCGCGCTCGGCGGCAGCGCGCTTTTCGACCATCTTTACCGACCAGACCGAGCCCTCGTAGAGGGCGAGCAGCGGCAGCGCAAGGGACATTTGGCTCAGGATGTCGGGCGGCGTCAGGATCGCGGCGATGACGAAGGCGATGACGATGAAATAGCGGCGCTTGGCCTTGAGCTGGTCGGAGGTGATGATGCCGACGCGGCCGAGAAGGGTGAGGATCACTGGCAGCTGGAAGGCGACGCCGAAAGCCAGCATCAGCTTCATCATCAGCGAGAGATAGTCTTCGACCTTAGGCAGAAGCTCGATGGTCGCCTGCCCCGGCCCGCCCATCTGCTGCATGGAGAGCGAAAACCGCGCCAGCATCGGCCAGACCACGAAATAGACCACCATCGATCCCATCACGAAAAAGATCGGCGTGGCGATCAGATACGGCAGGAAGGCCTGCTTCTCGTTGCGATAAAGGCCGGGCGCGACGAACATGTAGATCTGCGTGGCGATCACCGGGAACGCGATGAAGGTGCCGCCGAAGGCTGCGATCTTGAGCTGCACGACGAAATATTCGAGCAGGCCCGTGTAGATGAATTTGGAATTCTCAGGACCGGCGACCCAGACGTAAGGCCAAGTGAGAATGTTGTAGATCTGCTTGGCGAAGAAGAAGCAGCAGATCATCGCGAAAATGAATGCGGCCGCCGCCTTGATCAGCCGCGAGCGCAGCTCGATCAGGTGATCCATCAACGGCGCCTTGGTCGCCTCGATCTCCTTCTCTTCGTCGTCGTGGCTCATGCCGGACGTTCCGTGCTGTCCGGTTGCGCGGCTTCCGCGGCGGGCTCGGTCTTGGCCGGCTCCGCGCCGGCGGGCTCGAGGTCGCTGCGTTCCACCGCGGCGACGGGCGCGGCTATTTCGGCGGCTGGCGCGGCCTCGCTCACGGCCAAGCCGCCATCGAGCGGCGGCTCCGCTTTCGGCTCAGGCGTCGCTTCGAGCGAGCGTTCGATATCCTTGCTTGTGGCTTCGAGGTCGCTGCGCACGTCCTTGAGGGGATCGAAACTCTTCACATCTTGCGCAATATCGTCGACCTGCTTCTTCAGGTCGGCCATCTCGGCCTCGCGCATCGCTTCCTGGAACTGGTTCTGGAAGTCGGCCGCCATGCCGCGGACCTTGCGCGTGTACTGGCCGAGCGTGCGCAACACGCCGGGAAGCTCCTTCGGCCCGATCACGATCAGCGCCACGACGCCGATCAGCAGGAACTCGCTCCAACTAATGTCGAACATGAAAACTCTCCGGACGCCTCGACCGCCCGCGGCTTGCCTGGCGGGCCGCGGCGATCGGCGCGAGGGCGCGGCGAGCGCTTAGACCTTGCTCTCGGACTCGGCGCGCCGCTTCATGTCGGCGGCGGCCTGATGATCGATGGTCTTGACCGGCGCGTCGGACTTGGGCGCTTCCACGGTCTCGTCCTCGGACATGCCCTTCTTGAAGGCTTTGATGCCCTTGGCGACGTCGCCCATCATGTCGGAAATCTTGCCGCGGCCGCCGAAGACCAGCAGCAGTACGGCGCCGACCACCAACCAATGCCAGATGCTCAATGAGCCCATGAAAACCTCCGTCCGCAACGGCACCGCCACCTTGGGCCCGCGGCAACATGTCGATTTGGCCAGAACCTAGGCGCCAAGGGCGGCAAAAACAAGCGCGCCCGCAATGCCCAACGGCCGCAGGGTGAATCTGCTTTCCGCCCCCGCGGAGCGAAGCGCAGCGGGGGAGGGGGACCACTGGAACTCGCGAAGCGAGCGAACCGTGGTGGAGGGGGCGCTCGGCACCGTCGCTAGCGTTACCGATGAGGCCAACCTCACCGCCCGCGCCCCTTCCACCACCCTGCTGCGCAGGGTGGTCCCCCTTCCCCGCTATCGCGGGGCAGGATGATTTATTCCTCGCTGCGGCCAGCGGGCGGCACCAGGCCGAGGTCGAGATCGCCCGGTTCGAGCGGGTCTTCGTCGTCGCGCAGGGCCGGATCGTCCGAGGGCACCGGCACGCTGAAGCCCGCGGGCAATGACGGCTCGATCAGACCGGCGCCCTTGAGCTCGTCGAGGCCGGGCAGATCGTTGAGCGCCTCCAGCCCGAAATGGGACAGGAACGCCTCGTTGGTGCCGTAGGTCACCGGCCGGCCCGGCGCCTTGCGGCGGCCGCGCAGCCTGATCCAGCCGGTCTCGAGCAGCACGTCGAGGGTTCCCTTCGACGTGGTGACGCCGCGGATCTCCTCGATCTCGGCCCGCGTCACCGGCTGGTGATAGGCGACGATGGCCAGCGTCTCGATGGCGGCGCGCGACAGTTTGCGCGTCACCGTCGCTTCGTGGGTCAACAGCCAGGCGAGATCGCTCGCGGTGCGCAGCGTCCATTTGCCGGCGACGCGAACGAGGTTCACGCCGCGCGGCTCGTATTCTTTCTGCAATTGCGTCAGCAGCGCGCGCACGTCGACGCCGGCCGGCAGGCGCTTGGCCAAAACTTTTTCGTCGAGCGGGCCCTCGGCGGCAAACAACAAGGCTTCGAGAATACGCAGCTCCTCCGCGCGCTCGGTTTCCCTGCCCTTGTCTCCAACGATCACACGCATCTCAGCCACATTCCCCATTGCGGGTCTCCCTCTACCCATTCCCCGTTTCGGCGGCCACGCCGCCGTCTTCCGTCTTCTGCCGCTTGCGCACGTAAAGCGGTGCAAAAGCCGCGTGCTGGTTCAGCTCGAGATGGCCTTCGCGCACCAGTTCCAGCGTCGCGGCAAAACTCGATGCCATCACCGTCGCTTTCATCGACGGCTCCACCAGGTATTCGGCCAAATATTGGTCGAGCGGGCTCCATTCCATGGAGAGGCCGATCAGCCGTTCCAACGCCTCGCGCGCTTCGGCAAGCGACCACACCGTGCGCTTGGGCATGCGCACGAAGGATCGCGCCTTGGTCTGCCGCCGCGCCGCATAGGCGGTGAGCAGGTCATAGAGCGTCGCCGACCATTCCGGATGTTTTATCTCGGCGATCGGTTCGGGCGCGCCGCGCTGGAAAACTTCGCGGCCGAGCTGCGGCCGATTGAGCAATTGCTCGGCGACATTGCGGATCGCTTCGAGCCGGCGCAGCCGCTGCGCCAGCGCGTTGGCCATGTCTTCGGCGCTCAGCCCATCGGGCGCATGCTGCTCCGGCAGCAACAGGCGCGATTTCAGATAAGCGAGCCACGCCGCCATCACCAGGTAATCGGCGGCAAGCTCCAGGCGCAGCTTTCGCGCCGCTTCGATGAAGGCGAGGTACTGGTCGGCAAGCGCGAGAATTGAAATCTTCGCCAGATCGACTTTTTGCTGGCGCGCCAGCGTGAGCAGCAGATCGAGCGGGCCCTCAAAGCCCTCGACGTCGACGACCAGCGCCGGCTCATCGGTGGCGCGCTCCGGCAGCTCGCCCTCGAACTGGAAATCTTCGGCGTTCATGCGACCACCTCGGCCGGTGGCCAATCGTCCATGGAGATGTCGTCGCGCATTAAAAGGCCTCGAAAGCCCATCGAATCACGAATCACGCCGCCCACTATAGCCGTCGATAAGGTGGCCGGCGCCATGGGATCGCCGGCGCTGAACACGGCGCACGCCTTGCAAAGGCGGTGACGAAGGCGCCCAGGGGCGCGGATTAGCCCGTGCCGAACGCGAGGGTCAAGCGCGCGGCGGCTAATTCTTCTGGACGATGCAGCTGCCGCCGGCGGCCTTCAAATTGCTGCACATGGCCGCGGCCGCCTCCGAGGAGGCGAAGGGGCCGACCAGGGCGCGGTAAAAGGTGCCTTTTTCGGCGAGATCGGCGCGATGGATGATCGGCTGACGGTTGCCGAGCTGGCCGGGGAATTTGGCCTGGAGCGTTTTGAACTCGGTCTGGGCCTCGGCCTCGGAGCGCTGCGAGGTGACCTGCACCGCATAGCCGCCGGCCGCAGGCGCCGGCGCTGTGGCGACCGGAGCGCTAGGCGCCTCCGCACGCGCGACGTGGGACCGCGGCGGCGGTTCCGCGGCGGGTGCGGCGCCTTGGGCGACCGGCACGATGGCGAGCGGTGCGTTACCGCCGGCCCTGGGCGCCACCGCCGCCCTGGCGGGCGCTTCCGCCCTGGGCCGGGTCGCAGCTGCCGGGGTGGCAGCCGCCGGTGCAGGGGCCGCCGCGTTGGCGTTGCCGACCTGGTCCGAGCGAATGGTGACGGTGTGGACTTTCTTCGGCTCCCCCGATCCGGCCAGCGGTGCCGCAGGCGGTTGCGCAGGTCCCGCGACCTTTGGCGGAGCCGACGGCTGCGCCGGGACTGCGGGCAGCGCAGGCGCGCCGGCGGTGGGCGGGCTGGCCGGCGCCGGCAAGACCGGAATTGTCGAAACCACGCGCGGCGGCGCGTTGGCCGGCTGGATCGGCACCGGCTGTTCCTCGCGTGATACCAGCTTGTCCGGCGAGCCCGATGTCGAAGCGCCAGCCGGATTCGATGCCGCGGACTGGGCATCGCGGTTGGGCACGATCTTGTTCGGAGCGTCGTTGGCCTTGATCACCGGCGGCAGCGATGGCGCCAGGATCGCGCCACCGAACATCGAGCGATAAGCAAAAGCGCCGCCGGCACCGATCATGACCAAACCCAACATGGCCAAAACCACGACGAGGCCGCTGCGCCGAGGCTTGGCCGTGTCTTCATCGTCATAGTCTTCGGCTTCGTCGGACTGGCGATCCGCCTGGTCGTCCCATTGCTCTTCGGCTTCGTATTCGTCGTCATGGGATTGCGGCGCCAAAGCCGGCTGCCGGCCGGCGGGGCGCGGCGGATCCTCGTTGCGATACCGCGCGTCAAACGCGCTCTCGTCATCGTGGGGATCGTCGTAGGGCTCGGCCGGCTCGGAATATTGGCTGGCGATCGACGGCGCGCGCTCGTCGTCGCGGTCATATCGATCACGGGCGCGATTGGCCGGATAAGGCTCTGGCAGCCGCGGCTGAACGTAGTTTTCCTCGGCGTATTGATCCGGATGCTGCTCGGAATATTGCTCCGGCGCGTCCGGCTCGGCATGGCCGTCATCGGCCGCCCAGTCGCGGTCTGCCGCCGGCAGCGGCTCGTCCAGCGTCTGCACCACATTGTGCCTTGGGTCGTGTCTTTGGTCGTCTCTTGGATCGCGATCGAAGTCGTTGACCCGGTTGCTCTGGCCGATGATGCGCGCCAGCTCGGCGAGCGGATCGCGTGCGGCGTCGCTCATCGGATCGACGTCCTCGCGCGCGATCGAGTCGCGGCTGCGGAACGGACGAAAATTATTGTCGGCCATCGATTTCGCCTCGGTCCAGGCGGTTACGCGATACTGGGCTGATTCCCCGTCGTCCGCACTCGGTACGTCTTAAACGGCGCTGTGCGAATTTTACCGCATCTCGTTTGGCGCCTCGACCCCAAGCAGCGCCAGCCCCGACGAGAGAACGGTTACGACGCCTTGCACAAGCACGAGACGCGCCACAGTCATTTGTCGTTCATTTTGAATAATGAAACGTAAATGTGGCTTTGTGTTGCCGAGCGTATAGAGCGCATGAAATTCACTTGCTAAGTCAAAGAGATAAAAGGCGATCCGGTGCGGTTCGTGGGCCGCCGCCGCGGCCTCCACGACCCGCGGATAAAGCGCAATTTGCCGCATCAAGGCAAGTTCCGCGGGGTCTGAAAGCCGCTCGAGCTCGGCGCCTTCAACCAAACTCGCAACATCGTCCGGCAGGTCGGGAAACGCCGCTCGGGCATTGCGGAAGATCGATTGGCCGCGGGCGTGGCCGTATTGGACATAGAAAACGGGATTGTCGCGCGACTGCTCGATCACCTTGGCGAGGTCGAAGTCGAGCACCGCGTCGTTCTTGCGGAACAGCATCATGAAGCGCACGGCGTCGCGGCCGACTTCATCCACCACTTCACGCAGCGTCACGAACTCCCCTGCCCGCTTCGACATCGTGACCGGCTGGCCGGCGCGCAACAGCTTCACCAGCTGCACGACTTTCACATCCAGATCGGCAGCGCTGTTGCCTTTCAGAGCGGCCACGGCCGCCTGCATGCGCTTGATGTAACCGGCGTGGTCGGCGCCCCACACGTCGATCAGCGCGTGGAAGCCGCGGTCGAGCTTTGAGCGATGGTAGGCCATGTCCGACGCAAAATAGGTGTAGGAGCCGTCGGACTTCTTCAGCGGCCGATCGACGTCGTCGCCGAATTCGGTCGAGCGGAACAGGGTCTGCTGGCGATCCTCCCAGTCCTCGACCGGCGCACCCTTGGGCGGCGGCAAGCGGCCTTCATAAACGTAGCCGCGCTCTCGCAGCCATTCGATCGTTTCAGCGACCTTATCGACCGGGCCTTCCGTGAGGGATTTCTCCGAATAGAATTCCTCGTGATTGATGTTAAGCGCGGCGAGGTCGGCACGAACCGTCGCCATCATCATCTCGATCGCCTTGGCGCGCACGACGGGGAGCCATTCGGCCTCGGGCTGCTTCGTCAGCGCGTCTTTGTATTGCGCGGCAAGCGCCGCACCGACCGGCTTGAGATAATCGCCGGGATACAGGCCCTCGGAAATCGTGCCGATGTCCTCGCCGAGCGCCTCGCGGTAGCGCAGATAAGCCGAGCGGGCGAGCACATCGACCTGGGCGCCGGCGTCATTGATGTAATATTCGCGGGTCACTTTAAACCCAGCGCGGGCCAGCAAGTTCGCCAAGGCGTCGCCGAACACGGCGCCGCGGCCATGGCCGACATGCGTCGGTCCGGTCGGATTTGCCGAAACATATTCGACATTGACCATTTCGCCTTGGCCGATGTCGCTTGCGCCATATTGCGCGCCTAATTGCACCGCGCCGCGCAGCGCCGCGATCCAGGCGTCAGGTTTGAGCGTCAAATTGATGAAGCCCGGGCCGGCGACGTCGACCTTGGCGACAACAGCATCGGTGCGCAGTCTCTCCGCAATCGCCTCGGCAAGCTCGCGCGGTTTGCGACCGGCGTCCTTGGCCAAAACCATGGCGGCGTTGGTGGCAATGTCGCCGTGCGCAGGATCGCGCGGCGGCTCGACGGTCACGCGCGATTGATCGACGCTGCCAGTCAGGACGCCGGCGGTCGCACTACGGACGCGGCCGAGAATGTCTGCGAAAATGTTCTTTGTGGTCATGCTGCAAAGCGCCCTGAGCGCGCCGCGCGCCTAACGCAATTCCGGCGTCGTGTCAAAAAGGCGTTCGTGCTCGGCGAGCGCGAAGCGGTCGGTCATGCCGGCGATGAAATCGGCGATGCGGCGCGCGCGTGCCGCTTCTTCGAGGCGGTCGAGCCCCTCGCTCCATTCCGCCGGCAGCTCACGGGGATGGGCGCTATAGCGCGCAAACAGATCGCGCACCACGGCCGCCGCCTGATCCATGACATGCATGACGCGGGCGTGGCGGTACATCCGGATTTTTAGGAAGCTTTTGATGGCGCGGTCGGCCTCCGCCGTCGCCGGCGAGAAGCCTGCGACCAACGTTTTGGCCTGGCGCACGTCGTCGGCCGAGCTTGGCGCCAGCGCGGCAAGCTTGCGGCCCGTTTCAGCAATGACGTCTTCGATCAACAAGCCGATCAGCCGGCGGATCAGCTCGTGCACCTGGCGCCCGGCATCGAGCCCCGGATGGCTGGCCCGGACCTCGCCGATGATACGACCCGGCAGCGCCACGGTGGCGATGTCGTCGAGATCGAACAATTCGGCGCGCAGCCCGTCGTCGATGTCATGGGCGTCATAGGCGATGTCGTCGGCAAAAGCGGCGATCTGTGCTTCCACGCTCGGATAACTCGACAACTCCAAATCCTGAAGCCGCGAATAGTCCAAAATAGTCTCGGGGATGCCGTGCTCGCGGTAGGGGCCGAGCGGCGTTCCATCGCGCGCGGTGAGCGGGCCGTTGTGCTTGACCAGGCCTTCGAGCGTTTCCCAGGTGAGATTGAGGCCGTCGAAGGCCGGGTAGCGGCGCTCCAGCGCGGTGACGACGCGCAAGGTCTGCGCATTGTGGTCGAAGCCGCCGAAGGCGGCGAGGCAGGCGTCGAGCGCGCGCTCGCCGGCATGGCCGAACGGCGGATGGCCGAGATCGTGGGCCAGCGCCAGCGCCTCGGCCAGATCTTCATCGACGCCGAGCGCGCGCGCCAGCGCCCGCGACACCTGGGTGACTTCGAGCGTGTGGGTGAGCCGGGTGCGGTAATGATCGCCCTCGTCGAACACGAACACTTGGGTCTTGTGCTTGAGGCGGCGAAAGGCGGTCGAATGGATGATGCGGTCGCAGTCGCGGCGGAAGGCGCTGCGGCTCTTGCTGGCAGGCTCCGGGTGCAGCCGGCCGCGGCTTTGCCCCGGATCGCAGGCAAAAGGCGCGCGGAATGTGCCATCCATCGCCATCGATCGCCCGGCTGCCGGCAATTGACCTTGCGTACCGGCGCACTTAACTATCCGGTTGACGCCGTGGCAATCGCTGCGATTGCCGGCCGGAGATCATGACTATGGAAGCCAATCTTGCGGAAGCCAACGTCATCGTGACCGAACGGGCGGCGCGACGGATCGGCGAGATCCTGCAAAAGGAGCCGGCCGGCACCATGCTGCGCGTCAGCGTCGAGGGCGGCGGCTGCTCTGGCTTTCAGTACAAATTCGACACCGAACGCGACCGCGCCGACGACGATATCGTCATCGAGAAGAGCGGCGCCACGGTGCTGATCGATCCGGTCTCGCTCAATTACATGGCCGGCAGCGAGATCGATTTCGTCGACGATCTAATTGGCTCGTCGTTCAAGGTCAATAATCCGCAGGCCACCGCGTCGTGCGGCTGCGGTACGAGCTTCGCCCTTTAGCACCCAACAAGCTATTCCCGTGCGCATTGCGACCTGGAACGTCAATTCGATCAAGCAGCGCACCGATTCCGCGCGCACCTGGCTTGCCGAGCGCAAGCCGGACATCGTCTGCCTGCAGGAGACCAAATGCGTCGACGACGCGTTTCCGCGCATGGAGTTCGAGAGTCTCGGCTACAATGTCGCCGTCCACGGCCAGAAGACCTTCAACGGCGTCGCCATCCTGTCGAAATTCCCATTTGACGAGGTGAGCAATGGCCTGCCCGGCGACGCCAACGACGATCACGCCCGCTTCATCGAAGCGGTGGTGTCGACGGCGCAGGGTGCGCTGCGCGTCGCCAGCATCTATCTGCCTAACGGCAATCCGCCGGACACCGAGAAATACACTTACAAGATCGGCTGGATGAAGCGGCTATCGGCTTACGCCCGCGAGCGGCTTAAGCTCGAAGAGCCGCTGGTCATGGCCGGCGACTACAACGTCATTCCGACCTCGGCCGACGCCCGCAATCCGCAAGCCTGGACCGGCGACGCACTGTTCCTGCCGAAGACCCGCGACGAGTTCCGCGCGCTGGTGAATCTCGGTCTTACCGATGCGCTGCGCGCCACCAGCGACGATGCCGGTCTCTATACGTTCTGGGATTATCAGGCCGGCGCCTGGCAGAAGAACAACGGCATCCGCATCGATCACCTGCTGCTGTCGCCGCTCGCCGCCGACAAGCTCGCCGACGCCGGCATCGACCGTCATGTGCGGACGTGGGAAAAGCCGTCCGATCACGTGCCGGTGTGGATCGATTTGGATATCGCGGCGAAATAGCGCTTAATCCCGCCGGCCCCTGAGCCAACCTTCCAGATAAACCAGCGCCATCTGCCGCTCGTCGTCGTTAGCGCGGCGGAAGGCGTTGTCGTAGAGCGGCTTGACCCAAGCCTCGTCGGGCCCGGCGCAATCCTTGCTCAGCGTGAGCCACATCAGGCCGCGCGCCGCCTGCCGCGGCACATGTTGGCCCTGGAACAAAATATCGCCGAGTGCCGCCTCGGCGCGGCATTGACCCTTGTTGGCAGCCAGCTGGAACCAGCGCGCCGCCTCGTGCGGATCGTTCGGCGACGAGTCGAGATAGAGCCGGCCGAGCTCGTATTGCGCATCGGCATCGCCGAAATAGGTCGCCGCGTAAGTGTAGAGCTCGCGGGCCCGCGCCGCGTTGGGCTTGATCTTGGAATTGGGAATTCCGCTTAGATAGTAGTGCCCGAGCGACACGAAGGCGTTGGCGACGAAGCGCGCCTGGGCCGTGCCCGGATTCTCGTCCGGATGAGTATTGGCAATCTCGCTGAAATAATTGAAGGCGCGCATCTGGTCTTGCGGCACGCCGTCGCCGTCGGCGTACATACGGCCGAGCTTCCATTGCGCCGCCGGCTGGCCCTGCTCCGCCGCATATTGCAGCGCGGTCAGCGCTTTGGCCTTTTCGTCGAGCGGATGACTGGGATTGCTGCGCAAGCCGTCGCTCGGCGTCAGCGCCGCCGTACTCGGCGTCGAGGTGCCGTCGAAGGCGAAGGCCGGCGCGGGGCCGCGCGCGGTGCCAAGGCCGAGGCCAACGGCGATGCACAATGCGCTCGCCAACGCGATACCTCTGCCACTCGCGATGCGGGCTGCGCTAGGTATCCGCATAACACGCCTTCTCGGCACTGCCGCCCGGATGGGTCACCGCGCCATTGCGCGCCGGTCCGACCTGCTGGGTGTATTTCCACAAATAGCCCGACGCATATTCCTCGGCGCGCGGCTTCCAGGTTTTGGCGCGGGCGGCAAGCTCGGCATCGCTCAGCTTGACGTCGAGCGTACCTTTCTCGGCATCGAGCTCGATGATGTCGCCGTCTCGGATCAGCCCGATCGGACCGCCCACGGCAGCCTCAGGCCCGACATGGCCGACGCAAAAACCGCGCGTCGCGCCGGAGAAACGGCCGTCGGTGATCAGCGCGACCTTGCCGCCCATGCCCTGACCGTAGAGCGCAGCGGTGGTCGACAGCATCTCACGCATGCCGGGGCCGCCTTTCGGACCCTCGTAACGGATGACCAGCACGTCGCCTTCCCTGTACGTCCTGTTCTTGACCGCCTCGAAGCAAGCTTCCTCGCCATCGAAGCAGCGCGCCGGCCCGCTGAAACGCAAGCCTGCCATGCCGGCAACCTTAACGATGGCGCCTTCGGGCGCGAGATTGCCTTTGAGACCAACGACGCCGCCGGTCGGCGATAACGGTTTGTCGGCCGGGTAAACCACGTCCTGGTCCGGATTCCACTTCACCGCCTTCAAGTTCTCCGCAATCGTGCGGCCGGTGACGGTGAGGCAGTCGCCATGAAGGAAGCCGTTGTCGAGCAACGTCTTCATCAACAGCGGCACTCCGCCAGCCTCGAACATATCTTTGGCGACATAACGGCCGGATGGTTTCAAATCCGCGATATACGGGGTTTTTTTGAGGATTTCGGCGACGTCGAAAAGGTCGAATTTGATGCCGCATTCGTGGGCGATGGCCGGCAGATGCAGCGCCGCATTGGTCGAGCCGCCGGTCGCCGCCACAACGGCCGCGGCATTTTCCAGCGCTTGCCGGGTAACGATGTCGCGCGGGCGGATGTTCTTGACGATCAAATCCATGATCATCTCGCCGGCCAACATGCAGAATTTGTCGCGAATCTCGTATGGCGCCGGCGCGCCGGCGGAGTACGGCAGAGCGAGACCAATGGCCTCGGACACCGTCGCCATGGTGTTGGCGGTGAATTGCGCGCCGCAGGCGCCGGCCGACGGGCAGGCGTTTTCCTCGAGGGTCTGCAGGTCGGGATCGGACATTTCGCCGATCGAGTGCTTGCCGACCGCCTCGTAGACGTCCTGGATGGTGACCGGCTTGCCCTTGAAGGTGCCGGGCAGGATCGAGCCGCCGTAGATGTAGATCGACGGCACGTTAAGCCGGCACATGGCCATCATCATGCCCGGTTGCGACTTGTCGCAGCCGGCTACCCCGATCAGGGCGTCATAGGCGTGGCCGCGCATGGTCAATTCCACCGAATCGGCGATGACTTCGCGCGACGGCAAGGACGCCTTCATGCCGGCATGGCCCATGGCGATGCCGTCGGTCACGGTGATGGTGCAGAACTCGCGCGCCGTGGCGCCGACCGCGGCGACCCCGCGCTTCACCGCCTGGGCCTGGCGCATCAGCGCGATGTTGCAGGGCGCGGCTTCGTTCCAGCAGGTGGCGACGCCGACGAAGGGTTGATGGATCTGCTGCTGCGTCAGCCCCATGGCGTAATAGAAGGCGCGATGCGGGGCGCGCTCGGCGCCTTCGGTGGCGTGCCGGCTGGGCAGTCGTGATTTTAGATCGGTCTTGGCGTCCATTTTACTCATCAAGGCCAAACAAGGCCCCTCGCCCCATCCCCGCCGATCCGGCGCATAGCGCCTTGAAATCGGAAGTGCCGTAACGGCTTCTTCTCACCGCCCGGCAGTCGCGGCCGAGGGTGTCGAAAAATCCTATGGCTAAAAAGCGGCGCCGTAGATGGCTTCCAGCCGAAACTTATAAATGTTCACAGCGTGTTGCGCCGGGGCCACAGATTCAGCGGCGTTTGTTAGCTAGGCATTAAGGCGCGATTTACCAAGAGCTGCCCCGCCTGCCACCATGGCCCCATGGCCAAAAGACTGACCCGAGCCTTTTTCAGACGCAGCGTGCACGAGGTGGCGCCCGACCTGATCGGGGTGACGCTATTGGTCGACGGCGTCGGCGGCCGCATCGTCGAGGCCGAGGCCTACCACCAGACCGATCCCGCAGCGCACAGTTTTCGCGGGCCGACGTCCCGCAATGCGGTGATGTTCGGCCCGCCGGGCTATGTCTATGTCTACCGTTCCTACGGCATCCACTGGTGCGTGAATTTTGTCTGCGAACCCAAGGGCTCAGCCAGCGCCGTGCTGATCCGGGCCATTGAACCGACCGTGGGGTTGGCGGCCATGCGGCGCCGGCGCGGCGTAGCCGACGTACGGCTGCTTTGCTCCGGCCCCGGCCGGGTCTGCGAGGCATTGCGGATCACCCACGCCCAGAACGGCCTGGCCCTCGACGCGCCGCCGTTCACACTCTTTGCGCGCACGGACGAGGTCGAGGTTATCGCCGGACCGCGCATCGGCCTCACCAAGGCGGTCGAAAAGCCCTGGCGCTACGGCCTGAAAGGCTCGCGCTTTCTCAGTAAGCCGTTCAAAGCCTGAAAGCGGGATCGAAACCCAATTCGTTGCGGGCCTTTTCGATCGAGACCGTCCCGTCGTCATCGGCGATATTGTAGATGCCATTGCCGCGGGTCAGCGCCAGCAGCGCCGCCTGGGCGGCGGCATCGACATGGAGCGGCGGCTTGCGGCTCGGGCCTTCGCTCCAGGTGCCGGGGCCGTAGAGCAGGCCGTAGCGCAGCACGATGGCTTCCATTCCGGATTTAAGCACCTGCTCTTCCATGTCGGCCGCGGCGCGGACCGTCACCAGCCGCGGGCCATCGACCAGGTTGAGCGGGTCGGTCTCGACATGAGGCTCTTTGCCCGGCGCGTAAGCGAACGCCACGCTCTGCACGATGAAGCGCCGCGCTTCAGCCGCGAGCGCCGCGGCGACCAGATTGCGCGTGCCTTCGGTGCGGATGCGGGCGTTACGCGGGTACGCCGCGGCGAGCTGCGCTTCGTCACTGAGAACGCGCGGCAAGTCGGTGAGCTGGTGCATGACGACGTCGGGCCGCGCCGCCACGACGGCGCCTTTGAGCGCCTGCGCGTCGAACACGTCGACGATCGCGGGCCGGATGCCGGCGGCTTCAAATTCGCGCGCGACCTCGGCCGAGCGCGTCATGCCGGTGACGTCGTGGCCGGCATTGCGCAGCAACGGCGTCAGCCGCCGCCCGATCGCGCCACTGGCTCCGGCGATGAAAATCCGCATGCTCGTGCCTTCAGGTCATGAAAGACCGAGCGGTATTTAATGGGAATGCGCCCGGAGGAGAACCCGTGCCGAGGCCTGGTCAGACCGTCGCGTCGCGCAACTGTGCGGTGTCGTAATACTCGTAAAACTCGATGGCCTTGCCGTCGGCAAAGCGCCAGGAATCCGCCTTCGGCGTCGCCACCACCTTGCCGGTGTGCCGATTGCGCCAGGAGCAACGGCCGAGCATGACCACGCGGTCACCCTGGGCGACGAAATTTTCCGTCACGTATTCGATCATTTCCCAGTCGCGCTTGATGCCGGCAAAATACTGCGCGAGCTGGTCGCGGCTCTGATATTCCGTCAGATAGGCCGCGCCATATTCGCCGCCTGCCAGCGAGCCGAATTTGATCTTGTCGGCGAAGATCGCCGTCCAATGATCGGCGCTCTCGCCCTTGCTTTCAGCCCAGCGGTCGTAGGCGTCTTTGAGGACGATGACGTTCTGCGCTTCGTCGGTCATGATAAACCTTGCAACGGTGTCGATGCTCCTCCCAGAGTTGTAGCCGGAGCGCGCGTTTATACGCAACAGCGGTCAACCGCAGCATTTCACTTATTTGGCGTGGGACTTAAGCCTATTCCTTAAGCCGCTGCAGCGCCTCGGCGATCTTGGCTTTGCGCGCCAGCGCCTCTTCGCGCTTCTCTTTTTCTTCCTCGACCACTTCTTCGGGCGCGCGCGCGACAAAATTTGGATTGTTGAGCTTGGCATCGACGCGGGCAATGTCGGCGTCGCATTTCGCCATTTCCTTGGCGAGCCGGCCGCGCTCGGCATCGAGATCGATCACGCCCTTGAGCGGCAGCGCCGCGACATCGCCGCGCACGACGAGCTGCACCGCACCTTGCGGCGGTGCGTCGGCAAAGGAAATGTCGGCGATGCGCGCCAGGCGCTGGATGAATTCCGACCAGTGCCGCGCCCGGATGGCGGTTTGCGGCGACGCGCCCGCCAACACCAGCGGCAGCATGGTCGCGGCCGGAATATTCATCTCGACGCGCACCGAGCGGATCGCCGTGATCAGATCGATCACCCAGCCGATTTCGGCTTCGGCCACCTCATCGTCGAGGCCGTCGTGCGCCGGCCAAGCATCGAGCGCCAGCATGTGGTGACGCTGCGGTCCGCGCTCGGCGGTGACGCTCCACAGCTCTTCGCTGATGAACGGCATGAACGGATGCAAGAGTTTTAGGATTTCGTCGAGCGCCCAGGCGGCGGCCCCGCGCGTCTCGGTCTTGGCGGCGCCATCGGGGCCGGTGAGCACCGGCTTGATCAGTTCGAGATACCAGTCGCAATAGACGTTCCAGACGAAACGATAGATCGCGCTCGCCGCCTCGTTGAATTTGTAAGCTTCGATCGCCGCCGTGACCTCCCTGCCCGTCTTCGCGGTCTCGTGCGCGATCCAGCGGTTGAGCGTCTCCTTGGCGCGGTGCGGATCGAAATCCGGATCGTGGGCGCAGCCGTTGATCTCGGCAAAACGCGCGGCGTTCCAGAGTTTGGTCGCGAAATTGCGGTAGCCTTCGACGCGCTGGGCCGACAGCTTGATATCGCGCCCCTGAGCAGCCATCGCCGCGAGCGTGAAGCGCAGGGCGTCGGCACCGTATTCGTCGATCACTTCCAGCGGATCGATAACGTTGCCCTTCGACTTCGACATCTTGGCGCCCGAGGCGTCGCGCACCAGGGCGTGGATGTAAACGTCGTGGAACGGCACTTCTTTTTGGAAGTGCAACCCCATCATCATCATGCGCGCGACCCAGAAGAAGATGATGTCGAAGCCGGTGACCAAGGTCGAGGTCGGATAGAAGCGCTTGAGCTCCGGCGTCTCGTCCGGCCAACCCAAGGTCGAGAACGGCCACAGCGCCGAGGAGAACCAGGTGTCGAGCACGTCCTCGTCGCGATGCAGATAGTCTGAGGCGAAGCGCGCGCGCCGGTCCGGGTCGGCGGCGACGTCGTGGCCTTCCTCGGCGGTGATCTCCTCGATCTCGGTGTAATGCGCCAGCGCATCGGCCACCGCGTCGTCCTCGTTCTCGGCGACGAAGATCTTTCCGTCCGGCCCGTACCACGCCGGAATCTGATGGCCCCACCAGATTTGCCGGGAAATGCACCACGGCTGGATATTGTCCATCCAGTTGAAGAACGTCGCTTCCCATTGTGCCGGCACGAACACGGTCTTGCGCTCGCGCACGGCTTTGATGGCCGGCTGCGCCAGCGTCTTGGCGTCGACATACCATTGATCGGTGAGAAACGGCTCGAGCACCGCACCGGAGCGGTCGCCGTGCGGCACGACGTGGCTCGTCGGCTCGATCTTGTCGATGAGGCCGCGCGACTCAAGCTGCTCGACGATGAGCTTTCGCGCGGCTTCGCGACTTTTGCCTTCCAGCGCATCCAACAAAATAAGTTCGGGATTGGCGTCCTTCAGAAAAGACTCGTTTTGCTTAAGCGTCAGGTGCGCTTCGTCATCGAACACATTAATGAGCGGCAGGTTATGCCGCTTGCCGACTTCAAAATCGTTGAAATCGTGTGCCGGCGTGATCTTGACCGCGCCGGTGCCCTTTTCCGGATCGGCATAGACGTCGCCGATGATCGGAATGCGCCGGCCGACCAGCGGCAGGATCGCGGTCTTACCGATCAAATGTTTCAGCCGCTCGTTGTCCGGATGCACGGCGACTGCGACGTCGCCCAGCATGGTCTCGGGCCGCGTCGTCGCCACGATGATGAATTCATCGCTGCCTTCGATCGGATATTTGATGTGCCAGAGATTGCCCTTGGTCTCGACCTGCTGCACTTCGAGATCGGAGATCGCAGTTTTCAGTTTTGGGTCCCAATTGACCAGCCGCTTGTCCTTATAGATCAGGCCCTCGCGGTAGAGCGCGACAAAAACTTTCAGCACCGCGCGCGACAAACCCTCGTCCATGGTGAAGCGCTCGCGCGACCAATCGCAGGAGGCGCCGAGCCGCTTGAGCTGGCCGATGATGGTGCCGCCGGATTGCGCCTTCCATTCCCAGACCCGCTTGATGAAGGCCTCGCGGCCCATGGCGCGGCTGGATTCCTGGCGCTCCATCAATTGCCGCTCGACCACCGCCTGGGTGGCGATGCCGGCGTGATCGGTGCCTGGTTGCCACAGCACGTCACGCCCGCGCATGCGCTCGAAGCGGCAGAGGATGTCTTGCAGCGTGTTGTTGAGCGCGTGACCCATATGCAGCGAGCCGGTCACGTTCGGCGGCGGGATGACGATGCAATAGGGCTTTGCCTTGGCGCGCTCGGGCCGCCCGGCCCGGAAGGCGCCGGCCTTCTCCCAGGCCTCGTAAATGCGGCTTTCGACCGCGCCGGGCTGATATGTCTTCTCGATCATTTCGATTTTCCGGGCCGCGCGCTAGAAAGCCCGCGCGGCGTTGACTGTCAACGCCAACGTCCCGCCAACCCGAGCAAAGCCCCAACGTGACAGCCGCCGCGCAAGCTTCTTCGCCTTTGGCACACCGCACGCCGACGCGCTCGATCACGCTGCTCGCGGTCGCGGGTTTTGCCGCGCAGGCGCAGGTGCGCGTCACCGATTCGCTGCTGCCGCAGATCGCCGCCGACTTCCACACCACGGTGGGCGCAGCCGCCATGGTGGTGACGGCCTATGCCCTCGCCCACGGCTCGATCCAGCTGGTCATCGGCCCGGTCGGCGATCGCTTCGGCAAATACCGCACCGTCGCCTTGATGTGCGCCATCGGCGCCGTGCTGGTGGCGTGCTGCGGCCTGGCCGGTTCGCTGTCGCAACTCATACTGGCGCGGCTCGCGACCGGCGCGGCGGCCGGCTGGGTGATTCCGATCTCCATGGCCTATGTGGGCGACGTCACGCCCTATGAGCATCGGCAGACCGTGCTCGGCCGCTATCTGTCCGGCCAGATTCTCGGCCAGCTCTCCGGCCAGGCCGCCGGCGGCGTACTCGGCGACTTGATGGGCTGGCGCAACGTGTTCTTCGTACTCGCCGGCGTTTTTGCGCTGGCCGCGGCGGGCCTGGTGTTCGAGCTCATCAGCAATCCGCTGACGCGCAAGTCCGGCCACCCTTCCCCCTCCCTGCCCTCCCCCGCAAGCGGGGGAGGGTTGGGGTGGGGGCAGCGCTTCGTCGCCGACTACGCCGTGGTGCTGAAAAACCCCTTCGCCCGCATCGTCATTCTCACCGCTTTCATCGAGGGCGCGATCGTGTGGGGGGCATTCGCCTATATCGGCGCCGACCTGCGCTTGCGCTTCGGCTTGAGTTTCACGCTGGTCGGCCTGACCGTCGCCTGCTTCGGCATCGGCGGGCTGATCTATGCCGCCTTGGTCAAGATTTTTGTCTACCGGCTCGGCCAGGTCCGTCTCGCCATCAGCGGCGGGTTTTTGATCGCGGCAGCCTACATCGAGCTCGCCGTCGGACCGGCGTGGTGGCTGGCGCCCATCGCCACGATGGGAATCGGCTTGGGCTTCTACATGCTGCACAACACGCTGCAGACCAACGCCACGCAGATGACGCCGCAAGCGCGCGGCACCGCGGTCGCGATTTTTTCTTCCGCGATCTTCGTCGGCCAGACGGTCGGCGTCGGCACCGGCGCGCTGGTGATCGATCGCTTGGGGGCGGCGCCGCTGTTCGTCGGCGCGGCGATCACCATACCGGTACTGGCGATCTGGTTCGCCCGCCAATTGCGCCATCGCCCGGTCATGTGACCGGTCGCTGTAGCAATCTTTAGACTTTCACCAACGGCACCTTCGGCACCGAGCCACCGCGGCGCGGCGGCGTGTCGTCGCCGGGGCCCGGCGGCGGCTTGCGCCGCGGCGAGGAGCGCCGCTTGGCCTTGGCGCGGCGCGGCTCGGGCAGTTTTTCCGCGCGCGGCGTCACCGGGCCGTCGGGATATTCGAAGCCGAGGCTGCTCTTGCCGCCCTCGTCGGTGACGACGACGACGCGGACATGACCGCCCGACTTCAGGCGGCCGAACAGCACCTCGTCGGCCAGCGGCTTCTTGATGTGCTCCTGGATCACCCGCGCCATCGGCCGGGCGCCCATCAATTCGTCGTAGCCATTCGCAATCAGCCATCTTGCCGCTTCGGCGCTCAGCTCGATGGTGACGTCGCGGTCGGCGAGTTGCGCCTCGAGCTGCAGCACGAATTTCTCGACCACCTGGGCGATCACCTCCTGCGACAGATGCGCAAAGGTGATGATGGCGTCGAGCCGGTTACGGAATTCCGGCGCGAACATCCGGTTGATCGCCTCCATGTCGTCGCCTTCGCGCTTGGTGCGCGTAAATCCGAACGCGGCACGCGCCATGTCGGCGGCGCCGGCATTGGTGGTCATGATCAGGATGACGTTGCGGAAGTCGACCTGCTTGCCGTTGTGGTCGGTCAGCTTGCCGTGATCCATGATCTGCAAGAGCACGTTGAACAGATCCGGATGCGCCTTCTCGATCTCGTCGAGGAGGAGCACGCAATGCGGATGCTGATCGACGCCGTCGGTGAGCAAGCCGCCCTGGTCGAAGCCGACATAGCCGGGCGGCGCGCCGATCAACCGCGATACGGTATGGCGCTCCATATATTCCGACATGTCGAAGCGGATGATCTCGACGCCGAGCGTCGCCGCCAGCTGCCGCGCCACTTCGGTCTTGCCGACGCCGGTCGGGCCGGAGAACAGGTAGCAGCCGATCGGCTTTTCCGGCTCACGCAAGCCGGCGCGGGCGAGCTTGATCGAGGCTGAGAGCGCTTCAATGGCCTTGTCCTGGCCGTAGACCACGCGCTTGAGCGTCGCCTGCAAATGCTGGAGCACCTCGGCATCGTCCTTCGACACCGCTTTCGGCGGAATCCGCGCCATCGTTGCGATCGTGGTCTCGATCTCCTTGAGCCCGATGGTGCGCTTGCGCCGGCTCTCCGGCAGCAGCATCTGCGCCGCGCCCGACTCGTCGATCACGTCGATCGCCTTGTCGGGCAGCTTGCGGTCGTGGATGTAGCGCGCCGACAATTCCACCGCCGCCTTGATGGCTTCGTTGGTGTAGCGGAGTTTGTGATAGTCCTCGAAATAGGGTTTTAGGCCCTTGAGGATTTCGATGGCGTCCGGGATGGTCGGCTCGTTGACGTCGATCTTCTGGAACCGGCGCACCAGCGCGCGATCCTTCTCGAAATACTGCCGGTATTCCTTGTAGGTGGTCGAGCCGATGCAGCGCACCGTGCCCGACGCCAAGGCCGGCTTGAGCAGGTTCGACGCGTCCATGGCGCCGCCGGACGTGGCGCCGGCGCCGATCACGGTGTGGATCTCGTCAATGAACAGAATCGCGCCCGGATAGGCCTCGAGCTCCTTGATGACCTGCTTGAGCCGCTCCTCGAAGTCGCCGCGGTAGCGGGTGCCGGCCAAGAGCGTGCCCATGTCGAGCGCGAACACGGTGGCATTGCGCAGCACGTCCGGCACTTCGCCATGGACGATGCGCCGCGCCAGGCCCTCGGCGATCGCGGTCTTGCCGACGCCGGCCTCGCCGACGAACAGCGGATTGTTCTTCTGCCGCCGGCATAGCACCTGGATGGTACGGTTGATCTCGGACTCGCGGCCGATCAGCGGATCGATCTTGCCCTCGCGGGCCTTCTTGTTGAGGTTGACGCAATAGGCGTCGAGTGCGTCGCCCTTCTTCTTCTGCTCGTCGCCGGATTTGGCGTCATTTTCCTCGTCGGCGCCACGCACCGGGCGCGCTTCCGACATGCCCGGCCGCTTGGCGATGCCGTGGCTGATATAGTTGACCGCGTCATAGCGGGTCATGTCCTGCTCTTGCAGGAAATAGGCGGCATGGCTCTCTCGCTCGGCAAAGATCGCCACCAGGACGTTGGCTCCAGTCACTTCCTCGCGACCCGAGGATTGCACATGGATGACGGCGCGCTGGATGACGCGCTGGAAGCCGGCGGTGGGCTTTGAATCCTCGGCGCCGTCGGTGACCAGGTTGTCGAGCTCGGATTCGAGGTAGGCGACGAGGCTGCGGCGCAGCTTTTCCAGATCGACATTGCAGGCCCGCATCACGGCCGCAGCATCCTGATCTTCGATCAGCGCCAGCAGGAGGTGCTCCAGCGTCGCATACTCGTGATGCCGCTCGTTGGCGAGCGCCAGAGCGCGATGGAGCGATTGTTCGAGACTGCGCGAGAACGTGGGCATTTCAGTTTCTCTTCACTTGTATTGAGCGCTTCCCCCCGGAATCACTTCTTCTCCATGATGCACTGCAAAGGATGCTGATGTTTGCGGGCAAAGTCCATAACCTGCGTCACTTTGGTTTCGGCCACCTCATAGGTAAAAACGCCACATTCGCCGATGCCGTGCTGGTGCACATGCATCATGATACGGTGCGCCGATTCAGCGTCCTTGTTGAAGAAGCGCTCGAGCACGTGGACCACGAATTCCATCGGCGTGTAGTCGTCGTTGAGCAGCAGCACGCGATAAAGGTTAGGCCGCTTGGTCTGCGGCTTGGTCTTGGTGATGACCGCGGTGCCGGGACCATTTTGGTCGCTCTTGCGCTTGCGGTCGTCGTCCGCCATGCGCGGCGGCAGCGTTTTGGGGTTGGCTTCGAGCGGCGGCATTGCTGCGTCTGTCTTCCGAACTCCTAAGTAGTGAGAGGAAGAACTTTCCGGAAGGCTCCGCCCGCCGTCTCCCCGCACCACGGACCCTATAATAGAGTTGGAGCCGGCCGCGTTCCAGTTCGATGAAGCGGCACCGATCCCGGCTGCACGCCAAGGTTGGTACGTTTCGACGACTCGGTTATTGATCACGCAAAGCGGTAGGAGGCGGCCATGACTGATCCGGCACGTCGGGCGAAGGTCCTGCGCGAACTCGAGCAGGAATTCATCCCTGATTATGACGCCCTGAACATGCCGTCGGCGGACAAGCGCGCCGCTTACGCGCTTGAACACATCGCCTTTCGGGTCGGAAAAATCGAGGAAAACCTGGCCAAGATCGCAAGCGCGATCGAGGCCCTTTTAACCAAAACCTGAGGACCTGACGTGGAGCGGCGTCGGCCTTATTTCATTTTCGCGAAGGCGCTCTCGTACGGCTTATAGGCTTCCTTGGCGAAATCGACGTAAAGCTCGCCCAGCTTGGTCGCCTCGGCGACAAACCCCTCGTAGGACGACTTCAGGTATTCGGTCTGCACTTCCATGGCCTTTTCCAGGCTTTTCGTGCCCAAGAGCTTTTCCCAATGGGCAGCGGAGCCCTCGACCGACTTTTTCGAGTAATCCACGACCTCGGCCACAATGGCTTGGCCACTCTTGGTCCAGGCCCCGAACGAGTTCATGGCGATGTCCATGCTGTCTTTGCCGAGTTTGTTCATTTCATCGGTGGTCATGACGGTCCTTCCGGCGACGCGCGCTGTCTGTTGCTATGGTTAAAATCTTCAGCCCTTTGCCTTGAAAAGGCCTTTTCGGGCAGCAATGATATTATAGTGCACTGCACAAAAAATGCAATGGGTTTAGTTGCAGAGCACAAAAAAGTGCCTTTTCGTTGTGGGTGTAGGCACTTGATAGGCACTTGGGGCGGCGCATCGGGGACTTAACGCTTTCGCAACAGCGTTCGCCTAGCGTGCTTGACCGTGTCGTTTGTGTAACGACCGGTCCTTAGTCGGGGGCAGTGCCTCTTAAGTGGGCGGGTAGTCGGACCGAGCCGGCGCCATACCGCGGGGAGCATCGTCCCGAAGGAGCGAACAGGGGTTGGGCCTCGACCGAGGCCCTACGCGCGTCAGGGACGGGGTGCGTAATGGCAATGATGCGTATGGAAGCCCGTAACGGGCTTCGCTATGGCGTCGTAGGTCTTGCCGCAATCGTTGCGGTTCTCATCATCACCAGCGATGCCGCCGACGCGCGGCATCATCGGCGTTTGCGCGTGCACTACGTATCCGCGCATCACGTCGCACGCGTGCACCACCACGCCCGCGCCGAGGACTATTCGCCGCCAACGGCATCGATCGTGGTCGACGGCAATACCGGCGCCGTGCTGCAGGCGTCCAACCCCGACGCGCCGCGCCATCCGGCTTCGCTGACCAAGATCATGACGCTCTATCTGCTGTTCGAGCGCCTCGATGCCGGCAAGATCAAGCTCGATACGCCGCTCAAGGTCTCCGACCACGCCTCCGACCAGGATCCGACCAAGCTCGATCTCAAGCCCGGCCAGACCATCCCGGTCGAAGACGCCATCAAGGGCGTGGTCACGCGGTCGGCCAACGACGCCGCCGTGGTCATCGCCGAAAGCCTCGGCGGCAGCGAGAGCGAATTCGCCAAGCTGATGACGCAAAAGGCCCACGCGCTCGGCATGAGCCGCACCACCTATGTGAACGCTTCCGGCCTGCCCGACGATGATCAGATCACCACGGCGCGCGACCAGGCGCTGCTCGGCCGCGCCATCCAGGATCGTTTCCCGCGCTATTACAAATATTTCTCGCTGCCGGCTTTCGTCTATCACGGCGTCGCGATCCGCAATCACGATCACCTGCTCGGATCGGTCCAAGGCGTCGACGGCATCAAGACCGGATTTACCCGCGCGTCGGGCTTCAACCTCGTCACCTCGGTGCACCGCGACGGACGCTATGTCGTCGCCGTCGTGCTCGGCGGCCGCTCCTCGTTTCAGCGCGACGCCCATATGCGCGAACTGATCGGCGCGCACATCAAGGAAGCTTCCCTGCAGCGCACGGCGCCGGCCATCGCCGAGCAAACGGCGCCCCGTGACGAGCCGCAGCAGGCCGCCGTCCCCAAGGCAACGATAGTGTCACGCGCCGACCCGACGCCGACCGCAGCGGTGAGCACGCGCGTTGCCGCCGGTTCAAACGATCCGATCCAGCCGCGTCTGGTGAAAACCGTGTCCTACCGGATTGCACCGGTGCAGCCGGCACCGCTTGCGCCGATGCCGGCGCTGGTGGCGGCTCCCGCGCCGCAGCCTGAGGCGCCACGCGTTGTCGTCGCCTCGGCCGATGCCGTGCCGCCGGTCACGATCCCCGCGGTCAAGTCCGACCCGATCAAGCCGGAGCCTGCTAAGGCGGACATTGCCAAGCCGGAGGTCGCAACAGTTGCGCCTGCCAGTGCCGAATCCGTCAAAGCCGAACCCGCCAAAGCCGAACCCGGCAAAGCCGAGCCCGGCAAAGCCGAGCCGGCAAAGTCCGAACCGCCGGCGCAGGTCCGCGCCCGCGGCGGCTGGCTGATCCAGATCGGTGCCTATCCGGGCGAAGACGAGGCCAAGCAGCATTTGAGCGCGGCGCGGAGCAAAGTGCACGACAAGCTCGCCGCCGCCGATCCGTTCACCGAGCGCGTGCTCAAGGGCGACAAGGCGCTCTATCGCGCCCGCTTCGCCGGCTTCGACAAAGCAACCGCCGACGCCACCTGCAAGCAACTCAAACGCAACGATTTCGATTGCATAACGGTCAAGAACTGAAGAGCCCGGCAAACGGGACGGAAGACGAGTGAGCGTTGTTCAGAGTGCGGAAGCCACGCGAGAGCATCCTTTCGGGAAAGCCTCAGCGATGGCGACGAAGCAGAACGTCCTTGGCCGCATTGACGCGGGCCGCGAGATACGTCGACCCCCCTTGGTCGGGATGCAGTTTCTTCATCAAGGAACGGTGGGCGCGACTGACGTCCTCCGCGGTCGCGCCGGGCTGAACGCCAAGGATTTGATAAGCTTCCTCTTCAGTCATTTTGCCGCTGGGCGCCGCCCGCGTCCGGCTCCCCGCTGCCGCATCACCTTGCGCGTGCTCACGCCAGCTGGGCTGCCGGCGGTCAAGATACGCTGCAAGTAGATCGCGGCTGTCGTCGTCGATCTCGCCGAGCAAGCCGATCAGCGTTTGCGGATCGAGCGCGTCGAGATTCGCGCCGTCATGCCGGCCCGCAACAATGCGGCCGCGCATCGCGCCTGAATCGTGATCGAGCTCCATTTCGAGAAATGCGGTGCGGACGCGGGACACTTGGCCGGTGCTCTTGCGCGTACGCCCGGCAAAGCTCGCCGGCCACGACACCCAGCCGAGCAGGCCGAGGCCGAAGACGCCGACAGGAATCGCGACGCCGATCTCGCCGCGGAACAGGAGAAATGCGGCAAAGATCAGCGCGCCGCAGCCACCCAAGTAGCGGATCAGGCGCGCAGCCTGCTTCGGGTCGGCCTTGGAGAAGGCATTCACGGCCCACAGCAGCAGGATGAGAACGGCGACGCCGAGAAAAAGGGGCATGGCTATTTTAGCTGCTCGAGCAGCCTGACCGCGCCGGTACTGTTGCGCTCTTTCAGATCGGCGAGCGCCTTCATCCCGCCGGCGGCGTAGGCCGCGGCTGCCCGCAACAGCTCGGCGAGTTCATGGGCGGCGCCGGGGGTAAACCGGCAATAGGCGCCGCGCGTCAGGCGCGCGATCTCGCGAAAAGCCTGCTCGCATACCGGATCGTAGCCTTCCTGGAACATGAACGCCGGAATGTTGCGCAAGCCAAGCTCGCCGGCGCCGGCACACAGATCGTCGAGCGTTTCTTCCATGGCATCGCCGACGAACACCAAAGTGCCGACTTTCGCCTTGTCGTTCTCGTGGCGGGCGTGGGCCAGCACCTTGCCGATCTGGGTATGACCGCCGCGGCAATCGATCCGCGACATCAGCGCGCCGAGCCGCGTCGGCTCGGCGACCCACGGCGAGGCGCGGCATTCGGCAAGACCGCGATAATAGACGAGTTGGATGTCGAGGCCGCCGATGGCGGCGGCTTCGCGGAACATGTCGGCCTGCAGCCGGCATGCAGTATCCCAGGTCGGCTGCCGGCTCATGGTGGCATCGAGCGCGAAGATGAGGCGGCCGCGTTTGCCGGCCACGGCCGCCGGGCCGAGCGCGTCGACCCGGCTCAAGAAAGCATCGATCTCCGCGCGGGAAGTCGCAGCCGGAGCCGGCGTGTGATCGGAGCTGTCTTTGCTCATCGAGGGACCTGCTTTCGCCACGGCATAAAGTGGCGCTGACGGGCATTACGCGCAATGGCCGGGGCAAAGCGCCCTATTCGGCGAGCAGGTCGTGGGTGTCCAGTGGATTTGCCGAAGCCGCGAGCCATTCGGCGCGGGCGGCGACGCGCCGCTTGCCGCGCTCGTCGATCGGCAGCTTGAGCGCATCGATCAGGGCTTTGACCTCGTCGCGCGCCGTTACGTGGGAGACGGTGGGCCGCTGGCCAAGCGTGTCTTCGTTGATGTCGTCGAGCGCGGTGAGGCCGCGCGGGAAGAATTCGCGATAGACCACCCGCTCGGCAAATCCGTCGGTAGCGCGGAAGCCGAGTTGCCGGGCGAGCTGATTAACCCCCTCCCCGACCAGCCGCTTGTTGCGCGATCCGAGCGTCGAGAGCCGGTTGCGGACGATGACCCAGTCGGTCAGCCCGCCATCGACCAGGCGGCGCTGGCGGCGCGCTTCGCGGACCATTTCGGCATAATGACTGACGCCAACCACTTCGAACGTGGTCGGATCGACCGAGCCGAGCACGTCGAAATCGACAAAACTGTCGTTGAGCGGGGTGATCAGCGTATCGGCCATCGAGTGGGCGAGCCGCATCAGGTAGGAATCGTTGCCCGGCGTATCGATGACGATGAAATCCTGGCTGTTCTCGACCGCGCTCACCGCTTCGGCGAAGGCGGCGAATTCCTGCGCCTCGATTTCATCGAGCCGCAACCCAAAACCGCGGGCGACGCAATAATGAACGGGCATTTCGAGCTTGATACGGGCGCGTTCGGCCCAGTCGCGGCGGTTCTCGACGTAATGGGTGAAGCTTTTCTGCCGCGAATCGAGGTCGATTGTGGCGACGCGCTGGCCGGCCTGCAGCAACGCGACGGCGACATGCATCGCCGTGGTCGATTTTCCCGAGCCGCCTTTTTCGTTACCAAGGACGATGACGTGCGCCGAAAGCGGTTTTCCGACGTCAGCCTGCATCAACATGATAACGCGACCCCAAGCGAAACTACGCTTTAGTCAGGCTTGCAACGCTGATGGTCAAGATACAGCATCGGCTTCGACAAGTTAATCATTAACCACGCGACTTACACATGAACATGCAAAGTGTGTTCGCGCGGCAACGCCGACGGCGATGTCATGGCTAAAACGCCGACGCGGCCGCAATGTCATCCGCGCATTATTCGCGCTTTGCCGGCGCTCAAGCGCGCGATCGCGGATTTCCGCGCGCGGCGTTGCAAGATTGCGCTGGTGCCGACCATGGGCGCGCTGCATGCCGGGCATCTCGCGCTGGTGCGGGCGGCGCAGCGCCGCGCCGAACGCGTCATCGTGTCGATCTTCGTTAACCCGACCCAGTTCGCGCCGCACGAAGACCTGAAAACCTACCCGCAGACATTTGCCGCCGATATCGCGGCCCTTGCCGCGCTCACGACCGACGTGGTCTGGGCGCCGGCTGTGGCCACCATGTATCCGGCCGGCTTTGCCACGCGCATCGTCCCGGAGGGTCCGGCGAGCGCCGGCCTGGAAGATGCTTTCCGGCCGCACTTCTTCGCTGGCGTGGCAACAGTCGTCGCTAAGCTCTTGATTCAATGCGAACCGGACGTGGCGATGTTCGGTGAGAAAGATTTTCAGCAGCTCAAGGTGGTGACGCAGCTGGCGCGCGATCTCGGTCTCAAAACCCGCATCGTCGGCGTTCCGATCATGCGCGAAGCCGACGGCCTCGCGCTGTCGTCGCGCAACCGCTATCTGTCGCCGAGTGAACGTAAAATTGCACCAACGCTGCACAACGTTTTGAAAGCGTGCGCGAAAAAGATCGCGAGCGGCCAGCCGATCGCAACCGTCCTCGACGCCGGCCGTAGCGCGATTTCGGCGTCGGGTTTCGCGCTCGACTACCTCGAAGCGCGCGACGCCAACACGCTCGCTACCCTCACCTCACGCAAAGCCGGCCCGATCCGCCTCCTTGTCGCGGCGCGGCTCGGCACGACGCGGCTTATCGACAATGTGGCGGTGTAGATTTCGGTTCGCCTACTTCGCCGCGACCTTCATCGGGTCCTTCACGTTGGCAAACGTCTCGAACTCCGTGTTCCAGAGCTGGCCGTCGATCTTTTCCACTTTGCGGATGTAGACGTTGCTGACGATGTCGCGGGTCTCGGCGTCGATCGAGATCGGCCCGCGCGGGCTTTCCCAGGCCATACCCTTCATTGCGGCGAGCAAGGCGTCGCCGTCGGCATTGCCGCCGGTTTTCTTCAGCGCCTCGTAGATCAGGTGCAGGCCGTCATAGCCGCCGAGCGACACGAAGTCGGGGCGGAAGTTGTTGGCCTTTATGATCGCCGCCGCATAGGTCTTGTTGAGCGCGGAATTGTGCGCGGCGGAATAGACCCCGGCGGTGATCATGCCGAGCATCTGGTCGCCCATGTCGTTGAGACTGTCGTCAGTGGTGAGATCGCCCGGCCCGATGATTTTAATCCCCGACTTGGCAAGCCCCCGCTCGGCGAATTGCTTGGCGAAGATCGGCGCTTGCGTGCCGGGGAAATAGATGAACGCGGTGTCCGGCTTGAGATCGGCGATGCGCTGCAGGAACGGCGCGAAGTCGGGGTTGGCGAGCGGCAGGCGGATCGATTCGACGATCTCGCCGCCGACTTGGGTGAAGCGGGTCTTGAACGCGGTCTCGGCCTCGATGCCGGGCGCCCAGTCGTTGACCAGGGTGACGACCTTCTTGCTGCCGTTCTTGAATGCCCATTCGCCCATGATCCAGGACTGTGGGCTGAGGATGAAGCCGGCGCGCACGAAATAAGGCGATTTCGTCGTCGTGATCGAAGCACCCGAGCTCATCACCAGCGTCGCCTTCTTGGCCTCGGTGACCAGCGGCGCGATCGCCAGCGCCGTCGGCGTGATGCCGATGCCGACGATGTCGACCTTATCGTTGACGATCATTTCCTGGATGATGCGGCGCGCATTGTCGGCAACGCCGCCGTCGTCGCGCATGGTCAATTCGATCTTGCGCCCGGCCACGGTGTCGCCGTGCTGCTGCATGTAGAGCTGGATCGCGGCCTTGAGCTGGCGGCCGACCGCGGCGAAGCCGGCACCGGTCATCGGCATGCTCATGCCGATTTTGAGAACCGTATCGGCGGCCACGGCGGGACGCGCGATGAAGCCGCCAGCGGCGGTGGCGGCGATGCCCTTGAGCACTGTTCGACGCAACATAACGTTCCCTCCCGTTGTTTTCCCCTCCCCCTTGTGGGGAGGGGTAGGCGTGGGGGTCGTGAGGTCAAGCGCTAACGTCAACGACAGCGCAAAACCTCCCGACCCCCACCCCACCCTCCCCCCAAGGGGGAGGGAGTTGTTTTTCACACCCGTTCGAGATGCGGAATTTGCGGCCGTTCGCCTTGCGCCTTGCCGGTGATCGGCGGCCGCGGCAGGCGCGCCTCACCGTTTTCCATGACGAAGGTGTGTGCGAGCGAATACCACGGCGCCTTGACGTCGGGCGTGCCGGCGCGCGGCTCGTCGTGGCGCACATAGTTGCCGATGAGATGGCGGGTGACGCCGAACTGCGCATCGGTTTCGAGGTTCTTGTCTTCGGGATCGTAGAGCTGCGAGATCAGTGTCTTGAAGCCCGGTTTGTAAACCAGAAAGTGAAGATGCGCCGGCCGCATATTGTGTCGGCCTTGCGCGCGCAAAAATTCGCCGACCGGGCCGTCGACCGGGATCGGATAGCCGGACGGCTTGACGCTGCGGAAACCGATATGGCCGTCGGCATCGGTGGTGAACTGGCCGCGTAAATTCATGTCGGCCTGGACCGGATCCTGGTTCTCGTAAAAGCCTTCGGGGGAAGATTGCCAGATGTCGACGAGCGCGCCCGGGATCGGCTTGCCGTTGACGTCTTGGAAGGTGGCATCGACGAACAGTACCGGCCCCGGCGTCGGCGAGCGCACGATAGAATCGCCGTTCTTGGCCTTCGGCGAATTCATGCGCCAGAACGGCCCGAGCAGATTGGCGTCGGTTTCGGTCTGGCCGCGGCTGCCGTTGTTGAGCAGGCAAATCAGGCTCGAGAAGCCGAGCGAGCCGGACATCAGCACGGCTTCGTTGTGGGTCTCGTTGGTGTGCTTGCCGAGCGCCACGATGTAACCGACGGCGGCCTGGAACTCCTGCTCGGTCAATTTCACCTCGCGGGCGAATTCGTGCAGGTGACGCACGAAGGCCGACATGATCTCGCGAAAGCGCGGATTCTTGGCGCGCGCAAGTTCGCTCAACACCGCCGGGGTGATGTCTTTTTCGCTTTCGATGATCATGCCCTGCTCCGCGACGCCGGTAATTCGGTCGCGGACCTTACGTGATCGTATGCGGCTGCGCTATGCGACAAGGGTGCGGGACCGCGCCCACGCGCTCACATCAGGCCGAGTTCGCGCAGTTCCCGGCGCAGTTTTTCCGGCATCGCGGCCGCGCCCGGTGCCGCTTTGTCGAGGTCGCGCGGGGCGTCCTTCACGTCGAGGTAGCGCCAACCCTGAAAGGCACGGAACGGGCGCGGCGCCACCAGCACGACTTTGGGATCGAGCACGACGCCGCAGCGTCCAATGCCATCCTTGTCGCGAAACGGCCGAATGTCGCGGATGCGCTGGCGACACATGATCTCGCCGCGGATCACCCAATAGAGCGAGCCGCCGTCGGTCAGCTCGTCGGCGCGCTTGGGCACCATGCGGGTGCGATGGATATGCTCGGGCTTTTCGCCGCGTTTGCGCTTGTCCTTGAGCTTTTGCTTGATCCAGTCCTCGAGATCGCGGACTGAATCGGCGCCGACGCAAAGCTTGATGAGATTGAGAGCCATTGTCCTAGTTTATCGCTGCTCGGAGGGTTCGATCACCATGATCTCTTCGCCTTCCACAACTTGCTGACCTGTCCCGATTGGAACTTCGGTCACGGTACCCGCAAACGGCGCGCGCAGCGTGTGCTCCATCTTCATCGCCTCAATCACGGCAAGACGTTGGCCGGCAGCCACGCGATCGCCGACCGCGACGTCGACCTCCAGCACCCTGCCATGCATCGGCGCCTTGATGACGCCGTCGCCGGCGCCGGTCTCCGCAGTCGCGGTGGCAAAATCCTTGATGCGGACGCGGGTCTGGCGGCCATGGCGCAAGACATAAGCTTCGCCGCCGGCCTCGAACACCCGGGCATCGGTTGCGGGCGCAGCCCCCTCGATCGCAACGCGCATTCCGTCTGCGCCATAGCTGACCGACGCGACCGCGCTCTCGCCATCGATCATGACAGGCACGGCGTGCGAGCGCGTTCCGCCGAGCTGAAAGCCGTCGCTCACCGCCCACGGCGAGCTTGCTTCGGCTGGCTCATCAGCCGACGCGCCGCCGTCCGAAAATTCGCCTCCGGCGTTATTCTTGAGCAAATGCGCGACGCCGAGCGCGGCGGCAGCGAAGTCGGCCTTGTGCGGCACCGCGCCAAGCGCCGCGACATTGCGATCGATAAACCCGGTATCGACCTTGCCTTGCCGGAACTCGCTCGCTCGCGTGAGGGCGGCGAGAAAGGCCACATTGCTGCGCGGTCCGGCGATCACCGTGCGATCGAGCGCGGCGGCGAGCCGGTCCAGCGCCGCCTCGCGCGTCGGCGCATGCGCGATCAGCTTGGCGATCATCGCATCGTAATACGGCGTCACCTCCCCGCCCATCGCGAAACCAGAATCGACGCGGATGTCGGCCGGCAATTCCATGGCCACGATCCGCCCGGTCGACGGCAGGAAGCCGCTTTCGGGATCTTCGGCATAGACCCGCGCCTCGATGGCGTGGCCGTCGATGCGGATTTGCGACTGCTCGAGCGGCAGCTTTTCGGCCGAGGCAACGCGGAATTGCCATTCAACCAGATCGAGACCCGTAACCGCTTCCGTCACCGGATGCTCGACCTGGAGCCGGGTATTCATTTCGATGAACCAGAACCCATCGGCGCGGAGCCCTTTGGTGCCGTCGGCAATGAACTCGACCGTGCCGGCGCCGACATAACCGACCGCGCGCGCCGCCTCGACCGCTGCCGCGCCCATCCGCGCGCGCAGTTCCGGCGTCATGCCGGGCGCCGGCGCTTCCTCGATCACCTTCTGGTGGCGCCGTTGCAGCGAGCAGTCGCGCTCGCCGAGATGAATGACATTGCCGTAGCGATCGGCGAACACCTGGATTTCGATGTGGCGCGGCGCGGCAACGTATTTCTCGAGCAAGACCCGGCTCGAGCCGAATGCCGATTCCGCCTCGCGAACGGCGCCTTCGAGCGCCGCCTCGAATTCGGCGTGCTTGCCGACCCGGCGCAACCCGCGGCCGCCGCCGCCGGCCGAAGGCTTGATCAGCACCGGATAGCCGATCTCGTAGGCTTTCTCCTTGAGGAATTTCGCGTCCTGCCGTTCGCCGTGATAGCCCGGCACCACCGGCACGCCGGCCTTTTCCATCAGCGTCTTGGCGCGATCCTTCACCCCCATGGCACGCATGGCCGCGGCCGGCGGCCCGACAAAGGCAATGCCGGCCTGGTTGCAGGCATCGACGAAATCGGCGTTCTCGGAGAGAAACCCGTAGCCTGGATGCACGCATTCGGCGGCGGCTTTCTTCGCCACCTCGACGATCCGCTCGATCGAGAGATAGCTGTCGCGCGCCGGCGCCGGACCGATGCAATACGCCTCGTCGCATGATCGCACGTGAAGCGCGTGGGCGTCGGCCGCCGAATAGACCGCAATGGTGCGCAGGCCGAGGCGCTTGGCGGTGCGCGCGATGCGGCAGGCGATCTCGCCGCGATTGGCGATCAATACGGAGCGGAACATGGCGGCTGGACTTTAGCGGCCGCGGGCCGCGGCGTCAGCGGCAGCGTTTCGAACTTACTGCGGCGACCCGAAGTTCGCTGCCGGTGCCGGAGCCGTCGCCGCCGCTTGCGCAGGCGGCGCCGGAGGGACCGGCGTCCACACCGGGTCCGGTTGCTCGACCACCGCCGCGGGCGCCGGCGCGGCGGCCGGTGCCTGCGCCGGCGGATTGGCGGCCTGCTTGCGCGACTTTTTTGACGGCGGGGGCGACACGGCTGCAGCAGCCGGCGCTTGCGGATTTGGATTGGCGGCGGCCGAGGCCGGTGCCGGCGTGGGTTTGGTGCCGGGCTCCGGATTCATGATGCTCACCGCCGGGATCGATGCCGCGGTGGGGAAGTCGATGTTGACCGTCTTGCGCGGGCCGGGCCCGCCCGGCTGGTAGGTCGGCTGGCTCTGCGTCGTCGCATCGGCGACCGGCGCCGGGCCATCGGGCTGCAGCGCCCACACCGTCAAATAGCGATCGAGATAACGGTCGAGCGTTTGTCCGCTCAAATTGGCGCGCACGCGGCTCGGGTCGCGCAGGACTTCGAGCGCCTTGCAATTCTGGCTGGTACAGCCGTCGCGCACCGCAAGCGCGTGCGCCACGAATCCATAAGCATCGGTCTCGAGCGAATGCTGCAGCGGCGCTAGCGCGCCGTCGATATCCCGGCCGCCATGTTTGACATAGGTGGCCATGTCCGAAAGCAGCTCAAGCCGCGCCGCCGCATAGGACGAGGCGGCGGCCACCGTGGCCGCAGATGCGAACAGCGCCTTTTCGCAAGCGCCGTCGACATTCTCGCCGGCCACCGCGTCGAGACAGGCAAGCGCAGAGCCCGGCGCCAGGGTGCGAGTTGTGAGCTCCTGGGCGCGCAATTCGAGCGCCCGGCGGTCGGCACCGTGATCTTGCGCGACGGGACTGCCGAGCAGCGCCCATATCATCGCTGCACCGACGACTACGCCGAGCACGACGACACCGGTCCGCGCCAAGTTCGTCCGCAGCCCATTGAACGCCACTGCGCAGATGGCGACGAGCACGGCTGCGGATCCAGCCGCGATCCACAAGCGCAGCACCGCGCTTGCCATCTCGGAATCGACGCCGACCATCATCCCACCCTAAGGACACGGACGCCACGCTGTGCGCAACAAAGTATGACGCAGTGCTGCCGGAGACTCCAGTCCTCGACGAGGTTCCGGTTACGGCGAAACCGCGGCATCACCAAGGCGCAATGCTCCGATGCGCCGGAACCGACGTTCGAATGGATTGTCGCAACCGCGATCAGTGCTCGACTTCGAGCTGACTTTCCTTGGCGACGCGCTCGAACGCCTCGCCGGGATTCTTGATGCGATATTGATAATCGTCGCCGTCGGACGGCAGCAGCCGGACGACCTGGTAGCTGCCGCTTGCACCGGGGCGGCTGATCGGGCTCGACGTGTAAAACACGGTCTGGCCGACGCGGTATTTGTGCGACCGCAATGCCGAAGGCGTCCGCGCCACCACTTCGGCGACGGTCACCGTCGTCATATTGACGATGCTGGACGCTTCGGATTTGCGCACCGGCTGCCGCGCCGAAGCCTTCCGAACCGGGGCCTTACGCACTGCCGAACGGGCGCTCGCCTTTGCAGGTCGAGCTTTTTTGACTGAACGCTTATTCATGGAACAACTATAGCATCCGAAATAACGGCCGAGCAAAACATATCGTGCGCAGCAATGCACTTTGCGAGGGGCACTTAAGCGTTATGATTAAGATCGAAAAATCACATAATATTCAACGCGATAAACCGAAATCTTGGAGCAGGTTCCGAGGCCGATAAAGGCTATGCCTGACGCTGCCAGCGGCCCCTGTCGTCGGCCTGCCAATAGGTGACGTCGAAGCCTGCGGATTTGGCCTCGCTCCAGCGCGCGCGGGCGGTTTCGACGGCCTCCGGATCTTCGCCGTCGAACAGCAAGACCAGGCGCTGATAGGAGGCGGCATTGCCGGGCATCCCGGCGCCCTCGACCAGGAAGCGCACGCCGGCGCCGTTCGGATTGTCCTCGTTGACGGTCAGCAGGATCGGGTGCTCGGCCGCCTCGGCCTCGCGCCATGTGCCGTGCGGCAGAAAGGCATCGTCGCGCCAGGTCCATAAATGCGCATCGAGCCCGTCGATGCGCTCGTCCGAAGAGCCCTGCACCACCACGCGCCAGCCGCGCTCCAGCGATCTTTGCAGGAGCGACGGCAGCACCTGTTCGAGGGTCTGGCCCTTGAGATGGTAGAAGAGGACTTCGGTCATCGCGCCGGTCCGCGGCTTTAGCGTTCGTAGTAATCCTCGACCAAGCGGTCGAGCAGCCGCACGCCCCAGCCCGAGGCCCAGCTCTTGTTGATATCGGTCTGCGGCGAGCCCATCCCGGTGCCGGCGATGTCGAGATGCACCCACGGCGTCTTGTCAACGAAGCGCTGCAGCAATTGCGCCGCGGTGATCGCACCGCCCCAGCGTCCGCCGGTATTTTTCATGTCGGCGAATTTGGAATCGATCATCTTGTCGTATTCGGGGCCGAGCGGCATGCGCCAGACCCGCTCGCCGGTCGCCTCGCCGGCCTTGTTCAAGCGCTCGACCAATTTGTCGTCGTTGGAAAACATGCCGGCATATTCCTGGCCGAGCGCGACGATGATGGCGCCGGTCAGTGTCGCCAGATTGATCATGAAGCGCGGTTTGAACCGCTTGTTGACGTAGTGCAGCACGTCGGCGAGCACCAGACGGCCCTCGGCATCGGTATTGATGACCTCGATGGTCTGCCCCGACATGGTCGTGACGATGTCGCCGGGCCGTTGCGCCTTGCCGTCGGGCATGTTCTCGACCAGGCCGATGGCGCCGACGGCATTGACCTTGGCCTTGCGCGCGGCGAGCGCATGCATGAGGCCGACCACGCAGGCGGCGCCGGCCATGTCGCCCTTCATGTCCTCCATGCCGGACGCCGGCTTGATCGATATGCCGCCGGTATCGAAGCAGACGCCTTTGCCGATGAAGGCGACCGGCGCGGCACCGCGCTTGCCGCCGTTCCAGCGCATGACGACGACTTTCGATTCATGCACCGAGCCCTGGCCGACGCCGAGTAACGCGCCCATGCCGAGCTTCTTCATGGCCGCGACGTCGAGCACCTCGATGCCGACGCCGAGCTTGCCCAAGTTTGCGGCGCGACGGGCGAATTCGGCGGGATAAAGCACGTTGGCCGGTTCGTTGACGAGATCGCGCGCGATGACGACGCCGTCGGCGATGGCCGCGGCGGCGGCCCAAGCCTTTTCCGCCGCCACCGGATTACCGCAGGCGAAATTCACCTCGACCTTTTTCGGCCGATTGTCGTCGTCTTTGCGCTTGGTCTTGTAGCGGTCGAACGTATAGGCGCGCAGCCGCGCACCCAGCACCAGGTCGGCGACTTGATCGCCCTTGAGCGCGCCCGAGGCGAACTCGGCAAAGATCGTGGCCTCCGCGGCCACCGCCGGCACCTTGCCCATGGCGATGCCGCCGAGCTTGACCACGTCCTTGCGCTTGAGTTCGCTGTCCTTGCCGGTGCCGACCACGACCAGCCGCGGCAGCTTGAGCTCCGTCGGCGCCACAATGTCGAGCGTCGTGCCGTTCTTGCCGGTGAAACGGTCTGCCGCCGCCGCCCGGCGCACCAGATCGCCAAGCGGCACCAGCGCACGCTGGGTTGCGGTGCCGAATTTGAGGTTTTCCCCACAGAACACAACGAGAACGCCGTGCAAGCGGGCGAAGGGGGTGAAGCCGAGCTTGAGGGCGTCGGTCATGGTTCGGTCCTTCCCGACCGGTCGGGGATGATGTCGATACCGCCATATGAACCGGACGCCCCCTCGATGCAAAGTGCATTTAGGCGGTTCCGGAAGCTCCGCCGGGATCCCGGCCGCCGCCATTAACCGGCTGTTGTGCATGACCAATAGGTCTGCCTTGGCCAAGCCATTTTGTGAAAGCATGAAAGGACTTGCGTTGGGGAGATCGGCTCACGCCGCGGGGCGGCGCTGGGGGGCCGGTGCGGCCTATTGGTGGGCCGTCAGTGGGGAAGTCGGGTCCGATGGGGTCGATCGGCTGGTACGTATTTCGCACCACCATGGTCGCGTTCCTGATCACGCTTGTCAGTTTGACAGTGGTGATCTGGTTCACGCAGGCGATGCGCGATTTCGACCTGATCACGAGTCAGCGGCAGACGATGTTCGTCTTCGTCGGCATTACCGGCCTGATCATTCCGCTCCTGGTCATGATGCTGGCGCCGATCGCGCTGGTCATGGCCGCCGCCCATACCCTCAATAAGCTCAGCACGGATTCCGAGATCATCGTGATGAATGCCGCCGGCATGTCGCCGTGGCGGCTGTTGTGGCCATTCCTCGCCTCAGCCGTCGTGGTTTCGATCCTGGTCGGCGGCATCGCCGCCTATGTCTCGCCGGTGAGCCTGCGTGCGTTGCGCGACTGGGGCGCGCAGGTGCGCGCCGATATCCTCACCAATATCGTGCAGCCCGGCCGCTTCACCACGGTGAGCGGCAATCTCACCTTCCACATCGCCGATCGGCGGCCGGACGGCCTCCTGGTCGGCATATTCGTCGACGACGGGCGCGACCCGAAAGAGCATTCCACCTACCTCGCCGAGCGCGGCGAAATCGTGAAGAACGAAAACGGCTCGTTCCTCGGCATGGAAGGCGGCAGCATCCAGCGCGTCACCGCCGGCGAACGCGATCCGCGCATCATCGTGTTCGACCGCTATGCCTTCGACCTGTCGAAATTCACCACCGGACCGCAAAACACCAACTACACGGTGCGGGAGAAGTACATCTGGGAGCTGTTGTGGCCGCGGCCCGACGACGTGCTCTACTTGTCGCAGCCCGACCAGTATCGCTCGGAGCTGTCCGATCGCTTGGCGACGCCGCTCTATCCGTTGGCTTTCATCATCGTCGCCTTCACCTTTCTGGGGCCGCCGCAGACCACGCGACAGAGCCGCACGCTGGCGCTCTTGGCCATGATCGGCGTGGTGTCGCTCTTGCGGCTGGTCGGATTCGTCAGCGTCATCGTCGGCGTGCGCGTGCCGGGCGTCCTGTCCATTCAATTCATCGCACTGATCGGCGCGATAGTCGCCGGCATCTGGCAAATCTCGCGCGGCCAGGCGATCGAGCCCGCCGCCGCGGTGTCGAAATTCGCAACCGCCATCGGCGATCGCATCGCCCGGGCGACGAGTTGAGGAGCGGTCGATGGTCGTCGCCGGCACCCTCTCGCGCTACTTCGGAATGCGGTTCCTCACATCCGTGGTCGGCTCGTTCATCGGCGTCGTCGTGCTCGCCGCGATGATCGACTATGTCGAGCTGATGCGCCGCGGCGCCGATTGGCCCAACGCGACGCCGTGGCTATTGGCCAAGATTTCCATGTACCGCGTGCCGCAGCTCACCGAACGCATCATGCCGTTCTCGGTGCTGGTCGGCGCGATGTCGTGCTACCTGAACCTGTCGCGCCGCCTCGAACTGGTGATCGCGCGCGCTGCCGGCGTATCGGCCTGGCAATTCGTGGCACCGGCGATCTTCGGCGCCTTGCTGTTCGGCGCCGTCGCCACCGCCGTCTACAATCCGATCTCGGCCACGCTGCAGGAACGCTCCAAGCGCCTCGAAGCCGAGGTGGTAGGCGAAGCGCCATCAGCCTTGCAGGAGCGCACTAGCGGCTTCTGGGTGCGCCAGAAGAGCGCCGACGGCGCCGCCATCATCAATGCCAAGACCAGCCGCGAGCAGGGCGCGACGCTCGGCAATGTCAGCGTCTACACCTTCGACGCCGACGGCCATTTTCACCAGCGCATCGAGGCCAGGAGCGCAACGCTTGAGGACGGCTTTTGGCGCCTTGAAGACGCGCGCGTCTACGAGGCCGGCAAGCCGCTCGTGATCGAGGACGCCTATCGGCTCAACACCAACCTGACGATCGAGCAAGTGCGCGAAAGCTTCGCGACGCCCGAAACGGTGCCGTTCTGGCAACTGCCGACTTACATCAGGATGGCGGAGCGCGCCGGGCTTGGCGCGGCGGGTTACCGGCTGCAATTTTACCAGTTGCTCGCGCGTCCGTTCATGCTCGCCGCCATGGTGATGCTTGCGGCTTCCGTGAGCCTGCGCTTCTTCCGCTTCGGCGGCGTGCAGAAGATGGTGTTGAGCGGCGTCTCCGCCGGATTTCTGCTGTTCGTGCTGTCGAAGATCACCGACGACATGAGCAAATCGGAACTGATATCGCCGATCGTGGCGGCGTGGACTCCGGTGCTGGTCGGCGGCCTGACCGGATTCGTCGTGTTGTTGTTCCAGGAGGACGGATAGTGGCGCGTTCGCTCGGCCCTGTTTGTCCCGGCATTCGCGTTGGCGCCCGACTGGGCGCGACGCTTATTGTTGCCTTGGTCGCGTGCGCTCTAGGCTCGCTCGCGCCCGAGCGCGTAGCGGCGCAAGGCGTGAACAATCCGCTTCGTTTCCAACTGCGGCCGCCCCAGCCGAAGCCGCCGCCGGCCCCGGCCAATGGGCCGATGCTGGTTCAGGCCACCGAGATCAAATACGACTACACCAACAACAGCGTGTCGGCGGTCGGCAATGTGCAGATCTACTACAACGGCGCGACCATCGAGGCCGACGAGGTCACCTACAATCAGAAGACCAAGCGCCTGCTCGCACAAGGCAACGTCCGGCTGACCGAGGCCGACGGCAAGATCACCTACGGCCAGCTCATCGATCTCACCGACGACTACCGTGACGGCTTCGTCGACTCGCTCCGCCTGGAGACCACCGACGACACGCGGTTTGCCGCACAGCGCGCCGATCGCACGGCGGGCAACTACACGGTGCTGCAAAACGGCGTCTATACCGCCTGCGAGCCCTGCAAGAACGATCCGAAGAAGCCGCCGCTATGGCAGGTCCAGGCGGCGCGGATCATTCACGATCAAACCGAGAAGATGCTCTACTTCGAAGACGCTCGCGTCGAGTTCTTCGGCGTGCCGCTGGCTTGGGTGCCGTTCATGTCGGCGCCCGATCCGACCGTCAAGCGCAAGAGCGGATTTCTGTTTCCGACGGTGTCGGACACGACCCAATACGGCTTCGGCGTCGAGATTCCCTATTACTGGGCGCTGGCGCCGAACGCCGACATCACCGTCAGCACCATGGCGACGACGCGGCAGGGCGAATTGTTCCAGGGCGAGTGGCGCCATCGCCTGATGGACGGCGCCTATTCGATCAAGGCGGCCGGCATTTTTCAGCAGGACCCCGGCTATTTCGCCGCCCGCGACGGCGTGAACAGCCCGACCGCCGCTTCATTCCGCGGCGCCGTGCAGACCGCCGGTCAATTCGCGCTCGGCAACCACTGGGTCTGGGGCTGGACCGGCATCCTGGTCACCGATTCCCAGTTCTTGAACGACTACCGGCGCAGCCAATTCACGCAGTCGTTCGATCCATTCCTCACCGGCATCGCCGCCGAAGGCGTCTCTCAGGTTTACCTGACCGGCACCGGCGACCGCAGCTATTTCGATATCCGTTCGATCTACTACTACGGCTTTTCGCAGCTCGACGTGCAAAGCCAGCTTCCAGTCATCCATCCGGTGCTGGATTATTCCAACGTGCTGGCGCAACAAGTGGCGGGCGGCGAGTTCAGCTACAGGATCAATCTCACCAGCCTCAACAGGCAGCAAGCAAGCTTTGACGCGATCAGCCAGACCGCCATCAACACCGGCGCTTGCGTCAGCAACACCGCCGATACCGCAGTCCTCATCCGCTCCAACTGCCTGTTGCGCGGCATCCCGGGCGATTACAGCCGCTTCTCCGCCGAGACCGACTGGCGCCGCACGCTGGTCACCTATAACGGCCAGGAGATCACACCGTTCTTCCACTTGCGCGGCGATTTCGCCGCGCTCAACATCGACAATCAGCCTGGCGTCGCCAACTACATCGCCACCGGCCAAAGCGACCTCGCCCGCGTCATGCCGACCGCCGGCGTCGAATATCGGTATCCGCTGGTCGACGTCGAGCCATGGGGCACCCAGACCATCGAGCCGATCGCGCAACTGATCGTGCGGCCGAACGAGACGCAGATCGGCAAATTTCCCAACGAAGATGCCCAGAGCCTGGTGTTCGACGACAGCAATCTGTTCAAGGTCGACAAGTTCTCCGGCTGGGACCGCGCCGAGGGCGGCGGCCGCGCCAATGTGGGCTTCCAGTACACGGCCCAGATCAACCGGGCCGGCTCCGTCAACATGATGTTCGGCGAATCGTATCAGCTGTTCGGCACCAATTCATTCGCGGCCGGCGTCAACGATATAACCAATACCGGACTGAACAGCGGCCTGGACAAGACCGCGTCGGACTATGTCGCGCGCGTCACCTATCAGCCGAACTCGGTCTACTCGTTCACCGCGCGCGGCCGCTTCGACCAACAAACCTTCGCGGTCGAGCGTTTCGAGGCGGAAAGCCGCGCCAATTTCGACCGCTGGACGCTGCAGGTGCTATACGGCAATTACGCGCCGCAACCGGAACTCGGCTTCCTGTTCCGGCGCCAGGGTGTCCTCGGCGGCGCTTCGTTCAAGCTCACGGAGAACTGGATTCTGCTCGGCTCGGCGCGCTACGATCTCTACGCCAAAGAAATCGATCAATCGCGGCTCGGTATCGGCTATACCGACGATTGCTTCCTTTTCTCGGTGAACTGGCTCACCGGCTTCACTTATACTGCGATCTCGGCCCCGGTGAAGAACAACACATTCATGGTGCAAATGAGCTTGCGCACGCTTGGCCCCGATACCTTGAGTCCGGTGGGCGCTGCATTCTAAATTTTGCCGCGAGTCGGTAGGATTTATTGTTGCCAGGTCCTTATTGTGCCAGGTCTTTATGTTGCCCGGTCTTTATGTTGCCCGGTCTTTATGTTGCCCGGTCTTTATGTTGCCCGGTCTTTATGTTGCCAGGTCTGGGAAAGGCGGAAGGTGCGAGCCGGCGGGAGGCCGGCCGTTGAAGGAGAGCAAAAGGTGATGTCACAGACTACGATCCGCGCGCTGTGCCGGGCCTTCGCCGCCGCCGCATTGGCCGCGGCAAGCTTGTTGGCCGTTCCCGCGGTGGGCCGTGCGCAAGAGGTCGTGGCGCTGGTCGACGGCGAGCCGATCACGGCGCTCGATATCGAACATCGCGCCAAGTTCACCCAGATGAGCACGCAGAAGACGCCAACCCGCAAGGAGGTGCTGGACGGCCTCATCGACGAAATCCTGGAGATCCGCGAGGCCAAGAAATTCGGCATCAACGTGCCCGACTCGGAAGTCGACAACGCTTTCGCCAATGTCGCCAGCCGGATGGGCGCCGACCCGGCGAAGCTGACGCTGATGCTGGCCAAGGGGGGCGCCAGCGCCGACACGCTCAAGCACCGGCTGAAATCCGAACTGGCCTGGAACGCGCTGGTCAAGGGCCGTTTCAAATCGAGCCTGGAAATCGCCGACAGCGACGTCGAAGCCCAGCTCGATCTGCATAAGCCGGGAGAGAAGAACGAGGTCGGCTACGAATACGTGCTGCGTCCGGTGCTCTTTCTCGTGCCGCGCGGTTCGGCCGATACCGCTTTCGAGGCGCGCAAGAAGGAAGCCGACGCGCTACGCCTGCGGTTCGCCAGCTGCCCCGAGGGAATTCCGTTCGCACGCGCATTGCACGAGGTCGCAGTGCGCGATCAGGTCACCAAGTTCTCCGCCGACCTGCCGCAGGCGTTGCGTGACATCCTCGACAAGACCGAAGTCGGTCATTTGACGCCGCCGGAGCAGACCGCCGAAGGCGTGCAGGTGTTTGCGCTGTGCTCCAAAAAGGAAAACAAGACGGACACACCGGGGCGCAAAGAAGTGCGCGACGAAATATTCATGCAAAAGTTCGGCGCGCAGGCCAAACGCTATCTCGCGCAAATTCGGCGTGAAGCCATGATCGAATACAAGACGCCGGTCGAACAGAAGTAACACCGTGCAACCTTTGGCACTGACCCTCGGCGAGCCGGCCGGGATTGGCCCCGACCTCGCGCTCTCGGTATGGCGTCGGCGTTCCGAGCTTGACGTCCCGCCGTTCTATCTGGTCGCCGATGCGGATTTTCTAAAACTTCGGGCCGAACGCCTCAGGCTCGATGTGCCGGTCGCCACCGTGACGCCGCGGACCGCGGCGGCGGCGTTTGGCGCGGCGCTTCCGGTTGTCGCCATCGATGTGCCGGTCACCGCCGCGCCCGGCCGCCCGGATCGATCCAGTGCGCCGGCCGCCGTGGCCTCGATCCGCCGCGCCACAGCCGACGTCATGGCGGGATCTGCTGCCGCCATCGTCACCAATCCGGTGGCCAAGAACGTGCTCTACAATTGGGGTTTCGCCGAGCCCGGCCACACCGAGTTCCTGGCCACATTGGTTCACGAAGCGACCGGCAAGTCGCTCCGCCCGGTGATGATGCTGTGGTCGCCGGAGCTCGCCGTCGTACCGGTGACGATCCATCTGCCGCTCAAGGAGATTTTCAAGCGGCTCTCGGTCGAACTCGTGGTCGATACCGGCCGCATCGTCGCGCGCGATTTGGCCAAGCGGTTCGGCCTGCCCCACCCGCGCCTGGCGATTGCCGGGCTCAACCCCCATGCCGGCGAGGACGGCACGCTGGGCGAGGAGGACGGCGCCATCGTTGCGCCCGCGGTCGCCCGCCTCGTCGCCGATGGCATCGACGCCCGCGGTCCGCTGCCCGCGGATTCGCTGTTCCACGCCCAGGCCCGCGCCACCTACGACGTCGCCTTGTGCATGTATCACGACCAGGCGCTGATCCCGATCAAGACGCTGGCCTTCGACCACGCCGTCAACGTCACACTCGGCCTGCCTTTCGTGCGCACCTCGCCCGACCACGGCACCGCTTTCGACATTGCCGGAACCGGCCGCGCCGACCCGACGAGCCTCGTCGCCGCGCTGCGGCTTGCGGCGCGGCTGGCCATGGTCGAAAGCCCCGCTTCCCTCGCCGCGTCGTGACCGGCGCCAAGGACGGCCTGCCGCCGCTGCGCGAGGTCATTCGCCGCCACGGTCTTAAGGCGAAGAAATCGCTCGGACAGAATTTTCTTTTCGACCTCAATCTCACCGAACGCATTGCGCGCGCCGCAGCCCCGCTCGCCGATGCCACAGTGTACGAGGTCGGTCCCGGGCCCGGCGGCCTCACCCGCGCGCTGCTGGCGCTGGGCGCCGGCCGCGTCATTGCGGTCGAGCGCGACGATCGCGCCATCGCGGCCTTGCAGGAGATCGTCGCGCATTATCCCGGCCGCCTCGACATCGTGGCGGCGGACGCGCTGACCTTCGATCCGCGCCCGCACATCGGGCGCGCTCCCGTCCGCATCGTTGCCAATCTGCCCTACAACATCGCTACCGCGCTTTTGGTCTCGTGGCTCATCGTCGAGCCGTGGCCGCCCTGGTACGACAGCGCCGTGCTGATGTTTCAGCGCGAGGTGGCGCAGCGCATCGTCGCGGCGCCTGGTTCGAAAACCTACGGCCGATTGTCGGTGCTCACGCAATGGCGCTGCGAGGCGCGCATTCTCTTCGACGTCAACCCATCGGCCTTCGTGCCGCCGCCGAAGGTTACATCTTCGGTCGTGCGTTTGGTGCCGCGGCCGGCGCCGGCGGCCTGTGATCGCAAGATCCTCGAGAACGTAACCCAGGCCGCGTTCGGCCAGAGACGCAAAATGCTCCGCCAAAGCCTGCGCGCGCTCGGCGCCGATGTGCCGGCGCTGCTCGCGGCGGCCGGCCTTGACCCGACCGCGCGCGCCGAAGACATTTCGGTCGAGGGCTTTGTCGCGCTGGCGCGGGCGCTGGCCGCCCACCGCGCTCATGAGGCATGATGGCGCCGGCGAGGAGACGAACACGTCGATGACAAAAATGCACCGCCAGTCGCTGGTCGCTTACGGCGAGCCGCTCTGCGAGACCATCGTGGATTGCCCGACGCCGCGCGGCAGCGACGTGCTGGTGCGCGTCGAGCGCTGCGGCGTGTGCCATTCGGACCTGCATTTGCAGGACGGCTATTTTGCGCTTGGCAACGACAAACGGCTCGACATCACCAAGGATCGCGCTCTCCCCTTTACGCTCGGCCACGAGATTGCCGGCGTGATCGAAAGCTTAGGCCCGGATGCCGCAGGCGCCGCCATCGGCGAGCGCGTCGCGGTCTATCCCTGGATCGGCTGCGGCACCTGCACAGCCTGCCGCGCCGGCGAGGAGAATCTGTGCTCCGCTCATCATCATCTCGGCATCGCCGCGGACGGCGGCTTTGCCAGCCATGTGCTCGTCCCGCACCCGCGCTATCTTATTGATTACGCACCGCTTTCCGCCGCGATCGCGGGGCCCCTGATGTGCTCCGGCCTGACCGCTTACGGCGCGCTGAAGCATCTCGACGCGCGGGCCGAGCGTGGCCCGGTGCTACTTGTCGGCCTCGGCGGGGTCGGCATGATGGGCCTCGCCATCGCGCGCGCCTTGTTTCGCCAGCCGCCGATCGTCGCCGACATCGACGCGCAGAAACGCGACGCGGCGCTCGCGGCCGGCGCCGCCGCGGCCTACGACCCATCCGACCCGCAAGCACGGCGGGCAATCGTGTCGGCAACCGGCGGGGTGCTGGCCGTGTGCGACTTCGTCGGCTCCGACCGTTCGCTGCAATTTTCAACCGGCGTGCTGGCGCGCGGCGGCAAGGTGGTGGTAACGGGGCTTCTCGGCGGTACGTTCTCCATGGCCGCCGCCATGTTCGCCATCAAGGCCATGACCATCGAAGGCACGCTCACCGGCACGCTGGCGCAAGCGCGCGAACTGATCGAACTGGCGCGCGCCGGAAAAATCGCGCCGATCCCGACCCACGAGCGGCCGTTCAACGAGGCGCAAGCCGCGCTCGACGATCTGCGCGCGGGCAGGGTTGTCGGCCGCACCGTGCTTGCAAACTGACAGCGGCCCTTCAGCGAGACGAGCCGGACTGCGGCGGTGCGCATTGGGCGTTTTCGATGCGCAGCCGCTGACCATTGGCTTCTACTTCTTTGAATGCAGGCTGCGCGATCTCAAAATGACCGGCACGCAAGGCGTCGCGGACTCCGGGACAAGCGGTGTTGGCGATCGTGCCGACGAATTCCCAATTCTCCGCGGCATTCGCCTTGAACGCCGCGGCGACACCGCCGAACAGCAGGATTTCCGGTCGCCCGTCGCCGTCGAGGTCGGCGATGATGGCCTCGCACTTGGCCGCGGCGGCGAGGCACTGCGGCAGCAGCCAGGGCCGCTGCAAAGCGCTCCAGTCCTGCTGTAGAAAGCTCTCCGGCAGCGTGCCGCCGGCCGGCGCAATCACGGTGATGTTGTCGGCCCGTTGCCGGGCTGAAATGTGCTGCTTTGCGGGACTGACTTGCGACAGCGTCGTGGCGTGCAGCACCTTCGCGGCGCGTTCGGCGATGACAGCCGCTTGCGGGCCCTGCGCATGGGTTGCGAGTTGCTCGAGCGCGCGGGTGCCATAGCGGCCGGAGCCAAAGCGCAGGAATGCGAAATCGAATTCGTCCGGCGAAATTCGTCCCGACTGCAAGCGGCTGACCTGATCCGCGACCGAAATCCGGTCCGGGTCGGCGATTGGAGAGTTCAGAACCAGCAACAGGCCGACGACAACGAGCGCCGTAACAACGTTGGTACTTTCAACGCCGTGCAGCAACGCACCGGAGCGGGCCGCAGCAACGACGTATCCCACCCCGAAGCAGGCGCCCACGACGACACAGACCGCGGCGCAGACCCGGTCCGGCGTGAGGCCATATTGGCCGATACGCAATGCCAAGGCGTAGCCGGCAAGCACGATCAGCGGCACCACGACGACGGCGGCAAGCACGCTGGCATAGCGCAACGCCGCCACGGCCCGATTCTCGGCGCGGCCATCCTGAAAAGCGGCATTGATGAGCAGGATCAGCGCGGCGGCGGCAGCCAGCAGAATGCCGCTGGCGCGCCGCGTGCTCCACAGCGGTTCAAGCCCGGTGAACGGCAGCGCCAGCACGAAAGCGGCGCCGATCAGGGCCATCATCGGCAAGAGCCACGACAGCAGAAACAGTCCCAGCGTTCGGGTACCGCGCACGATCGCCACGTTCACGTCGGTGACGTGAATGCCATAGCTGAAGGCCAGCGACGTGGTCGGAATCCAAAACGCGTTGCGTTGAATCAATCTGGTCACAAATTCGATCCCGATCAGGCGGAACAGCTCCGCACTCAAAAACAGCAGCGTCCAGAAAGCGCCGACGAACGCCGCCGCGAGCCCGGCCTGCACGGCGTGTTTGCAGCACACGTCAAAACAAGTCGGATAGCTAGCGAGCCATCGACGGTCGGCTTCGGCTGCGACGATGAAGCCGTGGACGATGAACAGGATCGTCGCAATCGAAAACAGCGCCATCGCGGTTGGCACGATGCGCGGTATCGGCGCTGAGCTGTATTGAGCGACGACGGGATCGCTGACAATGCCGTAAATGCCAAACCCGACGCAGCCGATCGTTGCAATGACCGCCCATATGACCAGGCCGCGCGGGCGAATATTGCCGAGACCCGATATGACGAGGAGCGGGATGGCAGCAGCAACCGTGACCGAGGGACCAAACACCAGGCCGTCGGTGGCCGGCCACGACTTGTCGTCGAAGGCTTGATAGAGGATGAGCAGAGCAAGGCCTTGAACGAGGCCGACAGCCAGTCGTATCAACGGCACCGCTGCGAAGCTGATCGTCATTCTCGCGCCATGACCAAACCCTGCCGGCCGAGTGGTCGGCTCGACGAATCTGGAAAAAATGAAACGACAAAATACAGCCAGAAATACGACGTCGGTGGATCAATCACCGTCTTAATTGGTCCAGCTTGCACCGCCTCACAACTTCGCTTGCAGCCGCCGCACATAAGCCGAGATCCACGGCTGCCGTGTGCGCTTCATGCGCTCGGCCGCCAAAATCATTTTCACTTCGGCAAAGGCGTGATCGAGCGCATCGTTGATGATCACGTAGTCGTATTCGGCCCAGTGACTGAGCTCGCCGGACGCCTTGTCCATCCGGCGCCGGATCACGTCCTTGTCGTCGAGCGCGCGGGTGTGGAGGCGACGTTCAAGCTCGGGAATGGACGGCGGCAGCACGAAGATGCTGGCAATGTCGCCGCGCGCCTTTTCGCTCAATTGTTGCGTGCCCTGCCAATCGATATCGAACAAGACATCGCGACCGGCGCGCAACGCTCGTTCGACAGGGTGGCGCGGCGTCCCATAGTGGTAGCCGAACACTTCGGCCCACTCCATGAGCTCACCCTTCGCCACCATGGCATCGAAGCGGGCGCGGTCGATGAAGTGATAATCCCGGCCGTTTTTCTCGCCGCGCCGCTGCGGACGCGTCGTGACCGAAACAGATAGCTCGATCTTGCGATCGGCCTTCAACAGCATCCGCGACAAGGTCGTCTTGCCGGCGCCCGACGGCGACGACAGCACCAGCATCAAGCCGCGGCGGGCGATTGCTTTTTGTTTCCGAGCCTTTTTTTGTTTGCGAGCCTTGCGCGCCATGGCCTATTCCACGTTCTGCACTTGCTCGCGGAATTGCTCGACCGTCGCTTTGAGCTCAAGACCGATATTGGTGAGCTCGAGATCGTTCGCCTTCGAGCACAGCGTGTTGGCTTCGCGGTTGAGCTCTTGCGCAAGGAAGTCGAGGCGGCGGCCGATGGCGCCGCCCTGCTCGATGAGGTTTTTCGCCTGCGCGACGTGCGCAACCAGCCGGTCAAGCTCCTCGCGCACGTCGGCTTTGCTCGCGATCAGGATCGCTTCCTGGTGCAGCCGGTCGGGATCGAAGCGCTCGGACTGCGCCAACAGTGTCGCGATCTGTTCGGCGAGCCGCGCGCGGATTGCCTCGGGCTGGCGACCCGGCGACTGATCGGCGCGCGCGGCGAGGACGGCAATCTCGCTGAGCCGGGTCATCAGGACTTGGCCGAGCGCCGCGCCCTCATGCCGGCGCATTTCGGCAAGCGCGCCGATCGCTTCGGCAAAACCCATGGTCACGGCGGCCTCGGCGCTGCGCCGTTCATCCTCGTTCTCTTCGGTATCGCTGACCTCCATCACGCCCTTGAGCGCCAACAGGCCGTCGATTGTCGGCGGCGACGATTCGATTTGCCGCGCCAGCTGCCGCGCGGTCGCCAGCACCGCTTCCAGCACGGCAGCATTGACGCGAACGACCGGCGCCGCGCCTGTGCGCTCAGCGGTCAGGCCGGCTTGAATGGAGCCGCGGACGAGAGTCTCGGCGGCGCGGGAACGTACGCCCACCTCGATCGCGTCCCAGCCGGGCGGCAGGCGCAGCCGCAGATCGAGGCCCTTGCCGTTGACCGATTTGATTTCCCAGGTCCATGCGTAGGAGCCGCAGACGCCATGGCTGCGAGCAAATCCGGTCATGCTCGACAGCGCCATGGAATGCGATCTCCGGCAGAAACGCGTGAAAAAATCGCGCCGAACTTAGCGGTGGCTTGTTACGCTCACAAGGGCGTCACTCACGCACAGAAAGCGATGTGCTCGCGCCGGCAAGAGCCCGGCCGCCTTTTCAGCGTGCGGGCGGCGCGGGCTGAGACGATTGAGTCGGATTACGGTGGGTGGTTGTGTGGTGCGGCGCCGGGGCCGCCGCGGTGGAAGTAGGAGAAGTGCCAGACGCCGCGGCCGGAGCGGCCTGCGGCGCCGGCGGCGCGGCATCGGCGGGAGCACGATCCTTTGGATCGGTTTCGAACGCGCGCAGCCGCGTCACATTCTTCTGATGCTGGTCGTAGTTTTCCGCAAAAACGTGGCCGCCGGCGCCGTCGGCGACGAAATAGAGCTCGCGCGTGCGCGCCGGATTGGCGGCCGCTTCGAGCGAGGCGCGGCCGGGATTGCAGATCGGCCCCGGCGGCAAGCCGTCGATCTGATAGGTATTGTAGGGCGTCGGCTGATCGATCTCGCTTTTCATGATCGGCCGCCCGAGCGTGCCTTTGCCGCCGACCAGGCCGTAAATGATGGTCGGGTCGGACTGCAGCCGCATCCGCTGTTTCAGCCGATTGACGAAGACGGCGGCGACGCGTGAGCGTTCGTCGGGCTTGGCGGTCTCTTTCTCGATCAAAGACGCAAGCACCACGAGTTGCTCCGGCGTCTTGAGCGGAAGATCGGGCGAGTGCCGGTCCCAGACTTCCTTGAGCAGACGCTGCTGCGCCGCCTGCATGCGCTGAATGATCTGCTCGCGGCTGATGCCGCGGGTGTAATTATAAGTGTCGGGCAACAGGCTGCCCTCGCGCGGGATTTCCTTGATGTTGCCGGTGAGGATGTCGTCCTGCAACAAGCGCGCGACGATCTGCTCGGAGGTCAGACCTTCGGGAAGGCTGATCTGATGCGAGATGACTTTGCCTTCGACGATGGTCGCAACCACGTCGCGCAGGCTGGCGTGGGCGGTGAACTGATATTCGCCGGCTTTGAGGTCCTCGCGCGCCTTGAGCGCCAGCACGCCGCCGACGAACACCCAGGGCTGGTCGATGACGCCTTCGCGTTGCAGGACGTCGGCGATGTCGCGGATGCCGGAGCCGTGCGGAATATTGACGACCTTGTCCGCCGCCAGCGGGCCCGGCATTTCGAAGCGCTGTTTGCCGAGAAAGAGCGCGGCGATGCCAACAACCGCGAGCAACACGAACAGGCTGAAGATGGCGTTGCCGATGACGACGAGCGGGTGGCGAGCGCTGCGTGAGCGGCGCACCGGCGCGTTCACGGTTTCGGGCTCGAGCGCCGAGCGCGGGCTGCGCGGCGTGATGCGTTTGAGCTCGTTGGCCTGCGCATCCATGGACGCCGCGCCCGTTCCATTCGCCTGCGCCTGCCGCTGCGCGAGAGGCTCGCCTGCGCCGGCTCTGCCGGAAGGGCGGGAGTATGCCACGGGCGCGGCTATTGGCGAGGGCTTCACCGTCGCAACCGGCGGTGGCTTGCCGGCAGCAGCCGGCACGGCGTGCGCAGGTTCGGACCGCAAGGGTGCCGGGCCTCGCTCGCCGCCCTTGGGCGGTGTGTTTGACGCCGTCACCGCCGATTATCCGCTCTGATGCTGTGCATGATTAGCGACGAAGCCCGGTTCGCCCGCAACGGATGCTCGCAGATTCTCCAATCTATGCCCATGGTTAAATGCGCCGCAGTGGATCGCAGGCGAGTGCGGAACAAATATGGCGAAAGCGGCGCACTATTCGGCCAGGCGCCGGAAGACCAGGCTGGCATTGGTGCCGCCGAAGCCGAATGAATTCGACAGTGCGACGTTGATCGGCTTTTCGCGAGGCTTGTGCGGCACCAGATCGATTGCCGTGCCGACCGAAGGATTATCGAGATTGATCGTCGGAGGTACGATGTTATCGCGCATCGCCAACAGGCAGAAGATCGATTCAACCGCGCCGGCCGCGCCGAGCAGATGACCGATCGACGATTTCGTCGACGACATGGAAATGCCGGCCGCCGCGTTGCCGACGAGGCGCTCCACGGCCTTGAGCTCGATCTCGTCGCCGAGCGGCGTCGAGGTGCCGTGGGCGTTGATATAGTCGACATCGCCGGGCGCGACACCGGCGCGGCGCAGCGCCGCCGTCATGCAACGGAACGCGCCGTCGCCGTCCTCGGCCGGCGCTGTGATGTGAAAGGCGTCGCCGGACAGGCCGTAGCCGATCAGCTCGCCATAGATGCGAGCGCCGCGGCGCTTGGCGTGATCGTATTCTTCCAGCACTACGGCGCCTGCGCCCTCGCCCATCACAAAACCGTCGCGGTCGCGGTCGTAGGGCCGTGACGCGCGCTCGGGCGTATCGTTGAATCCGGTCGAGAGCGCCCGACAGGCGGCAAAGCCGGCGAGCGAGATGCGGTTGACCGGCGATTCCGTGCCGCCAGCCACCATCACGTCGGCATCGCCCAGCGCAATCAGCCGGCCGGCATCGCCGATGGCGTGCGCCCCGGTCGAGCAGGCGGTGACCACGGCGTGGTTCGGACCTTTCAGACCATGGGCGATCGACACATAGCCCGAGGCGAGATTGATCAGGCGCCCGGGAATGAAGAACGGCGACACCCGGCGCGGGCCGCGGTCGCGCAATATCAACGAGGTTTCGGCGATGCCCTCGACACCGCCGATGCCGGAGCCGAGCAGGACACCGCTGACGATTTGATCTTCGTATCGGCTCGGGTGCCAATTGGCATCCGCGAGCGCCTGCGTCGCCGCACTCATGGCGAAGATGATGAAATCGTCGACCTTGCGCTGCTCCTTGGGCTCCATCCAACGATCAGGGTTGAAGGTGCCGTCGGAGCCGTCACCGCGCGGGACCTGGCCGGCGATCTTGCAGGAGATGTCGGAAACTTCGAATTTCTCGATGCGTCTGACGCCGCTTTGTCCGGCAAGGATCCGCTGCCATGTCGGCTCGATACCGCTGGCAAGCGGTGTAACCATGCCGAGACCGGTGACGACGACACGTCTCATCATCGACACTCCCGGAACCCGGCGCGCGCTGGGATAGCCGCCATGGCGCTACTCGCACACCGTCCTCCCGCGCCCAATATGGTGCGGCCTTCACCGGCTTGCCTGCATGTCATGCGATGACGGTCAACGCCCGCCGGCGGTCAGCTTTTGGCGTTCTTTTCGAGGAATTTGACCGCGTCGCCAACGGTCAGAATGGTTTCGGCCGCGTCGTCGGGAATCTCGCAACCAAATTCCTCTTCGAAGGCCATGACGAGCTCGACCGTGTCGAGGCTATCGGCGCCGAGATCGTCGATGAAGCTGGCGTTATCCGTGACCTTGTCGGGCTCGACGCCCAAATGCTCCACGACGATCTTCTTTACCCGCTCGCCAATATCACTCATTGCTCCAACCTCTTCGTTCAACGCGAACCAATCAATGCTGTCTTGGTCCTGTCGTGGGCAACGGCCGTGGGTCGTTGCGATTCAGAGGCGGATATGCGCCCCGCTCTCCGGCGTTCCGGTTCCCCAGCCCCCGTCGCGGTTCGGTTACCACACTTCATTTCCGTTGACCAGCGTTGAGGATCGAGACCGGGAATAGACCTATCCCCTTCAAATCATCACCATTCCACCATTCACATGCAACGTCTGTCCGGTGACGTAGGCGGCCTCGTTCGAGGCGAGAAAGACGACCGCCGCGGCGACTTCCTCAGGCGTGCCGGCCCGGTTGGCCGGAACCTTTGCCAGAATGACGTCGCGTTGCTTGTCGTTGAGCTTGTCGGTCATCGGCGTGACGATGAAGCCCGGCGCGACGCAGTTCGCGGTGACGCCGCGCTTGGCATATTCCTGTGCGGTGGCCTTGATCATGCCGGCAATGCCGGCTTTGGCGGCGACGTAATTGGCCTGGCCCGGATTACCGGTGGTCCCCACCACCGACGTGATCGCGATGATGCGGCCGAAGCGGCGGCGCATCATGCCGCGCACGGCGGCCCGCGTCAGGCGGAAGGTGGCGGTGAGGTTGATGGCGATCACTTGCTCCCAATCTTCGTCGCGCAGCTGCACCAGCAAATTATCGCGCGTCACCCCGGCATTGGCGACCAGCACGTCGAGTTGCCCCATCGCTTCCTCGGCGCTCGCGACCAGGGCATCGACGGCGGCGGCATCGGCGAGATTGCACGGCAGAACATGGACGCGGCCGCCGAGTTCGCCGGCGAGCTGATTAAGCGCGTCGACGCGCGTGCCGGAGATCGCCAGTGTCGCGCCTTGCCCATGAAGGGCGCGCGCGATGCTGCCGCCGATGGTGCCGGTCGCTCCCGTGACCAAGGCGGTTTTTCCGGTGAGATCGAACATCGCGTCCTCTTCAAACGCTCAGGATGGCCTTGAACTTGGTGACGTCGTCGGGCGTGCCGATCGCGGATGCATTGGTACTAGGCGCAATGCGCTTGATCAGCCCGGTCAGCACCTTGCCGGCGCCGACCTCATAGAACGTCGTCACGCCGGCTTGCGCCATGAACAGTACCGACTCGCGCCAGCGTACCGTGCCGGTCACCTGCGCGACCAGGCTTCGCACGATGTCGGCAGGGTTGTTGATCGGCTGCGCCAGAACGTTGGCGACCAGCGGCACGGACGGCGGTTTCACGGCGACAGTCGCCAGCGCCTCGGCCATGGCGTCGGCGGCCGGTTGCATCAGGGCGCAATGGAAGGGTGCGGAGACCGGCAGCAGCATGGCCCGCTTTGCCCCGCGCGTCTTGGCCAGTTCCACCGCGCGCTCAACAGCCATCTTGTCGCCCGACAGCACGACTTGCTCGCCGCCATTGTCGTTGGCGGCCGCGCACACGTCGGCACCGGCCGCTTCGGCGGCGACGACTTTGGCGGTGCCGTAATCCAATCCGATCAGCGCCGCCATGGCGCCGGCACCGACCGGCACCGCCTTTTGCATGGCGCGGCCGCGTATCCGCAAAAGCCGCGCCGCATCTGCGATCGACAGCGATTGCGCGGCGGCAAGCGCGGAATATTCACCGAGCGAGTGGCCGGCGACGAAGGCGGCATCGCGCGCCAAATTCACGCCGGCTTCCGCCTCGAGGACCCGCATGGCGGCGAGCGAAACCGCCATCAGTGCCGGCTGTGCGTTTTGCGTCAGCGTGAGCGTCTCCGCCGGCCCGTTCCAGATGATTTCGCTGAGCCGTTCGCCGAGCGCGGCGTCGACTTCCTCGAACACCTGACGCGCTGGCGCGAAGGCCTCGGCCAGCCCCTTGCCCATGCCGACCGCCTGGCTGCCCTGGCCCGGAAAAACGAACGCAACCGCCATTTATGACCTGCCCCGGTGAAAGGGGCGAAAGATACTCCGATCAGGGCCCTGTCAAGGGAGCCGGGCCGGCGGTGGGCCAAAGGCGGCCAAGGTAACAAAGCGACAACCGCCTATTGATAGTCTGGGCCCGCCAAATGACGCCGCGCCACAGCGCATCGTTCACGAGCAGCCTTCCATGGGTCTTTATGCGCCGGTCACCGAAGACGAACTCGCCCGCGCGCGAACCGACCCGGCATTCCGGCAGAAGCTCCTGAGCCAGAACATGGAAGCCCTCCTCACCGGCATAAAGAAGCTGCGTAAAGCCCCCCCTGCCACCGGACCCGGCGACAAGCAGATCCGCGAAGGCGTCGAACTGGCGGTACGGCTCGCCGAGCTGATCCAGGGGCCGGCCAAGCCCTCCCGCTGAGCCTCAATAACGCTGTTTCTGCAGAAAGCCTTGCCTCTATAGCCTTGCCTTTCCTCGCCGGCCGCGCGTATAAGGCCCCATTCCGCTCTACCCCGGCCGGGGGCTGAACGGACGGCCAAGTCTCGCTTAAAGCGCCAGTCGGCGTTAAAGCGCCAGACACGGTAGGACCCTCGGGTCCGGCGTCCGGTGTCCCCGCCTTCAGAGCATTCGAGCCTTTCCCGAAGGGCTCGAGGGGCTTGGCGCCGAGGCGAGCGAGGGCAAAAGGAAAGGGCATTCATGCCGCTCTACGAACACGTCTACCTTGCGCGTCAGGACGCCAGCACGCAGCAGGTCGAGGAATTGACCGCGCAGTTGAAGGGCGTCATCGAAGGTCTCGGCGGATCCATCACCAAAAACGAATACTGGGGCGTGAAGTCCCTGTCTTACCGGTTGCGCAAGAACCGCAAGGCGCATTTCACGCTCATGAACGTCAGTGCGCCGCCGGCCGCGATCAACGAGATCGAGCGGCTCGAGCGGCTCAATGAAGACGTGCTGCGCTATCTTACCATCAGGGTCGAGGAGCACGAAGAAGGCCCCTCCGCCATGATGCGCCGGGCGGAGCGTGATCGCGATCGCGACGACCGCAGGGGCGACCGGGGTGATCGCTTTGGCGACCGCGGCGATCGCTTCGGAGATCGCGGCGATCGCGGTGACCGTCCGCGCGATCGCGACCGGCGTCCGCGCGAAGGCTCCGACGAAGCTGAAACGACGGCGACGGAGGAATAGCCATGGCAATGTCCCCGCAAGGTGGAGGTGGAGGTGGAGGCGGCCGCCGGCCGTTCTTTCGCCGCCGCAAGAGCTGCCCGTTCTCCGGCGCCAATGCGCCGAAGATCGATTACAAGGACGTCAAGCTGTTGCAGCGCTTCGTGTCGGAGCGCGGCAAGATCGTGCCGAGCCGCATCACCGCGGTCTCGGCCAAGAAGCAGCGTGAGCTCGCCCAAGCGATCAAGCGTGCGCGCTTCCTTGGGCTTTTGCCTTACGTAATCCGGTGATGACAATCCAACGTCCCTGCCCCGGTACAACGGAGGCGGCCGCAAAGGAGACGTCGCGATGGAAGTGATTTTACTCGAGCGTGTCGCCAAGCTCGGCCAGATGGGCGACGTGGTGCGCGTCAAAGACGGCTTCGCCCGCAATTTCCTGTTGCCGCGCGGCAAGGCGCTGCGCGCCACGGAGGAAAATCGTGGCCGCTTCGAGGGCATGAAAACCGAGCTCGTGGCCCGCTCGCAGACGCTCAAGACCGAAGCGTCCGGTGTCGCCGAGAAACTCAACGGCGAGAGCTTCACTGTTCTGCGCCAAGCTTCGGAAACCGGCCAACTGTTCGGCTCGGTGTCGCCACGCGACCTCGTCGGCCTCATCAACAGCTCGGGCTTCGCCGTCAATCGCAATCAGATCGCGTTGAATACGCCGATCAAGACGATCGGGCAGCACAGTGTGCCGATTTCGCTGCATCCCGAGATCGAGACCATGATCACCGTGATCGTGGCGCGCAACAACGACGAGGCGGCGCGCATTGCGCGCGGCGAGGACATCAGCCAGTCGCGCGAAGAGCCGACCGAGGCGGAAGCCGCGGTGATCGCGGCAGAAGCGTTCTTCGAGCCGGAGGCCAAGGAAGCGGCGCTGGCGCGCGAAGACGGCGAGCCGGCCGAAAGCGCCGCCGCGGCCGACAAAGCCTGAGCGGATCAGGCGAGCCTTTCTTCAGTCGGGAATATCGTCGCGCGGGACCGGGGCGTTTTCGCCGGAATCGGCGTTCGCCGGCGCGGCCGCGCTCGGGCCGGGAACCGGGCTTTCCTGGGCGGGCGGGCTGGACGGGGCCGGCTCGGCAACGACGGCCGTGGGCTGTTGCGTGGGCGGCGCGGACGCCGGTTCATTACGGCGGTTCCGGCTGGCGGTCGCCGGTTGCGGTCCTTGGCGCCCGGCGGCGGGCGACGCCTGGTCGGGCTTTTCCGCCGGCCGCGATGGCGCAGGTTCAGCGGAGGCTCTGTTGCGGTCAGGAGTGGCCCCAGGCTTCGGCCCTCGCGCCGGCGCCGCCTCACCACCACCCGCCCCCATCACATAGGCGGCAAGCGCTGCGGCTTGGTCTTTGCTCGCCGTATAGTGCTCGACCAGAAAGCTGGCGAGGCCGGAACTGCCCCGCCCGTTGGCCAGCCCCCGGGCCGACTTGTGGCAGGTCGCGCAATCGTTGGCGAAGACCTCCGCCGGCGACTTGCCCTGGTCGATATTGGTCTGGGCCTGCGCCATTGCCGGAGCGAGGACGAGAAGCAAACCGATCGCAGGCGCGACACCCCGAAACACCCCGGCCTCCCTCGGTTTTGTCGGCTGACCCATCATCCTTAACCCAAAACCGGCCGCATGGCAGGGGGCGAGGCGTTCCCCCGCAGGGAGACATGTTTAGCGCATTGCTGGTCAAGGAGGATTTTGTTTTAATAACGGCAGGAACAAAGACGCCTCTGGCGCAATGATCGATTGGGCGGCCTGCAGCAGCGGCCGCAAGCCTGATTGAGGCATCAATCGCCGCATGTTGCGCCGGGGTGGGCGTAGGCGTGCGTGGAGGCGGCCGTGGATCGGTTGCTGCCGATGTTCTTGAGACGGCTTGTCCGCCGTGGATCGTTTACGGTCACGACGGCGGCCGGCAAGACCTACACCTTCGGCGATGGCCGCGGGCCGCCGGTTGCCGTGCGCTTTACCTCCGCCAGGGCGCAACGCTCCGTCCTGCTCGATCCCGAGCTAAAACTCGGCGAAGCCTATATGGACGGCACGTTCGTCGTCGAACGCGGCTCGATTGCCGACGCGCTGGCGGTCCTGTTCGGGCAAGAGCGGTTTGTTTCGCCGATCTGGGCCATGCTGCCGCGGCTCCTGCGCTATCTGTTCCGGCGCTTGCAGCAATTCAATCCGCGATCCCGCTCCCGCCACAACGTCGCGCATCACTACGACCTCGACGGCAGGCTTTACCGGCTCTTCCTCGACGGCGACGAGCAATATAGCTGCGCCTATTTCGAACAGCAGGACCAGTCGCTCGACGACGCGCAATTGGCCAAGAAGCGCCATCTCGCCGCAAAACTCTGCATCGCACCCGGCGCCAAGGTGCTCGACATCGGCTGCGGCTGGGGCGGCCTGGCGCTCTATCTGGCGGAAATTGCCGGCGCGCGGGTGACCGGCATCACGCTATCGCAAGAACAGTATAAGCGCGCCCAGAACCGGGCGCTCGAGCGCGGCCTGACGGGGAATACCACCTTCCGCCTGGTGGATTATCGCGACGTCGACGGCCGCTTCGACCGCATCGTGTCGGTCGGCATGTTCGAGCATGTCGGCGTCGGCTTTTACGATACCTTCTTCCGCAGATGCGCACAGCTTCTCGCCGACGACGGCATCGCGCTCCTGCACGCGATCGGCCGCAGCGGCCCGCCCAGCATCACCAATCCCTGGATCGCCAAATATATCTTTCCTGGCGGCTACATCCCGGCGCTATCCGAAGTGATGCCGGCCGTTCAACGCGCCGGCCTCCTGGTCAGCGACGTCGAAATCCTGCAATTGCACTATGCCGAGACCCTCAAAGCCTGGCGCGAGCGCTTCCTCGCCCACCGCGACGAGGTCATGCGGCTTTACGATCAGCGCTTCGTGCGGATGTGGGAGTTCTATCTCGCCTGCTCCGAGATGGCGTTCCGCAAGAGCGATATGGTGGTGTTTCAAATCCAGTTGGCCAAGCACAAGGGCGTCACACCGGCGACGCGCGACTATATCGCGCGCGAAGAAGCGCGGCTGCGCGCGCGCGAGCGCGGCTCCGCGGCACCGCTGCGGCTGGCCGGCGAATAGTCCGGCGAGCGCCGCCGCTGCAAGGCTGCCGTCAAGAGCGGAACGCTAACTATCAACGGTCGACTGCGGCGCGGTGAGTAGCGGGGACAGCCGCAAACAGGGTTTCCCAATCCGGTGCCGGTCGATTAATGACGACACGTGCGTGGTTGCATGCGGCGTTTGCGGGCAAGTGCCGCTGTCGTTGAGTGATCCGCGATGTTGAGTGACCCAAAATTGTTTAACTTGAGCGTGGCCGACTCAAAAACGGCCAAATGCGCATCCTTTGATCGGGACCATGGCACCATTCGATTCGGCTGCACGCAAGCAAATCCCCGCGGAACCGGCGTTCCGCGCGCCGCCGCATAATATCGAGGCTGAACAAGCGCTCCTGGGCGCCATCCTGGTCAATAACGAGGCGTTCTACCGGGTTTCCGATTTCCTCGAGCCGAAGCATTTCTTCGAACCCGTCCACCGACGCATTTATGAGCTGGCCGGCGGCCTGGTCCGCGCCAACAAGCTCGCCACGCCGGTGACATTGAAGACGTTCCTGCCGGCGGACTTCGACGTCGCCGGCCTGTCGCTCAATCAATATCTGGCGCGGCTTGCCGCCGAGGCGACGACCATCATCAATGCCGAGGATTACGGCCGCACCGTCTACGACCTCTCGATTCGCCGCGACCTGATCGCGATCGGCGAGGACATGGTCAACACCGCCTACGACGCACCGGTCGACGCCACGCCGGCGAGCCATATCGAGGACGCCGAGCGCAAGCTTTACGAGATCGCCGAGACCGGGCGCTATGATTCCGGCTTCCAGCGCTTCGCCCAGGCGCTCACCACCGCGGTCGACATGGCGGCGCGCGCCTATCAGCGCGACGGCAGCCTGTCGGGGCTCGCCACCGGATTGACCGACCTCGACAACCGCATGGGCGGCCTGCAGCAGTCCGATCTCATCATTCTTGCCGGCCGCCCCGGCATGGGCAAAACTGCGCTCGCCACCAACATCGCCTATAACGTCGCCAAGGCTTGGGCCGGAGAAGTGCGCGCCGACGGCCACATGGGCACCGTCAATGGCGGCATCGTCGGCTTCTTCTCGCTGGAAATGTCGGCCGAACAGCTCGCCACCCGAATCATTTCCGAGCAGACCGGCATTCCGTCGAACAAAATCCGCCGCGGCGCCATTGACGAGAGCGACTTCGAGAGAATCAAGGACGTTTCGATCGAGCTGCAGAACCTGCCGTTCTATGTCGACGAGACCGGCGGTCTCTCGATCGGCCAATTGGCGGCGCGGGCGCGCCGGCTCAAGCGCCAGCGCGGTCTCGATCTCCTGGTGATCGACTACGTTCAGCTCCTGCAAGGCAACAGCCGCCGCGCCGCCGAAAACCGCGTGCAGGAAATCACCGAGATCACCACCCGGCTCAAGGCGCTCGCCAAGGAACTCAACATCCCGATCCTGGCTTTGTCGCAATTGTCACGGCAGGTCGAAAGCCGCGACGACAAACGGCCGCAGCTGTCCGATCTGCGTGAATCGGGCTCGATCGAGCAGGACGCCGACGTGGTGCTGTTCGTGTTCCGCGAAGAATATTACCACCAGATGCGCAAGCCGATGGAATCGAACCGCGAAAAATTCGACGAATGGTTGGCCGAAGGCAACCGCGTCGAAGGCAAGGCGGAACTGATCATCGGCAAGCAGCGCCATGGCCCGACCGGCACGGTGGAATTGCAATTCGACGCCGCCGTCACGCGCTTCGCCAACCTCGATACGACGCACCAGGCTAGTTATTAGGCCGCCCGCGGACGCACATCGCGTTCGATCGTTCCGCCGCTTTCCATCCGCGCCTTGGTCAAATCGTGTGTCGCTTGCAGCGTGATCCAGAACTCGGCGCTCGTTCCGAAAAAACGCGCTAGACGCAAGGCAGTGTCCGCCGTCACCGAGCGTTCGCCCTTAACGATGGCGCCGATCCGCGTGGCGGGCACGCGCAGAGCAAGTGCCAGCGCATTGACCGACATCCCAAGTGGCTTGAGGAACTCCTCCCCCAACACTTCTCCCGGATGGGTGGTCACGCGGTTAGGCGTCGCCACTCCCTTAGTGGTAGTCGACAATTTCGACATTGGCCGGGCCCTCCTTGGTCCACGTGAAACAGATGCGCCACTGATCGTTGATTCGGATCGAGTGCTGCCCTTTCCGATCTCCAGCAAGAGCCTCGAGGCGATTTGCCGGTGGCACGCGCAGATCATTGAGGTCACGGGCATGGTGCAGCATGTCGAGTTTCCGCAGCGCCTGTTTTTCGATGCCGCTGAAGCGCTTGACGAAAGCGCCCATCCACAGGGGTTCAGTGGCGCGATCACGGAACGACCGGATCATTCATGGCGATATATATCGTGTTAAGTTGTACGTCAAGCGTACAACGCCGATCATCCGTAGCGAAACATGAATAGACACAAATCTCGCCGCTTTACCGCCGCCGCCGCCGCGGTCATAACCCCGCCATGGCACTCGCAGAACCGCTCCCTGAACCGGCCGACACGCCCACTGATCCCGAAACCGGCGGTACGCTGATCATCGATCTTGCCGCCATCGCGGCGAACTGGCGCGCGCTGGCGCATCAGGCGCTCACCGTCGAATGCGCGGCAGCGGTCAAGGCCAATGCGTATGGCCTGGGGCTCGAGCCGGTCGCGGCTGCGCTCGGCAAGGCCGGTTGCAAGACATTTTTTGTCGCCGATCTCGCCGAAGCGCGACGCGTGCGGGCGCGCGCGCGCGATGCCACCATCTATGTGCTCGACGGTTGCACGCCGGAAGGATCGCCGGCTTTCGTCGAGCTCAATGCCCGGCCGGTCATCAACAGCATGACCGAGCTTGCCGAGTGGGATGCCTTTGTCGCCGCCCGCAACTGGCAGGGCGGCGCCGCGCTGCAGGTGGACACCGGCATGAACCGGCTCGGCATTTCGCCGGAAGAAGCCGCTGCGCTCGCGCCGCGCACGCAAACCGAAAATCACGGCATCACGCTGTTGATGAGCCATCTGGCCTGCGCCGAGATCGCCGACCATCCGCTCACCGTGAGCCAGATAAAACTGTTTCGCGATCTGCGCGGCCTCTACCGCGGCATTCCGGCCTCGCTCGCCAATTCGTCCGGCATTTTCCTCGGCGATTCGGCGCTGTGCGATCTGGCGAGGCCTGGAGCCGCGCTCTACGGCGTCAATCCGACGCCAGGGCGGCCCAATCCAATGCAGGGCGTCGTCGAGCTTACCGGGCGCATCCTGCAAATCCGCAGGGTCGCGGAGGGCCAAACCGTCGGCTATGGCGCGACCTGGACCGCCAAACGCGCCTCGCGTATCGCTGTCGTCGCGGTGGGCTATGCCGACGGGTTGTTGCGCTCAGCAAGCACGAGTGACGACGCGCCAGGCGGCAAGGCGATCGTCGCCGGAAAACCCTGCCCGTTCGCCGGCCGCATCTCCATGGACCTGGTCTGTATCGACGTCACCGATCTGCCCGACGGCGCCGTTCACCGCGGCGACCTCGCGATCTTCATCGGCGCCGCAATCCCGATCGACGATTTCGCCGCCGCCGCCGGAACAATTGGCTACGAGGTCCTTACGCGACTCGGCATGCGTTGCCATGTTGCCTATCGCGGGCTTGATCCCAATCCGTGATTTTTAAGGTGCTACCCAATGGCGGCGCGCACACAGAACTTTATCTGCCAGAACTGCGGCGCGGCCTACGTGCGCTGGTCCGGCCGCTGCGAAGCCTGCGGCGAATGGAACACGCTGGTCGAGGAAGGCTCCGCCGCGCCGGCGGCGCGGTCGTCGCACAAAGGCCGGCTGTTCGCCGTCGAGCCGCTCAAAGGCGAGCCGAATGAGGCGCCGCGGCTGCCGTCGGGCATGGCCGAATTCGACCGGGTGACCGGCGGCGGCCTGGTGCGCGGCTCGGTGCTACTCCTTGGCGGCGATCCCGGCATCGGCAAATCGACGCTGCTCTTGGAGGTCGCGGCCGCCTTCGCCCGCGCCGGACACCGCGCCGTCTATATTTCCGGCGAGGAAGCCGTGGCCCAGGTGCGGCTGCGCGCCGAACGGCTTGGCCTGTCCGATGCCGCCGTCGAGATCGCCGCGGAAACCGCGGTCGAGGATATCATCGCGACGCTGTCGCAAGGATCGACGCCGCGGCTTTTGGTCATCGATTCGATCCAGACCATGTGGACGCAGCGCGTCGAAGCGGCGCCCGGCACGGTGACCCAGGTGCGCGGCTCGGCGGCCGAGCTGATCCGCTTTGCCAAGCGCTCCGGCGCAGCCGTGATCCTGGTCGGCCACGTCACCAAGGACGGCCAGATCGCCGGGCCCCGCGTCGTCGAGCACATGGTCGACGCGGTGATGTCGTTCGAGGGCGACGGCTCGCATCAATTTCGCATTTTGCGGGCGATGAAAAATCGCTTCGGGCCGACCGACGAAATCGGCGTGTTCGAAATGACCGGCGCTGGACTGCGCGAAGTCGCCAATCCGTCCGAGCTGTTCCTGTCCGAACGCGACCTCGGCAGCCCCGGCACCGCCGTGTTCGCCGGCATCGAGGGCACCCGCCCGCTCCTCGTCGAGATTCAGGCCTTGGTCGCCCCCACCACGCTGGGCACGCCGCGCCGCGCCGTGGTTGGCTGGGATCCGGCCCGGCTCTCCATGGTGCTGGCCGTGCTCGAGGCCCATTGCGGCGTTCGCCTCTCGGGCCACGACGTCTATCTCAACGTCGCCGGCGGCTTGCGCATCCAGGAGCCGGCGGCCGACGTCGCCGCCGCCGCGGCTCTGGTGTCGTCGCTCGCCCGTGCGCCGTTGCCGGCCGATGCGGTCTATTTCGGCGAAGTATCGCTGTCGGGGGCGGTGCGTCCGGTGGCGCAGACCGCGACGCGGCTCAAGGAAGCGCAAAAGCTCGGTTTTGCGCGGGCGATCGTTCCTGAGGCGGCGCGCGCCGACGCGCCTGACGGTTTCTCGCTGACGACGATCGGCGCGCTGGCCAACCTGGTCGCCGATATCGCACGCGACGGCGTGCCGGCGCTCCGCCGCGTCGGCGGTCAGGACAATTGAGATCGTTTGCGTAAAACGTAGTTAATCGCCGTGGCAGGGCTGCAATTATCAACATCGCAGGGTGAGCCCGGCTTGCCCATGAAATAGACCCTTAGAAGACGGGTGACGGCGTGCCCGCGCCCGGCTATACACCCCGCGGGTCTTCGCCTTCTTCGCGCCAACGCCACCGCCTCGGGTTCGCTGGAACCATGCCGATCACGTTGCTCGACATCGTGCTTCTCGTCGTGATGCTGGTTTCGGGGCTCCTCGCCATGGTGCGCGGCTTCATGCGCGAGGTGCTGTCGATTACCGCCTGGCTATTGGCGGCCGCCGCGACCCTTTATTCGTATGCAAAACTGCTGCCGCTCGCCAAGCAGTACTTCAACAACGACATCGTCGCCGCCGTTGCCGTGGTCGGCGGCGTGTTCCTGATCACCCTCCTCGTCGTCTCGGTGCTGACCATCCGGATTTCCGACATGGTGCTCGACAGCCGCGTCGGTGCGCTCGACCGCACGCTGGGCTTCCTGTTCGGGCTTGCCCGGGGCCTCGTCATCGTGGTCGTGGCCTTCCAGTTCTTCACCTGGCTGGTCCCCGAGCGCAGCCAGCCCGAATGGGTCAAAAGCGCCAAATCGCGGGTGGTTCTGGCCGGGACCGGGCAATGGCTGATGTCGATGTTGCCGGACGACCCCGAAAGCACCATTTTAAAGAAGCTGAAAAAGCCGCGGCCCGAAGATACCGACAATCCGGATACGCCGCCTGCCGGTCAGCATGGACAACTTGCCAATCCCGCCGACAAGGTCGCGGACGCGGGCTATGATCGCGGCGGCCGAATCGGGATGCCGCGTTTGGTCGAGGCCTTAAAGGTGGCGCAGTGACGCGCTGGAGAGCCGATGACGGAAGCTAACTCCGCCCTCCTCGATCTCGATGCCGATCGGCTGCGCGAAGAGTGCGGCGTATTCGGCATTTTCGGCCACCCCGACGCGGCCGCAATCACGGCGCTCGGCCTGCACGCGCTACAGCACCGCGGCCAGGAAGCCGCCGGCATCGTCTCCTTCGACGGCAAGCGTTTCCACTCCGAGCGCCGCCTCGGCCTGGTCGGCGACGCCTTTTCGCGGCGCGAAGTCATCGACCGCCTGCCCGGCAATACCGCGGTCGGCCATGTGCGCTATTCGACCACCGGCGAGACCATCCTGCGCAATGTGCAGCCGCTGTTCGCCGAGCTCAATGCCGGCGGCTTTGCCATCGGCCACAACGGCAATCTCACCAACGGCATCTCGCTGCGCAAACAGCTCATTCGCGACGGCGCCATGATGCAGTCGACCACCGACACCGAGGTGATCCTGCATCTGGTGGCGCGCTCGCATCGCAACCGCTTCGTCGACCGCTTCATCGAGGGTTTGCGCAATCTCGAAGGCGCCTTCGCCTTCGTCGGCCTGACCAACAAGAAACTGGTCGGCGCGCGCGACCCACTCGGTATCAGACCGCTGGTGCTGGGCAAGCTCGACGGCTGCCCGATCCTGGCGTCGGAAACCTGCGCGCTCGACATCATCGGCGCGCAATATGTGCGCGACGTCGACAACGGCGAAGTTTTGGTCTTCGACGAGTACGGCGCCCATTCGCACAAGCCGTTCCTGCCGATGCCGCCGCGGCCCTGCATCTTCGAATACATCTATTTCGCGCGGCCGGATTCGATCATCGGTGGCAAAAGCGTCTACGACGTGCGCAAGGGCTCCGGCGCGGAGCTCGCCCGCGAGGCGCCCGCCGCCGCCGACGTCGTCGTCCCGGTGCCCGACTCCGGCGTGCCGGCGGCGATCGGCTATGCCCAGGAATCCGGCATCCCCTACGAGCTCGGCATCATCCGCAATCACTATGTCGGGCGCACCTTCATCGAGCCGACCCAGCACATCCGCCAGCTCGGCGTCCGCCTCAAGCACAGCGCCAATCGCGCGGTGGTCGCCGGCAAGCGCATCGTGCTGATCGACGATTCGATCGTGCGCGGCACGACCTCGGTGAAGATCGTGCAGATGATGCGCGACGCCGGCGCCAGCGAAGTGCATTTCCGCATCGCTTCGCCGCCGATCACCCACCCTGACTACTACGGCATCGACACGCCCGAGCAGGACAAGCTCCTGGCCGCGACCCACGATCTCGAAGGCATGCGCAATTTCATCGGCGCCGACTCGCTCGCCTTCCTCTCGGTCGAGGGCATCTATCGCGCCATGGGCGAGAAGGGCCGCGATCCGGTGCGGCCGCAATTCACCGATCATTGCTTCACCGGCGAATATCCGACCCCGCTGACCGACCGCACCGCGCAGGACGCCTCGCCGCGCCAACTCTCGCTGCTCGCCGAAGCCAGCTAAAGCCCAGTTCAGCAATGTCGCCTCTTGCGGATCGCATCGCGCTCGTTACCGGCGCCTCGCGCGGCATCGGTTATGCGACGGCGCTTAAGCTGGCGCGTGCCGGCGCCCACGTGGTGGCGGTGGCGCGCACGGTCGGCGGGCTCGAGGAGCTCGACGACGCGGTGCGCAAGGCCGGCAGTTCCGCGACGCTGGTGCCGCTCGACATGCGCGACTACGACGGTTTCTACCGGCTCGCCTCGGCGTTGAACGAGCGCTACCAGCGGCTCGACGTGCTGGTCGGTAATGCCGCAGTGGGCGGGCAACGCTCGCCCCTCGACCATGTCATGCCGGCGGCCTGGGACGAGGCCATGGCCGTCAACGTCACGGCCAATTGGCATTTGATCCGCGCCATGGACGGTCTGCTCCGGCGCTCGGCCGCCGGCCGTGCCGTGTTCCTGACCTCGGGCGCCGCCACCAATGCGCGCGCCTATGCGGGCCCCTATACGGTGTCGAAGGCGGCGCTGAACGCGCTGGCGCGAACTTACGCCGCGGAGACGAGCGCGACGGCGGTGCGGGTCAATCTGTTCAATCCCGGCCCGACCCGCACCCGCATGCGCGCCTATGTGATGCCGGGCGAAGACCCGATGACGCTGCCGACGCCCGACGAGGTGGCCGAGAAAATCCTCGATCTGTGCCTGCCGAGCTGCGCCGAAACCGGCAAGCTCTATGATTTCTATGCCAAAAAATTCCTGGACTTTGCTCCGCCCGCGTGACTGCCCGCGGCGATTGCGGACTTCAACGGCGGCGCTTTTTTTTGCCGGCGTAAGGGTTTTGTTTGGCCCGCAGCGTCAGCCGGATCGGCGTGCCGGGCAGCGCGAAACTTTCGCGCAAGCCGTTGACCAGATAGCGCCGGTAGGTCTCCGGCAGCGCGTGCGCCCGCGACGAGAACAGCACGAAAGTCGGCGGCCGCGCCTTCGGCTGGGTGATGTAGTCGAGCCGCAGCGCGCGGCCTTTGACGGCGGGCGGCGGGTGCGCCGACACCATTTTGGCGAGGAAGCGGTTGAGCGCCGACGTCGAAGCACGGCGATTCCAAGTGGCGTAGCTTTCCAAGACGGCCGCCATCAGCCGGTCGAGACCGTCGCCGGAGCGCGCCGAAAGCGTCACGACCGGCACGCCCTTGATCTGCGGCAATAGGCGATCGACTTCGGCGCGCAGCCGCGTCAAGGCGCCGGGCTCGCGCTCGACCAGATCCCATTTGTTGACCGCAATGACGGCGGCGCGGCCCTCGCGCTCGACCAGGTCGGCAATGCGGATATCCTGCTCCTCGAACGGCGTCTGCGAATCGATCAGCACGATGACGACTTCGGCGAAGCGGATGGCGTTGAGCGCGTCCGCCACCGAAAGCTTTTCCAGCTTCTCCTCGATCCGCGAGCGGCGGCGCAGCCCCGCGGTATCGTGAATGCGAAAATGTCGGCCGCGCCACACGAGATCGACGGCGATCGCATCGCGGGTGATGCCAGATTCGGGGCCGGTCAAGAGCCGGTCCTCGCCGAGCAGGCGGTTGATCAGCGTCGATTTGCCGGTATTGGGGCGGCCGACCACCGCGATCCGGATCGGCTTGTCTTCGTCCGCCGCGATTGCAGTGTCTTCTTCCTCGCTCTCGGGCTCGCCGGTCGCGTCGGGCAATGCCGCGCGCAGCGCATCGTAAAGTTCGGCCAAACCCTCGCCGTGCTCGGCACTGATGGACACCGGTTCCCCAAGACCGAGCGCGTAGGATTCCAGCGCGCCCGCGGCGCCGGCGCGGCCCTCGCTCTTGTTGGCGACCAGGATCGTCGGCTTGCCGGAGCGGCGCACCAGATCGGCGAAAGCGCGATCGGCCGGCGTCGCGCCGTCGCGCGCGTCGACCAAAAAGAGCACGACGTCCGCCTGCGTCAAGGCTGCGGCCGTCTGCGCCTGCATCCGCCCCGAGAGGGTTTTGCGCTCGGCGTCTTCGAGGCCCGCGGTATCGATCACCATGAACGAAAGATCGCCGAGCCGGCCCTCGCCTTCGCGGCGATCGCGCGTCACGCCGGGCTGATCGTCGACCAGCGCCAGCCGCCGCCCGACCAAACGGTTGAACAGGGTCGACTTGCCGACATTCGGACGGCCGACAATGGCGACGGTGAAAGTCATGACGGCGCTTCGCTGATTTGGAGCATGATCCCGAAAAAGCCCGCCCTCGGACTTGATCCGAGGGTGGATACCGGTTTTCGGATAAGATCATGCTCAAACAAAGATTCTAGACCATGATCCGATTCAATTGAATTGGATCATGGTCGAGGCGGCGGCAATCAAAATCTACCGCCCGCGCATGAGTGCGCGGCTTACATCGTTAGCGGCGCGGTGAATAGCCCGGATGTGGCGATGCTGCGGCTGGCGGCGGCACCGCGTTTATTGCGAGGACGTGCCGGGCTTGGGCGGATCGGGCCATCGCGATTGCACGGTCGGGGCCGCCTGTTGCGCCGGAGCAGTCGGCGGCGGCGGAAAAGCCGATTGTTGCGACTGCTGTGGCGACGCCGGTTGCGATGGCGCCGCTCCTTGCGGCGCGGCCGGCGCGGCTTGATTTGGGCTCGCACCGATATTGATACGCCGCGGCGGCGCTGCAGGCGGCTGCGCCGGCGCGCGCGCCACTTTCGGTTTCGGCTTCGGTTTGTTTTTTGCCGCTTCTTGCGCGGCCGCCTCGGCCGCATTGGCGTCGGCAGCCTGGTCGGGCGGCGGCTGATAGCCTTTGACCAGATCCTGCGGCACGCCGGAACTGGTGCCCGGCACGCCGTTGGGGAATACCGGCTGCCGGTCGCCCTTCAGCTTCGCCTTGGTGTCGAACATGTCGTTGGCGAACATCGACGTCGGATCGAACTGCCCGCCGGGCGTACAGCCGGCGAGCGCGAGCACAAGCGCGGCTGCCGAACCGGCCCGAACCAGCAACGGTGAGCGTCGTGTCGCGGTCATGCTCAGCCCTTGCCGCTCGCGGCGATCAGCTCGCCCAAAACCTCGGCGCGGCTTCGCGTGCCTTCGGGCGATTGCGGATCGGTGATGATCATGTCGGCCCACTGCCGCGCCGCCGTCATGTCGCCCGACTTCCAGGCCGACAGCGCAAGAAGCTCGCGCGCGCTGTGGCGGAAAGTCTTGTCGGCGCCGGTCAGCGGCTCGAGCCGGGCACGGATTTCGGAATACGGCGCAGTGTCGACCAACAAGAAGCCGGCGCGCAACGCCGCGAGCTCGTCGATGGCCTGGCCGGCGCTCTTGTCGGCTGCGATGTCGTCGTAGGCTTTGACCGCCGCGGCTTTGTCGGTGCGCGCAAGCTCTGCCGCTTCGCGCAGCCGCGCCAGCGTGCGATAGCTGGCGGTACCGTCGGTGGCGAGCTTGGCAAAAGCGGCCTCGGCCTCCTGATGCTTGCCGGTTTCGGCGAGCGCCACTGCGGCTTCGAAGGCGGCGCCGGATTCGGCCGCCTTCTTGGCTTGCCACCAGTCATAGCCGCGCCAGCCGCCGACCGCGACGACGATGAGAATGCAGCCGGCAATGGCGAAGTGGCCGTAGCGCTGCCACAGCTTTTGCAGCTGTTCGCGCCGGACTTCTTCATCGACTTCTTGGAATATGTCGGCCACGGACCGTCCCCAACACCCGCCAAAAGAGCTGCCCCAAAGGACCTGCCCAAAGGACCTGCGCAAAGCCCCGGAAAACGCCGCCGCAATTAGCCTAACGATGTGGCGCGAGCAAGGCAAAGACCAAATGCCGCAATGCTTTATGGGGGAACCGTCGACCGGTTTGTAGGCCGCCATCGGCGGCTTAAGGCCTCAACCGGATCGCTATTTCTTGCGCATCCCGTAGACGTTGTCGGGACCGGGAAAGGTGCGGGCGCGGACTTCCTCGGCGTAGCCCTTCACCGCCCGCTCGATCGACGGCCCGAGCTCGCCGAACCGCTTGACGAATTTCGGCACCCGCGGCGACAGCCCGAGCATGTCCTCGAGCACCAGGATTTGGCCGTCGCAGGCCACGCTGGCGCCGATGCCGATGGTGGGGATCGCGACCTGTTCGGTGATGCGGCGCCCGAGCGGCTCGGCGATCGCTTCGAGCACCACGGAAAACGCGCCGGCATCGGCGACAGCGCGCGCGTCGGCCTCGATGGGCGCCCAATCCTTCTCGTCGCGGCCCTGGGCGCGGAACGATCCGATGGTGTTGATGGCCTGCGGCGTGAGACCGACGTGCCCCATCACCGGCACGCCGCGCTCGACCAAAAACGCGATGGTTTCCGCCATGCGGCGGCCGCCCTCGACCTTGATGGCGCCGCAACCGGTCTCCTTCAAGATCCGGGCGGCCGACATGAAGGCCTGCTCCCGCGACGCCTCATAGGAGCCGAACGGCATGTCGACGACGACCAGCGCGCGACGCGAGCCGCGCATCACCGCATGCCCTTGCAGGATCATCATGTCGAGGGTGACCGGCACCGTAGTCTCAAGCCCGTGCATCACCATGCCGAGTGAGTCGCCGACCAGGATCACGTCGCAATAAGCGTCGAGGATGCGCGCGGTGTGGGCGTGATACGACGTCAGGCACACGATCGGCTCGCCCGCCTTGCGGGCGCGGATGTCGGGCGCGGTGAGCCGCCTCGTCTCGTTTTGCAGGGACATTTGCTAGGGCCCGAATGCCGGCACGCCGATCACCGCCGGATGAAATACGAAGCCGAGCGCCAGATAGACGATGGTGCCGACGATGATGGCGATGATGTCGTTCTTGCCGCCGCCGACAGGAATCGGCGGCGCGCCGGGATCGCTGCGGTGTTTCAGCGTGATGCGGTCATAAACCGCCCAGGCCAGCACCGAAGCAAACAGGATGATGCCGCCGAGATCGCCGTTGGCGCACAGGTGCGCGAAGGCCCAGGTTTTGACGCCGGCCAGCATCGGATGCTTGAGCACGCGTTTGATGTTGCCGGGAATATAGGCGGCAACGACCATGATGCTCGCCGGCCACATCAGCGCTTCGACGACATGGCGCGTCCAGTGCGGCGGGTTCCACACCACGATGGGCCCAGCCGCGCGATAGCTGGCAAAGCCGTAGACGATCAGCGCGAGACCGACGAGGGAGACCAGCGCGAACAGGCCGCGATACGGCCCCGCGCCGATCCTCGCAATCAGCGCGGCGCGCCGCTCGCGCATGGCGACGAACGAATGCGCGCCGAGGAAGATGACGAGGCCGAGGATTTCGAGGGCGAGGCCCATAAGACTACTCAACTGGGATTACTCAATGCGACAAGCAATCGGGAGTGTAAGGGGTGGCTGCCGCTTATGCCAGCCGGTGGGGGCGGCAGCTAAGATGCATAGCGGTTGCTGCGGTCGAGATAACCCGCAGTATCGACCAGCGCCTCGCGTTCCTTGAACGAGACCATGTCGCCACGCATCGAGGCTGAGCTGCCGTCGCGGCCGATCGCGGCGAGCACGCGCTGCATGGCCTTGATCGCGGCGCGTTGCGTGTCGCTCGGGATGATGACGAGGTGATAGCCGAGCGCCTCGAGCCGCGCCACCGGCAACAGCGGCGTCTTGCCGCCCTCGAACATGTTGATCAGCTTCCAGCCTGAGACCGATTTTGCGATCGCGGCAATTTCGGCTTCCGAGGTCGGCGCCTCGACAAACAACATGTCGGCGCCGGCCTCGCGGTAAGCGCAGGCACGGTCGATCGCGGCGGCAAAGCCTTCGACCGCAATCGCATCCGTGCGCGCGATCACCACGAAATCGGGATCGTGCAAGGCGTCGCGCACCGCCTTGAGCTTTTGCACCATCTCGCCGACCGGCACGAGGCTCTTGTCGTCGTAGTGGCCGCATTTTTTCGGAAAGCTTTGGTCTTCGAGATGGAAGGCGGCGACGCCGGCACGCTCGAAGGCGCGCGCTGCGGCCTGCGCATTGAGCGCGTTGCCATAGCCGGTGTCGGCGTCGGCAATAATTGGAATATCCACCACATCCACCATCGAGGCGAGCCGCTCGACGATGGCGTCCACGGGGATCAGGCCGAGATCGGGAACGCCGGCCGAGCGCGCGATCGCCCCGCCGCTGGCATAGACCGCGGGAAACCCGGCCTGCGCGACCAGCCGCGCCGAGAGCCCGTCGTAAGCGCCCGGCGCCACGGCGATGTGGCCCGAGGCGAACAAGCTCCTCAATTTTGTCGCAGCGCCCACGATTGCTCTCCCCTTCGCCAGCCTTGCGCACCATGATACGTCTGGCCGAGGCCACGAGGAAAGCGGAGGGAGCGCGATGCGAAGAGGCGTGTTGGCGGCACTTGCCATTCTGTTCGGCACGCTCTCGGCTTCGGCGCAAGACTGGCCGACAAAAAGCGTGCGCATTATCGTGCCGTTTGCCGCCGGCGCCACGCCCGATCTGGTCGCGCGGCTGATCGCCGACTACCTGCACGACAAGCTCGGCCAGCCTTTCATCGTCGAGAACAAGCCCGGCGCCAGCGGCAATACCGGCACCGACGCCGTCGCCAAGGCCGACCCCGACGGCTCCACCATCGGCGTGAGCATCGGCGGGCCGCTCGCCATCAACACGCTATTGTTCTCAAACCTGCCCTACGATCCCAAGAAGGACCTGGCGCTGATCACCATGCTGGTGGCGCAGCCGAGCGCGCTTGCGGTGAACGCCAGCCTCGGGGTGAAGACCACCGCGGAACTGATCGACCTGATCAAGCGCAATCCGGGCAAATACACCTACGGCTCGATCGGCACCGGCTCGCTGTCGCAGCTCGCCATGGAGGCGATCGCGCTCAAGGCCGGCACAAAACTCGTGCACGTCCCCTACCCGTCCTCGCCGCAAGCGATCCAGGCGCTGATGCGCAACGACGTGCAAATGGTCTGCCTGCCGGCGATTTCGATCACGCCGCAACTCGCCGGCGGCGCGATCAAGATGCTCGCCGTCTCGACCGCCGGGCGCTCGGCGCTATTGCCCGACGTACCGACGCTCAAGGAAGCCGGCATCGACGTCCAGGCCGACGCCTGGTCGGGCCTGGTCGCGCCGGCCGGCGTGCCTGACGCGATCATCCAGCGCATCAATCACGAAGTGGCCGAAGCCATCACCTCGCGCGCCATCCGCGAAAAGCTCACCACGCAATTGATGGAGCCGATCCCCGACACGCCGGCGCAATTCCGCGCGCACATCGATGCCGATCTAGCCCGTTGGGCGCCGGTGATCGAGGCGGCGAATATCAAGATCAATTAGCGAATGGCGAAATGGCGAATAGCGAATGGTGGGGGTCGTCCCCATTCGCCATTCGCTACTCGCCAGAGACCAGTTCGGTGCGCGGCTTTGCACATTTACGGCCGGAACGGCCGGAATATTTGTGCAGCATTTCGAGTTTTTGTGCAGGGACGGGCCTCAGGACTTCCGCCTTGTTTGAGGCATCCGCTCATCGATACTTTCTGTAACTCCCCCATCCACAAGCAAGCCAAGATATTTTGCGCCTCGCATACGGTGCTGGCGCACCGCGACGTATCCCGGGCTGTCGTACCACCTCTTGGCCTCCTCCATCGACGGGAACTCCGCGACCACGACTCCTTCGACCGGTCCTTCACCCTCGAGGAGGTGGAATGGCCGGTACGCGGTGTGGAGCTTGACGTCGAACCCCATGAAAGTACGAGGCATATCTTTCCAATATGTCTCCAGTTCCTTCCGATCGCTCACACTCTGGCAAACATAGACGAGATAGGCAGGCATAGATTGCCTCTCCGTTTCGGTACAGTTGAACCTTTTCCTGGGCGTGCCCGTCGAACGGGTCACGACGCTACAAAAGTACGTAACGAAACGCGATTTCCGAAGCCTGATCCGTATGCAGTCACCAGCACGCGCTTGTCCGCGAACTCGTGCGCAGATGTGGGGAACGAGTAGGGCTCGGTCATGCTCAGGCCAGTGCTCTGTTGTGGATGATGATCAACTGGGTGATCCGCTCGTGCCGGAGGCTGAAGTAGAGGCTCAGAATCAACGGGTCGGGCAGGCCGGTTTTGTCGTAGGTCCCGTCGGTGCGTGCGTGGACTGTGATGTCGCCGTGGCGATCTACGGCCCGCAAGGGCGTGAAGGTGACGCGATCTGCGAAGATCTCTTTCGCCGCGAAAGCACGGATCGCCTCGGCTCCGGCGAATTCGCGCCGGACATCATTGACCAAAGCGTCCGGGTCGAAAGTCGCCACCCAGGCATCGATATCGTGGCCGTTGCAGGCAGCGAGGTGGCGAGCGATGACTGGCGGTAGATGGTTGGTTATATCGCTGGGCATGGCTAGCTCCATCAAATTCGGGGAGAAACGGTGCGGCTCCGTGGTCACCCCGGCCGGGAGCCCGACCTAAGGGTCTCGCCTCGGGACCGCACGTCAGTGAGGCGAAGGTATCAATTCCTTCGAAGAGGAATTAGCGGTTGCTCGTACCTTTTATTTGTAGAGCCAAGGCTTATAGGCAATCTCGATGTTGTATCCGTCCGGGTCGCCGATGTTTGCCGCGAAGTAGTCGGCACGCCATTCGGGCCGAAGGCTGGGTTCCTTGTTTGAAGTAGCTCCCGCGTCTATCGCCGCCTTGTAGCTGGCCCTGACAGCGTCCGCGCTCTTGGCGGTGAATGCGACGTAAAGGTCCTTGGCGACTTCGCCATTCTTCAGCCAGAAACCCGGATCGCTATTGATGGCGAAACCGAGAAGTCGATCGAACTTGTAGGGCATGTCGATGCCAAGCGGCTCAAGCATCTTCTTGTAGAATTCGCTCG